>Ga0209123_1000055_pt1 | contig 198310 bp, 186 predicted proteins | sample BarGraIncu00431A_FD_184500 | JGI IMG/M metagenome (GOLD analysis project Ga0209123, IMG submission 184500) | Arctic peat soil microbial communities from Barrow, Alaska, USA - Barrow Graham LP Incubations 004-31A (SPAdes) (version 2) | ecosystem: Environmental > Terrestrial > Soil > Wetlands >... | reverse complement strand
TATGTTGCTTTTTTTGTAAGTTATGTATACAATTAAGATATAAAAATAAATTTAATAATCTTCAGGGCGGGGCGAAATTCCCCACCGGCGGTAAAGCCCGCGAGCCGTAAGGCTGATTCGGTTTAACGACATTTTGGAAGGCGTTTTTCCTTCCGAAGTCGTTAACACAGCATCTTTAGATGCTGATTAGATTCCGAAGCCGACAGTAAAGTCTGGATGAAAGAAGATGTGATATATATATTAATTCGCCCTGACATAGTTATATGTCAGGGTTTTTATTATATCCATCCCGAGAAGATATATTTAATTAGGGGGAACTAATAATGAGAGACGAAAAACTTGTTAGACTAATCAAAATTTCACTTTTATCTGTAATAGCTTTTCTTTTGATGTACATCGAAGTACCATTACCAATATTTCCTACTTTCTTAACATTAGATATTAGTGATTTGCCAGCACTTTTAGGGGCATTTGCTTTAGGACCTGTAGCAGGAGTTATTATTGAACTTATTAAAAATATATTACATGGATTGCTTGCTAGTAAAACCGCGTTAATAGGAGAACTCGCAAATTTCCTAGTAGGAGGAGTTTTAGTATTCATATCTGGATATATATATAAAACTAGAAAAAGCAAGGGTGGAGCTGTTGTTGGACTGTTGGTAGGAGTAATTTGTATGTCAGCCTTCGCATCTATATTAAACTATTTTGTTATATTACCTTTATATGAGACAGTATTAAAATTCCCGCTAACTGGAATTATAGCAGCAGGATCAGCAATTAACCCTAACATAAAGGATTTAAATTCTTTCATTGTTTGGATGATCGTTCCTTTTAATCTACTTAAAGGAGTAGTAATATCAGTAATGACTTTAGCTTTATATAAAAGAGTCTCACCTATACTTCATACAAAAAGTATACAAAGCAAAAATAAAATTGGACAAAAAATATAAGTACAGACCTTAAAAAAGATTAGAAATTTTTAAGCGGGTACCTGTTTTAAAGGTACCCGCTTATTTTTTAGTGATTTTAAAATGTATCTATAAGTGTCTATTCCACATAATTACTGCATCCTCTTTGTTATCTTCATAATAATGGCGCCTTACGCCTTCCTTTTCAAAGCCGTACTTTTCATATAAATTTATGGCTTTGAAATTAGAACTTCTAACCTCTAAGGTTATTGCCGTAACTTTTTGTTTTCGACAGATCCTAAATAATGCTTCCACGATAATATCTCCGCCGCCTTGACCACGAGCCTCAGGGTGAATTGCAACATTAGTGATATGGGCCTCATCTAAAATTACCCACATCCCCCCATACCCTATTATAGAATTTCCACTCTTTAACACAACATATCTTGCAAACTTATTATCTAGTTCACTTTCGAGAGATTCGAGGCTCCAAGAAATAGCAAAACTTAATTCACTAATATTGAGTATTGATTTGATGGAAAATTCATCCATTGGAAAAATTTTAAAATCATTATTCATTTTTAAGTAGCCTCATCTTTTCATCGTACTCACGTTGTGCTTGAGGAAGCCGTAGGTAAATAGGCACAGATGCATATATATCATCCACTATTCCATTAGATAAAAGCTTAAGCCCTAATTCTCCAAGAGAAGAAGCCTTAGAAATATTCAAATGCGCTGGGGCAAAACGAACCTTAGGTAAATTTGATATAAGTTTTTCTTTGAATTTTTCAGTCCCATCTCCTACAAAGGAAATACAACAATCCTTTTCTTTAAGCAAAGTTACTAATTCATCTATTGAAATATTAACATAATCGCTAATACGCGTAAGTTCATCATTATTAAATGTATATAAGGCTGTATAAACATTATCCCTTAAAGCATCTAATATTGGACATATAATTCCGTCAGTATATGCTAGGTTATACGCTAGCGAATCTAAGGTAGATACAGTTACAAAAGGCTTTCCAGTGCCTTGGCTTAAGCCCTTAATGGTAGCCATACCTATTCTAAGCCCTGTAAAGGAACCGGGTCCCTTAGAGGCTATAAATGCGTCAATTTCACTAATGCTTAATCCTGTATTTTTAAACAATTCATCTATTATAGGCATAAGTACTACAGAATGCTGCTTTTTATAATTAAATGTTATTTCACCAAGTACTTTGTTATCGTCAAGAATAGCACAAGTTGCGGCCTGCGTAGCAGAGTCTATACTTAAAATTTTCATAGTTTTATCTCCTTTATGTAATCATATCTATTATCTGAATAACTAATATTAATTTTTCTATAATCTTCTCCAAGTTCAAGATTTTTTTCTATTTCGATGGTTAAATTAGTTTCCGGAATAAGATCCTTAATATAATTAGCCCATTCTATAACACTTACCCCATCACTAAATATATATTCATCAAAACCTATTGCTGCTATTTCGTCAGGGTCATTTACCCTGTAGACATCAAAATGATATAATTTTAATCTGCCTGTATATTCATTTACAATTGTAAATGTAGGGCTTGTAATATGGTCCTTAATATCTAAGCCTTTTGCAATTCCTTTTGTTAAATGAGTTTTGCCAGTGCCTAAATCACCAATTAAGCAAATGATGTCCCCTGAATTTACAAGGGCACCTAATAGTTCTCCTAATTTGTATGTTTCATCTACGGTAGTTACTATAAATTCCATAAGTTTCACCTCACTAAATATTTTATCCTAAAACATAAAAAAAGAAAAGGAAATCTAGGAGATTACCCATATTAAATAAATTTATTTTTGTAAATATTGTAATATTAATTTTATTAAAATTTATTAAACTTAAATTACAATATAATGTATAATAAGTAATATACCCATATAAGGAGGGGAAAATAATGTTTGTTAATAATTTGACACTATTAGAAGAAAATTTAATTACGGTAACACCAAAAGAGACAATAGGTAAAGCTCTAGAAATTATGAATGAAAACAATTTTCTATCAATTCCAGTGGTTGAAGATACTAAATTCTATGGAGCAATTTCAAAAGAAAAAATTTATGCTTACTATTATGATAAATGCATTGAAAAAAAATGTTTGTTATCGGATTTTTTAGTTGAAAACGTAATGAGAACTGATGTGCCTGTTATTGACCCAATGCAACAAATAGAAGAAGCTGTACAGTTTTTAGAAACAAGGAGAGTTGCATTTGTTGCTGTTGTGAATAGCGATGGTAAGTTTAAGGGCATAGTAACACATAATGCTATATTCCATCAATTTACTGAATTATTTGGGGTTAACCAAGGAAGAAGATTAGCAGTTATAGCGTATGATATTCAAGGTCAGATTTCTAAGCTTACAAAAGTAATAACTGAAAATAAAGGTGATATAATTAGCTTTGTAGTTATTGATCCTAAAAGTCTTACTAAAGTAAAAGAAATTATTTTAAGACTTAAAACTACCAATTTTGAGGGCATTGTTGCAAAGGTAAAAGCTGCAGGCTTTAATGTTGAATAAGTCTTGAAAGTAAAATAAACATTAAGAAATGTTGGAGGGGATCACGTTATATTACTTCTACGTTTCTTAATGAGTTAAAATATAAAAAAATCTTGCATTTTATTAAACCACATGATATAATACAAATGTATTTTAGGGGTATAGCTCAGTTGGTAGAGTAGTGGTCTCCAAAACCATTGGTTGTAGGTTCGAGCCCTACTACCCCTGCCATTTTTACATTTAATATTTTAAAAGTTAATAAAGTTAATAAAGTTAATAAAGTTAATAAAGTTAATAAAGGGGTATGGCTCAATTGGTAGAGTAGTGGTCTCCAAAACCATTGGTTGTAGGTTCGAGTCCTACTACCCCTGCCAAATAAAACCTGTGAAATTAATTTCACAGGTTTTTACGTGTATTTATTAAATATAATATTAGGTATCTTAAAAAAATGGAATCAAAGGTGCCTTGCAACTGGAGGGTATGGAATGCAGCAATATGATATAGTAGTAATTGGCGGAGGACCAGCAGGCCTTTCTGCTGCTATCTCAGCTAAGGAACTCTACAATGGTAGCGTTTTAATTTTAGAAAGAGAAAATCAGTTAGGCGGAACAATAAATCAGTGTATTCATAATGGATTTGGAATAAACATTTTTAATGAAGACTTAACAGGTCCAGAATTTGTACAGAAATTTATAGATAAAGTTAATGAACTAGATATTTCATATAAATTAAATACTACTGTTTTAAATTTAAATGGTAATAAAGAAATTAATGCAATAAATGAATTAGGTGGAATTTTTAAAATATCAGCTAAAGCTATAATAATTGCCACAGGGTGTAGAGAGAGACCAAGAGGATTTTCGAATTTGCCTGGAAGTAGATGTGCAGGTATTTATACTGTAGGGTGTGCACAAAAATTTATAAATATAGAAGGATATATGCCAGGGAAAGAAATAGTTATATTAGGTACAGGAGATGTTGCTTTAATAGTTGCAAGAAGACTAGCAATTGAAGGAGCTAATGTTAAAGCTGTTGTTGAAAGTAAAGATTTTATTGATGCATCAGATAAGAAACTGGCTGAATCGCTTAATGATTTTAATATACCATTAAGAATAAAGCATAAGATAATTAATATTCAAGGGAAAAATAGGATTGAAGGAATTACTTTAGTAAAACTCAATGATAAAAACGAAATTATTGAAAGTAGTGAGGAATATATTACTTGTGATGCATTACTTTTATCTGTAGACTTGTATCCTGACAATGAACTCGCAAAACAGGCAAAAATACTAGTTAATTCATCCACAGGGAGAATTGAATTAAATGAAAATTCACAAACTAACATAAATGGAGTTTTTGCTTGTGGGAGTGTAACTCATGGGTATGGCTTTCTTGAAAATGTGGTAAAAAACAACTACAATATAGGGAAGTGTACATCACAATATATAAAGAATTCCAATCTTTAGAACATTAAAGTAATATGTTTACGAAATGCTATGTGAAGTAGCCTTTTCATAAATATGTTACTTTTTTTATTTTTTTAAAAACAGATTTCGGGAATAATATCCAAAGAAACAAATAAAATACTATTGACATATTTTAAGGTTAAGAATATAATAAAGTAAAAGTAATTCATACTGAAATACTAGGAAATAATTAAAAATACTAAGAAAAAGGAAAGTAATATAAGAAGAATTTACAGAGAGGGAATCTAAAGCTGAGAAGATTCTTATAGGAAACTTATATGAAGTGCCCTTTGGAGTTATGCACCGAATTAGGTTTATGAAAATAAATAATAACTTATTATTTGCTTTCATTTGCCACAGGTAGGCTGCATCGGGTTTCATCCGTTATAGTGATAGAGCATAGTGTGCTTGAAAAAGTGGATTTACAATTACTTTAGTGATTGTAACTTAGAGTGGGACCACGAAGTAAAACTTCGTCTCTAATAACAGAGGGAGTTTTTTTTGTACCCAAAAACTTGTGAAATAACACACTAATGATTATATATGTTTCACTTTTTCATTTTAGAAAATCGTACAAATGTAAAAATATGGAGAGTTATGAATGTGAATTACTTATTTTAAAATTGGAGGGGTATTATTATGATGTATAACAATGTTTTAGATATGATAGGAGGAACACCAGTCCTCAAATTAAGCAAATTAGTTAGTGGTGATATGGCTGATATTTTTGTGAAACTAGAAAAATACAATCCAGCTGGAAGCATAAAAGATAGAGCGGCACTTGGAATGATAGAAAAAGCTGAGGAATTAGGAGTACTAAAAGAAGGATTTACTGTAGTTGAACCAACCAGCGGAAATATGGGAATAGCACTCGCTATGATTGGAAGAATTAAAGGGTATGAGGTAATTATTGTAATGCCCGACAGCATGAGTGTTGAAAGACGAAATTTAATTAAAGCATACGGAGCACAGCTTGTTCTTACTGATGGTTCAAAAGGTATGAAGGGTGCTATAAATAAAGCTAAGGAAATAGCGGAGGGAAAACCAAATTATTTCATACCACAACAATTTATTAATGTAGCTAATCCAGAAAAACATTACGCTACTACTGCAGAGGAAATTATTAGTGACGTAAAAGACGTAGATGTTTTTGTGGCAGGAGTAGGTACTGGTGGAACAATTACTGGTGTAGGTAAAAGGTTAAAAGAAATTAGACAAGAGATTAAGGTAGTTGCAGTTGAACCAGCGAAATCTCCAGTTTTATCAGGAGGAGAACCTGGCCCACATAAAATACAAGGAATAGGAGCAGGTTTCACACCAGATATATATGATAGTAGTGTAGTTGATGAAATAATAAAAATAACTGATGAAGAGGCTTTTGATATAGCAAAAAGAATGGCTAAAGAAGAAGGAATTCTCGTAGGAATTTCAACAGGAGCTAATATTGCAGCAGCTATACAAGTTGCTAAAAAATTAGGTAAGGGCAAAAAGGTTGTTACCGTTGCACCTGATGGAGGAGAAAAGTATATTTCAATGGGTATATATGACTAGATTTATAGTCAAAACATTTATTTCTACTCTATAGATAAATAAGGCACATGAAAATTTACTAACATACTGACTTTTTATTTATTTAAATGTGCCAAGTGTGGGAGTTTTGGATATCCAAATTTATATTTAATAACACGGATTTGGATATTCATAAACTATAATTCTATAGGAGGAATTATAATATGTTTAAAATATTAAAATATGAAATTAACAATATATTAGAAAAAGATCCAGCAGCAAAGAATTGGGTAGAAGTAATATTATTATATCCATGTATTCATGCTGTTATGATATACAGAATAGCTCATTTTCTGTATAATCATAAAAGATTTTTTATTGCTAGATCTATATCTCAAACAGCTAGGTTTTTTACTGGAATAGAAATCCATCCAGGAGCTAAAATTGGGAAAGGATTATTTATAGATCATGGAACAGGAGTAGTTATCGGAGAGACCACAGAGATTGGTGACAATGTGACATTGTATCAAGGGGTTACGCTAGGTGGAACAGGTAAGGATATAGGGAAAAGGCATCCTACTTTAGGTAATGGTGTGGTAGTAGGTGCGGGTGCAAAAATTTTGGGACCAATTAATATAGGCGCTGGCAGCAAAGTTGGTGCAAATGCTGTAGTTTTGAAAGATGTATTACCAAGGGCAACTGCAGTAGGTATACCTGCTAGAGTGATTTTTGTAAATGACCTCACAATAATAGAAATTAAGGATTATGCGGGTAATACTAAAAGAATATATAATGACATGGTTATATAAAGGGAATTATAAAATGAATACTAAGGAAAAAATAATAGAATTTTGTAAAGAAAATGGACTTGATGTTATAGGATTTAGCGAGTGTAGGATATTTCACGAGCTAAGTCCTTATTTCAATGAAAGAAAAAAACTTGGACTAGAAAATGAATTTGAGGAAAGCGATGTAGATAAGAGGATAAATCCGTTTTTATATATGTCAGAGGGGAAAACTATAATTTCAATTGCATTTCCATATTTATATAATTTAGATTTTAATGAGAATACGTATTTTTCAAAATACACCCTAGGAAAAGATTATCACATTGTTACAAAAGAGTATATGGAAAAAATTTGTGAATTTCTACGCGGTATGGGCTCAAAAGCTATGTGTTTCGTGGATAGCAATGCACTTCCAGAGAGGTACATTGCGCAGCTTGCTGGAGTGGGGTTCATAGGAAAAAATAACACTTTGATAACAGAAAAATATGGCTCATATGTTTTTTTAGGAGAAATAATAACAGATTTAATAATAGAACCTGACAAGCCAATTGATCAAAAATGTGGTAATTGTGAAGTGTGTTTAGAAGCATGTCCTACAAATTCCATAAGACGTGGCGAAGTAGGAGTGAATAATGATGCAAATATATGTTTATCCTATATAACTCAGAAAAAAGATATCGAGGATTATTGGTTTGAAAAATTAAATGGTAGATTATTTGGGTGTGATACTTGTCAGAGGGTTTGTCCGTGCAATGAAGAAATTAATTTTAGTTCTATTGAAGAATTTAGACCTTATAAACACATGGAAAAAATTGACTTGGAACAATTGATAAATATTGATAATAAGTTATTCAAGGATAAATACAAAATAACTTCTTGTGGATGGAGAGGTAAAAATATTCTTAGAAGGAATGTTATTATTAATGCAATTTCCATTAAAAGAGCTAAGATTATAACTATATATAAGGATACATCACCTTATATAAGTGATTATTATTATAGACTTTTAAAGGTTTTCAAATTATAATAACCTTATAAGTTATTTTTTATGAAAGGTGGAATTCAGATGATTTCGAAAGTATTATTAAGGGTAATAGACATAATGCCGGATAAAGTTGTATCATTTATAGCGAATAAATTATTAGATTCATATATTAATAAATATGCAAACATTAAAACTACTGGAATGGAGAAAATTAAAGACATAAAATCTCCTATAATTTTCATATGTAATCATTTAAGTAATGCAGATGGTATAGTTTTGAATAGGCTATTAAAAGACAACAATGTAACTTTTGTTGCTGGTGTAAAGCTAACAGATAATAGACTTACTAAACTTGGGTTTCATGTAGCTAAAACTATACAAGTAAAACCTAATTCCGCAGATAAGGAAGCTATATCTAAAATTGTTAACACCTTAAAACAAGGGAATAATATTATGATGTTCCCAGAAGGAACTAGAAGCAGAAATGGACAAATGGGAGAGGGCAAGAGAGGTCTTATATTAATGGCTAAATTGTCAAAGGCAAGAATTGTTCCAATGGGAATATGGGGAACAGAAAAGCTATTACCAATTAACATTAATAGTGATATGGCTTCAGAAAGATTTCATTATGCAGATGTAAACATTAGTATTGGTGATCCACTTATGCTTCAAAGTAAAAATGAAGATGAAGATAAAAACGAATATTATGATAGGGTTATGAATGAAATAATGTCAAATATAGCTGTTATGCTTCCAAAGCAGTATAGGGGAGTATATTCTACTGAAAATAAGAGCAAACTCTAATAATATAAAACAAAAGGTTGGAGGCATGTTGCTATGGGAAGTAAAGTATTAGAGAAGTATTTAAAAGAAAATTTAGAAGATTTAAAAAGTAAAGGATTATATAATGTAATAAATACACTAAAGAGTGCAAATGGACCTGTTATAACAATTGGAGATAAAAAGTTAGTTAACTTATCTTCTAATAATTATTTAGGGCTTGCTACGGATTCTAGAATGATTGAAGCTACTATTAAAGCAACTAAAAAATATGGTGCAGGTGCAGGTGCTGTTAGAACAATAAATGGTACTTTAGAAATTCATATTGAATTGGAGCATAAACTTGCTAAGTTTAAACATACAGAAGCTGCTATCGCATTCCAGTCGGGATTCAACTGTAATATGGGAGCAATTTCAGCAGTAATGAATAAAAAAGATGCTATTTTATCAGATTCGTTAAATCATGCATCAATAATAGATGGATGCAAATTATCTGGTGCAAAAATTATAAGAATAGAACACTCTGATATGGTTGATTTAAGGAATAAGGCAAAAGAAGCAGTAGAATCAGGTTTATATGAAAAAATTATGGTTATTACTGATGGTGTGTTCTCCATGGATGGTGATATTGCAAAACTTCCGGAAATTGTTAAAATAGCAGAGGAGTTTGACTTAATAACATACGTAGATGATGCGCACGGTTCAGGAGTACTTGGAAAAGGTGCGGGGACTGTACACCATTTTGGTTTGTCCGATAAAATAGATTTTCAAATTGGGACTTTATCAAAGGCTATTGGAGTTGTAGGTGGATACGTGGCTGGTTCGCAGGATTTAATTGATTGGCTCATGGCTCGTGGAAGACCATTCCTATTTTCAACATCACTAACTCCAGGATCAGCAGGTGCTGCTATAGAAGCTATTAATATTCTTACAGAAAGTACTGAGTTAAATGAAAAACTTTGGGAAAATGCAAATTATTTAAAAAATGGTTTAAAAGAACTTGGATTTAATATTGGAAATAGTGAAACCCCAATTACTCCATGTATAATAGGAGATGAAGTTAAAACTCAAGAATTTAGTAAGAGGCTTTTTGATGGCGGAGTTTACGCAAAATCAATAGTATTTCCAACTGTTAGAAAAGGAACTGGAAGGGTAAGAAATATGCCCACAGCAGCTCATACTAAGGAAATGTTAGATGAAGCTTTAGCTACCTATGCAACGGTTGGGAGACAAATGGGTATAATTAAATAAAAAATATTTAATTTGGGTATAATACTGTAACTAGGTGTTATACCTAAATTAATATAATGTAATTAAATTATACATTTATTTGGATATGGAGGAAATAGGATGAAGAAGATATTAGTGACGGGAGCCTTAGGGCAGATAGGCTCAGAACTTGTAATGAAGATGAGAGAAATCTATGGCATTGATAATGTAATAGCTACAGATTTAAGAAAACCAGAGGAGAACCAAGTAGTTGCTTCGGGACCATTTGAAATACTGGATGTAACTGATTATGAAACTATGCTTAAAATTGCTAAAAAATATGAAATAGATACATTAATTCATTTAGCAGCGTTATTATCAGCGACAGCGGAGGCGAAACCATTGCTAGCTTGGAATATTAATATGGGTGGACTTGTAAATGCATTAGAAGTTGCGAGAGCGCTTAATTGTAAGCTATTCACACCAAGTTCTATAGGTGCCTTTGGGCCATCTACGCCTAAAGATAATACTCCTCAAGATACAATTCAAAGACCAACAACTATGTATGGTGTAAATAAGGTTTCAGGAGAATTATTATGTGATTATTATCATACGAAATTTGGAGTTGATACAAGAGGCGTTCGTTTTCCTGGTTTAATTTCTTATAAGGTTCTACCAGGTGGAGGAACAACTGACTATGCTGTCGATATATACTATGAAGCATTAAGGTCGGGTAAATACACTTCATTTATTGATAAAGGAACAAAAATGGATATGATGTATATGCCAGATGCCATAAATGCAATAATTAATTTAATGGAAGCTGATGCATCAAAACTAAAACATAGAAATGCATTTAATATTGCAGCTATGAGTTTTGAACCAGACGAAATAGCTGCTGAAATTAAAAAACATATTAAGAATTTTGAAATCGGTTATAACGTAGATCCAGTAAGGCAGAGTATTGCTGATTCCTGGCCAAATTCAATGGATTCAACTTGCGCAAAGAATGAGTGGGGATTTATTGCTAAATACGATTTGGAAAAAATGACTACTGATATGTTGGAAAAATTAAGTGCTAAAGGAATTGGTAATAGGTAATGCAGTTACGTTGTTTACCTCTTTTAAAGGTGGACAACGTATTTTTAATAGTGAAAAGCGGGTGATTTTATGAAAAAGAAAACAATTAAAGTTGTACTAGAGATTCTTAGTGAAACATATGCAGGGGTTAAGTGTGGGCTTGATTTTACATCACATTATGAACTTTTGGTATCAACCATATTATCAGCACAATGCACAGATGTACGGGTAAACACTGTTACAAAGCAGCTATACAAGGAATATAGTACACCTGAAGCTATGATTACTTTATCAAGTGAGCAACTGGGTAAAAAAATTATGAGTTGTGGATTTTATAATAATAAAAGCAAAAACATAATAGGTGCTACAAAACTTATATTAGAAAAATATAATGGTGAAGTACCAAGCACCATGGAAGAATTAATAGAACTTCCGGGAGTGGGGAGAAAAACTGCTAATGTGGTTTTATCTAATGCTTTTGGTATTCCTGCTATTGCTGTTGACACTCACGTTTTTAGAGTGTCAAAAAGAATTGGACTAGCCTCGGGAAAAAATGTTGAAATTGTAGAGCAGGAACTTATGAGAAATATACCTAGAGAAATGTGGAGTCAAACTCATCATTACATTATATGGCATGGGAGAAAAATATGTAAAGCTAGAAAACCTAATTGCGATATATGCCCTATAGCACCTTATTGTGAATTTCTGAATGGAAAATGAAATGGGAACAAGACCCTTAATATTTTGTAATATTGATAGCTTTCCAATAAAAAAATTACTATTTATAGAATAAAGGTAATTAATACTATATAATGAAGGGGAGGTGGACTAAATGGATTATAATAAGGATAGTTTAAATAAATTAGTAGAAGAGGTTATAGGAGCAAAAGATATTAGTTTAGTAGAGATACCGTGTGTTGATTTATATATGGATCAGATTACAACATTTTTTAATGAGAAGCTTGGAAACCTTAAAAGAAATGAGGAAGATAAAATTCTTACAAAAACTATGATTAATAATTATACTAAAGGTAAAGTTCTGATGCCAGCAAAAAATAAAAAATATACAAAGGAACATATCATTCTTCTGACCCTTATTTATAATTTAAAGCAAATTGTTTCAATTAATGATATTAATACGATATTTGATCCCATCATTGATTCAAGAGCTCCCAAGAGTACAAGCATTTCATTAGAAGATTTGTATAATAACTTTTTAGATATTAAAGAAGTTCAAAATAAAGAGTTTGCAATAGATATAGATAAAGATACCGAATTTATAAAAGCAAAAGTCAAAGAAATGGGAAAAGAGGATGGAGAGTTAATAGAATTAATATCAATGATATTGTTACTTATTAACAAAGCTAATATGCAAAAGAGAATGGCGGAAAAATTAATTGATACTTTCTTGAAGAAAGAATTATAAATTTTTAATTATGAAGGTAGAGACATATAGAATAGGGAGATGAGTTTATGTCAAAAGTTATAGAGAAATTTTTAAAATATGTAAGCTATGATACTAAATCTGATGAGGAATCAACTACAGTTCCAAGTACGAATGGGCAAATGACACTTGCAAGGGAATTAGTTAAGGAATTAAAGGAAATGGGTATAAAACAAGCAAGTGTAGATGAAAATGGATATGTGATGGCGACTATACCATCTAATGTAGAAAAAAATATTCCGATTATAGGATTTATTGCACATATGGATACCTCTCCAGATATGCCAGGTATTAATGTTGTCCCTAAATTTGTTGAAAATTATGATGGAGAAGATATTGTTTTAAATAAAGAAAATAACGTAGTGTTATCCTCAAAGGATTTTCCAGAATTAAAGAATTATTTGGGGAAAACTATTATTACTACAGATGGGACAACATTACTTGGAGCTGATGATAAAGCAGGGATTTCAGAAATAATGGCGGCTGTAGAATATTTAACTCAAAATCCTAATATTCCACACGGATGTATTTGTATTGGATTTACGCCAGATGAAGAAGTAGGTCGTGGTGCGGATATTTTTGATGTGAAAAAGTTTGGTGCAGATTTTGCATATACTATGGATGGGGGAACTATTGGGGAACTAGAATACGAAAATTTTAATGCGGCAGGAGCAAAAATTTGTATTCATGGAAGAAATGTTCATCCAGGTTCAGCAAAAGGAAAAATGATTCATTCAACACTTATAGGAAATGAATTTATAAATTCCATGCCTCAAAATGAAACACCAGCAACGACTGAAGGTTATGAGGGATTCTATCATTTGACTAGTATAAGTGGTGAAGTTGAACAAACGAAACTTGCGTATATTATAAGAGATTTCAATAAAGAGAATTTTGAAAATAGAAAAATATTTATTAAAAATGTAGCAGATAAACTAAATGATAAATATGGTCATGGCACAGTTGAAATAGAAGTCAAGGATCAGTATTATAATATGAAGGAAAAAATAGAGCCAGTTAAACATATTGTTGATACAGCGTTTTTGGCAATGAAGGAAGTAGGTATAAATCCTATAATGGTTCCTATAAGGGGAGGCACAGATGGATCCAGGCTTTCATATATGGGGCTTCCTACTCCAAATATATTCACAGGTGGTCAGAATTTTCATGGCAAATATGAATTTATACCCACATTTGCAATGGAAAAAGCTGTGGAAGTGATACTTAAAATAGTTGAGTTATATACTGATAAATAATACAAATTAGGTTATGAAAATAAATAGTAAGACTAATGGAAATTAATAATTACCTTTTCTAAATAAATTAGGAGAGGTAGTTTTTTATATTTTAACAGAGAATAAGAAATATATAACATTAGTTCAATGTTTGTTAACAAGTTTGTCACTAAACTGTAACATAAAAGCTTTAGAATATAATTAAAGTCAAATGTAAACTTAAGTATAAAATAGTATATATAAGTCATATTTTATTATAATATTTATGATAACAAAAGTTAATAACAGAAACCTACTACAGAAATAAAAAAGGAGGCAAATAGTTATGAATGAAGATATAAATGATAATGAAGTTAATAAAACAAATGGTGAAAACGAAAATATGAATGATAATGAAAACATAAATGATAGTGAAAACATAAATGATGGCGAAAACATAAATGGTAGTGAAACTATAAATGGTAGTGAAACTATAAATAATAATGATAATATAAAAAAAACTGATGAAGTGGTTAATGAAAACCTTACGGTAAATCAGCTTAATGATGAGTCTAAAGAAGTACAAAGCCTAGATGTACCTCATAAAGAAAATAGTTACAAGTCATTAAATGATGAAAATGTAAAAAAACACAAAGGTGGTATGAGAAAGAGAGTAGTATCATACATATTAGTAGGTATAATATGTTCTACACTTGGGGGAATAGGTTCTGGTATTGTTACAATGAATATTATGAAAAATTCAAGTGATACAACTGTTTCTAGCGCACCCGCAGCAACTTCTACAAATCTTGCTACGGATTCAAAAGCAAGTCTTATTACTACGAACAGTACACAAAATTTAACTGTACCTGAGATTGTAAAAAAGGTAAGTCCTGCAGTAGTTGCAATATCTACTACAAGCGCTGCTGTAAGTAGTGACTTTAGCAACCAGACTACTCCCCAAGAAGGTGTGGGAACCGGTATGATTTTTAGTAAAGACGGATATATCTTAACAAATTATCATGTTATAAGTGGAGCGGAGAGTATTAAAGTATTGCTTAGTAATGGAAAAGAAGTTTCTGCAAAAGTAATAAATTATGATGTCGAAGCTGATGTAGCTGTAATCAAACTAGCGGATAATACTAAGGTTCCAGGTGTGGCCGAATTTGGAGATTCAGATAAGCTTCAAGTAGGAGAATCAGTAGTTGCGATAGGTAATCCTCTTGGAAAAGAGTTATTAGGATCTGTTACTACGGGAATTGTTAGTGCAGTTAATAGGCAAGTAAGCATTGAAAATAAAGACCTTAAATTTATTCAAACAGATGCAGCTATTAACCCAGGGAATAGTGGTGGTCCGCTTGTTAATTCTAGGGGTCAAGTTATAGGAATAAATACTGCTAAAATAAGTGTTGAAGGGGTAGAAGGATTGGGTTTTTCAATACCAATTAACACAATAAATCCTAAAATAAAAAATTTAATTATACCAGTTCTTAATATTGGAATAACTTGCAGAGATATTACTGCAGATATATCGAAGCAATATAATATTCCAGTAGGAGTATATGTAACACAAATTAAAGAATTCAGTGCGGCAGAAAAATCGGGCATAAAACCTGGGGATACAATTGTAAAGTTTGATGGCCAAACGATTAAAACTGTAGCAGAAATAAATAAGATTAAAGCTACACATAAATCCGGTGATGTTGTTAAAATAGAATTAATTAGAAATGCAAAGACAATAAAAATAAACTTAACACTTTCCGAATAAATAAAATATATATTTTGTATAAAAAAATTGGGAATCATATGATTCCCGATTTTTTTTATTTATTAATACATTATAAAATATAAAATACATAAAAAAATATATTTTCGGGAAAATAGTACTGAAGGAGTGATGAAAATGGAAATGAATACTAGAGATACTATTATGAAAAAATTATTAGACGCACAAGAAAACACTAGAGATTATCAATCATTTGCAAGAGAAGTGTCAGAAGAGGATGTAAGTAATACATTTAGGGAATTTGCAGAGCAATCTGCATTGCAAGCACAGAAATTACAACAATTGTTAAGTATGCAAGATCAAAAATAGTAATACTTGTTATTTTAAATAAGTTGAGAATAACTTATATATATTTTAAAAAATTAAAAGCCAGTCGGATAATATCAGGCCCGCTGGCTTTTAATCTTAAGTATTATGGAACACTTTTTATAAAACCTATCTTTGTTCTTTAATTACACCTTTTCTATATGCTATTAAAAGCAATTCTAAATCTTTAATTTGTTCTTTGATTTCGAAACCTACATCTGTGTCCATTACACGTATACGATTTGTGGATTTTTCTAGAACAATAGTTGACGATAAAATATCCTTACCTTCATCGATAGCTTTTTGCCTAGATTCGAAAGGTGCATGGGATGCTAAAAGTAATCCATAGGAATTATAAATAAGGGTATATCCCGCTATGCCAGTTTCTGGTTGATAAGCTTTAGAAAAACCACCATCAATAACCAAAAGTTTACCATCAGCTTTTATAGGACTCTCACCTTGTTTAGTCTTTACGGGGACATGCCCATTTATAATGTGCGAATCATTGGGGTTTAGTCCAAATTCCTCTAATATATTATTGCATATGTTTTCATCATCTCTATATTTATAGTAGGGATTCTTAATTTCTTTATGAGTACTTTTGTCATTTATAAAATACCTTTCAAAGGTAGTCATTTTGTCCTTCCCAAATAAAGGAGAATTACAACCACACCATAAATACCATATGGTATCCAGTGCATAAAGCTTAGATGCTGAATCGGATTTTTCAAAATATGCCTCTCTTGCCATTCGCTCAGTTCTATCTAAATAGGATTTCCCACTGTAAGTAATATTATCTATTTTAACCTTTTTAAAACTACCATCTTCATTAAGTGCAATACATCCATGATAAAGCAAATTAGAGTTATACTTTGAGTACATACTACCTTTTGAATATAAAAACAGAATATGCTGTTGTAACTTTTCACTATTTGCGAAAGAAGATTTAAGTTTATCAATAAGCTCCCTTTCATCTTCAGTTAATTTATATGGATCACTGGGATCTATAGTTGGAAAATTAGTATCGTTCAATGTATATTCTTTTCCATCAATGCTTATAGTGCCTTTTTCATAGTCTATTTGATTAAGAAGTAATCTTTGCTGCATTTCATAATGAGGGCGCCTTTTTATTATCGCACCTTCAAGTTTAAATTGAATTATAGAAATGGCTTTATGCATTCTAGCCATTAGATCAAGGTCTTTTTCTCTATAATTATTTTCGGGAAAAACCTTAGGTTTAAAGGAATTACATGGGTCATCATTATAAAAATCTAGTGCAAAGGTTGCTAGTGGCAATAAGTTAATACCATAACCTTCCTCTATTGTATCTAAATTTGCATATCTGGTGGAAATACGAAGGACATTAGCAATACTGCTTTCGCAGCCTGCTGCTGCGCCCATCCAAAGTATATCGTGGTTACCCCACTGTATATCAATAGAATGGTATTTAATAAGACAATCTAAGATTATATGGGCTCCAGGGCCTCTATCATAAATATCGCCTAAAATATGAAGTCTATCTATAGTTAATCTTTGAATTAGGTTAGAAATAGCTACTATAAACTCTTTAGCTCTCCCAATTTTGACTATTGTTTGAATAATTCCATTGTAATATTCCTGTTTATTAAAGGTGCTTTGTTGTTCGTGAAGCAATTCCTCAATAATGTACGAGAAATCTGGAGGCAGTGCTTTCCTAACTTTGGACCTAGTATATTTAGAGGAAATGATTCTACAAAATTCAATAAGTTTATAAAGCGTAATTTTGTACCAATCATCTATATCCTTTTCTTCTCTAAGAGCTATTTCTAACTTTTGCTCTGGGTAATAAATGATGGTTGCAAGTTCTTTTTTTTCACTATCTCTAAGTGAATTACCAAAAATATCGTTAATCTTCCGTTTAATTACACCTGAAGCATTCCTAAGTACATGACTAAAAGATTCATATTCACCATGAAGATCTGATAAAAAATGCTCAGTTCCCTTAGGTAAATTTAGGATAGCTTGTAGATTTATGATTTCCGTACAAGCATCTGGAATTGTAGGATACTTGCTAGCCAATAATTTAAGATATCTCAAATCTTCTTCTACAGTATCAATAGATGTCTCACTAGAAAATAGCATTTTAGACTCTCCTTTTAATTGCAATAATTTTATTAGAATAACTCCATTTAATATAAAGGTTACAATTATTATTATAATACATTATGGTGTATTGTAAAACTAAAATATATATATTTTTATAGTAAAATCCTTTTGTTGATTTGGTATATTTTTTTTGTTACAATATATTGAATGATGTAAGTTACATGAAATTAATATTTCATGTAGTTGCGAGCTATCATATAAGGGGAAATTTTATGGAACAAAATGAATATTTGTTTAATATACATTCGTTATATAATCTAGCAAGATACGCTTTTTTAAAAATTGAATCTAATTACGCAAGAACTGTTGAGATAACCGGTATAACGCTTCCACAACTTAGAATCTTATGGATTATTAAAGTGTTCCCAGGAATTTCACTTAGCAACGTTGCTAAAATAGGATGTTGGACTTCACCTACCGTTAGTAATATGATTAAAATTATGATGCGTAAAAAATTTATTTTCAAAGAAGAAACTATCAATAAAAAGGTATATAAATTTCAATTAACAGAAATGGGTAATTTGTTTATTAATATAAATAAACAAAACAAGCAAAAGAAAATTTATCTTTTTGACTTAATAGGATTATTTTCACATGAAGAATTAGATTTTATGATAGATATTTTCACTGGAGTTATAATAAAAGAGAACAAAGAGTTTATTTTTGATTATATTACTAAAATAAATGAAATGAACCTGAAAATTGATTTAACAGATTATGATAAAAATACAGTTAGCATAATAAAAAAAACAATTAGTCTATATAATCTTTTAAGAACATTCATCTTAACTATTAAAACTAATCATTGTGGACCGCTTAAGGAATTTAATATAACTTATGCTCAACTTAGAGCTTTATGGATTATTGATACATTTCCAGGGATTACATCAAGTGAACTTAGTGAAATTAGTTTTTGGTCACCATCTACCGTTCATGTAATAGTAAAGAATTTAAATAGTAAGTATTTTATTCATAAAGAAAAAGCTTTAATAAAAAATGCCCATTACTTATATATAACAGAGCAAGGGGAAACTTTAATAATAGAAGATTATAATAAAAATCAAAAAACTTTATTAATCTTTGAAGAATTGAAAGATATAAGTCTAAAGGATATTTCAAAATTAAATTTTCTTTTATTGAGAATGAATAACAGATTACGTAATTATAAAACAGAAGAATACGTAAAAAAATCATTTGCTATTATTGAAAGTAAATCGTTTTTTAATTAAAAAATAAATATTATTAAGATTGTTTATTAAACCAGTGTAATTTTTAATTATACTGGTTTTTTTTATTTGCAAATTAACTTTCAGTAAAATCATTTATTTTTCTAATTATATGATAAAATAATTTTTTTTTGAAATAATACATAATTTTAAAGAATAAATAGCAAATTAGTATAGTAACCTTATTGAATTCATAACTTATAATATAAGGGAAAATTTGCTTAAATAATTAAATAGATTAAGTAGCTAATAATTGTTATATATTATAAAAATAGAAAGGTGGTATATTGATGAGTAAGACGTTAAGAACCTTTGGAATTGTTGTAGCAATAGTTCTAATAATAACAATGCCTGTTATTGGGGGTTACAATAAGATAGTTACATTAGATCAAACTGTGAAGGTAACAGAGGGAAACATAGATGTTCAATTACAAAGAAGGTCAGATTTAATTCCAAATCTGGTGAACACGGTGAAAGGTTATGCATCTCAGGAAAAAGACATTTTTATAGCAGTAGCTGAAGCCAGGGCCAAACTTGCAGGAGCTAAAACCATACCAGATAAAGCTCAAGCGGATAGTGAACTTGGAGGTGCAGTTTCAAGGCTTTTAGTAATAGTAGAGAACTACCCAGCTTTAAAATCCAGTCAAAACTTTAAGGATTTAACAGTAGCACTAGAAGGTACAGAAAATCGAATAGGCACAGCAAGGCTAGATTATAACACAAGTGTTGGGGATTACAACAATACAATTAGAAAGTTCCCTACCAAGATTATCGCAGGGGTTTTTGGATTTGGTGAAAAGCCACTTTATAAGGCTAGTGAATCTGCCAAACAAGTACCCAAAGTTGACTTTACTAAGTAGGAGTTAGGAAATGAAGATGTATATAAAAAGAAAAATTAAAAAAATTAGTAATTTATCACTTAATGGACCTACAAAAGAAAAGATTAAACTGCGAATCTTATTTATAGGTTTGATAAGCATATTTTTACTAGGCCAGTTATCAAATATAAACACAGTAAATGCACAGATTAAATATCCTAAAGCTACTGAGTTAAAATATGTTAATGATTACGCCAAAGTTATGGATAGTGAATCTTCACAATATATTTTGTCAGTAGGTAAGGAATTGGAAACTAAAACAGGGGCACAGGCAACTGTTGTGGTTATAAATTCTTTAGAGGGAACACCTATAGAATCCTATGCTACTGGAATTTTTAGAGAATGGGGTCTTGGACAAAAAGGCAAAAATAATGGATTATTAATTCTATTATCCTTAAAAGAAAAACAGTGGAGGGTAGAGGTAGGTACAGGGCTTGAAGGTGCGGTTACTGATATATACTCTTCCAGGGTAATGAATGATTTCGCTGTTCCAAAATTTAAACAAAATCAATATGGAGAGGGTCTTAGGGCAGCATATTCAGTTTTAGCTGATAATATTGCTAAAGAATACAATGTAAAATTAGACAAGAATGTTAGCATTCCACAAAATATCAAAAGTTCAAACGTTTCTACTAAGGGGAGTGGAATTCTAGTAATAGTATTTATTGGATTCGTTTTTCTTGACTTTATTCTTAATAAAGGAAGAATAACTAGATTTATGATAACAATGCTATTTTGGAGTTCAATTTTCGGTAGACGTGGCGGAGGAAATGGTGGAGGTTTCGGAGGCGGAGGTGGCTTCGGAGGTTCCGGCGGTGGAGGAGGTTTTGGAGGAGGTTCATCAAGCGGCGGAGGATCCTCCGGGGGATATTAATTTATTAGTTTTGTATAATTAAATATTAAAAAGCAGAAAACTTTAAATGTTTTCTGCTTTTTAATATTTAATTATATTGGAAACAGCTTGCGGAAATTCTCATTTGCTAACAAATATTTTTACGCGCTAAAAAAAAGTATATATTACGTATAATGCATTTGAACAAGATTTAGAACTTCTTATTTTATTTTTAATTAAGATGCGTTAGGAAAAACATATGTTTGAGCGACAGCGAGTTTATGTTTTTTAGCAGATTAATTAAAAATAAAATTAGTAGTTCTTATCGAAGTGAATGCATTAATAGTAATATATACTTTTTTCTTTTTTTATTTCAAAAGACATATGGCACTAGAAGCAATTCCTTCTTCTTTACCAGTAAAACCAAGGCCTTCCTCTGTAGTAGCTTTAACATTAATATTTTCTATAGGTAATTGTAGTGCTAGTGCAATATTTTTTACCATATAGGGTATATGTGGTGCCATTTTAGGTCTTTGTGCGATTATTGTAGCATCAATGTTTTCAATTATATAATTCCTATCTTTTATTAAACTACCAACATGTTTAAGTAAGGTGATGCTAGAGATGCCTTTATATTTAGTGTCATTATCAGGGAAATGTTTCCCAATGTCACCAAGAGCTGCAGCACCTAGAAGTGCATCCATAATAGCGTGAAGCAGAACATCTGCATCTGAATGACCTAGTAATCCAGTTTCATGAGGCACCGTTACTCCACCAAGTATTAAACTTCTACCCTTAACTAATTTATGAACATCGTATCCCATTCCAATTCTCATACAAATTACCTCTTTCCAATCTAATATATAAATATTTTTATTATAGGTCTCAATTTTTGAAACCTTATTTATTTTCATGTGCCCAATATACCATGTCAAATGGAGCTAATCAAGATATTTTATTATGGTATCATATTAATAAGTAGCTATGAAGGCCTACAAGAGTGTCTGATTTTAGACATATTATAAATGTCAATAGGATGAGAAAATAAATAATAAGTTATCAACATGTTATCAACAAAACTGTGGATAATGTGCATAACTTCGTAAAAAAAATTTGAAATATTTTATTTTAAATCTAAATATTTACAATAAATTTTGTAAAATACAGATAATTGTAACGAATATCTTATCATTAACATCAACTCCACAAGTTATACACAGAAAAATTGTGGATAATGTTAATAAGTCTTAAATTTGAAAGGAAAAATTACAAAAAAATACATAAATTTAATGTTGATGTGGATTAGTAAATCTTAATGTGCACAATCTGTGAGTCTAAATAAAAAAGACTAATTGTTTACAACTATTAACTATTTTATTTAAAAGAATTCAAGCTATTTTAAAAAAAATAAGAAAAAAAGCTAATATCATATTAATTATAATTAGTTGGTATATCACTCTAATGTAGAAAGTTTGAAACAGAACGGTTTAGTAAAATATCTTGATAAACGTTGATATACCTAAAGAGTAGTGGATATAATAAATTAAAAGCTTAGTGAGTATAAATTTTTATTTGACACAATCATATTAACTGTATAAAAACTGAAAAGGATTACACAACCGCCTATAATACTAGTATAGAACTTAAACCGTATATTAAGTAATGATAGCAATTTGATATAAAGAGTAGGCGTATTTACAATAAGTTAGAGAAATAGTTATCCACTAATTAAGAATAGTATTGTGAAAAGAACAGGTAGTAAATAAGATAGTAATTATTAAATAAGACTAACAAGTTATCCACAATTTCTGTGTGAATAATGTTGATAACTTTCATATCATTGAAAAAGCACACATATTTGTGTGCTTTTTCAATGATATTTCATATGTAATTAAGATTATATAACAAAAAAGTATCAAATTCTTTATTTTCAAGCATTCTCGCTTTTCAAGCATTCTCTGTTTTAATAGAATCAGAAATTAACCTATTAATTCCTTGTAATTCTTTTTGTGTTAGGTATCTCCATTTACCTATTGGCAAGTTGGCTATAGAAACATTCATAATTCTAAGCCGCTCAAGTTTTACAACATCATATCCTAAATAATCACACATTCTTCGTATTTGACGATTAAGTCCCTCAGTTAAAATTATTCTAAAAACATATTTGCTTTCTTTTTTTACAAAACACTTTTTGGTTATAGTTTCAAGAACAGGTATACCATTTGCCATATTTTTTATAAATTCTGGGGTAATAGGTTTATCTACAGTAACAATATACTCTTTTTCGTGGTTATTTCCTGAACGTAAAATTTTATTTACAATATCTCCATCGTTAGTTAAAAATATAAGACCTTGAGAAGGTTTATCAAGACGACCGATTGGGAAAATTCTTTTCGGGAAGTTTATAAAATCAATGATATTCCCCTTAACTTTATGTTCTGTAGTGCATGTAATTCCAACTGGTTTATTGAAAGCCAAATAAAGCAATTCTTCTTTATTTTTTAACGGTTTACCATTTATTTTAATCAAATCATTTGTAGAGACTTGAGTGCCCATTTCGGGAATCTTGCCATTTACAGTGACTCTGCCTTTATCAATCATTTTATCTGCTTCTCGCCTAGAACAAAAACCCGTTTCACTTATGAATTTATTTAATCTTGTTTTTGGAGTATCATTTTCATCATGTTTAATAATATTGTTATCTTTTTCATTACGTATGGTCTTCATTTAACACCGTCCTCAATACAAATAGCCACAAGGATACCCACATAGAGTACCCTTAATCAATTATAGCCTGTCCATTGTTGTTTATTAATACTTTAAAATTATGGGTACTAGCATATTTTACAAATTTAGTTAAGTTTGGAGTTTTATTTTTGTTCCCAGAGATAAAAATAGAAATTTTAAAGCCATCATCGGCATGTGCTTTAGTTAGATACTTTAGTTTTATAGATTCATCTAAAATTAAATGTAGAGCCTCATCTAATGATTTATTGTCTAAAACAACAAGTCCTTTTATTTTATAGCCACCAGAGCTTATGCCTTCAACTTTTTTAACTATATTTGAACCATTTACTTTCATCCTAATAGAACAATTCATATCTACGATAACTGAAGAATCATACCTATTATCTAAATATAATTTTTTAATTGAAAATAAAATTAATAGCGTACAGGCAATTATCAGGAAAAATTTCCATGTTGCAAAACTCTTAGATACTTCTCCTGAGTATAGTTGACCTATTATAGGTTTAACTTCGTGTTTTTCAAGAGTTACAAATTCATTATTTTCAGTTATGATGTATACTTTATTTTTTTCAGTATTTATTATTTTACCGGTTTTTCGCATAGGGGAACTCCTCTCATATGGTAATAAAAAGTACAATATATATTTAATAATACTTGACATAAGCTGAAAAAATTGTTATTTTCAATTGGAGTAAGGCATTAAATTAAGTATTACATATGAAAATATGTAAAATATTATGTAAAAATAGAGGGATACTATGATGGAAATATTATGGTGCAAAAATTACATATTTATTGTTATGATAATTATAGTAAATATTATAGTTATTCATATAGAAATTAAAAGATTAATGATTAGAAAATCCAGAGAATTTAATAAAAAAATTAATGCTAATATTAGTATATTTAAATCTACAATAGATATAAATGAAATTTTCAATAAATTATTAGAAAATTTATATGAAATTTCAACTTATGATACTGCTATAAGTATATTTAAAAATGATAATGAATTAGAACTTATGGCTTGCCACTTTAATGGAGAGGAAATAAACCTAAGTAGCTGCTTGCAAGATAATAAATGTATAGAGTTAATAAATAAAGTCATAGAGTCCAAAAATCCTTATTATATTAAGGATTTAAATAAATTAGAATGTATAAAATATAACACTAAGTGTCAGATATTATTATATCACATGAGAAGCTTACTTATAATCCCAATAATCTATAAAGAAAAAAAATATGGAGTTGTGATAATGCTAAACCATAAAAGGGCAGCGTATAATAGAGGGAAAAGTGATAATGCTTTTTCATTTGTTAGTCAAGTAGCTTTAGCTATAGAAAATGCGACATTGTTTCAAAGATTAAAAGACGTAGATAAGATGAAAACAGATTTCTTGTCAACAGTCTCTCATGAACTTCGAACTCCTTTAACTTCAATTATTGGGTTTGCAGAAATGGTAAAGAGAAAATTCGAGGGGACAATAGTGGATGAAATAGATCTTAGCAGAGAAAGAAACCAAAATGCTGTAGTTAAAATAAGGAGAAATATAAATATAATATTATCAGAAGGTGAGAGATTATCTAACCTTATTAATGATTTGTTAGATATATCAAGACTAGAAGCTGGAAAAGTCATATTAAATAAAAGAGAAATAGATATAGAAGAAATTATAACTCAGGTAATAACATTAACTAACCCGATTATGAGAGATAAATCGCTCCAAATAATACAAAGCATTAGAGAGCCACTTCCTAAAATTATGGCAGATAAAGACAAATTAATGCAGGTAATTATTAACCTCATTTCTAATGCTATAAAATTTACAGAAGAAGGATGTATAGTATGCAGCGCGAGAGTCGTGGAGGAGAATATAATAGTAAGCATTAGTGACACCGGGGTGGGTATTCGCGAGGAAGATAAAACATATATATTTGAAAAATTCAGCCAAGTTGGAGATACTCTCACCAATAAACCTAGAGGTACTGGACTTGGACTAGCTATATGTAAGTTTATTATTGAAGAACATGGTGGACAAATATGGGTTGAAAGTGAAGTAGAAAAAGGAACTGACTTTTCATTTAGTATACCTATTTTAAGGTTAAAATAGGTATACTAACTAGAAATTGTTAAATTTTTGACAATTGATATGACTGCATCCTGGAACATAGTGAAAATAGATGGAACAGAAAGGCAATTAGTAAATTAATAAAAAAAATGATACAGATGAGGATAAAAACCCCACACACTAAAAAAGTGTTTGTGGGGTTTATTGAGATTTCACGTTTCAAACTCTTATTTAATGCCACGCAGGAGAAACTTCATACTGGGTGCACTATTTGTTCTTATAATATCGGAGAAATTAATCTTGAAATAGATTCCTTGAATTTAACTACGAAATTTCTATTAGTGTATTTTTCAAGAGTTAGTTCATCACAAGATTTTAAATCATCAATAAAAAAGTGGTCCAATTCTGATGTTATTTTTTTATCGTATATAAATGCATTAATTTCGAAGTTTAAAGTGAAACTTCGGATATCTAGATTAGCAGTACCAACAGAACTTATAGATTCATCAATAGAAAGGAATTTGCTATGAAGAAAGCCCTTATTGTAAGTATAACATTTGACGCCAGATTCAAGGAGTTCTCCCATATAAGACGTAGAAGCCCAGTACACAAAGGGGTGATCTGGTTTAGTAGGTATAATTATACGTACATCCACTCCCGACAATGAAGCTATTTTTAATGCCTCTAAGATACTATCGTCTGGAATAAAATAAGGAGTTTCTATATAAATAGTTTTTTCAGCTTTATTAATCATTTTTAAATACCCATTTTTAATAGAATTAAAAGTGGAATCAGGACCACTTGAAACTATTTGAAGACCTGTTTTACCTACGGGAGATCTGTGAGGGAAATACTTGTTGTCGAAAATCTCGTCTTCACTCGCCGCAAAGCGCCAATCCATTAAAAAGTGCAATTCAAGTGCATCTATTGCATCTCCTTGTATAAACAGATGAGTATCCCTCCAAAACCCGAATCTTTTAGAATGTCCTAAATATTCATCTCCAATATTGAAACCACCTATAAAGGCATACTTCCCATCAATAGTGCATATTTTACGATGATTTCTAAAATTTAATCTAAGATTTATATATGGAACAAAGGGAGGAAAGAAACAGGCAACCTTCCCTCCAGCCTCGATTAAAGGATCGAAAAAACATTTATGAACCTTAAGGCATCCCATCCCATCATAAAGTAACTTTACTTCTACTCCCTCTTTAGCTTTTTCACATAGAATTTTAAGAATAGCATTTCCTAAATTATCATTTTGAAATATATAATACTCCATATGAATATATAGTTCTGCATTTCTAAGGGATTCTTTAAGTTGATCAAATTTCGATTTACCGTCAGTAAATATAGTTACTTGGTTATTATTAGTGTAAAAAGAATTATCACTACAAAGATTAAGTTTCATCATATCTGAATACTTACTTAGAAAGGGATTGGATTTAATTAAACCTACATCATTTAGAAATTCTCTTTGTTTATTAATAATTGACGTAAGGTTTTCTCTTTCTTCTTTTTTCAGTGCAAACATCTTTTTTCTTTTTAAATTTTGTCCAAGGAATAAATATAAAATAAATCCAATGCTAGGTAAAAATAGTAAAACCATAAGCCATGTCCAAGTACTAGCAGGATTTTTTCGCTCAATAAAAACAACAGCAAAGGCAAACAGGATATTAATAAAAAATAATAAATTAAAAAAACGTAAAAATAACTCATTTGCAAACATATGAACCTCCAAAAATTCGTTTTATCTTATATTCATAGTATACATATAAATTCATAAAAAAAAACAGTGAAAATTTGTAAAATTCTAAATATTTATCTCTTTAATGAATGTTATTTATATGAAATAGAAATATTTTAATTTTATAATTTAATTATTAAAGGAATAGTGAGTTCTATGGTATAATAAGACTAAATTGTTGCAATTACTTTACAGGTGAGATGTATCTTTTAAATTGAATTTCTCATTATACTAAAGATATGTATTGTTTTTTTATTTGTGAATATAGATTTGGATTAGGCGGTTACTTTAAATATGAAAATGGAATCGGGGATAAGAATATGGGCTTAGTTCATAGAATGGTTAATGGGGAAATAAACAAATCATTGGAGCTTATAAAAGAATTAGAGCATGTTATGAACGAGATTCAATCTAGCGAAACCCTATTTAGTTCAAATATTCAAAATATGTCCTTAGTTGATAAACAAAGTATATTAAATAAATGGGTTAGTTACGTAGGATGTTATAATGAATTAAATGAAATCAGGGAAACAAATAAAAATAAATTATTAATTTATGCTTCAACTATAGCAATACGTAAAAACGCAGTATTGCTGGCAAATATTATTGACAAAAACAGGTACTTAGAATCGATGTTAAATGAAGCTAGGCCTGAATACAATATTAATAAAAAACAATATTATTATATTACGCAAGAAATCACAGAAATTTCATATATGGTATCCTTGTTTAAGAGCAAACATTACTTTGATTTTATGGTGAATTATTATAAAATTTATGCGAGCGAAAGAGAAGAAAGTGAAAAAGAATTATTAGCTTATGCCAGTTATAATTATTTAAATGTTATAAAACTTGTTAAAAATCATAGGAATATTGTTAGAAATAACATGGTTGATTTTTTTGGTAAAAATGTTTTTGATTTTTGGTTTCCATTTCAAAAATGGGTTGCTATAAGTATTACTGGAATTGATTACTCTAGTAGAAAAGAAAAATATGTAAGTAATGAAGATATTAATATTATTAAGGAAGAATTACTCCCAGGTGATGTACTTTTAAAGAGAAATAATTATCAATTAACAAATATAGGTTTACCAGGCTTTTGGACTCATACTGGAATTTATATAGGCTGTTTGGAAAAGATGGACAAGTATTTTAATGATGTAATATTGGGTGATTGTTTGACAACGTCAGAGTATGTAAAAGTAATCTATCCTAAAGTTTACGAGGTTTTAAAAGACATAAGCAATAGTGAATATATTATAGAGGTTATTGCACCAGGAGTTGTAATAAATTCTCTAGACGCTATTGCAAAAGTTGATTATTTTTCCGCATTACGTCCTAAATTGTCTAAAGAAGATAAATTAAAGGCTTTATTTGTAGCTTTTGAATATTTAGGAAAAGCATATGATTATAATTTTGACATTATGACTGATAATGCTTTGTTTTGTAGTGAACTAATTTATAAGTCATATTTATGCTCAAGCAATAAGAAAGGTATTACATTTAACTTAGAACCTAAAGCGGGTAGGCTATTACTGTCACCGAATAGTATTATTAAAAAATTTGATGCAGAGATTGACAATGAAAATGCAGAATTTGATTTTGTAGTATTTTATGATGGTAGTGAAAAAGAAAGAAAAGCTATTAGGAAAACTGCAAATGATTTAAAAACAACATGGAAGTTATCTAAGTGGAGAATGCTAAAGCGTAGGATTATCTTAAATACAGAAACAAGGTATCCTATAGTGAAATTTAATTTTGTTTTATCAAAGCTTAAAATTATTTTATATGGTATGTTTTATTAATTAGGATATATGTATATAATATAGTTAAGATATTAAAAATAATAGATTAAACTCTAAAATAGAAAGTAGGATAAATAATAAATATGAGAAATATAAAAATTGTAATAGAATATGATGGTACTAGGTATAAAGGATGGCAAAGACTCGGAGATAGTGATAATACAATTCAGCACAAAATAGAATCCGTTCTAAGTAAGATGGCGGAAGAAAATATTGAAATTACTGCGTCAGGAAGAACAGATGCAGGGGTACATGCATCAAACCAAGTAGCAAATTTTAGAACAGACAGCACAATGCCTGTACATAAAATGCGTAGTTATTGTTATGAATATTTACCAGAAGATATTGTAGTGAAAACAGTGGAAGAAGTAGATCTTAATTTTCATGCTAGATATAATGCTAAGGTTAAAAAATATGTATATAATATTTGTAATAACAAAGCACACGATGTATTTACTAGAAAATATGACTATCATGTAGCTTTACCTTTAAATATAGAAAAGATGAGAAAAGCATCGGAATTTCTAATAGGAGAACATGATTTTCAAAGTTTCACAACACTTAAAACTAAGAAAAAATCGACAGTAAGAACTATATTTACAATAAATATAATAAATGATGATGGAAATATAGAAATTAGTATTCAAGGAAATGGATTTATGAAAAATATGGTGAGAATAATAGTTGGAACACTTGTTGAAGTAGGCCTCGGTGAAAGGGATCTCAATGAAATTAGTGGTATTTTGGATAAAAAAGAAAGAAAATATTCAGGACATATTGCACCAGCTAAGGGCTTGTTTTTAGAAGAAGTTAATTATTAAGATTTAATTTAATATATTTTTGAATTAAAAGAGGCACATGAGTTTTATCTCATGTGCCTCTTCTAAGTATTTACATATATAATTTTATATGAGATTACAATATGCCTTCATTTTTTAATATATCTTCAATCTCATCAACTTTTTTAGAAAGAATATAAAAACTTTCTTTTAATAAATTTTTTGGAAGAGGGGTTTCTTTTATGGTTTTCTCTAAGGATTCTATAGTGTCTAGTGCATCATCAATTCCCTTTTGTGCTAGTTTCAAATTGTCTTGTTTCATTATTTAATCTCCTTTAACTTTTGTTTTTTTTACGGATTTTATTTTTAACATCTTTTACAATAGAATCTAAACCTTTAAATCTTAGGCCGGGAAAAGCATTTATAATCCTTGAATAATTAGGGCGTTTTTTAATAAATACAGAATCATATCTCCATTTTAATTCTTTTATGATATTTGTAATATCAGATTTTTTCCTACTCATTTTAATTTCGGTTGTTTCTATTAGCTGATCTAACTTGATTTTCAATTCTGGTATATTTTTAGGATTAACTAAATTTAATTTAAAATCTGAAAGTTTATCAGTTAATTCTGAATAGGCTTTATTTAAGTGGTATAAAAGAGATCTTAATTTAATTATTGTAATCAGAGTAATTGTAAAATCGATTAAGAAATATACAAGCATAATATAAAAAAATATTAAGCTTTGTTTAGGTGGTATTAAATTCACTAAATAAACAATATAGGGATGGATTACTTTTAAAATAAATACTGCTATAAAACCCCATATTAGAGAGAACGATAAGCAAATTCTCCCATGAATATTGTATGGCTCATCACTGTAATCCCACCAAGTACTGTTAAACGCAGTTTCTAAAATGTACCCCGTTATATACTCAAGAATAGATGTTAAAAATACTGAACCTAAAAAAAGAAAAATATAATTTTTTTCAATAGGTCTTAGCAAAACAATAATGCATACAGTACCGAATCCATAAATAGGGCAAAATGGACCACTTAGAAATCCTCTATTAACAAATTGTTTTTCAATTATTGTAGAGTATACCGTTTCAAGACACCAGCCCATTAAGGAATAAATAGTAAAATAACAAAAAAGTGAAAATAAACTAAAATTTAAGAAATACATATTGATCATAAATTGACTCCTTTTCCTAATGGTCTTGTATATTGAACAACAAAATAATAACACAAAAATCATTTTTTTTATAGTGTGTGGAATAAAGAAAATATTAATACATGCAATTATATAGGAATACCTACATATATATTAATAAAACAAAGATAATTTAATTTCTAGGAGGAAAATATATGATAAATATCATTTGGTTTTTAATTTTATCATTGGGAATAGTTATTGGTATTGTTACAGGGAGAGGAGAAATTGTGTCTAAGGCAGTTGTTACATCAACAACTGGTTCTGTGGAACTCATAATAGGGCTTGTTGGAATGATGTGTCTTTGGTGCGGGATAATGAAAATTGCTGAAAAAAGTGGACTAACTGATAAATTAGCAAAAGTACTTAGGCCAATCTTAAAACTTATTTTCAAAAAAGCTGGAAGAAATCAAAAGGCAATGTCGAGTATTACCATGAATTTAACGGCAAATATGATGGGGTTATCAAATGCAGCCACTCCCTTTGGAATAAAGGCTATGGAAGAGATGCAGAAAATGAATAAGCAAAAAGATACAGCTAGTAATGATATGGTTTTATTTTTGGTTCTAAATGCTGCATGTATTCAGTTTTTACCTACTACAGTGATATCTATAAGAGCAGCTTATAATTCGCAAAATCCAGCAATTATCATAATACCCGCTATTATTGCCACAGGTACTGCTGCGGTGTTAGGTGTAGTTTATTGCAGGGTTCTACAAAGATATTTCTAATGATAAAATGTATCAATGTTAAATTTAAATGGGGGGCGGGTGGAATAGTGTGATTGTAGGTAATTTAATATCATATATTTTAAAGGGAATAATTCCAATTATTATTGGGATTGTAGTCACGTATGGAGTTATTAAGAAAGTAAAGGTATATGAGTGTTTTGTTGAGGGTGCAAAAGATGGAATAACCATTTGTTTAAAAATTTTTCCATTTCTTCTAGCTATGATAATAGCAGTTAATGTATTTAGAGCTTCCGGGGCCTTAGATTTTTTTATTTATTTAGTAAAACCAATTGTTAAGTTTATTGGGTTACCACCAGAAGTTGTTCCTTTAGTTTTAATAAAACCCCTTTCAGGAAGTGGAGCTTTGGGGGTATTTACAGATATAATAAAACAATATGGAGCAGATAGTTACATAGGCCGGGTGGCATCTATAATAATGGGGTCAACCGAAACTATCTTTTATACCTTGACAGTATACTTTGGGGCAGTAAATGTGAAAAAAATTAGGCATGCACTTGTGGCTGCAATATTAGCAGATATTACAGCAGTTATAATGGCGGTTAACTTGGCGAAGTTTTTCTTTTGATAACATTTTAGAAAATGATAATTTAATAATGTCTTTATAAGATAAATGCATAACATATATTGTAAGAATACGAAAAACATGCTAGTATGATTATGTATATTTAATACATTACTACAAATAAATAAATTGATAAATATATTAGGGGGTAACTAGCAACCAAAATTGTTAGTTACCCCTAAAAAATAAATGGGGGATAAAATATGATTGAAATTACTTCTGTAAGTAAGAGCTACAATAATAAAAACAAGGCGGTAGATAACATAAGCCTAAATGTACGGGATGGAGAAATATTCGGATTTTTAGGCCCAAATGGAGCAGGGAAAACTACTACTATAAAAATGATAACTGGAATATTAAGTGCTGATAGTGGCAAGATCACTATCAATGGAATTGATATACAAAAAAATGATTTAGATGCTAAAAAACAATTTGGATTTGTACCAGATAATCCAGATATGTTCTTAAGACTTAAGGGGATTGAATATTTAAACTTTATGGCAGATATTTATGATGTTCCTAGTAGTCTTAGAAAAGAAAGGGTTGAATCATTAGCAAATAGATTTGAAATGAGTAATGCATTAATAGATCAGATTCAAAGTTATTCTCATGGTATGAGGCAAAAAATTATTATTATGGGTGCACTTATTCATGAACCAGAGGTTTGGATTTTAGATGAACCAATGACTGGGCTTGATCCTAAATCTTCATATGTTTTGAAAGAAATGATGAGGGAACATGCGAATAATGGTAAAAGTGTATTTTTCTCAACACATGTACTAGAAGTTGCTGAAAAACTATGTGATAGGGTTGCTGTAATAAACAAGGGGAAGTTATTGTTTTGTGGAACACTTGAAGAACTAAGAAATCATTTCAAAGCTAGTGGTTCACTGGAAAAGATTTTCTTGGAGATGACTGAAAATGAGTAAATTTGTGGCTTTAACTAAGATATTATTAAAAACAGGAACTAAGTCACTCCGTAACAAGAAAAATAAAAAACCAATAAAGGAAACCTTGCTTGGACTAATTTTAATTTTAGCCTTAACGCCTATGGTAATAGAGTTTGGACGGTTTATATTTATGGCTTATGATGGACTATATGCTGTAGGTCAAGAAGCAGTTATACTGGGATTTGGATTATCAGTTGTTAGTATTGTTATTTTCTTCTTTGGAATTTTTTATGCCATGAGTGTATTCTATTTTTCTATGGATGTAGAAAATTTGCTGCCATTACCTTTTAAACCATGGCATATTATGGGGGCCAAATTTACTGTAGTATTAATTTATGAATATCTAACGGAAATTATATTTTTTGCACCCACACTAATTGCTTTTGGTATAAAGAGTAATGGGGGAGTATTGTATTATGTTTATGGAGTTGTTATATTTTTACTTTTGCCTATAGTTCCGTTAGTGATGGCATCTGTAATTAACATGATTATAATGAGATTTACTAATATTGCAAAAAACAAGGATAGGTTTAGGTTATTTGGTGGGATTATAGCTATGTCTGTTGGTATAGGAATCAATATATATATGCAAAAATTTACGCAAGATGTAAGTCAATCAACAATTACTGAAATGTTTGTAAAGGGAAATAACTCGTTACTCTCTTTGGCAACCAATATATTTCCTAGTACTAAGATAGCTGTATATAGCTTAGTTAATACTAATAATATTCAGGGTTTTATTAATTTGATTTTATTTATAGTAATAGCTGTAGCTGCATTATTAATATTTATAATATTAGGTCAAGCTTTGTATTTTAAAGGAGTTATGGGAGTGTCTGAAACAACTTCAAAGAGAAAAATTCTTAGTAACCTAGAGCTTATAAAAAATACAACACAAAGTTCATCCCTAAAGGTATATGTACTAAAAGAATTAAAGCTTTTATTTAGGACGCCAATTTATTTTATTAATTGTGTACTTATGAACTTTTTATGGCCAGTATTTTTACTTATACCAATCTTTTCACAAAATGGTGGTACGGGCCAGCTAAAGATCTTAACTGAGTTTTTACAGGGTGGCAGAAGTACCGGAATAGTATTGGGAGCTTTCTTTGCAGTTATGGTTTTTACATCATGTAGTAATGCAATTTCAACAACAGCGATTTCAAGAGAAGGTAAAAATCTATTTATACTAAAATATATACCTATGAAATATAAAGAGCAACTTATGGCAAAGGTGTTATCGGCAGTAGTTTTAGGAGCAGCAGGTATGTGCGGGGTAATTATACTTGGCATGATTTTACTTAAACTGCCATTAGATTTAGTCTTATTAATGCTTATAGTTGGTATCGTGGGAATATTATTAACATCATTTATAGGAATATTTATTGATTTAAATTTCCCTAAGCTTAACTGGGATACAGAACAGAAGGCAATTAAGCAGAATCTTAATGTGATTATTAGCATGATTATTTGCATTGCATTAGGTGGGTTTACATTATTTATAATTATTAAATTTGAAATAACTAAATGGATCGTATTTGCTTTAATAGCAGGGGTGTTTGGAATTTTAGATGTTGTCTTATATTATCTTCTAGGTACAAAAGGAGTTAAGATGTTAGGGAAAATAGAGTCATAGTTATAAAATAAGATAATTTAAGTATAATTATAGAAGGTTAGGATAAAAATATTGACATAGTGATTTATTTGCAATACAATTATTAGTAATAAATGCAATGATGAGAAGAGTAATAAGCTTAAATTTTAAAGAGAGCTGATAATTGGTGAAAATCAGTATTATGGTAGCTTATGAACATGGCCTTTAAGCAGATTATCTGAGTAAAATTAAAAGCTTATTGCAAAATAAACTTTTTAATTTATTATTAGGGTAATACGGGAGCAACCGTTATATTGGAAGGTGATGATAGTCACCCATTGATATCTTTACAGTGATGTAGAGATGAATTAGAGTGGTAAAACGTTAAGTACGTCTCTAAACAGAAAAATTGTTCTGTTTAGAGGCTTTTTTATTTCCCCGTGAAATAAAATCAGAAGATTATTATAAGTTAATTTAAATACGAAAGGCAGGAGAAATTTATGACTAAGAAAACTTTTTACATTACTACACCAATCTATTATCCATCAGCAAATTTACACATTGGTAATACATATACAACAGTATCGGCGGATGCAATTGCTAGATTTAAGAGGCTTACTGGTTATGATGTAATGTTCTTAGCAGGAACAGATGAGCATGGTCAAAAAATTCAAAGAATAGCAGAAGAAAAAGGAGTTACTCCAAAAGAGTATGTAGACAAAATAGTAGCGGGCATACAAGAATTATGGAGTATTATGGATATAAGTTATGATAAGTTTATAAGGACTACAGACGAATATCATAAAAAAGCAGTTCAAAAACTATTTAAACAGTTGTATGATCAAGGTGACATATACAAAAGTGCATATGAAGGTTGGTACTGTACTCCTTGTGAATCTTTCTGGACAGAAACTCAGGCAGTAGACGGTAAATGTCCCGATTGTGGAAGACCTGTTGAAAAAGCTAAGGAAGAAGCATATTTTTTTAAAATGTCAAAATATGCCGATAGACTTATAGAATATATTGGAACTCATCCTGAATTTATTCAACCGGAATCAAGAAAAAATGAAATGTTAAATAACTTCTTAAGACCAGGTCTCCAGGATTTATGCGTCTCTAGAACAACTTTTAACTGGGGAATACCAGTAGAATTTGATCCAGGTCACGTTATATACGTATGGGTAGATGCCTTATCTAATTATATAACAGCCCTTGGTTATAATGGAGAAGATACGTCCCTTTATGAAAAATATTGGCCAGCGGATGTGCACTTAATAGGAAAAGATATATTAAGATTTCATACAATATATTGGCCGATTATGCTAATGGCATTAAATTTACCTCTTCCAAAACAAGTATTCGGTCATGGATGGCTTCTTTTTGATGGTGGAGTGAAAATGTCAAAATCTAAAGGGAATGTAGTAGACCCAGTAATACTAGTAAATCACTTTGGAGTGGATGCTGTAAGATATTATTTGCTTCATGAAATTCCGTTTGGATCTGATGGAATATTTACTAATGAAATATTCATAAAGAAAACAAATTCAGACTTAGCTAATGATCTAGGAAACTTATTATCAAGAACAGTAACAATGATAGAAAAATATTTTGATGGAATTATTCCAGAGGTATCAGAAAAAGCTGATGTTGATAATGAACTTATAGAACTGGCTCTTTCAATTCCAGGTAAGGTGGAAAAGGCTATAGATGATCTTAAAATTCCTGAAGCACTTGATCATGTCTGGGCACTTATTAGGCGAACTAACAAGTATATAGATGAAACAACGCCTTGGATACTTGGAAAAGATGAATCGCAAAAGGGAAGACTAGGAACAGTTCTCTATAATTTAGTAGAATCTTTAAGAATGACATCAGTACTATTATCAGCATTTTTACCAACTACCAGTAAGAAAATAAATGCTCAAATAAATACAAATGTTACCACTTGGGGTAGTCTTACATCATTTGATGGAACAATCGCGGGAACAAAAGTTATTAAAGGGGAAGTAATGTTTCCAAGAATAGATGTAGAAGCTAAAATAGAAGAGCTTGATGCCCTTGTAGAGGCGCAAAGAAAATTAACACAAAAACCTACTATAGAGCCAATTAAAGAAGAAATTACTATAGAGGATTTTGATAAAATAGACATGAGAGTGGTTAAGGTGCTCGAGTGTGTTCAAATGAAGAAATCTAAAAAATTACTTAAGCTAAAAGTAGATTTAGGTGGAGAAATAAGACAAGTGATTTCAGGAATAGCTCAAAACTATAAACCAGAAGACTTGATTGGAAAGTATGTAGTGCTAGTAGCTAATTTAAAGCCTGTTAACTTAAGAGGGGAATTATCACAGGGAATGATAATTGCAGCGGCAAATGAGGACGATAGCAAGCTATTTGCGATATCCGTGCCAGGAGAATTGCCTACAGGGAGCACTGTAAGGTAAAATTATTAAAAAAGCATGAAGTACTTGTAAAGTAGACTTCATGCTTTTGAACTTCAATTGAGTGAACGTCAATTCCCATTATTTAATAACATAACTCTATTGAATTTTAATAATTATAGCTTTATAATTAGTTATTGTAACTAGTTATTGTAACTAGTTATTGTAACTAGTGAAGAGAATTAGAAAGGGCAAAACAATTAATAATTGTTTTGTACTATGAAGAACCGCAAGGGGGAAATATTATGAAGTTTATTATAGGATCATTAGTTGGAGCTGTTATCGGGTATATAACCAATTGGTTAGCTATAAAAATGTTGTTTAGACCTCACAAGGAGATTAGAATTTTTAACTTAAAAGTACCATTTACGCCAGGTCTTATACCAAAGGAAAAGTCCAGAATTGCTAAAAGTGTAGGTGAGTCAATAGGTCAACATCTTTTGACAAAAGAAACAATTCTTAACTCCTTATGTAGTGAGAATATGGATCAGAAATTAGATTCTTGGGTGCAAAGTAAGGTTTTGACATCGAAAAATAGTGAGGTTACAGTAGAAAATGAGATAAAAGACATATTAGGCGATGAATATGGCGAGGTTTTGCAGAATACTACAAATAATATTTCTAAATTACTTATTGAATATGTAAATGAAGAGGAAGTTAAACAAGGAATTGCTAAATATGCAATTTCTCAAATCAAACAAGGACTGACGGTTAAACCACAAATGATTTGTGAAAGTGAATTATATAATTCAATAAAAAATAAAATGTTAAAAAGTGTTATTGAATATAAAGATTCAGAGAATTTTTATAACTCAATCCAAAAGATGTTAAAAGAGAAACTAGCTAATATGGTAGTTTTAGACAAGAATTTTGAGGATGTCGTACCCAAAGGGATAATTAGTAACTTAAAAGTATATGTTTATGGTAAAAGATTCAATATTGCTATGGAAATAAAAAAAATGATAAGAGAAGAAAAAAATAGTGAGAAATTAAGAAAAATTGTAGCGGAAACAATAAGTACTAAGTTAAGCCCTATGATAGCAATGTTTATGAATACGGATAGTATTTATGAAAAAGTTGCGATTGGAATAGATGAATTTTTAGATGACGAAAAAAACCATGATGATATTGCCTTAATTATTAATGATATAATAGATAAATTGCTTAAAAATTCAATAGCTAGTGTTGTTTCTGAATTGCCTAAAAATGGAATTGATGATGGTATAGAGCCTTTAATTAATTTATTTACAACAAAGATCCTAGATGAAAAACTTGTTAGAAGTGCCTTTGAAGCACTTGAGGGTAAATTTAATAATTACAATTCCATTGAGGAGTTACTAGAAAAAACAGGTATAAATTATAAAAATGTTATAGAAGAACTTATAAAAAATAAAATAGAATCTATGGTAGGAAGCAATTTTGCAAAAATAAAAATTGCAGAAATAGTATCAGCAATGATCAATAAATTGTTACATATAGAGATGAAATCAATATTTAAGGGAGAAGGAAATAAAGTAACTCAGTCTATTTCTAAGGTAGTTAAAGATTTATACAATAAATTTATAGAGAATAAGGCGTCTGATGTAATTGAAGTGTTAGATATACCTAAAATAGTAGAAGAAAAAATAAATGAATTTGATGTAGAGTTTTCAGAAAAAATCATATTAGAAATTGCTAGTAAGGAGTTGAACGCAATAACTTGGCTAGGGGCTCTGCTCGGAGCAATTATGGGGTTATTATCGCCAATTTTAGGTTCGCTTTAGCATATTATAGATCAATAGATAAAAGTCACTTTCGCAGGAAAGCGGCTTTTACTTCTTTAATATATTGTATAATTTTGTATAATGTTTAATATTAGGGATATAATATTAAACAAATATTTATAGTATATTTAAAAACTTATTAAATATAGAAAGGATGGTGAAAGCTGTAATTAAACTTCTTAAACTATAAAGTTTAATGCAGTATATATTATGATATTTGATTCACATGCACATTATGATGATGAGGCATTTAATGAAGATCGCGATAAAGTAATTGAGGGATTAAAAGATAAAGGGATAATTGGGGTTTTAAACTGTGGGGCGTCAATAGAAAGCGCAAGAATGTCAGCAGAATTATCTAGTAAATACGACTTTATATATTCGGCGGTAGGAGTGCATCCTGAACATGCAGATACCGTTAATAAAGGAATTATTGAAGAACTAAGGAATTTAGCGAAAAATCCAAAAGTTAGAGCTATTGGAGAAATAGGACTTGATTATTATTACGCTGAGAATCCAAATAGAGAAATTCAAAAGGCGGGTTTTAGACTTCAAATGGAGCTAGCAAAAGAGCTTAAATTACCAGTGGTTATCCATGATAGGGATGCACATAAAGATACTTTGGATATATTAAAGGAATTTCCTGATATAATAGGCACTGTTCACTGCTTCTCGGGAAGTGTAGAATTTGCAAGGGAGTGTTTAAAGCTCGGGTATTATATAGGGTTTACTGGAGTTATAACCTTTAAAAACGCGAAAAAGACTGCTGAGGTTGCAATGGTTGTTCCAATGAATAGGTTGCTAGTAGAAACAGATTGTCCATATATGGCACCAACACCACATAGAGGCAAGAGGAATCAATCTGATTATATTAAGTATATAATAGAGAAAATATCGGAGATTAAGGGCAAAAGCATAGAAGAAATTGAAAATGCCACGATTTTCAATATAAAACAATTGCTAAAAATAGATAAATAGTATATAATAATTTGTAATCAATTATATGGAATAATTTTACATATAAATACAAGTAATTAAAATTGGATATTTAACATATAATTTTAATGGTAAATATTATTTTACCAGTTTACCCTCAAGACTGGGTTAGTTTACTTATTTTAAAATTATAATTAGATATTATAATTGTATGCATAATGATGCATTAACAGTCAAAACAATGAGTAAAGGGTTCGAAATTTGACATATTTATTGCTTCAAGGTATAATACCCAAGTACTCTTGACCAAGGGAGGGAATCTTTATGATGAAAAATGCGAAAAATAATTTGAAGAACTATTTTTCAAACGGGCCCAAGACAGTTTTTGTGGTAATGCTGTTATTAACGTGCATTACGGTTACTATATTCAATATGAAAAAAGTTATATCTGTTATTGTTGATGGTAAATATATACAAATTACGACTTTAAAAAGTAATGTTACTCAAATACTAAAAAGTAACAATATAGCATTAGGGTCAAAAGATCAAATAACAGTTAGTTTAGACAGTGAAGTAAAAGACGGAGACAAAATATATATAAAAAAAGCTGTGAATATTAGGGTGTTAGTTGATGGGAAAAAATTTAATATACAAACTTCTGAAAATACAGTAGGAGATATGTTAAATGCAGAAAAAATAGTACTAAATGCTGATGATAAAATTACTCCATTAAAAAGTGATTCGCTAAAATCAGGGTTACAAGTACAAATAACAAGAGTAAACACTGAGAATCTTCAAGAAATTAAAGGGATAAACTTTGCAACTGAAACTAAGAGCAGTAGTGAACTAAAGCAAGGTGTAAAAAAGGTCATTCAAGAGGGCAAACCAGGTCAGAAGATTATAACTTCATCTATAGTCTATGAAAATGGAAAAGAGGTATCTAGGAATTTAATTAGTGAAAAAATTAAATCAAATCCTATTAAACAAATAGTTGCATTAGGAACTGCTAATGTATACTCACCATCACGTGGAGGCGATATTAGCTATGTAAGGGAAATTATGGTTAGGGCAACAGCATATACTGCTGATTATAATTGCACTGGGAAAAGCCCAGGTGATCCTGCTTTTGGTATGACCTCAACGGGAGTGAAAGCGCAAAGAAGCCCTAATGGATATAGTACCGTAGCTGTTGATCCTAGGGTCATTCCGCTGGGAACTAAGCTTTATATAGAGGGATATGGATATGCCATTGCAGAAGATGTAGGTGGTGCTATAAAGGGTAATAAAATAGATTTGTATTACAATTCTAGCAGTGAAAGTTTGAATTGGGGATCTAGAAATGTGAAAATTTACGTTTTAAACTAGGAGCATAAGCTCCTTTTTTTTGTTTTGTAGTTCACTATTAATAAGTAAAATGGTATTATAGAAACAGTTGTTATTTTAGCGGTGAAGAATTAGGAGGACAATATGATTAAAGAAGTAATTGTAGTTGAGGGAAGAGACGATATTACAGCAGTTAAGAGAGCCGTAGAGGCTGAACTTATATCTGTAGGAGGATTTGGAATCAACGAAAAGGTAATTAACAAAATTAGAGAAGCTCAAAAACGGAAAGGTGTAATAGTATTCACTGATCCTGACTTTGCTGGAGAAAAAATAAGAAAAATTATTACCAAAAGAGTGGCAAATGTAAAACATGCATACATATCTCAAAAAGAAGGTACTAAGGATGGAAATATTGGCGTTGAGAATGCATCACCCGAAACAATATTAAAAGCTCTCGAGGCTGCAAAGTTTGAAGTTCAAGAGAAAAGAAAAGAATTTGACGTTCAAGATATGATATTTTTTAAGTTAACGGCGGATATTCGCGCAAAGGAAAGACGAGATGCTCTAGGAAATGAATTAGGCATAGGATACGGTAACTGCGCACAGTTTATAACTAGATTAAACAATTATGGAATTATAAAAGAAGAATTTATATTAGCTATAGAAAAAATAAACAAGGAGATGAATTATGGCAGATTTGACGATTAGTGAAGTTGTAAAAAAATATGAATTTAGGTTTAAAAAGGGTTTAGGCCAAAATTTTTTAATAGATGATTCAGTACTGGATGATGTTGTAGATGGAGCAGAAGTTAATGAAGATGATTTTATTATTGAAATAGGACCAGGATTCGGGACATTAACTAGAGCGCTTTTAAGAAGAGCTAAAAGAGTTTGTGCTATAGAACTAGACGATAAACTTTTGCCGATTTTAGAAGATGAGCTTAAAGAATTCGATAATTTTGAACTTATACATGATGATGCTTTAAAAGTAGATTTTAATGAATTAATTGGGGATGAAAAATCAGTAAAATTAGTTGCAAATTTACCGTATTATTTAACAACTCCTATAATTGTTAATTTACTTACTGGAGGTTATAATTTTAAATCTCTAACTATAATGATACAAAAGGAAGTTGCACAGAGGATAGATTCAGAGCCGAATTGCAAGGCATACGGAGCCTTTTCAATATTAGTTCAATACTATTGCAATACAAAAATACTCAGATTAGTGCCGCCTTCAGCATTTTTGCCTCAGCCTAAGGTAGAATCAATGGTTATAAGACTAGATAGATTAAAACAGCCTAAAGTTAAAGTAAATGATGAAGCCTTATTTTTTTCTATAGTAAGAAAATCTTTTAATATGCGACGTAAAATTTTATGGAATTCTGTTAAGGACATAGGTATTGCAAAAGAAGATTTACTAAAATGTTTTGAAAGAGCGAATATTGATCCTAAGAGGCGAGGAGAGACTTTATCACTTCAAGAATTTGCTTTACTTTCGGATGAAATAGGACTTATAAAATAAATTTTCAGATGTAGTTCATTTTTTAGTACATACTTCATATATTATAATGAATAAGTTTTATATGGAGGTAAAAGAAGGTGACACCAAAAAAAAATTATAGCAGGTATTTTATTATATTACAAGAAGATGAAAAAGGCTATTCATTAGAATCTGAGAAAATTCCTTCTGGTTATGCAAAGCTTGAGATGAAAAACAGTAAATGTAAGATTTCATACTATGTGCAAAATCTAAGGAAAGAAAAACAACCTTATTACATGATTTTAATATGTGGTAAAAAAGATGTAAACAAAATCATCAAAGTCGGTAAATTGAACATAGACGATCATGGTAGGGTAGACATTTTCCATGAATATGATATGGACAATATAGCAGATACAGGTATTTCTGCTGAAAAGATTATTGGAGCTGCAATTGTAAAATTTCTAGATGCGAATGTGATTTCAATAATGAGTGGATTCTCAACGACAGACAAACCAATTGAATGGAAAAACTATAAAATAGCAGATTACAACAAGGAAAAGAAAGAAACAAGATCAGATGATGTAACTAATGAATTTGATGAATATGAACAAAGCATTGAATTAATCAAAGTAAAAACGGATGAAAAAACTGAACACATAGAAGTGAGAGAAAATGAAGAAGTAAATACTGAGCAAAAGGTTACATCTAATGGATTAGTGGAAGAGAGAGAAGTTAATAAGAGCGAAGATGTTTCTGATGTTAATAGAGATAAAAAACATCATGAAGAAGAGAAAAAACATGAGTCTAAGGATAAGGAAACTGATAATTTCAAAGGCGACTATCCTAAAGGGGTTATGGGAAATTTCTTCAAGACAGTAGCTCAAGATTTTGATGAAGTCAAAGATTTCTCAAAAGAAATTAAATGGTGTAAATGGTATAAGGTACCTGTGCATAACTTAGAAAATATGTATGATTTGAGGGACTATAATAAATATACGATAGCCTATTACCCTATGATTAGTTACTATCCATACATTATGAATCATAAATCTTTTATGCTGGGATATAAATGTGACTCAAGTGGAAAAATGAAATATATTGTGTATGGAATACCTGGAAGCAGATCTAAGGCTCATCAGCCTTATGGAGGCAAAACCGGTTTTGTAACTTGGATTTCAGAAAAAGAAAATGACGAAATGGGACACTGGTTGATGTTTTATGATTTCAAAAATTCTACAATTGTTGTTCCTTTAAAAAAATAATATACAAAACTAAATGCGAGGCTATGAAATTTTAGCCACGCATTTAATTTTTTAATATTCTTTTAGTAAATAACATATAGTATATTAATATTAATATTAATATATGGAGGGGTACAATGTGTGGAAGGGTACATTAAAGGTTATAGTTATAAACAGAAAAAAAGTTGGAATTATATTAATAGTACTGGGGCTTATGATTACACTACTCGGAATATCAGAGCAATTTGATGACAAGTTAAAAACTACTATTCTTGTAGAGAATAATATTAAGTTGCTTAATAATTATGATGTAATAAATGGGAAAGCGAGTTACAAATTGCCTGTAGGATGGACAACGTTAGAAAAAAAAAATTATGGTGAAGAGATTATATACCATAATGATTTTCAATCTTCAGATGCAATAATTCATGGATTTGTAGAAGTATGGAAAAGTAAAGAAGACCTAAAAGTGTTCTTAGATAGTAGTAAAAACATATCTCAAAAGCAAAATGAAATTAAAAATTATAAAATGGACGATATTATTGTAGCTGGTAGAAAAACATATTTAGTGCAATACTTAATTAATGTAACCGATAATAATTGGTACAAGTCTTATGAATATTTCATTGATAATGGAAAAGAGTTTTATAGATTTTCATTTTTCATAAGAAATGTTAATTTTAAAGAGACTTACGGAGCTATTTTTGAAAGTATAGTTGAAACCTTGAATATTAATTAGATCATATTGCTAGATTAAGAGTAGATAAGCCTAAGGCGATGATTTAACCAAGGTAGGCATTATGGCTTCTCTTAGCATTTTATTAAGCTAGGAGGCGTAAATGAGCGTATTAGTATGCCTACTAGAAAGTAATACTTAAGAACTTGGATGAAAATTAATAATATTTTCTGCATATAGTAGTGAGGCTTTTGAAGATAAAAAACCTAATGGGTTTTAATTATATTTAACGAAATTTATAAAAATAACAAAAGGCTATATTTGTAAAACAAATATTGCCTTTTATAATTAAAATCTAATTAAAGAAAATTTATCATTTTATCATTAAGCATATTAGTAAGAGTTCCAATATTTAAATCGATTGTATCACCTGTTTTTGAATTTTTAGGTAAGCGAGAAATACTAACGTCCATAGTGGTTCCATCTAAAAAATTGACAAATGCATCTGTATTGTTCATATCTATTATTTTTCCAACCATTATAATATCATCCTTCCATATAACATAAACTAACTTTATTGTAGTTTTAGCAAAAATCACTATTATATTCACAAAAGTGATAACATTTTTAGGCCCTATTTTGATAAACTAAAAACCACCTATCACAAAGTGACAGGTGGTTTAGCTATAATTAATTTGTATTATATTATAGATTACTTAGATTTTGAATTATAATCTAGTAACGTTTGAAGCTTGTGGGCCTCTAGCGCCAGTAGTTATTTCGAATTGAACTTGTTGTCCTTCTTCTAAAGACTTATATCCGTCTCCTTGAATAGCTGAAAAATGTACGAATACATCCTCTTCTCCTTCTACGGATAAGAATCCAAACCCTTTTTCTGAATTAAACCATTTAACTGTACCTGTTTTCATATAACTTTCCTCCTGAATAAAAAAATTTGCAACATTTGTAACATAACTATTATGATACTACACTTTAGTAAAATTTGAAATAGTTTTTTGAAAATAAAAAAAATAATTGTATATTTTTAGTATTTATTTAATAAAACATATCTAAACACAGTCTACTTTGACATTAATAAGATAGAAATATTCATTTAAACATAATTTAATATTTTTACAGATATGGATCCTTTTAGCTCATCATCATTAATTACTATTGTATTACTATCTATTTTTGAGGCATTTTTCATATACATAAGAAATGATTCTACTCCATCTAAAGGAAAGGGTACTCTTGAAGTTTTATAATGCATAGGCATAACTATTTTGGGATTTATTTTTTTTGTAATTTCTGAGGCTTCCTTGCCATCAATTGTAAAATTACCGCCTACGGGAATAAATAATATATCCACATCTCCAATGGAGTCTATATCATCATCTGAAAGAGTGTGACCTAAATCTCCTAAATGACATAAAGCATACCCGTCCATTCTAAAAGTGAATATTATGTTGTCCCCTCGTTTTGCACCTTTATCTTTGTCATGATATGAAGGGATACCTTTTATAGGTACATCACATATTTTAAAATTACCAACCTTGTCAATGATTTTATAATTACCTGTTAACTCTTTAGTATAATTATGATCGAAATGCTGATGACTTATAGTAACAATATCTGGGCTGCCTTTATAAATTTCATATCCTAAAGTAGTGTCAAATGGATCTGTTAAAAGTTTACTACCTTTTGAATCTTCCAAAAGAAAGCATGAATGACCAAGCCATGTTATTTTCATGTAAATTCTCCTTTAGTTTTAATAATTTTACTTTTTTTTGATTAAGTTGAAACCAATACTTAGATAGAACGTATAACATAGTGAAAGAATATTTTAAAAGCGTGGGTATAATTCAATTATGCCACTCTTAGTCGAGTAATACACTATTAATAAGTAAATATAGTGTATTTAGATGTATTTTAAAAAAATATTAAAAAACGTTTATAAATTATGGAGATGGGAATAAAAGTATTAAGATAATCAAGGAGGGGTTAGATGAAAAACATCTTTAAAGCATTTACAATCATGATTTTAGCTTTTGCAATGTGTATACCTATGCAAATAATAGTAAAGGCAAGTACATATACAAATATGGGTCCTAAAGAAAATATACTAGCGAGTAAACCTTGGACAGTGAGTTTTAATAAGCCTTTAAGTGTCACTACTGTGAATCCCACAAATATTAAGGTACTTAGTGAGGATAATAAATACATAGATATCAAAGTTACTTTAGCTAATAGCAATAAAAATGTAATCGTTGAAGCCGTAAAAAATTATGAATATAATACGACATATACTTTGATAGTTACCCAAAATGTTAAGTCTAGTGATGGAAAAATGCTTCCTAGTGAAGTTAGAATGAATTTTACCACTAAAAGTGCACCTACAAGTCCAAGTGAGTTAACTGTATGTATTGATCCAGGTCAGTACTATAAGATAATCACAGGTTCAAGTGGTGTAAAAGCTAAGGATATAAATTTAAATACAGCATTAAAACTTGGTAATATACTAAAAACAAGAGGATTTAAGGTAGTATATACAAGAAGCACTGATGCAGTGACTTGGTCCTTGAGTGGTGAAGATGATGCAAAAGCTCTAATCGCTAAAAATGCAAATGCTGATGTGTTTTTAAGTATAAACACTAATTCGTTTACCTCAGATACTGCATATGGGATTGAGTCATATTACACATCTGGTATAAGTCAGAATGAGGCTTTAGCGACTTCGGTGCAAATTGAGCTAATAAAAGCAACAGGTGCTTCTAATAGAGGGATAAAAATAGCAAGTAGCGGCGATGGGAATTTTGCAATGTTAGATAAGACAAGCTGTCCTGCTATAGCTGCATATTTAGGTTTCATAAGCAATCCAGCGGAAGAGGCGTTATTGAGTAGTGATGCATATCAAAACAATGCAGCAAAGGCTATGGCTAATGGAATAATGAATTATGCTGGTTTTGAAAATACAGATACTAATTATGATTCTGTCTTAAAAATAATGTCAATCCCAGATATAGCAGCTAATTTAGAAGTGGGTGATAAATATACCTTTCCTACAACTGTAGAAGCTACAATGAGTAATAACTCAAAACAAACGGTTGGAGTAGTATGGCCTCAAACTTCAATTATTCTAAATACTATAGGTGCTAATACCTATTACGGGACTGTAAAAGGTTCTGACACAAAAGTTAAAGTTATAATTAATGTAAAAGCTGCCGCTAAATTTAAAGTGGTTTTGGATTCAGGGCATGGTGGAACTGACCCAGGAGCAGTAGGTCCAGCGGGAACTCAAGAAAAAGTTATAGCAATAGCAATTGCTATAAAAATACGAAATATATTACTTAAGAATGGTGTTGATGTAGTATATACAAGAGTAACTAATGAGCAAACAATATCACTTCAAGAAAGATGTGATACTTCTAATAACGCTAAACCAAATTATTTTGTAAGTATTCATGCAAATGGATTTTCAAGTCCATCAGCTAGTGGAATAGAGACCTATTCCACTGGGAGTGCGGCAGGGGCAAAGCTTGCGCAAGCTGTACAAACTGAATTAATTAAAGCAACTGGAAGATTAGATAGGGGAATTAAAACAGCAGGATATTATGTGCTAAATAATACAGATGCAACGGCAATACTTGTAGAAACTTCATTTATTACTAATCCAACAGAAGAAGCGTTGTTAAAAAGTGCTACCTACCAAACCACATTAGCTAAGGCAATTTCTACAGGCATACTTAAAACTTTAGGAATAACTAATATAGTATACTAACAGTTTTAGTATGATTTAGTAAAATTGATTTAAAAAAAACAACCTCAATTGTATTTTAACAATTGAGGTTGTTTTTTAATGACTCGAAATACATAATTTTTTTATTAGATGTCTAATAAATTTTTTGTATAGTTAGAATAACAAAGTCTAAGTTCTTCAATTTGTGCATCTAATTGTATTTGTAATTTAGATAGTTCTGCATAATTTTCAGAGTTAGATGCTTCATTTATTTTAGTAAAGAGGCTAGTTTTAGAATATGTGTCTTTCATAAGAGAATGTCTTAGATCATTAATTTTCTGCCAATTAGCTAAATCTAAATCTAAAGCCTTTTCAGCAATATGAATCATTTTACATTTTCTAATTTCCTCTGCATAATTGTGTAATAATCTATTGTTTATTTCAGTAACCCATCTAGATGTTATTGCCATTCTAAAGCTGTTTATTACGCTAGTAGTAAATACACCATGAGCCTTAAGAACTTCGAGTTTAGCTGGATATGCATCTAATGCACTAACATTTTCAAAAACAGTATTAGGAGCTTTTCCAAAATACTCTGCTCTTTGATCTTCTGTATAGTATTCAAATACATCTTCTTCACTTCTGTAAGCTCTATCCTTTTCTAAATAATCACTATCGTCTCCTGGTGCTTTAGATAATTCTTTCAAAAGATCATCTTCAGATTTATTATTATCTATTGCATATGATATTCCGTCAAGCATGCCCATATATAAAGTAGATAAAGCTAGGTAAGCATTAGTATGAGGACATGGAGCTCTAAGCTCGAACCTTGTAGCAAGAGGATTATCAAGGTCTCTTATTAATGCGAGTAGTATAGATCTATTTCTTGATGGAACATCTACACTGTGACCAAGTGAAGTTACTATACAAATAGGAGCTTCAAAACCAACTTTTAATCTTCTTAAAGAATCACTTGTTGAAGAAACAAATGGATTTATTACTTCATAATTTTTAAGTATACCCATTGCAGAAGCATAACCTAAAGTGCTTAAGAAATGTTCTTTATTTGAATTAAATAAATTAACTCTTTTACCATTTTTAAGTTTTACAGCCATACCAATATGAGTATGTTCACCACTTCCAGCTACATCATGAACTGGTTTTGCTAAAAAGTTAACATCTAAACCGTTAAGTCTAAAAGTTTCTTTAACTAAATTTCTGATAAATAATTCGTTATCTGCACATTGAAGAGCGTCTGAATATTTCCAATCTATTTCAAGTTGTTCCATAATGTGTGTTAAAGAACCGGATTCGCCTATTTGAGCTTTTACGCCACCAACTTCCTTATGACCCATTTCAGGTTCAAAACCATACTCCTCCATTAATAGAAGAGTTTGCTCGAGAGCTGTTCTAACGCTTCCTTTAGTTTTGCTCCAATATTGTTCTTTTAATACTTGAGAAGTTGATAGTTCTTCAATATCAGCCTGGTTATCAGGTGTTTTTACCCAAAATTCTAATTCGGTAGCTGCAGTGAGCGATAATTCATCAATATCTTTATATTCAAAATCAAAAGAATTTAAAGCTGATGGATTTTCTTTGAATAAATCAAGAACAGTAGATTTAAAGCTTTCAACTGATCTTTTTAATATTGATCTTGAATCTACTGCGATTTTATCATGTAATAATACACATGGAATTTTTAATGTACCTATAGGTAATTCTGTTTCAGGGTCAACATTTTCAAGATTATAGTCAACATACCAATTACAATCAAGATCTGCAAGCATGTCTAATTTAGCATTGTTTAAAGTTGCAATTCCTGGCAATACTACAGATGAACCATCAGTTTGAATAGCACCATTTGCGAATCCACTTATATCATCTAAGAATATTTTCATTGGAATTCTCTCATCAGTGTCATTACCAGATAAGTCAATACCAACTAGGGAAACAAATTTCACCTCAGAGTGGGCAAGTAAAACTTCTTTAATTTCTTTTTCGGAATGGTTATCTTTAGGAATTACATAAATTAATTTTTTCAAAATAATAGTCCTCCTTTAAAATTTATATTTAAATTACTTAAAAGCCACTAAGGTGACTTGACTAACCTTTTTAAAAATAGAATTATTTTAATTATGAAATATTTGATTTGTGTGCATTATACAATCTCTTATAATAGAAAGAAGTTTTTGTTTAAGACGTAACTAAATTATAGTTATAAATAAAATGATTTTATTACAAAAATGACACCATGTCAATACAAAACATCATGATTTTATAATTAATTATAAAATAATCGTTTATTTTGCAAGTTAATATAAAAATAAATTCATTTGTATATCTACGTATTAAATTTATTTATATTTTCAAATTACAACGAAGTTCATTTTTAAGTAATATTATATCACATATATCTATGGAAATGTAATAAATAAATAATCAAAGCATTTTTTTATTAACATAGCCTTATAGTATTCACCAAATATAAAAATGGATACTCAATAATATGAAAAATAAAATTTATATATACATTTTTTCTTAGAACTATATATAGAATAGCTAAAAAGAAATTGACAATAAAAATTCATTATAATATAATGAAAGGAAGTTTAAATTGATTTTTAATATATTTATATCGATTATCAATTATGACTAATAAAAGGCAATGATTTGGAAAAGTATTTAAGCATGTAACTAACAGAGAGTGGGACGTGTTGAGAACCCATAGTGAAGGTTTAAAGAAAATCACCTAGGAGCTGAGAGCTGAAAATTTAGTAAGCTTATCCGTATTTCTGCGTTAAAGAATAAAGTATATTTGTACTTGAAGTTACATTTATAATATAGGTGGTTTAGCGAATTTAACTTCGTCCTATTTAGGATGGAGTTTTTTTATGTTTAAAAATATTTTTGGTGACTTAAGAGCATTAGTGAATGGGAAAGGAGTTTTATTATGTACAAGAAAAATGATTCTTCAAAAAGCTTTATGGATATGGAAAAAGATATACTTAAGCTTTGGAAAGAAAAAGATATTATACAAAAGAATTTTGATTTAAATGAGGGAGGAGAGTCCTTTACTTTTTATGACGGTCCACCAACGGCTAATGGAAAGCCACATATAGGACACGTTTTAACGAGAGTTATGAAGGACTTAATTCCAAGGTATAAGGTAATGAAAGGGTACAATGTTCCTAGAAAAGCAGGATGGGATACTCATGGACTACCAGTAGAACTTGAAATAGAAAAGAAACTCGGAATTACTGGGAAACCTGGAATAGAAGCTTACGGAGTAGAAAAGTTTGTAAAGGAATGTAAGGACAGTGTTTTTAGCTATGTTGAAATGTGGAGAGAGATGTCCGAGAGAGTAGGATACTGGATAGATATGGAAAACCCTTATGTAACTTATCATAATGATTATATTGAATCAGTATGGTGGGCATTAAAGCAAATGTGGGATAAAGATCTATTATACAAAGGTCATAAGGTAATGCCTTATTGCCCAAGATGTGGAACATCACTATCATCGCATGAAGTAGCTCAAGGATATAAGGACGTAAAAGAAATGTCAGCATACGTAAAATTCAAAGTAAAAGGTGAAAATAAATTTATACTTGTTTGGACTACAACTCCTTGGACACTTCCAAGCAATGTAGCACTTGCAGTAAATAAAAAATATGATTATGTTGAAGTTATCCAAGAAGGTGAGACATTAATACTCTCAAGAGATTTATTAAGTAAATTAGAGGGAGAGTATGAGGTAACACGCGAATTTAAAGGTGAAGCTCTTTTAGGTCTTGAATATGAGCAAATGTTTGATTTCTATACACCAAAAGAAAAAGCTTTCTATATAGTTCATGGAGATTTTGTAACACTATCCGATGGTACAGGAATAGTTCATATTGCCCCAGCATATGGTGAAGATGATAATCTGCTTGGGAAAAAATATAATTTACCACTTATTAACTTAGTTGATGTAGAAGGAAAATTTGTTGAATGCGTTTTACCATGGAAGGGAATTTTCGTTAAAAAAGCAGATGCAAAAATATTAGAATACTTAAAAGAAAATAATGTTTTATATAAAGCAGAGAAATTTGAACATTCATACCCTCACTGTTGGAGATGTGATACACCATTACTATATTATCCAAGAGAGAGTTGGTTTGTAAGAATGTCTTCAATGAGAGATAAACTTATAGAAAATAACAATAAGGTTAATTGGATGCCAGATAACGTGCGAACAGGCAGAATGGGAAAATTCCTTGAAGGTGTTATAGATTGGAGTATAAGTAGAACAAGGTACTGGGGAACTCCACTTCCAATTTGGGAATGTGAATGTGGACATCGTGAAATGATAGGAAGTATAGCAGAACTTAATGAAAAAGGAATAGATGTGCCAGAAGGAATAGAACTTCATAAACCGTATATAGATAAAGTACATTTGAAGTGCCCAAAATGTGGGAAATCAATGGATAGGGTAGAAGAAGTTATAGATTGTTGGTTTGATTCAGGATCAATGCCATTTGCGCAACATCATTATCCATTTGAAAATAAAGAATTATTTGAAGCTAACTTTCCTGCTCAATTTATTTCAGAAGCAGTAGATCAAACAAGAGGATGGTTTTATACATTGCTAGCAATATCTACTACGGTTTTTGATACAAACCCATTTGAAAACTGTATAGTACTTGGTCATGTATTAGATAAAAATGGTCTTAAAATGTCTAAACATAAAGGTAATGTGTTAAGTCCATTTACAGTGCTTGAGAATCAAGGAGCAGATGCTTTAAGATGGTATTTCTATACTGCAAGTGCGCCATGGTTACCTTCAAGATTTTATGAGGGCGCGGTTATTGAAGCACAAAGAAAGTTCATAGGAACACTTTGGAATGTATATTCATTCTACATTTTATATGCTGATATAGACAACTTTGATCCAACTAAATATGAGGACTTTAAGCCAGAAAATATTATGGACAAATGGATGATGTCAAAACTAAATTCATTAGTTAAGAATATAGATGATCATTTAGCAAACTATAGAATAACTCAAGGAGCTCTCGAACTTGAAGATTTTGTTGATGAACTTTCTAATTGGTATGTAAGACGTAATAGATCAAGATACTGGGTAGAGTCACTTACAGATGATAAGATAGGCGCGTATATGACATTATATAGAGTTATCACAACATTTGCTAAAATAGCTGCTCCATTTATACCATTTGTAACAGAAGAGTTATATCAAAACCTAGTTGTTGCTTTTGACAAAAATGCACCAGAAAGTGTTCACTTATGTGCATGGCCTGAGTATAGAGCAGATCAGGTAGATATGGATTTAGAGAAAGAAATGGATATGGCTTATAGAACCGTAAAATTAGGAAGAAGTGCAAGAAACGCAGCTAACATAAAGAATAGACAGCCACTTTCTAAAATGCTCGTTAGTTCTAAATCTCTCCCAGAATATTATGGGCATATAGTTAGAGAAGAACTTAATATTAAGGAAGTAGAGCTAGGAGCTGACATTTCTAAATATGTTAAATTTGAAATAAAACCTAATTTGCCAGTGCTAGGGAAGCCATATGGTAGATTAATACCTGGAATAAAAAAAGCTATAGGAGCCATGAACCAAATGGAACTTGCTCAAACTATAAATAACGGCAACGTAGTTACTATAGATGTAAATGGAACAGAAATAGAACTTAACAGTGAAAAACTACTTGTTACAATGCAAGGACTTGAAGGTTATGCATTTGCTGGAGAGGGTGAAATGGGAGTAGTTTTAATTACGAACATCACCGAGGAACTTAAAGAAGAAGGAAATGTACGCGAGATTTTAAGCAAAATTCAAAACATGAGAAAAGAAAGTGGTTTTGAAGTTGCTGATAAAATTAAAATTTACGTTTCTGGAAATGAGATGCTTCAAAATGTAATAACAAAATTTGAGGAGCAAATTAAAAGGGATACTTTAGCAGTAGATATTGTATATAATTTAGCAAGGGAATACAATGAAGTTAAGATAAATGGTGAAGATTTGAAATTAGTGGTAGAAAAAATATAATTGGCAATAATAAAGAGTATGCAGTAGAATTTATCTGCATACTCTATATGTTTAGAGACATACTCTCTATTTTAGAGGGTATATATTAATAGACACTTGAAATGAGAAGCGTTTATAAGTATAATGGTATAATAAGAAAATAGTAGGAGTTGAGAGATATGGCTGCTTCAATAAAAGATGTTGCAAGAGAAGCTGGAGTCTCAATTGCCACAGTATCTAGAGTTCTAAATGATATTGATGTGGTAAATGAAGACACTAAGAAAAAGGTAAAAGACGCAATAAAAAAATTATCATATAGGCCCAACATAGTTGCAAGAAGTTTAAAAACACAGAAATCTAGTACAATAGGGATAATAATTCCGGATATATCAAATCAGTTTTATCCTGAAATTGTTAGAGGCTGTGAGGATGTAGCTAATATTTATAATTATAATATTATGCTTTGCAATGCAGATTTAGATGTAGATAAAGAAATGGAATCTTTAAGAATACTTAAAGAGAAAATGATAGATGGAGTTATTTACATGAGCAACTCCATAGAAAATAATGTTATAAGTTTAATAAAAGAACTGGAAATGCCAGTTGTTCTTGTAGAAACTTCAGATCCAGAGGGTACATTTCCTAGCGTTACCATTGATAATGTAATGGCAGCCTCGGATGCAGTAAAATATTTAATAAACAAGGGCAATAAAAAAATTGCATATGTAGGCCCATCTATAGAAAAAGTTAATGCATTATCTAAAAGGTACACAGGTTATTGCAAAGGACTTGAGGAAATGGGAATGACTTTAGATAAAGAACTGGTTTATCTTGGTGGAGTTAAGTCTAGAGATGGATATACAGGAATTAATGCTATATTAGATAAAGGTGGAAAAATGGACGCGATATTCTGCGCAAGTGATGAGATTGCTATGTGCGTGATAAATGCATTAAGAGATAGATCTATTAGGGTTCCAGAGGATATAGATGTAATGGGGTTTAATGATATTTATTCGGCTTCAGTATTTTATCCTAAATTGACTACGGTAGCACAACCAATGTATGACATGGGGTCTGTAAGTATGAGGATGCTTATAAAATCCATAAATAATTTAGAAGTTACGGAAAAACATTTTGTATTACCTTATAGAATAGTTGAGAGAAATTCATGTAAATAAATATAAGTCTTATTAAAACAGATAAGTTTTAATAAGACTTTTTACATTTTTTATATATATTAATATAAAATAAGGTAATTTTATAAATATTTAATTTATAAGTTGGAGGTAACAAAGCTTTGGATATTAATAGTAAAGTAGAAAAAGTATTTTCATATTTATTAAGTATTAAAAACATGAATCAAAAAACTATAAGAAATATTAATGAATATGAAAAAGTATATTGGCAAAATGATCTTGAAGATCTTATTGGATGTACTTTTAATCTTGATGAAAACAAGGATTATTGGTTAACTATAGATGAGAGAGCAGAAAAGGTATATAGTCAGTTTCAAAAAATATATCTGCAATTAGAAAAAAACAGTGAAGACCTAGAGATGATTTGGTCAAATGGACTATTAACATGGCAAAAGGAAGAAAAAGAAATAGTCCATCCTATTTTTACAACTAAGATGGAGATAAAATTTGACTCAAAGGAAAAAAAATTTATACTAAAGCCATATAATAATCAAACTAATGTGGAATTAGAATTTTTAAATGAATATGTAGAAGTAAACTTAGACAGTTTATTAACTATTAGGAACAAAGCTAAAGATATGGCAATAGACGTCAGAAATATAGAAATGGCTTCGAACATTTTTAAGGAAATAACGGTGCTTTTAAAAGCTCATATAGAAAGCTTTTATATTCAAGATCTAAGTTGTGAGACAGATATTACGGTTTGTAGCAACATACAATTTTACAATGCACCTAACATCATCTTGCGCAAGGTGGATACGAGACTTTGGAATATGGAATTAAATGAAGTATTATCACAAATAAGGAATGGATTTCCTATTCCGAAAACTATAGAAGTTTTGGTAACAGATGAAGAAGTAGTGCAAGATATTGAGGAGCTTAAAGAATGGACAGAGGTAGGAGAAGAGGTATTATTTCCATTGCCTGCAAATGAGGAACAGTTGGCAATAACTAAAAGCCTGGCACAAAACTATGGCATAGTTGTGCAGGGACCACCAGGAACCGGTAAAAGCCATTCTATAGCTAATTTAGTATGTCATCTTTTGGCACATGGTAAAAGGGTACTCGTCACAAGTCAAACAGACAGAGCATTAAGAGTTTTGTCTAACAAAATACCAGAAGAGGTTAGGGCATTATGTATCAGTATATTAGGAAATGACACAAAGTCACTAGAAGAATTGGACGAGTCTGTAAGGAAAATAACAGAAAATTTATCCATGGACACTAAAGAATTACGTAAAGAAATAAAACTTCTAAAATACAAACATATTAATTGCCTCGAAAAGCAGAAATGTTTATATAAAGAATTAAAATGTATTGAAGATAGGGAAAATGAAAAGGTAGAATATGAAGGTGAAAAATATACCTTAATGTTTATGGCTAGGTGGGTTAAAGATAATGAAAATAATCACAATTGGTTAGTAGATGAGGTTGATTTTAATAAAGAAAATCCACTGACAAATGAAGAATTTAGAAGGCTAGTTACATTATCAAAAGTAATTACAAAAGAACAGATACATGAGATCAATATTATAGATAAGTATGCAGAGTCATTACCCAAAGAAGTTGATCTGTGTGCTAAAATATCAGAATTATTAAAATTAGAAGGGCAACAATATATCTGTGAGAATAATATTAAAGACTTAAATAATATTGATTCTATAGATTATGGGAATAGAAGATTACTAAAACTTGTAGATGATGCCATAGAAAGACTAGAAGGTTTTGAAAATAATTGGCTAAGCAATGTTTTGACTCATTATTATTCTAGCGATGATGCGCAAGGTATGTGGCAGCAATTAGTAAATAAAAGCAATGAATATATAAAAAATATAAGTAAATTTAAGCAAGAATTAAATAATCATAAAATTGATTTGCCAAGTGGAATTAATATAAATAAATTTAAAAATGACTTTGATATTGTGGCAAAAGCAATTAATGAAAAAGGTAAACTAGGAATCCTATTTAAGTTGGTTCATGGAAATCTTAAATACATAGTTGATGGAGTAAAAGTAGATTATGAATTTATACATAACCATAAGCAAATAATGGTGCTTGATTTGTATGTAAAGCAACAATTATTAGAAAGAGAACTTAAAAATATTTGGAATAATACAGTTAAAGAGTATGGTGGGAATATTATAGAAGATTCAGATTTAAATTATACAAGTATTGTGGTAAAAGATACAACGAGCATTGAAAAAATAATAAATTTGGATAAAGACTTTAGAAATAATATAATTAATTTTTTCCCGGATAAAAATATTACAAATAATTTTTTGTGGCATGAAAAGGAATCATATATTCATCTTAAGAATGGATTTGAGAGTTTAAAACTTATTAATAAATATAAAAAATTAATAAGTGAAATACAAGAAATTAAGAAAACTTTCAAAAGTGAAGGGTGTTTATTGAAACTATGTCATGCTATAAATGAAAGAGATATAAATGCAGTACAAGCTGTTTATTTAGAGATGGAAAGTCTAACTCAAAAATCTCATAAAGTATTAGAATTAACAGAGTTAAGCAAGAAACTAGAAGCAGGCTGTCCTATACTACTTGAGAACATTGCAAATGAGAACATTGCAAATGAGAACATCAAAAATAATTTAGAAAGTATGAATTTCGAAAATGCAATGAAGTGGAGAAAATGGAATGATTTCTTATTAAAATTAGAAGATGTTGATGTAGAAGCAATAGAAAAAAGCATAACACATGAGAAAATTAAAGAAAAAATAATTATAAGAGAACTTGTTTCTAAAAAAAGCTGGTTTAATCAAATAGAGCGAACTACTGAGGTCCAAAAAAGAAGTTTATTTACTTGGATGGAAGCCATAAAAAGGATAGGGAAAGGCACAGGAACTCAGGCAGCAAAGTATAGAAAAATTGCGCAAAAAGAGATGGACAATTGCAAGGATGTAATTCCTGTATGGATTATGCCCATAAATAGAGTCATGGAAAATTTAAAGCTTACAGATAATTTATTTGATGTGGTTATCGTGGATGAGAGCAGTCAAAGCGACATATCAGCTATAACTGTTTTAATGAGGGCTAAGAAGGCGATTATTGTAGGGGACGAAAAGCAAATAAGTCCTGAAGCCATTGGGAAAGATAATAATGTTGTAGAAACTTTAATAGATACATATTTAGAAGACATTCCTCATGCTTTGTGGTTTGACTTAAAAACTAGTTTATACAATACTGCGTTAAGAGTATTTCCAGCTAGGATATTGTTAAAGGAACATTTTAGATGTGCTCCTGAGATAATTGGATTTAGTAATGAAGTGTGTTATTCTAATGAAATAATACCTTTAAGGCGAATAGATGTTAAGGAAAGGGTTGGAGAGTCTATAGTAACATCTAAAGTTATTGACGGAAGTAAGGATGAGACTAAACCAATAAATGTAAAAGAGGCGCAAAGGATCGTAGAGAAGATATTAGAGTGTTGTAGTGATAAAAGGTATAATGGGATGACTATGGGAGTTATATCGCTACTAGGGGACATTCAAGCCGAATTAATACTAAGCATGTTGGTAGATAGACTTGGCATGGAAGAAATACTTAAAAGAAGACTTATATGTGGGGATGCTTATTCCTTTCAAGGGGATGAGAGAGATATAATGTTTTTATCTATGGTTATTGCAGGCAATGCTAAATTTTCTACTCTAACTAAGGGGTCGGATATAAGAAGATTTAACGTTGCTGCCAGCCGTGCTAGGAATCAAATGTGGTTATTCCACTCGGTGGATTTAGAAGATCTTAGTAATAAATGTGTTAGATACTCACTATTAAAATATTGTCTTGAACAAAGCATGCCAAAGGAAGAAATTGCATCTCCTCAATATTTATTATTAAATGATTTCGAGGAGCACCTAGAAAAATATTTAAAAGAAGGTGGATACAAGGTTACACCAAAGGTTAAAGTAGGAAAATATACAATAGATTTTGTTGTAGAAACAGATTTATCATTGTCACATCATGACGATAATTATAAAAAAATAGCAGTCAAATGTATTGGACCTTCAGAGGATGATATTTACAATTGGCAAAAACAGTATGAAATGCAGATGTGTCTTGAAAGGGTGGGTTGGGAATTTTATAAAATCCGTGCCAGTGAATTCTATAGAAAACCTAATTTAATTATGCAGAGATTAGCGCAAAAAATAAATAATCTTTAAATAAGAAGTTGAGAGGAATGACTAGCGAAGTGGACAACATAATATGGATAGTATGGAAAAACGACCAAGAAGAATCCTTTAAAGTAGGAGAATTAAGCAAACAAACTGATAAATATTATTTTAAATATGATATTGATGGTGTCAAAAGGGCTCAGGAATATGGATTCACTCCATTGCCTTATTTCCCAAGGGTTGATGTAGAATATTTTAGTGAAGAATTATTTCGAACATTTTCAAAGCGGTTACCAGTGCATGGTAAAAAGGGTATAACCTCTGTCTTAAAGGAATATGGTCTTAAGAAATATGATGACTTAGAACTGTTAAAAAGAAGTGGAGGTAAGATGCCAACAGATAGCTTTGAATTTATTTCAACCTTTGAGGAAGAGTCTATTATTGTGGAGGAGAAATAAATGATTATAAATAAAAAGTGTGTAAGATGAAAAACAAAATTTTCATCTTACACACTTTTTATTATTTTAAAATACATTGATATAAATGTAATATTATAAATTATGCTCACAACATGGACTAATGTTTCATAAAATGAAATGAGTAATAATTTGGAGTGGTATTTTGTTATACGTACTAATTTTAGCAGGTGGAAAAGGAACAAGACTGTACCCTCTATCTCGTGCACAAAACCCGAAGCAGTTTTTGAATATTATCAATAATAAGAGCTTTTTAAGAAGCACTGTGGATAGAATAAAATGTTTAGTTAGCAATGAAAATATTTATGTAGTTACTAATGAAGAGTATTTCGAAAAAATTTGTAGCGAACTTCCAGAAATAAATAAAGCTAATATATTCGTAGAGCCTAGTAATAAAGAGACCCCCTTATTAACTTTATAGGTCATTTTTTAGCGTAAAAAAGACCCCCTATGTATATACATAGGGGGGGTTGTAACATAAGTAATATTTTTAAATTCCTACTCTGTTACTGAAGGAGTTGTTACAACATCTACTTTTACTGTTCCTGATACTGTGCTTGTAGCATCTTTTCCAGTAGCTGTAAATGCATCTAAAAGAGCTTGAGTAGTGAAACTTATATTTCCTGTAACCTTAGCATCTTTTAAACTAAAGCCTGCTGCGGAAACAAAAATATTACCTATAAAAGTTCCCTTTTGAATACTAGTATTTGTACTCTTAATTGTTAATGATGGAGCTGTTAAACTAAATCTAGCAGTTGTAACATTAACACCATCTTGTTTAGCTTGAGTGTAAAGACCTATCTTACGTTGTGTTACAAGATCTGTTGCAGCTTTTTTAAATTCACCGTCTACAACAAGAGCTTTAGTAGAAGTTATATTATTTAGAGTAGTGATAATCCACTTACCAGTTGTTCCTATTGCTGTTTCAAAAGCTGTTGCATTATCTACTAATGAAGCTGTTGCTACAGCATCTACTTTTAATAAATCTGCTGTTCCTGTTACAGAACTTATTGCTCCTGCAGCATTAGGTGCTGTAACATCTTTAACGAATGTATCTTTTGCTCCTTGAGTGGAGAAATATATATTTCCGTTAATTTTAGTACCCTTTGCTATAGTGAAGTTTGTTGCTGAAACGTAAACATCTCCGTTAACAATAATATCTGATAACTTGAAGTCAGCTGTATTAACGTAAACATCACTATTGATAGTTCCGTTACTAATACTAGCCTTTGGACTATTGATAGTTAATTTTGGAGCTGTTACAGAAAATCTAGCAGTCTCAACATTAGCTGCGTCTCTAGTGTAGAGAACTATTTTACGTTGTTGAACTGGAGGAGTTTTTACATTTGAGAAATCACCAGCTACAACGAGCTCATTAGCACTAACTATATCTTTAATAGTACCAATAATCCATTTACCAGTTGTGCCTATAGCAGTTTCAAAAGCAGCTGCATTATCTACTATTGAAGCAGTTGTTACAACGTCAGGTGGTGTACCTACTATTTGTTGTCCTGTTATAGAACTTCCAGCATCAAGTACGAATGCATCTTTAAGTGCTTGAGTAGCAAAGTATACATTTCCTTCAATTCTAGTTTCTTTTACTGTGAAACCAGTTGCTTCAATACTAAGGTCACCTCTTAGGATTCCCTTTTGAATAGAAGATTTTACACTCTTAACAGTCAATCTTGGAGTTGTTAGAGTAAATCTTGCTGTTGTATAGTTATCACCATCATGATAGTAAAGAGCTAACTTACGGCCTACTACAGGAACACCATCTTTTAAAAGATTATCTCCTTCCATTACAAGTGGGTTACTATCAACCATATCTCTTTGAATAGCAGTAATCCATGTTCCAGCAGGACTTATTGAAGTTTCCAAAGCAGCCGTATCATTTACTAATGAAGCAGATGTTACTGAATCTACTGCTGTTGTTGCTTTAAATCCTTTGCTTCCTGTTACAGAACTTGTAGCATCCATACTGAATGTTTTTTGTGCTTCTATATTATCAAAATATACATTTCCTTGAATTTTAGCACCTTTTGATAAAGTGAATTCTGTTGAATGAACGTAAACATCTCCTACTATTGTAGCGTCAGTTAATTTGAAAGTACGAGAATTAACGTAAACATCACCTTTAAAAGTTCCGCCTTGAATAACTGCTTCTGGGCTTAAAACTGTTAATTTTGGAGCTGTTAAAGTATATCTTTCAGTTACCACATGAGCAGCATCTTGAGCATAAAGAGCTAATTTACGTTGAACAAGAGGAGTGCCAGTTGTAGCATCTAGTTTACCATTCAATAATTTGCCTTCTAAAACAAGGTTTTTAGTAGAAACTAAATCTTTTACAGTAGCAACTATCCATTTACCGCCTGTTGCTTCAAGACCGATTGCTTTTTCAAAAGCAGTTGCATTATCTACTATTGAAGCAGTTGTTACAACATCTGGTGGAGTAACAACTGGTGTAACTAATTCTTGTTTACCAGTTACTGAACTTGTACCTTCCAATTTGAATGAATCTTTAATTGCTTGAGTTGAGAAATATATATTTCCGTCAACTTTAGCGTTTACTAATTTGAAGTTTGCTACTGTTACATAAACGTCACCCTTGAAAACTCCGTGTGTGATATTAGCATTTGCACTCTTAATAGTTAATTTTGGAGCAGTAAGAGTGAATGTATCTGAAAGAGCACCCTTAGCATCTTGAGCATAAAGAGCTATTTCACGTACTGAAGCTCCCCTATTAGTTTTATCGCCATCTAAAACAAGTTCTTTAGTAGTAGTTAAATCTTTTACAATAGCAGCAATCCAATTACCTGTTGGGCTTATTGCTTTTTCAAAAGCAGTTATGTTATCTACTATTGAAGCGGTTGTTACAACATCAGGTGTTTCATCTGGTGTTTCAACTGGTGGCTTAACAACTGGTTTTGCATTTAATTTTGCATAAGTAGTTGCGGCAACTATTCCATTAGCAGTAAGACCATGAAGAGCTTGATAGTTCTTAACTGCTTCAGCAGTTAATTTTCCAAAAATACCATCAGTAACAAGTTTGTAACCGTTGCTATTAAGTTTAGTTTGTAGAGCTTTAACAGCAGTACCTCTAGAACCTAATTTAAGTACAGGCGCTACTACAACTGTTGCTTTTGCTGGGAATAATTTTGCAAGAGTAAGTGGTCCAGCTATTCCATCAACTGCAAGAGCATGAAGAGCTTGATAATTTGCAACTGCAATTTTAGTTAATTTTCCAAACATGCCATCAACAACAAGTTTATAGCCTACTGCATTAAGTTTAGTTTGTAGAGCTTTAACATTAAAGCTGTTAGAGCCTAATGTAAGTAAAGCTGCTTTTACAACTGGAGGTGGAGTTAACTTTGCAAAAGTAGCTGGTCCAGCTAATCCATCAACTGCAAGTGCATGAAGAGCTTGATAGTTTCTAACTGCTTCAACAGTTAAAACTCCAAATATACCATCAGTTTTAAGCTTGTACCCGTTACTATTAAGTTTAGTTTGTAATAAAGTAACAGCACTACCTCTAGAACCTAATTTAAGTAGACCACTTAGAGATGTTGCGGTGCCACTAGAAGATGATCCTGAAGAACTTGATGATGATCCTGATGAACTTGATCCTGATGAACTTGATCCTGAGCCTGATGGGCTTGGTGTTGGAGCTGGAGTTGGTGTTGGAGCTGGAGCTGGTGCTGTAGCTGCTGAAACAGAATCTACACCTACACCCAATGATCCTAAGGTCGAGCTAGTTACTGAAGTGGAAAGTGCAAATATTGCGACTAATGCGCAAGTAAATGGTTTTAATATTTTATTCAAGTAAATCCCCCCTATATTTAGATAGATAACATTTTCACAATTTAAAACGTTTACTATACTAAAGTAATAAAATAACAAATTTGTTTGTTAAATAACAAACTAGTATATAAAGTTATTATTTGTAAAATGTTTATATTGAAATTATAGCAATAAAGAATATAAAAGTAAATAATTGATTGTGCATACAAGTGATATTGTTCATATTGTTTATGATTATATCAAAAATATTGTGAAAAATATGTCGAATTGAAAGGAAATTAAAAGTTTTTCATAGAAATACTAACAAAACAATTACATCCCATTATAAACATGACAATTATTTTTATAGCATATATTAGAATAAAGTAATTAGTGGGGGATTTGTGGTGAGGAAAATAGCTTTGAAAATAAATAAGCATTACGGCAATAATAATTTGAAAATTATAATGGAAAATTTGATATTAATGAAGATTTCAAACATTAAAACTAGCAGTAAAATAGGCGATAAATCATATTATAATGTAGATGCTAATTCAATAGCAATTCACAATGGAGAAAGTAAAGTATGAATTGTTTGAGAAAAATATGGAATGTAGCATTGTATGCCAGAGTTTCAACAGATAAGAAGGAACAGCAAGAGTCAATGCCAGCGCAAGTACAAAGTTTAAAAAAGTGGTTACTTGAAAAAAGCGATACTGACAAAGGGTCTATATACAATCTTATAGAGGTATATGAAGATGCAGGGTTTTCTGGTTCTAATTTTGAAAGAAAAAGCTTTATAAAAATGAAGGAAGATATAGATAAAGGCATAATAAATATGATTGTCACGCGTGACCTTTCAAGATTTTCCAGAAATTATATAACAGCAGGATATTATTTAGAAGAGTATTTTAAAGTAAATGGAGTACGTTTTATATCAGTATTTGATAATGTAGATACATTAGAGGAAATAAATGATATTATACCATTTAAAAACATACTAAATGAAATGTACATTAAAGATTGTTCAAGAAGATCCAGGGATGGGTTAAAGCAAAGAATGATAAGAGGGTCTTCAATTGCAAGTAAGCCCCCTTATGGATATATATTTGAAGAAGAGTATGAGGGTAATATAAAAACAATAAGGCTAATAGCAGCAGCTGATGAAACAACGGAAACTGTAAAAGAAATATTCAAGCTGTACATTAAAGGATATGGATTTGGGAAAATAGCAACTCATTTGAATTCAAAAGGGATAGCTCCACCTTCTGCAAAATTAGAAAATTTTACTTTAGCTAAATTTGGTTTATGGACTAATAATACTATTAAATCAATTTTAAATAATCCTAAATATGGGGGAGTTATGGTTCAAGGGAGATGGAAGAAAGTTAGCTATAAGATAAAGAAAGTAAAAAAAACTTTAAAGGATGAATGGATATATGGAGGAGAGTTTCATGGCATAATATCAAAAAAAGTATTTGAGGAAGTGCAAAACCTAATAACTAAGAGGGCTAAAAATTACAGGTACAAAGATCATAATATATATATTTTTTCATCAGTATTAAAATGTAGTGAATGTGGAGGAAGTATGTCATTTAGAAAAAGTTATCAGGGATATAAATGCACTAACAGCCAAATGGGTGGAGGAAGATGCACCGCACACTCGATTAAAGAGGAAGAGCTGGAAAAAATTATAATTACAGATTTATTGCAATATACTGCAACAAAATTTAACTCACAGGATATTTATAGTAAAATAGATAAGTCTGTTTACAAAAGAACAAACAATGATAATAAATTAAAAAATATAGAAAGAGAATTAAGAAAACTGGATAAACAATTTGAATTGCTGTATTTAGATAAGTTAGATAAAAAAGTTAGTGAAAGAAATTTTGGGATTTTATCTAGTACTATTGAAACAAAACAAAAGGAGTTAATAAACCGAAAAAAAGAAATACCTTCATATATAGAGATGGTTGAAAATTATAATGAAATGGATAAGATATATAAAAGTGAAATTGATAAAATCTTGAGCTTTCAAAATTTAGATAGAACTATGATAGAAAACTTGATAGAAAAAATTATTATTTCAGAAGATAAAGAAAGCAAAGAAAAGAGTCTTGATATATTCTATAAATTTCATATTTAATTATATGGACTAACATTTTAAATAAGAGCCAATGAGGTTAACAAAGGGACTGCTACATGTATTGGTCTATCTGCTGCCAAACTATTAAAGAGGGACAAGGAAGCAACTATGATAGTGTTACCTTCTGATCATTATATAGAGAATGAAAAGGAGTTTAAAGAAACTGTCTTACAAGGAGTTGAAATTGCAAATAAGAAAAGAGGGCTAGTAACCATTGGGGTACAGCCCACAAGACCAGAAACCGGTTATGGTTATATAGAAATGGGAGATAGGATATACGGCGATATGCCAACGTTCAAAGTAGAACGATTTTTAGAAAAACCTAACACTGAAGTAGCCAAGGATTTGCTTCTAAAAGGAAACTTCCTTTGGAACAGTGGCATGTTTGTATGGAGAGCAGATGCTCTCTTTACCAAAATGCACTTTTTGGTTTTCAAAAAAAAATTGAGCAGATTTTTTCATGAGTCTGCTCCCACCAATTCTAATTTGACCTTCTTCGTTTTACCATCCCAGGTTATCTTTTTTACAATAGAAGAGATTAAAATTTTCTTTTCATCATGTGTGGCAAAGTCAATCATATTTGAAAATCTAAAATATGATTGCACTAGAGCATCAAGATTTATCTGATATTCCTTAACTAAATCATCGCTTTTCATCAGTATTTTTATTTTAGAGTTGTAGTCTTTCTTTTGTATGTTAAGAACCTCCATTCTATTTATGATGCTTTTTGATATGTCTTTATCTGAAGTAAGGGAAAGGGTAGTTAATAAGTTTTCTATAGAAATGTCAGATTGAATTATTAATTCATTTAGATTTTGTATATCTGTTTCAGTGGAACCTTTTTGAATCTCGTTTTTATATTTTTTTAGTCTTTCAACTAGTAGACCAGAATCACAACATATTTCTTTAAGTTCATTTAAAACAACAGTTTCTAGTTGAATTGCATCGGCGTTGTTGTTTTGACAACGTGCACAACCAGAATCATACTTGAAGTGACAAGCATAATAAAATTTTCTTTTCTTAGTTTCTGTATTTATTGCACCATACTTTACACTCATATAATTGCCACATTCAGCGCAACGCAATAAACCTGTTAATAAAGCTGTATTTGTTTTCCCCATACGAGGAGCTTTGTCTTTATTTTCTAGGAGCAGTTTTTGAGTTTTAAGCCAATCTTCGTCTGAAATAATACCTTCAGCATTAGCTATTGCAAAAATCCATTCAGAAGGGTCACGTAGCTTACTACCTGACTTTTCTTTTGTTTTATTATATGTTAATATGCCATGGGCTCCATCAGGTTCTCCAAAAACTAGAATGCCTTCTTTTTCAAAGAAATCTATAATTGATTTTGTAGCTTTTACATAAACAGGGTTTTTCAAAATATAACTTATTTTACTTCTAGCCCATTCAGTATTTTTTCTTGTTTTCATGTTATGGCTAAGTAGATATTTCACAACTTGAGTCATAGATTTTAGTTCTAGATACTTACTGTAGATATCCTTAACCATATCGACTTCCTTAGGAACATGGATGAGTTTAAAATAATATCTCTCCTTACCGTTTGGGTCTTCAAAAGTTACTTGTTCACTTTTATACCCTAGGGGAGTAGTTCCACCAAGCCATCTTCCAGTTTTCGATAGTTCAAGCATATTATCGCGAATCCTCTCGCTAATGCTTTCACGTTCTAATTGTGAGAAAACGGATGAAATAAGCATCATAGCTCTTCCGATTGGGGTTGTGGTGTCAAATTGTTCAGATACACTTATAAAATCTATTTCTAATCTATCAAGTTCTCTTTTTAAAATTGCGAAATCTGCCACATTACGACTTATTCTGTCCAAACGATAACAAATAATGTGAGAAATTTTATTAGAATTTGCATCTTTAAGCATTTGCTTATACATAGGTCTATCAGTGGACTTACCGCTGAAACCTTCATCCTGATATATTAAAAAATCTTCTATATCTAATCTTTTTAAATATTCCTTACATACAGAAATTTGCTGCTCAATAGAATCACCTTTGGCAGAATACTTAGATTTACGTGTATAAATTCCAGCTACTTTCATAATTTATTATTTTTTAATGATAAGTACACCATAAAATAATAATCACCTCTAATCGGGTTTATTTTTTAGTGCGTTTATTTATTTATATATGCAAATGCTTTTTTTAGTAGTTGAATTTTTAATCTGTATCATTAGTTGCTCAATATTATAAGGTGATAGTTTATTTTTTAGAATTTTACAAATTGCTTCTGTATAGTTTTCTATAAGTTTGGATTCATCTTTAGAGTGTATAACCTCAACAGAATAATGTAAGTCCTTCAACCTAAACCCCTTAAAATTAGTATCTATTCATTATATGCCAGGGATATTATGGATAGGACAAGTTTGTAAGAACTCGAAATTATGTGAAGTCGATATATTGGGTATCTTAAGAAACACAGAAAGGGTCTCGCCATTTATACCATGATTAACTGTGATTTTATCAATAAGTTCTTCTATTATTGTCCGTTTCAATTTAAGGTCAGAGGGGGAAGAGTCATTTGTTTTTAAATAGTGTATATCAGAAAGTGTGGAAAAAATTGTTACAAAAGCTATTTTGAATTGTTCATAAGTCTTAACGTTAAATTTTATAGTTTTCTTGGTTTCTACGTTTTGTTTTAGCAATTCTTTTATTCTAATATTCATCAAGGATATTGCATTTATTATGGATTCAAAGAATATATCACTATATAAATCTTTACTTTCCTTTTGTAATGAAAATTTCCTTGAAAGAAATTCGTTAGCATTATCTATATTTACTTCAATTTCATTAAGTTCATCTTTTACTTTATCTAATAATATAACTCCATTATTTTTTTTCTTTTCTAAAATACTTTGATACATTAGATAATATTCCTGAATTAAATTGGTATTTTTACTGAGATTTAACAAATTGGTATAAAGTAAATCAAAGATGTGCTTTTCAATTTTCAATTGAGGAATAGATATACTCCATTTTATTTTGTTATCCACGGATTTATTATCACAGGAACAATAATATACACTAGTCTTCCCTTTACCACTATTTTTAGATTTTAAAGGATTTTTACAATATTCACATATGAGTTTTCCTTTTAATAAGAAACGACTGCTATAACACAGATTATTTATGCCTTTTTTTGAAATTTTAATATCTTGAACTTTATTAAAAAGTTCTGGGGGTATTATTTCAATACTTTTGCTTGGTGCTGACATAACAGTAGTATCATATTCACCGAGCTGATGATTAGATTTTCTATTCCAAATTAAGCTACCAGTATAAATTCCATTGTTCATTATTTGTGATAACGTGCTCTTTGCAAAACTTCTACTCTCACAAGGAAACTCTACCTTTAATATCTTTGTAATCTCCACATAAGAAAATCTAAGATTATATAGAGCAAATATCCTATTTATTAATATCTCTTCGGTAGTATCTTTTATGAATATTTTTTTCCTCTTCAGGAAACTATGGGCTTCTAAATTATAACCATATGGAACAGGACCTCCAGCATGAAATCCTGCTTTAATATTCTCCATTTGACCAAGCTTAGCACGTTCTCCGATAAGTCCAGCTTGTAGCATTGAAACACTTGAAAATACTAAGTCTATAAATTTTTCTTGATAATCCTGTTTATATGATGATGTTTCAGAAGTGATTGCATAATGAATAGTTATTTTGTTTGCATATAATATAGTTTTTATTGTTATTTCTTCATTAAAATCTCTGCTTAATCTATCTCTATGGAATAAGATTAGCTCAGTAAATTCATGTTTTTTTGCTCTATCTAAGATATCGCGTAAAACAGGTCTGTATTTTAATAATTCAGTTGTTGAAGACTTATTAAATAGAGAGGCAGATTTAGATTCTTCCAGTGTATCTATTAAAGAAAAATCATTTTTTATTGCGTAATCATTTATAAATTTTTTTTGAGAAGGTATGCTAGTACCTTCAGATTCTTGTCTTTTAGATGATACCCTGGCATAACCAATGGCTTTTTTAATTTTCTTAGAAGGTGGAATATCTGTTTTCAATTTTCCCATCTTTATAACTCACATCCTTAATAACGTTTTTTAGTAAGTTAGTTAATTCTGACTTGTTATTAATAAAGAAGTTACTTAAAGTTTGTTTAAGGTTTTCTGTTCCATTAGCAGCGTGTGGTGATTGCTCATATATAATTTTTACAAAAGCTTGTTTTTCTTGTTGTAATTTTACAATAGTGACTTTTAGTCTTTCAACTTCTTTTGCTTCAGAATTAATTGCTTTTACTAAATCTTCTGAAGTTTTAGCTATACTTTTAGTTATACATTGTAGAGTATAGTCAGCACAATTCGTTTCGTGTGTTTTTAACTCAGTTTCAATACTTATTACTTGTTCATTTTTGTGATGTAAGTATGAAGTTACTTCATCCATAATTTTTTTATAGATATCATCTTTTATCAATTCATCAATGATTTTATTTTTCAAGTCAATTGTAGATATTTTAAAGTGACATTTTGGACATTCATATAAATCATTACTTAATTCAAATTTAGATTTACACTTAGTGCATTTTATAGTTATACCTAGAATATTATTGGTTTTCTCTGGGGTTTGTAAACTCTCGCAAATTAGAATATGGGTAGCAACTTCAAACCATAAGTTTATATCTACAATAGGGTCAACGTTAATTCCGATATTGAAAATTTCATTGTTTAATACATATTTTGAATTTTTATCATTTAAAATTAAAAGGTTATCATTATTTTCAGCATCAATTATATTTATTCCACAATGGTGATGATTTTTCAGCATTAATTTAAGGTTATTGCTGTTAGTACAGTAAGAGCAACATTTGTTTAATGAGCTTGACATTTCTTTGATATTAATATCTGATAACGCATTCTTTATGGGCAGGAGCTCTTTTTTATTGGGGATATTATTTATTTTTTCTTTAAAATTAGTTATAGTTACATCTTCAAATAGTTTACGTATAGAGGCTACTTCTTTTTTTATTTGCGTTAATCTCTCATTATATTCTCCAGAAGTATTTTTATATATTTGAAAGCAAGAATTAACGAATGCAGATTCTATAGGATTCTTTTCAAAATAAGTCACGGTTGCATCTGCTGCTACTGTATCTTTAATTTTACTGCTAATTTCATTTCTGTCTTTCACTGAGGTATATCCGAAACTCTTAAGATTAAGAAATATTATACCAAGGCTTCGTTTATAGTTTTTTCCGTAAATTACTCTTTCTCTAATTCTGTTTGGTTCTAGTTCTGCTATTGCGAGATAAATATTAGACATAAAATTAAGATTGACGGAACCCGTATTTTCAAACGGAATCATATCTTGAAAAATTAACTTTACCCCTAAGGATTCTAAAAGTTTTTTTGTGGGTGGTGCATAATCAGACTTCCTCCATAAACGGTCCATTCTCCATATAATAAGAATTTTAAAATACCCAGCCTTTGCATCTAGAATTAATTGCTTAAATCCTTTTCTTTTTTCTGGGGGAACGCTATAAGCGGACCCCTCATCTTCATAAGATTTATAAACAATAAGGTTAAGTTTTGATGAAGCTTGCTTGCATATGGATATTTGAGACACGTTTGAAAAATTTGATTTATCATTGTTTGAGTGCCTGGCATAAATAGCAGTATAATTTTCAGGGATTAGCTCTTGACATAATATGGTATTATTCATCATTAATTTGTTCCTCCGTTTTACATTTTTGTATAATGTATTCTACAAAATAACTAAGAATAATATTCCAAGATTCCTGATTATCTGAATAATTTATAATAATTTGAGATATATCACTATTTTTTCTGATAAAAAAATCAGTCCTTTCTTTGATGAGTATATACTTTGACAAAAACTAGCGGTTATTTTAAAAATAACATTAAAAAATCCTAGATATACGCTTATATGCTAATTGAAAATTACATAAATATCATATAATTTGTAATATAAATATATAATTCTTATATAGAAACTATATAGAAACTATATAGAAACTATATAACTTCTATATAATTTTTAGATAGAAATGTTTTATAAGGAAAATAGTTGTTTGAAGCTAAATTAAATTTTTGAAATGATTAAAACTGATGTGTATAAGCGTATATATAGGAAATGAAAAGTAAGTATTATTTAGAATTTGGGATGTTTAAGATTTAAAACCATAATTTCGAGAATAAATTTTAAGAAGTTTGGTTTAGCAAAAGAAAATCATTTTGTATTTCGCTAACTGTATCATCAAAATGTTTTTCCAAACGCCCAATGTCCTCTTGCTTAACAATGTAGGACACTTTTATATTTTTGGATATATAATAGTAACTAATAATCTTAGGATAATATCCTAACTTATGCTTCACTAAAATTAAGTAAAGAGAAAGTTGAGAGTCATCCATAGGATTCAAAATATAATTCACATAGGCAGAGCTTTTGTAGTCTAAAACTTCTAGTTGACCGAAATCATTGATAAAAGCCTTATCCACCTTTCCAAATAGCACTGTGGTATTGCTTATTTCTTTAGTAATCATCTCCTCCACTAATAATATTTTTCTGGATTTATCCTTAGGGTTTTCATAGTACAACTTCAGGATATTTAAACCCTTTGTAAAATAATTACTTTCTTCCTCTTTACTTTCAAAACCAAGAGATACCCAGCTTTCTTTATAAAATCTGTTAAGAACTTCTAGGGTTTTATTTATAGGATTTTTAATAATGTTAAATTTAGCAAGTGTTATGTGTAGGCTATCTCCAAAAGCCATATATTTGTTATATTTACTCTTGCTGTAAGATTTATTACCTGTATAGTTTTTAATGAATTCTTGTTTATCCCTAGAGTATTGAGTTATACTTTTATGTCCAAGGTACAATTTCATATTTTTCACCTCCTTCTTTTAGTAGTATAACCAGTATTTGTTGTATTATTCATATATATGAAATTCATTATAATGAAGAAGGCTACCCGTACTGGGTAGCCTTTAATAATTAATTATTTTATTTTAAAATCATTAATATAATTTATTTCAGATAAAATCTTAACAGTAGTTTTTTTTATAAATTCCACATCATAACTATGATGCCTTATGCTTTCAATATATGAATTTACGATAGCGGTAACATTTTTCGCAATTAATTTTTTGTTTTCCTCTGTAAATTCAACTAAATTATCAGAATGGTATATATCGTCTAAGCCCAAGTCTAAGCCTATATCAATATTAGGTTCTGGTATAAAATTTAAAGGTGACATACCCAGTGAATTGCATAAGTTATATATTAAATCTATATTAAAAGCATCAGTTTTTGCATTTTCCAAGTTGCTCATAAATCCAACTGATACATTTAAAATGGTAGCAAGCTGTTGTATGTTTAACCCTTTCTGAAGCCTTTTTTCTTTAATTAAATTCCCTAGATTGATTTTATAGCTTCCCATAAAGCACCCCCATTATTGTAAATATTTATATTATTTCTTATTCAACATTATTTTATAATTTCCTTTAATTATAAGATTAAAAGGGAAATAATCTATTACAATAGAAGTGTAAGTTAAAAAAAATAATTGAAATTTATGGTATAATATACAATATAAATTTCATTAAAAGAAGGTGTAATAATGAGTGATGTAACATCTGAAATTAGAATAGAAGGTGATAGTGAAGGATTTGTTGCCTTTGAATGTCCGTTTTGTGAGTCAGAGTTTAAATTACAAGCAGGGGAATTTCAAGATGAAGATAATGTATCTACAGAATTGTATTGTCCTTATTGTGGATTAGTTAATAAAATAAATACTTTTTATACAAAGGATGTTGTAGAGCATGTGAAAGCTATAGCTTATAACTATATGATGGATGAGTTAAATAAAACATTTGGAAACATGTCACGAAACTTAAATAAAAATAAATATATTAAAATGGACTGGAAACCCTTAACTAAAGTAAATACAAAGGAATTAAAGAATAAAGATACAGTAGAAGAAATATTTAAGTGCCCAGTTTGTGGAAATCATGAGAAAGTACTATATTGTTCAGGTGTGTCAAAGGTATATTGTTCATATTGTGGGGTGGATATATGAGAAATATTTTAGAATTTAGGAGGACAAGCTTAGAATTTAGAAGAATAGCAGCTAATATGTTAACAACAAAATACACTGATGGGAACTTACACCTAATTCGTTTAAGGATATATATAGATGAAAATAATTTAATTAGTGAAATGATAGCGGATAAAATAAAAAATGTGGAATATGTGTATTTAAATAACTTTATAAGCAAAGACGGCGGAAGGAGTTTACTTAATATACCTATAAAGGATGCTGAACATATTAAGGCAATTTATGATTACTTAGTTGATATGACTAAAGAAGAAAAAGATATAAGAGGAACTGCTAGAGGGTTTTATTGTAGTAGCAATGATTGGAATGACATTATAAGAAATTATTTAGAAAGGGTTTTTAAACCATTAGTAGATTTTATTGTAGATTCTTTATCAATGGAGATGATGATTTTGGAGCCAGAAAAAACAGAAACTCATATTAACCAAAGCATAGGTAATAACTATGGGACTGCCAATGCAGCACAAGGAAACATAAATTCAGTAAATAAGACAAATCTAAATGATGTTACAGAAATAATTAATTTAATTTCAGAAGTTAAAAAAATGATTGAAGCGGAAGAGGTAGACGAAGATATTAAAGAGAATATTCTTGATGATTTAGAAATAATGGAAGAACAAGTAGAATCTAAAGAACCTAAATTAGTTAAGTTGAAAAAATCGTATCAAGGGTTAAAGAATTTTATAACTTCTGTTCCTATGGGTATAGTAAAGGCAACACTATTGATAACAAATTTAAATAATCTGACTGAGAAAATAAATAGTTTTATGCTATTAATTAAATAAGTTTTTTATCTCTGTGCTAGAAATAGCACAGTTTTTTATTTCTAATAAAAATACATTTAGAATTTCAATATAAAAAATCTAACATATATACGTTATGGAGAAGCATTACGTAACTGAATGAGAAGGTAGTTATTTAATTAGAGCTGTTTTTTGTATTAATAAATAATTCTTATACACATTATTATTAGGAGGATTATGAATTATAAAACATATCCGTTATATACGGTAGATAACCGTTGATGATGGAAACGCCCATAAATAAAGGCATATTTTAAAAAAACTCTTAGATATGCCTTTTTATCTGCATTGTCTCGCATAGAAATAAAAATATTTTTCATTTAATAATCACCATAATAATTAGTCCCTAAAATAACATATATTATAGCAAAGAAAATAGCAGGAGTTATAATAACTTCTGCTACTTATTTTTATTAATTCATTCGCTTTATATGAATATTATAAAGTAACATACACTTAATTAAGAATTACAAATAAAATACTTCTATTTAATGGATGGGACTATTACTGTTAATATAATTATATTGAATACTGATATTACCATTAGAATAATTAATCCCGTTGAACCTCTACCAAATTCAGGATTATTAAAATTAATTGAAATTATTAGAAATAGCGTTCCACTTATTATATCCTGTATTGCCAGTATTTTAGATGTCTTGTCATGGTTCTTAGCTAATGCTCCTCTTATACTGGAATTACAAAATGCACTTAGTTTCATTGATAATTTAACTAATATTTTAGATGTATTTGTTAATGAATTTATACCATTTAATAGTATCACCACTGAAATTATTATAAAAAATGCCTTCCATATATTCACCATGAACCTCCTATTAGTTGTTCTATTTTATTTTCTTTATGCAATGACAATTATTATTATCCGATTACTTCACACTTTTCAACAAGTATGTCCTTATTCAATTATATATAATATTAATATAAATTTCAAATATTTAACATAAAAATATTAATTTTAAATACATCTTAAACTTTATATGCCATACTTTTAATTGTTTCTAAATCTTCATCGGCTACATCATAATGCCTATCTGTCGTAATTAATTTATAGATGATATTATCTATGTCTGGTAACTTTATTATGGCACTTACAAGACTATATAAGGCTAACTGCTTATATTTTTTCATAGCATGTGCCTTGCATATAGCATATAACTTGGATTTTGGTTGGTCTAATAAGTATTCTCGTTTATTAAAAGTTTTGACACCATCTTCTTCATCAAATTTAAAATATTTGTTGCCTGTGGCTATCCTTGCCTTTTCTGTTTCTGATTTAAGCAGAGCAATATATCTTGTAGTTGGCTTTGGTAATTCCAATTTTTTATTATTAATCTCTGTAATTGTATAATTCACTTTAGATTTAAGGATTTCTATAAATATTATTTCCGTATCCTTTAAAGATACTGGATAATAACCGTTTGTAACTCTCCAATTCCTTTTGTAAGTAAAGAAACCTATATAGTCTTGTAGGTATTTAGTGCTAACATTTGTCATCTTTCCATATATAAATTGTTTTATATCTGAATGGAGTTCATTTACCCTTGCCAGAGATAGTTTATTTGTCTTTTTAAGCAGGTAAAACTCCTCATAGAGCATAATCCCTCTGTTAGATATATAATCTATCATATTGTCTTTAAATAAACCTTCTAATACCTTTTGGTTCTTTTCTTCTGTTTGTTTTGATGTTAGAGGATTTAAATAATCTGGTGTTTCATATCCATAGTTATTAAGAACTGTTGAGTAATTTGATGGTTTAATATAATGGGGAACATCAAAGAGATTGCAATAATCCTCATACACTGAATTTGCGTCAGAGCATATATAACTTGGATTATCAAAATGCTCTTCAAACAAATCAACTAATAAATTCTTGGTGAGTTTGCCTAAACATGATACCTTGCTTACAGAATAACCTCTGCTATCAATTGCAGTGGTAACAGTGGCAAATTCCGAACCCATTACACCAAATTTAGATGGTCTCCTACCGTATCTTGGCTTTCTAATATCTACTTTATCAATATAGGATATTAAATTCTTTGAGCCTTTTTGAGCCTCTCTTATAAATGTTTCATCTATTTGTATTACACCAGTTAATTTAGGCATTGGAAAACTTGCCAGAGCATGTATAAGTTTATGTTTCCATAGGAATATAGTTTTAGGACTAATGCCTATACATCCATAATCATTTACTAAAACGGTTTTCATGTCATTTAAAGAGTAACTGTTTAAAGTCATTTCAAGAACTTTAATCCAAATATCCCAATGCCATTTAGTTTTCTCCAAAACTGTGTTAGTAAACAATGTAAAAGATTTGCCACAGCCCTTGCACCTATATCTTTGAACGTAGTTTTCTTTTCCATTCTTCACTATAATTTGAGAGTTACAACAAGGGCAACTACAATTTATCTTTAGTTTTTCTAATCTTTGTTGGAAATTAAGAGTTACCATAACATCCATTTCTTTTTCAAGATTTATTTTGGTATGGATTGAATAGTGGTTCACAGCCTCTTTGAACCTTTTATATGGTAATTTTTCAAGATATGATAGAACTTCATCAAAAGTTAGTTCACGTTTAGCCATACTACAGCCCCATTCGATGTGAATTATTGAAATATTACATTCATCATATCATTTTTAAGGTTAATTTTCAATGAGACAATACCATATTTACGATAAATAAAATTATTAATCCTTTACTTTCAGTGGTTTACAACCATCAACGGATTATTACAGTATATAACATATCCGCTAATATTACAATATTATTAAAATATGTGGTAAAATTACAAGTATATTTACATGAATTGGAATAATACTAAATTTGTAGTACATAGTTAAATAAACATGAAATATGATAGAATAAAAGAGCCAAAATAAAAAAATACAATAGATTTAGTCAAGGATGTGAATATATTGGTTAAGGAACTGAAATATAGTGCAAAGTTAACTGGAGAATCTTTTTTAATGTACGAGTTTAAAATCATAGCGAAATTAAAAAGAGAAGGTTTTTCGGATAAAGATATAAGAAAAATGGTCTTGGAGGAAAATTTATTTCAATATAAGTTTAAATCAAGTACTAGTAGAAGGCTAACTCCATTAATACAAAGGATTAACATAATAGATGATAATTTAATAGACATGTTACTAGTTGACCCATTAGCGGATGGATTAATAATAAATTTATATGCAATTATGAAAAATGATAGATTAATTTTTGAGTTTATGAATGAAGTTGTTAGAGAAAGAATATCAACTAATGATTTATATTTGGACAAGAAAGATATAAATGTGTTTATTGTTGAAAAGAAAGAACAAAGTGAAGTAGTTGATAAATGGACTGATGAAACTATAGCAAAGATAAAACAAGTTATTTTTCGAATATTATCAGAAGTGGGTATGCTAGAAGATAAAAAAGAAGGTAAACTAAATAGATTAATAATATCACCAGAGATTAAGGACTATCTCATAAGTATAGGAGATAAAGGTTACATTCAAGCTATGGGAGAACATATAAGATAAGGAAGTGGAAAATAGTGAATTCTGTATATGATAGACTTCAAAAGATTATAGATAAAGTTAAAACAGAAAAGTTCATTGAGGGAAGAGGTCTCGGTAATGAAATAAGTTATTACATATTTGACTATGACCCAAAAGAAGAATTGGTTGTTAGGCAGTATGTCCAGTATATAAAGAAAGAACTAAATAATGTGGATTCTAATAGAAAAGTTATAGAGTTCGATTTGTATAAAGTTTTTATAGAGCTTTTAAAAGAAGAAGATATTTTTGAAAAGATTGTTTCTTTAGAGAAAGAAGAAGGTAAAGAATATGTGCTTAATGCAGTAACCCCGTTTATAACATCAGGGATGTATGCTGAAAGAATAAATAAGGAAGCGGAAGGATATGATTTAATTTTTTTAACTGGCATAGGAAAGATTTATCCTTTTATGCGTTCTCATAACATTCTCAATAGTTTACAACAATTTTTAAAAAAGAAACCAGTGGTGGTGTTTTATCCAGGTCACTATAGTGGACAAGACTTAACATTATTTAATCTGTTTAAAGATGAAAATTATTACAGGGCATTTCCATTAGTTACTGAAAAATAACCTACGAAACAGCAATATAATGGCAGGGAATAAAAAACTTAAGCACAGAATGAGAAAATTTGGGGAGGGGTTAACATGATTATTAGAGACATGTTTATTAGGGATATAGCACGGGAAATTAGTGGGGTTGTAAAAGTATCGCAAACTGATGAAAAACAGATTCACCAAGAGTTAGATGAATATGTTGTGACTAAAGAAATATCTAAGCATTTATCAAAGTTCTATGAAAATTATAGTAAAGGTATTAATGGGAATACGGATAAAATGGGAGTTTGGATTTCTGGATTTTTCGGGAGTGGTAAATCACATTTCCTTAAAATATTGGCTTATTTATTAGATAATGAAAATATTAAGGGTGAAGCTGCAATTGATTACTTTAAAGGGAAGGTACATGACCCATTACTTTTTGCAGAGATGAAAAAAGGTGCTAATACTGATACAGAAACTATAATTTTTAATATTGATTCCAAAAACCCAATTAACAATAAGAGTAAAGAAGACGCTATTTTGAGAATATTTGTTAAAGTGTTTAATGAGCATCGTGGTTTGTGTGACGAAATACCAGGTGTAGCTTATATGGAACAACAGCTTATAAAAGATGGTGTTTATGAGCAATTCAAACAAGAATTTTATGATATTAGTGGAAAGGAATGGACACATAGGAGAAATGGGTTCTTTTTAGATAAAGACTTTGTTGCAAAGGCTATATCTAAGGTTCTAAATACATCTCTTGAAAGTGCAAATGAGTTTGTAACAAAAGGTGTTAGCAATTATGAAGTAAGCATTGAAAAGTTTGCAAAAGAAGTTAAAGAGTATATAGATACTAAAGGGAAAAACTTTCACTTGATTTTCCTTATAGATGAAATAGGTCAATACATAGGAGATAATCCGACATTGATGCTAAATCTTCAAACTGTTGCTGAGGATTTAGGCACATACTGTAAAGGTAAAGTGTGGATAATGGTAACTTCACAGGAAAGTATAGATTCCTTATTTAAAGTTAAGGGAAATGACTTTTCAAAAATACAGGGAAGATTTGATACAAGATTAAGCTTATCATCAATATCCGTTGATGAAGTAATAAAGAAGCGTATCCTTGACAAAAGACAGGATGCAGTATATCTTCTAAAGGATTTATATAAAGAAAAAAGTGCTATACTAAAAAACCTTATAAGCTTTGATAATGCGAGGAAGGATTTACTCGGATATATTGATGATAAGGAATTTGCAGAAGTGTATCCATTCGTTCCATACCAGTTTAAAATATTGCAAAATGTATTTGAACAGGTAAGGAAGCATGGAAGTTCAGGAAAGCATCTATCAGAAGGTGAGAGGTCAATGATTTCTGCTTATAAAGAATCCGTACTTAAATATGCTGATGGTAAGGACGGAGTTTTAATTCCTTTTCATGCTTTTTATGATACTATAGAAGAATTTTTAAATCCTACCATTTCGAGAGTTATTGAAAGAGCTTCTGAAAATCCAGAACTTAAAGAGAATCCTATGAATTTGAAACTTTTAAAAGTGCTGTTTATGATTAAATATTTAAGTGATGAATTACCAGGAAACTTAGAAAATATTGCAACACTTATGGTTAATAGTATAGACGAAGATAAATTAGAACTAAAAGAAAAAATTAAAGATTCATTAAGAAAACTTCAGTCTAATACTCTTATACAGAAAAATGGTGATGCTTATACGTTTTTAACTGATGAGGAGCAAGATGTTAATAGAGAGATTAAGTTTGAAAAGATAGAGGAAGATGTTATAAAGAAGGAATTATCAAATTATGTTTTTTTAGGTATATATGAGGACACAAAATTTAGACACACAAAACCATACTTATTTCAGTTTAATAAAGTGATGGATGAGAAACCTTATGGCAATCAAACAAGTAATATAGGAATAAATATTCTTACTCCATTATCAGATGATTATTATAAGAGTGATAATGAACTTATATCAAAGTCGTTTCTAAATAAAGAAATGATTGTTAAGTTGGGTGGTAGTGAGGGATATATTGAGGAATTAACTGAAGCAATGAAAATTGATTCATATATTAAAAAGAAGAATGTAAATTCTCTACCAGAAAACATACAAATTATCATTACAACCAAACAGGGAGAGATGAGATTAAGAAAGTTAAGGGCTAAAGAGTTATTAGAAAGTTCAATATTGCAAGGTACTTATTTTGTAAATGGTGAAAAGATAGATACAAGAGGGGCAAGTGCTAAAGAAAAAATTAACTATGGATTTAGTATACTTGTTAAAAGTATATTTAATAAGCTTGGATACATTAAATGCAATTTATCAACTGAAAGTGAAATATTATCACTTCTAAAAAATAATATTGAGCAGTTAGGGTTTGATGCTGTAGAGCAATACAATAATGAATTAGCTGAAAATGAAGTATTTAATTTTATATGCCTTCAAGAAGACAATCTTCAACAAATTAGAATGAAGATAGTATTAAACCGATTTAAAGATGCACCTTATGGTTGGAATGAAATAGATATTTCTGGAGTAGTAGCAAAGCTATTTAAACAGCAGAAAATAAAATTAAGATTAAATGGAGAATTTTTAGAAATAGATAGTGCAAATAAAGTAGTTGATGCTTTAACAAAATCAACAGAAGTAGATAAAGTTATAATTAATAAGAAAGTAAAAGTAGATGAACCACTTATCAGGGCTGTTAAAAATATAAGCTTAGAGGTATTTGGGAAAATTAATCTACCAGATGATGAAGACGGATTAGCGAGGGCTGTAAGAAATAAAATTATTACAAAAATTGATGAGTTAAAAGAATATATAAACAGATATGGAAGTAAGAAATATCCAGGCAAGAGCTTGTTTGAAAAAGGAGTAAATATATTTAAGGAAGTAATTGAAAATAAAGATAATTTAACTTTCTTTACAGCATTAAAAGAGAAAGAGGATGAATTACTTGATTGGGTTGATGATAGTGCCTATGCTGTAGCTTTTTTTGATAATCAAATTGATATATTTGATAAAGGATTAAACATTTTTAAGAAGTGTCAAGAGAATAAAGATTATTTAAATGAAGCACTTATGGATGATATAAAAAGCTTGGAAGATATTTTGCATGACCCAATCCCATATAAACGTATTAGAAATATTATTGACATTGTTCAAAATATAGAAAAAAGGTTTAATGTTATAGTCGAAGAAAAAAGGAAAAAATCTAAGTTGAAAATAAAAGAAGATTTCGATTATTGTTTGTTAAAATCAAATCAGTACGGGGTAAATAGCAATACCACAGAATTAATTAGAGCATTTTTTGATAGCTTAATTTCAAGGATAGGTGAATATACTGACATATTCAAGATTGATGCTTCTATAACTCAAAGCAATAACAAAAGGGAATATTTTGACCAATCAATTAATAAAGAAATTGCAGAATATCTAAGGAAGAAGAAATCAGAAGAGGCTATAGGTATAACAATTTCAGACCCACCAATAGTACAGCCAGAATTAATGCCGAAGAAGGTTGAAAAGGTTAATGTTGCGAGGTTAGTGGAGATTAAATCATTAAAGACTGTAGATGACATAGAGGTGTATATTAGGGAGCTAAAAAGTAAACTCAGAAGCATTATAAATGATAATAAAGAAATAGAGATTGAATAATAAATGTTATCAGGAGATTATATTAATCTCCTGATAATCTATCTATTAAACGGAGGTTTAAGATGAATAAGAGTGCACTAAAGATTTTTGCAATTGAATCCAGAAAAGAGTTAATAGAAAAAATACAAATAAAAGCTATGGAGTATGGCATAGCAAAGGATAAAATCAAAAATGCTCAAACGGTGAGTAGTGATTCTATTGTTATTAATGGAAAACCACTTAGTAAAGAAGAAAAACAACAAAGAGAAAAGCTTATAGAGAAAATAAAGTCTATGAATGAAGAAGGCGGAGATGGTTATAAGCAAATTATCGAAGAGGTTGCTTATACTTGGTTTAATAGATTTACAGCTCTAAGATTTATGGAAGTAAATAACTATCTCCCAACAAAAGTAAGAGCTTTATCTTCTGCTACTGAAGGAAATGTTGAACCAGAATTAATAAAAGAAGCCAGTAACGTAGACCTACCTGTAGATAAGCAAAAGATTTATGAAATGAAATTAAATAATGATATGGAAGGGCTATTTAAGTATATGATAATAGCTCAATGTAATTCTTTAAATAAAATTCTTCCATACATGTTTCAAGAAATAGGTCACTATACAGAATTATTACTTCCAAATGGTCTTTTGAATGAAGGAGCTTTTGTTAGAAGGCTTACAGATACTAAGAGTATAGCAGAAAGTGATTGGGAAGACGTAGAGGTTATTGGATGGCTTTATCAATATTATATTTCTGAAAAGAAAAATGAAGTTTTTGCAGACTTAAAGAAAAATATCAAGATTACGAAAGAAAATATACCAGCGGCAACACAATTGTTTACGCCAGATTGGATAGTTAAGTATATGGTAGAAAACTCATTAGGTAGATTGTGGATTGAGAGTCACCCTGACAAGGACCTAAAGACTAAATGGAAATATTATTTAGAAGAGGCAGAACAGGAGATAGAGGTTCAAGAGCAATTAGCAGAGATAAGGAATAAAAATATAAATCCAGAAGAAATAAAAGTTTTTGATTGTTGCATGGGTTCGGGTCATATTTTAGTGTATTTATTTGAAGTGCTATACGACATATATAAATCGGCAGGTTATACAGATAGAGAAATTCCAAAACTTATACTTACAAAAAACCTTTATGGTTTGGATATAGATGATAGAGCTTCACAACTTGCTTATTTTGCTGTAATGATGAAGGCAAGAAGTTATAATAGTCGTATATTTAAAGAGAGAATAGATTTGAATATATGCTCTATTGAAGAGAGTAATGGGTTTCCAGAAGAAGCAATAGAGTTTTTAGTTAATTCAAAGGAAACAGAACTTGAAAAGAGAATTCATAGAAATGATGTAGAATATTTAATAAATGTATTTAAGGATGCAAAGGAATACGGGTCTATTTTAGAAGTTAAAGAAATTGATTTTGATGTAATTGAGAGAAGAATAGGAGAGATTAGAAATGGTAATATCACTGATGTATTTGAATTGCAGTATAAGAATATTATTTTAGAGAAGATACCTGGATTAGTTAAGCAGGGTAAGATAATGAGTGGGAGGTATCATGTTGTATGTACTAATCCACCATATATGAGTAGTAAGGGTATGAGTGCTAAACTTTCAGCATATGTGAGAAAAAATTATTCGGATAGTAAAAGTGATTTGTTTGCTGTGTTTATAGAAAAATGCGGGCAAATGACAAAGGTGGATGGTATTCAAGCTATGATTACACAACATGCGTTTATGTTTTTAAGTAGTTATGAAAAGTTAAGAGAAAAACTTATGTTGAAAGATACTGTAAATATGGCGCATTTGGGTGCAAGAGCTTTTGATGAAATAGGTGGAGAAGTAGTACAAACAACCACTTGGGTTTCAAAAAATAGCAATATTAAAAATTATAAGGCAACCTATGTAAGGCTTATAGATTTTAATAGTCAGCAGGAAAAAGATAAAGCATTTCTTAGTGGTGAAAATAGGTATATCATACAAAAAGAAAATTTTTCAAAGATAGAGGGTATTCCGATTGCTTATTGGGTTAGTAAAACGCTTATAAAAATTTTTAGCAAAAACAATCAATTGGGGAAATATGGGTATGTATCGGAAGGTATTAAAACTGGTGATAATGATAAGTTTTTAAGATTATGGCATGAGGTTAGCTATACTAAATTCTCTCATGGCAAAGAAAATTATGGATATAAGTGGATACAACATCACAAGGGTGGTAAATACAGAAAGTGGTATGGAAATAATGAATGGGTAATAAATTGGGGAAATAATGGTAAAGAGATACAGGATACATCAAACTCGTCTATTCAAGCTAAAAATATGCACTTTAAAGAAGCGATAAGTTGGTCAAAGATAACAACGAAAAATATGAATGTAAGATACATTCCCAAAAACCAATTATTTGATTCAATAAGTCCATCATTTATGCCATTTGAAAATAAGGATTTATTTTTTATATGTGGTTTAATGAATTCAAAAACAGTTGGGTATATATTTAATGCTATTAACCCTACACTGGCATTTCAAGTAGGTGATATTAAAAGATTACCTATAGCAAGTTTTGCAGATGAAGATAAAGTAAATATCACTAATATTACTAAGGAAAATATCGAACTTGCTAAAAGTGAGTGGGATTCTTTTGAAATTTCTTGGGAATTTAAAAAACATCCCCTTATAGAATTTAAGAAACTAACTTTAGACAAAAGCTTTAACAATTGGTTAAACCATTCAATCGAACAGTTTAATAAATTAAAAGCTAATGAACAACAGTTAAATGACATAATTATTAAATCATATGGTCTAATAGATGATTTTAACAATACTGTAGAGGATGATGAAGTTACATTAAGGATAGCGGAGAAAGAAAGGGATATAAAATCATTTATCTCATACGCATTAGGTTGTATGTTTGGAAGATATTCTTTAGAACAAGATGGTATTGTAAATGCAGGAGGAGAATTTAGTTTTTCAAATCATTCAACGTTTAAAGTTGATGAAAATAACATAATTCCAATACTTTCAGAGAATTATTTTGAAAATGATATAGTTTCAAAATTTGTAGAGTTTGTTAAAGTTACATTTGGGGAAGAGGGGTTATCTGAGAATGTTGAATATATTGCAGTAACACTTGGTAAAAAAGGTAATGAAACTGCAAAGGAAACTATTAGACGATATTTCCTAACTGACTTTTATAAAGACCACATTCAAAATTATAAAAAAAGACCGATATACTGGATGCTTACATCAGGAAAACAAAAGGCATTCAATTGTTTAATATATATGCACAGATATGACAGCACTACATTATCAAGAATAAGAACTGACTATTTGCATGAACTTCAAGATAGATTAGATACGGAAAGAATGTCATTGTCTGATGTAGTAGAAGGAGATTATTCTACAAAGGAACAGAGTGGAGCTAAGAAAAAACTTACATTACTTGATAAGCAGATTGAGGAATTAAAGAATTATGACGAAGTCCTTCACCATATGGCTGATATGCAGATTGAAATTGATTTAGATGATGGAGTAGTTGTAAATTATGAAAAGTTTAAGGGATTAGTAGCCAAAATTTAATATATAATTGTATAGTCCCTATTATAAACGTTATAATTATAATAGGGACTTATTTCTAATTGAATTACTTTATATTATTCATATTAGAATACAATGGTATGAATGAAACAATTTTACTTTAGGGAGATGAAGGAATGGCAAACATTGATGTAATAGATTCCCTTAAAAATGAATTTAATCAGCCATTTAAAAATGGGGAAAAACGAAAGATTATTTTTTGGAACGATTATGGGAGAGAATTTGAGGATGTAATTAATGAAGTTAACATAGAAGGGGTTAGGATACATAGATTAACTCCTACAAATAGTTTTTTTACAAAATATCTTATTGAGGAAGAGGATATTAAATCGAACTTTTTATTATATAATACAGTGAAAATTCAAGATAACAAAGAGAATTGGCTATTAGATATAGTTGTATACTCAGAGCAATTCTATGCTGATAAAACTTCTTTAACTATGAAGGAACTTGAAATAGATATTTCTTTAAGGGATATATTTAGTGAACATAAAGAGTTTTTTAATTCCATGGAAAGAAGAAATAAATTTGATAGATTTGAAGAAACTATTGATACGAAAGAAAAATTAGAATTGGGCATTTTAGGAGCAGTATGTAACTCAAAGACTATAGAGTTTGAAGAAGTTCTAAAGGTTGTATTGATGGAATCTTTAAATGAACAGGATAATAAATATTATACTGCCTTTAAAAAGTACAATATAGAAAAAGTGTTTTGGGATTATGCAAAAATAAAGTATGGGTTTGCTAAGGAAAATAAAACTTTAACAAAATTATTTGTATATATAATATCAACTGTATTGGGTAGCTACATTAATGAAGAAAAATTAAGCAGAATCAGTGAGTTTATTGGGAAAAACAAACCTAATTGTGTTGTTTTTATAGACCACTGGGTAAATCATAAAATAGATTATAAGAAGTACGATTTGTTAGCAGAGGAGTATGAAAAAGAAGTTAATGCTTCACAGCTTATAGAGGTATTAGATATTGATGATTATAAAGATATAGACATATTAAAAGTTTTTGATAGGGCAATAATTAAAAATATAGTGGATAGCCTGGAAAACAAAAGTGAGGATTATGATAGATTTATAGAGCTTATAAGAGGTAGAAGGACTAAACATTTCTATGAACAATATGAGAGTGTTTACGAAGCACTATTAAACGTTGTTGAAATGCACAAGTTTTACAAAAAACATAATATGGGAATTCCCCAAAAGAATAATGAAAAGTTATTTAAAGATTACGTTTCTGAGTATTATAAGATGGATACTTTTTATCGAAAAGTTTATTATTTTTATGATTTACAACCAGAGAGTAATGTTATTAATAGACTTAAATCGTTAGCTGAAAATTTGTATGTAAATTGGTATCTACCTGAAATTGGAACTAATTGGACTTTAGCCATAAGTGAAGATATGAAAAAAGATTGGAGAATACCAGGAATAGATAATCAAAGAGATTTTTATAGAACTTATGTTAATCCTATGGTCTCTAAGGGAGACAGAGTATTTGTAATTATTTCAGATGCCCTTAGATATGAGGTTGGAGCAGAAATAGCTGAAAAGCTTAACGAAGAAGTAATTAATTCAACGAATATATATTCAATGCTATCTACTGTACCATCTATAACTAAATTAGGGATGGCTTCATTACTTCCACATGATAGTATAGGTATTAAGGATGATGGAAGAGTATTTGTAGATGGAAATGATAGTAGTGGAGTGCAAAATCGAAGTAAAATATTAATCAAAAATTTTGATAATAGCATAGCTGTTGATTATCAGAAGTTACCTAAGAATAAGATAGAATTTGCTGATGCTCTAAAGGGGTATAAACTCGTATATATTTATCATGATACTATTGATGCAACTTCAGATAAAGGAGCAACTGAAATATATACGGTTGAAGTGGTACAAAAAGCTGTGGATGAAATATTGGATTTAGTGCATAAAATAACTGATTGGCTTGGAGGAATAAATGTTCTTGTTACAGCAGACCATGGATTTATATATCAGAGAAGCGATTTAGAAGAGAGTGACAAGATAGGTAAAGAAGCTGTTGAAGTTATAGATAAAAACAGAAGAAGTTTCATTACAAAAGAAAATAGAGAAATTGATAATCTTTTAAAAATAGATATGAAGTATCTATTAAATGAAAATGATGTATTTGCTTATATGCCAAAATCAAATATTAGGTTTAAAGTTCAGGGGGAAGGTAGTAAATTCGTACATGGTGGAGCTACGCTTCAAGAGTTAGTTGTTCCAGTAGTTTCATTTAAGAACATAAGAAGTTCATATAAAAACAGCATTAAGGCTGAAAAGGTTAAAGTTAAATTAATAAATGAAATTAGAAAGATTACCAATAGTATATTTAAGCTTAATTTTTTTCAGACAGAAAAAATAAATAAAAAGATAACTTCCTCAACATTAGAAGTTTATATGATGGATACTGAAAAAAATATTATTTCTAATATTGAAACCATGATAGCTGATTCAGATAATGATAGACCAGAGGAGCGAGTTTTTAAAATTAAATTAACATTAAAAGCCATGAATTATGATAGAAATAAGAAATATTACCTTATTATTAAAGATAAAGAAACAGGGATTGCATTAGAAGAAATACCATTCGTCATCAATTTGGGAATAGCAAATGATTTTGATTTTTAAGAAAGGGTTGGGGAGGATATAATGGAGAACGATGGAATTAGTTTAGATTTAGATAAGAAGCTCAATAAATATTTTTCTGGTAGGGTAGTTAGAAAAGACCTTACGAAATCCATTAAAGAAGGAGCAAACGTGCCAGTTTATGTACTTGAATATCTCTTAGGAATGTATTGTGCTACTGATGATGAAGATAGTATAAATGAAGGCGTAGAGCGGGTAAAGGATATTCTTTCTCAGAACTTTGTACGCCCAGATGAAGCGGAAAAAATAAAATCTAAAGTTAGGGAACTTGGGCAATTTACTATAATTGATAAACTTACGGTAAAGTTAAATGAAAGAATAGATACATATGAGGCAGAGTTTTCTAATCTTGGACTAAAAGGGGTGCCTATATCCCCGAACTATGTTAAAGAATTTGATAAGTTACTACAAGGTGGTATATGGTGTATTTTAAAAATGGATTATTTTTTTGACGAAGAGATTAAAAATTCAAATCCATTTAGTATTTCAAGTTTAAAGCCAATTCAAATGCCTAATATGGACATTACAGAAATATTTGAAGGAAGAAAAAACTTTACAAAGGATGAATGGATTGATATTATTGTCCGCTCTACTGGAATGGAATGTACGCAGCTTGAAGAAAAAGTTAAGTGGCATATACTTGAGAGACTAGTACCATTAGTTGAGAATAATTACAACGTATGTGAACTTGGACCAAGAGGTACAGGTAAATCACATGTTTATAAAGAGATTTCACCTAATAGTATTCTAGTTTCAGGTGGTCAAAGTACTGTTGCTAATCTTTTTTATAATATGTCTACCCGAAAAGTTGGATTAGTTGGTATGTGGGATGCTGTTGCATTTGATGAAGTTGCTGGAATTAGCTTTAAAGATAAAGACGGAATACAGATTATGAAAGATTATATGGCGTCAGGCTCTTTTTCAAGAGGAAAAGAGGAAAAAGCTGCGTCTGCATCCATGGTTTTTGTAGGAAATATTAATCAAAGTTTAGAATCCCTGATAAAAACTTCTCATTTATTTGCTCCATTCCCAGAAGAAATGGCTAATGATGCTGCTTTCTTTGACAGGATGCATTTTTATATACCAGGTTGGGAAATACCTAAAATGAGACCTGAGTTTTTAACAGATAATTATGGATTTATAGTTGACTATATGGCAGAGTTTTTTAGAGAGATGAGGAAACGTTCATTCTCTGACGCTATAGATAAATACTTTAAGCTTGGTAATAATCTAAATCAAAGAGATGTAATAGCTGTTAGAAAGACTGTTTCGGGGCTTCTAAAGCTAATATATCCTAATGGAGAATATATTAAGGAAAATATAGAAGAGGTATTAAAGTATGCGCTTGTAGGAAGAAGAAGAGTAAAAGAACAGCTGAAGAAGATAGGCGGCATGGAGTTTTATGATGTCCACTTCTCATATATAGATAAAGAAAGCTTAAATGAGGAATTTGTTTCAGTTCCAGAACAAGGTGGAGGAAAACTTATACCAGAAGGTCTTGGAAAACCAGGTCATGTGTATCTTGTAGGACATGGTGATTCAGGAATGATTGGTGTATATAAAATTGAAAATCAAGTAGTAAGTGGAACTGGAAAGTTTGAAAAGTCTGGAGCGGGTTCAAACAGGGATATAAGAGAAGCTTTAGATACTGCATTTAGGTATTTTACATCAAACTGTAAAAGCATAAGTACTTCAATAAGCACAAAAACAAAGGATTTTTTGATGCACATAAGTGACATGCAGGGAATAGGATTAACACCAGAACTGGGCATTGCAGAACTCATAGGGCTATGCTCAGGTGCCTTAGGGAAGCCTGTTCAAGAAAGCCTTGTAGTATTAGGGAATATGACTGTTGGAGGGACTATAAGCAAAATAGAAGAGTTTGCTAACTGTCTACAGGTTTGTGTGGATGCTGGAGCCAAGAAAATTTTAATACCAGCTTCATCAGTTGTTGATTTTCAAACTGTACCACCAGAGTTGCTTATTAAAGTTCAACCAATATTTTACGCAGACCCTATTGATGCAGTGTTTAAGGGATTGGGAGTAAGTTAAGATTTTAACTTCATATAATTATTTTTTAAAGAAATGAAGTTGAATATGTAAATAATATAAGAAGGTTATTCAGTGGAGGTGCGTTATGGATGATTTAACAGTAATTAACCATATCATTAATGCATATAAGCAAACGATTGAAAAACAAATCGAAAATAATAATAAAAGTAAACAAAACAAAATGAGAAGTAGTAAATTTATTGAGTTAATAACTAAAAATTTAGAATATCAATTCCCTAAGAATAATAATTTTGCTGTATTTTCTAAAGAAATGAAAAAGAATTTAGATTTTAATAGGCACGAATTTCTATTTGATATTCATGTATGTAAAGTAGATACACTTATTTCTGTAAAAAATAAAAGAGTAAATTATATAAAAAAATCAGTAGTTGAAATAGAATCAGAGTTTGCAAAAGATACTTCTAAGGTATTAGTTGACTTTAGTAAGTTGGTTTGCGGTAACAGTGAATTGAAAATAATGATAGTCTCTAAATGCTATAATGAAGAAAATTTTATAAAGTCATTAAAAGATGTAGCATGTAATATTAATGAGAATATATTTTTAATTATATTAAGACATCCGTCTGAGTGGAATGATATAGCAATACAAGACTATAGTATCTTATGTTTTGAAAATGACGATTGGATAAGAGTTAACATCTAGAAAGTTGAAAAACCAAAGATAAAGTGGCATCTTACAGTTAGACTTTTTTCAGTCAAAAATGATGAAATTTTGAAATATGTAGGGATTATTATAAATGATAAGGAGTTAAACAAGGATGAGAAAGTAGTTTTTGAATTTTATTAAGTAAAGAACCTCTATTTATAGTTATTTGTTAACTAAACAGAGGTTCTTATTTAACTTTTTAGAGTAAAAACTTTAATTATTTTATATGTTAGCTAATTTTTGATAATACCTCTAGCTTGAGATTATCAATATTATCCCATTCACAGCATCCTTCAGGTGGGGGACTCTCTATGCTGATAAGAGAATCCAATAACTGCTGTATTATTAATAATTTAGCAGGTTCTCCTTGTATTCGAACTAATGCATTATAAGGTTTCTCAGTAGAAACCTCTTTGCCAAGATAAGCTCCCTCAAAATTTGGAATTGAGCACAAAAGCCTTACAGTGGTGGATGCAGGTTTTTCTTGAATAGCAGCTAAGATATTTTTATTATTTCCCCATGCAGGATTACCTTTTGGGGCTCCAGTAGTCTTGCTGATAGTTTTAGCTGTAGGTGTATCACTATCATGTAGTACAGAATAATGAGAACCAAAATGATTTAGAATTTTAACTAGCGATACAATTGTTGCCTTACCTCTTGCCCTAATAATATGTACATCTTTATATTTTTCAGGATTTTTCGAAATAATATATTTAAAGGCAGTATATTCTGTATCCCCTTCTACAATTATATTTTTACCACCAAAGAAGAACTCAGCAACGTAAGGGTCGTATATATTTAAGAGTTTTAGGTTTACTTTATCTTCTCCACTTAATTTTGCTTTGGCGGGTCTGAAAATTGTTGTACCATGTATGTCGCCATGCTCATCTCTTTCTACTTTAACTATGGTAGTATTATCTCTTGAAATATCAATGAATGAGGGTGAATGTGTCGTTACCATAACTTGCCAGTTGCTATTCTGCGGCAAATCATATAGAACCTTGCATGCATCTCTGATTGCACTAGGATGTAAACATATTTCAGGTTCATCTAATAATAGTACATGTGGACGGCTGTTACTACCGCTTTTTAGTCCTTTAGCTCTGTTTGTCTCAGAAATATATCTTAGAGCAGTCCAAAGCAATGTGCGCCTTGCTCCACTACCTTGTTTTTCGATGGAACTACAAAATCCATCTTTTGGTCCAACTAATAATTGAGAATCTGATTTGAAGAAGCTTATACTTTTCTCAGATATATCTTCAGGCTTTGCATCAAATTTAACTTCATAATTTGGAAATACTGAACTAAAACTTTTAGTTAGTTCTTCTTGCATCTCTGATATTGCTCCAGTTGAATCCTCAACTATTTTATTTTGGAATGACTTTATCATATCTAAAATCTTTTTATAATCATTTTCTTCATCATTATTCTTCAAAGAGCTTATTCTGTCTTGTAATGCTTGCATTAATATTTTTTTTATTTCAACAGTTTGACCATCAGGAGATTCGAATGCATCAATTATATGAGGCTCAGGTCTTCTAGAGTTAGCTACATTGGGCGCACCCCATGGAACACTAGTGCTCCAATCTCCGATTTTTACATCGAAACCTTGTCTTTTAGGGGCACCCTCTGATGCCCACACCCATTTTTCACGAACTAGTCCTTCACCATTATCCAATGGAATTATCCACTGTTCGCCTGGTGCCTTATCAAATATGATTGTTTGTAGCTCAATTTCAGGTAAAGCCTCATCATTGATTATTTTGTTAGGGAAGTCATCAATTGTTAGATTACTATTTTTGGAGCCTTCGCACATTACAATTTCGTACGCTTTGAGAATTGATGTTTTCCCAACATTATTGGGTCCTACTAATACAACAATATCATCCAATTCAATTTCAACGGGATTGCTACCTATACATCTAAAATTTTTAATTATTAGTTTGTGTAGTCTAGGTCTTGGAGCGATAATATCTTGTGAAGCGGCTGGTTCAGCAAGAACAGCCTTTTTTGCTTTTGCCATGAAAATCCTCCTTATGTGTGTTTAATATTTACAAATAGTGGAATAATATGAATGATACTAAAATAAACTACTACAATATAAGTGCTGATATTTGTAATTAATGTAATAGGTTATTGATATTATTCTACATATTTACTTATTTTCCTCCATTTATAATATAAATCTTTTAAAAAAATACAAAAAATACAGATATGTTTAGAAATGGTATAAATTATATAGGATTGAGCTCAAGGAGGATTTAATATGTTAAAATATAAGATTGGGGATAATGTAACTATAAAGGCAGACCTACTTATAGAACATTCATATTTTACAGTTACTGATGAAATGATATGTTATGAAGAAAAAACAGCAACAATTATGAGTTTTGTAGAACGTGACTTTTTTGATTCAGAACCTGAGCGCATTGTGGGATACAAGCTAGATATCGATGATGGTAAGTATGGATGGGAATGCAGCATGCTAGAAAACTAAAGTAAAAAAGATTATCTCTCGTTTAACCAACAGGTTCGTTTTTGAGGTGCATATGTAGTAATTCACATATCAAATAGCATGTATTTTAACAATAAAATAAGCAGAAGGTTTAACGCAACCTACTGCTTATTTTTATTTTATAATTATTAAGTGAAAATTAAAAATTTTGACTTTACTTAATTCGGAGTTATAGAACAATGGGTCTTTTAATGTAAGCATAATTGATTTTTGAGATTTTAGGGATAAACCAGTGTAATCTAAACCCGATTTCACAGAATACTTAACGTAAACATACAGGCTTCATATAGAAGAATATATGTAATCAAAGAGGATATTTTCAAATAACTTTGAGGGCTTAATTAGCGCTTCTGTCTCTAAGCTATGCTTATTTTTTAACTTTTCTATCGCTTTATTAACTAAGTCCTCACTCAATGTTAAGTCATAACGTTTACTTTTAGAGCAACTAAGTTTCAGAACTTCTTGGACAATAATTGAAGTATTGGGGGTGTATGTTCTCAAAATCTTCTCAGTTACAGGAGGGACACGTCCAACAGACATTTGCACTATATCCTCGGTTATGGGGATAACTTCAGGTGTTAGTCCAACAGACATTTGCACTATATCCTCGGTTATGGGGATAATTTCAGGTGTTAGTCCAACAGACATTTGCACTATATCCTCGGTTATGGGGATAACTTCAGGTGTTAGTCCAACAGACATTTGCACTATATCTTCGGTTATGGGGATAACTTCAGGAGTTAGTCCAACAGACATTTGCACTATATCCTCGGTTATGGGGATAATTTCAGGTGTTAGTCCAACAGACTTTTGCACTATATCCTCAGTTATGGGTATAATTACAGGGGGCAGACCTACAGACTTTTCAACTAAAATTTTTACCCATTTATTACTTACTTTATTATATTCATACCCTTTTGATTTAAAGATATCTCTTATATTAGTGTTAGTAAACCCTTTGATTTTACTTTTTTTGGCAAGCTTAATTATATTAACGAAATTTAAATCTCCCTTAAGTATAGTTTCCAATGAGTCTTGTAAAAAATTAATACGTTTAGTATCGTTAATAGACATAAATAACTCCTTTTTAAATTCCTAATCACTATAAATTTATAAAGAAATATTTAAAAATAGAACTAAAGTTAAAAAACGCATCTATTAAAGGTGGGCAAGTAGTTCCATACTGTATACAATATGGAACTACTTGCCCACTATTTTTTTTAGGATTACTCATTTTTAATATTCAAATAAAATAATTAATGCTTAAAAATATATGAAATTTATATTTTTTAATTTGTTTATATATACATTTATAAATATATCCATAGTGGAGTAAGCGTCATAATACCAGTGCACCAATAATCTAAAATACTATCTCTTATATAAAAATATAGTATTTTTATAACCCACATTTATACATAGTAAACAAAATGATTATGAAGATAAAAGGATTGTAACAGATAAAGATAATAATTAAATATAAATAATGGAATCTATTACTTATATTTAAAAATAATGCTATTATTAGTATATAATCATAATAATATTTACTAAATAGTTGTAAACAAACGCAGTATAGGACAGAATTGTCGGAAATGCCATAGTTATACAAAGTAAGGTATTTTGAGATATTTAATAATCACCCAATTTAAGGAGGACGGTATGAAGTATACAAGTGAAAAGCAAATAAAGAAGAGATTAGATGTTGAGACTTGGGGAAAAGACTTAAGTAAAGATAAAATTGTACAATTTGCTGCGATGATGCCAGATATGGATAAAGATGTTATGTTAAAGATAATTGAACAATTCCCAGAGTTTGTAAAATTCGGAAACAGTGTTCTTGAATCATTTAAAGAATCACTCAAAAAACTTACTGAATCAAATAGTAAAGATTATGAACTAGGTTTGGAAATTATTAAGGAGACTCAATCAATAATTAAAGAACAACTTGATAAACCAGATATAGATGCCACTGAAAGAAGGTATTTGATAGATAATCTAATGAAGATTTTGGAAATGGTAAAAGACCTTGATAAAGGTAATAAACGATTTTTAAAAATACTTAGTAGTGATAATTTGAAGATAGGATGTATGGTACTTTTATCAGGAGTAGTTGTATTAGGTGGTAAAGTATTTTTAAATCAAGTGGCGGGAGATAACGAAGATTCCCATGATATGATTGATATATAAAATAATAAAATAAAGTTCTTAATTTATTTGAAAGTACCTTCTGTTCGCTAAGCACATTTATTAGCCTAAGATAGGAGTTATCTAAGGCTGACAAACGTCGGCAGTAAGGAACGTTAGACGTCATTTCTCTTACGGGTCGTTCTTTGGAGCGTTTGTTGATTTGTCTTCAGCAGAGTTAAAGGTATCAAATATATAGGAGGGACTATTTTATGATTACAATAAATGAGCCTAAAACATGGCAGGAATTACAGAGTAAAACTTCAGAAATATTACTTGAGTGCGGTATGGATGTTGAGATTGAAAAGAAAACAAGCTCTGTTCGTGGAAATATAGTAATAGATGTTTACGCTAAAGAATCTATTCAATCTAGACAGAACTTAATACTTATTGAATGCAAATATTGGAACACCCCTATTCCACAAACTATTATTCATGCTTTTAGAACAGTAGTGGCTGATATTGGTGGGAATACAGGATATATAATTTCGAAAAAAGGTTTTCAAAGTGGTTCATATTCAGCTATTGAATATTCAAATATTAAGTTGTTAACTTGGCATGAATTTTTATTATTGTTTGAAGAACAATGGTACAAAAATTATTTCTGTGAATATATAGAAAATAAATTTGATTCTCTAATATCATATTCAGAACCACTTGTTCCTAATTGGGCTTTAAAATTAGAAGGAAATGATGTTGAAAAAATGAAACAATTAAGATTTAAATATGAAGGATTAGGTTGGCTACTTTTGTCAATGGAAAGATATCATAGAATGCTTGGAGATGAAGAACGTGTTAAGTTACCATTAATTCAAAATAGAAACATTAGGAATATCCCAGATGAAATACTCGAAATCCAAGGCTATAAAGAATTAATACCAATTTTACATAAATATTGTGACCCAGCAATACAAGAATTTAGAGAATTAAAAAAGAAAACATTATAAAATAATATAATTACAATGAATTTTGGAGAAACGCAAATAAATTACTGTGATGAGAATTAACTGCGGATTGCTTTTTAGCTGTCTGTCGGATTAGGGAAACGACGTGTAACAAAATATCTCCGTTACCTCTTCACTGGGTGCAAGAACCGCCTACGAAGAAAGCGCTACGAGGGTCAGTTTCTTGTTGTGCTGCGATAATTTTGTGCTACAAAAGAAAAACACTATACATTTATTGTTGTATGGTGTTTGCTACGTCATACTTAAATTAGTACATTAGACTGTACCACCATATGTATGAGAAAGGCAAAAGTAACTATAGGTGTACATAATAGACAAAACCAAAACATAAATGATAATTTTCCCAATACATACTCATCTTCAGAAGATTTAAATCTACTTCCTATAAACCTATATCTAACAAACTTATAAAGAAGTCTTGTGATTATGTTAATAGCAAAAAACATTATAACAATATAACTATCATTTTCTGGTGCTAATCCCCACTTACCAGATTTATATATCTGATAACAAAGCATTGCTATGCCTATAGGAAATAAAATTAAATTCTCAACCTTCAATACATTTATTAATCTATGCATATCGTCGATATCGTCGTAAATGCTAGATAGTGTAACTAGAATAATAAAAAACATTAATATTCCTAAAATCACAGCATATTCCTTTATATCCATAAATAATTCTCCACCTTAGTCATATAATCAAATACAAGTTTGACACAAAACATTTATTTAATTATAGCATTATTATCTTAAATTAGGTTCAATAAAATGAATGTATTATTTTTGTAAAGGGTATAATTAATCACAGTATTTTTTTTGATATAACAAAAGACTGCACTATTAAGCACAGCCTTAATTAACTTAATCATAGTTAAATAGGATTTTATTATAACTGAAATTGTATGTATAAAGCATGCTTAATCTTCACTAAAATAGTCTCCTAATCTAATTTTTAAAGCTTCTGACATGTATGATGCATCTGATGTGCTGAACAGCTCTAGAGGGCTAAAATCTTCATGTTCGCTATCATTAAAATTATTGAATAAATTAAAAGCTAACTTTGTTATTTTTCTGCTACTAGAAGTCTGCCATCCTTTATATAATGCTTCTGGCTCTATATGTCTACCTTCAAAATCATATAAGGTATTTATACTTCTCCTAGTATCCTTATTTAGTGCCAACAGATAAAACAGAGATAATCTCTCCACATCACTCACTTCTACCTTATCATTAGCTATAAACTCTAAAAAGGATTCTTCATGTTCAGTATCTTTAAATTTAATACTCATTTTTATAACCTCTCTCAATTAATATTTCTATATTGTTATGTTTCCACACTTACATTTATGTATTATTTATATAGAAATCATAAAGAATGTTGAGCCATAAAGACATGCATGGGACGCCTTTGACGCTTCTAAACCTGGTATTATTAAAATCAGGGTATTTAAACTACATGCAATCACTATAGTTAAACATCAGAAAAATCTAAAGACTTTTTATATGAAATTTACATTATTAATAGTATTATTAAGTAAATACCTTAAACGCAGTTGTTTTAATAATGGAAAATAGTACTGGAATAAAAGAGAGGATAAAAAAATGACAAGAAGAAGGAAAAAGAAAGTTAGAAGAAAGTATAAAGTGGTGACAATGGTGACAACGATTGATGATAAAAAGGCTTGTTTTGAAGAAAAAATCATAGTCTATAACTTTTTGGCGGGAATAATTAGTGTTTGGATATTTTTTTATCCAAGACCACTTAAACTTGCAATTACTTTAGGCATGTTAATGGCGTTAATAGGAATTGTTATCATGGTTAAATATAACAAATCAATTGAATTTTATAAAAATGAAACTTATTCATGTTTTGGTATAGTTATTTGGCTTAATTCAATGGTTATTGCGATTCGCGGTGTTATATATAACAATATAATTTATTCCAATCTCTTTTGGATATATTTTATTACATCCTGCTCAGTAATAGTGTTCCTTATTATTGTCTTTCTAAGAAGACAAGATTTTAAGAAAAAGTTATCTTTGGTTATACTAATGATGGCTATTTTAACATTTTCTACAGGGATTATCACAAATGTTAACTGCTTATATGATAAGTCCAAGCCAATTGTATATTCTACAGTGATAATAGATATGGATGTTTATCAAAAAAATGTAGTAGGAGGGATAACGGTCTATAATATTTATGTGCCAGGCTGGGGGTCATTTAATAAAGAGAACATGTTAGTTACATCTAAAAGCTATTACAATATGGTTTATGTAAATAAACCTATTAAAATATATTTAAAGTCTGGATTACTGGGCATAAAATGGTATTATGCAGGACAATAGTACAAATAAAATAAATATTTCAGACACAACCACAGTTTTGAATCGTAAATGTTATATAGAATTGAAAGCATTTAGTGCAATGTTATTTTAAAGGAGGTTTTTTAAATGGATATTTTTAAATTTGGGGCTTTGAATACTAATAAGGAGGATATTAAATATGAATACAACGATAGTTGGTATGTAGAGGAATATCCTGATTTTAAAAGAATAGTTATAGCTCCTAAGGAAAATCAAATTGATTTAATGTTGAAAATTGCTAAAACATTTGAGCTACCTCTAGCAATTTTATATGTACTTGTAGTTCCAAGAGTAGATACAAATGAGCCAGGGAGATACCAGTGCCCATATCGACTACCATATAAAGATGTAGATATATTTTTTAATAAATTTAGAGAATTTTTTGAAACAGATGGTCGTCATCATATGTGGATATGTTCAGCGAATAACAAAGGAATTAAGCAACTTTTAGTATATGATAGACATAATGTAATTTATGTTTATGATGATGTTAATAAGATAGCAGATATGCTAGAGAAAAAGAATTTTAAGAAAGCAGAGACAAAGTTCCCATTTCCTCATATGCATATGTATAACCATGAAAACGACATATTTGAGAAAGAGATAATGAAATATTGGGATTGGATTTATTCTCCTTTAAAAGAGGATGATGAAAATACTGATTAATACTTTTATATTGCAATGGAGACCTTATTATATACTTTTATAAAGTCTTAAATATATTAACAATGACTTTACCATTGACTGGTTTTATTATAAGTTCTATTGTCTTTATAAGGGAGTAAAACGTTCTTAGAAAATCATACTCTATATCAAATATAGGAACCCATACAACCTCTAAGGTACAGTTGAGATATATAGCTTCTCCTTTAGCTTAAAATCGTTATTAGGAGTGATAAAAACCTTAATCTTTTCTTTGTTAATTGTGAAGCAGTATAAGAATAAAATAAAAGACTATTTTCGATTTTCTTTTGTAGTAATTGAAGATGCTACTACTAAAAAAATAATAAATGCTAAAAGGCTTGAAACTGTTAAAACGTCCATCACAGTTAATAATAAAACATGCGTTTGAGGACTTTCAGACAGTATAAAATCTATTGAACTAGTTAGACACACTGTTGACATTAATATCACTGATATTAAATTTAATTTAGCTCCAAAAACTTTATTCTTGCTAGATAGCATACCTACAGCAAATAATATGCCACCAATTAATATAATAGCAACCGTGATTTGGTCAGAAAAACTAGTTACTTCAGCTGCCTTTAGAATAAATTGCGTAAGAAATATTATTACTACACATAAGGTACCGCCTAATATTGTTTTATTATTTTTCATATTAATCCCTCCGAATATATCCCCTGCATAATATTCCTTTTTCATTTCATTTTGATAAACCATATTTTACAATTGTTCATCAATCATAGTTTTGCGATAGTTGAACAATATATGAATATTTCGACTTAACTACTAATGAAAAACTGAATGCTACTACTTAATTTCTATACCTTTTTTTATATCAATTTTGTATACATTGTACTCCCAGTCTTTTGCTATAATATAATTATCATAAACTTTGAAATCATCAACACTATCAATAGTTGTAAATATATCTCTTCCGAAAAACTCCCATTTTACTTTACCAAGTTTATTTATTTTTAAAATTGATAGCTCACCATGGATTATATAACCATCAATACAATTAAATATTTCAAAGCAAGTAAGACATTGCTCACATACTGTAACCCAATTTATTGATAAATCTGGCAATGATATGCTAAATATGCTATCTCCGAGTATCACAATTAAGCTATCATTATCAATCAGTGCACTCCTTTTATGAGGTGCAGTAGAACCACCACCACCAACAAGTAATGCACTTCTTAATATAATTTCTTCATCTTTTACAATAATTCCATATTTAGGAGCATATATATAGTCTTTATTGATAGTATTATAACTACTATAAATACAATCATATTCTTTTACGTTATCTGTCGAGTTTAATTCATACAATTCTTCTGAAGACACTTCAATTTTAAGATTACTAAAGTTTATTATCTCCAATTAAGACACCCCCCTATTTCAATAAACATTTGCATTATTCTTCGTATAATTATACGAGTGTGTCACCTTATACGCATATTCCGTATTAATCATCTTAATTTTAAATTACTCTTAATTTTTCTTGGATTTGCATAATAATTAGTCCATTTTTATCTTGAGAGTTAATATTAACGTTAACTTTACCGTTGTAACCTTTTTCAAAATAACCTATAAGTGTATTTTTCTGTACAAATCCACTTTTATCTCTGTAATAAATAATCATACTACTTTCACCAAAATTTTCTTTTGGATTTACATTGATATTATACGTTTTACCAGCCTCAATTTCTGGCAACTTTATATCTTTATCAATACCTTGATATGTTATAGTTAATCCTCTTATGTTTACGCTGGTATTATTTTTTAGTTCAATGTTAAACCCATCGTGTTTATTTGCAAATAATTTATAACTAATAAATCCTGAAGTCATCAACAATAATACTATTACTGAAATAATAACATTTCTTTTACCCAAAAATTTCACACTTCTTTCCTACATATTTTATAAGTTAAAAATAAACGTTTGATTCGTCTAATTCTACAATTGTTTAACTATCGTAAAATTGCGATTGATACGAACTTTTAGAATGCTACGTAGTAACAAATCCTAAACTTATTTAATTGGGATAAGTTCTGTAATATATATTTTTATTTGTTTTTCTTAAATAATCAATTAAATCATCTAAATTACGGCTTGAAAACCAAATAGCTGGAAAATTTATTTTTATAATTCTTTTGTTATTAATTACAGACTTTGTTTTTATTTTAATTAGTCTATATCTAAATCCATAATTAGGTAAAAATAATTTTTCATCTTGTATAGAATCTATTTCGGAAATCTTAATTATTTGCGTTTTAAAGGTTTTTTTTATTTCCAAGTTATATTGAGTAGTTTTTATATAAATTTTTTTATATATAAGTTTATAGAGACTTAAAACAAGATAAATACTAAAAAAAATTGCTATTATAGTTAAAGTTACGCTCAAAACAATTTCACTTTTGCTAACTTCTTTGAATAGGTTAGTTTTAAAATTTTCATATATACTCCCAAAAGATAATAGTAATGAAATTAACGTTATTAGCACATATCCACTTAATTCTTTTGGATAAATAATATGCGTATACATTTTATTATTTTTAATCTTCTTGCTCATAATATTTCACCCTCCAACAAATACAAATTATTTTTCTTGTCTTGTTACACTAGATTACGAATATGGCATATAAAATATTAATTTGATTGAATTGTTATTGCTATAAAATACCCAGTTATAAATATTATTTGTCTTCCATATTTTCTAATTTGTTTAAAATGACATCTATCTTTTTCTCCATCTTTTTATTTCTATTAATAAAATGGCTAACGCCTTATATACATAGTAATATCCCCTTAATAATTTTGAACTAATGCTAAGCCCATTTATACAATTATCTAGTAATTATAACATAATTTTATTTGAAATATTAGAAATTAAAACACAATATCTTAGTGTGATTTCATAAGCTAATATTAATGATATTTCAGTGAAAGCACTTTAAAACGTAACCTGTTATTTTAAATTATCTTCTCTTTTAAATAAATATTTGTGGTAAGACCTTTCTATTTAGTAAGTTTATTCTAAATTGTTTTGGTGTAGTCATATTATTGAAAACCTTAAGCAAATTAAAATATGGGTCGGAGATTGCAACCCATACCACATTTATTGGGTAGTTTAAAATATATAACTTTTCTTTAAGTCTAAAATCATCATCTGGTTCATTAATGCCATCGTGAAGTGTATTGGAATAAATAATATAGCACTTGCCCTCAACATTTATCTTTATTCTTTTATGGGTGTTTTGTAATGCCAGTATGTACTTGCTCATTTAATTACCTCCTGCAATTTTATAAATTGATATCTTGATGGATATGAAATCTTCCTTTCCCAATCGCATATATCAACTGGACTTATCTTTAAAATTTTAGCGGCTTTCTTTTGAGATATTTTTTTGATTTGTCTCCACTGAAGTATTTTTATAGGGTAATCAGAAAAGATAAAAGAATAATAGTTGTCATAGAATATTGAAAGGGGTAGGCTAGAGGTAGTACATATAGATTCTAATATTTCAGGTTTTAAAAAATCATTGTCCAAAGATTCTAAAGTGAAGCTATTACAAACTAAAGCTATAGTCTCGGAAATCTTGATTTTCTCTATCTTATTTTTTATCATTTTAGGAACATAAACAGAGGTGAAGACATGCTTTAGATATGATTTTTCAAAAGAAAATTCGTAAGAATAGGATATGGCACTTTGGTACAAGGAGCAGATGTGTACTTACGTGAAATGGAAAAGTATTTACCAAAAATGTATAAGCGGTTAATGACTATCTATCAAGCCTTAGAGACGGATGAAGAAAGTGATGTAATAAAAGAACAGTATAATGAGATAGATGGCATTTCAGTAGATTTTGGGATAATGCAGAAAACCAGGAAGGCTTTTGTTATAAAATGTGAGTTTGTATGGGATGATATTGGAACCTTTGCAGCACTCTCAAGATTTCTGGGTAATCTACGTGGTAACAATGTTTTGGGTAATGCATTTATGGAAGAGAGTGAAAACTGCTCAGTATTTGGTAAAGACAGACTTATAATTGGGTTTGGTATAAAGGATCTTATAATTGTTGATGCGGGGGATGTTATATTAGTAATGGACAAAAATAAGGATCAGGAGATTAAGCATTTAGTTAATGAACTTAAAGAGAACACCGACACAAAAGGATATATATAAATTAATCGTTATAAGCTCCAACTTCGGGTGGGGCTTATTATTGTACAATATCTTTAAAAACAAAAGTGATAAAATATTAGCATATAAAAGGAGCATACAATGGGAAATCCCAGTGTGCTCCTTTTACTTTTAGAAAGCTCAGGCAAGCCTTCATAAACACCCCAGGGGGGGGGGTATTGTTACATTGATGTAACAATAAGTTGATAGAATAAGAGAGCTTATGACCAGATTGTTTAGTAATTTCTTCTCTTACTATAGATTTATTTTTGTTTTGAACAACAAGATTTATAATAAATACTCTCCAAAGTAGGTGTAATATGTATAAATATAAAGTCAAATACAGAGAAAGTCATCTAGGTAGTATAGTGTGGAAAGCTATAGAAGAAAAATATATGGATGCAAGAAAGTGGATGGCTAAAATAACAACCACCACAAGCTATTATTTATGCAGATGGAAGTAACTTTATTATTAAACTTCCAATAGATCAAACTAAGGAAGATAAAAACACTAATCCCAATTATGTAGAAAAGAGTTGAATTCGAAGTGTTGTTAAATAACACTATATTATTGGATAAAGCTACTTTACTTTTATGATAGTTAACTATAATGCTATCTAATTGCTGGCTGCAACATACAACTATTTGATCTGTAGGATTTTTAAAGTTTAGTAAAATATGTAATATATATCTTAAAAATTCTAATTTTATTTTTATAATTATCAATTTAATATTCATATAATATACCCCTTTTGTCCTTTTGTATTCTACTACAGAACATATAATACCATATTATTCAAGGTATGTTAGATATTTTATTAGACAATAAAATATAAAAAACTACAATACATACTATCATTCAGTAAAAGAAGTAATGATAATACAGTAAAATATTACAAAATAGTCATAGTAGTGTTTAATATATTTTTTGTTCATTTAGTAAGTGACGAAACCTACATCAGTAGGCATTGCTATGGTTAGTTTAGGATTACACACATTCTCAGACTATGGTAGACAAAAGAGACGGCTTAAAATATATGCTTGATTTTTATGAATTAATTAGGAATGAGTAACTAACAAAGTCCAAATAATTTTCACATGTACCTAAAAAATTTCACCTAGTTACCACTTCAGCTCACTATCTTGAAAATGTTTTAAAACTGAAAGAGATATAAATAATATTATAATAGTAGAGCAAAATATATGCTGAGGTGATTTAATGAGAAGATTAAGTAGAATGGTTACTATTATAATGATTATATTACTCTGTACTAATAAACCATCTTATACTGTTTATGCTAGAAATGACATTTCCGTAAATAGGGCAATAAGGTTAAGTGAAGCGTTAAAAATTGCCTCTAAAGCGTCTAGAATATGGGATTTAAAGGCTGAGTTAATGTTCATTACTAGTATTGACAATACTGACTTAACAATAAAGGATGATGGACATGATGGAAATAGACGGTACTGGAATTTTATGTTTATCGTTCCTGGAACGGGAAAACAGTTGATATTAACAATACATGATAAAAAGATTGTTAACAACCACGCTAATAATGGACCTATCACCAATAATGGGTATATAAAAAATGAAGAAATTAAGCTTACCAGTAAAGAGGCAATAAACAAGTGTAAAAGTTATTATGAAATTATTCCAGGACAAAATTGGGCAGCAGGATATCATTTTACACTAAGTAAGCAAGATAATATAGTTATACTTACAGTTGTATCTCTAGATAAAGAAGGATATTTCACTAGAACCACGTTTAATGCTACAACTAAACAACTGATTTCTGGGATACACAAGATTCCAAAAGGAGGTGGCTTGTTTAAGGAAGGGAGTACAATTAATTTAAACAATGAAAAGCAAGTATCAATGGAGAATTTATCTATTTCACCAAACTATGCAAATGATAGTTCTATGATTGCGTCATATTTTATTAATCCATATAAGGCTAACATGTCCATTGCAGCTAGCATAACAACAAATAGTGGTATAAATTGGAATGAACTCACTATGAAAGATACCTTTTATAAAATCTTTTTTTCAAGTTCATATTCTACTGATAACTTAATATATGCAACTACACCTAAAGGATTAATTGCAACCAACAATAGTGGGAAAACATGGAGAAATATTTTACTATCCAAGTCTTATATTTTAGATATGCATACCAATAAACAGAAAATTTTAGTAAATACTGAAAATGGAATACATATATCATTGAATAAAGGAATTAAGTGGAACAGGTTGAATACTTCATCGAAGGTTTCACTTACTGATTTTGATTTGGACGGAAATATATATATTCTTTCGAATAATAAATTTTTTAAAGAATCTAATAAGCAATGGATAGATATGAAGGTTCCTTTGTCAAGTGATATTATGGGATTTAAACTATGTAAACAACATTTAATTGCTTACTCATCTGATAGCTTAATAATACAAGATATGAAAACATATAAATGGAAAGAGATTGGAAAATTTAATGGTATTAATAATATATTTATTACTTCTAATAATCAAATATTTTGTTTATTAGAAGATAGAACCTTAGTAAAACTGATAGAAAACAAAGAATTTAATACATGGAAAACTCAGAGAGTAAAAATTAATAGTGAAGGAAAGCTTTTCGCTTTAGAAGAAGATGCTGATGGAAAATTGTACTTATGTATGAGTTCTGAAGGCGTATGGGAACCTATTACAAAGATATTTAAGTAAGCTAAATGTAACTTACTTCTAGATAAGTTCAATTAAAAGAAATGCAATCATTATACAAACACTAACACTTGTAGTAAATGCCGAAAGTCAATGGTATTTGCTTTTGTCATTATTCTTAAAGGAAATAAAAAATAATCATTAATAAAAATAAGTTCCAACATATATATAATATGACTACATTAGAATAATTTACACAAAAAACATCTTCTTGACATATTTATGACATGAGTAAAAGATATACTAAAAACAGAAACATTCACATAAGAAAAATAAATAAAAGAGGAGAATTTAAAATGAAAAGTATATCTTTAAAAACTAAAGTAATAACAGGAATAATAACAGGAGGCATGCTTTTATCCTCTGTTAGTCTAGCATTTGCAACAACAACAACTAAAGCAAAAGACACTAATGTAAAGGCAAATTCAAGAACTGAGTGTAAACAACCGAAAGCTGAACTAGAATCAACACTTAAATTAGGTGTTAGTTCAAAGATTATTACTCAGAGTGAAAGTGACAAAATTCTAGCATATAAAAATAATAAAATTAAAGTTAAAACAGGAAAACCTGATTTCTATAAAGAATTAGTTGATAACAAAATATTAACGCAAGTCAAGGCAGATGCGCTAGAAGCTAGTGCTAAAATTCAAAGGGAAACACAAATGAAAAAGAATATGGAAACTAATTTAGCAAAACTTGTAACTGATAAAACTATAACTCAGGATCAAGCAGATAAAATTAAAGCAACTATGATTAAGGAAGAAGCAGCGAAAAAAGCAGAGATGGAAAAAGTTAAAAATATGACAGAGGCACAACGCACAACATACAAGGATAGTACCAAGGCTAATCATGTAAGTGCTTTAAAGTCACTAGTAGACGATGGAACTATAACGCAGTCTCAAGCTGATAAAGTAGGATCTTGTTGTTTTGGTGGACCTGGTAAAGGTGGTAAAAATGAGTTTAGAAAATCAAAGGCTGAAAAGGTATCAACAATCAAGTTAGCAAAACTTGTAACTGACAAGACTATTACTCAGGATCAAGCAGATAAAATTAAAGCAGCTATAATTAAAGAAGAAGTTGCTAACAAAGCAGCAAGAGAAAAGGTTGAAAATATGACTGAAGCACAACGCACCACATATATGGGTAGCATTAAGGCTAAGCATGTAAGTGTTTTAAAGGCACTTGTAGATAATGGAACTATTACTCAAGCTCAGGCTGATAAAGTAGTCCCTGGTGCTAATAAGCATATGCAAGGTCTAAATGTTAAATAGATCACTCTAAAAATTAGTTTATAAATGAAAGGAGCATACCATGGGAAAACCCAGTGTGCTCTTTTTTTTGGGTTTTATCATTAGTGGTTTGAAGAAAAATATAGTTTGATTTTGATATAATGGTAATATTTTTATAAAGAGGTAAATTACATATAGATTATTTTCTTGTTAAAGGCATTTTTCGAAAAATGGTGGATAGGCATTAAAATATTGCAAAATAGCTTTACAAAACTAATAATAAGCTATATAATTAGCATTAAACTGAAATATTAGCATATAAATTATTCATAAGCTATAAAACTAGATGTAGTAGATAAAGGTGCAAATAAGGAGGAAAAAAGGGAGGATAAGAAATGAAGAAAATGCAAATATCAAACTATAATGAAAAGCATAATCGTAAGATGGAGATAAACAAGTTGAAGGCAAATGATGGAGAACAGCCTGAGTTGTTCAAAGAAATATTTCCATATTCAGAAATTCCAAAGATTGTTTTTGGGGATGAACAGATTCCAATGTTTTTACCGGAAGATATTTGGATTACAGATACTACATTTAGAGATGGGCAACAAGCTATGGATACCTATACTGAAGAGCAGATAGTTAAAATCTTCGATTATCTACACAAACTTGATAACAATTCTGGGATAATTAGACAAACAGAATTTTTTTTATATACAGAAAAAGACAGGAATGCTGTTAAAAAGTGTATGCAAAGAGGATATAAATTTCCTGAGGTAACTTCCTGGATAAGAGCAAATAAGGAAGACTTCAAGCTTGTAAAAGATATGGGACTAAAGGAAACGGGAATGCTTATGTCATGTTCTGATTATCATATATTCAAGAAATTGAATAAAACAAGACAACAGGCCATGGATTTATATATATCATTGGTGGAAGAAGCCTTAGAAAATGGCATAACCCCAAGATGTCACCTTGAAGATATAACTAGAGCTGATTTCTTTGGATTTGTAGTGCCACTAGCACAAAAACTTATGGAACTATCTAAAAAATTTGGCATTAAGATAAAAATTAGGGCATGTGATACATTGGGGCTTGGATTACCATACTCAAGAACAGAGCTACCAAGAAGTGTACAACACATCATACATGGATTAAGAGTTTATGCAGGAGTTCCGCCAGATTGCCTTGAATGGCATGGCCATAATGACTTTTATAATGTGGTGCCAAATGCTACTACGGCATGGCTCCATGGGTGCTCAGCTATAAATACATCACTTTTTGGTATTGGTGAGAGAACAGGTAACTGTCCACTAGAAGCTATGATTATAGAATACGGCCAAATAAAAGGAAACGTAAAAAATATGAATCTCAAGCTTATAAGCGAAATTGGGGAATACTTCGAAGGTGAATTTAAATATAGCATTCCACCGAGAACACCATTTGTGGGAAGTGAATTTAATGTTACGAGAGCTGGCATACATGCGGATGGAATATTAAAAGATGAAGAAATATATAATATTTTTGATACAGAAAAAATATTAGGTAGACCAATTGTTGTATCAGTTAATGAACATTCAGGACATGCGGGTATAGCGGCTTGGGTTAATACTTACTTTAGATTAAAGAAAGAAGATAAAATAGATAAAAAAGATGATAGAATCCAAATTATAAAAGAATGGGTTGATAAGCAATATGAAACAGGAAGAAACACTGTAATGAAAAGTGAAGAGCTTGAGTTAATTGCAAAGAAGGTTATTCCAGAGTTAAGCCTAAAATCACAAAAGACTACAGCCTGTTAATAAAACCTTGATTATAAAATATATAATAAATAAGAAAAAGGTAGGTGCTTAAAATATGGGATATAATATTACACTTATACCTGGTGATGGAATTGGGCCAGAAGTAACATCCGCTACGGTTAAAGTAATAGAAAAAAGTGGAGTTAAAATTAATTGGGAAATAGTACGTATGGGTGCAGAAGTTATAGAGGAATTTAATACTCCTATGCCACCCTACGTTTTAGAAAGCATTAAAAAGAATAAAGTTGCACTTAAAGGACCTGTAACTACACCGATTGGAACTGGATTTAAAAGTGTAAATGTTACATTAAGACAGGAATTAAATCTTTATGCTAATATTAGACCTATAAAAACACATGAAGGGGTTCCATCGAGGTTTAAAGATGTGGATTTAATAATAGTTAGAGAAAATAGTGAAGATCTATATGCAGGAATAGAGCATATGGTAACAGAGGATATTGCTGAGAGCATAAAGATTATAAGTAAGAAAGCTAGTGATAGAATAGTAGAATATGCTTTTAAATTGGCCAAAGAGCAGAATAGAAAAGAAGTAATAGCTGTTCACAAAGCAAATATTATGAAACTTTCCGATGGATTATTCTTAAGATGTGCAAGGAATATAGCGTCGTTGCACAAAGATATAGCCTTTGGAGATTTTATAGTAGATGCTATGAGCATGATGCTTGTTATGAATCCAGAAAAATATGATGTGCTTGTAATGCCAAACCTGTACGGAGATATATTATCGGATATGGCAGCAGGCTTAGTTGGTGGACTAGGACTAGTTCCAGGTGCAAATATTGGAGAACAAGGTGCAGTTTTCGAGCCAGCACACGGATCTGCTCCAGATATAGCAGGGTTAAACATAGCAAATCCTACTGCATGTATTCTCTCAGGTGTTATGATGCTAAGACATATAGGGGAATTAGAAGCGGCAGATAAAATAGAGAAGGCTGTGGATGCTATTTTAAAAGAAGGTAAATATTTGACTTGCGATTTAGGTGGAAATATTGGAACAAAAGAATTTGCTGAAATCGTTATTGCAAAAATGGAAGAATAAAATAATTAATAGTGTTAAAAAAAACAACTCATGAGCAGATTGATTATGAGTTGTTTTTCTGGCAAAGCGAAAGGATAAAGATTTTAAAATGCGAATAAATAAACTTCTAAGCAATTATGGTATTTGTTCAAGAACTGACGCTAATAAACTTATTTTGGAAAATAGAATAATGGTAAATGACAAGCTTTCAACACCTGGTCAATGGGTTGAAATGGAAGACAATATTCTTATTGATAAAAAGCCTATCTCAATGAAAGATAGGATATATATTGCGTTAAATAAACCAGTGGGAATAACATGTACTGCAGAAAAAACAGTGAAAAACAATATAATTAACTTCATGAACTATCAAGAGTACATATTTCCAGTTGGTAGATTAGACAAGTCATCACAAGGATTAATACTTATGACAAATGATGGTGATTTGGCAAATAATATTTTAGAGTCTAAAAATGAACATGAGAAAGAATATATAGTAACTGTAAATAAGACTTTAGATGATATTTTTATTGAAAACATGTCAAAAGGTGTACAAATTTCTAGTGTTAACACAAGGCCTTGCAAAGTTAGTAGAATATCTAGCGATACTTTTCGTATTATTCTCACGCAAGGATTAAATAAACAAATTCGCAGAATGTGCAAAACTTTTGGATATACAGTTGTAAAATTAGAGCGAATTCGAATTATTAATATAAAAATTGATAAGATAGATATTGGCATGTGGCGTCACCTCTCGCAGGAAGAGGTAATGGGATTAAGAAATGTGTAAATAAAAGGGGCTGTACATAGTATATAAATACTTTGTACAGCCCCTTTTTAACAGCCTTATTAGTCACTTATTTCTTATTTATAGCATTAAAATTAATCAAGCAACCTGCTAAAAGAATTTGTTTTTCATCCTTAGTCAAGTTCTTAAGTTGAAGTTTAATTTTTCTGTTGCCTTTAGAACTGATAACCTGAGCTTCCATATCTTCTTGTCCGCTCTTTATGATATCATGTATTCCCTCTACAAAAACATAATCTCCTACTTCAAAATTTATGTCCTCTGACTCAGGAATAGTAAATGGGATCATACCCCAATTAATAAGATTGCTTCTATATCTTTTGGTAGCATAATCAACTGCGATATTTGCAAAACCACCTAATACCTTTTGGCAAGAAGCCGCTTGTTCTCTTGCAGAACCGTCACCGGGTTTCATAGCAAAAACAACGCTCCCGACGCTAGTGTTCTCAATTGATTTAGATACTGCTTCGCTTTTAATATTTTTGTCACCAGTAGCTTGAGCTAACACTCCTCTTATTTCATCAACATTAGATGTCATATCTCCTTTTACAAATGCTTGCCTCTTTTGCTCGGATATTTGTACAGCTTTTGCCTTCCCAACATATAGTGGATCTCTTCTACTTAGAGTAAACTCTGCGAGTTTTAATGGGTTTGAACGATAAGATGATGTTTCACCTGAGGGAATAATTTCATCAGTTGTTGTAACAGCATCATTTATTACTGTAGCCATTTTCAATAAAATATTATCTGAGAGTGAAGCCATTTTTGGCCAATCTACAATATTAGGGCCATATTTTAATTCAGCATTAACATCTGCTTTATTAAAACCCTGGTAGTTTCTATTTTTGTATACTATATCATTAAAGTGATATACAGGTTTAATATCTTCAAATTCAATTTCGGTGGCAGATGTTAAAAATCCACCATTTGCAGCAGTAGCTGCAATTGATAAGGCATCCATTAATGCTACTGAGGAAATTTGTCCTGTCCCAGGGTTTGAACCTTCTCTATTTATAAAGTTTCTTGTAGTATGTCTTATGCTAAAAGCATTGTTTGCAGGTGTGTCTCCAGCACCGAAACATGGACCACAAAAGGAAGGTTTAATTATTGCTCCTGCTTCAGTAAGTTTTGTAAATGCTCCATTTTTCAATAGCTCAAGATATACAGGCTGACTTGCAGGGTATATGCTCATATTAAAATAGTCATTACCCGTTGAAGTATTGCTTAGTATTTCTGCTGCTTTGCATATATTTTCGAAGGTTCCACCGGAGCATCCAGCTATTATAGCCTGATCGACCTTTATTTTTCCATCGACAATTTTGTCAGTAAGATTGAGTTTGATTTTATCATTGTCTATTGTTTTAATTGATTCAGCTTCGATTTTCTTGAAAATCTCCATTGGGTTTCTTTTTAGCTCTGCTATGGTATATACATTGCTTGGGTGGAAAGGAAGTGCAATCATAGGCTCAACTGTACTTAAATCTACTTTAACCAAACCGTCATAGTAAGATACAATACCAGGTTCTAATTTTTTATAACATTCTGGACGTTTATGAATTTCATAGTATTCTTTAACCGCATCATCTGTACACCATATTGAAGTCAAACACGTTGTTTCTGTAGTCATAACATCAATACCATTTCTATAATCAATAGATAAATTTGTTATTCCAGGTCCAACAAACTCCATAACTTTGTTTTTTACATAACCACTCTTAAATACAGCTTTTATTATAGATAAAGCTACATCCTGAGGGCCTACTCCTTTGCGAGGTTCTCCTTCTAGATATATTGCTATAACTTCAGGCATAGCTACGTCATATGTGTTTCCTATTAGCTGCTTTGCAAGTTCACCGCCGCCTTCACCAATTGCCATGGTTCCAAGAGCACCATATCTAGTATGGCTATCGGAACCTAAGATCATTATTCCACAAGCAGTCATCATTTCTCTTATATATTGATGTATTACGGCCACATTTGTAGGCACAAATATACCGCCATATCTTTTTGCAGCAGATAATCCAAATACATGATCATCTTCATTTATGGTTCCGCCAACAGCACAAAGGCTATTATGACAATTAGTTAAAACATAAGGAATGGGAAACTTTTCGAGTCCGCTTGCTTTAGCAGTTTGGACAATACCAACATATGTGATATCATGGGAAGCTAAAGAATCAAATTTTATCTTTAAATTTTCTGAATCATTTGATGTGTTATGTTGCGTTAATATGTTATATGCAATTGTATTTTTGGATGCTTCTTCTTTTTCAAGGGACTTAGACAAGTTACTAGTATCTTCTCCGTTTTCTTTTAATGTTTGACCTAGAGTTTCTATTGAATATTCATTTTCATAACCTAATATACTTTTACCTCGATATATATAGGTCCCTTTAGCAATAACTTCTACCATGTTTAATTCCTCCCATTATTCATAATAAGTGTTTTGATTTTTCGAACAATTGATTTGTAACTATTTTATCTTTCATTTATATTATATTTATATTATAACAGGTGTACCACAAAATAAAAATACAAATAAAATATCATATTCATATGATATAAGTATAAATCACAGAAAAGGTTCTCATATTAAGAGTTATGCCACTATAAAAACATATAAACATATAATTTTCATAAATAAAAAGGGACTGCCTTGCTATAGAAAAGTATCTATAGCGAGGCAGCCTCTTTATTTTTAAATGAAACTATTTATGTGCGTTTAAAAGTTGAACAGTCAGTTTCTGAGTAGAGATTAACATCTCGACCACTAACTTCTATCGATTTAGCACTACAGAGCTGGTTAGAGTTATAGGTGCAAGTACCTACATTACAAGAAACTAGATCGCATTCACTCTTCGTGCCATTAACGATATTTGTAAGATCACTATAGGCAATACTATCTAAAAAAGATGAACAACAAGTATCAGAATCTTTTTTAGCACTTTTCCCACCAACATTTATTATGTTAGCATAACATGAGTTATCGTCATTATGGGAGCAATTTGAAACACTGCAGTTAATTTTTGACATGGTATCTCCTCCTTTATATGTACACTAAGAAGTTTAACCAAAATGGAAAGAAATTATTTATAATGTAGTTTTTTAATATTATTTTAAGTTTATCGCAAAATTAAGAGCTATTACACCAATAAATGTGGTATAATAAAAATAATGTAGTAAAAACAAACATGTTTGTTTTAGAGGAAAATTGAGTTGTTAATAAAAAATTAGGGAAATATTAAAGTTATACATAATTTAAAATCCCTTATAGGGCATACGAAAAAGATAGACTAGCATGCTGACTGGTTATTTTTTTTAAGATGCCTAAATAGAAGAAAGAGGTGTCCTATCATTAAAAACGAAAAAGAAAACAAAGTAGAAAACAAAACAGAAAATAAAAAAGAAACTAAAACAGTTGAAATTAAATCTAACAAATACCAAACTCTTGAAGAAGTTACTTATTTAAAAATAGTTAAAAAAGATGGCACAACCATAGATTGTAAAATAGATACAAAAGATTTGAAAAAGGTATTAGAAAAAGGTCGTTGGTTTGCTGAATGGAATAAAGATTTTAATAATTTTTTAGCACAGAATCTAGGTAGTTATTATATCGAAGAAAAGAAATATAGAAGAAAACAAAGTTTGCAGTCATTTATATTAGATGTTCATCCCAAAGCGCCTGTAAGACATATTAATGGAGATACTTTAGATAATAGAAGATGCAACCTTGAAGTATATGATCAAAATACAATTAATGATTATGAAGAAATAGACGAGGATTCTGTTGCTGTAATATTAAGAGACAGATACGGCAAAGAAAAATCAAGAACTATAATTGATAAAGAAGATATAAATAGAGTAATCAATAATGGTTATACATGGGTTCTTTTTAAGAAAGATACAGAACCTTATGCTGTTGCAAATACTCCAGAGGGGAAAATATATCTAAACAGACTTATAATGAGTACAACTGAAGATATGGTTACTCATCCTATAAATCTTAATACATTAGACAATAGGAAAGCTAATTTAGAAAATAAAAATCCTAATGAAGAAAATGTTTCATTAAGTGAAGAAGAAGAAAGTTAATAAAAATATAAAAAATCAGTGTAGAAGATATTTCTACACTGATTTTATTTTTTTGATATTGGGTCAGAAAAGACTTTAATTTGAAATTGATTTGTTTTTCCCATAATGTAAGCTAGTTTAATTATAGATTTTTCCTCATCAGTCATTTCTCTTTGAAACATTTTTTCAAATTGCTTCATCAAATTACAAATATCAATTTTGTAATTTTGAGTCTCAGATCTATTTAATCTTGTGTTTTTATGAGTATTATACACCTTAGCTTTAATTTCTTTGGTATAAATTTTTTTGAAAACCTCTGCGGTATAATAAGCATCATTAAAGGCATTATGAAATTGATTTTCAATGGGAATGTCTAATAAATTCGTTGCATTACTGAGACCTATATTAATTCCTTTTTTACAATTGAGTCGTTTAGAAGCATAGGACTGAATGTTAATGAACTGCGTGGGGACGATGGAATCATCTAATTCATGATATTCTATATTTCGAAATAATTCTTTTATATCAGAGGCTCCCCATACACAAAGTACACTTTTATCAGTTTTTAAAAAATCCGAAAGTTTCTCATACATTTCTTTAAAAGATAAACCACTATCAAGTTCTTCTATTGTTATTCCAGTAAGTTCTTTAACAAAGGGATTAAGCACAGTATATATTTCCGGTTTAACTAATACATCTAGAGTCCCAATCCTCTCAAAATTGTCATTTAGTTTTACGGCACCTATCTGAATTATTTCAAAGGGACATTTAGGGTTTATTGCACTTTCAGTTTCTTTTACAAAATTGTAACCTTGATTAAATTCTAAGTCAAATACTATATAATTCATTTAATTACCTCTATATTTATTTATTTTATATTAATATTATATTGTGTAGTATATCATTTATGATAACAAAAAACACATTAACTGTTAGGTCTTAAATAACAAAATAATTAACATTATGTATAAAGTAGTTTATAATGAATAGAGTGATGATATAAAATTTAGTAAATTAGTTGGTGTAGCGTGTGCTACATGAGATATAAGTGAGAGGAAGTTTTATATATGGGGAAGATTTTAGTACTTGCAGAAAAACCATCAGTAGGTCGTGAACTTGCAAAGGTCTTAAATTGCACTCAAGGCGGAAATGGTTATTTAATGGGATCAAAATATATTGTAACTTGGGCACTAGGACATTTAGTAACACTAGCAGGACCTGAGGATTATGATGTAAAATATAAAAGTTGGAAAATGGAAGATCTTCCTATGCTGCCAAAGGATCTAAAACTGGTGGTTATTAAGGAAACTGCAAAACAATATAAGATTGTACGTGAACTGCTTAAAAAAGCAGATGTGGATGAGCTAGTTATAGCTACGGATGCTGGACGTGAAGGAGAACTGGTAGCACGCTGGATCATTCAAAAAGCAGGCTTTAAAAAACCAATAAAGAGGTTATGGATCTCATCCCAAACTGAAAAAGCAATAAAGGATGGATTTGCTAGTCTTAAACCTGGAAGAGATTATGAAAACCTATTTTGGGCAGCTCAATCAAGAGCAGAAGCAGATTGGCTTATAGGCCTTAACGTTACGAGGGCTCTAACTTGTAAATATAATGCTCAATTATCGGCAGGAAGAGTTCAAACTCCAACCTTAGCACTTATTGTTGATAGGGAAAATGAGATAAAAAAATTCATTCCAAAGGATTACTGGACAGTAAATGGTAAGGTAAATAATTTTACAGTTCATTGGGCAAGTAAAAACGGTGAAGCTCGCAGCTTTGATAAGAAAAAGGCAGAAGATATCGTAGCTAAAGTAAACAATCAAATGGGCACCGTTGTGGAGCTAAATAAAGCATCAAAAAAAGAGCTTCCTCCACTTGCATATGATTTAACAGAGCTTCAAAGGGATGCGAATAGAAAATTTGGATTTTCTGCAAAACAAACTCTTAATTTAATGCAGAGGTTATATGAAAATCATAAACTATTATCATACCCTAGAACGGATTCAAGGCACATAACTACAGATATAGTAGCAACGCTTATGGACAGATTAAAAAGCATAGCTATAGGACCATATGAGAAAGCTGCTAGAAATATAATAAAAGGTAGAATTCATACTACAAATAGACTTGTGGATAATAGCAAGGTATCAGATCATCATGCTATAATTCCTACGGAGCAGCATGTAGATTTATCAAGTTTAAATAAAGAAGAGAGAAGTATTTATGATTTAGTTGTAAAAAGGTTCTTAGAAGTTCTAAGTCCCGCTTTTGAATATGAACAAACTACTGTGGTTATAGAGGTTAAGGGTGAAAGATTTTCTGCAAAAGGCAAAATAGTTAAGTCAAAGGGCTGGAAAGAAATAAGTAGCTCTGAGGGTAGCGATGAAAAAGATCAATCTCTTCCACCAATTAATAAAGGGGAAGCGGTTAAACTTACTTTAGTTAAATCAGTAAATGAGAAAACTAAGCCACCAGCAAGATATAATGAAGCAACGCTACTTACAGCTATGGAACACCCAGGAAAAGATATACAGGATGATAGTCTAAGAGAAGCGTTGGACAATACTTCAGGACTTGGAACCCCTGCAACAAGGGCAGATGTTATAGAAAAATTATTTAGCATCTTTTATATGGAGAGAAGAGGTAAAGATATATTCCCAACTTCAAAAGGAATACAACTAATAGGTTTAGTTCCTGTTGAATTAAAATCCGCTGAGCTTACCGCTAAGTGGGAAAAACAGCTTCAACTTATAAGTAAAGGAAAAGCTAATTCCATGAATTTCGTAAAGGATATGAGAGAATATGCAGTGAAGCTTGTGAAGAACGTTGCAGCTTCTGGCGAAATATATAATCATGACAACGCTACAAGAGTAAAATGTCCTGAGTGTAGTAAATATCTCCTTGAAGTTAACGGTAAAAGGGGAAAAATGCTCGTATGCCCAGATAGAGAATGTGGATATCGTAAAGGTGTTTCACAAATATCTAATGCACGTTGCCCAACTTGTCATAAGAAAATGGAGATTAGGGGAGATGGAGATAACAAGATATTTGTTTGTGGTTGTGGCTACAGAGAAAAACTTTCAGCCTTTAACAAACGCCGAGATTCAGAAAAAAGTGCATTAAATAAAAAAGATGTTAGTAGATTCTTGAATCAACAGAATAAGGAAGATGAACCTGTTAATTCTGGTAATTCTGCTATGGCGGAGGCTTTTGCAAAACTTAATTTAAAGAAATAGAAAACAGGAAATAGAAAATAACACAATGTATATGATTTTAATTTATATGTTGTGTTATTTTTATTTTTTGACAACTATTTAATTGTTATACATAATTCATTTATTAAAAACTCCGATTTTTTTAAGTTTATAATAATACCAATATCCTGTTAGATATGGAGGTATATAAGATAAAAATGTCCATCCGATATTCCACCCATTATCATAAGTTACCATCCCAAACTTTAAACCTAAGTACTCTGCTATTGTAGTCATTAAAGTAAAAATCATTATAAGTACATATGGTGATGTTTTTTTTGTTCTAATATAATATATTAAATAACATCCTAATATAGGATATAAACCTAGATTTATTGACATAGTTGTGAGGTCATCATGTATATTTAAGGGTGCGAATCTATTAAAATTAAGATGAAATAAAGTTTCATTTACGGCATATGCCCATACTGCCATAAAGGGAGCAATTACTAATAATGTTTTTTTATCTTTTAAATAAAGAATTATCCCAAAGATCCAAGGAATTATAAATCCCAATATTATATTTAAAACCATGTAATCATCTCCTAATGAATATTATAATTTTATTATTAACTAAAAAATTATTTTTTATAATTAATATAATGAATATTTATATAGTAATTTTTTTCTGATTTATATAGACTAATTTAAATTTGAATTAAAAACACACTAAATAAACTTGCTACAATATAGAATGTCATAGTATATTGTAAATAAAACTTTGGGGGGCAATTATTATGAAGTGGTTTAACAATTTGAAAATGTCTAGAAAACTGATACCAGCATTTGTAGGTATAGCGTTACTTATAGCACTAGTCGGTGTCATGGGCATAAGGAATATGCAAACTATATACGGAAATGCTAAAAATATGTATGAACAAAATCTTAAGTCAATAGATCAGATTAATAAAATTAAGACGGATACCTTAGGGATAAGATATAACTTGCTAAAAATTTCAAATCAACAAAACAGAGATAACCAAAATCCTGGATTGGAGAAAGAAATTGAAGATTTTGCCGCTGAAACAGATAAAACACTTAGTAATTATGAAAAGGTTTTTTTGACTGAAGATCAAAAACCTACCTTTGAAAAACTAAAGAAAGATCTACAGGAATTTAGAATTGTTTATGCTGATGTAATAAAATTGGCAAATGAAAAGGAATTTAATAAATCTAAAGTTAGGTTTACGGAGATAGCTACATCTAGAGCTAATTTGTTTAGCGATTTGGAAAAGGAAATTCAAATAAATCAACAGCAAGCAAAGGATTCGGATAAACAAAATATAGATACATATAAGACTTCTTTATATTTTATAATAGTTGTAATAATTATTGGACTAGCGCTTGCTACTGCCATTGGTGTATTTATAGCAGTTAATATAGACAAACAGTTGAAGAAGGTTCTAGCTTTTGCAGAAGCTATTGGTGAGGGAGATTTAACTGAAAGAATAGAAATAGACAGCAAAGATGAAATAGGGAGGCTCTCTAAGGCATTAAATAAGGCGGCGGAAAACATAAAAAAACTCATAATTGAGATATTAGGCAGTGCAGAAAAGATAAATTCAGCTAGTGGGGAGTTGTCTGCTACGACTGAAGAGATATCTTCAATGATGCTTGCTTCTAGTGAGGCTACTGAGAAAATCGCTAAAGGGGCTCAGGATTTAAGTGCGACCACGGAAGAAGTGAATACTTCTATGGGAGAAATAGGATCAAGTACAAGTAGCTTGGCTAATACGGCTGAGGAATCGACAACATCTGCCAGTGAGATAAACAAAAGAGCTATTGAAATTAAGGGAAAAGCAACAGAGAACATAAAACAAAATAATGTGGTTTATAAAGAAAAGAGAATGAATATTATAAAGGCAATTGAAGATGGAAAAGTGGTTGAAGATGTTAAATTAATGGCAGATTCCATTGGGAATATATCGCAGCAAACCAATCTTCTTGCACTAAATGCAGCCATAGAAGCGGCTAGAGCTGGTGAACAAGGAAGGGGATTTGCTGTAGTGGCTGACGAAGTCAAAAAATTAGCGGAACAATCGGCTACAGCTGTAACAGAAATTCAAAGTATGGTTACTCAAGTAAGGAGTGCCTTTGACGCAATATCTTCTAGTGGAGAAGATATGTTGGAATACATGGTAAACAGTGTAAAACCAAGTTACAATTTACTTTTGGCTACAGGGTTGCAATATGAAAAAGATGCTGAATTTGTGAGCAATATGGCTACAGGTATATTTAATTCTACTAAGCAAATGAATGAAGTAGTGGAACAAGTAAATCAAGCAGTTCAGGGGGTTTTCGCGACCGCTGAAGAATCCGCTGCCGGTTCAGAGGAAGTGTTAGCTAGCATAAGCGAGATTACAAAGGTAGTGGAGCAAGTGGCAAAATCTGCTCAAAATCAAGCTGAAATGGCACAGGATCTTCATGAATTGGTACAAAAATTTAAAATCTAGTACTATATACGAAAGAACACCTAAAGAACACGGTGACATCTTGTATTAATAATTTGAACTATATATAATAATATTAGTTAGCTAACTGTTTTGTTTTTGAGATTTTAATAATAACGTTTACAAATTATTTCGGGGGGTGTGTATAATATGTCTTTAGCTTTATTAGGATATGGACTGGTACTTGTATTTATGATACTTATTATGACTAAACGTCTTAGTGCATTTAATGCATTAGTAATAGTGCCACTTGTTTTCGGGCTTTTGGGTGGATTTGGTTCTAAGGTAGGCGACTTTGCTATGGCAGGTGTGAAAAGTGTAGCACCGACTGCTTCTATGTTACTTTTTGCAATACTTTTCTTTGGGATTATGATAAATGTTGGATTATTTGATCCTCTTGTTACTTGGGTTATAAAATTTGTAAAAGGTGATCCACTCAAAGTACTTGTTGGAACAGCAATTTTAGCTGCTGTGGTATCTTTAGATGGAGATGGATCAACAACTGCAATGATTACTTGCTCCGCTTTAGTTCCAGTATATAACAGACTTAAAATAAACAAACTTTATCTAGCTTCAATAGTAATAATGCAAAACTCTATATTAAACCTTGTTCCTTGGGGCGGACCAACTGCACGTGTAATGGCGGCTTTGAAACTTGACGGTGGTGCTATTTTACGTCCTTTCCTTCCAGGAATGATACTTTCTATACTTTATGTTATAGGTGTAGCATACTTTATAGGATTAAAAGAACGTAAGAGATTAGGAATTACAAACGTTGATAAATTAGCTAAATCCGAAATGGCAGCTACAGTTACTGCTGAAGAGGAAGTGCTTAAGAGACCAAAATTCATATGGATTAACTTTATGCTTACTATTATAGCTGTTGCTACTTTAATTAGTGGAAAAATCCAACCTGCTATAATATTTGAAGTAGGTACAGCACTTGCTCTTCTTCTTAACTATCCAAAACTAAAAGATCAATCAAAACTTATTCAAATTCATGCACCAAATGCTATACAAGTTGTTCTTATGGTACTTGCAGCTGGTATATTCATGGGTGTATTGACCGAATCAAAAATGGCAGATGCTATTGCAAATAATTTAATTGGGTTAATTCCAGCGTCAGCAGGAGCACATTTCCCAATAATTACTGCTCTAATTAGTTTACCGGGTACATTCTTATTATCAAACGATGCATTCTATTTCGGGGTGCTACCTGTACTTGCAAAAACAGGCGCAGTTTATGGATTCAGTAGCTTACAAATTGGTGTTGCATCATTAATGGGGCAAGCAGTTCATTTGTTAAGTCCACTTGTTGCAGCTATATATTTACTATTACAATTAACGGGACAAGATATGGGAGAATGGCAAAGATACACTGTTAAATGGTGTGGAGGAATCTTCTTAATTTATGTAGTAACGTTGGTAGGAAGTGGATTTATTCCTCTCTAGGAATAGGCGAATAAATTTATAAGCACATTAAAAAAAGTTCCTTAGGGAACTTTTTTTATAATATTAATTTCAAGAAGAAATATAAAAATCATATTTTATAGTTTTCATAGAATCTAATAAAAATTCGCTTTCTTTTGAACTTTAGTTTAAACTTTAAGTAATGATATATTAGACTTTGATTAAGAAAGGAAGAGTTAAATGATAAATTATATGGATGAGCTTATTAAAAATACAAGTTTTACTAGCAATTTACCAATAAGAGAAGTTGTATATGAAAGCCTTCGAAGAACTATTATTAGTGGAATAATACCTGTGGGAGAAAGAATTATAGAAAAAGAGTATGCAGAAAGATTAAATATAAGTAGGACTCCTGTTAGAGAGGCACTAAGAAGACTTGAAAGAGAAAAATTAGTTGAGCATTTGCCTAAGATAGGCGTCGTAGTAAAAAGAATAACTACAGAAGATGTAATAGAAATTTATAAGATAAGAACTAATTTAGAGGTTTTAGCAGCAGTTAATGCCATGGAAATTATAACGCCAGAGGAAATAGATGAGATTGAAGAACTACTTGATTTAATTGAGAAGAAAAACAAAGAAGGCAAGGTTGAAGAGGTTATAAAGTTATTTGGAGAATTTAATTGGAAATTGTATCAAGCTAGTGGAATGAAAAGATTAGCAGTAATGATTACCAAGTTAAATGAATATACTCAACGATTTAGAAATATTTCTATTTCTCATAATTCACGACGTGAAAAAGCATTAATGGAGCATAGACAAATTTTAAAGGCAATAGTAAATAAAGATAAGGATGAGATTAAAATGGTTATAAAAAAACACTTAGAAGATTCTATTAATATTGTTCTTTTAGCAATAAAAGATTCGAGTGAAAAATTTGAAAAATAAAGAAGAATTAGCAAATTATATAGCATCTTTAGCACAAAGAGCCATTCTTTATGAGGTAAGTACTACTCCTAAACCAGGCCTCGTGGATAGAGATAACTCTGGGTCTCATAAGGATATGGACTTTTTTACCTTCATGGCAAGTAGTTCTGTATTGTATAGAGGCTTTTTTGCGTGCGCCCTAGAAGGACTATGTTTTGAGGCAGTAGATAATACCGAGCTTTTAAAAAAAATAAGAAGCCATGGTTTGAAGTGTGAAAAGGCAATGTTTGATGCTACTAATGGAGTAAATACTCATAAAGGTATTATTTTTTCATTAGGCATACTTTCCGCTGTGGTAGGTAATCTTTATAAAAAACATGGCTTTCAGAATTTCCCTGTGGAACTAATTTGTGAGGAAGTTAAGAAGGTAGCGAAAGATTTGACTTTAAGAGATTTTAAGGATATTTCAATTAAAAGAACATTAACTCATGGAGAGAGATTATATAAAGAATTTGGATACACGGGAATACGAGGAGAAATAGAGAGTGGTTTTATTACAGTACAAAAGGATGCAATTCAAATAATTAGGGAGGGGGCTATCAATAATCAATTCTCAATGAATGATTTATTTTTAGAAATTATTTTTAACCTTATGGCAGAAAGTGAAGATACAAATGTAATCATAAGAGGGGGAATAGATAGTTTAAAAAGAGTAAAGTCTATTTCAAGAGAATTTTTAAAGTCTGGTGGAATGAAGCAATTTAATGCAAGGCAAAAACTGGAGCAAATTAATGAAGATTTTGTTAAAAAAAATATAAGCCCAGGTGGGTCAGCTGATCTTTTGGCAGTAAGCATTTTTATGGGTATGATAGAAGGAATTGTAAAATAAATGGATGGGAAAAGAACAATGGAAATACATGAAAGAACACTAAAAAAACTTGGGTGTAACCACTGAATGTTCTATACTTAAGAAGAACTCATATTAATCTGATTTACACTAGAAAGTTATAACAAACCATTACATTGATTTTGAAAGGAAGATAAACTATATGGAATATGATTATAATGGAAAAAGAATCTTTCTTGAGGATATGTTGGAAAGAAAAAAACTAGAAGAATTTTTAAACATCCAAGGAATTAAATTGGACAAAAATCTAGATTATACTGTTGGAATTTATAAAGGAAATGAGTTAATTGCAACTGGTTCATTTTTTAAAAATACCTTGAGATGTTTAGCAGTAAAATCAGAGTATCAAGGTATGGGCGCTTTAAATACGGTGGTATCAAATTTGATGAATGAACAATATGAAAGGGGATTTACTCATATTTTTCTTTACACTAAATGTAATTACCTTAGACTTTTTAATGATTTAGGCTTTTATGAAGTTGCCAGAGTAGATAATTTACTTGAATTTATGGAAAATAAATCAAATGCTGTTACAAACTATTCCTTGGAACTTGCTAAGACAAGTGTAAAAGCTGACAGAGTTGCTTCAATAGTTATAAATGCAAATCCTTTTACACTAGGTCATCAACATTTAATTGAAGAAGCATCTAGTGAAAACGATGTAGTACATGTTTTTGTTGTATCAGAGGAAGCGTCAGTAATACCATTTTCAGTAAGATATGAACTGGTTAGAAGAGGAACAAAACATTTAAAAAATATTGTTCTTCATAAAACTGGAGATTATATTATATCAAATGCAACATTCCCTTCATATTTTATTAAAGATGAAGAAAATGTGGTTTTAGTTCATGCAAAATTGGATTTGGAAGTGTACAAAAAATATATTGTTCCTGCACTAGGAATTACAAGTAGATATGTAGGCGAGGAACCTTATTGCAAAGTAACAAAAAAGTATAATGAGGTAATGAAAGAATCTCTTGAGAAAGAGGGGATTATATGCAAAACAATTCCTAGGTTAAGTATAAATGGAAAAGCTGTAAGTGCGTCTTCAGTAAGACAATATATTAGGGAAGATAAAGTAAAAGAGATAAAAGAACTTGTCCCAGATACAACATATGATTATTTTATATCCAAGGAAGCAGAAGGAATAATTAAAAAAATTAAAAATAGTAAAAGTAGACATTAATAGGAGGCGAATATAATGAAAATTATTAAAAGTTCCATGGTTGGAACTCTAGAATCGAGCGATATACAGATAACAGTAGAGCCAAAAGATGAAGTAGGAATAGAGATTCAATTAAAAAGTAGTGTGGAAAAGCAATTTGGAAAACAAATAATAAAAGTAATTAAAGAGACTTTAGAAGCAATTGGAGTAGACAGGGCTATTGTCATAGCAACAGACAAAGGAGCATTAGATTGTACAATTAAAGCAAGAGTTCAATGCGCTGCATATAGAGCTATGGGCGACGCACAAAAAATTAATTGGGAGGTAATAGATTAATGGAACGTTTAAGAAGAACTATGATGTTTGTCCCAGGTAGCAATCCTAGCATGCTTAGCGATGCATATATATATGGTGCTGATTCATTAATGTTTGACCTAGAAGATGCAGTTGCAATAAATGAAAAGGATTCAGCTAGATTATTAGTATACAATGCAATAAAAACTATAGATTATGGTAACACAGAAGTGGTAGTAAGAATAAATGAGCTACATGGTCCTTATGGAAGAGATGACGTTGAGGCTATGGTAAGAGCTGGAGTAGATGTAATTAGATTACCAAAAACAGAAAGAAAAGAAGATATTTATGAAGTTGAAGCAGCTATTGAGGAAGTTGAGCGAAAAATAGGAAGAGAAATAGGAAGCACAAAAATGATGGCGGCAGTTGAAAGTCCAATTGGAGTAATAAATGCTTATGAAATTGCAACATCAAGCAAACGACTCATAGGTATAGCACTGGGTGCTGAGGATTATGTAACTAATATGAAGACAAAAAGGTATCCTAATGGATTGGAATTATTGGGTGCAAGAACACAAATTGTTATTGCAGCAAGAGCAGCTGGTATTTATGCACTAGACACAGTTTATTCAGATATTGATAATGAAGAAGGGTTCAAAAATGAAGTAGAGTTAATAAAGCAACTCGGCTTTGATGGTAAATCTGTCATTAATCCAAGACAAATCAAGCCAGTATGTGAAATTTTTGCACCAACAACTGAAGAAATTAAAAAGTCAGCAAATATTAGAAGAGCTGCAAAGGATGCGCAAGAACATGGATTGGGAGTTATTTCTTTGAATGGAAAGATGATAGATAAACCTATTGTCGATAGAGCAAATAGAGTGTTGCAATTAGCAACAGCTGTAGGATTGTATAAGGAGGAAATGCAAAATGAAAAATAGTATTGGAAGAGAAATTCCAGATGAAATTATAAATGAAGAAAAAATTTATGAAAGCCCTTTCGCATTGAATGGAGAAGTTGTAAAAACTGCACATAGCATTAAAACAGTTAAACCTGGAGACGAAAAATTATTAGATAATATAGAAGAAGCTATTGTTAAATGTGGATTAAAGGATGGAATGACTATTTCATTTCATCATCACTTTAGAGAAGGCGACTATATTCTAAATATGGTAGTAGATATTATTGCGAAACTTGGAATAAAGAATCTAACATTAGCTTCTAGTTCTCTTAGTAGTGTCCATAAGGAGTTAGTTAAACATATTAAAAGTGGAGTAATATCAAAAATTAGTACCAGTGGTTTAAGAGGAGAATTAGCAGAAGAAATTTCAAATGGACTGATGGAAAAACCAGTAATTATTAGATCACATGGCGGACGAGCTAGAGCAATAGAAGCAGGAGATATAAAAATTGATGTAGCTTTTCTAGGGGCATCTTCTTCTGATACTTATGGAAATGCTAGTGGATCAAGAGGAATTGCTAATTGTGGATCTTTAGGTTATGCGAAAATTGATGCTGAATTTGCTGATAAAGTGGTTATTATTACAGACTTTTTAGCACCTTTTCCAAATGTACCTGCTAGCATCTCACAAAAGGATGTTGACTATGTGGTTAAAATAGATAAAATAGGTGATCCAGCAGGGATAGTTTCATGTGCTACAAGGTATACCAAAAATCCAAAGGAACTATTGATTGCAGAATATGCAAGCAAAGTCATAGTAGAATCAGGATATTTCAAAGATGGATTCTCATTTCAAACAGGTTCAGGCGGATCAACACTTGCTGTAAGTAGATTCTTAAAAAATGAAATGTTAAATAAAGGGATTAAAGCTAACTTTGCATTAGGTGGAATTACTAAGCCAATAGTAGAGATGCATGAAGAGGGTTTAATAAAACATATTTTTGATGTACAAGGTTTTGATTTGACTGCTGTTAAGTCAATAGATGAAAATCCAAATCATCATGAGATTGATTCATCTTTCTATGCGAATCCTCATAATAAAGGATGTATAGCAAATAAACTAGATGTAGTAGTTCTATCAGCACTGGAAATAGATACTGATTTTAATGTAAATGTAATGACTGGATCAGATGGAGTTTTAAGAGGGGCATCAGGTGGGCACTCAGATACTGCAGCTTGTGCAAAACTTACTGTTATTGTGTCACCACTAATTCGTAGCAGAATACCATGCGTTGTTGACTGTGTTAATACAGTTATTACCCCTGGTGAGAGTATTGATGTTTTAGTTACTGAGATAGGTATTGCAATAAATCCAAGAAGAGTTGATTTAATAGAAAAATTGAAAAATATAAATATTCCAATCTATACAATCCAAGAATTAAAGAAAAAAGTTGAAGGTATTGTAGGTATTCCTGAAAAAATTGAATATGAAGATAAAGTTGTAGCAATTGTTGAATATAGAGATGGAAGTATTATTGATGTAGTAAGAAAAGTAAAATAATGAGGTGTTTTCAAAATGAGTTTATATTTTATAGGATTCGAGCAGACCTTACAGGAAATTTTAGATTCAAGGGAAGAAAGAGTGTTATATCAAAAACATTTATTAAGTAAATATCATAATACAATTGTATCTTATAAATTAAACATACCTGGTCCTATAAAGTATAACTCCCTTATTAAAGAAATATTTGATGAAGGATTGCAACTATTAAAATTGAAATTAAAGGATGATTCAGTAGAAATTGAGCATCTATATGTTGCATATAAAAACAGTGGTCCAGAATTGTTTGCGGTTATAAATATTTCAGCATTTGTAATTAAAGAAATAACTACTAAAATAGAGGAAACACATGCCCTAGGTAGATTATATGATTATGATGTGTTAGATGTTAGGGGTAGACATATAGATAGACAAGAATTAAACATTGAATCACGGAAATGTTTGCTTTGTGACGAAAATGCATTTGAATGTGGAAGATCAAGAAAGCATACAGTGAATGAATTAACAGATAAAATACATAACATGGCATTTAATCATTTTAATATAAAATGAAAGTAAATAGTGAGAAAATCCTTATGATTTAAGGATATATGTAGGGAGTGATAGCATAGTGAATCCAATTAAAATAACTGAAACGGCACTAAGGGATGGACATCAATCTCTAATTGCTACCAGATTAAAAACTTCAGAAATATTACCAATTTTAGAAAAGATGGATAAGGTAGGGTATTATTCAATGGAAGTGTGGGGAGGAGCAACATTTGATTCATGTCTGCGATTTCTTAATGAAGACCCTTGGGAAAGACTAAGAGAAATTCGCAAGGTTGTAAAAAACACTAAACTTCAAATGTTACTAAGAGGTCAAAATCTATTAGGATATAAACATTATGCCGATGATGTGGTAGAAGCATTTATCAAAAAAGCTGTAGAAAATGGTATAGATATAATAAGGGTTTTTGATGCATTAAATGACACAAGAAATTTGGAAACTTCAATTAGAGTTACTAAAGAAGCAGGAGCTCACTGTCAATGTGCGATAAGTTATACAACGAGTACAGTGCATACATTAGACTACTATGTTGAGTTATCGAAAAAACTAGAGCAGCTTGGAGCAGATTCCATTTGTATCAAGGATATGGCTGGCATATTAACACCATATGCAGCTTATGAATTAGTGAAAAAATTAAAAGAAGTCGTGAAAATACCATTAGGACTTCATACTCATTGTACTAGTGGAATAGCGGATATGACATATTTGAAGGCTGTTGAAGCAGGCATTGACATTATTGACACAGCAATTTCCCCATTCTCAGGAGGGACGTCACAACCAGCTACAGAGTCAATGGCTCTTACTCTAAAAGATAGCCCAAGTGATCCTAAATTAGATATTAAATTGTTAGGTGAAATCGCAGATTACTTTAAGCCTATAAAAGAAAAATACAGAGCAAATGGGATTTTGAATCCAAAGGTTATGGATGTAGAGCCTAAAACTATAACATATCAGGTTCCAGGAGGAATGTTATCAAATCTTTTATCACAGCTAAAAGCGCAAGGTGTTGAATCTAAATATGAAGAAGTTCTTAGAGAGATACCAAGAGTGAGAGAGGATTTAGGATTTCCACCTTTAGTTACACCACTTAGTCAAATGGTAGGGACTCAATCGGTGTTTAATGTATTATCAGCCGAGCGATATAAAATGATTCCAAAAGAAATAAAAGAGTATGTTAGAGGACTTTATGGAAGATCACCTGCACCAATAAAAGATGAAATAAAGAAGAAAATTATTGGAGATGCGTTGGTTATAACTCAAAGACCAGCAGACTTAATAGAGCCGGAAATGGAAAAATATAAAAAGGAAATTGGAGATTTAGCCACTACTCCTGAAGACGTGTTGTCTTACGTTTTATTTCCACAGGTTGCAAAAAAATTCTTTGAAGATAGATTAAGTGGTGATGATTGCGAAAACACTTGTGACTCGAAGGAAAAAATACATTATATTACTGTAACCATGTAAAGCATATAAAGGTGGTGAAAACAATGGGATTATTAGACTCATTTAAAAAATTATTCAATAAAGAGGAAGATGAGACCTCTGGCGAGTCCATTGAAACAATAACAAGCAATAACATTGTGTATGAGATTGATGAAGAGGATAGAATAGTAGTTGCCCTTGCGGCATCTGCTATGGCAGGCAAAAATAAACCTAATTCAGAGTTTCATATTTCAAAAATCACAAGAATAAAGTAAAAATATAATTGGCATAGAAAGGTGGTAATAAACATGAAAAAATATGTGATCAAGCTAAATAATAAAGTTTATGAAGTAGAAATAGAAGAAGTAACAGGAGCAAATGGAGTTGCAGCATCAAATGGAGAAGCAGCGGCTACAATTACTCAAAGCACTAAACAAGCTCCAGCTGTTAGTCAGCCACAAACTTCAGGTGGATTAACAATTAAAGCTCCTATGGCTGGAAGCATTTTAAGCATAGCTGCAAAAGTGGGAGATCAAATAAAGAAAGACCAAACTCTAATGATACTTGAAGCAATGAAAATGGAAAATGAAATATCCTCACCAGTAGATGGAACAGTTCTTTCTATAGGAGTTTCAAAAGGCGATATGGTTAATGCAGGCATAGTTTTGATCCAAATAGGATAGGCTTGATCCAAATAGGATAAATTTAAAAAAAAAACAGATTATGGAGGTCAAAATAATGGAGTTTTTACTTGTAGGTTTTATGTCAATTACCATTAAACAGGTTGTAATGTGGGCTATTGGCGGATTATTAATTTATTTAGCAATTGCTAAGGGATTCGAACCAACATTGCTATTGCCTATGGGGTTTGGAGCAATACTTGTAAATATACCAATGTCAGGTGCTATTAATCAAGTATTGAATGGTACACCTATTGAAGGTATATTGGATTTCCTATTTAAGGGCGGAATTTCAACAGAGATGTTCCCATTATTATTATTTATAGGTATAGGAGCAATGATCGATTTTGGACCATTACTATCTAATCCTTCTATGCTATTATTTGGTGCGGCAGCACAATTCGGAATATTTTTTACAATTTGCGTAGCTACCCTTCTAGGATTTGATTTAAAAGATGCGGCATCTATTGGAATAATCGGAGCAGCAGATGGTCCTACGTCAATATTTGTAGCTAATTATTTTCATAGTTCACTTATAGCACCAATTACTGTGGCGGCATATTCATATATGTCTCTAGTACCAGTAATTCAACCTCCTTGTATAAAACTTGTTACTACTAAAAAGGAAAGAATGATTAGAATGCCGTACACACCAGAAAGCATTTCTAAAACAACAAAAGTATTATTTCCAATAGTAGTTACTGTAATTGCAGGATTAATAGCACCAACATCTGTAGCGTTAGTTGGATTTTTAATGTTCGGTAATTTAGTTCGCGAATGTGGAGTGTTAGAAAGATTGTCTAAAACTGCTCAAAATGAACTAGTAAATATTATTACCTTATTACTTGGACTTACTATTGCAGCTTCTATGAAAGCAGATACATTTGTAAACCTTAGAACAGCAATGGTAGTTGGACTCGGTCTTGTTGCATTTATTTTTGACACAATCGGAGGAGTTCTATTTGCTAAATTCTTAAACTTATTTGTGAAGAAGAAGATAAATCCAATGGTTGGAGCAGCTGGAATATCAGCCTTCCCGATGTCAGCTAGAGTAATTCAAAAGATGGCCAGTGCGGAAGACAAACAAAACTTTATATTAATGCATGCTGTAGGAGCTAATGTAGCAGGTCAAATAGCTTCAGTTATAGCTGGTGGATTAATATTAAACTTAATTAAATTTTAGAAATAATAAGGTAGGTGGCAATTATGAATAGCGTAGTACAAGGAAACTTCAAAGAATCTATATCCATATTGTTTTCAGGAATGGGTGGAATTTTCGCAGTTCTAATACTAATATTTATAGTGATAAAAGTGTTAATAAAAGTATTTCCAGAAAAATAGTTATTAAAGAGGCTGACTTATTATAAGTTAGCCTCTTTTTACTATAATAACCAAAATTATAAGTAATTACGACAAAATATTACAGAATATCCATGAATAAAAGATGCAGAAAACTCATTTAGATGTTAGTATGTGTATGCGGAGAAAAATTCTTGCGTTGTATATTAAAATTATGAAGGTGAGGTACAAAAGATGAATAAAAAATTAAGAAACTTAGTATTAACTTTAGGTATTTTAGTAACTACAGGAATCGGGTCAGCAGCGTATGCTCAGGGTTGTAGTACCCCAAGTTACACAGTTATACAAGGAACTAATTTGCAACAGATGCTTGCTAAGTACGGGATAGAGCTTCCACAGGGTTTAGCTGGACAAGTTCAAGTGACGACACCTGCAAAGGCAACACCTGCAAAGGCAACACCTGCAAAGGCAACACCTGCAAAAGCAGCACCTGCGAAGGCAACATCTGCACCTGCAGCACCTGCGAAGGCAACTCCTAGTAAGACAACTACAGCACCAACCTTAACTGAGAATAACAAATTAGAAAAACAAGTAGTAACACTAGTTAATCAAGAAAGAGCAAAACAAGGACTAGCTCCATTAACGGATAATTCTAAACTTTCAAATGTTGCTAGAACTAAGTCTGAGGATATGGTTGCTAAAAACTATTTTTCTCATACATCACCAACTTATGGTTCGCCATTTGATATGATGAAACAATTCGGGATAACTTACAGCGCAGCTGGTGAAAACATAGCAATGGGACAACCAACAGCAGCTTCAGTAATGGATGGTTGGATGAACTCTCCAGGACATAGAGCTAATATTTTAAATAGTAACTTTACTGATATAGGAGTCGGAGTAGCGAAAAACGCAGATGGAACTATTTATTGGACTCAAGAGTTTATAGGAAAATAAATAACCAAATTTTAATTTAATAAAAAATGACACAATGTATAACATTTTTAGTTATATGTTGTGTTATTTTTGATTTACAACAAATTTTATATTCTAATATAGTTTATAAAGAAAATGAATTAATTTTGTTATCTATCTATTTACAAATATAAGTAGCTAATGTATACTGATGTATATACACTGGTATACACATTTATTATTTGGAGGATGATTATGAAAACTAATGTTAGAAAAATGACTTATGCTGCTTTATTAATCGCTTTGGCTATTATAATTCCTATAAACTTTGGGTTTATGAAGATACAAATTCCACCATTTACAGCTACATTAGCATCCCATGTGCCAATGTTTTTATCTATGTTGTTAGGGCCTTGGGTTGCAGTTGCTGTTGGTCTAGGATCAGCGCTTGGTTTCTTAATGACCGCACCAGCAGTTATTGCGGCCAGAGCATTTATGCATGTATTTGTTGGGCTAATTGGTGCTATATTAATTAAAAGAAACGTATCTTTGACTAAGGTAATATTTATTACAGCTCCAATACATGGTGCACTTGAGGCTTTAGCCGTAATACCTTTTGGGTTTACAGTCTATAAAATACTTGTTGTTATAGGGGTAGGTTCTACTCTTCATCATCTTGTGGATGGCGCCATTGCTTTAGTCTTAGTAAGAGCACTATCAAAAGCTACGAATTTTAATCTAGAAAAAGATGCTGTTGCGTAAAAAAATATAGAGTTTATAAATGAACTACTTAATTAAATTAGATTTGTGTTTCTTAATATTGTATTTCAACAATATAAGATGCATAGATCTTTTATTTTTTAAAATAATATAAAAGGGACTATTGAAGCTATTATTTATAATCAAAGTTACCACTAAGTTCATATTATAACATCAAATATATGTTACACTTAAAAATATAATATGACAAAGGAAATATAGCCATTAATTTATAGAAGGGTGTAGGGTTTACATAGATAGAGCTAAGTAAGAAACCAAACTTATTAAAATAGAGATATATAGTTTTAGTGGAAAGCATAGAGTATAGAGAATGTTAATATTTGCAGTTAAATATTAATTAAAATAAATATTAATTAAAGTAGTAAAAAATTGAAGGATTACAATAAATTAGAGAGAGTGATAGAATGAAATTTTTAGAAAATATAGAAAATGGTAACATAGTCATTAGAAAAATGGGAATTATTAAAGCTCTTCTTGTAATGCTTCTATCAATTTTGTTGGAGGGGCTCGGACAAGTACCTGAAGAATTTACAAATTTATTTTCAGGTAGATTTGAGAAAGTAGTTCCCTATATAGTATTTATTTTTGGTGTATTGGTTAAATATTATGTTATTATTATTTTACTCAAGTGGTTTAGTAAAAAGGCAAAGGATCGAAAACTCAAACGATCTTTGAACTTCGGGAGTTTTGCTTATGCCGCCCTTATGATTATATCCTTTCGCCTTATATTTGATAACAGTTTAATTTTGTGGGTAAATACCATAACCATTCCTGATTATATAAATGTAGCCTTCCAAGAACTTTCTGTTTCGCCAATTATATTGTTACTTAGTGTTGCAGTTGTGGCACCTATATATGAAGAGATTGTTTTTAGAGGAATATTATTAAAAGGAATGGCTAATAAATTAAATCCAGCTGTAGCGCTTGTAGTATCTGCATTGCTATTTGCTTTAGTTCATTTGAATATTCCTCAAGGCATAAATGCATTTTTACTAGGCCTAGTTATTGGATTTATATATTTAAAAACTGGGTCGATTTATTTAAGCATTTTTGCTCATTTTGTAAACAATCTTCTAGCTCTTTCAGTTTCATCATTATTTTCATTAATTGAAGGAAAATATGCTCTGGGGATTCATGGTATATTTTTAACCATTGGTATTGTACTTTTATTTCTAGCTTGTAGTGGACAAAATCAAAATAAAATTAAAGAAAAACCAAGCATTTATAAGGAATTTATGGAGATATAGATATTCTTATTATGTTGGAAAAGTAAATGGATGAAAAAAATATATTTACAAAAGGACTTCTAATATATTAGAGGTCCTTTATTAAAACAGATACAATGTTATTACCTATAATTTATATTAAAGTATAAATAGTAAATTAATATAATATAAATTATCACCTAAATATTATATATAATAATAAAATAAAAAAAAATGGGCAAAATTATATTAGGAGTCTGTTATAGTTAATTAGTAAAATTTAAGGAAATTTTAAGGTTCCATTAATCAATTTTTAATAATAGTAGAGTACAATAAAAGTAATAGAAATGTTATTTTAGATGGGAGTGACTATAATGCCTACTATAAACATGTTGTCTTCAGCTGACAAAATCAAAGGTCAAGGGGTAGGATCAGCTTACTTAGAGCAAGTAAATTTAGTTCAAAATGGATTAGATAAAAAATATAAAGTTGTAATAAATAAAAAAACAAGAACTGAAATAATGCACTATCATACTATTGATCTCAAACATTATTTAAGTGTACCCTTTGCTAAAAAAAAGGGCGTGACAGTGGCTTATGTGCATTTTTTGCCTGAGACAGTTGAAGGAAGCATCAAATTACCCAGTATTATTAGAAAAATATTTTACAAATATATTATTAGTTTCTATAAAAGTATGGATTATTTAGTTACAGTAAATCCTAGTTTTATACCTAAGCTCGAGGCTTACAATATTGACAGAAAGAAAATTACTTATATTCCTAATTTTGTGTCGGAAGAAAAATTTTATAAACTTTCCGATGATAATAAATACATAGCAAAGGAAAAATTGAAAATTGCAAAGGATTCTTTTGTTGTGCTTGGAGTAGGTCAAATACAAACGAGGAAAGGTGTTATTGATTTTATTGATATAGCAAAAAAACTTCCTGAAATACAATTTATTTGGGCGGGTGGTTTTTCATTTGGAAATATTACAGATGGATATAAAGAATTAAAAAAACAAATGGATAATGCACCTAAAAATATATTGTTTACAGGAATAGTTGAAAGAGATTTGATGAATGATATATATAACGTATCGGATGTTCTTTTCATGCCATCTTATAATGAACTTTTTCCAATGTCAATACTTGAAGCTATGAATACTTACACTCCAATACTTTTAAGAGATATAGAGATATATGAGGATATATTATTTGATTATTACCTAAAAGAAAAGGATAACGAAGGTTTTATTAAGGCTATATTAAAGTTAAAAAATGATGTTGCTTATTATGAAGATGCTAAAGAAAAAGCCACTCGAGGACATAATTTTTATTCTAGAGAGAGTGTGCTTGAGATGTGGGAAAGTTTTTATGAGAAAATATATCGAATAAAGGTTAGGTAGCTTAATGAAAAATTATAAATTAAATTTTGTTTTGGGAATTACTTCCGGAATTATATTTGTTTTACTAATTATATTCACACATGGTTGGATGGATTTAATTCACCAAATGAAAAATCTACAAATACATTGGTTAATTATAGCGATGTGCTCTATGTTTTTATATTGGGTTTTCGAGGCCAAAGCCTTACAAAGCGTTATATTTTTAATGAATAAAGATTATAAATTTAAACAAGCATTTAAAGTGACTATGGTAGGGCAATATTTTAATTCAATTACTCCATTTGCATCTGGTGGTCAGCCAATGCAGTTATATTCATTAACGAAACAAGGATTAAGTGCTGGAAAATCAGGTTCAGCGCTGATGATTAAGTTTATTATATATCAATCGATATTAACTATATACTCCTTAATTCTTATATTTTGGAAAGCAAGTTTTTTCAAAAGCAGAATGAGCAACTTATTTTATTTGATAGCATTAGGATTTGCAATTAATGCCAGCGTAATTTTATTTTTGATTATATTCTCAAAATACCGAAAATTAACACATAAATTAATAATAACTTTATCTAAGATATTAGGAAAACTTAGATTGGTGAAAGATATATCGAAGCTTGAAATTCGCATTAATGATAATTTAGATCAATTTCATGATAATATGGAGATAGTTAATTCAAGCAAAACATTGATTTTTAAGACTGTTATTTATACCACACTTCAACTAACAATAATTTTTGCTATACCATATTTTATTTATCTTAGTTTTGGCATGAGTAATGCTAGCGTTGGTAGCATGATAGCTGGAACTGCATTTGTGATGATGTTAACAGCATTCATTCCATTACCTGGAGCAGTGGGTGGGGCTGAAGGTGCTTTTTATATGTTTTTTAGTCTATTTTTTGCATCTAACAATATATTGGCAGCTATATTATTATGGAGATTAATTACATTTTACTCCTGTATAATTTTTGGGTTTTATGCTTTTATGAAAGAATAAAGATAAGCTCACTATTGCATATTAATCAAAAAAATTCATAAGAAAATTATAGTATTTAAAGGGGACTGATTATGAATATTGGAATTTTTACTGATACTTATTACCCACAAGTAAGTGGGGTAGTTACGTCTACTATTATATTAAAAAATGAATTAATTAAACTTGGACATAATGTAACTATAATTACAGTGACTCACCCAGAGGTCGAGGAGCAAGAAGGCGTAATGAGATTGCCAAGCTTACCTTTTTTTCTATTACCTTCGCAAAGGGTCGGGATGATTTATTCACGTAAAATTATGAATAAGATAAAGAAATTAGATTTAGACATAATCCATACTCAAACAGAATTTAGTATAGGAATATTTGGAAGAATAGTTGCTAAAAGATTGGACATTCCTGTAGTTCACACATATCATACTATGTATGAGGATTACATTCATTATGTATCCCATGGCATAATGCTTAAGCCTGCTTCGCAATTTGCGAAGAAAGTAAGCAAACTATATTGTAGAGACTGTAGTGCTATAATAGTGCCAACAATAAAGGTGAAAGATGCATTAGAAAAGTACGGTTTAACAAGACATATAGATGTAATACCAACGGGAGTCAATATTGAGCCTTTCAAAAGAAGTAATTACAATGAAGAGATTATTCAAAATGAAAAAAAATCTTTTGGAATAAATGAAAAACAACCAGTTGTATTATTTATTGGGCGTATAGCAAAAGAAAAAAGTATAGATGTAATTATAAATAGTATGAAACAGCTAATTAAGAAAATACCAGATTGTAAATTGCTTATTGTAGGTGATGGACCGGAACGTGAAAATCTAGAAGATTTAGCTATGAATCTAGGTTTAAAAAAATCTGTAGTATTTACTGGCGAAAAACCTTGGGCGGAAATTGGTAGGTATTATCAGATGGGAGATGTATTTGTAGGTGCTTCATTAACTGAAACACAAGGATTAACATTTGCGGAAGCTATGGCGGCCCAAATCCCTGTGGTAGCTAAGTATGACAAAAATTTAGATGGTGTAATTGAAGACAAAATCAACGGAAGAATTTTTTATAAAGACGAAGATTTAGCTGAAATATTATTTGAAGTTTTAAGTAATAAAGAGCAAAGCGTCTTGATGGTGGAAAATGCTTATGATGGGATAGAACCATTATCATCTACACGTTTTGGAGAAAATGTTGAGAAAGTTTATATGGAAGTTGAAAGACAAGGGTGTATGTTACAAAATCAAAAGGTAACATAATTAATATATGAGAAGAGAATTGTAAAAGCAATTATCTTCTTTTTTATTTTTTAAATATTTTGTCCTATAATATTTATATATTTGGTACAATGAAATAAATACATAAGAAATGGAGAGGAAGAGAATGAAAATACTTTATTATGATTGTTTTTCAGGTATTAGTGGTGATATGAATTTAGGAGCATTGTTAGATTTAGGTATAGAAGAAAAATATTTAATAGATGAATTAAATAAATTAAATTTAGATGGATATGAAATAAAAGTATCGAGGGATAGTAGAAAAGGTATAGAGGGCACTAAGGTAGATGTAATTTTACAAGGACATCATCATTGTCATGATGATGTCGAAGGTGGACATCATCACTTGCATAATGATGTCGAAGATGGACATCATCACTCTCATAATGATGTCGAAGGTGAACATCATCATGAACACACTCATACCGATGGTGAACACACTCACGGAACTACAGAAGATAAGCATTGTGAGCATGAACACAATCACGATAATCAGCGAAACCTTAAAGACATTCAGCAGATTATAGAAAGCAGTGTGTTAAGTGCTAAAGTTAAGGAATTAAGTATGAAAATGTTTATGAAGGTTGCAGAAGCTGAGGCAAAAGTTCATGGGAAAACGTTATATGAAGTTCACTTTCATGAGGTAGGTGCAGTTGATTCTATTGTGGATATAGTTGGGGCGGCCATTTGCTTAGATTATTTAAATGTTGATAAGATAATGAGTTCCTCTATAGAACTTGGTGGAGGGTTTGTTAAGTGTGCTCATGGACTTATACCAGTGCCAGCACCTGCAACCGTTGAAATATTAAAAGGGATTCCAGTAAAACTTGGAGCAGTTCCCTTTGAAACCACAACACCTACAGGAGCTGCAATTCTAGCAGCCAATGTATCTGAATTTAAAGACGATAATAATTTTATTGTAAATAAGATCGGTTATGGTATAGGTAACAGGGATACGCGAATTCCTAATGTACTTAGGGTTATGTTAGTAGAACAAGCAGAAAAACCAATTAATGAAAACAAATTGACCAGGGTATCTACTGCTGAAGGTGATGAAGAAATATTTGAGCAAATTATTGAATGTAATATGGATGATATGAATTCTGAATTATATGAATACGTTATTGAAAGACTATTTAATGCGGGTGCTTTAGATGTATATTTAACTCCTATAATAATGAAAAAAGGCAGACCAAGTGTAAAAATAAGCGTTTTATGTGGCGAAGATAAAATTGAGAAAATGAAGGAGATATTATTTAGAGAAACAACTACCTTTGGGGTAAGAAGTTTTAGAGTTCACAAAACAAAACTCCAAAGGAAATTTATTAAGAAAAATACTAGTTATGGTGAAGTTACCGTGAAAGAAGCTTATTACAATGGAGATAAAATAAAAAGCAAATTAGAATATGAAGAGTGTAAGGAAATAGCTAAAAGTATAGGTGAGTCTATAAGCAAGGTATATGATAAATTGAGGAATGAAATATAAAATTAGAACTAAAGAGATATAAGATTGGAGTTCTAAATTAAAAAAGGCGGAGAATATATGAATTCAGAAGAAATGAAAAAATTTCTTAAATGCATAAAAGATGGAGATATATCCATTGAAGATGGAGTAGATAAATTAAAGGATTTATCTTATTCAGATTTAGGATTTGCAAAAATAGATAATCATAGAGAACTTAGAGTTGGCTACCCAGAAGTTATATATTGTGAAGGTAAAACCGTGCAGCAGATAAAGGACATTGTTAGTTTGATGCTTACTAAAGATGTAAATATTCTTGGCACAAGAGCCTCTAAGGCAATGTATGAAGGGGTATTGGAAGTATGCGAGGACGCAAATTACAATGAACTTGCAAGGACAATTGTAATTAAGCGGAAGGAAGTTGAGCCTAGAAATACATATATTGCATTAGTAACCGGAGGGACTTCAGATATACCTGTAGCTGAAGAAGCAGCTATTACAGCAGAGATATTTGGGAATAGGGTTGAAAGGATTTATGATGTAGGGGTAGCGGGTATTCATAGATTATTCGAGAATCTTGAAGTTATAAGACGCGCAAGGGTAGTTATTACTGTGGCAGGAATGGAAGGCGCTTTAACAAGCGTCGTTGGAGGACTCGTTGATAAACCAGTTATAGCTGTTCCAACAAGCGTTGGCTACGGAGCTAGTTTTAAAGGTCTTGCCGCACTACTGAGCATGTTAAATAGTTGTTCTAGTGGGGTTAGCGTTGTGAACATTGACAACGGCTTTGGAGCAGGATATTTAGCAAGTATTATTAATAAATTATAAAGTACACTTAGATTATTAATAGAGAGCTGTCTCAAAATAGAAAGTAATTTCTAAAGCGAGATGGCTCAATTTAAATTTGTTAGAGGGGCGAATTAATTATCACCCCAAAATTCTTCTGCCTCTTTTTCCATTTTACTTAGTCTTTTATAATAATCTGGATATTCATTTAAATGGGCTAGGGTTATTTTGCCAGTTATAATAGGGTCATCGTTAGTTATATTAGTAAATGGATTAATATTGCCATGCTCTAATTCAACATTTAATCCAATTCTAAATTGCTCTACGTCAAACTTGTCAAATTTAATATTTAAATATTTAGCAATCCATGCAGCCTCTTCTAAAGTGAAATTCTTTTGTAAAGAACTCCTGTTATTATAAAATCTCATCTTGTTATAAAAATAAGGATACCTAACATGCATATAAACCCTCCCTAAAAATACTTATTACAATATATTATGATGGTGATTCACTATTATATACGCTCTCATAAACTTTAAGGGTATTACGCGCAGTGTTTTGCCATGAAAATTCTTTAGCTCGTATTAACGCCTTAGAGCTAAGTTCTGATCTCAGTTTTTCGTTAGTTAAAAGGTTCCCAATTGCTAGAGACATCTCTTTAATATCATAGGGATCTATTAAAATGCCACCATCACCTACTACCTCAGGAATTGATGTAAGATTAGAAGCAATTACTGGTGTTCCACAATTCATTGCCTCTAAAGGGGGAAGTCCAAATCCTTCGTAAAAAGATGGATATATAAAGGTATCGCAGCAATTATAAAAAACAGGTAAATGGTCCTCAGGTACAAAACCAATAAAAATAACATGAGATTCTATTTTAAGCTTCTTTGCAAGTTTAACTAAGGTTTGATTGGGGTCTTTATAGTCACCTACAAGAACTAAATTATAATTTTTGCTTAGATCTTTATACACCTTAGAAAAAGCAGTTATGGCAGAGGCTACATTTTTTCTTTCACTAAATCCACCCAGGTAGAGTATAAATGGATCAATTAAATTATAAGCGGTTTTTAGAAAATTTTTACAATGGAGTTTATCTAAAGGTTTATATTTTTTATCAGCAGCCAAAGGGGTTACAAAAATTTTTTTCTCATCTATTGGGAAAAATTTAAGAATATCACGTTTCGAAAATTCAGATACGGTTATTATGCCATCAGAATTTCCTATAATTACTGGCATCTCTTTTAAAAATTTCAACAAGTAGCCCCGTCCAACAGTTTCTGGCATAACATATGGAATAAGATCATGAATAGTTACTATTTTTTTACAATATATTTCTTGATTAAAACCTATACCATTTTGGGGCATATGGTATATGTCTATATTTTCTTTTGAAATGTTTTCTGGAAAATAATAATCCTCAAAAAACCTTTGATGCCTTTTAGAAGTCATTACTATTTTGCAGTTTTCTTTTTTTATACTTTCGTAATTATTACCTGACCAAAAAATATGGTAGTTATTCATATCATCTATGTCAATCAGATTTTTAAGTACATTCTCTGTATAAGTTCCTATACCAGTGCCACTATATAAATTGACGCCCCTAGCATCAATTGCGATCTTCATAGGTTCCACTCCTTAAAATTATTTAAAAAAACTCATATCTATAATTTGAAATCTCGTTAATTTGGTAATATATATTAATATATTATTTTAACTTAATAAGTGTGTCAAATGACTAGATATAATTAATCACAAATTACTTAAAAGGTTCATATATTGCAATAGAACAATATTTTGGGGGTTTGGATTTGGAAATTGAGGAATTAAAGGAGATAGTACAAGATAATTATTCTTTTCGTATTAATAATATAAAAAAAATAAAAAATGTCTATAGAATAGAAACTGAAAACAACATGTATTGCTTGAAAATCATTAATTATGAGTTTAAGCATTTTTTATTTATTATTGGTGTTATTAAACATTTGCAGAAAAATGGTTTTCAAAATATACCAGAAATTAAAACAACTAATTATGGCAGAGAGTATATAACACTTGAGAACAAATATGCTTATCTAACACCGTGGGTTGATGCGAGGGAATGTAATTATGATAATCCAGTAGAAATAAAATTATGTACATCAAAACTTGCGCAACTCCATAAAAAAAGTTTGAATTTTAAAGTTACTCCTGATATGAAACCTAGAATAGCATGGCTTAAATGGATAGAAACCTTTAAAACAAGAGAGAAGGAGATACTAGATTTTAAAAGAAGGATAAATGAAAAGGAATATAAGTCGGAATTTGATAGCAATTATTTAAAAGTGATGGAGGGTGAGCTTGCTAGGAGCAATAGATCAATAAGTAATTTATGTAAAAGTGAATATGTAAGTAAGATGAAAGAGGAAATAAAACATAGGGGATTCTGCCATCATGATTATGCTCATCATAATGTATTGATGGAAAAGAGTGGAGGCATGAGTATTATTGATTTTGATTATTGCATTTTAGATACTCATCTGCATGATTTAAGCAGCCTTCTTATAAGAAGAATGAAAAGTGGCAAATGGAGCCTTGAAAACGCACTTTTTATAATGGATGAGTATGATGCTACAAATTTTATATATAAAAGTGACATAGAGGTAATGGCAGCATTTATGGAATTTCCACAGGAATATTGGCAAGTAGGAATTCAATATTATTGGGAAAAAAAGAATTGGGGAGAAGAGTTTTTCTTAAAGAAGCTTGAAAAAATGCATGAGGATAGTGTGGATAAGCAAATATTTATTGAAAAATTTAGACAAATAAAATATGGGAGGTAATATTATGGGAAAAAGCAAAAAAGACATGTACATGGATGAGTCCGAAATCGAGATAATTGAAACAGATGAGTCTACTGTAGAGGATTTTGACATGAAGCTTGAGAATATGAAGGAGGAAGTTAAAAGGCTTAAAAAAATAAGGAGAAGACAAAAAAAACTTAGCGAGCTCGAACTTCAGCAAAGAGAGATATTGAAAAAAATGGACAAAAATTATAAAAAGAATAAATAGCACTTAGCTATGAAATAGCACTTGGCTATAAAATAGCACTTGGCTAGAAAAGCGGTTAACTAATATATTTAATTTGAGGTGATGCCAGTGTCAATAAGCATCTATAATGATTTTTCTGACTATATGATGTTTAAAGGTGTTAAAAATGTAGATGTAATTGGGTTTAAATATAAAAATATAGAACTAGAAATAACTGAAAATTTAATAATAGATCAGTTTGGTGTTATGCATGCTATACATGAAAAATCTTCGGGATTCAATGGGTACCTTAGAAATAGGCTAAATAACAATACAGGGAAAATCATAGAGGAATATAAAATTTCTATTAAAAAGCTGGCTAGGGACATAAATAATATTAATAAAGATGAACCTAAAAATTCATTTGAGGAATTAATTATTAAATATGGGAAAGGAGTTATAAATAGAGGGGAAGAATGTTTAAAAGCTGTATACAAGGCGAATTATTTAGATATTATAACAAGAAGTATGAGACGCACAGAAATATGCCTGGGTAATACAGATTTTCAAAACCTTAGGTTAAATAATTGTATTGAGGTAGTTAGTTTTAAAGATTGTAATTACAACATGGTGGAAATGGATTGTTTTTTTTTGCTTAGTAAATTAAAAAGAAAAGGAGTGAACCTTGATTTTTATAAACTAGCAGAGGAATTTTGTTATATTGAAAAATTAGATGTTAATAGCACAAAATTTCTAGTAGCCTTAATTTCTTACCCTCATGAATTTATGAAATGTTGTAACAAGTATAGAGCAGGTAAAAGATTGTGGAATGAGGACAAATTTTCAGACAAAATCATAAAAACTTTGATTCAAGACGGAGAGTCTTTATTGTAGACAGTAAAGTGATAATTAGAGAGGTGGAAATATGGTAGACGTTAGATATAAGGATAAAACTTATTTAAGCAAATATGATTTAGATGTAAATTTATTTCGCGAATTTGATCTATTAGTTTATGATGTGATTCCAGTAAGGAAGGTATTTATACTTAATACCAATAAAGGTGATAAAGTTTTAAAAAAAGTAAACTATAGCATAGACCAGCTTGAATTTATTAATTATGGTATTGAATATATTAAAAAAAATAACTTTAATAGAATAATTGAATTCGAAAAGACAAAATCCAATCTTATATATGTTCCTTGGAAAGATGATATATATTGTATTATGAATTTAGTAGAGGGAAGAGAGTGCGAGTATAGCAATCCAGTGGACGTTATGCTTACGGCTAGAGCAATAGCACAGCTCCATAGAGCATCAACAGGTATTATGTTTGAAAAGGCATTTGAAAGGCTAATAGCGAAGAATAAACAGCGTTATTTATGTGGTAATGTTATAAAAAATTTCAATAAAAAATTAAAGGAACTCGTGTTTTTTAAAAGTATAGCAAATCGAAATGAAAATAAAAATGAATTTGATTATATATTTTTAGATCACGTTAAATATTATGAGGAAGATATAAAACGAAGTATAAACATTCTTAAAGAATCAGAGTATTATAATTTATGTAATGAAAAAGAAAAAAATATATTTTGTCATCATGACTTAGCTCACCATAATATACTTATTAATAAAGAAGAAGTCTACTTTTTAGATTTTGATTATGCAGTTGTAGATCTAAAAGTACATGATATCTGTAATTTTACAAATAAGGCTATTAAAGATTTTTGTTATGATATAGAAAAATGTCAAAACATTATAAGTGAATATGTAAAAGTTAACCCAATAGATAATCGTGAGTTAAAAGTACTAAGGGGAATGCTTAGTTTCCCAGAGGATTTTTATGGCGTAGCTAGAGATTATTACACAAGGAAAAAACAGTGGAGTGAAGAGATGTTTTTAAACAGATTAAAAAGGAAAATTGGTTATAGAGAAGATCGTGAAGAGTTTTTAGAATGGTTTAAAAATCATTATAAGTGTTAGTGAAAAAGCCCCATATAGTGCTAAATACACTGTGCGGGGCTTTGATTTGGGTAATGTCATTAATAAAACTATTTTTTTCCTTCTAATATATTTTTATAAGCATTTAAAGTATTTTTAGCGGTGTTTTCCCAAGTTAGGTCAGATGATCTTTTTAATCCTTTAGTTATTAGGGATTGTCTTAACACATTATCGTGAAGTACATTATACATTTTTTCACTTAACTCATTAACGTCATAGGGATTTACAAGCAGTGTTGAATCTTTAACAATTTCGGGAATAGAGGTGACATTGGAGGTTATTACTGGAATTCCACAAGCCATTGCTTCAATTGGTGGTAATCCAAAACCTTCATAAAAAGAAGGATATACAAAAAGCTCACATGCATTATACATAAAGGGAATATGGTTCATAGATATAAACCCTGGGAAAATTACTTTATCTTCAATATGCAAATCTTGTGCTCTTTTTTTGTATATATCATAGGATTTACCTTTACTACCTGCAATAACTAATTTAATATCTTTTTTTAGTTTTGGTAAAAGTAGACTAAAGGAATCGAGTAATCCAAGAATGTTTTTTCTAGGACTAAATCCTCCAATATAGAGAATATAATCTCCTGTAATTGAGTAATTTTTTTCAATGATAGATTTACTAAGAACTTTGTCATATGGCTTATAAATATTTTCACTAGCTAAATAAGTAACGTATATTTTTTCTCTTGGAAAGTTAAAAGCTTTAACAATATCTTCTTTTGAATATTCTGATACGGTAATTATACCATCACACAAGGAAATAATATTGGGTAATTGTTCATTGAAGATTTTTAAATATTGTTCACCAACAGTATCTGGCATTTTATACGGAATAACATCATGAAGCGTAATAACGAAAGGACAATTTTTGGCTTCCGGCAGCCCAATACCATTTTGAGGAACGTGATATATGTCCAGAGACTTGTCTATTAATGGGTTAGAGATATTCACCTCATTCCAAAAGTTATTTTGACTTTCTTGTTTAGTATTTTTTATATGGAAGTTTTGTCTAAAGGGTATGGCTAGTTTACAGTCGTCTGGTACAAAGAGCAAATAATCATTATAACTGTCAATTTTATTTAAAGAATGAATTAGTTGGTAAGAATAAGTACCTATACCAGTTCCCCTATACCATTTTGCAGCTCTAGCATCAATTCCGATTTTCATTTTAAGACTCCTTAAACACTGATTTAATATACTAATATATTTTATTATATTAAAAGAAAGCATAAATGTTGTTAAAACATGCAAGAATTTATTCTAAAATAAAATATTAGTAATATAAATTATAGGGGGGTGAGTAATATGATGAGGGAATTTGAAATTGAAAGACAGTATGGCATTAAAATAGAAAGCATACGTCCCAATAAGGGAGTGTATCTTTTGAAGACAAATGATGGTGCTAAGTGTCTAAAGAAAATCAGTTACGGGACACAAAAACTTTTGTTTGTATATGGAGCTAAAGAACATCTCGCAAATAATGGATTCGATAAGGTAGATAGATATTTTTTGAATACGGAAGGAAACCCTTATGCATTAGTTAACGAAGATATTTACACACTATCGACATGGATAGATGGTCGTGAGTGTGATTTTCACAATGAAGAGGATTTAGTTAAAGCTGCAAAAAACTTAGCTTATATGCACATTGCATCCAAGGGATATGACCCACCAGAAAATAGTAAGTTAAAAACAGACCTTGGAAGATGGCCTCACTTAATGGAAAAAAGAATAAAGTCCTTTGACAAAATGCAAGGTATGATTAGAAAAAAGAAAAATAATAAAACAGATTTTGATATGAATTACATTAGAAGTGTTGAATTTCAAAAGGAATTGGGCAAAAGAGCTATGGCAATACTCGATGACTCAAGGTATTTTGATATATGCAGGTTAACCGAAGAAGAAAAAGGATTTTGCCACCATGATTATACTTATCATAATATTATCATTGATAAAAATAATGATGTTAACATAATTGATTTTGATTATTGCAAAAGAGAAGTAAAAGCATATGATTTATCTAATTTTTTAATCAAAATGCTTAAGAAGCAGGATTGGGACATAAAATATGCGCAAGTAGTATTAGAGGCATATAGTAGTGTAAATCCTCTGTCATTCGAAGAGTACAGACTCATATATGCATTTTTAGTATTTCCACAAAGATATTGGAGACTTTGCAATAGATATTATTATAATGAAGTTACTTGGATTCAAAATACCTTTAACAAGAAGATGGAGGAGTTAATTTCTGAAAAAGAAAAGTTTATGGTATTTATTGAAGAATATAAAAAAGTATTTAATCAGAAGTAGTAAAAGTTCTGGTTACAACATTCATTATGATATTTATTAAAGTTATGTAGATATAATATTTACATAACTTTTTTTACGCTCACCTATTAGCTATATTTTCATAATATATATTATAAGGTTAAATATGGAGGTGGTATTGTGAAAATAGGAGACATTGTAGTAAGGAAATCTTATGGGGGGGACATTACCTTTAAAATAATTGATATTGTACCAGATGATAATAATTACGTGTATTTACTTAAGGGAATAAATTTAAGAATAGAAGCGGACTCTTTAGGTGAGGATTTAGAATTAGTATCAGAAGAGGACATTTATGAAATCGATAAGGTTTTTAATAAAAAAGTAAATAACTCCATTAAAAGAATCTTAATGAATAGGGTTAAGGGGACAAGAGGAGACAAAGCAGCTATAGATTTTAAAGGAAAAGTTAAGGATATGCAGTTAAAACAAGAAAGGTACAGAGAATTTAAAAATAAAGATATGACATTTGGAAGACCTGGGAAAATACTACATGTTGATGGAGATGCAGAATATCTAGAGGTTTGCATGAAAACTTATAAGCAGTTATCTTTAAATGCTGTGGGTAGGGTAATATCAGAAAAAGACCAACCAAATGAAATAGTAAATTTAGTTAAGGAAGTTAAGCCAGATATAGTAGTAATTACAGGGCATGATGGCATGATAAAAGGAATAACTAATTATATAGATCTAAGCAATTACAGAAATTCAAAGTACTTTGTAGAGGCTGTTATGGCCCTTAGAACTTATAATAGTAACTATGATGATTTAGTTATATTCGCAGGCGCATGTCAATCTTGTTATGAGGCGATTTTAGATGCTGGTGCAAATTTCGCTAGTTCACCAAATCGTGTATTAATTCATTGCCTTGATCCTGTTTTGGTTTCTGAGAAGATTGCCTATACAAATATAGAAAACGTTGTAGCTATCGAAGACGTTATACAAAATACTATAACAGGACTTTCAGGTATAGGAGGCTTACAAACTAGAGGAAAGTATAGAGAGGGATTTCCAAAGTCTCAATATATATAAATGAATAATATATATAATTTAAGAAGATACTATAAAAGTTTATATTGAAAATATTACGCGATTAAAATATATCGGGGGATTATCATGCAAAGACCTATAAAAATTAATTATATGGCCATTAATCTATGAAAATGAATTTTGTTAACATAAAATCGACATTGACAAAATTGTTATAGTAGTGATAAAATATTTAGTTTACTTGACAAAAAATAAAATTAGATATATAATATAAAATGTGGAAAGAGGTGTTTGCAGTGGAAAAAATAAATGTATTGACTTCAATAAAAGATGAGATTGAAAGTCATGTTGGCGAAAGAGTAACATTAAAAGCTAATGGTGGAAGAAGGAAAATTCTTGTAGATAATGGAGTTATCGAGAAGACATATCCCAACATTTTTGTTATTAGATTAGAAAAAGACACCCACAGGACTGTGACATATAGTTATTCAGATGTTTTGACAAAAACGGTTCAAATAGTTTTTGCAGGATGAGACGATACTGTATCATAGTATCGTTTTTTATATTTATAAATTAATTTTATGTTAATAGGATTAACAGAGCATATATTTGGAAGAATGCATTTAGTTAGTAATAACAGTGCGTTTTACATAATATATGCTTTTTATTTTTCACTTGAAAATTATGAAGAATTTTGTTGTACGAAAATATAAATCAAATATCATATTTTGGGTACTCTTTCTATATATATTAATAGTAGGTATTTTAGGAGGGTAACAATCCATAAATGCTACCCCAATAGAAATACAAGGAGGTATAGTATGGATATTAATTTGATAAGAGAAAACATAGAGTATGAACAACTACTAGGAGAAAATACTGTTGATACAGTGGTGAAAGAAGAATTTGTAATACCGGATACTCATCCAGATGTTAGGGAAATTCTTATGTTGGATGTCAAAGCTTTAATAGTCTCTAAAGAAATAATTGAAAATAAAGTATATTTAGAGGGTCAACTTCAATATAATGTGCTTTATATTACAAAAGATCAAGAACGTAGCGATGTTGAGAATGTTATATATAGTTCTAAGTTCTCAAATACAGTAGATATAATGGGAGCTATGCCTGATATGCTTTGTGATACTGAGTGTTTTGTAGAACATATGGAGTGCAGAATAGTAAATGAGAGGAAAATTTGTTTAGAGGGTATTTTAAATTCAAAATGTGAGATTTATAAAAATTTTAGTTTCCAAATAGTTAAAGACATTGAAGCAGTTAAGGATGTTCAATATTTAAAAAATCCAGCTAGTATAGATAAAGTCACAAGGAATTTTACTGGAGAGCTTGTTGGGAAAGCAAATATAAAAATTCCAATGGAGAAACCTGAAATTGCTAAAATTATAAAACAAGATGTTAACATTCACAAGAAAGAAGTAAAGTTATATGACGGAAAAATTCAAATTAATGCCTATGCATTTATTAATATGATATATAAGGGCAAAGATAGTAGAGAATTGACTTATATTGAGCACGAGGTAATGCTCAATAAAGAGTTAGATTTTGAAGAGGTAAATCCATACATGGATAATTACACAGACTTTAAAGTAGATGGTGTGCAGTTTGATATTAAGGAAGATGATTTGGGAGAAAAAAGAATTATTGATGTAGAATTTATGATAAAAACTAATACAAGGGCTATGCACAAAGAAGAAGTGGATATGATCGAAGATGTATATTCTCCAACTACTAAACTTGAGATGGATAAAAAAGATTATGGCCTTAATGTAATGCAAGGACAATTACTCACGGAGACATTGGTTAAGGGAGATATAGAACTAAACAATGGGATGGCGAAACCTACCAAAATAATTATGAGCAATGCCAGTGTTTGTATAACAGATAAAAAGGTAATTGAGGATAAGGTTATAGTTGAGGGTATAATGAACGTAACTGTATTATACAGAAGTGATGATGAAGAGAAATATCTTTCTGCTGTATCCGAGGAAATTCCTTTCACCTGTGGGGCTGATATATTAGGCACTAAAATAAATATGAGCAGCTTATGCAAGGTAGCGCTAGAAAATATAAATGTAGATATCGAGGCTGGAAATATAGCAGTTAGAGCTGTAGTTAAAGTATATGTAAGAGTAAACTATATGGTTCAAAAGAAATTTTTAGTTGATGTCTACCCAATAGAGGGGGAATTACCTAAGAAAAAAGCTAGTATTACTATTTATGTAGTTCAACCTTCAGACACATTGTGGAAAATTGCTAAAAAATATAATACAACAATACAAGAAATCGCAAGAGTGAATCAAATAGAAGACCCTAACATTATAAAAGTATCACAAAAACTTATAATACCAGGTAGAATAATTATATAATTAAAATGCTTGGAATATTGAAAAGATAATATTACAATTAGTTTTTGGACAGTAAAACCTTCATGTGTTATAAATAACACATGAAGGTTTTATTTTTTTATGCTATCAGTTTTAAAATTATATGTAGCAATATTAAATTTATTGTAATATACTAATTTTATTAATAACATTTAACAGAGTTTAATAGATAATAGCTACTTTAGTAGATAAAGCTACCGTTGTAGCTTATTAATAGAGAGTTGGAGGAAAATCATGTTAGTGAAAGCTTATGGAAAAATAAATATATCTTTAGATATAGTAGGTAAAAGAGAAGATGGATATCATTTGCTAAAAATGATTATGCAAAATGTAGATTTATATGATTCTATGTCTTTTCAAAAATGTAATAAGGGTATTAATATAAGCTGTAATAAACCATATATACCTACAGATGACAAGAATTTAGTATATAAAGCAGCAGAGCTTTTTATGAATACTTATGATATTCATGAAGGTGTAAATATATATCTTAAGAAAAACATCCCAGTAGCTGCTGGTATGGCAGGGGGAAGTGCAGATGCAGCAGCGGTTTTTAAATCATTGAACCAAGTATTTAATGTAAATGTAGATGACAATGAACTTATGAATTTAGGCGTCAAAATAGGTGCAGACGTTCCTTATTGTATAGTGGGAGGAACTGCAATGTGTGAAGGTATAGGAGAGATTATTACACCACTTCCTCCTTTTAAAAATCAAATTTTAGTACTGGTCAAGCCTAATTTTGGAGTATCTACCAAGGAAGTTTTTAAAAACTTAGATTTTAATAAAATTTTTAAACATCCAGATACAGAGGCGATAATAAAAGCCATGGAACAAGAAAAATTAGAAAATGTATGTAAAGATATGAAAAATTTACTTGAAAATGTTACACTAAGAAAATATCCAGTTTTGAAAAGAATAAAAGAAGATATGGTTAAAATGGGAGCTATGGGGGCAATGATGAGCGGAAGCGGACCAACAATATTTGCTTTTTTCGATGATATGTTAAAAGCTCAGAGATGTTATGATAAATTCAAACTTTTATATAAAGAAGTATTTATAACAAGAACAATTTAGATATAATTATATAGTGAAATATGGAACGTGTAAAAGCCTTTATGGTTTTTGCACGTTTTTATATTTATATAAATGAATATTTTCTCTCAGTGTCGTAAAAACTAGCTAAATCAAATTAGATTAAATTTATTATTGTATAAAGTTTCATAATTTACAGTGTTTTGTGAATCATATTAAAATAGGGAGCATGAAAATGAAAATTTTACATTTATGTGGTATATATTTTTTAGCAATGATGGTAATTCAAGGTACCGTTTTACTTACAGTTGACGTTAAAAATTTTAAAAAATTTAGTATGGGAATCATTAGTAAAAAAGCGCGTATTTTAGGGTGGTCAGCGATTATTATATCTACAATTTTATTTATATTGAGGTGGATATTTTAACTAAATTACAGAAGTTGTCAATATTGAGGTACCTAAGTTGATGATTTAACTGAAATTGCATAGTTAGATTTTACATATATGAGGAAGTGAATTATGAAGGAGAAAATTAACGATAAGATTGAACCTAAGGCAGAAAAAAACATAGAGTATTTAAAAGAACTTTTACAAGATAACTCAGACGTTATTTTTAGAACTTTTAATGTGGGCGAATGGAAAGCTTCATTAGTTTATATTGATGGAATGGCAGATAAACTACTACTCGACCATTATGTATTAGAACCATTAATGTTAGCTTCAAAGGATATAGAGAATGTGGAGCAAATAAAAAACAATATACTTGCAGTGACTGATATGCACGAAGTGAAAAAACTAAGTGAAGGAGTTAAGTCTGCCCTGTCTGGTGACACATTAATGTTTATAGATGATCTAGACTGCGCCTATATAATTGCAACGCGTTTTTGGCCTGCTAGAGGGGTAGGAGACCCATCTGGCGAGACAGTGATTAGAGGGGCGAGGGATGGATTTACAGAAACCATAAGATTTAATACTGCATTAGTAAGAAGGCGAATTAGGGATACAAGGCTGAAAGTTAAACCTAAATCAATAGGACATAGATCAAAAACAGATGTGGCCATTATGTATATTGACGACATAGTTAATAAGGATGTACTTAATGAACTTTTGCAAAGAGTAGACAAGATAAACATTGATGCGGTTCTTGATAGTGCCTACATTGAGCAACTAATAGAGGATAATAAATACTCGCCGTTTCCTCAAATACAAAGCACCGAGAGGCCAGATGTTGTAGCTGCAGCTTTATATGAAGGTAGAGTGGCTCTACTTGTAGATAATTCACCTTTTGCAATTATTGTACCAACTACATTACCTAATTTATTTCAATCTCCTGATGATTATTATCAAAGATGGATGTATAGTTCTGTAGTTAGATTTATTAGGATGCTTTCAATTCTTATTTCTCTTACTGCACCGGCACTTTATGTAGCGATAACGTCGTTCCATACATCGATAATACCTACAAAATTAGCATATGCAATAGCAGCTTCTAGAGAAGGCGTACCTTTTCCCGCATTTATGGAAGCTATAATAATGGAACTATTTTTTGCACTACTTATGGAGGCTGTGGTTAGATTGCCAAGGCCAATTGGATCCACTATTGGTATTGTAGGGGGACTTGTTATAGGGCAATCTGCGGTGAGCGCAGGAATAGTTAGCCCGGTTATGATAATAATTGTAGCTATTACGGCTATTACTACTTTTGTAACCCCTAATTATGAAGTCTCTACAGCTTTTAGACTTGTAAGATTTTTGATTCTAATTGCTTCAGCAATTGCAGGTCTTTATGGGATAATGATTGGGCTTATTATACTTCTCATTCACTTAGTTAGAATGAAAAGTTTTGGAATACCTTATTTAGCACCAGCGGTTAATACTGATATGAAGGATTTAAAAGATATGTATATTAGAGAACCAATATCAAAATTTAAAGAAAGGCCTAAGTATATGAAAACGGGAGATAGGATAAGGCAAAAATAATTTAGAACATCTTTTATTTGGAGGTGAAGAATATATTTTGAAAGAAAAAAAAATAATTGGAGATTTTGGATTATTTACAACTATTGTAGTAGCAATAGTTGGTGTAGGGATATTTTCATGCCCTAGAAATGTTATAGATAAAGTAGGTAGTGATGCATGGATTGTTACTCTAATTGCAGGGGTAGTAGTTTTTTTATTGTTATATCTTATTTACAAGGTAATGAAGAAAAATGATTTTGAGGATTTTACATGTATATTGCAAAACAGTTTTGGTAAGTATCTTGGAGGAGCATTTGCTATTACCTTTTCGATGTATAGTATATTTATTGTTTCTCTCGGAATGAGGGAATTTGGTGAAGTAATTAAACTATATTTATTAAGGCAGACACCTACAGAATTTATTTTAATGATTACAATTTTGGCAGGAACCTATTTAGTTAGAGGCGAAATAGGGGATTTAGTTAAGTTTAATGAAATTTCATTTTGGGTTATGTTTATTCCTGCATTTACAGTATTAGCGTTTACAACGTTAAATGCTGATTTTACAAATTTATTGCCAGTTCTTAATAATAAGCCTTTGGATTATTTAAGGGCTTCTAAGTACATTTTGTTCTGTTTTGGAGGAATAGAAATAGCTTATCTTATTCTTCCTTATGTTAAAAATAAAAGTAATTCATCAAGTGTGTTAAAAAAGAGTATTATGTTTGTAACTTTATTTTATTTAATTGTAATGATTCTTGTTTTAGCTGTATTTTCTAAAGCTCAGGGTAGTATTTTATTATGGCCAACTATCACTATGATACAGTCTTTGGATATACCAAATACATTTATAGAACATTGGGAAGGAATTGTAATGTCATTCTGGATATTTTTTTATTTTACTACTTTTGTTAACTCGTATTTCTTCTCTAGTGAGATAATAAAAAATGTATTTAAATTGAAAGATACTAAGCTATCTTCGCTTTTGATTATGCCATTTATTTATATAATAGCATTATATCCAGAGAATATAGCTGACCTTTACACTTTGCAGTTTAAAAATATTCCGCTCATATTAATAGCTATATTTCTTTTTGCAATGCTACCTATACTTATCTTACTTAAGGGCAAAGGTAAAGAGCGCGGAAGGGGGAGAAATGCGGATGAGATTTAAAAAGGTTTTGCCTATTATAATGTGTTGCATGTTACTTAGTGGATGCTGGGATAGAGTAGAGATAGATAGGCGTAATTTTATATCAACTATAGCGATAGACCCAGGAGACGATATTGCTAAAGAAAAGGAACTAAAAACGATTAAACCGGAAGAACCCTTTGCGGAGAGGCAAATTAAGAAAATTAATGTTACTTATGGATTCCCGGATATGAGTATGATCGGTGCAGGTAAAAGTGGAAGTCCTATGGAGAAATATATTAACACACAGGCTTACTCTATGGAGGATGCTTATTCCGAAGCTATGGCTAAAAGCAGTAGAGATATATATATGGGACATACCAAGCTACTTATATTGAGCAGTGATATATTAAAACATAAGGAAACGGTTAAAGAGATAGTAGATTATTTAGAGCGGAATCCTAGTATAAGTAGAATGATGCAGGTAATAGTCTCAGACGGGGCAGCGCAGGATTATATAAAATTCAAACCTATGACTGAAAATAGTGCCCAATATTATATTTCTGGACTTATGGAAAACAGCAAGAGGAATTCCAGGATTATGAGCATGACCTTAAATGAATTTCTTATACTTTTAAGTGAAAATGGGAATGCATTGCTACCTCGAATTAGTATAGATAAGGAAAAAAATGAACTGATGTTATCTGGTGCTGCTATAATTAAAGATTATGAAATAAAGGGATATTTTACTCCACTGGAGCTACTGGATATCCAGCTTCTAAATGGCAAGTTTACCGCTGGGAAAAAAGTCATATATATAGATGGACACCCAGTTGATTTTATAATTGATGGTTATGATAGGAAAATGGAAGTTGTGGAAGATGGAGATAAGTTAGCTATTAATGTGAATTTAAGGCTTGAAGGACAGCTAGGCGAATATACCGTGGGTAAAAAAATGCTTGAAAAGGATGAGTTACAAAAGATCCAAAATGATTTTAATAATTCCATTAGTTTAGAATGTGAAAAAGTTATGGCAATTTCTATAAAAGAATTTGAGATAGATCCATTTGGGGCTCGCGAGTATGTTCAAAAATTCAAACCTTCTTTATGGAACAAAATACAGAAAGATTGGAATGAAAAATATAAAAATGCAACAATAAATGTAACTGTTAGTACTGAAATGCGAAGAATTGGAGCAGCTCAGTGAATACAATTACATAATATGGTAATAATTCTAATATAAATATATGTATTCTAAGGGGGATAATCATGAAAAAATTTATATTAATGAGTTTAACCATAATTATTATAATTTCTATAGCTTTAAATTGGAGTAAAGTAAGCGTGAAGGCTAATCAAAAGGATGTTGCTGGTAAACTTATCAGATTTCATGTTATAGCGAATAGTGATGGAAAAATAGATCAAGCGTTAAAATTAAAAGTAAGAGATTCTGTTTTAAAATATATATCACCAAAACTAGTGGATTGCAAGAGTATAGGGGAATCAAGAGAAATTATAAAAAGTGAAGACGCAAACATTAAAAAAATTGCTCAAACGGTTATAAAAAACAATGGATTTAAGTATTCAGTAGCCACAACCCTTTCACAGGAGAATTTCCCAGTTAAAACCTATGGAAATATAACCCTGCCTCAAGGTAAATATGAGGCTTACAGAATAATTATTGGAACGGGCTCAGGTAAAAATTGGTGGTGTGTTATGTTTCCACCACTATGTTTTGTAGATATCACAAAAGGAAATGTGTCCTATGCAAAGACAGAAAAAGAAATGAAGACAGTATTGTCAGATGATGAGTACAATTTGGTAGATAATACTGTAAGTAGTAAAGAAATAGTTGTGAAATTTAAACTGGTGGAGATTTTCAGCAAATTATTTAGCTAAACAAAGTATCTAGAAAAAGATTAGAAGAAAAAGATTGTTAATTGTTATTTACTAATGAAGAATACTGGGAGGAAAACATATGAAAATGATAAAGAAAAGAATGCTGTATACAAGCGCTGTAGCTGTAATTGTTGTATTTTCAACTACTTTTGCTATACTGATGTTTTTGGAGAGATTAGATTATAGAAATTACCTTCAAGCTCAATATAGTAAGAATATGTATGAGCTTGTTAATTCCGTACAAAATATAAGAACAAATTTAGGCAAATCAGCTATTGTTGGATCTCGTGAACAAAGCATAGTGGTTTTTGAAGAAATCTTTAGATACTCAGCAACTGCAAATGATAAATTGCATTCATTACCACTGGACCAAGAAGTTGTTTCCGATACTAGTGTGTTTTTAACTCAAGTAGGAGATTTCTGTTATACGTTAGCAACTGCAGCATCTGAAGGAAAGGAAGTTAGCGATAAGGAAATTAAATTAATTGATGGATTAGAGAACCAATCATATACACTCCAGGAACAATTAAATGGTGTGCTTACTGATATAAATGAAGGTAAAGTGAAATGGGGAGACATTAGGAAAAAAAGTAGTGGCGTACTTGCAAAATCAGGGAATGATCTTGTAAATGAAAAATTTATAGGTATACAAAAGCAAATAGTTCAATATCCAGCATTAATTTATGATGGTCCTTTCTCTGATAATATATTAGAAATAAAGCCTAAAATAATGTCTGAAGGTGTAGTAAGTCAAAAGGTTGCAATAGAAAATATAAAAAAAATATTTGGAAAAGATAAAATAGCAAATATTGAATATAAGGCAACAGAAGGAAAAACTACAATTCCTTCCTATACTTTTAACATAACATTTAAAGGGCAAGAAAAAAGTAAGGCTAAAACGGTATTAGAAATAAGCAAAAATGGTGGCAAAATATTATATTTATTAGATAATAGGCCTATAGGAAAAGCGACTTTAGATATTAAAAAAGCAATAGAAGGTGGAAGTAAGTTTATTAGTAAACTAGGGTATAAAAATATGGAGCCTACATATACCCTAAATTATGAAAATACAATAGTAGTAAGTTATGTATATAAACAAGGGGAAGTAACAATTTACCCAGATCAAGTAAAACTTAAAATTGCGCTTGACGATGGCAGTATTATAGGAATTGAATCCGAAAAATTTTTAGTGTCTCATGTTGAAACAAGGAAGGACACTACTCCAAAAATAACTTTAGGCAAAGCACAAGAAAAGGTTGGGAAAAGGCTAAAAATAAGTAAAGTTAGTTTAGCTATAATACCTACTGAGATGAATAAAGAAGTTTTGTGTTATGAATTTTTAGGCATATATGAGGAGAAAAGTTTTATAGTATATATTAATGCGAGTACCGGGTATGAGCAAAGGATAATTGAAATAATAGACACTCCTAATGGGAAATTAACTATATAGCTGCTTAATGAGAGGGTATATGTGAATAAAATGCGTATATCCTTTTTTTTATTGAGTTTGTCGGAAATAGAAATTACTTTTACAATTAAAGAATTTTAAATGTTTTGTTTATTAAATTATAATACAAAGTAATAGATAGAAATGATATGATATAATATAATAAATATATTTATTATTATATTTTTAATAGATTTATTTATTAGACTATGTTTTATTATTTGTAAAATTTATTTTTTAAAAATAGTTATTATGGTTATAAGGAGTGAGAATTAATGAAAAAGAAAATAGCAGTATTATTCGGTGGTCAGTCCACAGAACATGAGGTATCGAGAGTGTCAGCAACATCAGTATTACAAAATATTGATCAAACAAAATATGATATATACCCGATTGGAATAACTAAGGATGGGTTATGGTTTGAATATACTGGTAAATTAGAAAATATAGAAAATGGAGAATGGGAAAAAGACGAATATTTTAAAACTGCAGAGGGGCAACAGTTATTGTTTAATAAAGAGGTAGATGTGGTATTTCCAGTATTGCATGGACTTCTTGGAGAAGACGGTACTATTCAAGGTATGTGTAAATTATCAAATATTCCTTGTGTGGGTCCTGGAGTAATGTCTTCCGCTATTTGCATGGATAAAATATATACTAAATTTCTATTGGAAAACTTTGATGTAAAGCAAGCTGATTATGTAGTTATAAATGCTAGCGAATATATAAAAAACAAAGAAATGTTAATAGAAAAAATAGAAAAAAAACTCGGCTATGATGTGTTTATTAAGCCATCTAACGGTGGGTCTTCAGTAGGGATAACAAAAGCACATAACAAATGTGAGCTAGTACTTGGAATAGAAGAAGCACTAAAATACGATAGAAAAATTTTAGTTGAGCAAGCTATAAATGCAAGAGAGATTGAGGTGGCAATACTCGGAAATGAGTGTCCACTTGCATCTATTCCAGGAGAAGTAGTCCCAGCAAAAGAATTTTATGATTATGAAGCTAAATATAAAAGTGAAGCATCTAAACTATTAATACCAGCAGCACTGCCAGCGGAGAAGTTAGAGTGGATTAAGGAAGAAGCTATAAGAATTTATAGTATTTTAGATTGCGCAGGCATGGCTAGAGTAGATTTTCTAGTAGATAAGGAAACAGAAGAGGTATATTTAAATGAGGTCAACACTATCCCAGGGTTTACTAAAATAAGTATGTATCCAAAAATGTGGCAGGCTACAGGGATAACTTATGTGGAGTTAATTGATAAACTTATTGAATTAGCTATAGAAAGAAACAATAAATAATAATACCATTAAGATTTACTGAAATTTATGAAAATGAAGACGGGAGAAATAAATATGACAACAGCTTTGGCTATGATCTCTGGAGGCCTTGATAGTACGCTAGCAGCAAAACTTGTAAAAGATCAGGGGATAGATGTTATTGGAATATGCTTTAAATCGAACTTTTTTAATGAGAAAAATGCATTGGAAATGGCAAAACAAATAAATATCCCCTTAGAAGTTGTGGATTTTTCAGATAAGCATTTTGAAATGGTAAAGAATCCAAAACATGGTTATGGTAAAAATATGAATCCTTGTATCGACTGCCATGCTATGATGATGAGATATTGTGGAGAATTATTAGAAAAATTTCATGCAGACTTTATTATAACGGGAGAAGTTTTAAATCAAAGACCTATGTCGCAAAATAGATCAGCATTAGATATAGTGAAAAATGAGTCTGGTATAGGTCACAAAATATTAAGACCATTATGTGCTAAAAATCTTAATCCAACTCAAATGGAGATAGATGGTCTAATAGATAGAGAAGCTCTAATGGACATAAAAGGAAGAAATAGAAAAGTTCAAATGGAATTGGCACTAAAATGGGGTATTCTAGATTATCCATCACCTGCTGGGGGATGTAAACTTACGGAGCCTAACTATTCTGTAAGACTTAAGGACCTTCTAGAGCATAAAGAAAATCCATCAAAAATAGATTTAGAATTATTAAAAATAGGAAGACAATTTAGGTTTTCTAAAGATAATAAAATTATATCTACAAGAAATGAAGAAGAGGGCAAATTGCTAGAACAATTTTTAACAAAGGAAGATCTAATGTTTTTAGCGAAAGACTATAATGGGTCAACAGTTGCTATAATTGGAAAAGCTGAATTTGAAGATATCGAATTCGCAGCTAGAATAACAGGTAGGTATTGTAAGGGACGTCAGGAGAAAGTTGTATCTATTAGTTATGGATGTGATGACAAAAATTTAGATAAATTTATAAATGTGGCGCCATTAGTGGAGGAAGAAATAAACAACTATATTATAAATTAGCGAGGGGTAAATTAATGAAAAAAAATGCAATAATTTCAGTTGTCAGCAAACAATCAGATAATGAAGATGATGGTGATGCAATTGAGGTAGTGACACCTGGAGAATTCTACAAAGAAGATAATTGCTACTATGCAGTATATGAAGAAACGGAAATTTCAGGAATGAAGGGAACGACTACTACATTAAAGATTGATGAAGAAAAGTTCACTCTTATAAGGACTGGAACTACTAATACGCAAATGAATTTTAAAAAATATTCAAGAGACTTAACGCTGTATAATACTCCACATGGAGCCTTAGATCTTACTGTGGACACTAAGGAATTAAAAATGAATGTGGATAATAGTGGCGGAGATGTATTTATAGATTATGACATGATAATAGGAAACCAACAAATTTTAAGTACTACTTTGAAAATAAACATTAAAGCGTAAGAACAAATAGTGCAATCAGTATGAACTTTCTCCTATGTGGCACCAAATAAGAGTTTGAAACGTGAAATTCCATTAAGAAATTCTAATCTTTTGAAAATATAAAATTCACTAACACTCACATTCGGCATTCGCCGGTTCGCTAGCCTTCCTTACAGTCAGGCTCACGAGAATTTTATATTTGCAAAAGAAGAATTTTAAATGGAATTTCAATGTTTCTGCTCTTCTTATTTGGTGCTACTACCGGAGAAAGTTCATACTATATCATATTTACTCCAAGATATATCTATTGTGGATGGCATATAAGAAAGTAATAAATTTTAATAAACCATAAGTTTTTGTGGTTTAGTTATGTTACACATAAAAATTTATAAAAAGTACCTTTAAACCTTCGTAATATAAGGGTTTAAGGGTATTCTTATTTTTGAATTAAGTTATAAATTTCATTCTTTGGATAGTTTTTGTGGATTATTGTCAATAATTTAATTAACGCAATAATGTATAGAGAATCTAGGGGTGGTTTAATGTTAAAAAATATTGATTATGATAAGATAATAGATGCGATTTGTTATGTTAAAGGTATAACAAGAGAAACATCTTTTAAGATATTAAAAGATAGAGAATGCAAGTATATTTTATTTTTACTATTAAGAAAATATAAATGCAGAGATATACAAAGTGCTTATACAGATTATATATGTTCAACTAAAAGAGCTACTAATTACTGTTTAAAAAAAGCAGAGGAAAGATTTTTTATTAATAAAGAATTTAGAGAAATGTATTTTGAAATAGAGAGTATATTAGATAAAGTAGAGTAAATATATATGTATAAAGATTTGAAAATTAACATGAAAAAATCCACAAAAAAAAGAAAACCAAAAAAACACTGGTTAATGATAAAAAAGTATGATAAGATATTAATATTGTTTTTAAAAAAATGTTTTAAAAAAAACCTATACCATTATATTTATAGGGTAATTTCTATTATAAAATTGTAAAGAACATTTGTCAAGCTATTTTGAAAAATAATTATTATAGACTTTTATAAGTTTTACATAATCATGTTTTAATAATATCTGGTAATAAAAAAACAACTTAAAATGAGGAAAAAACATAGGAGGAATAATTATGAGTACTAAGTACATATTTGTCACAGGTGGAGTAGTGTCATCTTTAGGAAAAGGAATAACAGCAGCATCTCTTGGGAGGCTTTTAAAGAATAGAGGATTAAAGGTGTCTATTCAAAAATTTGATCCATATTTAAATGTGGACCCAGGTACTATGAGCCCATATCAACACGGGGAAGTTTTTGTTACAGATGATGGTGCCGAAACAGATTTAGATTTAGGACATTATGAGAGATTTGTTGATGAAAATTTAAGCAAGAGCAGTAATGTGACTACTGGAAAAGTATATTGGTCAGTTATAACAAAAGAGAGAAGAGGAGACTTTTTAGGTGGCACAGTGCAGGTAATACCACATATAACTAATGAGATAAAAGAAAGAGTCTATAGAGTAGCTAAAGAAAAAGATGTAGATGTTGTTATAACTGAAATTGGTGGAACTATTGGAGATATTGAATCTTTACCTTTCTTAGAAGCTATAAGGCAGGCAAAATATGAAGTAGGAATAGGGAATGTTTGTTTTATTCATGTTACATTAGTACCTTATTTAAAGAAAGCTGGAGAGCTTAAAACAAAACCTACACAACATTCTGTAAAAGAACTAAGAAGTATAGGTATTCAACCGGACATCATTGTATGTCGATCTGAAAAAGAAATATCAGAGGATATGAAAGCTAAAATTGCCATGTTCTGTAATTTGGATGCGGACTCTGTAATTCAAAATTTAGATGCTGAAAATTTATATGAAGTACCACTTATGCTTCACAATGAAGGATTAGATACTCTAGTTTGCAAAAAATTAAAATTAGATTGTCATGAAATAGATAATGCTGCTTGGATAAATATGGTTGATAAATTAAAGAATTTATCTGGAAACGTGAAAATAGCACTAGTTGGAAAATATGTAGAGCTTCATGATGCATATATTTCTGTTGTTGAGGCACTTAGTCATGGAGGCCTTGCTAATGATTGTAATGTAGAGGTTAAATGGGTAAATGCTTGCGATGTGACTCAAGAGAATGTACACGAAATATTAGGCGATGTTGACGGAATATTGGTTCCTGGTGGCTTTGGTGACAGAGGAATAGAAGGCAAAATTGAGGCAACGAAATATGCTAGAGAAAATAAAGTGCCATTCTTCGGAATATGCCTTGGAATGCAGTGTGCTGTTATAGAGTATGCAAGAAACGTTGCAGGACTAAGTGACGCTAATAGTTCAGAAATAAATGCTGAAACAAAGTATCCAGTAATAGATTTAATGCCAGATCAAAAGGATTTAGATGAAAAAGGTGGCACTATGAGACTCGGATTATATCCATGTAAGTTAACAAAAGATTCTAATTCTCATGAAGCATATATTGATGAAGTGATATATGAAAGACATAGACATAGATATGAATTTAATAATGAATATAGAAAAGCTGTAACTGATGCAGGACTTATCCTTACAGGAACAAGCCCTGATGGAAAACTAGTTGAAATAGTTGAAATTAAAGATCATCCATGGTTTGTTGGAGTTCAGTTTCATCCAGAACTTAAATCTAGACCTAATAATCCACATCCACTATTTATCCAATTTATTAAGTCGTCAATTGAACATAATAAATAATATACTTAAAGGCTGCGGAATCATAAGCAGCCTTCATTTTTTTGATTTATATTAAATAATAAAAGAATAAAAGAATAGAATTTTTATAAAGAATTAAAATAAATACATATAATTTCAATCCGAAATTAGAAGGAATTTACTAAAATTTATAGAATTTAATAGTAAACAATAAAATAAAATGGAATAGAGTTGAAATGTGGAGGTGATATAATTGATATTTGATACCAATATTGCTATAGCTTTAAAGAATTCCAGTGGTGTGTATAAGGTTTATGAACTGACAATATTTGAAATAGAAAATATGAAGTTTAAATTTCCATCTTTAAATGTTAAAGTGGATAAAGGAAATGAAATATTAATTAAGCTTAAGTGTCCATTATGTGGCGAAAATCATTTCTATCATTATAAAATCAACGAACTTTTAAAAATGAATATGGTTATAGGAGGGTGCGAGCAACTAGCCTTGCCTATATTTTTGATTGGTAAGAATAAAAAAGTTATAGAAAAGGTAAATGAATATAGAGAAACTATAGAGAAAATATACGCTATGATGTAATAGAAATAGTGACTGATTATGAGGCACACTTAAAACTCGTAGGCTTCTGTCCATTTTTAATAAAGTGGATTAAAATTGTGAAATAGGATATAATTAGAACAATATATCATTTCAAAAAAATTCATTGGATAGAAAATCGTTTTTAAATTCCCATGATATTTATTAAATAGATATTATATATGAAATACCCTTCGGAGGTGCAGATTTTTGATAAATAAAGATTTAGAGAACATGACAGTTGTCGAACTTCGGGAACAGTGCAAAAAACTCGACATTAAGAATATTTCCAAACTCAAAAAAAGTGAATTAATTGAGGAAATAAAGAAGAAAACACCAGTTTCCATGCAAAAGGATGGAGTTATTTTAAGAGAAAAAATAAGCCCTAAAATCACTTCTACAGTTGAAGATAAAATTATAGAAAAATCAGAAAAGCAAATCGAAATTAATCCAATTCCAAGTGTTGAACCCGTTAAAGTAGAACCCATTAAAAATGAAGATATTGATACAGGTTTTAAAAACCAGAATGAAAATAAAAAAGAAAAATTACAAGAAATGATAAATGAATCAGGGTCAGCAAGAGGAGTTCTAGAAATAATTGAGAATAATAGTTATGGGTTTCTAAGAGGATATAATTATTTGTCAGGACCTGACGATATTTATGTTTCACCATCTCAAATAAGAAGATTTAACTTGAAAACAGGTGATGAGGTAGAAGGTAAAGTTAGAATACCTAAAGAAGGCGAAAAATTCAAGGCACTATTGTATGTACAGGGAGTAAATGGAGAAAATCCTGATAGAGCTGTAGGTAGAAGACCTTTTGAAAAATTAACACCTATTTATCCAACACAAAGATTAACATTAGAAACTAATTCAGGAGACTTATCTTCAAGAATTATGGATATTATTTCTCCTATAGGTAAAGGACAGAGAGGCATAATTGTAGCACAACCAAAGGCAGGAAAAACAACACTTCTTAAAAAAATCGCTAATAGTATCTCTATAAATCACCCAGAAGTAAAATTAATTGTTGTTTTAATAGATGAAAGACCGGAAGAAGTTACTGATATGCAGAGATCCATTAAAGGCGAAGTTATTTATTCTACTTTTGATGAAGAACCAGATCATCATACAAAAGTAGCTTATATGGTCCTTGAAAGAGCTAAGAGAATGGTAGAACAAGGCCAAGATGTAGTTATCCTATTAGATAGTTTAACTAGGCTTGCTAGAGCTTACAATTTAACTATAACACCTTCAGGAAGAACTTTATCTGGTGGACTAGATCCTAGTGCACTTTTAATGCCAAAGAAATTTTTTGGAGCAGCTAGAAATATAGAAGAGGGTGGAAGTTTAACAATACTTGCGACTGCACTCGTAGAAACAGGAAGTAGAATGGATGATATGATTTTTGAAGAATTTAAGGGTACAGGTAATATGGAAGTTCACTTAGATAGAAAACTTCAAGAAAGAAGAATATTCCCAGCGGTAGATATTTATAAATCAGGAACAAGAAGAGAGGATTTATTACTTACAAAGATTGAAATGGAGACTATATATAATTTAAGAAAGATAATGTATAGAGAAGGTAATGCAATTGGAGTAACAGAGAAACTATTAAATTTATTATCCACAACTAAGAGCAATAAGGAATTTTTCGAAATGATAAATAAAAATTTTGAGGTATTAGCAAGATAACATAATTTAATGCAAAAATGAAAAAATGGAAAAGATAATTAAATCTTTTCCATTAATATATTATTCTACATCTTCACTTTTTATGTTAAATTTCTTCATGAATCTATCTACTCTTCCACCAGCATCAATATTCTTTTGCTTACCAGTATAGAATGGATGGCAATTAGAACATACGTCTACTTTAAGTTCTTGTTTAGTAGAACCTGTAGTAAAAGTGTTTCCACATGCGCATTTAACAACTGTATCATGGTGATATTCTGGATGTATTTCTTTTTGCATATTTTTCACCTCTTTTAAAAAATAAATATATACCCGTATTGTCAACTATTCAATTTTATCATATAATTAATAATTAAGTCAATAGAATTAAATATTAATTATACTTTTATTAAATATACTTTTATTTATAGTGTTTTTTTGTTAAAATATATTTGGTTGAATTTTTGGATGATTAATAAGGAATTTTTAAAATGTGGATTAACAAAATGGAGGTAGAAATATGTACGGACCAAAAAATCATGGCTGGGTAGAGGTTATTATAGGACCTATGTACAGTGGAAAGTCTGAAGAACTTATACGTAGGATAAGAAGGACAAAAATTGCAAAACAGAAAGTGCAAGTTTTTAAACCTGAAATTGACAATAGATATAGTAAAGAAGATGTGGTATCGCATTGTGGAGCCACAGAAGAGGCAGTGCAAGTTAATAATAGCTCGCAAATATTGGAACTCTTAGAATCGGATACACAAGTTGTTGCCATTGATGAGGTACAGTTCTTCGATCAAGGTATAATAGATGTAATTACTTCCTTAGCGGATGATAATAAAAGAGTAATATGTGCAGGACTCGATATGGATTTTAGGGGAGAACCTTTTGGGCCAATACCAGCACTTTTGGCAATAGCGGAATTTGTTGACAAAATCCAGGCTATTTGCGTTGTATGTGGTAACCCAGCTACTAGGACTCAACGTTTGATTAATGGAAAACCGGCTAGATATGAGGATCAAATTGTTTTAATTGGGGCGCTTGAATCCTATGAAGCAAGGTGTAGAAAGTGTCATATTGTTCCTAAAGAAGGGGTGTAAATATGTCTAGAAATGTAAATGTTGGAGGTCAGGCAGTAATTGAAGGGGTTATGATGAGAGGGAAAATGGGGATTGCAACTGCAGTGAGAACTACTCAAGGTGAAATTGTAGTCGAAAAAAAGAGTTATATATCATTTACTAAAAAAAATAAATTTTTAGGACTTCCAATAATAAGAGGATTTGTTTCTTTGATTGAATCTTTAGTTATAGGTGTACAAACTTTAAATTATTCAGCTTCTTTTTTCGAAGAGGAGGGAGAAACTTCTAAACTAGATAAATGGATAGAAAAGATATTTAAAGAAAAAAGTAATGATGTAATTATGGGTATATCACTTTTCATTTCATTGATTGTATCTGTAGGATTATTTTTTATACTACCAACACTAGTAGCTAGTCTTTTTAGTAAAATGGGTGCAAACACAATGGGCATGAACATTGTAGAGGGAATTATTAGAGTCTTAATATTTTTGGTATATGTGTATTTAATAGGTAAAATGGAAGATATTAAGAGAGTGTACCAGTATCATGGCGCAGAACATAAAACCATATTTTGTTACGAAAATAATGTTGAATTAACACCAGAGAATGCATCCAAATTTGGAAGATTGCATCCAAGATGTGGAACGAATTTTTTATTTTTAGTTATGATAGTTAGTATTGTAGTGTTTACTTTAACTGGCTGGAATTCAATTTGGGAAAGGATAATGTATAGAATTGTACTGCTTCCTTTGATTTCAGGTGTAAGTTATGAAATTATTAGATGGATGGGAAAAAGCGAAGGTGTCTTAGCTAAAATTCTTTCATATCCAGGACTTAAATTACAAAATTTAACTACAAATGAACCGGATCTGTCCCAAATAGAGGTAGCAATAAGTGCTCTTAAAGCAGCAGAAGGTATTGTTGATTAGCTAACTTTAGAATGAGTTTATATTAACCGTAAGGTAAATATAATATAATGGAGGTGGTGAAAAAATCAATATAGGAGAAGTACTTTTAGAATCATATAAAATTTTAAAAAAAGCTAAAATTGAGAGCTATTTAATAGATTCACAACTTTTACTTGGGAAGGTTTTAAAAAAAGATAAATTGTTCATAATGATTAATAGGGATTTTAATCTTAATCAAAAGCAGGAGAATGAGTTTTCACAACTAATTCAGATCAGAAAAAATAAAATGCCCATAAAATACATTCTTGGAGAATGCGAATTTATGTCCATGGATTTCATAGTAAAACCAGGAGTTTTAATACCGAGACCTGATACTGAAGTTTTAGTGGAAGAAGTAATTAAACAAATAAAAGAAAAAGGTTATACTAAAATATGTGATGTTTGTAGTGGAAGTGGAGCTATTGGCATAGCTATAGCAAAGTTTATTAAAGAAACACAAGTAACATTATATGATATTTCGGAAGAGGCTTTAGAAGTGTCAAAACTTAACATAGAAAGATTTGATCTGTCACATCGAGTTAATGATGAGTTTAGTGATTTATTACAAGTACCTATCAAGCAAAATAAGAAATATGATGTTATAGTTTCTAATCCACCGTATATTAGAGAAGCGGTTATACCTACTTTGATGGAGGACGTAAAGAATTATGAACCGCTTATAGCACTTTGTGGTGGAAAAGATGGTTTAGATTTTTATAGGAGAATTACAGAGGAAAGTTTACTTGTTTTAGAAAAGGGTGGAATGCTCGCTTTTGAGATAGGATATGATCAGAAGGATGAAATTGAGGAAATACTATTAAAATCAGGATTTAAAGAAATAGAATGTATAAAAGACCTATCTGGGAATGATAGGGTTATTAAAGCCATATTAATTAATTAAATCAAAATTAGATTGGAAGTTAGAGGTAGCCGGATGCAATTTGTATTCTGCACCAGATTATGATATAATAAAAGGATGTAAAAATATATATACGGAGTGATAAAAAATGTTAGATAGGCTTGATTTTACGGAAAATAAATATGATGAGCTTTCAATAAAAATTGGAGACCCTGAAGTTATTGCGAATCAAAAAGAATGGCAGAAATTATGCAAAGAACATGCAGGACTAGAAATAATCGTTACAAAATATAGAATATACAAAAAAGCTAAACAAGACTTAGAAACAAATAAGGAAATGCTTAAAGAAGAATCAGATAAAGAAATGAAAGATATGATTCAAGAGGAAATTAAGGACTTAACTGAAATTAAGGAAACTATGCAAGAAGAATTAAGAGTTTTACTTTTGCCTAAGGACCCGAATGATGAGAGGAACGTATTTATAGAAATTAGAGCGGGAGCTGGTGGAGATGAAGCCGCACTGTTTGCAGCAAACCTGTTTAGGATGTATACAAGATATGCAGAACGTAATAGATGGAAAGTTGAAGTAATGAGTGCTAATGAAACTGATATTGGTGGATTTAAAGAAGTAGTATTCATGATAAAAGGTGAATCTACATATAGTAAATTTAAATATGAAAGTGGAGTGCATAGAGTTCAAAGAGTTCCAGATACAGAATCAAGTGGAAGAATTCACACGTCTACGGCGACTGTTGCAGTTCTACCAGAGGTTGACGATGTAGATATTGAAGTTAGTGCTAATGATTTAAGAATAGATGTGTTTAGAGCTTCCGGTAATGGAGGACAATGTGTTAATACAACTGATTCAGCTGTAAGAATGACGCACATTCCTACAGGGCTTGTAGTTTCTTGCCAGGATGAGAAATCTCAGCTAAAGAATAAAGAAAAAGCCCTAAAAATATTAAAATCTAGATTGTTTGATAGAGCTGAAGCTGAAAGATCAGCAGGAATAGCTGAAGATAGAAGGAGTCAAGTAGGTACGGGAGATAGAAGTGAGCGAATAAGAACATACAACTATCCGCAAGGGAGAGTAACGGATCATAGAATAGGATTAACGTTATATAGATTAGAAGCTTTTCTTGATGGAGATATAGATGAAATGATGAATACATTAATAACTGCTGACCAAGCAGAAAAGATGAAAGCTATGGGTAATAATGAATAGAAATTAATTGTTATTTTAAGCGAAAGGTGAAATTATGAATATAAATAAAGCCATTAGAAAGCAAAAAAGAACTTATAAACGGTTTATGCTATCGATGTGCTTTATTTTTGTTTTATTACCAATTATACTAATGGTATCAAAAATTATAAATATGTTTTTTGTATCATATCTTGTTTGTATAGAAATTATGATTACGGTTGGTATATTTCTTAGATTTAATGAAGAATATATTGATTTTAAATGGGATGGGTACCATATCAGTATATGGTGTGGAATAACAAATGTTAAATTTATAATTACATGTAAAAAAGTCGATTTAGTTTGTACTAATGGAAATGGTAGGGACCTTAAAATTATTATAGTAACAAAATCTAAGTTTAGAAATAAAAACATTTTTCCAGTTGATATAAATTTTTTAACGAAATACCCCTATGTAGCTCAAATCTATTCCAAAATTAAAATTCAAAATCCTGAAGAAACATATTTTTATTTTATAATTAATTATGGTGGATTCAGAAAATATATTTTACTCGATGAATTATATAAAGGTTGCGAGAAAGCAGTATTTTCTGATGATGCTATAGAGAAAATTAAAGAATATAGAGATTGCTGCATAAACCCTCATGTATACAAATAAAATTAGTATATAGAGAAAAAATCATAAAAATAATCACTTTTATGATTTTCTCTCGTATAGAATTAGAATTTTAATTCTATATAAGTGGGGGGTATAAATTTGAATAATAGTATTTTTATAATAATCATATTTTCTGGAATAATGGCTTTAATAGGTACAATGACTGGGGCATTTTTAGGTGTTATTATGAACAAACCTTCTAAAAGATTTTTAGGGAGTATTTTAGGATTTGCATCAGGACTTATGCTTTCTATAGTAGTTTTTGAACTTATTCCAGAAGCTACAGAAAAAACGGGAATTTTTGGAACTCTACTTTTTTTAGTATTAGGTATTATTATTGTTGTAATAATAGATAAAATGAGTAATTTACGTAGCAGTGTAAATTCTCAATATACAAAAGTTGCATTTATGGTTGCAATAGGTTTAATGATTCATAATTTTCCTGAAGGTCTTGTAATGGGATTTGGTTTTGTTAATGGAGATAGCCTTGGGCTTAAAATGAGTTTAATAATTGCAATGCATGATATGCCAGAAGGTCTAGCTGTGGCAGCTCCACTAATGATTTCAGGAATGAGGGGTAGAAAGATACTGCTTTATGCGTTCTTAACGACACTACCTACTGCAATTGGTGCTTGGATAGGAATTTATATTGGGAGTATATCTATACATGTATTGGGCAGTGCTTTAGCTTTTGCTTCTGGAGTTATGTTATATGTGATTTATGGAGAGATGTTACCAGAGTCTAGAAAACTTTGGACGGGTATTACTAGTACATTGGGGATACTTTTGGGGATAATAGTTGGTTTGATAATGACTAATGTGATTTAAATTAAGAGGTGTAAGGATGAATACAAAAGTTGTAATTCTAGATGAGAATAATATACAGCAAAATATAATTAATGAAGCAGGAATTGTTATAAAAGAGGGGGGGTTAGTTGTGTTCCCTACGGAAACGGTTTATGGACTTGGTGCGAATGCCCTAAATAAGTTTGCTGTAGAAAAGATTTTTAAGGCCAAGGGGAGACCACAGGATAATCCACTCATTGTGCATGTAGCTAATTTCAATATAGAACCTTTAGTTAAAGAAATACCATATATAGCTAAGAAAATTATGAATAAATACTGGCCAGGACCCATAACACTTATTTTTAACAAGTCTGATTTGATTCCTAGTACTACAAGTGCAGGGCTAGATACTGTGGGTATAAGGATGCCATCAAACCTAATTGCGAGAAAGCTTATTGAGGCATCAGGAATGCCTATTGCGGCTCCGTCAGCAAATATATCAGGCAGACCTAGTCCGACTGATGTAGAAAGTTGTATTGAAGATCTAAGTGGGAAAATTGAATATATCTTAGGTGGAGATAAAAGTGAGGTAGGGCTTGAGTCAACAATAGTTGATTGCACTTGTACTCCTATATGCATACTAAGACCAGGAGCGATAACTATTGAAATGCTAAGAGAAATAGATGAGAAAATATATATTGATAAAAATATAATGTCTAAACCAAAAGATGATTTTAAGCCTAAAGCGCCTGGAATGAAGTATAGGCATTATGCACCAAAATCCCCAGTGAAAATTGTATGCGGAAATTTAGAGAAAACTATTGCAAAAATCAATGAAATGGTGCAAACTAATATGGGCAACAAAAAAATAGGAATTATAGCAACAGATGAAACTAAGGATAAATATCCTTATGGCACGGTTATTTCTTTAGGCAATAGAAAAGATTTAGAGAGTGTAGGTAGAAATCTTTTCGAGGTTTTAAGAAGTTTCGATGGTATGGATATAGATTTAATACTATCAGAAGCATTTGAGGAAAAGGGAATAGGTTTGGCTATAATGAATAGGCTTAAGAAGTCGGCAGGTTTTGATATAATTTACGTATAGGTAGATAATATATATCTACTTCAGAGGAATACAAGGAGGATTACTATGGATATATTATATGTTTGTAATGAAAAAATGCGAAGAAGCTATATGCTAGAAGCTATTTTTAATAGAATATGTACTATAAACAATATATCCCCAATAACCCTTAATGTTAAAAATAATTTAGTTTGTTTAGAAAAAAATAATGGATTAAAGAATAGTGTATTCTTATTATTGGATAAGATAAGGAAGATGATGACATTTAAATAAACTATTTAAATGTCAATGTCTTCTTTTTTTGTAATATAGTATCTTGTTATTAAGAAAGTATATTTTGGAGGTGTTTTATAATGAAAATAGCATTAGGTAGTGACCATGGTGGTTTAAGTTTGAAAAATGAGATAATTAAGCATTTGGAGAGTAAAAACATACAGATAACAGACTTTGGAACTTATACGGAGGATTCCTGTGATTATCCTGATTATGCTCTAAAAGTTGCAGAAGAAGTAGCGGCAAAAAAATATGAACTAGGAATATTAATATGCGGTACAGGGATAGGAATAGGTATTGCGGCTAATAAAGTTCCTGGAATAAGAGCGGCTCTATGTAGTGATACTTTTAGCGCTCACGCAAGCAGAGAACATAATGATGCTAATATACTTACTCTTGGTCAAAGAGTTATTGGTACAGGTTTGGCACTAGATATTGTGGATACTTTTATAAGTGCTAAGTTTCAAGGAGACAGACATCAAAAGAGAATTGATAAAATTAGTGAGATCGAAAAAAAATATTCTAAATAAACATTAAAAATGAGGAGGAAATATATATATGAGTAAAGTAACACAAATATCACATCCGCTTATATTACACAAATTGGCATACATAAGAGACAAAAACACAGGTTCAAAATATTTTAGAGAGTTAGTTGAAGAGGTTGCAATGCTTATGGCCTATGAAGTTACTCGTGATGTACAATTAGAAGAAGTAGAAATTGAAACTCCTATTTGCACTACTAAATGTAAGGTTTTAGCTGGAAAGAAAATGGCTATAGTACCAATACTCAGAGCAGGACTTGGAATGGTTGATGGTATGCTAAAACTTATCCCAGCAGCTAAAGTTGGACATATTGGAATGTATAGAGATGAGGAAACATTGCAACCAGTTGAATATTTCTGTAAGCTACCTCCAGACATCAGCGAAAGAGATGTAATTATTACAGATCCTATGCTTGCTACAGGAGGGTCCGCAATAGATGCAATTACAGCTCTTAAGAAAAGAGGAGCAAAAAACATAAAAATCATGTGTCTTATAGCTGCTCCAGAAGGCATTAAAGCAGTTACCGAGGCACACCCAGATGTAGATATTTATGTAGCTTCAATTGATGAAAAATTAAATGAAAAAGGATATATCGTACCCGGTCTTGGAGATGCGGGAGACAGATTATTCGGAACTAAATAATTAGACGCAGTTTAATAAGTAACTCAACTTTCGCCTGCGTGACTTGAAATAAGAACTTGAAACATGAAATCCCATTAAGAAATTCTTAATGGGATTTCAATTGTTTCTGCGCTTCTTATTTCAAGTTCATTCCGGAGAAAGTTTATACTATTGCAATCTAACTGAAATTATAACTTAGGATAATTCTATGTATTTGCACCAATTAAATTATGTACAATTTATAAGTTTAAGTCATAGCAATTTTAAGTAATAATATTTACTCATTAAGGGAAACTATTATAAACATGAGTAAGGAGGTAATATATTTGAAAAAAATGATCTTAATTACGATAGTATTACTTTTATCTTTCTTATGCCCCTTAAGATCTATGGCTTATGATAATAATAAACAGAATGTAAAACAAATTCCAGAGTCGGTTGCACCATTATCAAAAGAACGGGTGTTACAAGTATATATTGGAGATATAACATCAAAATACACTACGAAAATATTAGCAGAACATTATGGCATGAATATACCTTATCAATTAGAAGATGTGAAAGTTATAGACGCTAAGCTAATATATGGTACTAATAAGGTTGATTATATTTTTAAGATTCAAGTTCAACCTTTTCTTGGAGCACATGACCCTGTTGGTACAGATGAATTTACTTTCAGAATAAGTGATTCAGAGATCCCCCGGATTAAGCTACTAAAATATGAGCATGTTAAAAGTTTTCCAATTCCTCCTTTTGTTAAGTCACATTATAAAAATTTAAAACCAAATTATTAAAATAAGTAAAACCTATATTAAAGGATATAGGTTTTACTTATTTTAATATGATTACTATGTATCTAAATATTTCAATTAAAGGGTTTCGCTTATCTGTTCAAAATTGTTTTGTTCTTATATAGGAGATGCGGGAGACAGATTATTCCGAACTAAATAGTTAATTTTAAGTAAATAAAAAAAATAAAAGTAACACACAGAAAATTTTCTGTAGGTTGCTTTTATCTTTGTTCACTGCACTCTTATTTGAAATATCTATTAAGTAATCCCTTAAATGCTGAACCATGACGAGCTTCATCTTTACACATTTCATGTACTGTATCATGGATTGCATCATAGTTGAGTTTTTTAGCTAAAGTAGCTAAATCTTTTTTACCTTGGCAAGCGCCGTGCTCTGCGTCAATTCTCATTTCAAGATTTTTCTTAGTATCAGCAGTTACTACTTCTCCAAGCATTTCAGCAAATTTTGAAGCATGCTCAGCTTCTTCAAATGCTATTCTTTTATAAGCTTCTGCAACTTCTGGGAAGCCTTCTCTATCAGCTTGGCGGCTCATTGCTAGGTACATACCAACTTCAGTACATTCTCCAACAAAATTAGCTCTTAATCCTTCTATAACTTCAACGTCTACGCCTTTAGCAACTCCTATTTTATGCTCATCTGCCCAAGTCATATCATTTTCATTTTTCTCTATAAACTTATCACTTTTTGCTCCACAAACTGGACATACTTCAGGTGCAGAATCTCCCTCGTGGATATATCCGCATAATGTACAAACAAATTTCTTCATATTTATTTCCCCCTTGTATTCTTTTGAGTTAGATAACAATTAAAAATTGTATCCCTCATATATTAGTTATATAATTTACTAGATGAATAGAAAACTTGTATTTAACTTTGCTACAATTACTACTATACATCAACGGATAATAATTATCAAGTAAAATTAAATATCTTTTAAACAAAGAGTTCGATTTTATTCGACAATTAGATTAATATCTCTTCAATAGCCTCTAAATTGTTTATTTGGACTAAATTTTTATTAAAAGATATTAAACCGTCAGCTTTCATATTAACAAACTCTCTCGAGAGAGATGGTCTTTGTACACCTAGATGCTCCGCAAGATTTTTCCTAGACATAGGAAGTACGAGTGATAAGGTTTTTTGAGTTTCATATTGAGATAGTAAGTAATTAGATATTTTTTGTCTTAGGGTTTCGAAAGAGAGTTCTTTAATCTTATTATTTAATAAAAGTATTTTACTTGATAACAATTGCATGAAATTATTTAATACTATTGGGTAGGAACTACACATAGATATAATATCTTTTTTGGAAATATATAATATAATTGAACCTTTATAAGATATGATAGTGGCAGGGTAAATATTTGTCTCTGAAAAAGTTATTGCCTCTCCAAAAATTTTTCCACAATCTAATTTTGCCAGCGTCACAATTTTCCCACTAGCATAATGTTTTTGCACCTCAAGTTCTCCCTTTATTACAATTCCTAAAGAGTCACACAGATCACCCTCAAGAGCAACTATGCAGGTGCTGCACTCAACACAGTTTTTACAGTTGTCGTAAATTGTATAGTTTATACTCTTAATTAAAGTCTGTAATTCCTGAAAAGGTAAACCCTTAAATAAAATACAATTCTTTAAATAATCTACTAGTTTATCCATAAAATCACCTTCAAATTATTAATTTGGTAACGTAAGTTACATACCATCATAAGTAATTTTAATATAATAAGGTTATACAGTCAATTGAAAAATTAATTAAGCGCATAAATATAAATATATTTAAAATTTTAGGAGGAGTTAAAATGAAAAGGAATATTATTAGTATAGATGAGAATAAATGTAATGGTTGTGGATTATGCATAAATGCTTGTCATGAGGAGGCCATAGAGCTTGTTAACGGAAAGGCTAAATTAATAAGCGACGAGTATTGTGATGGTCTTGGAGACTGCTTGCCACAGTGTCCTACTGATGCCATTAAAATAGTTAAAAGAGAAGCTACGGGTTACGACTTAGCAGCGGTGGAAATGAAAAAAAATCAAAATGATAAAAAAGAAGATAAGAAGATAGACTTACCTTGTGGATGTCCTGGTACAATGGAAAAGTCTATAAAAAGAAATTTGAATTCGAAGGTATTACAAGCCGAGACTAAAGTAAGTGGAGATGAAGAAGAATCAGCAGCCTCACAATTAAAACAGTGGCCTGTACAGCTAAAGTTAGTTAACACAAATGCAGAATTCTTAAAGGGTGCAGATATTTTGATTGCTGCAGATTGCACAGCTTATGCTTATGGAAATTTTCATAATGAATTTATTAAAGGTAGAATAACATTGATAGGTTGCCCTAAACTCGATGATAGTGATTATTATAAAGAAAAAATTGCAGAGATACTAGAAAATAATGCTATTAATAGCATTACGGTAGTTAGAATGGAGGTACCTTGTTGTGCAGGAATTGTTAGTTGCGTAAAGAATGCTATGCTAAGTTCTGGAATAATAGTTCCATATAAGGAAGTAGTTATTGGTATAAACAGAGTAATAAGGTAGTATTCTTAATGGAAAAAGAAATGCATATGTACTAATATATGCTTTTCTTTTTTTTACTTTATAGTAAATTTACATATATAGTTTATTAAACACTTTAAATCTTCATTGTTTTAGTGTAAAATGACAGTAATTGATTATTAGATTATAAATATATTTTGATGGTTTTTAGTCTACGTAATTAAAATATTTTTATATGGGGTATAATTATGGAAAGAATTGACAAACATAATTATTATTTGGATATATGCGAAACAATATCTGAACGAGGAACTTGTGTGCGGAGAAATTTTGCTGCTCTAATAGTAAAAAATGATGAAATTATGTCTACTGGATATTCTGGAGCGCCTAGAGGGAGAAAAAACTGTTGTGATTTAGGTGTATGTAGAAGAGAAGAATTAAAAGTTCCAAGAGGAACAAGATATGAACTTTGTAGATCAGTTCATGCTGAGCAAAATGCAATTATATCAGCTCGAAGGAGTGATATGTTAGGGGCAAGCTTGTATTTAGTCGGAAGAGAGGTTAGCAGTGGTGAATTAGTTGAGAATGCATCACCATGCTCATTATGCAAGAGGTTTATAATTAATTCAGGTATAGAAAAAGTAATAATTAGAGAAAGTAAAACACAATATAAAATAGTATTTGTAGAGGAATGGATAGAAAATGATGACTCACTTCAAGGTGAGGGTGGATATTAATTATGAAATTCTATAACTTAATTTTATTAGTTGATTCCATAAATTTCAATCTATATTTATCAAATAAAAACACTGTTTTTATGAAAGAAAGGTTTTTTTTATGAGTAATATATATGCTTTAGCAATAATTACAGCTTTGATTTCTATCATAGTTACTCCTTTAGTGAAGAGATTAGCGATAAAAGTCAATGCAATTGACATTCCTAAAGATGAAAGACGAGTTCATTGTAAACCTATTCCAGTAATGGGAGGACTGGCTATATACATATCTTTTGTTTTAGGAACAATTTTATATAATGGAATTTTAACACCTTCTCAAACAGGTATAATTGTTGGGGCAACTGTTATTGTAATTGGGGGTATTATAGATGATGTTAAAGACTTAAGTCCTAAATACAAAATTTTAATACAGGTTATAGCAACTATATGCCTTCTAGTATCAGGTATAAGTATATCAATTGTAACTAACCCTTTTAGAGAATTCTATCCTTATTTAAGTATAGGATGGATTAATATACCGGTAACAATAATATGGGTGGTGGGTGTGACTAATGCTTTTAATTTAATTGATGGGTTAGATGGATTAGCGGCAGGAATAGCATTTATATCTTGTGTTACTTTAATGATAGTGTCAATACTTAATGGAAGACTTGAAGCAGCATTTTTAACTGCTGTCTTAAGTGGTGCAATTTTAGGATTTTTACCATACAATTTTAATCCAGCTTCTATTTTTATGGGAGATACGGGATCTCAACTATTGGGATTTCTTTTAGCTGCTATTTCAATTGAGGGTGCTATTAAATCTGCGACAGCTTTTATAATTGCAGTACCTATTTTAGCATTTGGATTACCAATATATGATACACTTTTTGCCATGATAAGAAGGAAAGTTAATGGGAAACCTATATTGCAAGCAGATAAAGGCCATTTACACCATAGGCTTTTGGATATGGGGCTCAGCCAAAAACAAGCAGTTGTTATTATGTACTTTATAAGTGCTGTTCTAGGTGGAATTGCTATTATAGCTATGCAAATGAGTAATCAAAGGGCATATTTTTTATTAGCATCAGTAGTTGTTATAACAGTTTCAATAGCTTGGAAATATGGAATCTTTCAGCAAAAAGAGTGATCACACATCTTTATTTAAATACAAAGAAATGCTGTTATAAATTAAAATAGGAGGTAGCTAGTGGGAAATATTAAGGTTATAGTAATATTTGGTACAAGACCTGAGGCTATAAAAATGGCACCACTAATTAAGGAATTAGAAAAAAGATCTCAGATACAATGCATTGTATGTGTCACAGCGCAGCATAGAGAAATATTAGATCAAGTGTTAGAAATTTTCAGTATAGTGCCTCAGTATGACTTAAACATTATGAAAGAGAAACAAAGTTTAACAGGGATAACATGCTCTGTACTTCAAGGGCTTGAGGATATATTCGATAAAGAACAACCCAATATAGTACTTGTACATGGGGATACAACAACAACATTTGCTGCATCCCTTGCAGCTTTTTATAGAAAAATACCTGTTGGTCATGTAGAAGCTGGGCTTAGAAGTCATACTAAATATTTGCCTTATCCAGAAGAAATTAATAGAAAATTAACTGCAGCCTTAGCAGATTTGCATTTTGCACCTACCACTATCTCTAAACAAAATTTATTAAGAGAGGGAGTAGAAGAGGGCAATATTTTTGTTACAGGAAACACAGTTATAGATGCTATGAAATATACAATTAAAGAGAATTATATTTTTGAAAACCTTGAATTAAATGCAATTGATTATAAACATAAAAAAGTTATAATGGTTACGGCTCATAGAAGGGAAAATTGGGGAATTGGAATCGGGAATATATGTAATGCTCTGAAAATTATTGCAAAAGAAAATGAAGATGTGGAAGTATTATTTATAGTTCATCCAAATCCAGTAGTGAAAGATATGGCATATAGTATTTTAAAAGGACAAGATAGAATACATCTAATTCAGCCTATAGACACCAAAGAAATTCATAATTTAATGAAAAAGTGTTACATGGTAATGACAGATTCAGGAGGAATTCAAGAAGAAGCTCCTCATTTAGGAAAACCAGTTTTAGTTCTTAGGCAAGTTACTGAGAGAGTCGAGGCAGAAAGCGCGGGCACAGTGAGGTTAGTTGGGACTGATTTAGGCAAAATTGTATTAAATGCTAATAAGCTTCTATCAGATCCAGCTGAGTATAACGAAATGAGTAAATCAATTAATCCTTATGGCGATGGATTTGCTTCAGCTAAAATAGTTGATGTTTTATTAAATTATTTCATAAAAAATAAATTATAATGTATATAAAATATTTGAAATAAAGTCTGAGAATGTTAAAATTAAATTCTTAGACTTATTTTTCCCCATTTTCTACAAATGAAATAATTTAAAATAACAGTTTTCAAAGCGAAATAACTCATAAGTATGTTGTAATAAAATTTTAGAATTAAAAGTATTGTTTATTGTGATATGTGGTATTTAAAAGCCTATGGCCACTAAAATATCTGGAATTCTATACATATTTTTAATCATATAAAGGAATAATAACATAAAAAAATATAAAAATAAAAAAATAATGAATTTTAACAAATAATATATTGCAATTGTTTTAGAATTAAGATAAACTTTAAATTAATATATTTATTCGTAAAATTTGTGTAAATGTTCAATCATATAGAATTTATAATATAAAGTTCTTAAAAGCTTATAAACATAGGTATTATTAAATTATATAATGGAATTTTATGAATATTATGAATATTCATAATATTGCTATAAAAAGATTAATTGAATAATGTTAGTATAAATTAGTTGTTTAGTCGTATTGAATCAAAATATGGATATAATCATAGGAAATAGAACTTTATAACAATAAAACCATTGAATATGAACTCATAACGTTATAAAATGAATAATTTGCGATTTTATTTATGAAAATTAGTAGACTATAATTACAATACTGTTAAAACGTTAGGAGAAGGAAAAGTGAATAGTGATTTTAAGAACATGTTTAGAAAAATTGCTGTATATGATTTTTTTATTTCTTTGATTTTTACTACAGTGATTTATTTTATAGCTAAAGCATATGCATTATTTTTTTTATTAGGGTTAATAATAGCATTAGTGAATTTTTATGTTAATGGTATTACGGTTGAGTATTCTCTTAATAATAAAAATAATAAAAGTACAGTAATAATGGTATTAGGATCTTTTTTGAGGGTTTTTTTAGTAAGTGTAATAGGATTTATAATCGGTCGACATGATTTTTTCATCATAATTGCATATATTTTCGGATATAGTTCGCAGTTTATATCTTTACTGTATTATGGAATAAAAAATAAAAACATTGAAGGGAAGTGATTTAATGGAAACACCGTTATTTCATATTAAGTTCTTTGGATACAGTATTGGAATTGCACATAGTATAGTTGTTCAGTGGGGCATAATAGCTATAGTAGCCTTTTTATGTATTTACCTTACAAGAAACTTGAAAATAATTCCAGATAAAAAACAGAATATAATAGAAATAGTTATGGATTCGATAAACAATCTTGTTAAGGACAATATGGGAGAAGAATATATGGGGTTTGTACCCTATGTAGGTACAATTGCAATTTTCTTGGTTTTTATGAATCTTACGGGACTGATAGGTATTAAACCTCCAACTGTAGATTATAGTGTAGCATTAGCATTAGCATTAATAACATTCATTGTTGTCCAATGGTTTGCTATTAAAAAAATTGGTCTAGGTCATTATTTTAAAGGATATACAGAGCCATATGCATTTATATTGCCTATTAATCTTATTGAGAGAGTAATGCTGCCAGTATCATTAAGTTTTCGATTATTTGGAAATATGACTGCAGGTGTTGTAATAATAGATTTGGCATATAAAAGTTTAGGTAGTCTAAATGGGTTTGCTCAATTACTTCTTCCAATACCATTACATTTTTATTTTGATTTATTTGATGGGATTATTCAAATGGTTATTTTCGTTATGTTAACAATGGTTAATATAAAAGTAATAGCAGAACACTAAATTTAGTTTTTAAAATTAAGGAGGAATATATTATGGCTATAGATTCAGCAACAATAATTACAGGAGCGTCTGCAATAGGTGCAGGTCTCGCAGCAATAGGATGTATTGGCGGAGGAATAGGAACAGGTAACGCTGCTGCTAAAGCTGTAGAGGGTGTTGCAAGACAACCAGAAGCTAGAGGGTCAATAATTAGTACGTTAGTTATAGGAGCTGCTTTCTCAGAAGCTACTGCTATTTATGCATTCTTAATAGCATTAATTTTAGCATTTAAGTAATATGGTATATATCAAAATTAAAAATTTTGAAATTAGGCCTGAAGGGGGCTTTAATAGATTATGAATTTGAGCGTAGATTTAACTAAAATTATATTTACTATAATAAATTTTATTATATTGTTATTTATCTTAAAGCACTTTTTTAGCAAGCCAGTAAACAAGATAATGGATGATAGAATGAATGGAATAAATGCATCTATTAAGAACGCTAAGGACAATGAAGAAAAAGCAGAAATTTCAAAAAATGAGAAAGAACGCTTATTGTTCGAATCTAAGACAAAAGGAAGAGAAATAGTAGAAGAGTATAAAACAAATGCTGAAAACATTTCTCAAGAGATTATTGATGAGGCAAAAAAAGAATCATCAATAATTATGGAAAGAACAAGAATAGAAATTGAAAGAGAAAAACAAAAAGCAGAAAGTGAAATTAAAAAACAAGTCATAGATTTATCCTTAGTATTGTCTGAAAAAGCTTTAGGGCAACATATAGATGAAAAAGAACATAGAAGATTGATTGAGGATTTTATATTTAAGGTAGGTAGCTAAAATGTATGAATACTTAGATAAAAGATATGCACTTGCGCTATATGAAGTTGCTGAGGGAAAAGGCAAAGTTGATGAATATTTAAATGACTTGCAAGAAATTGTTTTACTTATGAAAAATGATGTTGAATTTTTAAAAGTTATTAAACATCCTAAATTAAGTACTTCTACAAAAAAGAAGATGTTTATTAGGATTTTTAAGGGAAGAATTGATGAGGAACTTTTAACTTTTTTACTTATTCTAATTGAAAAAGATAGAATATTATTCACCGAGGAAAAACTTAAAGAAATGAAGAAAATTCATTTAGAGCGCAATAACACTTTATTAGCGGAAGTTAAAACAGTTATACCACTAATGGAAACTGAGAGAGAAAACTTGCGTTTGAAACTATCAAAAATGTATGATAAGAAAATTATATTTGATGAAAAAATAGATAAAAGAGTTTTAGGCGGAGTATATATCAGAGTTGGCGATGATGTCATTGATGGTACAATAAAAAGCAAATTAGAGGAAATGAAAAAATTAATGTTTAAATAGGAATGGAGGTGAGTTTATGAATATAAAACCTGAAGAAATTACATCCATAATAAAGAAAGAAATAGAAAGATATGAAAAGGAAATTGAAACTGTTGACTCAGGAACGATAATTCAAATAGGTGATGGAATAGCAAGAGTGTATGGTTTAGATGAATGCATGGAAAATGAACTTCTAGAGTTTCCTAATGGAATATTTGGTATGGCACTAAATCTAGAACAAGACAATGTAGGATGTGTACTTTTAGGGCCAGAAGAAGGAATCAAAGAAGGAGACATCGTAAAAAGAACTGGTAAAGTGGTGGAAGTTCCTGTAGGTGAAGCATTAATAGGAAGAGTTGTAAATGCTTTAGGGGTACCAATAGATGGTAAAGGCCCAATTAAAACTACAGAGACAAGACCAGTAGAAGTAGAAGCACCAGGAGTTATTCAAAGACAATCAGTTAAAGAACCGCTTCAGACAGGAATAAAAGCAATAGACTCTATGGTACCAATTGGTAGAGGACAAAGAGAACTTATAATTGGAGATAGGCAAACAGGTAAAACTGCTTTAACTATTGATACTATTTTAAATCAAAAGGGCAAAGACGTTATATGTATATATGTAGCTATTGGTCAAAAACAATCTACTGTTGCACATATCGTTAATACATTATCTGAAATGGGAGCAATGGATTATACAATAGTTGTAGCATCAACTGCTTCACATTCAGCACCACTTCAATATTTAGCACCTTATGCTGGATGTACAATGGGTGAATTCTTTATGCATAATGGTAAAAATGTACTAATAGTGTATGATGATTTATCAAAACATGCGGTTGCATATAGAGCCATGTCACTATTGCTTCGTAGACCACCAGGTAGAGAGGCTTATCCAGGAGATATATTTTATATTCATTCAAGACTACTCGAAAGAGCTGCAAAACTTTCAGATAAATTAGGAGGAGGATCATTAACTGCACTTCCTATAATAGAAACTCTTGCAGGTGATGTTACATCATATATCCCAACTAATGTTATTTCTATAACAGACGGGCAAATATTTCTTGAAGCTGAATTGTTCCATTCAGGACAAAGACCTGCTGTTAATGCTGGAATATCGGTATCAAGAGTTGGTGGAAATGCTCAAATAAAAGCTATGAAACAAGTTACAGGAACTTTAAGGCTTGAACTAGCTCAATATAGAGAATTAGCAGCTTTCGCTCAATTTGGTACAGATCTTGATAAAGATGCTAAAATGAGACTTGAAAAAGGAAAAAGACTAATCGAAATATTGAAGCAAGATCAATATACACCAGTATCAGTAGAAAACCAAGTTATGATTTTCTTTGCTGGAGCAAACAACTATCTTATGGATATTCCAGTACACCAGGTAACAAGATTTGAAAGTGAATTTTTGGCGTACATGGGCACACATCATAGAGAAGTGGGTAAAGAAATAGTAGATAATGAGGTACTAGATGATAAATTAAAACAAAAACTTATTGAAGCTATAGAAGAGTTTAAAAAAATATTTTCTATTGAAGAAAATTAAAGACGTTATACAAGGGAGCCTTTAATATAGCACCTTTAGGCTATAATTAATTTTCCTTGGCAATATATTATTAGGGCTAAATTGCCTTGACAACATTTCATTAAGGCTAAAGAGAGGTGAAACATGGCAGGTGCAGGGCTTGTTGCAATTAAAAGAAGAATAAAATCAATAACAAATACCACGAAAATCACTAGAGCCATGGGATTAGTTGCCACATCTAAATATAAGAAAATAAAAGATAAGGTGGATATTAGCAATAATTATCTATATAAGCTTGAGGAAACTGTTAAGCAGATTAAAGATAATTATGAAGAAGACAGTATCTATATAAAAGGAAATAAAAGCACCAAAAAATTATATGTTGTATTGACTTCAGATACAGGTCTTTGCGGCGGATTTAATTGGTCAGTAGTTAATGAACTTATAAACAGAGTGAAAAGCAACAAAGAAGATTACGACGTAATTGTTGTAGGTAAAAAAGGAAGAGTTATATTTAAAAAACTTAACATTGAAACTGTGGCTGAATATGTTGAAACTTTAGATGTGCCTTCCCAAAAAGAAGCTACTACTATTATGAATCGTGCTCTTAGTATGTATAGTAGTGAAGAAATAGGTGAAATTCATATTGTTTATAAAAAAGTTGTTTCAGCATTAAAAAATGAAGTAACAATTGAAAAATTACTTCCTCTAAAATCTGATAATGAAGAGAACAGCGGAGATAAGTATGTAGATATTGAAACAATAGATGAAAAGGCAATATATGAGATTACTTCAGTATTTTTAATTGGCAAGATGCAAAATTCAATGCTACATTCAAAAGCTAGTGAGCACAGGGCTAGAATGGAGTCTATGGGATCAGCTACTAAAAACGCTGATGATATACTTGAAAAACTTCATTTAAAATTTAATAGAGTTAGACAAAGTGCAATTACACAAGAAATTTCAGAAATAGTTGGAGGGGCGGAAGCTCAAAGGTAAAAAGGAGAGAAAACAATGCCAGGACATATAGGAAAAGTCGTTCAAATAATTGGGCCTGTAATAGACATAAAGTTTGACTCAGATAGTCTTCCAAACATTTACAACAGCATTGAGATTCAAATGGAAGATAGGGTAGTTGTAGCTGAGGTTGAGCAACATATCGGTGATGATATCGTAAGAGCAATAGCTATGGAAAGTACAGAAGGTTTAAGGCGAGGATTAGATGCAGTTGATACGGGAAATCCCATAACAGTTCCAGTTGGGAATGTAGTACTAGGAAGGTTATTTAATGTTCTTGGAAAACCTATGGATGAAATGGGTGAAGTCAAGGTAGAAAAATATATGCCTATTCACAGGTTAGCCCCTACATTTGAAGAACAGTCTGTTGAACCGGAAGTGTTTGAAACAGGTATTAAGGTAATAGATCTTATAGCACCATATCAAAAAGGTGGAAAAATTGGTCTTTTTGGTGGTGCAGGGGTTGGCAAAACGGTCCTTATTCAAGAACTCATGAACAATATTGCAAAAGAGCATAATGGACTTTCGGTATTTACCGGAGTTGGAGAGAGAACTAGAGAAGGCAATGATCTTTATAATGAAATGAAAGAGTCGGGAGTTATATCAAAAACTGCGTTAGTTTTTGGTCAAATGAATGAACCACCTGGAGCTAGAATGAGAGTTGCGTTAACTGGTCTTACAATGTCAGAGTATTTTAGAGATCATGGTCAAGATGTATTATTATTCATAGACAATATATTTAGATTTACACAAGCTGGTTCCGAGGTTTCAGCACTACTAGGCAGAATACCAAGCGCTGTTGGGTATCAACCAACACTTGCTACGGAAATGGGACAATTGCAAGAGAGAATTACATCAACAAAACAAGGGTCCATTACATCTGTTCAGGCAGTATATGTACCGGCAGATGATTTAACAGATCCAGCTCCCGCTACTACCTTCAGTCATCTTGATGCAACTACAGTATTATCAAGAGGAATAGTTGAACTTGGTATTTACCCAGCTGTAGATCCACTAGATTCTACTTCAACTATGCTTGATCCTAGAATAGTTGGTAGAGAACACTATGATGTTACAATAAGGGTTAGACATATACTTGAAAGATATAAAGAACTTCAAGATATTATTGCAATACTAGGAATAGATGAATTATCTGAAGAAGATAAAACAGTAGTATTAAGAGCTCGAAAGGTTCAAAGGTTTTTATCGCAACCATTTACTGTAGCGGAGCAGTTTACCGGGATGAAAGGTAAATTTGTGCCAGTAAAAGAAACAGTAAGGGGATTTAAAGAAATACTTGAAGGAAAACACGATAATTTACCAGAGGCAGCATTCATGTTTGTTGGTTCTATAGAAGAGGCAGTAGAAAAAGCAAAGTCTATGGCAATTGATTAAGAAATTTTTAAGAATATATGAATAGAAAGGTCAGTGTTTTTATATGAAAGATCATATAAAGCTTACTATACTTACTCCGGAAAAGGAGTTTTATAGTGGTGAAATTCTGAGTTTGAACACAGAGAGTAATGAAGGTAGATTTAGCATTCTTGCGAATCATGTTCCTATGATATCTACATTAATACCAACCGTGACGACATTTATAGAATCAAATGGTAAAGAGCTAAAAGCTTTTACATCAACAGGGGTTTTAAGAGTACTCCAGGGAGAAGTTGAAATGTTATGCGATGCCTGTGAATGGCCAGAGAATATAGATGCTGCAAGAGCAAAACAGGCTAAAGAAAGAGCAGAAGAAAGATTGCATAATAAGGATGGAGTAGGTTTTATAAGAACAGAGAATGCTATTTTAAGAGCAATTATGAGAATTAAGACAAAAGGCTAGAGAATATAAAATGGAGATATTAAGTTATCTCCATTTTTTTACGTTTAAAATTCTTTTAATCACGTTTTCCTTAAAATTATATATATTAATAATATATAGATTAGATAAAAGTTAAAAATCAATTTTTACATATCCCTACCAATATGATGAATCAAATAGCCCTCTTCACACTTGTGCTGGGGGATGATTTTTTTAATAGAATTAATATTAGTAAAATCATTATTTATAGAATAAAAAAAAGAAAAATGGTAACAATTTAAACATGTTCAAAAATTTACCAAATGGTGGGGGGATTAAAATGAAAAGAAAAAGTATAACACTTTTGTGTATAGTATTAAGCATAATTATTTTACAAGTAAATGTAGGGTTATCAAATGCACAGGAGCAAGTTAATTTATTTGACGAAATATTAATACAATCTAAAAGCAAAGTTGTGGAATACGGATTGAAGACATGTTTCAAAACTGGGGAAGATTCAAAAGAAATTTGTAATTATTTAATACAGTCGTTAGGATTTAATAGCAAAGAAATAAAATTAAACAGTTCTGAGAATAAAAATTCATATTGTATAGAATTTTTAGGCAAAAATGTTGAAGGATATATAGAAGCCTTAAAATACAAAAATGAGAATGATATAACGATTAACATAAGTAAAATAAGTAGTGAAAATGGACTAGTATCCCTTAAAAGCAAAGTTGACTCTAGCATAGGTTATAGAGGCAAAAACATTAAATATTTTCAATATCTAAAGGCGAAAATTGGAGAGGGCAGTACAAATGTTGGAATAGAAAATATTAATAGCGTTAATGATGGGGTAGTAAAAGTTTTAAAAGCTCATGGAACTAAAAATATAGAGACAGTGAGTTTAAATAATGGACTAAGTACTATAGCATATACTAAAAAATACGATGAGATTGTGATTAATAACAAGCTGATTGATTTTAATTATGCTGTATGTAATTATTCATCTGGAAGGTACATTATCATAGGTACACCTGAAATAATTATAGCTTATTAAAAATTAACAATATAATGGAGGAAATTTAATGGATAAATTAGTAATAAAAGGTGGGAAAAAATTAGAAGGTGAAGTTAATATTAGCGCAGCCAAAAATGCTGTCCTTCCAATTCTTGCAGCAACAATATTAAACGGAAATAGTTGTACTATTGAAAATGCTCCTATGCTTGAAGATGTATTTGTAATTTGTGATGTATTAAAATCTCTTAAAGCAGATATTAATATAGACAAAATCAATAATAGGGTAAAGATTAATACTGCTAATCTATTTGATAATGGGGCTAATGATGAATTAGTTAGAAAAATGAGGGCATCTTTTTTAATAATGGGACCTATGCTTGGAAGATTTGGAAGTTTTAAAATTTCACTTCCGGGTGGCTGCAATATTGGGACTAGACCCATTGACCTTCATTTAAAAGGGTTATCAGCTTTAGGTGCAGAAGTATCAGTAGGCCATGGATATGTGGAAGCAAGAGCAAAAAAACTAGTAGGTTGCAACATATATTTAGATTATCCATCAGTTGGGGCTACAGAAAATATAATGATGGCGGCGACTCTTGCTGAGGGTCAAACAATAATAGGAAATGCAGCGGAAGAACCAGAAATTGTTGATTTGGCAAAATTTCTAAGGGCTATGGGAGCGCAAATTTACGGAGAAGGAACAGATACTATAAGAATAATAGGAGTTAAAGATTTCAAAGAAGTTATCTATAAGCCGATATTTGATAGGATAGAGGCCGGTACGTTTATGATAACTGCTGCAATAACGAAAAGCTTGGTTAAAATTAATGGAATGGATGAGATTCATTCAAAACCAATAATAGCAAAACTTACAGAAATGGGAGTGGCAATAGAAATCAATAAAAATAGCATAATAGTTGATGGCCGTAAAAAATTGAATCCAATAGACATTAAAACTATGCCATTCCCGGGATTCCCTACAGACATGCAATCTCAGATGATGAGTTTATTATGTACAGTAAAGGGTACGAGTATAATTACAGAAACTGTTTTTGAGAATAGATTTATGCATGCCGTAGAACTTAAGAGAATGGGAGCAAATATAAAAATAGATGGTAGGAGTGCAGTAATTGAGGGCATAGACAGGTTTACAGGTTCAGAAGTTACGGCTACAGACTTAAGAGCAGGTGCAGCGCTAATACTTGCAGGACTTACAGCTGACGGGACAACCACAATAAAGGACATATACCATATTGATAGAGGGTATGTTTCTATTGAAGAGAAACTAAAGGGGCTAGGTGCAAATATAGAAAGAGTGCATTCTGATAAATAATATGAAAATTTGTAATAATTAAATTCAAGATAAAAATATGTGATATATTATTTTCATTTTAAAACTTTCGGAATTGGAATATATTAATATATTCCAATTCTTTTATATTTGGTTTATTAAAAGGTAATATTTTTTATACTTATTTAATATGTATAAAGTAAAATCTGTTTTATAACGAGGGGAGGAAAGAATGAGAAGAGTTTTTATTACGCTTCATTTAAAAAACATTCTATTATCAATCACCGCATTTATTGCGTTTATAGTTATTACTTCTGTTTTAATAGTGGGAATAGGAAACAATAATAGTTTAAATAAAAGTAAAAACTCTGTAGTTAAGTCAGAAGAAAATAAAGAAATTATTAAATATGTTTCATTACCCAAAATATCTAAAGTTAAAGTGTTCATGTCAAAAGAAAATACTATAAAAGAACTTGATTTAGAAGTATATGTCGCTGGAGTTGTTGCAGCAGAAATGCCTGCTGCGTTTGGAATAGAAGCCTTAAAAGCTCAAGCAGTGGCATCTAGGACTTATGCCTTGGCTCATGTTACGAAACTCGGTGGATCCCCATGTAAAAATGGTAATGGAGCGGATTTATGCGATACAGTCCATTGTCAAGTTTATATGACTAAATCAGAACGTATAAAACTATGGAACGAAGATGGTAAAGATAAAGGCTCGGAATTATGGAAAAAGATTGAAGCTGCAGTTGAAGGAACAGCAGGTAAGGTCTTAACATATAATAACACCTTGGTAATGGAACCATATTATTTTGCAACTAGTAGTGGGAAAACGGAAAATTCTGAGGAGGTATTTAGTAATAGTGTACCTTATTTAAAGAGCGTAGAAAGCCCAGGTGAAGAGAGAGCAAAATATTTCAAGAGTAGTAAAACTTTTAAATATACAGAGTTAAGCCAAATTATAAATAACAACTATAACAATGCTAATGTAACCTCAGCTAACATTAAAAGACAGATAACAGTAATTGATAGGACTGAGGCTGGAAGCGTTAAAAACATTAAGGTAGGGAGTTTAACCATGACGGGGAGTAAATTTAGAACAATGCTTGGTTTAAAATCATCAAATTTTGAAATAAAGTTTAATTCAAATGAAATAGAAGTTGATTGCAGCGGTTATGGACATGGTGTAGGGATGAGTCAATGGGGTGCAGATGCCATGGCGAAGGATGGAAAAAATTACACTGAAATATTAACTCATTATTATCAAGGTACTGTTATATCCAAATAAAAAATTATTAGTAAACACTTTAAGTTGATTATCCTCTACTAAGGATAATCAGCTTTATTTTTTATGGAAATACATATATAAACATTTAATATTGAAAAATTATACCTAAAAACAACAAGTTTAAATAAATTTTATAAAATATGTATGTTTTAAGAGATTATGGACAAAAATAGAAGTGGAGGTGTTTGTATGGATAAGAACGCAAACAATAAAGCATTAAACTTTTTAAAGAAGGAGGGCTTCTATGTAATTTTATTTGTTTGTTTATGTATAGTAGCCACAGTGGCGTCTATAACAGCAAATAATAATAAGATTTCAAGTAAGCAGGAAGCTCTGCAACAGGAACAGGCAAATGCAAGCAATGTTTTAAAAGAGCAACAAAAAGAATATGAAGGTGCTCTTCAAGTAAAAGAAGATTTGGCCAAGGCTGAAGCGCTTAAAGCAGTACCTGAGATCAAAAAAATTACAACTGAAAATGTAGCAGCGACTTCAGTTTCTAAATCAATTAATTCCCAATTTGTAAAACCAGTGGTTAATGGACTACTAGCAAGGGCATATTCGAAAGAGATTGATAAAGTTGTGTGGCAGACTGATGGAAGTTATAGAACAAACTTAGGTATTGATATTCAAGCAAAATTAGGTGAGCCAGTTGTAGCTGCGATGGATGGAATAGTTAAATCAGTTGGTATTGACGTTGAGGGCCAAAAGGGCAAGATGGTTCAAATAGATCATCAAAATGGTTTTATTACTATCTATTCTAATTTGGATGATAAGATATCGGTAAAAATAGGAGATAAAGTAACTCAAAAACAACAAATAGGTAAAGTTGGAAACACTAGTTTAAATTCATATAATGAAGCCTATGGATCTCATTTACATTTTGAAATTTTACAAAGCAATAAAAATATTGATCCTGCTAAATATGTAATATATGAAAAATACCAACCTGCAGTAACTAAAAAATAACCAATAACCATCCCAATTAGTCATTTTTCTAAAATATATGGTCAGATGACTAATTGGAATGGAATTTAAAAGCAAGGTATTGCATATTTATAAATATAGAAGGGTTTAGGAGGTAACACTTTGAAAGACTATATTGAAGATCGGGTTTTAGAAGTCGCAAAGTATATTATTGATTCAAAGGCTACAATAAGAAGAACAGCCAAAGTGTTTGGAGTTAGCAAGAGTACTATACACAAGGATATGACGGAAAGATTGCCTGCTATAAATCCTCAGATTGCTAACGAAGCAAAAACAATTTTGGATTTAAATAAAGCTGAGAGACATATAAGAGGTGGAAGAGCAACAAGACTAAAATACAAGGCAGTAGAAGGTTAAAGCACTTCAAGCTAAAAACTATAAAAATATTAAATTAAAAAGAGGATTTTTTTATATCTTTGTAGAATAGAGTTTAGTATGATTTAAATAGTGAATATACTAAAGAGCAGGAGTGAGTTTTAAGATGTTTTTTTTTAGAATGGGTACAAATATGGGAATAGATTTAGGTACAGCCACAGTGCTTGTATATATTAAGGGTAAAGGTGTTATTTTAAAAGAACCATCTGTTGTTGCTATAGATAGAAACATTAATAGAGTACTTGCAGTTGGAGAAGAAGCTAGGCAAATGATAGGCAGAACACCAGGCAATATTGTGGCAATACGTCCTATGAGGGACGGTGTTATTTCAGATTATGATGTAACTGAAAAAATGCTAAAGCATTTTATAAAGAAGGCTTGTGGAAAAAGAAGGTTGTCTGCTCCGAAAGTTGTGATATGTGTCCCTTGTGAAGCAACTGAAGTAGAAAGAAGAGCAGTAGAAGATGCAGCTAAAAATGCTGGAGCTAAAAAAGTTCACCTTATAGAAGAACCACTAGCAGCGGCAATTGGCGCAGGACTTGATATTACTAAAGCAAGTGGAAATATGGTTATTGATATTGGTGGAGGAACTACTGATATTGCAGTTATTTCTTTAGGTGGAATGGTTGTACGTGAGTCAATTAAAGTAGCAGGAGATAGGTTTGATGAAGATATCATAAAATACATTAGGAAAAAACATAAATTAATGATTGGTGAGAGGACCGCAGAAGATTTAAAAATTAACATAGGTTGCGCTTATAAACAAGAAGAAAACGCTGATATGGAGATAAGAGGAAGAGATTTGGTTACTGGTCTTCCTAAAAATTTATTAGTAACCACTGAAGAAATGAGAGAAGCTTTAAAAGATGCTGTATCTTTAATAGCAGGATGTGCACATTCCGTATTAGAAAAAACACCACCTGAGCTTTCGGCAGATATAGCTGATAAAGGAATAGTTATGACTGGTGGGGGTGCGTTGTTAAAAGGGTTAGATAAACTTATACAAGAAATTACTCAGGTTCCAGTATATTTAGCTGAGGATCCAATTTCATGTGTAGTACTAGGAACAGGTAAAATGCTGGATTATATGGATAAATTAGATGATTCGTTCAATGGAAAAAATAATTATTTAATAGATTAAAAAGTGTAAACAAGCTATAAAAATAAGCAATGCAATTATTAATTTAATTGTATTGCTTATTTTTGTATTAAAGTAAAAATTAATTTAAAAATTTTAAAAAATTAACTTAAATAGAATCTGAGTTATTGTCATTAATTGTAAGCGAATACAAATAATATGAGTGCAAAATGGACCTACTTAAAACATTAGCAATTTCCATTACTAAACTAAGTCTTATATTTCTATTAGTAAACAATTCACTATCATCGCTGGAATCGACTATGCCTATTAATGAAACATTGCCTACCTTAGGAAGCGTTTTTCCTACACCTTTGCCAGGGTGAATTGGATAGTTTCTAGCTTGGAGTTCACCAATATTTGAAATGTCGCCTAAACATGCATCCACACCAATTATAGTGCAATTTGGGTGTTTTGCATTTATTTCTGATAATTTTTTATCTATGTTTAAGGCATGAATTGGATTATCTATAGTGCCGTATACAGGTAGTGGAAAGGAGCTATCTTTTAAAAATGTACCAACTAAAGGGCCTAGACAATCGCCTATACATCTATCAGTTCCTATGCAAACAACTAAAGTATTTTTGTCAATATAGTCTTTTAAGAAATTGGAAATGGTGTAGTAGGCTAAAGGATCTTTATAATGGGTTTTAGCTTTACTCAAGAAATATACCTCCTTGTATAACGTTTCGGAAAAATTGGTAATTATTTTCCTATGAATAATTTATATGAATAAATTTTGTATATTATTATGATAAAAGAATAAAAAAATGATTAATTGGAAAATAATATATATAAATGCTAATTATTTGAGGTGATACCCATATGAAAAAGAGAAATTCATTATTTATTATTATATTTTCTACTTTTGTAAGTTTAATTAATATGGCGTACTGGCAGGAATATAAAATGGATTTAAATAAGTTTGAACAAACTAAATTACTCCAAAATGGAGTAGAAATATATAACAAAGATTACATTCAAAAAAATGTTGGTAATAATGAAAATCAAATAGAAGTAGTGGGAAAAGGTGGTGATGGAATTCTTAGTACTAAAGATAGTTTAGAAACAGATAATTTGTCACAAAAAAATATAAACAACGATTATAAAAATGTAGATAAAATAGATAGTGCTAATTCAAATGTAAATTCATCTAAAGAAGATGTTATTACTGATAATAAAAGCAAAGATAGTCTAGAAAAATATTATGATTATATAGAAAATGAACAATCAGTATTTAAAGTATCAACAAGGAAAATAAAAGATAGTCTAACTACTACGGATAAAATAAAGTTACTATATGCAAGTATGCAATTAGATAAAGAGTCTTATAAAAAAGTGAAGGAATATTTATATGCTGTAGATGCAGAGGATGGGGTTCTTAAAGCACTGGATTTATTAAAAGAAAACCTAAGCGAAAAAGAGTATGAAAAAATACGTGAAATAGCTGAAAAGTTTATAGATATGGATGCTGCAGAAGGACTAAAATGATTTATATTAAAGTAAGTTCTATTAGAAAACAGATCTAAATGTTATAAGAATAATAAGTTATATTGTTGTTTAATATTGAGTAAATATGAGAATGATATAGTAATGTAGAGAAGAACTTGTTAAATGGTTAAAAGTGGACTTGAAATTAATTAATTAAAGTTGTATAATAATTCTTGTCGACACGGTAAAACGACGAAAAGCATAATGTGCTGGCATGGCTCAACGGTAGAGCAGCTGACTTGTAATCAGCAGGTTGTAGGTTCAATTCCTATTGCCAGCTCCAAAAGTGGAGGAGTTCCCGAGTGGCCAAAGGGGGCAGACTGTAAATCTGTTA
>Ga0209123_1000054_pt1 | contig 199360 bp, 199 predicted proteins | sample BarGraIncu00431A_FD_184500 | JGI IMG/M metagenome (GOLD analysis project Ga0209123, IMG submission 184500) | Arctic peat soil microbial communities from Barrow, Alaska, USA - Barrow Graham LP Incubations 004-31A (SPAdes) (version 2) | ecosystem: Environmental > Terrestrial > Soil > Wetlands >... | reverse complement strand
CCAAGGGTCTATCATCGATAGAATAAATAACGTTTTTTGGTTTCATCGCAACTAATCCTTTCAGTTTTGAGGACAGAGCTATCCCTATTATGTGTTATTATAACCCTCCGAGTCCTCACTACTAAATATAGCACATGAAATCAGTTTTGTCTATAACTTTAAATAGCGCTGTAGTGCTATAAAATCGCCCATAACACCATCTCCGTTTCTTTACAAATATTCTATAGAAATAGAGATTTTCCTTTATTTTAAATCTAAAATAATGCATCCTAAGAGTCCCTTTCCTCGCCACATTGAAGCATCCGCGTAGGGTCCCATGTCAAGTTGACACCAGAGAAAAAGAAAGTGTACGTCTATCCCCGACTTTCTGAAAATGAATGAGCCACCCTGTTGCTGGGTGAGCCACTAACTGTGAAATTCAACCAGCACAGGGGGCCCAACGATTACTTCAATACGTTATTGTTGAATTCCCTTGCGTTTACGCATGGAGTCCTGACCATCTATTAAAATGATGTATGAATCATGCACGATTCGATCAAGGATTGCGTCCGCCAAGGTGCCTTCCCCGATCTTTCCGTGCCAGCCTGCTGGCGCGAATTGCGAGCAAAAAATGGTTGAGGTCTTTTGATGTCTTGCTTCAACGATTTCTAGAAGGTCACGTGCTTCGCTGTTATTTAAGGGTATTAGAAGCCACTCATCAAGAATTAACAGGCTTACTTTCTTGTACTGGTTCATGACCTTCTGGAAGATACCTTCACCTCGAGCGACTGCAAATTCATTGAGTAGGTCTGGCAGGCGGATATATTTGACCGTGAAGCAGTTCATCAATTGCAACAAAGATCTTACATTACTTGAAACGAGATGCTGCCTTTTTAATAGAATTCAAGTTCACTCCATGCCTCTTCAGTTGCGACTTTTAAATCGTCCCATGCATCTCCACTAGATTCCTTGAGTTCTCCATATTTCACTGCAAACATATTACGCATATTATCAAGGTTTTCTACTTGGGAAAGATACTCCTCTTTCATATCATCCTGAATTTCATCAACTCTTGCTTTCATTTTGGCTAATTTCGTATTATATTCTGCTAGATCTTCCAAGTGAGCTTCCATTATGGCTTTTAATTGATTATCTGTCTTCGTAAAAATTCTCTTTAACGGGTACTGGTCCACCATGAACACGCCACTAGTATCAACACTAGCTTGCACAATTTCATCAGTGCTAATGTTCAAGTTAGCGTTGATACTAGTTTCCAGAAGAGTTTCCATGATAACGTTAGCCATGGAATAATGCCTCCTTTTAGAAACACCGTATATTCGTGATTTTTTTTGCATCTGGCACAACATTAGTCTGTGTGCTAATCCAAACCTGATGGTTCTCTTTATCATGGTAGTAAAGCAGTAACATCTGTGTCAATAAACGATTTTCAGTCCTGTTCACACTCCTATAATGTATTTATATTGCAATCACTATAGTCACTTGTTAGGACGTAAAAACCGTTCCTATGCTTCCCCTTCTTACCTTGTCATTTATTAGTATAATGACTAGCCTGCTCTTTCAAGTGAGCTTCCATTATGGCTTTTAATTGATTATCTGTCTTCGTACAAATTCTCTTTAACCGATACTGGTCCACCATGAACACGCCACTAGTATCAACACTAGCTTGCACAATTTCATCGGTGCTAATGTTCAAGTTAGCGTTGATACTAGTTTCCAGGGAAGTTCCCAAGATAGCTTTAGCCATGGAATAATACCTCCTTTAGAAATACTGTATACTCAGGGAATCTTTTTGTATCTGGCACAACGCTAGTCTGTGCTAATGATTTCTTTCTTCTCCTTCTTTTGTTACACTATTAATGATTGCCACTGTTTAAGTGCTCCACCTTTAATTGTTATTCTTTCGGTCCACTCCTCCTCAGTGCAAGTTTTAATGTCAATATCAAATGCCTCCTTAAACAACTTAACAATCGACTCCTCTAGTGGATCCCTTGGATCACGACCTAAATATTCGGCTGTCGCAAATAGTGCCTTTACTGCTGGAAGCATGAAATCTGTGAAATCCTCACCTTCAACAGTAATTGGTATATATTGACGTGGCTCATTTTTCTTTTTCATTAGTTACTACCCCCTTCTTTCACTTCTGAGTCAGATTTGAAAGCATCTGGAAGGATTTGAGCTGAGGGCTTCTCTAGCAAACTCCACTTTGGAGATCTTCAGTCCTTAATTGGTGTTGTCAAGGAAGATTTTCTTTAGCGGTTGTCTAAGCTTTTTGAAGTTCAATTTGTAATGGGCGGTAGGGTTTCCATTTTTGCCAATGCTGTTGAAGTAGAATCGGGCTTTCTCGATTGCATAACGACTCAACTTTGCCACCTCTTTCCATTCTTTAAGCTCAATGGGTGTCCATTCTTCCCAAGAATAACCCAAAACAGTCGATAAATTTTTATTTAAGTTCAAAAAATAATTTCTATGTGTGAGCCCCTTTAAGTGGTTTAGTTTGCTACCAAACACTTTGTGGGGTTTTGTTACGTAATTCTTTATTAATTATACATCAAATTAACATAATATAGTAATATTTTCTAAAATATTACTATATTTGGCAAACAATGCAAACACAAATATGGCCCTCGAGCCATATTTGTACCTACAATACCCGCTAGAACCCAAATCCAGTGCGTCTGCCAGTTCCACCATTCTTTTTGGGTCCTATAAGCAACATTGTCCTAAGTGCGAAATTTTCATATACTATTCAAACATTCCTTAATATATATGGGTTTTAGGGGCATTATAAATAATAGATACAATACAATAATAGATATTATGTAAAGTAGAGTGAATAAGTGAGTATTACTAGAATAGCCTAATGGATTGATTTTTAACCACAATCAATCCATTAGGCTATTCTTTGTGTGTGACAAGTGTTCATCGCAATGATTGTTGACTGCAGCTCTGTTTGGTTTGTTTTTTACTCAGCGAGAAATCCGCCATTGTATTTCTCGCTGACTCGTTCGCTGCTTCACTGATATTTAACAGCTGAAGATCTTACTTTAAAAAAACACCCTCCAGAATCCTCTGTAATGCTTTGGGAAGTCTAGCCCAGTATAATTATAGAATCCATGGTTATAGGCCTTAGTATGTGCCTAAGGCCATATTTCACTAATATAAGTAACTAGACACTACTAATGCACTTTGAATTGGGTAGTGACCGATCAGACCGATTGAGATTAAACTTATTCAAACGAATATTAAACAAGTTTACTAAGAGTTACTTCTGTTGTCGTTTTAACTATGCGCTAAATGCCTATTTAATGCATAGTTGCAGTATGGATTTACTTTTACAACCCTTCCCTATTTCGCACAAGAGTTTATCAATCATCTTGCTGTCATAAATAAATCAAGAAATACTCAATATGCATATACGAATGAACTTCGTATGTTTTTTCAGTTCCTATGCGGTTCCATACCTACCTTCCCTTTTTCTCCTGAAGGTATTAGTTTATTGAGTCATATGGAAAATATTTGGCTTGGCAGACTAAGTTTTCGACCAGGCTTTTCTCGTTACCACTCGCGGAATTACAAACGTCTAGAGAAAATGCATAATGGGAACTAAATGTGCATATTGATTTTACTTAAAATTTCATTTATTTTTACAATCTTTGCTTGTAAAAAATCTCTATATTCTTCGATTTTTTCATATTGTTCAACAATCTTATTTTGAATATTAATGTTAATCGTTCCGCAAGTTTCTACAGGCAAATCAAGCTCAATATTTCCGACAATCTCTTTATTAAGATAGCTCACTCCACTTTCACCTGCAACTATCTCTAAAAATTTATTAGGAAGTATGTGTTGTATATATTTTAAAGATACCTGTCCTTTATATTTATCTTACAAAATTAATGCAGCAGTATTATTTGCATCAAATAAATCGTTTTGCATAGAAAGGTTTTGTTGCTAGATCTTTTTATCGCGTATCGGAAAGCAATTCATAAATACAAACCTGTGAACCGCCGATATAAGTCCATATGAATTTGATTTCGGAATCGACACAGGTACGGTAATACGGCCATTTGGTATACTCTAAATGATACTAACGATAGTGGTTATATGTAAGCCATTTTTATTTTTCCACTTATTATCTTTAGTTCTTCACTTATTTTGCCAAAGTCAAACTCGGTGAAGCATTTATTCCTGACCAAAACCTTTCCATTTACTATCACTGTATCCACATTACCCGCATTGGCGGCGTATACAATGGTGGCGTAGTAATTGTAAATGGGCTGCATGTTTACAGAGGAAGTTTCGAGAATTACTAGATCCGCCTTTTTGCCCGGTTCTACAGAACCGATAAGCTTATCCAGTTTTAATGCTCTCGCACCGCCTATCGTAGCCATCTCCACGATGTCCATTGCAGAAAATAAAGTCCTATCCCTATTGAACAACTTATGAATTTTTGCCACCAATGACATTTGAGTGATGATATCCAGTGTATTTCCACTCATTGGCCCGTCACTGCCAAGCCCCACGTTCATCTTCCTATTAAACATTTCCTTCAGTGGAGGTACACCTTTTCCCCCCTTGGCATTGGCACCGATATTATGAGCAATGCCTATATTTCTCTTCTCTATAATATCCAAGTCCTTCATGGATACGTGAATCAAATGAGCAGCAATAAATCTTTCATTGAGCACACCAAGACTGTCCAAATATTGTACCGGTGTCATATTATATTCAGTCCTATATTTTTGAATCTCATCATCCATCTCTGCCACATGCATCATCATCGGAACATCATATTTTTCAGATAGCGCTGATGCCCTTTGTAGATGAATACTGTCATTTGAATAGGGGGCATGTGGGGCGATTGCCGGTGTGATTAATTCATCACCTTTCCACTTTTTTATAAAATGCTCACCGTAGTCAAGGCCACCGTATACTTCCTTGGAATCCGGAGATGGAAAGTCCACCACTGTTTCTCCTAGTACTGCTCGAATTCCCATTTTCTTCGCAGCCTTTGCCACTTCATCTTCAAAATAATACATGTCTGCAAAGGTTGTCACACCGGATGCCAGCATTTCTGCGATACCATATTTTGAGCCCAATGATACCAGGTCCTGATCTACTAACTTTTTTTCTAGTGGAAGAATGTATCGTTTAAGTCTATCTGCCATATCATCCCCTAGGCTTCTGAAAACCACCATGGCAGCATGGGTATGGGTGTTCACCATCCCGGGCATTAATATGCCATTTTTGCCATCAATTACTTGATCAGCCTTATATTTCTCCAGTAGCTCTTGCCCGCCTACTGCTACAATGACATCACCGTTGATCACCACAACGCCGTTTTCTATCAGTTTCTTTTCCTGATCCATCGTAAGTATAGTTATATTTTTAATCAACAATATATCCATAAATGGGTACCTTCTTTTCATCCACTACTTAGTATTTATAAATAAACTCACAATTTCCTGTTCGTTTACGTTAATTAAGCCGCGGTCGCTGATTTTTAAAGCTGGACTGACGGGAAGTGACAATGTGCTCAAAGACATGATTTCGTTATGATGGTGATAACCCAGTATTTTTAGCGCCTGTCTAACGCCACTTAACTTTCCAGCCAATATATTCAGCGGCTCTTCAGATAAAATACCACCAACTGGTAATTCCAAGGCAGCAACAATTCTTCCTTGGTCTGCCACACAAAACCCGCCCTGATTTTCAATAACCCAATTGGCCGCAAGCACCATATCCTCAGGATTTCTCCCCAACACCAATAGATTGTGACTGTCATGGGCATAGCTACTGGCCACTGCGCCTCGCAGGAGTACATCTCCACCCGCCAAGCCATAGGCTCTGTTATTATTGATACCATGCCTTTCAAAGACAGACAGCAGACAATATTTAGAACGTTGCCACATCAAATGACCCTGCTCTGCCCCCAGCCAATCATGGCTCTCCTCTGTAAAAGTACTGTCACACTCTACATTCATGATTCTGCATAACGCCTTTGTTTCATGAACGGGTGTATTGACAATAAAATCGGATGTAGAAAGCTTGGGTAGCTTGATACTTTGATAAAAATGAGCCGGAAAATGCCGCTGATGATCTGACATGCTAGCCGCTTTTTCTTCAGATTTTATACCATTCTTATACACCGCTTCAATTACAAGTTCATTAAGATCACTGAGCAGTATAAAATCCGCCACTTTACCTGGCGCTATGCTCCCCCTGTCCAAGAGCTTCATTCTTCTTGCAGGGGTATAAGTGGACACATAGATGGCCATCTCAGGTGTCATGCCCATTTTAACAGCCTTTTTTACTAAGATATTTAAATGCCCCTTGACCAGCTTGTCTGCCATCACATCATCTGTCACCAGCGCAAAATGTTCGTATAGATTATTTACCATGAGATAATCTATATTATCCTTGGTCATCGATTTTTCCTGTATTTCCAGGAACATGCCCTTTTGTATCTTCTCCTCAAGAGATTTTACTGTCTGTTGGGTGTGATCTCCATCTACACCGCTGCAGATATATTTGGAAAGGTCTAAACCGGTTATCCTTGGGCAATGTCCCTCTATCACAAGTTCAGGCTTTCTTTTTTTTATATGTCTAATAATCTGTTTAATTTTCGTGTCTTTGTTTTGCACCAAATCTTTAAAATTCATCACTTCTCCAAGACAGAGTACATCCTCTCTCTGGAGCAGTCTATCCACTTCCGGTACATCGATGCTCCCACCTGAGGTTTCCATTTCCAAAGAAGTAGAAGGAACAGAGCTGGGAATGCCATAAAATATATCGATTAGCTCGTTACATTTCATATCCATCATAGCCTCTATTCCTTCTAGCCCAAATACATTTGCCATTTCATGCGGATCTGCCACAACAGTTGTTACACCCTGTGTAACAACTGCCTTGGCAAATTCAATGGGCGTAGTCATGGAGCTTTCAATGTGCATGTGTATATCAATGAATCCCGGACTAAGATACTTACCACTTCCGTCGATAACATTTTCTGCACTTAATGGCATGTCGTCTGTTTCTGATATATGAAGAAACTTACCATTCCAAACAGCCACATCTCTATGCAAAAACTTTTTAAAGTAAGCATTAAATACCTTCACATGTTTAATGATCAAATCTGCATCCATGCTAGTTCCCCTTTAATTATTTATTAAATAATCTGTTCCACTGATCTATCCATGTTTTCAATTGTTTATTGGTTAAGCTGTAATCTATTACATTAGCTTTATTGACGCCTTCACCATAGGTTAAGTTTGCAGCATCTTTTTCCGACAACTTTACATCTACATTAATCGGTGAATCACCCACTAATACAGCAGTTTTGCTCTCTACCTCTGCACTTAATACATAATCGATAAACTTAGTAGCCAATTCTTGATTCTTTGAATTCTTTGTAATATTTATGGTATTAAAATTTAGAAAGGCTCCCTCTGTAGGATCTACATATACTGCATCAGGCATCGCTTTTTTTATGGATGCAACCACAAAGTCTGCAGCTACTGCAACTGTAATTTCTCCATTGGAGAACATGTTGACCAAATCTGAGGATTTTGTGTATGTCTTTACTACATTTGGCTTTAATGTTTCTAATGACTTAAAGGCAGCGGTGCCATTGTCAGTCTTTACCTCTGTTCCGGCGTTTAATCCTCCTGCAAATACCATGGAAGGGCCAAATGTCGTGGTGATATCAGGAATTGAAATTTTGCCCTTTAGGTCTGCACTCCATAAATCCTTCCAGGAAGTAATCTTCCCGTTCACCTTTTTAGGGTTATAAACAATGGCGGCGCGGTTCAACGTATAAGCTGGGCCATAACCTGCATCGACAAATTTTTGTGCTACAGGTAAAACCTTTTTAGAGTTTGGCACCTTGCTGTAGTCTATTTTCGCAAATAACCCATCCTCTATGCCCTGCTGTGAATAAGATTCTGCTAAATACATCACATCTACTGTACTGTTTGGATTGTTTTTTAGCTTTGCCAATCTTTCATCGTTATTTCCAATTTCAACGACAACCTCAACATTGTTGGCTTTTTCAAAGGGTTCAATGACATTTTTCATGTACTGATCCTGATTTAGGCCCCAAGTTGATACGACTAATTGTTTTGGTGTCACTTCGTTGGTAGAAGTGCTTTTTTGAGCACCGCAACCTCCAACCATGGACGTTACCATGAGACATGATAAAATTAATGCAATTTTTTTCACTAGACTATTCCTCCTTATTTTTTCTTATGTTGATTAATTTATTGGAAGGTAAATGTAGCTTTACCCGATCCCCTTGATGATAAATGTATTCCTTATTGCTGTTTACTATTAATGTCCCCAGCTCCGTGTCTACACTGTACTGATAGTCCTTTCCAACAAAAGTCCTTATTTCTATATTTCCCTCGATTACATTAACATCTTGACTGCTTTCATTTGGTAGTAACTCAATATCTTCCGGTCTTATGGTTCCGTAAGACATTGCTTCACTATCGGTAAATTCATCCTCATCGCTAATATGTAATGAAATACCATTGTCCGTTAGGAATCGTCCATTTTCGATTTTTTTAAGATTAATAAAATTTTCAAAGCCTATAAATCTTGCGACAAACTCAGTTTTAGGATGGGAATATATATTTTCAGGAGAATCATACTGCTCCACTACACCCTTATTCATCACGGCTACCTTATCCGAAATAGAAAAGCATTCCTCCTGGTCATGGGTTACAAATAAGGTTGTAATACCAAGCTTTTGCTGAAGTTTCTTAATTTCCACTCGCATTTTTAGGCGAAGCTTTGCATCGAGATTACTAAGTGGCTCATCTAAAAGCAGCAGGTCCGGCTTAATGACCAAGGCTCTTGCCAGTGCCACTCTCTGTCTTTGTCCCCCGGATAGTTCTTTGGGATATCGTTTGCTGAATGCTTTTAAATCCACGACTTCCAGTATTGCCTCAACGGCCTTTCTGATTTCTTCCTTTTTGGTCTTACGCATTTTCAGACCAAAAGCCACATTATCAAACACACTTAGATGCGGAAATAATGCATAACTTTGAAATACCAATCCGAAATTCCGATTATGGACCGCTACCTTTGTATAATTATTGCCATCAAATATGAATTCTCCCGCCTTCGTATCTATGAAACCAGCAATAACCCTCAGTGTTGTGGTTTTCCCACATCCGCTGGGCCCGAGCAATGAAACGAACTGGCCTTTTTCTATGTCTAAATTTAGTTTTTTTAGAATATCGGATTTCCCATCATAGGAAACAGTGATATCTTTCAAATTGATTAATGCCATACTTCACCCCTATTTATTTAGCAAAATTTTTTATGCCCAAAGTCTTTTCTACAACAAACATAATCAGTACTGTCATCACCATCAATATCACCGATAGTGCGGAAATCGTTGGATCATAGTTATACTCAACATAGCTCAGCATACTGATGGGCAATGTGCTCACACCAGGCCCTGTTAAAAATAAGGATACGGGTACATTATTAAAGGAGTTGATGAAAGCTAGCATAAACGCGGCTATTACACCTGAGGTAACATTGGGAAGAATAACAAGGAAAAAAGCTTTCAGTTTTGTCGCTCCCAAACTCACAGCCGCATCTTCAATGGAAAAATCCAGATTTTCTAGGCTAGATCCGACGACACGTATGATGTATGGAATAACGATAATCACATGCCCAATAAGTAAACTTGTAAAAACATCTAATTGCAGTTTTATAGTTAAAAATCTAAAGAAAGCAAAACCAAGTACCACACCAGGTACAATGATGGGTGATAAAAATATGCTCTGCATGACTGCTTTCCCTCTATAATTTTTCCTACTGAGTGCATAAGCTGCAGGTATTCCAATGATCATTGCAATAAACGTGGCCAAAACTGCTACCTTGAAGCTGATGCCTAGTGTTGTCATAAAGGTTTCGGAGTGAAATGCCTTACCAAACCACTGCAGGCTGAAACCCTTTGGTGGGAAGGACATAATATTGCCTGAGTCAAAGGCAGTAGTGATTATGATCAACAGCGGTACACATAGAAACACATAGACTAAAATCACAAAGAAAGTAAAAAGCTTATTTCCCTTCAAGCTATACCCCTCTTTCATATAATTTTGATGCGAATTTATTGATACCAAACATCACTGCCAGTGTGATCAGAATCATCACTGTGGAAAGCACAGAAGCCTGTGTCCAATCACTCAGTGTCATGGCCTTCTGATAAAGTAGCGTTGCTAAAACTGTGTTCTTATTTCCTCCCAAAAGTTGAGGTGTTGTGTACGCCGTGAAGGTACCTGTAAATACCAAAACACTACCGACAATCATCCCTGGTACGCTTAGTGGGAATATGATTTTTATGAAGGCTATAAATTTGTTGGCGCCCAAGCTTTCCGCTGCTTCGATTAAATCATCGTCTATGCTGTCCATCACCCCCACCATTGAGATGATCATTAAGGGTAAAAACAGATAGACAGAACCTACGATAATAGCGGACTCTGTATATAAGAACTTCTGAGGTTCTTGCAATATATGGGCAGAAACAAGCAGCGTATTGATAATACCGTTTTTCCCCAAAATGGTCATCCATGCAAATGAACGCACCACTGAATCAGTTAGCAGGGGAAATATTGCTGCTGCAAGAAGTAATCCTTTTATCTTAGGGTTACTTTTAGCCACATAAAAGGATACGGGTACACCGAGAAGGACACAAATTATGGTTGTGATCAGTCCAATTCTCAATGTTCGTGTGAGTATGCTCATAAAGTAATCATCTTTGAAAAAATCCATATATCTGCTAACTGTTATTCCATTTTCGCCCATAAATGTAGGTAGTGTGGTCATTAGTATAGGTGCAAATAAGAAGAATATAATTACAATAAGGCCCGGTATAAGTAATAAATAAATACTTTTATTTTTCATTTTAGTTGTTCCTTTTCCTTCTAGCATTTGAGATGGAAAAATAACTTACAAATTAATATTTGACGCCTAAATTCAGGATTTTTAAATACATTTCACTTGCTTCAATTTGCCATGTACACCTCCTTAGCAAAAATAATGAAACATTGCATACCGAAAATGTTCATTGTGACTACCGTACTCACTTTTTAACAGGTCCTGTACTTTCTCTAACTACCAGCTTGGGGAAAAGTGTCAACGCTTCTACACTGTTCCCATTGTCATTAATCTGTCTTAGAAGCATATCAATGACCACTTCACTCATCCGTACGATTGGATACTCGACTGTCGTTAATGAGGGAGTAATGCTTCCAGCCAATTCAATATTATCAAAACCAAGTATTGAAACATCTTCTGGCACCCTTCTACCCGATTTATGCAAATAGTTTATTACACCTATAGCCATCAAATCATTTACAGCTAGTACCGCTGTAATCTCTTGATTATCCTTTAGTAGCATTTCGGCACATTCAAAACCGCTTTGCAATGTATAATTGCCATAACATATATATCTTTCTACAAGTGGCACATTATAAGCTTCAAGCGCTCTTATATATCCCGACTTTCTTGTTGTGGATATTTCCATATTTTTTGCTGCACCTATATAAGCTATATTTTTATGGCCTAGCTTTATCAGATGCTCTGTAGCTATATAAGCACCATAGTTGTTGTTTACAATAACAGATGTAATTTTGTCATTCTGAATTTCCCTATCCAGAACAACTACTGGAATGCCTTTATCCCTGGCGATATGTGCAATTTCCAGACTTCTATATGAAGAAGCATAAATCACTCCATCTACCCTGTTATTCAACAAATCGAATAAAACTTCGTCCTTGTTCTCGTCAATACACTTAATATTGATGAGCAACAAATTATAGTTAAAGGAATTAGCAACACTGCTCAAATGATTAGCCATCTTCCCATAGAAAGGATTTTCTATGTTCGGGACAATCAATCCGAATGTTTTTGTTGCTTTTGTTCCGCTACTTCTTTCTAGCGCCTTATATCCATGAGTCTTAATAGTTTCTTCTATTCTCTTTCTTGTCTCCAGCTTTACATATCCGCTATTATTTATAACCCTTGAAACTGTAGTTATTGAAGTATTAGATAGCTTGGCAACTTCCTTTAGCTTTATCATAAAATCTCCTCTTATGAAAACGTTTTCACACTTTGCTCTCTAATGTGCACTATAATCTATGTAATACGCCCTTGTTATATATTATAGCATGAAAACGTTTTCATACTATAGAAAAGTAAATATTTTTAAAATTTTAAACTTAGCCCTGAGAGGTCTAAATAATAGTTAAGTGACTTCCCCAAATAGTGGCTCAAAAGATCCAGACTCGGCCCTTGCCAGAACACTAGCATTTTGACCCTGTGTATCCATTTATAAAGGTCCATATAAATTTGCAACTATTTACAAACTTTTTTTATTACCTTACTAATCGCAATAATATGCGTTTTTAGAATGTCCCTAAACGTATGCCCAAATAAACACTCACTAGTACATATAACGTTCATAGTCAATGATAAACAAGCTATGACAGAGCTGAAGCATGATTATTTTAATTGACGAATAGCCGTTAAGATCATACCAATCTGAAGACTCTCATAGGCAACATTTCAATTTGAATAACATTATCCTATCGTATTACCCCACCTCATGAGGTCTGATCTGTCTTTAAACTTAAAGCATGCTACAACAATCAAGCCCTAAGCGGGTCATTCGATTATAAAACTGAAATTCTACAATTAGAGATTCTAACTCGCTAATCTCCACTGGTAACTTTCGTCGTTAACAATGGACGATATTCGAGTTAGATCTAGAACATCCGCTGTACATGCTTTAAAAATGAACGCTAACAAGCCATTAATCCCGAGTACTTTCACTTTTTTATTGAGAAGCTCACTATGTGCCAGCAAAACATTGATGAATCGACCAATTTGCATAAGATAATGGAAGCCTACCATGGCATTCCAGTCGTAAGAAAAACAGTGTTCATAGTTATAGCCTTGATGTTTCATGACCAGAAAGTTATTTTCAATTTTCCAGCGATAGCGCCCGATCTTAAGACACCTAGTTTCAACATTCGTTTTCGTAATCTCTTTTCCAGAGATCCAGACGTACCTTGTTGAGTTAGAGGTCATTTTGCCTGTTGTTCGACTTGTTTCTTTCCAAGTTTCCTCACAAATTACAACATGAAGCCGTGCTTTACTTCGGCCGTTATTACCATAAGTATACTCAACATCATTGATCCACCTATACTCCTGGTTCCGACCTCCGCAATGGCGCTTCATGGTATTGTCTGGTGTAAGCCTAATCAGTCCCATGGCTTCTCGCCAAGCATCCTTCATGGATCCTTCCTTGAAAACAAGCATATAGTCCCAACCATAATCGCGACAGGTTTTTAGGACAGGTCCGCATGCATAGAGGCCATCCATGGTGACGGAAATTTTAAGTTTAGGAAAGCGTTTCTTAATTCTTTCAGCAAAACGATAAAATGCTTTACGTTCACAATCTTGTTTGTTCGAACTAACCTCTCTATATTCCTCGTTGTTTAGAAACTCACTCATGAGGGGTAAGGTTATCCCGTTGTCGAAAATGACGACAGCCTCTAGCACATAAACATAATATTGTGCCTGTTTATCTTTGCCAACATGCCTGACCAGGGATTCTGCTGTCCATGGTTCGGTCCTCATGAATTTTTGGGACCCATCAATGGCTATGACATAGCGCTTATTGATCAGATAATTCCTGAACTTCTTCTTTTTAACCAGCTGTTCAAAAAGCTCCAGCATACTTTCTTCGATTTCATCCACCTTGATTTTCTCCAAGAGCCTGCTTAAGGTATTTCTTGGATTCTTCTTTTCTACCTTTTAGGTTTTTCTTAGATCCAAAACAGTGTGCACTTCTGACCACTGCGGATTCCCGAGGTCTGGTTACTACATTCATATTCTCAGATTTTGGGAATACGCTGTTATGCGAAGTTACATTTTTATAACTACATAAATTGTGATGTTGCCTTACTGATTGTTTTATCTCCTTTATCTTTATCTATGCTGGATAATTGATATGTCGCCTTTTCCTCATACATATCAAATAATATGTACTCTCCACAGTTAATCCGATTTTCACTTTTTGACGGTAACACTTCTAATCTACAGTTTAGTCCTCCTTCCCATAAGACTTTTCTATTTATGTATATTATTCAACGTTTATTTAGTTTAATAATTCCCCCCCTAAGTAAAAAAGTAAAGCACCGCCAATAAATAAAACAATAAACATCTATAACATTAGCATTTTTATTATTTTGTCGCAATTTGTGACTTTGCCAATATAATCCGTAATAAAGAGGCATAAATGCTAATCTTACACGAGTATGTTCAAAGAGGGGATGAGCAGGACCGTTCAAATGTCCTTGAAGACGTTAAGTAAGTATGAAATGCCACACATATCTACTATTAGTTGTAATGGTAATATTGTAATTAGGCTGTTTTACTATATTACCTTTACACCATGATAATGTCGCATAATCCAATTAAATTAGGCCCCCCTCATACGAGATTAACGGATTTCGGTTTGCGGTCTAATGGGGATCCCTTAAATATTTCTAGGGCTTCAAGTACTTCATCGAGGGGCAAATTGCCTTTTTCCAGTGCTTCGGGTTTTAATAACATCAGCCGTTCGTAAAAGGCAATTCCATCGGCTAATACGGTTTTCTTGTCGACGCCTTGATTGAGCAGTTCGAAGAGTAGGTCTTCTGCCTTATCATATTTCATCATTTGCTCGTAGTAACTCAAACGTAATTTCTGAGTCTCATAGGGAAGCGGGAATTGCTTTATTCTGTCAATGGTTTGATCAATCGTGTCATAGTTAGGTTCTAAACAAGCGCTTTTATTGGCTAACATCACTTCGGCATTCATGTTAAAGCTTTTAAGATATAAGTTAAATGACCTATCCATGTCACCCAAGCTAGCAAAAACATCTGCTTTTTCTTTGAGTAATTCGGCCAAAATAAAGCATTTCACAGAATTAATCTCTTCGAAGCCACTCACTAAATTAATGAGGTCTTTATATGACAGACGCTCTAATGCAGATTCACTTAACCCTGTAAAATCGTACAAGGCCTCATTTAAGATCTGGTGTATCTCTTCGAATTTATCGTCAACTTTTAACCCCATAATTTTAGCAACCACATTGGTGAACTGTTCAATCATCCTCATGATGTAATCCTTTTTAAACATATACCCTCCCGCTCGTCCGTTGAAACGTTTTCTGATATAGAAGGCTCTATTACCGAAGTATGCTGTTATAACTACCAATATTATATACCAAATAGACCGCAGGCATGATCATGCCTGCGGTCTATTTGGTACAAATGACTTAAAATGACTTAAATTTAGTTTTTCTATTCATATCGTAATGCATCGATAGGGTTTAATCTTGCGGCTTTCCTTGCCGGATAAATTCCAAAGAAGATTCCTACTGCCGAAGAGAACAAAATTGTTTCCAACACAACAAGCAGTGAAACACTCGGCGTAATACTGATAAAAGATCCTATTAATTGAGCGGCAAGCATACCAAGTGTCATACCGATCAGCCCCCCGATCACCGACAAGATCACGGATTCGGTGAGGAATTGGATTAATATTGCATTCGTGGTGGCCCCAATTGCTTTTCTAATACCAATTTCTCGAGTTCTTTCAGTGACTGACACTAACATTATATTCATGACGCCAATACCGCCAACTAAAAGAGAGATTGCTGCAACAGCACCAATAAATGCTGTAAACGTTCCTAATACTTTATTAATCGTTTCAAGGATACTCGCTGAATTGGTCGCCTTATAAAGGTCTGAAGTCTTGTTTTCATGTCTAGCTCCAAGCACTTTTAAGGCCTCATTTCCAGCCTGCACTGCCGTCGTTTGTGACGTGGAGGTGATACTCAGTGTGGAAATGTTGGAATCTGTTGGATATAACGTTTGCAGAAATGTCACGGGTACGGTCACTAAAGCTGGTGTATTATCACCATCCCTGCCAGGTGGCCCACCCTGTCCGCTAAACATGCTGCCGGCTTTTGAAACGCCAATAACAATCGCACTTTTACTAGAGGCTACAGGTCCTAATTTAAATGATTTACCGACCGCGTCATCCGTTTCAAATAATGCTTTTGCTGTAGTTTGGTCTATGACAGCAACCGCTTTACCCTCTTCCGCTTCTCGATCATTGATAAATCTTCCATAGACAATTTCCACATTGCTGATCAAGGCATTGTCGGTATTAACGCCGCTAATATTGGCGGTTTTAGTTTTCGTATCAGTTCTTGCGGTGCCTCTTTTGGATAAAGTCGGAGAAATATACTTAACGGTATCAACTCTACTTTTTATTTGCTTTACGTCTTCAAGGGTAAAGTAATCACTGGTCTGCTCGACCTTTGAGGGATCAACACTCAGCGTCACTGTATTTGCGCCCATTTTTGCAAATTGCTCTGCAATGTAATTTTGTCCTCCATTACCCAAAGAGATAATCGTAATGACTGAGCTTATGCCTATAATAATTCCCAGCATCGTGAGAAAAGTTCTCATCTTATTCGATAGAACACTGGATATCGCCATTTTAAAGTTCTCTACAAAATTCATAACCGTCCTCCATTTTACTGTGAAATGGGGTTTCTATTGCGTTATCTAGAATATTTTTCTTCCTTCAACAAGACAATCATCCATGATCGCTCCATCTAGGAATTTTACAACCCTTTTTGAAGATAACGCTATATTATCTTCATGGGTCACCATAACAACGGTTGTGCCCTCATTATTAAGCTTTTGAAAAATTTTCATGATTTCAATCGATGATTTAGTATCGAGGTTCCCCGTTGGTTCGTCTGCCATAATCACGGCAGGATTATTGACGATTGCTCTTGCAATGGCCACTCTTTGCTTTTGTCCACCCGATATTTCATTGGGCCTATGATTCACTCGGTCTGTCAGACCCACCTTTTCGAGGGCTGAAAGTGCTCTCTCTTTTCTTTCTTTCGAAGGTACTCCTGCATAAACCATAGGAAGTTCTACGTTTTTAAAGACTGAGATCCTGGGGAGTAAATTAAAGGCTTGAAATACAAAACCAATCTCTTTATTTCTGATCCTTGCAAGTTGGTTATCTTCAAGATTGGAAACATCCTGGCCGTTGAGGAAATATGTCCCACCGTCCATTCTATCCAAACAACCAATAATATTCATAAAGGTTGTTTTCCCCGAACCCGAAGGTCCCATGATTGCAATAAATTCGCCCTTTTCGATTTTGAGGCTTACGGAGTTCAGTGCAGTTAGGTCAATATCTCCAGTGACGTACCTTCTTATTACATCCTTTACTTCAATCATTGTTTTCCTCCTATGCCCCAGTTTTAACCATTACCCCATTTGTAACGGTGCTGCCTGGATTTAATATGACACTGTCACCCACTTTTACTCCGCTCACAATTTGCGCATCGGCATCTGACCGTACGCCTAACTCCACCGTTTTTTGAACTGCCTGACCATTTTCGACAACAAACAAGTAAGTTGATCCATCTTTGTTCGTCAAGATGGTTTCTGCAGGAACTTTCACAACATTGAGGGCTTGATTCAGTAAAATATCGACATCTGCGTCAAAGTTTACTTTTAACTGCGGATCTACGTCCAATACATCGAGTTCTACCGTTAAGGTTGTATCTCCGCCGGCAGCAGAAGTACTGACGGTTGCCGTTGGATAAATGTTTGAAACCTTCGCTTTATAAGCCTTACCATTACTTTTAATGGTTGATTCTTGTCCAATCGCTACTTTAGCAGCATCGTATTTCCCCACTTTAACGACTGCTTTTAAGCTTGATATATCCTGTACAACCATAGCGACTCCCTGGCTTCCCGTTTGCCCGGTCACAACATTCAGGGCCGTTACGACGCCATCAAGATCTGACGTGATCGATGAGTTTTGTGATAACTTGTTTTTTGCAGAATCAAGATTTGTTTTTGCTAAGGAAATAGCATTATCAAGCTGTTTTATCTTTTCATTTGATAGAACACTTGCCTTTGCTGTGTTAATAATCTGGGCATTCGCCGGAGTATCAGAGGTGTTTGCGATCGTCGTATTTGCATCATTATTTTTATTCACGGCGTCTTTTTTTTGAGAGATGACATTGTTATAATTTATTTGAGCAGTCGTTACTTGAGAATTTAAATCAGCGGTTTCATAAGTGAGCAGAGTATCTCCCTTTTTAACCTTATCCCCTACTTTAACATTCACATTTGAGATCTTAGTGGTTGCTGAGACCGAATAATCTTTTTTATTTTTAGATTCTATCGCCGCTGTGGTAGATAAATACATCTTAACGTCACCCATTGCGACAGTGGCCGCTTTTACAGTTGTAATTTGCTTTTTGTTTTTTGCGTTAATTTGAATTCCAGCAATAGTACCGATCAAGGCGACTATTATGACCCCAATAATTAGTTTCTTTTTCATGATTGCCTCCTATTTAATTGTTAAAGTAGTATCCATTCAATATTCCTTATTAAGGATACACGATAAATATAAAAAATATCTGTATTAAGTATAAAACTTTTATAAATTAAATCAACACGCTACCGACTGCTAAGCACTTGGATTTGATCACTGTACTTCCCTTTATCTAATTCCAAGTCCTTTGGGACGCGAATATAGATAATATGCGGACCAAAGCTTGCAGACATCCCTATGAAATTCCCATAATTTTGGAGCTTGAATTGATCCAGAGTAAAGTCATTTTTTAATTGTTTGAAGTCAAATGTCTGGTGACTAGCTGCCATTATGGATAACGTCCCTTCTTGAAATGAAATCGTAGGGGGGGAAACTAGCTTTGTAAAATCAATTCCTCCCACTAATTGCGTTGTGGCATAAGTAGACACTCCAATTACCCCATCATCAACGTCCTTACGTTCGACTAAAATGCGGTAATCCCCTGTAATATTTTGTTCGTTATATAAAAATGATAATTTATTTGTATCTACTTTGAAGATATGGCTACTAATTTTGTAAAGCCCTTGTTGCTTATCCAAACTTTCTTCAGTCAGTATATGATCATGAAAATTGCCGATGATAATTTGAGATTGCACGCTTGCTTGATCCTTATTGTCAATCAGCTTAATATAGCCTTCGTCAGGTAACATAAATAACATTGGAACCAGCAGGATTAGAACCCCAAGATATATCCCAGCCAAGATAAAGCTCCTTTTCCAGGTCATCAAACCACTTAGTCTGGTTGTTATGACCGGTACTATGGACCTAATGACTATAACAATAAGCAATAACGTGAGTGGGAGTAGGATAAAATTCATAGGTGATAAATTCATTTCCCCACCTCCATTCTGTTGGAAAGCAACATGCTAACTCCAAATAAAATGATCGACGTAATAATGACTTTTACTGAAAACATGACCAACGAAACGTCTTCAACGTAAAACCTGTAAATAGACTGAGCAAAAAAATAATTGTTATATACTCGCAATGATCCAAAAATCGCCACCGGAATAAGTACTAAAAAAGCCATATTATCTTGAGCCAACATCCCTATTAAATAGCCCATCGCAGAAACTAAGCCCATATATAATATGGCTACAACCATACCGAGCAATAGATCGTAAAAGGTTAAGAAAAACCCGTCGAGAACCATTTGTGATCTGTCAACCGAGAAGTACATGATAACCCTAAGAAATACACCAACAAGTGATGATGTTATACCCGCAAAAACACTGGCCGTCATCAAGAATCCTACGTCTGAAAGATTCCCTGACATTCTGTTGCCCACAAGAGGCATTTCCATCTTTTTATATTGCTTTGTAGTTAGCAATATAGCCACTGTGGATATCCATAATAGCGAAAATACTATCACCATACTAGCCGAATAAGTTCTCACAGATACTGAAACCGTCGCATTACCGGAGGACATACTATTCCCTGCGCCTAAAGAGAAAAATAAAGCGAGCATTTGCGTGATAATAAGCCGATTGACCAAGCCCGTATGGGCTTTGAGCTTGTAAAAATATTGCTTTAACGAAATTGAGAGAAGGTTAACTTCGTTTGAAGACATCATCAATCCCTCCTTTAGTTTTTGTCGTTAAATAAACACATAAATCGTCCGTTGCAACGGGCAATACATCTATGCCATTTTGTCTTATTTGCTCAAGCCGTTGTTGTATTAATTCTCTTCTGATGACAACGTATAAGCTGCCTTTCGCAAACTCTTCTTGATAGATGATTTCCTTGCCGTCTACAAAACTAAGTACAGTTTGGGCGTTTCCCCTGAGACCCACTGCTAATTCCTTTAATTCAAGGACTGGGAGATGTAACAGTTTTGTTCCTTGATTGATTAGAAGAATATCCTCTAATATGCCCTCAAGTTCACTTAACAAATGACTTGAAAGGATGATCGTACGGGGGTATTCCAGATAGTCTTTCAGCAATGCCCTGTAAAAGTCCTTTCTGACAGCAGAGTCCATACCGGTTGTTGGCTCATCCAAGAGAGTCAGTGGGCTGCGTGAGGCAATACCTAGAATGCTATTGAAGATACTTTTGGAGCCTTTCGATAAATTACTGTGTGGTTGATTCGGGTTAAATGAATAATAGTCAAATAAGCCACTCGCCAGACTACTATTCCAATGCGCATAAAAAGGAGCCACTTCATTTAATATATCGATCAGCGGCAACGAATCTGGAAATGTCATTGTGTCATCTATAAACATTAGATTGGCAGAGACATTCAAGCTATTAAAGGGTTTTTCTGAAAAAGCCTTAAGTTCCCCGCTCGTAGGCTTTAAGTACCCAGCAATCATCTTTAATAACGTCGTTTTACCTGAGCCATTTCTACCGATTAGGCCTGTAATTTTGTTTTCTTCTATTTCAAAGGATAAGTGATCGATTGCCTTAAGTTTGCCGTAGGCTTTTGTCAGATCAACACCTTGAATCACACTCATCACTGATCCTCCTCACTTTCTTTTCTGACCTGTTGGATCATCCTATAAAGCTCACTCTCACTGACGTCTAGCCGGTTTGCTTCCGTCACTAACTCTTTGATCATTTGCCCTAAGACCGGTCCTCTGCGCCTTGCTAGAATAAACGCCTTAGCATTCGGGGCCACGAACATACCTAGTCCGCGCTTTTTATAAACAATCGCCTCGTCGGCTAAAATATTAAGTCCTTTCGCTGCTGTAGCAGGATTGATCGTAAACATTTCTGCGAGCTGATATTGCGAATAAATACGTTCTTCTTTTTTGATGTTCTCGTTCAGTATTTCTGCCTCAAGCCATTCGGCAATTTGAACATAGAGCGGTTTCATACTGTCAGTATTCAGGATCACAATCATCACCCCCTGGCATCTTCAGAGTTAGTACATCAGTGTAGTAATGTACTATCGTCATTATATGCGCAAATCGATACATTGTATACATTTTTTTACAATCATAAAATGCTTGTTGGCGAAATCAGCAACAGCAACTAATACACACAACAATTAGGATTAGGCAGTTCTACACAATGAAGGCGAGCTGCTTACAACGAAGCAACTCGCCTTATTTGTTGAACAAGATTGTGAATGTAAAAGTGAAGACACTAAGCTAAATTTATCACCATAATAATGGAATTAAATGATACCGAACCTTTTGACAATATCTATTATAACCGGATAAATTTTTCGATAGGAATTTCTCTTCTTCAAGTAGCCTCATAATAATAATAAAGATTAAAAGTACAACACAAAGTACCGACCAATATGAGCCTAATGCAATGGCAGAAGCTACTAACATTAGACTCGCTCCCGAATACATAGGATGACGTACCAATCCATAGGGCCCTGTTGAGATTACTTTCTGGTTTTTAGCTATTTCAATTGTAGCGGAAGTATAACTGTTTTCTTTAAACACAAGAAAGACTATATAAAATTCTAATGCAACACAAGCATCTGCCATTAAACTTGCATTTATAGGAATATTTGACCAATTATATCGATGATCAAACCCCGCAATGATATACACTGAACAGAAAGATACATTCGCCAGAACCTGTATAATTTTCTGATTCTTCTCCTTTTCAGCAATTGGCCCAGCTTTAACCCGTCGCTCTAGGAGCTTCTGATCATACTTAAATAAATATGTAGTAATCAGTATTGTCGAGACAGCAAATGTAAACAGGTAGATCCACGCCTGAAAGTAATTCATTGTGCCCGCTGGTAAAAAAACCAATACACTGAGACTCACTAGAAGTATCAGAAATCCAGATAACGCTTTCCCCATTAAATTCCCCATAGTACTACCTCCCATTTTCTGAATTTACTTTCCTTTAATCCCTGGGTCTCTTATAAAGAAGGCTACTCCCCCGTTCCATTTTTTAAAGCTCCAAAATAGCCTTAATATCACTGTCATACGTTTCAAAACCCTTTTCAATAATATCTATGCCCGTACTTCTTACTTTATTGAGGATTCTTTTTATTTTCGCGAAGCCCGTTGATCTCTACCTCATTGCATTATGCTGGCGTCTTTTCATCTGACTCGTAAATTCAGGTTAGGGCGTAAGCATATTTAGTGGGTCCTAACCCTAATAATAAAAACCGAAAGGGCCAGCTAAGCTGACCCTCTCGGTATCTTGGTATTTATTATGTTCAGATGACGTTAATACTCCATCTGACGTAAATTCTGTCTACAGCTTCTGCCTTCCTAGAAATACCTTTTCAGGCGTGATGGGTAAATGATTCACTCTGACGCCTACCGCATTATAAACAGCGTGGGCAATAGCCGGAGACGGGGTATTGGCAACCACTTCCCCGATGGATTTCGCGCCGAAAGGCCCCGTTGGTTCATAGCTTTCTTCAAACGCTATCCGTACTTTTCCGACATCCTTGCGACACGGAATTTTATACTGCATAAACGAATTGGTGGCCATTTTTCCTAAGTCATTATAATTGACCTGTTCATAGAGGGCCATTCCGATGCCTTGGACAATGCCACCTTCGGCTTGAATTCTGGCCAAATTAGGATTAATCACGGTCCCACAGTCTACCACTGCAACATAGTCGATCAGCTCTACTTTACCGGTTTCTTGGTCAACTTCCACCTCTGCAAAGCCTGCTACATACGGCGGAGGTGAGACTTCACAGCCCTGAGTTGCATAACCCACTAACTGAAGATTTCCGGTACCCAAGATGGTCAACTCAGCTATTTTGGCCAGACTCATCTCTTCATCTCCGCTGACCGTTCGGACGACTAAACCATCCATTTCCACGTCCTTCAACGAAACGCCTAAGAACTTTGCGCCTTGCTCTAGGATCTTGTCTTTCAGTTCCTTCGCGGCTTTGATGACGGCTGCTCCTGCAACATAGGTCGTGCTCGAGGCGTAAGATCCTGGATCATAAGGAGAGGTATCCGTGTCCCCTGCGATAAGCACAATCGTCTCCATCGGTATCTCTAAAATTTCAGCAGCCATCTGACTGAGTATGGTATCACATCCAGTCCCCATATCCGTGGCACCCGTGAGGAGGGTGAAATTTCCATCATCGTTTAAACGTATTTCAGCGGATGCGGTGCCGATATTTGCAATCCCCGAGCCCTGCATCGTGATCGCCATCCCCACGGCTCTCACTTTATTATTTCCGATTTCACGGCATGGAAATTTATCCTTCCAGCCGATCATCTCTTTGCCCTTTTCAATACACCGGTCTAAGGACGAGCTTCCGAGCAGAACCCCCTGACCCGTCAGGAAGGTCTCCCCTTCTTTACTGATATTCTTGAGGCGAATCTCTGTTGGATCCATCCCTAATTTTTCTGCTAACTTGTTGACGGTGGATTCCAAGGCGAACGTTCCTTGAGTCGCACCATACCCTCGGAAAGCGCCTGCTGGCATCTTATTTGTATAGACGGCATTTCCCGTGAAACGAACCGCTCTCGTTTTATTATAAAGGGGAAGAGTATAATGACCGACGCAGCTTAAGACCGTGGCGGCATGTTCTCCGTACGCACCGGTATCGGATAAAACTTCCAGATCTATGGCACGAATGATCCCTTCCTGATCAGCCCCTACTCTAGCCTTTAGTCTCATAGCATGCCGACTTGTCGTACAGGAAAACGTCTCTTGTCTGTCATAGATAATCAGGGCTGGTTTGCCAGTCTTCAACGTTATAATGCCCGCAAACGCCTCTACACAGCCCGTTTGTTTGCCTCCAAACCCGCCACCGATTCTCGGTTTAAGGACCCTAACCTTACTTGCAGGAAGCTGTAAGGCTCTGGCTAACTGCCGTCTAACATGGAAGGGAATCTGTGTTGAAGTGACCACAACAAGTCTCCCCGTATGATCTAGATACGTAAAAGCACGATACGTCTCCATCATCGCGTGGGCCTGCGCCTGGGGATAATAGACATCTTCCACCACGACGCTACACTGTTTAAATTCTTCCTCGACGTCTCCCACTTCTTCTTTCCAAGAGGAGGCGATATTCTGCGCCTTTTGCAGCCCAATATCGAAATTCACGTGTAGGTCCTCTTCAGGATGAACGATGGTGGCATGTCCTATGGCCTGCTCAAAATCCAGAACAGGTTCCAGCACCTCATAGGCAACCTTAATTTTCTTCATGGCCTGAAGCGCCGTCTTTTCGTCCACTGCCGCGATAATCGCCACTTCATCTCCAACATAGCGAACGATTTCATCGAGGATCAGCCGATCATAGGGCGAGGGTTCAGGGTAGGATTGGCCCGCTAAGGTAAACCGTCCCTTCGGCACATCTTTATAGGTCAGGATGCATTCCACACCCTCCAATTTTTCTGCCCTCGAGACATCAATTGAGATAATCTTTGCAAAAGCATGTGGGCTTCTCAGGATCTTTACGACTAAAGCATGACGCATGGCTAAATCTTGAGTATACACTGGCTTTCCGGTGGCGATTGCCATGCCATCGACTTTTCGAATACTCTGACCGACACTTTTCATTCCTACCTTTTTCATACTAAAGCACCCCCAGGAAGGTCTTAACGGCTCTGAGTTGTCCCATATAGCCAGTGCAGCGGCACAAATTACCGGTTAGATAATGGATAATTTCTTCTTCTGAAGGATTGACTAATTCATGTTTCATCGCTAACACATTCATAATGAAACCCGGGCTGCAAAACCCGCACTGCTCAGATCCTTCAGCGGTGAGGACTCGTGCAAATTCCTCTGCCTCCTTCGGGACTCCCTCTATGGTTGTGACTTTCTTACTGTGAACCCGCACGGAAAGGATATTACAAGATAGTACCGACTTATCTTCCACCCAGACGGTGCATAGTCCGCAGCAGCTTGTTTCACAAGCCTTCTTAACACTTAACAGGCCATGGGATCTTAACGTATCTGCTAAGATCTCATCTTTTTCTACGTCCCAGGTCACCAATTTATCGTTGATTGTCAGTGTTATCTGCATGCTTTTACCTCCATGATTGCCCTCTTGACGAGCACCTTACAGAGCGCCTTCCGATAGTCAGCCGTCCCTCTCATATTGGTTCCAAAGGATAACTCTTCTGCCGCTTTTTGCGCCGCGCCCTCAATGTCTGTGTCACTAAGGTTTCCCTTTGATAAAGCTGCGGAAGCATTAGAGGCAATAGCAGCTCTTCTAGGTCTGGAGCCTACAACGATTGTCCATTGGTCGTCAAGCTTGGAAACGGCAACATTCAAGACGGAATAGTCGCTGGCTGAATTCCTCAGGTTTAAATAGGTCGCTTTACAATTATCCATCTTGATCCATAATCTAACGAGGATATCTTTTTCCTTTGGTTTTTTTAAGAAATCAGCTAAGGGCATTCTGCCACCCTTATATAACTCAACGTCAGTGTCTAAGACTAACAAGGCCGTAATCAAATCTGAAAATCCGTACTTTGCAAAAACTGAAGCCCCCACTGTCACGGTATTTCTAAATTGCACTCCGATAATCTCACGGACCGACTTAGGAAGCACCCCGTTAAAATACTCTTTTAACAGCGTGTGGGTTTCAATCTCTCTTAAAGTCGTCATACCCCCGATTTCGATAAAGCCGTCAGTTTCATGAATATAACGAAGATTTAGGGTTGAAAGATCAATGGCTGTACCGATTCGCTTTGAGCCCATTTTCAGGAAAGCACAGCCTCCCAGGATTGTATTATTTCTTTTATCCGAGAGAATTTGATAAGCAGTCTCTAAATTCTCTGGTTGAACCAAATCACCTAATGTAAACATTCTAGCCCCGCCTTACTGTCAATTTTGTGACACAAGTTGTCCGAATAAAATAAGAAATCCTAGCATAAACAACATAAAACCCAGGTGAACAGCGGTCCCCTCCAGTCAATGAGAGAAAGCTGTCGCCTGGGTTTTATCTAGGAACTAACCGCCACTAAAAATTCCACTTCTAAAAGTGAAAATTTTAGTAGCGCTAAGTCGCTGGATAAGTTAAACTAAACTTCTATCAAAGTAAGTTTAGGCTACCCTAAGACTAACCGCCACGCTCATAGTCGGACCATTTACGGCAGTCCGGTAGAAACTTGCAGACCTTATCTCTGCTACTATATGAACATTATTTAATTCAATGAAACTTCATCTGAAGTAGGTTTCTTTCATCAACCATATTACAAGGAATTCCGACATTGGTCAACACTTTTTCGAACGTTAGCCAATGTAATTTCTACATCGTTCGATAATATAGATAACCAGGGGCTTTGCCAACGGAGAACGATGAGGAGGAGATACCGAATGGATAATCTTGAAAGAAACTCACCTGTTCAGAGCATTCAGCCTGTTCGCAAAATTCGTGCTAGGCTATATGACGGTGAGCGACGAGAGCCCAATGAAAAAAGGAATCGCCGACTACAGGTAACCAAGCGGAAAAAGCCTGATATTAAACTGGCGGAGCACCTGACTGACGACGCGAAAACGCCTGGAGAGATTGAACAAGATTTTGTTGCTTATAAATCCGACTTAATCATTCGATCCGCCTTTGACAGAGCTCAAATTCTAAACGAAGAACCTTCTTCTGATTGACGTTAAGTAAAATATCTTAAGTATCTTAGAAAGCGAGGGACCTTTAATGTTTGTGCCTTTAATATGGGGGAAACCTATACACATTTGGTTAGGGCTTGTTCTAATGGTGTTATTGACCTTACAAATCCTTTCCGGAAAACATTTAATAAAGCTACCGTTTAGCTTTCACAGACGCAATGCTATTTTAATCGTTTTGATTGCTGCAGTGCATGTTTTTTTCGGACTCGGTATTTGGTTCTTCAATTTTCCAATAAAATAATGGAGGTCATCGCAATATGAAGGTTAAATCTACCAAAAAAACTGTCACTTTCTTCGTATCCTTCATAGTTCTATCACTTGCCCTCTTCGGCTGTGGGACACCTACCGCTCAGACAAACAGTCCCACCCCAGCAGCGCCCGTCTCCGAACCCTCAAATAGCCCTCAGGCACCGGTAGATGCTGTTGCTCGAGGCCTGAGTATTTTTACTAACCAATGTAAAGTTTGCCATGGGACAAACGGCTCAGGCGGTAATGCACCGCGCCTCATTGGCAAAGCCCCGTCAGCGAGTTATATTCAATCCAATATGCCACGTAATAAGCCTGGTTCACTCAGCAGTGAGCAAGTCAGTGATTTAGTTGCCTATATCACGAGTGTATCCTAAAATAGATTAATATAAATACCCCTACCATATCTCGAACGTGATTTCCTTAAGGGAGTCGCGTTTTTTTATGAATCACCATTACTTTTAGTGTTGGAACGTGACAACTTATATATTCCATATAATGGAATTAAGAACCCGATTAAAATATTCCACCGTAAAGTTAGAATTTAAAATATAGGAGTGATAATTATGTATGGTTGGTCTCCTCGCCACTATCGACGGTTTTGGCGCCGTAATCCTGGTGTAATCATCATTTTCCCTCATCCTCATTGGGGCCCTCATTGGGGACCACGTTGGTAGTATAAAGATAGTTATCTTTTGGCATCTTCTGGCATCTGCGTTTTTGAGCGCAGATGCCTTGCTTCATTGATCGTTATAAGCGCAAATACTTAATAGATTCTATCTTTCCGTTAGAATCTATACTATTATGGGTATTATAAAAATATTATTAATGAATGATGACTAGGAGGAATTAGCCATGAAAAAGATCATCCAATTATCTTTATTTGTCTTTTTGTTGTCTTTCAGTCTTCTGCTTGTCGGCTGCAATAAATCAGTACAACCCCCACTCCCAGAGAGTAAACCAACCCCAAGCCCAACCACCACGCCTGCGAAAACGCCTGTAATAACGCCAACGCCTGAGCCGGCAAAAGAAGCCGTCCCTGCCGTAAAACTAGCAGATTTTTTCCCTGTAGTTGCTGGATCGACCTGGGAGTATCAAGGAGACGGAAACGAATATGCCTCGTTTAGTCGAAAGATTGTCTTTACCAGTGGCAATTTAGCCCAAATTCGTGAAGATAACGGTGGAACGGTGACTGCTTCTGTTTATAAAATCTCCCCAAACTCAGTTACCCGGATTTACAACCTAGCGGAAGCTTATGGGCAGACAAATTACCTTAAGAGCCCGCCCAATGAAAACTTGGTCATCTTAAAGACACCTCTTCAAGTAGGAACAAAATGGACGGAACCCAATGGAACTAGAGAAATTGTCGACCTCAAGGCGACTGTCACGACTCCTGCAGGCAGTTTCACGCAATGTCTAAAAGTCAAAATTACCGATAAGAATTCTACAGTCTACGAATACTTTAAAAGTGGCGTTGGTATGGTTAAACGGGAATTCATCTCCGGAGATACCACGATTTCCTCTAGCTTAAAAAAGCACACTTAAGCGTTGGGCAAAGTTATCCATTCTGACTAGTATAGAAATAGGCTAGTTAGCCTCGCTACCGGGGCTAACTAGCCTATTTTTCACCTTTTAGCGAGTATGGATTTTCACACGTGAGACCAAAGATTTTCTCTCAGTCTGCGAGGAGCTTCTGTATCTTAATATATTTGCCCATCGCTTCATCTTCCTCAATGAACCACTCTGATCCCTCTTCGGGAGACTGACTGTTAAAAGTATGGATCAGACCACCGGCAAGCACGCCCTTGCCCCAGGCGACAAAATACTGAGCTGGAGAATTCACAGGACTAACCCCGGAGCCAAAATAAATAGGGGTCCCGTTAATCTCTGTACTTTCAAAAATATTAGCCTTAGTTGTTCCACATGGATTACCCATTGTTCTTACCTACTTCCTTCTGCACCGATCAGGCACCGATCAGATTGTTATAGTTTTCACACCTTAATACTTTCACATTTAAGCCAAATAGTCTATAATTATGTCAAAATTGCGGGTGAATATGTAATCAATAGCCTAAAAGGGGGGAGTTTAATGTTTACTCAGGCTTATACACCTGAACAATCTGCCTTTGGCAAACTTGAAAACGGACGAGACGTTCTGATCCTATACGTCAAAGAGTTTTGTGAGGAGGTCAGAGCTGTCAATCAGTCTGGTCTCTCAGGATATACCTATCATTGGTTTGCAACTCAGCAAAAAGACGCCTATGTCCTTCAAGTAACCTGGGAAAATGAGATCCATATTTCCATCCGCTTTAACGCTCAGCATTTTGGTCTTATTGACCAATTGCTTCAACCGAAAGATGTCATCCTGACGACCAGCCCCATCTCTGCCCTTATGGAAAAGGCCCAAAAAAGTGACTATAACTTTCTTGAATTCACCGATGTGCTCACCTTTAGCGGTTTATCCTTTGAAGTTCCCACTTCGGAGTACGAGAGTTAACCCTTAAATTATTTCAAAGGACGTTCGTGAAAGACAGCTGAAAGCACTTATGCTTCCAGCTGTCTTTTATCAACTAAATTAAGAATTTGCCCTAAACAAAAGAGTCTAGATTAAAATATGAGCCCCAAAGCAATCAAGATCAGAATTGCAACAGCAATTACTGATACGCCTACGCCCGTTCCAACGGGAGCTGCACAACCATATCCATACATATTGATTTACCTCCTTAGAGTTAATTTTGATCTTTTTCAATCTAAAATGATGTTACTTTAGAATACAATCCCCATTGCGATGAGGAGTAAAATGATGACTACTACGATTGCAATGCCTGTTAAACCAGTTCCACTTCCCATTTTCGACTCCCCCTTCCTATACCACATCATACGTTCGCCCTCCAGTATTAGTTCCATTATTTAACTATAATAGTTTATATTTCCATGCTTTGGTTTTCTGCGGTCTACTATAATTCTGTTATTATTTTTGACTTTTATTAAAGAAAGTCCATGACCCCTATCATCTAAAGATCATGGACTTTCCGTTCAATTGTTATGGACTTTACTACTACTAGACAAATATTTTCAATAACACGATGACCAGCGTCGCTGTCACAGCGGTTAATAGTAGGGCAAATACAAAGGCAATTCGAATGACATTCGTTTCTTCACCCAGCTTATCAATGGCTGCTGCAGCGTTTTGCAACTTTGCAGGAGAAATAACACTTGCCAATCCGCCACCAAAGGCCAACCCAGCCGTAACAATCAGCATTCCTGTTAAACCCATCTGCAGTAAATTTGAAGTCTTCATCGTATAAGTGGCAAACATTGCGATGGTCGAGGCTTCGCTGCCCGTAATAAAGCCGCCTAATAAACCAATGAAGGCAATCACTGAACCATAAGCGTTGCTAAAGATTTGAGATGAGAAATTTGCCAACACCTGTACCATGCTTGCCACAGCAAACTTTTTTGAAACCATATCATAGCCAGACATATTCATAATTTCTCCGATACTAAAGAAGATAGCCACGGCAAAGACAGGTCTAGGCGCCCTCTTGATCCAGACACTGAACGTCTCTTTTAATTGGGAAGCCGTCGGCTTAATAAAGACCATAGAAAGAAAAGTACTCACGAAAATCCACGTATAGGCATTCCAAAGTGCCCTTGTCAGAATCGGTTTACCGTCAGCCGACAAACCGGTGATTGGAAGGGTCACCTTTCTGTAAAGAATATTAAACATATCCGTTGGAAGGTTGAGGGCCAGGATGAGGACGATAAGAATGGCCCAAGGCGTTACCGCCTTCCAAAGAGAATATTCTTTTTCAAACGCCAGCTCCTCAACGGTAAGCCGACTCTTATCAATCACTTTCTTCCCAGTCGCCATAAGGTAAACTACCATCGCAACGATGACTGCCGCTCCACACATAATTCCGGTCAGGACCACCAGTCGATCAACTTTATTGGTGAAATAGGAGACGAACGTGATGACCCCACCAGTAATAATGCATGGTAGCCAGCCCTCTTTAATGGCTTGCCACCGGCCGACGATCCAGAGCATGCAAAAACCAATTAAGGTAGAAATAACGGGTAGGAACATAAAAAACACACTACCCGCCTGGGATAAGCTAATTTCATGGCCCTTGCCTAGAAATGAATTTGCCACGTCGACAAAGACAACAATGGGCGCACCCAATAACGCATACGTGCAAAGAGCATCATACCCAATACACGGTAGTGCTATGGAGACATAAGTGGAATAACCCAGTGCTAACATAATGGGTGGAAGCAGTGACACAGGCGTTGCGCCAACAGACACCATTAGCGTACCAAAGCCCATATTGATTAACATGATTTGCACTGCCTTGTTATCACTGGCAATTGTTTTAATAAAAATGATGACTCTCTTTAGTGCCCCTGTCTTTTCCATGTAGGCCATCTGTAATAAAGACGTTGCGACAACTAGAGAGACTGTAAAAGACTTTACCCCCCCAGCTACAGTAGACCTGAAGATAACTTCAAGACTCGTTTGGAAAAACAAGAAGGCAATCACAGAAGCTGTAATCCATCCCACAACGCCACTTATATCCGCAGGCTTTTTCCAGACAACAAGCATCCATACTATAACGGCAATAGGGGTCAACGTTAATAAAAGTGAACTAATTGACATCGTGTTGTACCATCCTTCCATACTACCATTCGCGTTACAAATCCTTTAAACGTCCATCCTACTATACTACAGGCCACGAATCGACTCGCATGTTATCCTACATTATTTATTTTAACCCAACTATTGTGTCATTGTCTATAAAAAAATTGTTATAAGAAACGGGGGTGGAAACAATTTAGTTTCCACCCCCGTTTCTCTATAAATAATCTATTACGCCTACTCATTGAACACTTTTAAATCGTTACTGGTCCTAAGTCCTCAGTTTTTACTGTAGCAGCCTTATCCTCGCCACTGGTCCCTACAATATCTTCATTACGATTGGGTACCTTCAAGGAGTTGATTAGATTACTAATTTTCACGCCGGTTAACTGTTCTACAACCTCTGGCATTTGGGCCATCATGTCCGTGATATCACGGGTCACTTTTTGCATGCCTGAGTTCTCTCCGCCGGTGGAGATGACGGTGATTTTGTCGACGTTTTGGAGAGGGGTGGCAATGGCCTTCGCCAACTCTGGGAGACCGGAAAGGAGTTTATCAAGAATTGCCGCCTGAGAATAGTGACTAAAGGCTTGTGCTTTGGCTAAAATAGTATCCGCTTCCGCCTTACCTTTGGCACGAATGATTTCTGCTTCAGAATTACCAACGGCTCTTGTTGCTTCAGCTTTGGCGTCATTCTCAAGTTTAATGGTCAGCGCATTGGCTTCGGCTTTTGCTTGGTTTTCCAGCTTTGTGACCGTTGCATTGGCTTCCGCTTTGGCTTGATTCTCAATTTTTACGGCTCTTGCTTGCGCTTCTGCTGGCTTAATAATACTCGCTTCAAGCTCTTTTTGCTTACGTTCAATTTCGGCATTTGCAACATGCACCTGACCTTGACGCTCAATTTCCTTGATCTTCCATTCCTGTTCGGTCAGATTTTGTTTTAGTTCTGCTGTCCGTAAATTATAAGCATTTTCCTTGTCTGCTCTGGCGGTTTCAACTTCAGTGTCATATTTTGCTTTTTTAAGATTCAAGTCTTTAATATTTTCAGCTTGTTGAGATTGGGAGGCGGTTTCTGCCGTAACTCTTGCCTGTTCTGCATTTGTTTTCGCGATGGCAGCGTCTCTATTGGCACCTGCTTTGGTTGTTTCTGTCTCTTTTTCTGCAATGGCCTGGGCAATTAGAGCCTCTTTGAGTACCCGTGCGATCTCAGGTTTACCCATATTATCAATATAACCATTCGCATCCTTGACGTTTTTAATGGTGAAGGATCTCACTTCAAGCCCCATTTTAGAAAGATCTAATTGGCAAGTTGCGAGCATTCTAGACTGAACCATTTCTGGATCCTTCACGATTTCCTCAACGGATAACGTTCCAACAATTCCGCGCAAGTGGCCTTCCATAACCTGTTTTATCATCGCCTCGCGCTCATCCGACTCTTTATTCAAAAATTGAATCGAGGCTGTTTTAATGCTATCCGAATTATCCTGGACTTTAATTTGAGAAACTGCCTCAACCGTTACTGCAACCCCTTGGTTTGTATATAAATCATTTTGTGGCGCAATATCAAAGGACATTAACGCTAAGGATAATCGTTTGGACGTCTGAACGATCGGCCATACAATCCTACCACCACCCGTTATGACATTACTCCCACCCATACCAAATACCACTAAAGCCTCATCCGGTCCCACCTTCTGAAACATTCTCGCAAGAACGGTTACGACAAGTAACAGTCCAACCACTGCCAATGCAATAATCGTAAGCATTACATATAAATCCATGTTTTCTACGCCCTCTTTCAATTTTAACGATTCAATATTCAACAATTTAATTATAAACTAGAATTTCATATCAAATTCACTGCTTTTAACAATCATCGCTACGCCGTTCACTAGTCCAAGTATTACAACATTTTCGCCTTTTGGTACTTCCCCTGTATGTTTATACTTGGCGGGTATTGCTCTTGTACCCCCTTCGATTGTATAAATCACCTCCCCTAATCTTTGATCTGATAAGGCCGAGCTCACAGTACCCGTGACACCTATTATGTCGTCTAAAGAAGTGGTTAAGAATTCAGACTGACCTTTAATCATGGTCGACAGTAATTTCCGTACTAAGTACCAGAAAAGAGTCCCCGTTGCGATAGCCGGTATTAAGGAGAGAATCGCAACTTGTAAAATTCCGTAAGCGATCAATCCGGCGGCTCCAAACCCAATTAAAAAGGCAAATAGAGCATTGATATTTAAGAGTGGAACATTATTACTTGAAGTGCCCTCCTCCGAGACTGGACTATGATGGTCAATATGGATCGTCGAATGGGCAAATGCTCCATGAGGCGCGTGCGAGGCCTCATGCCCACTTCCAAAGATTAAAGAAGTAATACTCAGTAAAATCCCAATACTCATGGCTATTATGTAGACTGCATTCATGCTGTCAATATAAAAATTGCTCATTTTTCCTCCCCCTGATCTACCGTTTCCATCTTTTCCCTATATCTTGATAGTTCGCTAAATTTCAGGAATTTCCTCTACCATCTATTATTCAACTTCCACTTATTAATTCCTTCCGTCCTTTCCTGCCACACCGGATGTTCATGTTAGCAGTCTGTTCGAATAGATAAAAAAGCAAAGCCACCCCCTCAGGATAGCTTTGCTTTTTAGATCTATTTCTCTTACAAATATAACGTTGACAAATCCACCTTGGGTACTAGCCCCTCTTGCGCCGCCCTGCTTAGCAAAGCTTCTACGGCCTTATATCCTGTCTCGCCTATATTCTCCGTGAACTCGTTGACGTAAAGTTTAATGTGAGCTTGAGTTACTTCTGTGGACAACTCTTGGCTGTGGTGTAGTATGAACTCCTTGGACGCTTCAGGATGTGCCCAAGCATATTTAACAGAGGCCTGAATCCAGCCAGTGATTGCCGAGAGATCGAGTGACCGTCGAGCAATAATTGCGCCTAGGGGGATCGGAAGGTTCGTCTCTTTCTCCCACCAATTTCCTAAATCAGCCAAGAGAGTTAGCCCATAGGCAGGATATGTGAAGCGTGCTTCGTGGATCACAAGCCCAGCATCAATCAAACCATCACGCACCGCCGGCATAATTTGATCAAACGGCATTACGACGATTTCGCCCACGCCTCCTGGTACATGTTGAGCTGCCCATAACCGGAACAGCAAATAAGCGGTTGATCGTTCACTTGGGACCGCCACCCGTTGTCCTGATAAGTTTGCAGGATTATGATTACTCCCTGCTTTATTTGACGTTAGCACGAGGGGCCCGCAGCCTTTACCCAATGCGCCCCCGCAGGGTAGCAGCGCATACTCAGACAAGACCCAAGGCAGTGCGGCGTATGAGATCTTGACGACGTCCGGTCCATCAGAATCGGCGGCTAACGTATTCGTGATATCAATATCTGCGTAAGTGACATCAAGCTGAGGTGCACCGGGGATTAGCCCGTGTACCCAGGCGTGAAAAACAAAGGTGTCATTGGGACAAGGCGAGATGGCAATTTTCATGATAATACCTCCGTTAATACTGCACTAGCAGCTTCCAGACCCTCTAAAGCCTCTTTGATTCGCCATGCAGATCGATCACGTGGACCCACCACGTTGGAAATTGCGCGAATCTCCAACACTGGTAACCCGCGATCAAGCGCTGCGACACCAACACCAAACCCCTCCATCGCTTCCGCTGCCGCTCCTGGGATCCTTTGTGCAAGACTTATGGCGCACTCAGCCGTACCTGTAGCCGTTGATACCGTGAGCACAGGGCCAATATTTACAGGAATCTTAGCCGCTAGTAGCGCCTCGTAAAAATGTTTCACCAAGCCAGAGTCCGTCTGCACATGCGTGAAGCCAAAGCCCAACTCCTCCAAGCTGGAGAAGCCTTCTGCGGTCTCCGCACCCAAGTCAGCGACGACGATGTCGTTGGCCACCACGAGTGAGCCGACTTCCGCTCTACCAGAAAAGCCCCCACCAATCCCTGCACTAATAACCAAACTGTATTCGCATGCAGCCAGCGCTTTCGCGGTGTTCACAGCGGCAACAACCGAGCCAACACCGGCCACCATGACGTCAAACCTTTTATCGTTTTTCAGCCCACGTAACACCGCATCTCGCTCTGCCGAGACTGCGGCCATGATAAGAATACGGTTGAACTTCAATATTTTACCTCCGAATATGCCCAAACCTATTATTTCCACTGGGTCATATTATTTTCCTACTCATTGTAACATTTTGATCATTAAATGAGTAAAAAATCCTGAAAAGTGTTAAAGCTAATGTAAAGACAGTTTGTTGGCTGGATTCAGGAAGGAATGATTGCTATTAACACGACCAATACCGTTCGCAGGAAAATGGAACGAACTTACGAGCATCTTAGCCCGTTTGAACTTAAGGACAAATTAATTAGCCTCGCCAATAAGGCTGGAGATACTAGTATTTGGTCGATGCTCAATGCAGGTAGGGGCAACCCGAACTGGATTGCCGCAACACCACGAGAAGCGTTCTTTACCCTCGGCCAATTTGCGATGGAGGAAGCCCGTAGTGTCTGGAAAGATGCTGACCTTGCTGGCATGCCTAAGTGCGAAAACATCTCAGCACGTCTGAAGGCTTACCTAGAAAAGTATCAGGAATCACCGGGGGCCCATTTCCTTAAAAACGTCCTTGATGTTGGATCCACCCATTGGGGATTTAACCCAGATGATTTTATCCATGAACTGGTCGATGGAATCGTCGGCGATAACTATCCGGTGCCGGGTCGCATGCTCGTACACCTAGAAAAGGTTGTTCATGCTTATCTGATTCAGGAGATGTGTAATAACCAGTCTCCACCAGGAAAATACGACCTGTTCGCGGTTGAAGGCGGCACAGCGGCGATGTGTTATATTTTCGACTCACTGATTGCAAATAATTTACTGTCAATTGGGGACAAGATTGCGCTGATGGTCCCTACTTTTACCCCTTATCTCGAGATTCCGCATTTAGCGCGTTATAATTTTGAAATTGTTAGAATCAATGCTCTAGAAATGGATGAAAACGGTATCCACACTTGGCAATACACCAATTCAGAGATCGATAAGCTTGCCGATCCCAGTATAAAAGCTTTATATGTTGTTAACCCAAGCAACCCACCCTCAGTTGCGATTAGAAACGAGTTGAAAGACCATATCCTCGAAGTGGTCAAAAGCCATAATCCCAACTTAATGATTATTACGGATGATGTTTACGGCACCTTTGTCGATAGCTTCCGTTCGCTAATGGCTGAATTACCGTTTAACACACTAGGGGTGTACTCTTTCTCAAAGTATTTTGGTGCGACGGGTTGGCGCCTAGGCGTTATCGCTCTTCATCAAGACAATGTCTTTGATCAATTACTTAAGGATCTTCCCGGCGATAAAGTCACTGCTCTGGCAGAGCGGTATGGAACCATTCATTTGCATCCTGAACGACTTCATTTTATTGACCGGTTGGTGGCGGACAGTCGCCAGGTTGCTTTGAATCATACCGCGGGCTTATCCACCCCTCAACAAGTACAAATGGGGCTATTTGCGCTCTTTGCCTTGCTTGACCAGGAGAACCGTTACAAAGAGTTGACGCAGGAAATTTGTCACCATCGACAAGAAATATTATATAAGGGCTTTGATCTCAAGTTACGCGATGACAAGTATGACGCAGCGTACTACAGTCAAATTGATTTATTAGTGTGGGCAAAAATGAAGTATGGTGACGAATTTTGTGACTACTTACAAGCCAACTATGAGCCTACTGACATCCTATTTCGTTTAGCAGAGGAATCCTCAATTATATTACTGAACGGCAGCGGGTTTGGCGGGCCGAAGTGGTCAATTCGTACATCACTTGCCAACTTGGATGACGAAGCTTATCGACAGATTGGTCAAACCGTCCAAAAAACGTTTGAAGAGTACGCGACGGCTTGGAGAGCCCACTTCTAGTCATTCACCACGCACGCAAAACGCGTTGACCTGGTTTATAATTTGACGGTCAGTTGGGGGGGAACTATACTTAGGTTTATAAAAGATATACTTTAGGGGGTACCTCATGGAAAACACCGTCTTTCTCAATGCAGCAAAACTGAACTTTGACGACAAACTTGATTTTTCGTTGCTAGCCGAACTCTCCACTTTTACAAAATACAATGAAAGCAACGATCAAGAGATTTTAGAGCGAGTGAAAAATCAAACGATTATCATCACGAAGGAATTACCTTTGGGGAGAGATTTGATTTCTCAATTCCCTCCCTCCGTTAAACTCATCTGCGAAGCCGGTACCGGCTATAACAACATCGACATTGTTGCAGCAAGAGAAAAGAATATTACCGTCTGCAACGTTCCTAGCTACAGCACCGAAGCCGTCGCACAACTAGCGATTACCTACATCTTGAATTTTAGCGCCTCATTAATCCAGCGGCAGGTCATGATTAAACAGAAGAACTTTGATGATTTCACGAAACACGTAACGTTGCCCCATTTCGAGGTGCAAAACAAAACGCTTGGAGTCATTGGTGGTGGCGGCTCTATCGGGCGTGAGGTGATAAAAATCGCTCTGGTTCTGGGGATGAATATTCTCGTATATAGTCGAACACCGAAACCGTGGGACAACCCAAACGTGCACTTTGTTTCTCTTGAAGAATTGCTCAAGCAGAGCGATTTTGTCACTCTGCACTGCCCCCTCACCGCCGAAACCTTGCACCTTATCGATAAGGACCGGTTGAAGCTGATGAAGCCTTCGGCTTTTCTAATAAACACTGCAAGGGGACCGATCATAAAAGAAACGCACTTAATTGAAGCCTTACAAACCGGGAAAATTGCTGGCGTGGCACTCGACGTTCAGGACCCAGAACCGCCGGAATTGACGAACCCCTTATTTGCCATGGAAAATGTCATCATCACGCCGCATATAGGTTGGAGGCGTTTTGAGTCGAGACAAAGGCTTGTTAAGCTCATGGCTGTTAATATTGAATCCTTCATTGAAGGAAAAATGATGAATGTTGTAAATTAACGAAACAAGGGTAGAAGCGATACACGCTTCTACCCTTGTTTCTTCCATCATGGTTCGTCTATTTACTGCCTAAAGTATACAACGATGCTTCCAAGTCTTTATCTTGTGCTAGTTTACTCTTAATTTGAGATTGAACTCCGAACTCAAAAATTAACGGATAAAGTCGTTTCACTAGATCCGGAGGAAGTTGAAGTTCAGCTGCAAGATTCACTAAGCGCTGGATAATTTCATTTTGACGGTTAGGGTCTTTGACCCGGTCCAAGCGTTTTTGGTCTCCTACTTTTCGAACAATTTGCATTCGGTCTGCTAGCAGTTCGATGATCCCTTGATCAACCCTGTCAATCTGCGTGCGTAAGGCTTCAAGGGTATCCCCTTCTCCGCCAAACGTGAAAACTCTCTGAACCGATCCAGCGACCGCCCCTAGTTCCTCCGCAAGTTGGATAAACTGTTCTGGAGTCAAAGACTGAGGTCCATCACTGACCGCTTCGTCGGGATTAGGGTGAGTTTCAATCAGTAATCCATCGGCCCCTGCTGCAATCGCAGCCTTAGATAAGGAGGCAATGATGTCTCTTCTGCCTGCCGCATGACTCGGATCGACAATGACCGGTAGATGAGATAGTTCTTTGGCCACGCCAACTGCGCTCAAATCTAGGGTGTTTCTAGTACTGGGTTCAAATGTGCGAATGCCCCGTTCACAGAGGATGACCTGAGGATTACCAGCAGCTAAAATATATTCAGCCGCCAACAACCACTCTTCGATCGTCGCCGACATCCCTCTTTTGAGGATGACCGGTTTCTTAATTTTACCCGCTAATTTCAGAAGCTCAAAGTTTTGCATATTTCGTGCACCAATTTGAATTAAATCAACCTTATCGACCACTAAATCCAGACTATGAGCATCAATCACTTCAGTGACACAGAGAAGATTGTGTTCTTTCGCGGCCTGTACCAAATAGTTGAGTCCCTCTAGACCTAAGCCCTGGAAGCTATAAGGTGATGTACGCGGTTTGAAAACGCCACCGCGCAGAATTTTGCCACCCGCTTTTTTGACAGTTTCGGCTGACTGATTCATCTGCAGACTTGATTCGACCGCACAGGGCCCACCCATGAGGATAATTTCTTTTCCTCCAATGGTTACCCCGCTCACCTCAATGGTACTTCGTGTAGTTTTAAGTCCTGCTAATTTTAGATCGTTCATATTCATTACACTCCCTCAAATAACAATTTGCGGGGTTTCATTCTCTGCACGTTTTATTCATCCGCTGTTTGAATAAAACAAGGCGTGGGTACGAAATAATACGCCTGCCCTTTGATAAGGACAGACGTTCAATCTGCTGTACCACCTTAATTGATGCACAAACATTATGCACCTGTTTGCAGAGTGCCAACACACCCTTAGCCCAATAACGCTGGCTTAGCGTTGGTCGCTACTAAAGCCAAAGCTTTTTCGCTCCACCCTCAAGGGCCCATTGATCCGCTCCATGACTTGCCGAGCTTCCACCCTACCCGACTCTCTGTAAAGTTGGTTTTGCGGTTTTACTTCCCCTTCAACGGTTTATATTTATAGTAGCACCACTATAAACAAATTTCAAGGGGCAACTTGAGGAACAGAAAATATGTGTCATGTGATGTTGTTTGTGGTATATAATGCATGAAACACAAAAATGACGATTTATACTGAAAGTGGGAATCTAAATGATCATTGAGGCACGCACCATTAAGACAGGCATTGCTGTCATGACCACATTTCTCCTATGCAAAGTATTTCGTATTGAGCCTGCTGTTTTCGCGGCCATTACGGCTGTTGTTAATATACAGCAGCCTTCCGTCAGTAAGTCCCTATATAATGCCTGGCAACAAATTGGTGTTCATTTACTTGGCGTAACTTTGTCTTTGCTAATAGGGCTACTTTTGGGAACCAATCCAATATCTATCGGCTTAGCGGTCATCATTCTTATTCTCTTATGTAACCGAATTGGTTGGTCAGGTGGGATTCTCATGGGCGTTGTTTCCATTATTTTCATCCTTGACTCTCCCCCTGCGGCCTTCCTAACCCACGCATTTTCCCGAACCCTTAGTATCTTTCTTGGACTTGGGATCGCCTTATTGATTAACCGAGTTTTAGCCCCGCCCAGATATAAGGCCAAATTGCTGAGTAAACTCAACGCTCTTTTCTCGCTCACATCAGCCTATTTCTTAGAAAGCCTTCACACCTTTATCCAGGCAGGAAACTTAACCTCCTTTCAAAAGCCAGACCCTCAAGTACTGACGAATCTACTTGAGGCAGTGAACGCTCTCAACGAGCACGCTAGGGAAGAAATAACCGTGGCAGACAATCCACGTTTAATTGAAAGGCGCTTGGAGATCTGCCGGGGCTTCCTCGAACGCGGACAAAGCATTAATGGGATGACCGACCAACGGGTCAAGCGGAGACAGAAAGCTTTTTCCGCGCAGGAACTCCATGAAATCAACGCAGAATTCCACGGGGTCTTGAGCGTGTTGTCTACGGGAAAGGACAAGCTAGCTGAGCTGATCAATACGCTTAGCCTAACGGTCGACCAAAATAAAAGTACAGGATTATACTTTGAAGATCTTGCTTATTGGGAAGCGTTTGACAAGGCAATTGATGAGTGGAACCGGAAGGTCAGTGGCGTCTTTTATTTAAGAGCATTGATGGAAGTCTCCGTCGTCGCGACAGAATTGCACTGGGCGGGGCGCCGCACAAGATCACTACTTAATCTGCTCAATAAAACAGATGAAACAGTGCCCAAGAACGCTTGATGACTAAATTTAGTTGTGATGGAATGATGAAATTGCCTTTGGGCATACTTTTAAAGAATATTTAAAGGGTAACTTTGCAAAAAAGCATCGTTAAACCGTCCCTAATCCCTAAGGAGTGTTAATCATGAACGATTTAGATGTTATTCGTCAGGCCATTCTCAATGAAGTGGAAGGAATGGCATTTTATGACCTAGGTGCCCGCAGAACGTCCAATTCCGAAGTCAAAGAGGCGCTGATTTTCTTGAGGGACCAAGAAACCGATCATGAAGAATGGCTGAAGCACCTTTTTGAAAGACTTCTCCAAACGAAAGATTATGAGCTTGATTATGTAACCTGGCTGGACATTCAACACGATATGCAGTCTGAACGGGAAAAGAAAGGTAAGTCTGCTGGGTTATTTGCCAAGGCAAAGGAGCAATTTCAAAACGGCAAACTCTTTAAAACTGCCACGATGGATCTAACGGTCTTTAAAGTGGGAATTTTAATGGAACAAGCTGCCATCGACTTTTATTCCCAAGCCGCTGAGAAAACGCTTGCCCCTGAAGCCAAAGCGCTTTATGAGCGCCTAGCTCGTTGGGAAAAGGAGCATTTAGACACCTTAAATGACATCCACGAAACACTCAGCAAAGACTGGCTGGAAAATTACGAGTTCTTTTATTCCCACGATATGTAACTTAAACGAATAAGGCTGGAAGTATCATTCATAAGAGCTTCCAGCCTTATTTATGGCCTTGACCCTGCCCAACGCCACTTCATATTCCTGCTGAGTACACCGTCTTTAACCCCAGTTCACAAAATCATAACTAAAACCCCAATAAACTTTCACAATTAGGGCCTGTTAATTTCACATAGTTTAGTTATGATTATAGGTGTAGTCAAGTACTAGCACGAAACTATTCGTAATGGGAGGTTGTAATCATGGAAAACGATCACAATGACAACCGGGAAATGACAATAATACCCATATCCCAGTACCAACCTACTTACCATAAACCGAAACGAAAATTTTTCGGCTTTGCGAGCCTCTGCTTAATTAGCGCAATCATCGGTGGTCTTACAACGGTGGCCGCCATGCCCTATATCTACCCTGCGAGAGTGCCCCTCCAACCAGCGAATACGTCATCGATTACACCGGTTGCTTATACTGCCAACCAACCCGGACAACCCAATTTCCCAGTAGCACAAATCTCTAAGAATGTCGGTCCAGCGGTGGTCGGTGTCTCCAATTTCCAAGCTAGCCAAGGTTCTGCTGACTTTAAAGAAGCAGGAAGCGGTTCTGGCTTTATTATTGATGCAAAAAAAGGGTATATCGCCACAAATAATCACGTGATTGACGGTGCAAAAAAGGTGACTGTCAGTCTAAGTGATGGACGGAATTTAGAAGCGAAAGTCATTGGTGCCGATCCACGTACAGATCTCGCCGTGTTGCAGATTTCGGATGTATCAAACCTGACTCAAGTTAATTTAGGAGACTCGTCAAAAGTCCAAGTTGGCGAATCAGTGGTCGCGATTGGTAATCCCGGTGGAGACGAATTCGCTCGTTCCGTCACCACCGGCGTCATCTCCGCAACCAATCGCACGCTTGACTTACAAGGTGAGGCAGGTTTCGACCTACTCCAAACGGACGCAGCGATCAATCCGGGAAACAGTGGTGGTCCGCTCGTGGATTATCAAGGACAAGTCATTGGCATTAACTCGGCGAAATATGCGGTAACAGGCTTTGAAGGAATGGGTTTCTCCATTCCTATAACAGATGCCATGCCAACAATCCAGCAGCTTATCCAATATGGTGTGGCCAAACATCCAGCACTTTTAGTGAGCACGAGCGATCAATATAACACCTACGCTAAGGCGAACAATAAGCCGCTAGGCGCTTACATTGCTGAAGTGACACCCAATGGGCCAGGCGCTAAAGCTGGCATTGTCAAAGGGGATCTCATCACCAAGATCGGGAATGAACCCGTGAAAAGTTCTTCAGAACTTATTCATCAACTTTATAAACATAAAGTTGGAGAAAAAGTAGACATCACCCTTATCCGTGGTGAAGAAACGAAACAAGTTCAAGCGACGCTTGGAGAAATATCCTCTCAATAATTCCCCATCGCTTCAATTCTACTCAACACGGGTGGATGCGTATACTGAAACCAAACAATGAAGTCCGGTGGTGACACATCAGACAGGTTTTTAGTCGTTAAATCGATTTGCAAACGCACCACTGACGCAGGATTTTCTGTTAATTCCAAGGAAACTTGGTCGGCCTGCTTCTCCATATCCCGAGAGATATAGCTCTGCAACGGGCTTGTAACCATCAAAATAAGCAGGAAGAAAAGTTGCAAGCCCGCCCAAAGTTGTGGCAGATAATATCCAGACTTGGGCGTAAACCCACGCAGGAAGAGAGCCAGTAGACCCCAAGCCAAGAAGTTACCTAGTATTCCTAAGGCCAGTCCTTGGAATATATGCCCCTTCTGCCAGTGCCCCATTTCATGGGCTAAGACCGCTCTAACTTCATCCAGCGGATAATTCTTCAGCAGATTGTCATAAATGACGATCTGCTTTGTTGTTCCTAAACCCGTAAAATAGGCATTCGCCATCGTCGTTTGCTTGCTGGCGTCCATGACAAGCACTTCGTCCACCTTGATGCCTGCCTTATTCGCTAAGTCCTTCACCATATTGATGACGACAGGATCTTTCACTGGCTCAAAGTGATTAAACAGTGGGGACACGATGACTGGCCAGAGAAAATTCTGGAGCACAAGCCAAAAACCGAAAAGCGTCGCCCCGATAACCCACCATATCCTAGGCCAATGCTTCAGTAATAAGAAAAACAACAAGACACCAAACGTTGATAAGAACAAATCTAAGGCGGCACTTTTAGAATAATCCAGCCACCAAGAAGGCAAGGATTGAGTAGAAAATCCCCAAGCCTGTTGCCAGTAATAACTTCCGTACAGGGTAAAGGGCAATCTTAGTAACCGGAGAAAAAGCCACAGCAGTGAAAAATACGCCAATATACTCTTCCAATGGTGACCACGACTTCTTTTTTCCAACCACCGCACGATCGTTGCACCTTTACGACTGAATACGAACCAACACAGCGCGAGCACCTGCAATATAAAACTTGTAATAAATAATACCCTAGGCACCAAATTATAGGTTCGGGCACTATGGGCTTGTTCCGTGGAAAAGTATTGTAAGACAGCGGGATTGATCTGTCCCGGGAAAAGTGCCTTCTCTAGGTATATTGCGCTCAAGACACCTGCCACAATAATGAGGCCAAGCCAGCGGCGGTTCATACGTTGTTCCAAATTCATCCACCTCTTTCCCATGCTTCATGACGATTATTTATTCTGATAACCAATCATACCTTACTTTTCCTTCTCAGCACACTGAGTACATAGTTACATTATTTCACTCCTAGTCAAATATGCCCATATATATCCTTTTATACCATAATTATATCTTGCAATTTCTGGTCAGTTCAGCATTTTTTCAGGCATAAATAAGCATGCTAATTATGAAATATTTAGACTGAGGAGGTGCCAAATGGATTCGGAACCAACCAATGATCACGAAGTAAAGCCCTTACATAGAAATTCCAAGAGGATTATCTTGATTACAACCATATCTCTCGTTGCTTTAGGAATCCTCATTTTTCTAACCATGCATTATACATCACAACCAAACATGTGTGCTTCCTGTCATGAAATCAGCCAGCCCGTCGCCAGCTGGAATGTCGGCCCCCACAAAACTGTAACCTGCCTTGATTGCCACGCTAATCCCGGTACAGTAGGGTACGTAACACGAAAATTCAAGGGATTGGGAGAGGTTTATCTCCACTTTACCAATCAAGTACCTAACCCGATTGTGGCTAAATACAACATTCAGACCTGTATTGTATGTCATACGGGGCAAAACGGATCCTATTCCGATGCTAAGAACATAAAACTTCAACCGGGGGATCTCTTGGCTCCCAAACTTTCTCATAAGGGAATCCTTCAAGACGGTATTTCCTGTCTCGTTTGTCATCGTTACGTCGGACACGGTGAACCGCAACCGCCAACACAATAAACTAAAAGCAATAAGCTAAGAGTCGCACAATTTTCTAAGGAGGAACAGCAATGAATCGTATTAAGCCTTTACTATTATCGGTCGTTTCGCTCGCCTTATTAACAGGCTTGACCATGGGTTGCGGAACAAAGTCTCCCTCAGGGCAGTTATACACCAATCCCACAACGCAGCTATACACCAATCCGTCTAGCACGGTGGCCAAGATTGCTTATGTTGGAGACGATGTTTGTAAACAATGCCATGAGAAAAAGTTCGATAATGTCCCCAAGACAAACCATTTTCAAGCCTTTAAACCGCTCTCCGATTATCCATTAGATAAGCCCTTGGCACCGATTACGATTTTTGATGCCAAGAATACTGACAAGCCCACGTCCACCACGCTGGATTTATCAACCGCCAAGGTGTATGGAGTGATGGTGGACGATTATGTGATCGCCGAGATTCCCGCTACAGCGGGATTCAAGGAGAAAATCTATCGTGTGGGAGCCCTTAAAAAAGCGAACGACAAATGGACGCTTTCAGCTCCAAAACAAACTGACATCGACAAGGATGGAAAGCCCGACTGGACTGCGGAAAGCTTTACCTGTGGAAAATGTCATGCCCCAGGCATTGAGAATGCTTCTCCTAATTTAGGTATCTCCTGCGAATCGTGTCATGGCCCCGGTGCAACTCATGCGAATGCGACTGACAAAAAGGCGCCCATGATGGTTGAAGCGGCCAAAAGTTCTTGCTTGGGTTGTCATAAGAGCGATCCAGTCAAAGATGCAACAACCGGTAACTTTGTGACTGACAACCATCATGGAACCCGCGACTACTTTGCCAGTAAACATGCCCAAAGCTCACAAGTCAACGGATGTTTGACGTGTCATAATCCCCATAAAGCGAATGCGAATGGAGATCTCCTCAGGGCGGACAAGCCGGCAGATATTTGCGTGACCTGTCATGCTGGGAAAAACTACGACCCGGATCAGATCATGTGGAAGAACCCTAGCGATCCCAATGGGCACATCACCAGAGACCATAGCTTCGGAGCCATGAGATATGAAGATCTTGGAGATGACCCGGCAACGAAACCTGTGGAGATAAAGAACCCTACAGTAATTGAATCAATCAAAAAGCTCTTGCCAGAACTGGCGAAATAAAATAGCCGACCAATTGCCCCTTAAGAAAAGCCATTGCTTGATAATCCAAGCGATGGCTTTCTCTGCATGTTAAGTTATTTACCTACGCCCAACCTACAACAAAGAGTTCACTAATTCTCTTGTATAGTCATCCCTTGGAGCACCAATCACCTGCTCTGTCTTCCCGATTTCCACTACTTTTCCGTTGTGCATCACCGCAATCCGGTCAGACAAATACTTCACAACCTTTAAGTCATGAGAAATAAACAGATAAGTCAGCTGCAGCTCCTTCTTCAAATCCTGTAACAGATTTAATATTTGCCCCTGTATCGACACATCCAAGGCAGAGACTGGTTCATCACAGACCACAAATCTCGGCCGTGAGGCGACCGCTCTAGCAATTCCCACTCGTTGCTTTTGACCGCCGCTCAGTTGAAAGGGAAACTTATGCTTTTCACCCTCTCCGAGACCCACCCTATCCAGAAGTTTCTTCACCTCTCTTTCAAATTCATGAGGTGCAACAATACGATGTAACTTTAACGGCTCAACGAGGAGCTCCAAAATAGTCATTTTAGGATCGAGAGTTTCTTGAGAATGCTGAAAGATAACCTGAATATCCTTCCGCAGACCACGCAAAGCGCTTTGCGGAAACCGTGTAATATCAAGTCCATCAAAGGTTATCCTGCCTTGATCGCTCTCAAGCAAGCGCAAAATCAAATTCCCAAGCGTGGTTTTGCCGCTGCCACTTTCTCCAATCAAACCGAGAGTTTCACCTCTACAGATACAAAAACTAACATCATCCACTGCTTTAATGATGGTTTTAGGGGCAAGTAAACTTTGCTTAATCACAAAGTGCTTGGCAAGTCCGTCAACTTGCACCAGTATTTTGTCCTTCAAGCCTCTTCACTCCCCGCATTGAGACACCTCACTTGACGGCCACCGGGGCGATCAAGTAATTGAGGCACTTCGGTTTCACAGTTTCTAGTTTTGTAACTACATCGAGTGTAAAAAGTGCACCCCCCTATGTACTCACTTGGACCAAGCGCCCGGCCCTCGAGTGTGTACAGTCTTTCATCACGATTGTTCAGTGAGTTGACACACTTTAGAAGTTCCAGAGTATAAGGATGCAATGGATTCTCTAAAACGTCCTTTACTGTTCCTGTCTCCATAACCAGCCCGCCGTACATAACAACCACACGATCACAAAGGTACTTCACAACCGCAAAATCATGCGTTATCATGATGATCGCTGTACCGTATTTTTTGCTAATGTCCTTTAGTAACGAGAGTACTTTTTTTTGCAAGGAAGCGTCGATGGCGCTAATCGGCTCATCCGCTATTAATAAATCGGGTTTGCAGGCGATGGCTGAGGCGATCAAGATCCGTTGGCACTGGCCCCCACTCAGTTGGGACGGAAACATATTATAAATAGTTTCTACCTTATCAAGCCCTACGTCTTGCATGATTTGTAGCACACGTTGCTTGCTACAAGGTAGATGGTGAACTTTTAAGGCATCCTCAATTTGTTTACCGGCTTTGCGATAGGGGTTTAACGAGCCGACAGGATCTTGAAAAATGTAGGCAATTTCCTTGCCCCTTAGTCTTTGCAATTCCTTCTCTGACATCGCCACAATGTTTTCCCCTTTAAAGAGGATTTCCCCGGAATCAATGCTTCCCGCTTCGTCCTTCGTGAGTCCGATAATAGAGGAGGCAGTGACGGTTTTTCCGCTTCCCGATTCGCCTAAAATCCCCACAACCTCCCCTTGGAATACTTCAAGATCGACACCTCTAACCACTTGCAGTTGTGATTTCCCGTAGGGAAATGAGATGGCTAAATTGTTGATCTTCAAAAGAGATGTTTTGATCATGTCACAACTCCAATTATTAATAACTGTTTTTACGAATTGTATCCCATACCACATTCCCGAGGTCGTTTAATGAAATTTTACCGGGTTGTTTTTCTTGACCCAATCCGACCATTACAGTGGCGATGCTCCCCTTATAAAACATCGTCTCTTCTGCGCTTGCACCATAATACAAAATGTCCTCGGACCGCCGAATGTTGGCATAGGGTCTTATTTTGAGGTTTTTATCGCTGAGGTTTTTCTCCAATTGATGTCCAAAACTAAAGGCAAACGAACGCGTCACCGGGGCTTGCTCAGCATTAAAATAGACAAATTCACCTTGTGGCGTGGAAATCTGAGTTAAGTCTACGTACAGTTGAATATCTTGGGGAGACAAAATTGGATTGGCAGCAAAGGCTTTAACGCCGTGGAATGAATCACTCAAGGTGCCATCCCAAAAGCAGAAAATTAGTTTGCGGTTATGGTTTTCCACAGAGAGTTTTTTAGCGAGTTCCAGACCAAACTCAATTCGCTGTTGGCCGATTCCTTGATCCTCTGGCAGATAATTATACCCAATCCCAATCACGATGGCTTCCTTTCCTTCTTTGCTATCCGTTCCTGGGAGTACGCCAATAATATTTTTCCCTTTATTGCCAAGCTTCTCGCTCTGCAAGGTTACGGTCAAGTTCTTGCCTGTGATCAAGTCTGCGCTTGCGGGCCATTATCAATCGAAGCGATGCTGCTTGTCATTTCACGGTAAATAGTTTCGGTTGGATAATCCCTCACAAGGTTTTTCCCTTCAATCGGTTCAAAACCAGCTGCCTTCAAAGACTGAGCGATATAGTCTGCTGCTTTAGCCGCCTCCGGCGTACCAATCAAGACGCCCTTTGCAAAGTCGGGCAAGTCAACCCCTGCGGACTGATAGTCAAAGCGTGGCAAGTTGGCTTGATGGTTGTTAAGCCATATTCCTCCCACTAAGAGTACCAATCCCAAAATTGCAAGGGCTACTTTCCCCCTGGTTTTCAACCCTTTAAGGAAGGGGATTATGCACTTATGTAACGTGAACAGGCTACGAAAATAAACGCTAAAGCGAGAATCTCTCTTCTGAAGAATTCCCCTTAAGCCTTCACCGAACAAATTAAATCCTAGAATACTGATGAAGAACGCTAACGCAGGAAATAGCACCATCCAAGATGCCGATGTAATGTAATTCCGTGATGTCGCTAACATGCTTGACCATTCAGGTTCGAAACTGATGTTGAGAAAAGTTATGACGCCGCCTTCCGTACTTGCAACATATCTTAGATTGCCGACAAAGACCCCGAACACGCCAAGCTGCATAATCATATTAAGGGCTCCCGAAATTTCCATGAAGAATAAGACCACTAGTTCCGGCACTAGGTGGGGAAGCACGTTTTCGAGAGCGATGCTGAGTTTCCCCTTACCGATGGCCAACTCAGCTTTGATAAAGGGCTTACTTAAAATGTCTCGTACCCTTTCCATCACAATGGTCGCCAATTTGGCCCACCCCACAAAGGTTAAGACCAACACAAAGGCCAAAATAGATTGTGTTTTGTCCAGGGCCAGGAAGAAGTCCATTTTAAGGATGATAATACTAAAAATCAGTGCCGGTATCGCGCTAAAGATAATGCTGAATTGACTGAGTATTGTCTTTGCCACATAACTGCCGAAACCTGCTAATAAGCCCAGCGGTATCGCCACCAAATACCGACCCATGACCACCAAAACGCTCATGAGCATCGTTAGTTTCGTGCCGTAAATAATAAGACTTAAGACATCTCTACCCTGATCATCTGTTCCCAGCGGAGAACCCGGGCCTGGAGCAAACGGAGGAGCAGTCATGATGAATTTTCCGTTTTCAACCCAGGATTTAACCCCTTGGGTCCCGTATGGATTAAGATGTGACAAACGATCCGGGAAGATGATTAAAATTAGAATAACCAAAAGGATTAGCCCGCCCAAAATCAAGGGTGCATTTTTTTTCAACCTTTACGCCTCCCTCGCAAGGGGTTTATGAGCCTTGCTGCTAGTTTGAAAAATAAACTGAACATCACGTAGATAAGCCCTAAAGCTAGTGCAAATCCAATGAAGGAAATGGTGTCGTTTTGCTGATAGAACTTGATTAGGCTATACACAAGACCAGGATAATGCGTCATATATTCAACAATAATTAAGTTAGAAATAACCAGCGTTAAAACAGGACCAAGGGTATCAATCACCTTAATGAGTACCGGTACCATTAATTGATTTTTTATTAATTGGAAGCTTCCCAGTCCTTTGGCCTTAGCAGCTTTAATATAATCTTTTTTGATCTCCTCTTGTATCGCGGTGGACGTGATTCTGGAAATGTAGACCGTGGGAATAATACTCAGGCAGAGCAAGGCCACAAGGTAGCGTTTTACCTCCTCAAAATGATTCAACTCAAGTAAGAGATTATGTTGGTTGAGATAAATCATCCCTAATTGTACACAGATGACAATGAACACATCAGGCAGAGACAACGTAAACAGCGTGCCTAGGGTTCTAAGGTGCCCCTTATTACGTTCTCTGAATCCATCCGCCACGCCCTTAAGTGTGCCTAAAATAAAAGCCACGGTAAGGGTCCCCCCCAAAAGTCCCAAACTACGGAATAAGGCAAGCGGTAAAACATCCATGACTTGGGTGTGGTACTTTGAGATTCCCAGGCCCTCCCCAAACAACGCTCTCATGTAAAAAACACTCTTTTTCACCACCAAGTAGAGCGAAAAGTTTGCATGTGTCGTCCCATTTGCAACAACCATATTAAAATTCGTAGGAATATTGGAAATGAACACGAGTGCGTAAAAGGTTAACAAGACCGGCGTTAAAATAAAGAACAGCTTCCTAAGCAGGGTTTGAAACACGGAATAATAGATGTTTTCCACACTTGTGCGCCAGATGATCAGATTGGGAGACATTCTATGAAGCAGGGTTACCCCATAAATCCAGACCAGTCCCATCAGGTACAACACGATGATTGTTACTTCAGACAGCTGCAGATATCTAGGAAACGTGTCTTGGTAAATTTCTGCTTTAATATAGCTTAATAAGCCCGCTCCGCTACCTTGAAGGTTTTGTCGACTGATGTTATCAATCGTATCGCCAAACGTGTGCACGGCGTAGTAACTGTGTTTATTATTAATGGAGAGATTCTCTTTCACAAGGACAGCTGGAATTCCTTTCTCCACAAAAGGCGTCTGGTCATCGCTTACTCCGCTTTGACTCTCCTTCACGGTCAGTCCGGAGACTGAAAGGTACTGGCCTAATTTACTTGAATAGGTCCTTCCCAACTGGTCTGAGGAATCTAGGACCAAGTCAGCATTGTTGCTGTCACCGAGCATATTTAACACTAAAACCTGTGTTTTAGCCAGCGGATACAGTGGGTGATCAGCGTAATAGCGGGACCCACTCTGGCCATACTCCTGTCCATTCCAGGCCACAAATAGGATGGTCTGCTCAGGCACGATGGTTTGCTGTTTCATCACCCGGGCCAGTTCCAGCATCATACCAATACCGGAGGCTCCGTCTAGCGCCCCAGGAAAATAACCGCTTTCAAAAGCACTCCCCACGTGATCTAAGTGCGCTGAAATAATGACATAACCTGCATCTTCATTGCGACCCGTAATCTTCCCTAATACATTGGGTGTACTGACAAGTTCGTACGGGGACTCCTGGCTAATTTCCACCAGCATATTTTGCCGAGCATAGCCTGCCAAAGTCTCAAAACTAGACCAGGTTAGAGATTGGACTGGGATCTCTTTTCCCTTCTTGGATTTGATTGACACTGCGGCTCTCGTTAAATTGCCTGTCGGGTTGGTGGTGACCATCAGAATACCCTTCACCCCACAATCAATTGCATACTCCATATCCTTATCCATCAACCCGGCTTTTACAATCACTTTATCTTTAAGTTCCTCGGGGAGATAGGCCCTAATATCCTTTGCAATAAACATTAGATGACCTTGAAATTGACCGCTACTGCCATAGTTATCCATAGACTCTAGGAAATCTTTACCGAACTCAAATTCCTTGAGCAAATTGCCTTTGTGATCTCTAACCCTTAAGTACGGATGAGATTTATAATTAGGCACCATGGTCTTTAAGCCTTGGTAATAAGTATCACTATCTCCCGCAGGCGCTATGCCAACTTGCATAAATTGCTGTTCAATATAAGAAAGCGCCCGTTTATTTCCTTCACTGCCTGCAAGCCTTCCGGCATAACGGGGAGAAGATAATTCTTTAATATGGTTATATACATTCGACTCATTAAACAGAGTTGAATCAAAATTATTTACGTAGGAATTGCCCAATACTACGAGCATAAGACTCATTAGTAGAATTGGCCCTGCTAGATAGAATATAGTCTTTTTTACTGTCGCAACGTTCAATCTATTTCTCAACCCGGACCCTCCTAAATCAATAACGTCACCTGAATGAAATTGTCAGTCAGAATTGTTTAGTTTCTCTAAATACTAACATTATTCCTTCTTAATTCAGTCAATTGTAAAATGTTTGGTTTTGGCTATGGTTAAAAGAGGTCGAAATAATGAAATAAAAAATAGGCGTCCTTACTTTGATGTAAGCCGCCCATTTTTTATTATCCGACATTAGGGTCTAATCGTTACAAGGGTTCCAACTGGCACAAAGTTCGAAAGTATTAGGACATCCTGGTTATACATTCTAATACATCCCTTAGATACTAATCCCCCAATAGATTGAGGATCGTTGGTGCCATGTATCCCGTAGTGAGGTTTACTCAGTCCCATCCACAGAACACCAAACGGTCCGCCAGGGTTGGGGACTTTGTTCACAATTCTATAAGTTCCGATGGGTGTTGCGGTCAGCATCTTTCCGACTCCAACCGGATAGGTCCTGATCGCGATGCCATCTTGTAGCAAGTAAAGTTGTCGATTACTTCGGGAAATTAGAATCGAATACGCCACTTTAACTCCCCCATTTTTCTACTCGTGTTTATGACTATGCCATGTATATTTACTCTCTATAGAACGTCATGTAACTAAATCAATATATGCGGAAATATCGTGATTGTTTGCTTCTCCTTTGCATAGGTTACTTGCATAAAGATTTGCCTGTTCGAAAATGCGCTGTCATTTTAGGCTAGACATGCTAAAATGCAAGTAAGAATTCTAGTTTATGATTGGGGTTGAAACACTTGCAAAGCATGGCTGAAAGAGTTATCGATATAATCAATCTCCAAACTAAAAATGCAGACACGAGGACTCAATACCGCAAACCGCTTGTAGGATTCGCTTCTGCCCAGGACCCATTATTTGATCACATGAAGGTAATCATTGGTCCCCATCATTTGCTGCCTACCGAACTCCTTCCCGATGCTCAAACTGTGATTGCTTTCTTCTTACCGTTTGCTAAGACTGTCATAACAGCGAATCGAGAAAGCCCCCGAATTGCCAGGGAATGGGCTCTCGCCTACATCGAAACAAACCAACTGATCGCAACTATTAGTGCCGAACTAAAGAGAGAATTAACGCTCCTTGGCATGAATGTGGTGACGCAACCAGCGACTCATAATTTTAATAAACAAAATCTTACGGCGTGTTGGTCTAATAAGAGCGCAGGTTTTGTTGCCGGGTTGGGTACCTTCGGACTAAACCATATGCTCATTACCCCCTTTGGATGCGCCGGACGTTTTGGTACTACGGTCATTTCTGCTAAAATCCCACCCACTCCCCGACCGACACGAGAAAACTGCCTTTATCTTAGAGATTCCAAATGCCAATTTTGTGTCAAAAACTGCCCCAGTGGTGCTTTGACGGTGGAGGGCCTGGACAAACAACAATGTTATGCTCATATGCTAGGCGTGGACAAGCAGTTTCCCGACTTAGGTTTATGTGATGTTTGCGGCAAGTGTGCAGTAGGCCCCTGCGCTTCAATATAGAACAAGGAGTGAACGATATGACCGCCTTTTATTTGACACATGCCCTGAAATAGATTTTAATTGTACAGAACCATTTTATAGAAATCTGAGGAGGAAAATTCGTGAAGTTTCTTAATCTATTGCTTTTGGCGATTCCGGTCAGTCTATTTTTGCAATTATCCGGGCAGTCGCCCGTGTTACTATTTGTTGCTGCTGGTCTAAGTATCATCCCTCTTGCTGGCTATATGGGTAAAGCCACCGAAGAAATAGCCAGCTATGTTGGACCAAAAATTGGGGGCTTGCTGAATGCTACGTTTGGTAACGCGGCAGAACTGATCATTACAATCTTCGCCCTGAAAGCGGGTCTTTATGAAGTAGTCAAGGCCTCCATCACTGGGTCGATCATCGGTAATCTGCTCTTAGTCTTAGGTCTAAGCATGCTGCTTGGCGGTTTTAAGTATAAGACTCAAAAATTCAACAGAGCGGCGGCGGGTATGCACACTTCAATGCTACTGATGGCAGTCACTGGATTGATCATTCCCGCAGTCTTTCTTCAAACACACGGTAATCCCGCGGCAGAGCCCTTAAGTCTAGGCGTTGCCGGTGTCTTAATGCTCGTTTACATCCTCAGTTTAATTTTTTCTCTTTACACAAATAAAGATGTTTTTCGGCCTAGTCAAGACCATCCAGAAACGCCAAACTGGTCGAAACTGAAAGCCTTATCGATTTTGCTTATTGCGACCTTTTTCGTGGTCATCGAGAGCGAATTTCTCGTGACAGGCATTGAGCCAGTTGTGAATATGCTTGGCATAAGTGAACTTTTCATTGGGGTCATCGTCATCCCAATCATAGGTAACGCTGCTGAGCATTCTACCTGCATTATTATGGCCCTGAAGAATAAAATGGAAATCAGCCTGGAAATCGCCATCGGTTCCAGCACTCAGATTGCACTCTTTGTTGCCCCCTTGCTGGTATTTTTGGGATACTTTATGGGGCGACCCCTGGACCTACTCTTTACCGGTTACGAACTTGTCGTCATTATTATGGCGACTGTGATTACCGCCATGATCAGCATGGATGGCCGCTCTAACTGGCTAGAAGGCGCTCAACTTTTATCCGCCTATGCCATAATGGCAATCGCCTTTCTCTTTGTTTAAACGATCAACGAGGTTATCAACACGATCAAAATAATTAAAAGCCGCTATACGAAATAGCGGCTTTTAATGGAATATCTATATAAGAGCACGTAACGATCTACCGAATACCTCTATAGGTCGCTGATTACCTAGTCGTGATCTTTCGACCAATCGTAAGCAAATCGCTCTCTATATTCATAATTCGTCCAACCTTACAAGATATCTACCCAGCCATAGACAACCTTTCGGCTGGCTATAACCGAGACTTTCTTACACATGCATATATCAAACGACATATGGCTGAGTAAGAAAAACTCAACACCTAGCAAGATCTTAGCTCGACCCTTTACGATCGGTTGGGACCTTAAAACAATCGATTAAACTGTCATAAAACCTTTTCCAACCATGAAAGAATCTTTCCTCCGACTAAATACAAGCGTTACCACCTGTAAAAAATTTTTGGTCGATTTAATACACCCCATGAGAGCTTATATAAATCTTTAGCTCAATCATTACGCACCCTTATGATCATATTATTAACCTGGTTACCTTCAAATATTCTGGTAATTTTAGGACCGATTTTATGCGAAATAGCACCTAACGATGGGGCTATGAAGTTTATGCCAATTCCAGTAATATGCCCCTGCCATTGCAGCGATCATGACGAAGCCCAAGGCAATGATCGCCACATTAGCAATGCGGCCAATCACGCGAGCTTCAACTGTCCTGCGCCGCATGATATTGTCCTACTCGAGTTTAAATGGTAAAATAGTTCATAACAAAATTAGGAGGTTCTGCTATGAACTCACCGCAGACTGAAAGAGTCATCACCATATTTCTAGAAGCTGGTTTTAATCGTGAAGAATTCACGGTTATTACTCCCGATGAAAAGGACCTTGAAGGACAAGAGGAAAAAATTAAAATACGAATCAATGGCTATAATATAGACTCTAAATATGTTGAACCGAAAATTCCTACACTCGTTAAAAACGATATCATCGTGACAAGAATTATTTCAGAACATTATGTTCCTGGATATCTGTTCGAGTTAGGACAAGTCGGTGAAGGCGAATACAAGTTATTCAACGCCGACAGAAATGCTTACATTACGCTTGAAGAAATGAGTCTTTGATACAAAAAAGGGGGTGTAACGAAACTGAAAGTTTCGTTACACCCCCTTAAACTATACCTAAGGAGTTATCTATTTTTTATGCTAAGCCAATCGGACATCTACTTTCACATCGTAAAAGGTGCTTCCCTCGGCTCGGTCAGTTAGACGCTGAGATGTAAGCGCATTGACGGACCTATCTCCTGGCATATTGGCACTTGAAAATAGGCCTTCCGTGACGACGACGCCTACGGGAACCTTCGTCGTTAGCTTGAGAATAAAATCAACCTCGCCACGCTCATTGAAGGCGGTCACCCTTTGTCCGTCAATCAAGTTCTTGGTCTCAGCGTCTTTGATGTTCATTTGGAGATAGGCGGCTTCCTTTTTGCTGAGTAAATCGGGGCGCTCATTAAAGGAAGAATTGAGCGAATACACACTGGGTGCACTCATCAGATAGAATGGAGCATTATCCCCGTAAGGTTGGAAGTAGTGGGGTAAGGGCTCAGCCTCCTGCGGATTATAAAGCTCGATCTTACCAGATGGCGTCAGAAACGTTGTTTTGTAATGTTCGGGCAGGGACAATTCGACGGGACGACCTGCTTGCAATTTTGCGTGGTCAACACTATCCAGCCATGGGGACGGTGGATCCATCAGTTGCTGAATAAGATCATCAGCGTCTTGTTGAAAGAACGTCTCCTTAAAGCCCATAGCCTGGGCGAGTAACTTAAAAACGTCCCAATTAGATTTAGACTCGCCAACCGCTGGAATAACCGCATCTGCTCTCTGCACGCAGTAATGACCATAAGAGCGGTAAATATCTGAATGTTCTAAGGAGGTTGTCGCCGGTAAGATGATGTCGGCATAGCGAGCCGTATCCGTCATAAACCGTTCATGGACGACTGTGAATAGGTCCTCGCGCATAAGTCCCTTGATCACCATCGTTTGGTCAGGGGCCACGACGGCCGGATTAGAGTGATAGACATACAAGCTCCTGATCGGCGGATCTGATAATTCCGTCAGGGCACTGCCCAGTTGATTCATATTCACAATTCGTGTTGGCGCTTTTAACAAATCTTCGCGCGTCACTTGATCTGTATGAAACACCTTACCTGTCGTAATACTCGCGAGCAGCCCACCTCCTGGCTTGCTCCAAGCTCCAACCAGGGCAGGAAGGCAGGTAATCGTCCGAATCGTCATGGCCCCGTTGCCATATCGACAAAGTCCTGATCCCAAGACAATAAAAGGCGCGAAGGCCTTGCCATAATAAGCCGCCATTTCTTCGAGTAAACTAACTTCTATTCCCGTTATTTTGCTCACTTTAGCAGGTGGGTAATCGGGCAAAACTTTCGTTCGAAGCTGTTCAAATCCCTGGACATGCTCAGCCATGAACTCTTGATCTATCCAGCCTTCGCGAACTAGGATGTGCATGATGCCGAGAGCCAAAGCGCCATCAGTCCCAGGCCGAACTAATACGACCTTATCAACTATTTGCGCCGTCGGATTCTCATACGTGTCAATAAGCCAAACCGTTGAACCCCTTTTTTTAGCTTCTCGAATATAGTGCATTAAATGAATGTTTGTCGCCAAGACATTAGAACTCCACAAGAGGATAAAATCACTTTGTCCCACTTCATCCGGGTGGGGCGCCATGGTATCCCCCATCACGGATTCCCAGCCATAACCCTTAGAGGAGGCACAAATGGTGCGGTTCAATCTAGAAGCACCCATGCGGTGGAAAAAGCCCTCTCCACAATTGCGTTGGACCGTCCCCATGGTGCCCGCATAAGAATACGGCAAAATTGCTTCCGCTCCATAATTCGTCATGATTCCCTGCCAACTGTCAGTAATGCGCGCAATCGCTTCGTCCCACGAAATGGGCTTAAACTGAGCAGTCCCCTTTTCTCCGATCCTCAATAACGGATGGGTGATTCTTTGCGGAGAGTGAACCGTTCGCTCATAATGAATCATTTTGGGGCATAAAGTCCCTTTCGTAAAAGGATGCTCCGGGTCTCCCTTTACCTTCACTGCTTGTCCATCAACCACTTCCACTAAAAGTCCACACGCATCCGGACAGTCGTAAGGGCAAACAGACCGTTTCAGTTCTGATTTCATGGTACACTTTGACGTCAACTTACTTACACCTGAAGTAATCTGCGCCAAATGATGATTTCCGTGCCAGGCATAAAGGTCAATCAACTTCTTAATCGTTAATAGGCCAACGTCAGGATGAACTAACTCCCTATTAAGACCTGACGACGACAAGGACCTCAGTAGAGCGACCCAGCGTTTATGTAATCCTTCCAGTAATTTTGTGGATAGTTCAATGGGCAACTTAGAGTCATCCAATTCGGCCCACAGAGCTTCATCATAAGGCTTGATCGTTGGTTTGTCCTCCGTCATGGCTAGCTTAATTCTAATGTAAGCATTCATATTACTATCCGCTAAGTGGTGAACTAACTGGCGAATAGTCCAACCGCCTTGTCTGTATGGAGTGTCTAGCTGTTCATCCGTCAATTTTCCCACAGACCGAATTAGCAGCTCAGGTAGCTCTTCTATTTGGTCTATTAAAGAACTTATTTGTTTTTCGGGAACCTCTTTTTCAAAGTCGAACGTTCCAATAGGATATCGTAAATCATCCATAAAAGGTTGTCTCCCTTCGATTCATCAAGCATTTCTTCTACCTTTAAGATTCGGTGAGAAACGAATGATTCCTCCCATTTTTATTAGAAATTCTCTTTTTAGTTAAGTCCACAAAGTGCAATCCACGTTTTCCCTATCCAGTCAACGAGGCCAATTTCGTTTCACCATAACCATCCGTCAGTTATACTTTATGAATGGTATAAAGAAAACTTGGCTAGCGCCAGGCTCAGCGAAGGCGGTCGCCTTAGTTGCGCTTATGCGCTAGCCATGGATACCGAGAAGGGGCCTTCCAAAAAGTATACAATAAAAGGTTATACTTTCTGACTAGTACAAAAAATAACCCAATAAATTGACAAACCTGCCAATCTATCGGGTTATAACCTAGGCTATCTCTGACCACAGATCTTAAGCTTCAATTGCAGCTTAATCTTTAGTACTTAAGGTACGAGTCGAGTCCTAGTGCTTGAGATCTTACTTATGGAAGTTCTTTTGAGTATAGTTCTCTTGATGACAAGTTTTACAGTTCCAAATCCAGTAAGTATCTCCTTGGAACTTCTGGGGAATCGTTGCGTCCTTGACATTGGAAGAGACAAATTCGCCGTGAGTACTGTTATGGCAGGATTCACAGTAGAATTTACCGTTCATGTCGCTTGCTATGGAGTTATTCATCACGGAATTTCTATAAAGGGTGTTGGCGTTTTCCTGATGTTTGGAATCGTGGCAATCGCCACATTTTGGTTCTTGCAACCAGGCCACGCGGCCAGCTTGCAACGAGGTGGTCATTTTATTCATATCACCGTGGCAGTCGATACATGTCTTACCGGCTTTTTCCATAACCCCGCGCATACACTGGGTGTTTGGTCCGGGATGACAGTTGTAACAGCCTGGCGTGGTATTGGTTGCAGCCGTCGTAGTATTCATCTTATCTTTATGGAAGTTATGCATCACTAACGATAAACTTTCAACGCCAGTTTTACCGGGAGCACCCAAAGCATTGTCAGAGTGACACTCGGAGCATTGGTGTAAGACACCCTTGGCTTGATCAGCTACCAACGTTGTGGCATTATCCCTGTCGTGCTTTTGTAAAATATCTAATTGAGGATTGGTCGTACCATGGCAATTTTGGCAATTCATTTCCGTCGAAACGGGTGCAACTACAGAAGTAGTTTGCACCACAGTGCCGTTGGAGTCTTTGACGGTGATATCAGCAGCACCATATGGATTCCACGTACCGTCATCATCGAAAGGCGTGATTGGAATACCTTCTGCTACAAAGCCTAGGCCTTTGGCATCAAGCTTCATATTTCCAGACAAGGGAGTACCCGTGATTCCAGTATTGGCCGGCACGTTCCAGCCATATTTCGCAGCATACGTCCAGAAATTTGTGTTTAAGGTAGAGTTGGTCTTTTTAGGGAAGTTGTAACTAACGGTTAGCCCAGAGGTCTTGAGATCTGGCCGGGCCGATACCTGTACATGCAAGGTGTTAAAGGGTGGTAACACTGAGAAATAAGAATAGTCATTTTGATCACAGTGCATTCCTAGATCATTAAAGGCAAAGACCATATATTTCATATTTTGAGCGTAGGCAGGCGGAGTCTGTGTACCATACGATTTCGTTAAACTCCAGGTAACGGTCTTTACCGCCCCAGAAGTTACAGTACAAATTTGCTGAGTTTTTAAGTAGCCGGAGGCAGTGATACTTAGGGTATAATTCCCCGCCACCTCACTCAACACATAGTTGCCTGTTGCATCACTTATAATGGTATGGGTACCATCTGAAATAGTAGCGCCGGCAATTGCAGCACCTGTATCGATGTTTTTCACAGTACCGCTAATACCCGTAGTTATCGCGGCGCTTGCAAGTGTCGCTAAGCTAACTACTAAAGCTAAAGCCAATATCAGAATGAACGACAATTTAGATTTGAACTTAAATTTGCTCTTCATCATCTCTGTAGCTCTCCTTTTCACTCTCTTTACTCTGTCTGTAAATATTGCAGTGCTTGAATCACACTTTAATTTTCCAGCCATTTTTCTCTTTAATGAGTTCCTCTTGTACTTTAATGGTCACTGGTTCAGTGCGCTTGAATTTTTCAGACGCGGTATAGGTAATTTCAACGGATGCCTGCCCGGTCTCTTTCTGGGTTTCAAGCTTCAGAATCTTATAGGATTGGACGACTGAGGCTTCCTTACGGTGTTTAACAAACTCATCTTTTGTGACTTTCTTTTGATACTCTGAGTCATAACACGTATAGGTCGTCTCATATTTCTGGTGTTGAGCAGAAGTAAAATATTGATCGACAAGCGCCTGAGGACTTTGTGTTTTAGCAGAACAACCACTTAGACTTAAACTAAAAATCACAAACACACTTAATGTCAGAATATAAATGAGATTTTTCTTCACATTACACACTCCCCTTTACATTTTATGTCCTATGAAATATATTTTAAACTTTCTCTTTGGTTTATTTTGCACCTCTCTTTCCCTCGAAATTTATATTCATTGACATTAAGCCATAAATAAGAGAAGAATCTATCTTAAAATATGTAATATATCTTGGTGCTTGTATAAGGTGCTGCTCATATATTGACTGTAATCGGTTGATATTTTCTTGGCATACCTGACATCAGGATTTATGAAATTGTAAGGTCAAAAATATAATGTTTTATTAGCCAAGTCTTTCCCCTTCCAGGGGAGAGGGGTTGTGACTATAAAAATAAAAAAGTCTCCCAAAACCAACATAATTGGTCTATGCTTCATGACCTCTAAACTATCAAACTCTCGCCTAATATTTTGTAAATAATATGTAAGTATTCATTAAATATCTTTCTTTTATTCTGTCTAAAAAAATTAAGGGTTTTTATAGTCCCTCTCTTTCTTTCAAAATTTACATTTGTTTTACATTAATCCTTGAAGATACTTAAGATCCGTCATAATATTTATACGCAACCATTTTAATATTTAAGGGGGCCCTCCGGGGGTCAGGGGTGAAAACTTTGGAAGTATTGCATAAATTGACAGGACTGGAAGCGATATCGCTTCCAGTCCTGTCAATTGCGTTAAACCCTTCACTTTTTGGTAAACGGTATTAATGAAGGGACGTCGTTTTGATACTCAATGTACGCTGTGCCAAGTTGTTTCACAAGCTTTCGTTCCTCTAACCTAATTCCGATGAAAATGTAAAGCGTCAGAACAAAATGCACCAGAATATCCACCCATGTAGAATTCAGGCTCCACATAAATACGATTGTCGCCAAATACATTGGGTGGCGAACGATGCCTAGCAGCCCTTTCTTCGTGATTGTCTTAGAATGAGTAGGATTCACTTTCCCCCTAAATTCTAAGATCTGGCGAATTCCCATAAATTCCAAGGAATCATAACTTAGGAAAGCCCAGACGATGACCACACCTGATCCTATCTGCAAAACTTGTTGTAGAATTATCCAAGGTGGCAAGAATTTTATTACCAGCTCAGCGCCTAAGGTATTTGAGTACTTCAGCAATACAATCAATAAAATAATTGAAAATACGTTGTATGCTAGTCTATAAAAGGCAAAATATTGTCCCATTACTTTGGCTACCCATTTGGAAAACTGTGAACTAATCAAAAGACTATGGATTGCACCATACCCTGTCCACATGAAAGCCACAATTATATATTTCAAATTCCGTCCCCCTATTGTTGGCTTCTAGAGTAAGGTATTTTTAATCGCTCAATTCATCCGTTAATATAATGCACTGAAAAAAACAGCTAGGCCTAAACCTAGCTGTTAATATATTAACTTCTTTTAAACCAACAAACTTATTTTTCTCCACCACAAGGTTTAGACGGAGACGTTGCACTGGCACTCTTAAGCTCACAAATTTCACATACGTTTGCTTCATTTAAATCCTCTGTTGGTACTTCAACGCCACATTTTGCACACTTCGCCATATTAATCCCCTACTTCCTCAAAATTAAAATGAAGAGATCTTAAAGAGATACTTCATTTTATCATTATAATAGCATAGTCTTCTCTCATATACAGTATTTCCGCTGAAAAACTTTCCCCTTATTTTGGTCCATCGCCTGGCTCCGATCTTTAGGTGAGGTCCTGAATATCTTTTGTTAGTATTCTTACATTTATAGTTTTTCTCCAATAAAATGGTCTGTTTTTCGTATGTCTTGATTTAGAAATAAAATGCCAGAAGATACAACATGGAGATAACAATAGAAAGTAACATTAAGGGCAACGCTAATTTCATAAAGGATATAAATCCTATATGGACTCCATTTTTCTCAGCGATGCCCGCGACGATAACATTTGCTGAAGCGCCAATCAATGTTCCATTTCCTCCAAGACATGCCCCTAGGGATAATGCCCACCAGAGCGGTTCTAGCCCGGTTGGCGAAATTCCTCCCAAACTACCTATTTGGTGTATCAGCGGGATCATTGTGGCGACAAAGGGAATGTTATCCACAAAAGCGGAAGCAATGGCGGAAAACCATAAGATCAACATTCCTGTCAGTGTGAAATTACCCGCGGTAGCAGTCATTGCCCACTGTGCCATGCTGTTGATTAGTCCTGTCTCAATCAGACCACCCACTACAATAAAAAGCCCAATGAAAAAAAAGATCGTCGGCCATTCCACCGTTAATAAGATATCTTCCGGCTCTTCCTTGGTTATGAGCATCAAGAGCACCGCCCCTGATAAAGCAATCGTCGCAGACTCTAAATGGAAGGTCTTATGTAAGAAGAATCCAATTAAGATGAGACTAAGGACAGATAAACACTTCTTCAGCAAAGAATAATCTTTTATTGCAAGAATAGGGTCAATCGTAATGATTTCTGCTTTAAGATTTTCTGATACTCGGAGTTTACGTCTATATAAAACGAAAAAAACAGCCATTGTTGCGATATGAATCATGAATATTACAGGGACTAAATTCACTGCAAAATCCATAAACCCCAAATGAGTTTGGCTTCCAATCATAATATTCGGAGGGTCCCCAATCAAAGTAGCCGTTCCACCAATATTACTAGAAAATATGATACTTATTAAAAAGGGTCTTGGGTCGAGGTCGAGTTTATCTGTAATGCTAAAGACGATTGGCACAATCAGTAAAACCGTCGTGACATTGTCTAGTAACGCAGAAAGCAAAGCAGTAACGGTCGCCAAGGAAATCAGGATCAGAATGGGTTCCCCTTTAGCGACCCGGACAGCCTTTAACCCTATATACTCAAAGATCCCTGTTCTCCTAGTAATGCCAACGACAATCATCATACCGACAAGTAGTCCTAACGTGTTCCAATCTATATGTTCAATCGCCTTTTCTTGGGATAGTACCCCCCAAAGGATGAGTAGCATCCCACCGAGTAAGGCAGCGATGGCCCGATGAACCTTTTCAGAAAGTATTAAGATATAGACAATAATAAATACAATAATAGCAATCGTCGCGTGCATTCTATCAGTTCTCCTTTGTAACCATTAAAAACGAGCTACCAATCAAAGATTAGGGATTTCACGACCGCGAAATACTCTCTCAAATAGACATTCGGTACGATATACCACGGGGTCGGGGACGGAATACCCACCGGGATTAGCCCATTTCGTCGAGCAAGAATTTTCGAACGAAAGAGATGAAAATCATTCGTAATGACCGCAACTTTTTTTGAGTTCTGATCGCTCGTTTGGCGAATTAAGAGTTCTTTACTAAATCGGAAGTTTTCCATGGTGCTCGTTGATTGATCCTCTTTAAGAATTCGCTCATTCGTAACCCCGTGCTCCACCAAGAAACGGCTCATTGCTTCTGCTTCAGAAATTGTTTCTCCAGGTCCTTGTCCTCCCGAAAGGATAACTTTCACTTTGGGATGCGCTTCGAGATAGTCCAGTCCCTTCTGCATCCGCTCCAAAAGCGTCATAGAAAGTTGTTCCCCATTCAGACCTGCCCCCAATATAATCAGGTAATCCACGTCGACTGCCGGGTCCGGTCGGGAATTATAAATGATTACACCCTCTACCACGAAAAACGAGATTAACCCCGTTAGGCATAAGAAAAACATGATCTGTCGCACCTCCAAGACCCATCGTCTCGTTTTTCCATATGGCATGGATTTCCGGGAAAAGACTTGGAACCAACCGGAAAAGATCAACGCTGCGCCCAAAACCCCAGGTAATATCGTTCCCACATTAACGCCTCCACTAGATAGAAGGAGCATTAAAGTATCCAGAACGCCAATACTCCCCAACAATAATAGAAGCCATGTCTGTTTTTTCTTGATTCTCATTCCATTCTCCTTCTCTTTACCTATTTATTACGAGGGATTGAATAATGTGAGATTCAGATACCGTCATCTTGAGCTTTCTTCTGTTATTAAATATAATGAAGCCACTGGTTTCTACCAGTGGCTTCATTATAAATTACGTCGTTCATCATAGCAAAATAATTGCTACTTTTTACAAATGTTTCTTTGTTCAACGCCCAATGCTTTTAAAATGATCTCCATCGGACAAAACCCTGTTAGGGATGAAATGATTAACATTAAGCCGACCAGCCCTGTAAAATAGAAAAAATAATTGCTAATCACAAATCCTAGGATAACACTAACTAAAACAAAGGTACCTGCTATTAAGCGAATTAACGACCCTTTGCCACATTCAACATGCATATAAAATCCCCCCCTTCTTCTAGAGTTTAGATCAGAATCGTTCAACTTACAATAGAGGACTGGTCCTAATTTTCCCCTCCCCCCGGGTATGGAGTAATCTTTAACTGTTTTTATTGTCTTCTGGCTTCATTATTCTAAGCTTAAGGTACGTTTTTTTGAGTTGTCTATGTTCCTTATGCCAAATTACTTACTCAAGAACTGAACAAACCTTTGATTAAAGAGCTTAAGTTCATCATAAAAAACGGCATGGCCACTATTTTCAAAACGATATAATTCTGATCCTATGATCTTGCTATTCATAATAGTCGCAAACTGGAAAGGACATATTTTATCTAATACCCCATGAAAGATGCCCGTTGGTACTTTAATGGCCTGTAAATCAAGCCCCATATCTTCATCCCGAAGAGACACTTCTGTCTTAATCGTTGAATGCCCTGCAGCTTCCAGACCTAGACCCTGAAACCAGTTCGCAAAACTAGGGGTCACTTTACTTGCAAAAAATAATTTCCCAAATCCAGTTAACATTTGAGGACGATTTTCATAGGTTTCCATCATAAGTTGATCCACTTGTTCCTTCGTCATTCCATAAGGATAATCGGTACTTCTTGTAAACTTTGGAGCAGCTGCCGCTAAGAGCGCAAGTTTTGATACTCTGCAACCAGCATGACGTGCCATATACCGAACGGCCACTCCTCCTCCCATAGAAAATCCTACAAGTGTAACCTTTTGAAGATTGAGTGAATCGATGATAACCCGAATATCATCTGACAGCCTATTATAGGAATATCCGGTCCATGGTCGATCCGAATTACCAAAGCCTCTAAAATCGATCGTAATGCATCGATAACCATAATTAGGCAGTATATCCACTTGATACTCATACATCTTACGGTTTACTGGCCATCCATGGAGAAAAACAACTGTTTTATTTCCAGTTGGATTTATATCCTCTACAAAAACTTTTACACCTGGCTCGACTTCGATATTATAATTCATGATAAGCCCTCTCCTTTTCATCATATTCCAACAGTTTCAAACTCATTTTATGTGTCGGTTGTTGCGTTTAGCACCAAGAAACTCATTATATTTCCACATACTCAGATTTTGTATAGTTTAAGACATCTTTTGTATAATATTCCATTTGTGTATTTCACTTTTCTCTGATAATCTTAAGCTAGTGGACAGAATTCCGCTTTCTTCTAAGTTTGTCTAAGAAAGGGATAAATGAAAGTTATGGGATATTTAAAAGTACTTAAAGTTCGCCCTTTATTTGTGAGTACGCTTGTGCTTATTTTAATTAGTTCTCCCTTACAACCCGTTTATGCAACGACACTCAGTGCGGAAGATCAAGCAAACATCACTCTTCAACAAGAAAGCTCTGCCGTCATCCAGGCACTGTCAATCCAAGAGTCTATTGATGTGTTGAAAAGCGCGATTGATCAGGATAATCTAGTGATCGAGCAACAAAAAAAGGCGATAGAAATCCTCGCCTCTGAGCAACAGAAGTTAACTGACCAGCAGAAGCAAGACACTGAAACCCTTGGGATTTACATTAAAAATCAGTACACTGAAGCAGGTATTCCCTATTTCAAGTATATAAATTGGTTGGTTAGTTCGCCAAACCTTGGTGACTTGATCGACAGAAGCAACTATGTTGATACCATTCTTAGTTTTTATCGAGATCTTCGGACTAAGGTCTCTGAAAATTCCGAAGTCATTAAGGTAAAGCAGACCTCGTTACAAGACCAAACTAAAAAACTAACCGATAGAGTCCAGTCTAATCAGCAGCTCTTAGACGGTCTCAGTATTGCACTTGCAAAGCAGACAAGTTTAATCACTTCACTGACTCCAGGGGAAATACAAGCCATTCAAGCACAGAGTCGTGGCCTGGAAAACACAAGCGATACTCAGCGCTTAATTGCAGCCGAACAACTACAAGCTCAACCAGATGTACTCGCAAAATATCTCGCGCTATTGGCCTCACAACAGGCTCCTGCTAATCCACTAGAAGCAAGTAGTATGCCTGTAAACTTAAATGGACAAGTCGGTCAATTACTATCCTTTGCCTCAACTTTTCTTGGAGTACCCTATACTTGGGGAGGCACTTACCCACAATTTGATTGTTCAAGCTATGTCCAGTATGTATATGGACACTTTGGAATCACACTGAATCGAGTGACTTCTGGTCAATATGGGCAAGGTCAGAGCGTGCCGAGAGAAAGCCTAGTTGCTGGGGATTTAGTGTTCTTTTCAACATATCAACCAGGCCCCTCTCATGTTGGCATTTATGTCGGTAATGGAATTATGATCAACTCGTCAAATAGTGGCGTTTCCTACGCAAGATTAGATAGTCAGTACTGGGCTAGTCGGTATTATGGTGCAAGACGTGTGATTGCGATTGCGCCTTGATAATCTAATAGATTCCTCGTATTGATGAAGGTATATTAAAGACAAACAAGTCTGGAAGCATTTTAGCTTCCAGACTTGTTTGTTTGTCCTATTAAAATAAGGTTAGATTTCCGGTCTTCAACGCGTGTCGTTCGGCAAGGATTGCCAACCGTCCAGTCAACAGAAATAACAAGATGAGAACTGCAAATAAGACACCTAATGACGGAAGAATTTGTCTAAATCCCATTCCCTCCATCACTAGTTCTCTAATAATTTGCAACACATACGTTAGCGGAAAAACAAAGGCGATCGCTTTTCCCCATAAAGGCATCGCCGCGACTGGAATGCGCACCCCAGAAAAAATTAACATAGGTTCATCTAGGACGGTATATAGGAAACTTGAATCCCTAGAAAATAAAAAGATAACATTCAAAAATCCGCCCCAAATCACGGCTGAAACGACTAAGATTACCAGTCCCAAGGGAATACTCCACCAACCAACTGCATTGATGCCTTTGACCGAAGCCACGGCCAAAAGTGTAAAGGTAGAAAAGAGCCACACCCCTTCTAAAAGGTCTGCTGCAGCTCGCCCGTAAATCATGCCCAGTCGGGATACTGGAGAAAGAAAGATCAGTTCGATCGTGCCGGAATACCGTTCAAAAGACATCTGCCAAGCAGATTGCACTAGAGACCAGAAAAAAATATAACCCAAGTACCCGGTTAAGAGAAACACCCCTATTTTTTCAGAACTGAAGAAACGGTTTAATGGGCTGTGGGCACCAAGATTAAACGGTTGTAACGAATAGTAAGCTGAAGCGTAGGTTATAGCTGGCCAAACCAACAAGGAAAAATAAATGAGTTTGCTGTGAAAATTCAGACGGTGGCTTTTTTTCATCTCTGACCAGAAAACACGCCAAAGCGATATCATGCCGTTTCCCTCGCTGCGACTGCCCTTCCGGCCAACGTAAGAATTGCATCCTCAAGCTTTGGTTTTTCCACCTCCAAGCGTTGAAGGGTTACCCCGTGTTCAAATAAATGTTGCAGGACTAGGGCCGTGACATCCTGCTTGGATTGTACCCTCAGTTCCACGCCATCGCTTTGTTTTATGACGGTTAGTGAAGCCTCAAATGGCAATAGTACCTTCGTCAGACTTTCCAGCATTGTATTCTGCAACTCAGAAACCCACACAGAAAGAATCGCTCCGGCTGACACATCGCGAATAATATTTTCTGGCGTATCGTGAAGGACCAGCGCTCCCCGGTCAATAATGTAGACCCTATTGCAAAGCGCTTCCACTTCACTTAGATAATGGCTGGTGAGTAGAATTCCTTTCCCCTCCTGCACGGCCAAGTGTCGAATATATTCCCTCAAATGCTTGGCAATCGGCGCGTCTAACCCTAATGTCGGTTCATCGAGGAAAAGATAGCACGGGTCATTAATCAAGCCACGGGCGATTTGTAAACGTTGTTTCATCCCTTTGGAATACCGCTCCACCGGGATATCCGCTGCCTCTTCTAACTCTACCTCTTTCAGCAAAAAAGCAATCCGGTCTGTCAGAGCTTTCCCATTTAAGCCATACAAACTACCGAAATAGGATAGATTTTCTCGTGCGGTCAAGCGCCAGTAGAGCATTCGCTCCCCTCCGGCAATCATATTGACCATCTTTTTCACTTTCATTGGCTCTTTAAGCGCGTCTATTCCATCGATTACAATGCTTCCAGCGGTGGGCAGTAGCAAAGTAGAAAGCATTTTTATAGTTGTCGTTTTTCCCGCTCCATTGATTCCCAGCAACCCCACTATTTCACCCGGCTTAATTTCCAGATCTAAACTTTCAACCGCAATGACTTCTTTTTTCCAGGTTCTAAAGATCCCCTGTTTTTCCTTGGTTATATAAACTTTTCGCAAGTTCACCGCTGATAACATGCTTCATCCTCCTCATATCCCCTTAATCAAAGATCTTTTCTACCACAATTTTTTCTGTTGCTTGAATGGCCCAAGCTCCGATCACCAGATAAACCAAACTCAGTACGATTAAAGCAGCTAGATCGTTTCTACTTGCCCACAGCCCACTTCCTTCAATCACGCTACGACGAAATGCCTGTAAGCCATAGTTCAGTGGCATAATCCAGCTGACGGGGTGTAGCCATGCCGGCAAATATTGCACCGGGAACATTACGCCCGAAACTAAGGACATCACCACAAACAGCGTGTTTTGTGAAATATACGTATCGCGAAAATACAGCATGACTGACCCTAGTACCAACGCTTGGGTAAAAAATGAACAGATCGTCAGTGTAAGTACAACGAACGAGGCTATCCCATCCATTTTTCTTAAATTAAGTCCGAAGATCCAGCCAATCAGTATAATCACACTGAATTCAATCCCGACACGCATGAGCCCCTGTAACCCCGTGCCCAGAAAATATCCTTTACGGGAGCAGGGTGTCAATAGAAGGGCTTCCAGGCTTCCTTCTCGGAGTTCTGTGATCAGGGATCGGCTGACAATCATGAGCATCGACACCGCTAAAGAATACACCGTCCCACCAAGAACGACGTACGAAATGTAATCTCCGGTTCCTGAGAAGCCTGCAAAACGACTGTCCATTTGACCAGCAAAAACATAAATATACGTCAAATAAGCAAACAAAACCGTATAGATGCCACTTAAAATATGCCCGATAAAAAAAGACCATGGATAAGCGCGTCGCATCGTGAGATAATTCCGCCAAAAAGTGGAGCTAAAAGTTCGCCACATGTTTACTCCTGCTTCCTTATGTGAGATTTGTCCAACAACGGCTGGTCAAAATACTGATTTAAATCGACCGGTACCTGCTGAATCCGGTTGCGATCACCATAATAGAAAACATAGTTCCCCTTGCGCTCGCTGCGCACTAACCCAGCTTGGTTTAAGATCTTCAAATGTTTGGAAACGGCTGCTTCCGAAAGACGATACATTTCCGCCAATTGTTGTGTGCAGTAGGGGTGATAAAACACCTGTCTGAGAATTTTCATCCGGTTCTCATCCGACATAGCGTTCATAATGCCCAGCAAATCTTTGGGAACAGCATCAACTCTGTCTGCCCCAGGAACGGCCACCGCATACCCCACGCTGACTGTTGACTTAAGCGTACCCATTAAGAGATGCGGTGCAATAAACGTGGATGGGTGTACAATAATTTTGGAAAGTTCCGTGTAGGGAAAACGCCAAGTATGAGCTTTATAAAAAAGAAGTTCTTCATCCCTGAGGATAAAGCGGGGATGAATCGATTCCATCGCCTCAATGGGTTCATTTCGCAGCTTTTCCTGAAAGGTACGTATGGAGGAAATCAGCCACGGCTCTATTCGGCGCATTTCTTTTGAAAAATAATCCTGATAATAGGTCGATAACAATTCTGCGAATTGCCTACGCATCGTTGCTGGCTGGCGAAGCAGATTTCGCTGCGCCTTCGACCATTGATCACCCTCTACTTCGTTACCCTGTAACCACAAATCCACGTGTTCCAGCGACATGACCTGCCCCAATAAGCAATACACAAACTGCCGTTCATCCACCAACAGGAGTTTTTCGATTCCCTCCTCCACTGAGGATTCCCTAAAATCACAGAGGTCATGAAGGTCGAAGAGGTTGAGCCAATCGTTCGAGGCCTGTCCAAGATCGAAAATGCGCTCTTTTAGGCTAGGGGAAAGTAGAGCCTCAGTTTCCCGAGCCCAGGTAAGCCGTTCCAGATGATGTTTGGGTTCCAGCAAAACGTGGAGACTGGATACCACCTCTAAAAACGGTGAGTATTCAATGACCACATGCTTTTGTAGCCAATCATAGAGCAGAAAAGATCGCCTCCGTCCTTTTGATTCGCCATTTGGCTAATTAGTAATCCAATCCATATAAATTGTCTAAAGTATAACGATGTCTCTACCAGATGTCAAGATGGTTTAATATAAAAACGCTATCTCATCTATTCACCTCGATTCTATTCAAGAAGATAGATTGGATCACTATGTATGGGTAATTAAGTAAAGATAAATCCCCTCTTTTATGTCATAATGTTATATAAGGTATCTGTTCACATTTTCGTATAATATCGTTTAAATATATCACTTGAAAAGAGGTGGAGTTTCGTGGATCTCGCACATATTGTACAGTTGTCCACGAAACATAATTTATGAAGCATGTGTTTGCTGATAGAATGTCCTTGCTCGGCACTGAAACTGCCTTTGAAGTATTAGCGAAAGCTAAGAAGCTGGAGGCTCAGGGAAAAGATATCGTCCATCTGGAAATTGGAGAACCGGACTTTGACACGCCGAAAAACATCATTGATGCCGCTTGCCTTGCCCTCAATAGCGGATATACTCACTATACTGCAGCGCCAGGTATTCTAGAAGTAAGGGAAACGATCGCTGAGTACATCCGTTCTCATAAGAACGTCGACGCTTCTGCTGATGATGTCGTGATCGTTCCTGGCGGAAAGCCCATCATATTTTTCTCCATTATGGCCACCGTGAATCCAGGGGATGAAGTCATCTATCCCAATCCTGGCTTTCCCATTTATGAATCCGTCATTCGCTTTGTTGGCGGGAAGCCTGTGCCGATTCCTTTGCGAGAAGAAAATCAGTTCCGCTTAGACATTCAGGAACTTGCCAAGTTAATCACACCTAAGACTAAAATGCTCATCATTAACTCCCCCGGTAATCCTACCGGCGGCGTGCTCACAAGTGATGATGTGAAAGCAATCGCAGACTTAGTGAGAGGAAAAGGGATCCTTGTTCTATCCGATGAAATTTATGATCGCATAGTGTATGGTGAAACGCATCCACTGTCCATTGCCTCCCTACCAGGTATGAAAGATTGGACGATTATCTTAGACGGGTTTTCTAAGACCTATGCCATGACGGGTTGGCGCTTGGGTTATGGCGTGATGCACCCAGAAATAGCAGCTCGGATTGCTCAACTTATGGTCAATTCTAATTCTTGTACCTCTGCTTCTACTCAAATGGCCGGCATGGAAGCACTCACCGGACCCCAAAACGAAGTTCATACCATGGTTCATGAGTTTAAAAGGCGCCGAGACATTATGGTGAACGGCCTAAACTCTATTCCCGGCGTGAGTTGTCTCTTGCCAGAGGGGTCCTTTTATGTATTCCCCAATGTGAAATCCCTCGGCAAAGACTGTGGACAGATCGCTGAATATCTTCTAAACGATGCAGGCATCGCATGTTTAGGGGGCACAGCTTTCGGTACTTATGGTGAAGGATACCTTCGTTTCTCCTATGCAAATTCAGTCGCCAATATCCAGAAAGCTTTAGAACGTATTGAAACGTCGTTCGGTAAAATGAGGTAATTTCAAAGCTTGCCAAACCTTAAGCCCCTGTGCTACAATACACACATCCATTAGTTCTAATATGCACAATAAAATTTCATAAAAACTCTTATTCAGAGTAGGTGGAGGGACTGGCCCGATGAAACCCGGCAACCGGCATTTATGCACGGTGCTAACTCCTGCAGAGAAATCTGGGAGATAAGAGGAAAACCGAATGGTCACTCCGCGGGTTTTCTTCGCGGGGTTTTTTGTTGTGTTTAAACAGGCTAAAAACAGCAATAAGGAGGTACGCCCTTGATTCAGATCAAACAATTAGTCAAAAAATACGCAGCACGTCAAGGGTCCTTCCTCGCTCTTGATGATGTTTCCCTCCACATTTCCCAAGGTGCCATTTACGGAATTATTGGCTTAAGCGGTGCCGGAAAAAGTACCCTCGTACGGTGCATGAACCTTCTCGAAAAACCGACGAGCGGCCAAATCATCATTGCTGGCCAAGACCTGACTAAGCTTTCCGGTAAAGCACTGCGTAAGGCGCGTCAGAATATCGGCATGATCTTCCAACACTTTTATCTACTTCAGTCCCGGACAGTTGCTGAAAACATTGCCTTCCCACTAGAAATAACAGGCATGGCGAAGAAGGAGATCACCGTTCGAGTCGAGGAATTACTTCATCTTGTCGGTCTCGAAGACAAAGCGACCGCTTATCCTGCTCAGCTCAGTGGTGGACAGAAACAACGGGTTGGGATTGCTCGAGCGCTTGCCACGAAACCGCAAGTCCTTTTATGTGACGAAGCCACTTCCGCGCTTGATCCGCAAAACACCCTTTCTATCTTAAACCTCCTCCGCGATATTAATCAAAAGCTGGGTCTAACGATTGTCATGATTACGCATGAAATGAAAGTGGTCAAAGAGATTTGTACGGATGTTGCGGTCATCCACGAAGCGCGCATCGTTGAATACGGCCCTATCGAGTCCGTTTTCATTCAACCTCAGTCTGATATTGGCAGAGAATTTATCGCGACCGTTTTCCCAAATGAGCTTCAGCCAGACGTGTTAAGGGAAATTGCGACCCACCAAGATTCAGAAATTGTACGCATTCAATTCCTTGGTTCACGGGCATCAGATCCTATCATCACCGATTTACTGAGAACCTGTGACGTGAGTGCAAATATTCTCTATGGCAGTATTGACCATATAAGATCAACGCTGTTTGGCACCCTTACTTTAGAACTTCAAGGAAATCCTGAGCAGTTAGAACTGGCGCACCAGTATTTAGCATCCCGCGAATTAAAGGTGGAGGTGATTCAACGTGCCCTTTGAGCCATCACTACTACTCCAAGCCTCTTTTTGGAGCGATATATCTCAACTTATCACCCCAGCAGTGGGTGAGACCCTGTATATGGTGGTTGTCTCCACGATCCTCGCCTATCTCTTAGGACTCCCCTTAGGCGTCGTTTTGGTGGTAACCTCGCCGGGACATGTTTTACCCAATCCGTGGGTAGAACGAACTTTAGGGACGCTGATCAACATCTTGCGTTCCGCTCCCTTTATCATCCTGTTAGTAGCCTTCATCCCATTCACGCGCTCACTGGTTGGCACATCCATTGGGACAACCGCGGCGATCGTCCCTCTTGTCATCTCAGCCGCGCCATTTGTGGCAAGAGTGGTAGAAAGTTCTCTCAAAGAAGTCCCTTATGGCGTCATTGAAGCGGCTTTGTCCATGGGTGCCTCACCTCTTCAAATCATACAAAAAGTACTTCTTCCCGAAGCAAAGGCTTCTCTTATTTTAGGTGTCACCATCACAACAATTAGTATCATCGGCTATACGGCCATGGCGGGTGCCGTGGGCGGCGGGGGATTAGGTGACCTGGCCATTCAATATGGTTACAACCGTTTTCGAACCGACATTATGGTCGTGACCGTGATCATTTTAGTCGTGCTTGTACAGGCACTACAGTCCCTAGGAACCAGACTGGCTCGTAAGCTTTCTCATTAAATCTGATACGACTGAGTGTAAAATCTCAAAGTATAAATTGAAACTAATTGGAGGAAAAATTATGTTTAATCGTAAGAATCATCGTTTTCTAACTGTAACACTCGCTCTCTTAGCGACACTCTCCCTAGCGCTCACCGGATGCGGCAGTGCTGCTACCCCGAAAACAGCGTCTGACACACCTGCTAAAACTGTACTCAAAGTTGGAGCCTCTCCGCTACCCCATGCTGAAATACTAGAATTCATTAAACCTCAATTGGCAAAGGAAGGCATCGAGCTAAAAATCGTCAGCTACACCGATTATGTCCGTCCGAATTTAGACTTGGATACTGGAGATATTGACGCCAACTTTTTTCAACACACCCCTTACTTAGACTCCTTCAACACAGATCATAAATTAAGCCTTGTCTCGATCGCCAAAGTACACATCGAGCCGATGGGTGTTTACTCTAAGAAGATCACGAAACTCGACGACTTGAAAACTGGAGATACCGTTGCGATTCCCAACGATCCCTCTAACAGCGGTCGTGCCTTAGCTTTATTAGCCAAAGCTGGTCTCGTCCAGTTGAAAGACGGAGTAGGGGTCAAAGGAACCGTCCAAGACATCGTAGGTAACCCAAAATCATTGAAAATCACCCCCCTCGATGCCCCACAACTTCCCCGCGTACTCCAGGACGCCAAAATTGCTGCTGCGGTGATTAACACAAACTATGCTCTAGAAGGTGGACTCAACCCAACGAAAGATTCCCTCTTCACGGAAGACAAAGATTCTCCCTATGCCAATATTCTTGTCGTTAAAGAAAGCAAGAAAAACGATCCTGCTTTGCAAAAGCTAGCCAAAGTCTTAACCTCTCCCGAAGTCAAGAAATTCATTGAAGACAAATATAAAGGGTCCATCGTTCCTGCCTTCTAGAAAAACGGTTGTGTCTTATGACGATTCCATAACCTAAACAATATAAACGAGGACAGAAAACCCTCTGTAAAAAGGGGAACCGTCCTCGTTTCTTTTATAAGAATGGCTATAAGACACATTGGGTATTACCTACGTCAACGAAGCGAAGATGAGTTGCAGCCTTACTTCCGGTGAAAGACCTGAAGCACCCAATCCTTGAAACCTACTTTCTTGGGAGGAGCAGGAGGCGTTGGTTTCCGTCCACACAGAAGACCAAATCCAAAATAACTTCTATTTTTCTTCATAAAACTGGAGTTTTTTTGCAGTCTGGTAATTAAGCTTGGCAGGTAAGCGGCTTTTTCCGCGAGTCCTTTCACCAGCACCCAATCCTTTTTGAGCTCGTTCAAAAGCACATTGCCATTATTCTTCATCCGTGCTGGATTCTTGATCATTACATCCTCAAATCCCGCCTGTGTTAAAAATTCAAGGTATTCTTCGTATGGCAACGGATTGGTGCCTGAGCCGAAACACGCCTCCATCTGCACTCTGATATTGGCGGGCAATTCAGCCAGCACCACCATTTCAAGATCGGCAACCCTGCCCTCTGGCTTGAGAACTCGATAGAATTCATGGTATACTTTTGCCTTATCTAAAAATACTGTGATTGATTCAGCCATGACAAAATCAAAATGGTTATCGGCAAAGGGTAGATTATAGACATCTGTTACCCTAAACTCTACTAAATGAGAAACGCCCTCTTTCTCCGCTCTCAGACTTGCTTTTTCAATCATTTGAGCACTAATATCGATTCCTATGATTTTGCAGCCGATCGTTTTGGCCAAGTGACAAGCAGTAAGGCCGCTACCACACCCAGCGTCAAGTACATATTGCTCAGCCTTTATTTGCATAGCATCCAGATTCTTTTGGGTGGCAGGGAAGCCTCCCGGATGGGAACTGCCGATACCCAGCCATGCCAGAAGTTCAAAATAGTTCATCTCTTCGACTTTTTTACCTTGTGCAGACACGATGTATTACCCTCCTTCCACTAGCCTGTGGTATTATATTCCATCACCATGTGTGATGCCATTCCATCATGATTAAAACATCTTCTTGAAGGACTTTCTTCATTTATGCAGAATAGTATAAACATTAAATTATTTGAGTAGTAGGTGGGACATCGAATGACGCAGGTACCCGAGTTAATTGAAAAGCTTAATCAATTTTCTCTTTCTTCTGCACTAGAAGCTTTACCCGATGGTATCCTCCTCTTAGATGAAATAGGACAGGTTGTCTATGTAAATCCTAAATTTACAGATATTACCGGGTACCACTATGAAGAATTTATCGGTTTATCACATTTACAAGTGGTAGGCCTATTACTTGCTAAGTCAGATCTGGATTATTCTGTTTTTTGGGATATTTTTCAACAGGTTTTAAGTGGCGTTCCATTTACTGCGAAAAGGACGTTTTATCATCGAAAGGGATACTCTGTTCCGATCGAACTTTTTGGATACCCTGTTTTAAATAAGAACGGTCATTATAGTGGCGCTATGTTGGTGATTAAAGATTTACATAGCCATTTGATTCTAAAAGTGGTTGAGACGATTAATTCGTCACTAAAACTGGAAGAAATCTTGGAAAATACAGCTTTGGCAATTGTGCAGCACGTTGGACTGTTTTCAAGTGCCATCTTTATTTTAGATAAGAGCGAAAATCTGCTCAGATTAACGGCTAGCACTACCCTGACTAGGCGTGAACTAGGCAATGTGGTCTTTCCAGTCGGACAAGGTGCGCCGGGACTTATTGCTCAGAATCGTCAGCCGATGTACATAGCAAATCTTCAAGAAGATCCCTTAGTCAACGAGTATTCTCGTCTAAAACTGGGGCGAAGATCAAGTTTCGCTTTCCCCATGATCTGTAAGGACGAAGTTTTGGGCGTTATTGCGTTTGATGCCGAAACGATTCGAGAATTTAGTGAGAAAGAAAAGAAACTTTTCGAAGTTATAGCGAGTCAAGTCGCCTTAGCGATCTACAATGCCAATTTATTTGCTGAATTAGAGCAGCTTTCGATTACTGATGGTCTCACTGGCTTATATAATCATCGGTATTTTAAGGAAAAGTTAAAAGAGGAATTTAATTGGGCGAAACGCCAGAATCTGAAGTTCAGTTTATTGTTGTTGGACTTAGATGATTTTAAAATTATTAATGACACGTTTGGACATCCCCAAGGAGATGTGATCCTTAGAACCTTTTCGCAAATTCTAAGAGATAATGTGAGGAACTTCGATATTATAAGCCGATATGGCGGAGACGAATTTACCGTCATCTTGCGTGATTGCTTAAAATCTGAAGCTTGTATTATTGCGGAGAGAATACGGTTAGCTTGTGAAACGACAGATTTTTTGAAGAACAGCAGTACCATGACCGTTTCAATTGGAGTCTCTTTTTATCCTCAGTCCCCAACTAGTGAAGAACTCATTAGTGCTGCCGATAAGGCTCTCTATGAAGTGAAACGTTCCGGACGTAATCGAGTTCAATGCTTTGAACGCACAATGTCCTGAAGAAGAAACCTATTACTGGTGGAACCTGCGAAAGTATATAACAAATATTATACTCTCTGACTAGTATGAAATAAACAGGAAGACTACATAACGTTTATGCAGTCTTCCTGTTTATTTCATTGTTTAGATCCGGTGTCAGACTTATAGCCACGTTCATTAAGCGTTCATGGCATTGGGTACAATTGCTTTTGTTAGAAACTTACAAAGTAAATCCCCTGGCCATTGTTTCTAAGGCCTCATGAGATAGCCTGTGTACTATCCAATCGTCCATTGGAACCGCCCCCAACTGTTGGTAAAACTTAATTGACGGTTCATTCCAGTCTAAACAACACCATTCTAATCTGCCGCACTTACGGTCAATCGTTAATTTGGCGAGATATGAAAGTATCACTTTGCCAATGCCCTTTTCTCTCATTTCAGGTTTCACATATAAATCTTCCAGGTAAATACCAGGTCTCCCTAAAAAAGTAGAAAAGTTGTGAAAGAATAAGGCAAACCCTACCGGCTTATTTTTATATTCACCAATGATGACTTCCGCCATTTTTCGTTCAAATATAGATTCTCTTAAAACGTCCTCTGTTGCCACAACGTCGTTAGACATCTTTTCATACTCAGCCAATTCATTGATAAACCCTAAAATCAAAGGGACATCATTGATCTCGGCAAATCTCAATTTAAAATTCTGCAAATTCGTATCAATCATCGTTCGCATACTCTTTACTTCCGCCGCTTCAGTAGCTCCCTAGCTACCTCACTAACCCCAACTCCGCGCTCTTCCAGCATCACCAAGACATGATAGAACAAATCCGACACTTCGCATTTAATTTCCTCAGGATCGGCATTCTTAGCTGCAATAATCACCTCAGCGCTTTCCTCTCCGACCTTTTTAAGAATCTTATCAATTCCCTTTTCAAACAAATAAGTCGTATAGGCGCCTTCAGGTCGCTCCTGGTTTCTAGAGTGAATCACCTCTGTCAACAGCTCTAAAGTTCTCCCGAGGGTTGGCTCTGGCCTTACTTCCGGTTCTCCTGTGACTTTAAACCCATCATTCGCTAAGTCATAGTGAAAACACGAAAAATGATTTTCATGGCAAGCCATCCCGATTTGTTTCACCGTCAGAAGCAGTGCATCCTGATCACAATCAAACTTGATATCTATAATCTCTTGGAAATGTCCTGAGGTTTCCCCTTTTAACCACAGGGATTGCCGACTTCTGCTAAAATAGCAAGCCTTGCGCTCCAGTAAGGTCCGTCGTAAAGACTCTTCGTTCATATAGGCGAGCATCAGAACCTCTTTCGTCTCCACATCCTGCACAATCGCGGGAACAAGACCGTGAGCGTCCCAACGGATCCCTGATAAATCCAAAGCCCCTATTTCATTTGCATCCATTTCATATCAACCTTTCTATTTATATCGTTGTTTATAGTAGTGGACCCAGTTAAGAAGGTGCACATGAAATGTGCCGTCTATCTCATTGCCGAGACTAAACGTTCAGCTATTCCACTTTCGTTCCAAGCCTGGGTGCAGTGTCACACGAGCGCGACGTCTTTACGTAAGCAGAATAGCAAACTCCGTGTAAGCGACCCCAGATGCGGGGCAGCACACAGGACGTGCGCTGCCGCCAACCGAGCCAGGGATGGTGAGTCTGGCGGGCACCCCGCGCCCCACGTAGGAGCTTACTCGGTTAGTTTGCTCTGCGTCGTAAGCACCGAGGGCTGTGTCTCACAAGGCCCCTGTTTTACGTACCAGTATGCCCTGTCCTGCTAAATAACGTTTGGCTTCCTCTATGCTGAACTCCTTGTAATGAAAGATCGAAGCGGCTAAAACTGCGTCCGCTTCCCCGAGGGTGAGCCCTTCCGCTAAATGCTCTAACGTTCCTACCCCACCACTGGCAATAACGGGCAGAGAGACCGCTCTGCTCACAGCTCTCGTCAGTTCTAAGTCATAACCCGCCTTGGTTCCGTCTCTGTCCATAGAGGTTAAGAGGATTTCTCCAGCACCGAGCGTTTCTGCTTCCTCAGCCCACTGCAAAACACTCTTGCCCGTCGCCGTTCTTCCCCCATGTATATACACTTCCCATTCACCAGGTGCTGTACTTCGCGCATCGATGGCCACAACAATACACTGGCTACCAAAAGCATGCGCCCCTTCTTGAATGAGTCGTGGATTCTGAACCGCGGAGGTGTTCAGTGCGATTTTGTCCGCACCGGCTCGGAGCATTCGGCGTATATCCTCGATTGTCCTCAGTCCCCCTCCGATCGTGAAGGGAATAAAAACTTGTTCCGCCGTCCGCCTCACCACTTCAACCATTGTTTCACGGTTATCCGAGGAAGCGGTAATATCGAGGAAAACCAGCTCATCAGCACCCTCTTGGTCATAGAGCGCCGCTAATTCTACCGGATCTCCAGCATCACGTAATTGTACAAAGTTGGTTCCTTTGACCACTCGCCCGTTATGGACATCTAAACAGGGAATGATTCGCTTACTTAGCATGACATGCCTCCAACGCTTCCCTCAAGGTAAAAGCTCCGCTATAGAGTGCCTTTCCCGTAATGGCCCCTTCAATTGAGACGCCCTTGATTACCTCGACTTGCAATTTCCGTAGGTCTTCTAAGGTTGAAATCCCGCCAGAAGCGATCACTGATAGACCGGTTTCCCGAGCCATCTGTACGGTACTTTCAATATTGGGTCCTTGAAGCATTCCATCCCGTGCAATATCCGTAAAAACCACACTCTGAACGCCCATGGCCTTCATGGCCTTACCCAAGTCTATTGCCTTCATTTTTGTCGTTTCCGCCCAACCTTGAACCGCCACCAAGCCATCTTTCGCGTCAATGCCTACAACAACCTGCTTTCCGTAGCGACGCACTGCTTCAGCAACCAGCTCTGGGTTTTTAACCGCGATGGTCCCTAAAATAACCCGTTCGACCCCTAACTCTAAAAGCTCTATGATCCGCTCCATTGTGCGGATTCCGCCGCCGACCTGGATCTTCAGTGAAACACTCCCGACAATCCGTCGGATCATGTCATCATTGACTGGTTTCCCAGTAAAGGCTCCATTCAAATCAACAATATGTAAATACTCGGCACCTTGACGCTCAAACTCTTGTGCCAAGTCAACGGGATTATCGGAGTAAACTGTGGAATCCTCCATCCGTCCTTGTAGCAAGCGAACTGCTTTTCCCTCTTTTAAATCAATGGCTGGAAAGAGCCGCATAGTCGTTCACCAACTTTCCAAAATTCGTCAGTAGTTGAAGACCCCAGGGACTCGATTTCTCAGGGTGAAACTGTGTCCCCCAAACATTTTCTTTGCCTACGACCGCAGGAAAAGCAATACCATAATCGCTACTTGCTATAATATCACGCTTCTCGTTCGGTAGTGCATAATACGAATGAACGAAATAAAAATAGGACTCGTTGGGAATCCCTTCCAATAAGCGAGAAGGTTGCTCCAGGTTTAGACTATTCCAGCCCATATGAGGAATCTTACCACCAGGTGGAAATTTGACAACTCGTCCCTCAAGAAGTCCCAAGCCAGCGTGCTCGCCATGTTCTTCTCCGACCTCAAAGAGAACCTGCATTCCTAGACAGATCCCCAGGAACGGGCGACCAGAGCGTGCAAACTGAGTGAGTGGCAACGTCCATCCTCCGTGATCTAAGGCTTCCATGGCATCAGCAAATGCCCCAACACCTGGAAGAATGAGTCCATCCACCCCGTCCAAGTCCTCCGGGGACGTCATAATCGTTGCCTCAAAACCGACCTTTTCCAAGGCCTTTTCGACGCTTCTCAAGTTTCCCCGTCCATAATCTACAATGCCTATCACTTTATAAAACTCCTTTGGTTGAAAGTACACCACTATAACGAATGTTCTTACGAAGGGCAAGTCCTAGCGCTCTTCCTACCCCTTTAAAGGCCGCTTCCATAATATGATGACGGTTCTTCCCAGAAAGCTGCCTTACATGTAGCGTCAGTCCGCTCTGTACCGCTAAGGCTCGGAAGAATTCTTCCGCCATCTCGATCGGAAACTCGCCCACCCGACCGTCTGGGCAATCCACGGCCCAAACTAAGTAAGCACGGTTGGAGAAATCCAACGCCACTTGAACTAGGGCTTCGTCCATCGGAAGTAGCGCCTCCCCGATCCGTTCGATCCCCACCTTATCGCCGCACGCTTCGCGCAAAGCGAGTCCTAACACAATACCACAATCTTCGATTGTATGGTGAGCATCCACCTCTAGATCTCCACTAGCTTGAAGGCTAAGATCAATATAAGCAAATCGGGCAAAGGCTGTCAGCATATGATCAAAGAAACCAATCCCGGTGTCGACTTGAGCTTCTCCCGTTCCGTCAAGATTCAAGCGAACCTGGATTTCTGTTTCCTTCGTTTTTCGTTCAATATAAGCTTCCCGCATATCATAGCCTCCTCTAAATTCCTTCATCACGAGATCCCGAGCTAATCTCTCGAATCGCTTCTAAGAATCTCGCGTTCTCTTCGGGTAACCCCGCACTCATGCGTAGACAACTTCCAAGGACTGGAAGCACACCCATGTTGCGAACCAGGTAGCCCCTCTTCAACAACTCTTCCGCCCAACGATCGGGGTCAGCAGGCTTAAAGAGAATAAAATTCGCCCACGTCGGATAGACCACGACGTCTGGAAGTTGCGTTAATGCGTGATGTAATTGTTTTGTTTCTTCTTTGATCTGCTGAATCTGAGCTTGATACTCCTCTAAGTAACTTAAGGCAATGATCCCTGCCTTTTGACTAAACGAATTAACATTGAACGGAGGCCTTACCCTGTTGATAAGGGCTATGGTCTCCGGTTGTGCCAACAGATAACCCAAGCGAAGGCCGGCCATTCCAAAGGATTTAGAGAACGTCCGTAGGATGACCAAGTTAGGATAATTTTCAATCTCGGAGATAAGCGTTTCCTCTGAAAACTCTGCATACGCTTCATCAACCACCACGATTTTGCCACTTTCCCTTACGAGTCTTAGTATGTCTTCTCTTGGGAACAACGAACCGGTGGGGTTATTGGGATTACAGACGAAAATTACATGCGCCTCGGGGGACTTTGCCGCCTCCAACATCTTCTCCGTATCCAAAGCTAGTCCATTTAATAATGGAACTGGTACAACTGTGGTGTCGGTCAAACGAGCATAAATCTGATACATACCGAAGGTAGGAGGGTGAATAATCACGGATTTCCCCAACCCACCGAAGGTCAGTAAAATAAGCTGAATCAGTTCATCAGATCCGTTACCTATTAGAATCCCTTCTGGAGAGATTTGTGTATAGATGCCTATGGCGTCTTTGAGGTTCCCGCCCATTCCGTCTGGATAGCGGTTAAACGCTAGTTTCTCGGAGTACAATGACTCTTTCATTCCCGCCGGCCACGGAAAGGGATTTTCATTCGCGTCAAATCTAATGCACTGAGGCATATGCTTCGTTTCATAAGGAACGAGCTGACGTACTTCGGGTCGAACTAAGCTTTCAGGGTTACTTAACACCGTTTTCATCTTTATCTCTCCTCCCTTACTAAAATAATTTAAGATTAGTTATCTCTACTATCCCTACTCTTTTTAAATGGCAGTCACCATTTACCTCTTAATTTTATGGTGTGTTCACCATATTAATCGAATCCCTTTCGAATCCCTTGTTGTTATTTAAACCGCACCTCGACAGCGCGGGCATGTGCTTCCAATCCTTCGCTGCGAGCGAGTACAGCGATCTGCTTGGCATCCCTTTTAAGAGCTGCTTCCGAATAGCTGATCACACTGACCTTCTTCATGAACGTATCGACATTCAGCGGAGAGTAAAACCGAGCCGTCCCGCCGGTGGGCAAAACGTGGTTCGGTCCCGCAAAGTAATCTCCGACTGGCTCTGGTGAATACCTTCCGAGAAAAACCGCACCGACATTTCGGACTTGCCCTAACCAGGCATAGGGATCCTTCACGACCAGCTCAAAATGTTCGGGAGCAATTTTGTTGGCCAAATCCATGCCTTCTTGAAGATCCGATACGAGGATTGCCGCCCCATAAGTTTCCCAAGAAGCGCGGGCAATGTCAACACGAGGCAAGTCTTCGAGCTGCCGTTCCACCTCTAATAGGGTCTGCTCAAGGAGTTGACGAGAAGGGGAAACTAAAATCGCCGAAGCTAAGCGGTCATGCTCGGCCTGGGAAAGCAAATCAGCGGCTAATTCTTCGGGGCGTCCGCTCTCATCGACTAAGATTAAAATTTCACTTGGTCCGGCCAACATATCGATATCAACGGTTCCGAAAACCTGTTTTTTGGCTAAGGTCACATAGATATTTCCCGGTCCAGTAATCTTATCCACGGGAGAAATCGTCTCCGTCCCATACGCTAACACCGCAATCCCTTGAGCTCCTCCTATTTTGTAAACTTCCGTCACACCCGCTTCAGCTGCTGCCACCAGCACTTCAGGGAGTAGCGTTCCATCCGCTCGTGGGGGACTAACCATCACGATTTCTTTCACTCCAGCTACCACAGCAGGCAAGGCGTTCATTAAGACCGACGATGGGTAGGAAGCCGTTCCCCCGGGTACGTAAATACCGACGCGCTTAATGGGGAGGATCAGTTGCCCGAGTATACTTCCGTCCTGATCGGGTTCCATCCAAGAGGTTCGTTTCTGCTTCTCATGATAGCGTAAGATATTTCTCTTTGCCGTGCGCATTGCTTCTAGAAAATCCTCGCTCACGTTTTGATAAGCTCCCTGAATTTCCTCATCCGATACTCTCAAGCCACTGGGGCGCAAGTTAATATGATCAAATTCTTCGGTTAATTGATAAACCGCTTCTTCCCCCTCTTCACGAACACGCTTGAGTATATCCGCTACACGCTTCTCAAGGGTTGCATCGTCCCCATATGATTTCCGCGTGAGACGGTTTAAATCCAGGTCTTTTAGCTTCTCAATTTTCATAACTATTTGCCACTCCTGTCCGTTGATTTAATGATCTATCGGGCTAATTTCTCTCTTATTTTGCAGATTCGTCAATCTGTAGCTCTTCACGAAAACGATCGACTAATACTCGAATGCGCTCGTATTTCAAACGATAGGACACACGGTTAGCAATCAAACGAGACGTCGCTTCTAAAATTGGGGCCACTTCGACTAAGTGATTTTCCCTGAGCGTTTTTCCGGTGGAAACAATATCCACAATCATTTCAGCCAGGCCCACGCACGGAGCGAGCTCAATATTCCCATGAAGTTTTATGGGACTAACCTGCATGCCCAGCTCACTAAAAAAGGTTTCTGCCACCCTAGGAAACTTTGTTGCCACTCGTTGATGGTTCAGTACACTTAAATCATACTCTCCATTCGGCAATTTTGGGGGAACACAAGCCTCCGGCATCGCCACCACAAAACGGCAAAAGCCAAATTTAAGGTCCAGTAACTCAGCAACATCTTTATTATCTTCCAGTAGGGTGTCTTTGCCCACAAAGCCAAGGTCTGCGGCCCCATATTCAACAAACGTTGGAATATCCGTGGCGCGGCAAATAATAATCTTAACCTTACTATCCGGAAGATCGTAAAAGAGCTTCCTTGAATCCTCATTAACATGGCTACATTCTATCCCTACGCGACTTAATAATCGAATGGAGTCAATAAGCAACTTCCCTTTTGGTAACGCAATCGTCAAAAAATCTTGTTCCACTAGGTTCATCCCCTTCTTATATCCCACTAAAACTAAAGCCCAATGAGTCAGTGTGTATGATAATCTCATTTCATTTCACCGCTTTAGTTAGTTAAAGCATTAACATATTAATATTATAGCAATGTCTCCTTACTCTGGCAACCCCTTAATATAAATAAACACATTGAGCCCTTGCGAGCCTCCATCACAAGCTTGTCAAATAACGAAAGGTTACAACATATAGCACCAGCATCCATGAGGACACTGGTGCTATGCTTAATTGAACTCAACGAATGTTGTGATGTACCCTTAACACACTTGTACTACCAAAACCTCGAAATTTCCAAATAGCTTATTATCCCTAGAATAAGACTAAATAAAGCTACAACAAGGTAAGTATACGATATAATTCTTTTTTGCCTAGGACCGGCTTTGATGCCCTGAACCGCCATTACGGCTAGCAATGCTACAAACAAAAATTGGATAATGAGGCATGATATTAGTAATGCATTCGTGTCAATAAAAAGGCCATAACAAGCCACTAATACGGCCGAAATAATAATTGCAAATTTGATGATATTCACGGGTGTGACAATCTTACCGGTGTTAATTGTTGGGGGCATATTTGGGGTATTTGGACCTACACCAAGACCTATCTCCATTTCAGCATCTCCTCTCAAATAGTTTAACGATCGTACCTTCACCTCATGTGCCTAAATCGTATAATGTTTAATTCGCGACATACAGCCCAAAACCTTCCATATTTATACGATTTTTGTATTTTAATCCGATAATCTCTAAATTGTCAGTCGCTAAGTTAATCTCTGACGCCTTTAAGTTCCCTTTTTGAAACTCTCCTGTTAGATAATGTACCTAGGCTCATTGTGACTTCCGCCTGTGTACTCCTAAAGAAAAAGTGGGGGAAATATATGAATACACCTAGAAAAATTGTCTTGTTTATTGCAACCAGTCTGGACGGTTACATCGCGATGGAAAATGGAGATATTGATTGGCTAAACGATGTCCAGGGGGAAGGTGATAACGGGTTCACCGAATTCTACAAGACGATTGATACCATCGTTATGGGTAAAACCACGTATGATCATGTGTTAACGTTAGCGGAAGATTTTCCGCACGCTGATAAAAAGTGCTATGTATTCTCAACTTCAAGGTCGGGCAACGATAAATATGTGGAATTTGTTCTGGGGGATGTTGTAAATTTCACCACGAAGTTGCAAGACCAATGTGGTGGAGATATTTGGCTTGTCGGTGGATCTGGGCTACTTGACCAATTTTTAAAGGCAAACCTTGTCGATGAATTTATTATTACCCTTGCACCGATTGTTCTGGGAAAAGGAATCCCCTTGTTTAAAAAAGATAATCCGCAATTGATGCTATCCTTAAAGGGAAGCAGACAATTTGGAGAATTCGTCCAACTACATTATGGTCGTAAATAATTTAGGTTGAGGCAGTGGGGAAATAACGTTTATTCAGTAAGATAGAGGCTATTGGTAATTAAATTCCAATAGCCTCTATCTATATATTTCTTACGAAAATACCACCTGTGAACCGCAGGTCCATGTCAGTTTAATTCTGAGGAGCGACCTCGCCTAATCTCCCATCTCAATCCCCAGATTACGTGCCGCTATCAGCAATGGATCGGTCATGGGCACTTGTTTAAGCTTATCAACCGCTTCATGGAGTGGAACACGAACAATATCCCGACCCCGAAGAGCGACCATGATTCCGAATTCTTGTTCGAGTGCTGCATCAACTGCCGCAACACCATAGCGAGAAGAAAGCACTCGATCGTACGAATTGGGGGACCCTCCACGCTGAAGATGTCCAAGCACCGTCACACGCGTTTCCATTCCATATTGCTCTTCCAGATCATTGCCTAGTTTGGCGGCAATCCCGCCCAACTTGATGGGGTCGAAGCGTCCTGAGATTAGTCGCTCGACCACAATTTCGCCGCCCCGAGGTTTAGAGCCTTCTGCAACAACAACAATACTAAATTTCTTCCCTTGTTTTGCCCGTTTCTGGATGGCTTGCTCCACCCGATTAAGACTATACGGAATTTCAGGGATTAAGATCACGTCTGCTCCTCCAGCTACACCCGCATATAGGGCAATCCAGCCTGCATAACGCCCCATTAGTTCAAGAACCATCACCCGGTGATGGGATTCCGCCGTAGTATGTAGACGATCAAGCGCCTCTGTCGCTGTTTCCACCGCTGTCTGAAAGCCAAAGGTTTGATCAGTGGCCATTAAATCATTGTCAATTGTTTTTGGAATTCCGACGACATTTAGTCCTAAATTCGCAAGCTTAAGCGCAATATTTAAACTGCCGTCTCCACCAATTGCCAATAAAGCATCTACATGACGTTCTTTTAAATTTCGTATGACATCGGCTGAACGGTCTAGTATTTGAGCTACCCCATCTACTTTCGTTTCATAAGCAAAAGGATTGTCCCGATTTGTTGTGCCAAGAATCGTGCCACCACGCGGTAAAATACCAGAGACAGCCTTTAACGTCAAGGGCATAAAATCGCCTTCTACCGCTCCACGAAAACCATCCCTAATTCCAAGCACTTCTAGTCCATATTGGTGTGCACTTTTAGCAACCGCTCGAATCACCGCATTAAGTCCCGGGCAGTCCCCCCCACCTGTCAGTACTGCAATTTTACGCATCGACACACCCCTTATTCTCATCGGCACACAAAATTTGAGCAATATTCTTTTGCTTGGCGATTTTCTGCGCAACTGCATCCTCAAGCGATCCAAGCGACATTTCCACTCGTTTTCCCTGAGCCCTTAACGCCTGACACTGATGAATGACCTGCTTGTCATTTGAACCATAGACCAATATTTCGGCTCCCTCAACAGGGGTAAGGGGGAACTGTTCTAACAGGTTTCCGAGGTGAATCGCAAATCCGGTTGCCGGTTGTGGTACACCAAAGTCAGCGTACAACGTATCATAGCGTCCTCCCTCAACCACCGGAAAACCCATGCCTGGTACATAGCCTTCAAAAACGGCCCCCGTATAATAGGAAAAGCCACGTAGAATGCCTAAATCTAGTGAGACATTTGCTTGAACTCCAAAATCCTTCAAATACCGGTAAATTCGCCTTAGACTCTCGACAGCTTCACGAATTGCCGGCCGTTCACTCCAGAGGAGGACTTCATCCAGAATTTCTTCCCCCCCGTGAAAATGCGGTAACCGCAGTAAAAGCTCCTGAACACGTTCCGGTAACCCGCTTTGGCTGACCCAGCTTTCCACGCCGACCATGTCTTTACGAGCTAATGCTTCTTCCAACTTCGTTTGCATCGCCTCATCGACCCCTGCTTCCAGCATGAGTCCTGAAAAGATTCCCATATGCCCTAGATTAAACTGAAAGTTTTTCAAACCCAAGGCCGCCATGGCTTCTACCGCGAGGGCAATCACCTCTGCATCTGCTAGTTCTTGGTCAGAACCAACCAGTTCTACGCCGACTTGGCGGAACTCTCTATGTCTAACCGTGGTATTTCTGTAGACATCCGCGCTGTAACACAACCGAAGTGGTAAATCGGCCCCGCGCATCCGCGTACTGACAAGGCGTGCTATTGGCACCGTTAGTTCTGGACGCAAGGCCAGAATACGTCCTTCACGGTCAAAAAACTTATATAACAAATTATCTTTCTCCATATCTGGCTGAACACAGGCGCAGAATTCAAGGGTTGGGGTCAACACTTTCTGATAGGACCACTGACGAAATAGCGCAAGAATATCTTTTTCTAAGCGCTCCTGCACGGCAACTTCTTCGGGCAGTAAATCGCGCATTCCCTCTGGTATGCGTTGTCCTAGATTCGTTCTTAGCATGATGATTCTCCTTCTATCTTGACGTAATCAAGTTTCTTTAATCGTTTTGTTCCTGCAAACGGTTTAATATCAGTTGATATCCGTCCGCTCCAAAATTCAGACACCGCTTAACTCGGCTAATCGTTGCTGTACTGACACCTGTCACATCACCAATCGCCGTGTAGGTATCATTTTTCTGCAGCATTTTAGCCACTTCCAGACGCTGCGCCAAAGCTTTAATTTCTGCGATCGTCGCAATATCTTCAAAAAACCGATAACACTCTTCTTGATCTTTCAGCAGTAAAATGGCTTCAAATAGAGCATCCGTTAATGGATTCTGTAAACGCTCATCACTAGACATAGTTTTCCTCCTTGAAAATAGTTACTGTCTTCCTTTAATATATTAAAGCATTGCTCTCCTGTCAAGAGTCTTTGCAGCAAAATATCAAGAAGAGAGGACAGCCCTGAACTTCAACAGGATGCGTCCTCTCTTCTTTTCGGTCTAATCAACCATCATTTTAATGAAAATATACGTACTCAACTCACTGGAAACTTAACGGTAACGGTTGTTCCTGATGGCGTTGATTCATAATCAATGACTGCGTGATGGCGTACGGCGATACCCTGGCAGATTGCCAATCCTAGTCCTGTGCCCTGTTCTTTGGTCGTCAGGAACGGCGTCCCCAGTTTTTTAAAAATCACTGGATCAATACCCACTCCTTGGTCGCAAACTCTAAGTATAATAAAATCATCTAACTTAAAGGTTTGAATCGTTAGAGTAGTACCGACTGGCATGGCTTCAAGTCCATTTCTTACGATGTTCAAAAGTAACTGCCGAAGTTCATTTTTATTTCCCAAGATGTCTGGAACTTGCTCAAGCTCTAGGACTATTTCTTTGTCTTGAATGAGCGCATCCGCTGTTAAAAGAGGAGATAGACTTCTTACCATCTCAGAAATATCGGTTAATTTATAATCGGTCGTTTGGTCACGAGCCAAATTTAAAAAATCAGAAATAATAGAATTTGCTCGATCAAGCTCTTCAATCATTAAATCATAGAATTCGCGATATTCCTTGGTATTGTCTTTAGAGGTGAGCAACTGCAAAAATCCTTTCACAGTCGTCAGAGGATTCCTTACCTCGTGGGCAATACCCGCTGCCATTTCCCCCACCATATTAAGTCTTTCCAAACGCGCTAATTCTTGATTGACGTTCTTCCGTTCAGTTATGTCGAGAAGCACTTTGAAGACTAACTTGGATCCATCAGCATCTGTGAAGGGCTGAGAATATACTTCATAACTCCGCTTATCAAAAACCATTTCTTTCCATTGAGATCCGTCCATAGTATTTGGGAGCATGCAATCACTGCATGGGACCGTTAAGCCAGCCACAACTTCATAGCACGGTTTTCCTTCATACGGGCCAAACTTCTCTTGAAACCGACTGTTAGCAAAGCGTATCTTACGATTATCTTCTTGAACATAAATTAAGCCCGGAAAACTATTGAAGATAGAATATAGCCGGTGATGCTCCGCCTCTACTGCCTTTTCAATTTTCTTTCGTTCGTCTATATTTCGACAAAAAAGTGAGATCCCATTTTCCGTTGGATAAATACTGAATTCTGTCCATTGCCCCAAGAATTCAATGTAAATCTCAAATCGGTTTGGTTTCCTATCCTTCATCACTTTCAGACAATGGCCATATATCGCGTTATCGACTTGCTCACACGGTTCCCTAAAATCAGATCCTAATAAAATGTCATTATAGCCTTTCTTTTTCCGTGCGTTAACGATGGCTTTATTGGCATAAGTTATAATCCCCTGACGATTTACCGCTAGAAACCCGTCATTAATACTTTCTAGGGTATTACTCATCTCTTGATTTGCTTTGGCCAATTGATTTTCGGCTGCTTCTCTTTGTGCAATCTGATTCCGAAGTTGTTCATTCGAGCGTTCTAGTTCCGCCGTACGGGATTTAACTAATTTCTCTAAGCTTTCCCGATAGCGGCATAATTCTTTTTCTTTCTTCTCATTCTCAGAAATGTCCCATACGAAAACAACCCTTAAGTTCTCCTCTTTGACAGTTACTTCATAATTATCGCTGTGAACAGGGAAACGGCTTCCATCTTTTCTTATGTGAACAGATTTAAAAGCATAGTGACCTGTTTTGTGTATGTTGCGAACGATTTCGGGAAGGTCTTTATGACACTCCGGAGCAAATATATCATACATCGATTTACCGATTAACTCATGGATACAATACCCGTGCATCTCAGCAAATACTGGGTTCATTTTAAGCAATTCCCCGTTTTTCGCGTTGGAAACTACCATCCCCCAATTACTATCAGTGAAAATTCGGTCCCAAATTCCGTTATCGTCTCGAACATTCGCTAAAGCAGTTTCCACGAAAGCTACTCTTTGTTCTAGTTCGATGATCATTTGGTTTGTAGACATCTTTCACCCCACTCTTATGAATTGGCATCATCAACGGTGACTCATACATATAATTGTTTATAATGTTCTACTATTCTACAACAACAGCATTAATCCTTGAAAAAACTATCTTCAAATTTGTACATTAGGTGACAAAATAGAAAAAAATAGGAGTATATTCAATGAATATGCTCCTATTTGACAAATATGCCGTTAACCACCTAAGGACTTTCGTTTAATAACCCGATTTTTTACCCGTCATGGAACTAACGACTAACTTGAAAATAGTGATCCCTGCCAGTTCGGCCTCTTCACCCATCTTTAAATTATCGCCATACTGCTGCATGATAATTTGAAAGGCTTTTCGCTTCTCCTTTAAATCCTCAATAAATTGAACCTCGCCGAAACCAATGACACTCTGATACCGCATCGTCCAGTTGCATCCATGCTCACTTGGAATGACCGCTGTATCAACCTCCACTTCAAAGCAGGCCTTAGGATTTTCACGAAGAATCATTAATTTTCGTCCTCCTGGTCCAGAATGGAAATATAATACTTGATCCGCGTAACCGAAGCTCATCGGGATAATGTAGGCCATACTTTCATAAGATACACCTAATCGACACACCTGAGCCTTCTTCATGATTTCGTCCAAGGCTTCTTGTCCCGTGATTTCCTTATCTTTTCTGCGCATATTTTTACCCCGTTTCTATTTTTCTTGTTATTATCAAATAACACCAATTCAATTCTATCAAAAAATGAGCTGGTGCTATTTGTATTCTATTTCAGATAAAGACAACGCTCCATACTGGGAATATACGGGGACCATTCATCGTCTGGGTGATTCTCTTTGGCTTGCTCAAAATGGAAAAGTTCAGCATCGATGACATCTGCATTGTGGATCACCAAAGCCTCCATTAACTTAGGCCTTTTTGGGGACTGCCATTCATATTTTCCATGGTGACTTGTAATGATATGCAGTAACTTGGATCGTAACTCACGCGAAAAATCCGGAATTTTAGCGATTTCATCAGTTAACAGTTCGATGCCTAAGATAATGTGCCCAAGGAGTCGCCCTTCCGTTGTAAATTTAATTCCTCGACTGTAAGAGTACTCCCCAATCTTACCAACATCATGTAAAAGTGCCCCGGTTATCACTAAATCACGGTCCATGCTTGGGTAATGACCCGTAATCCCCTCAGCAATCTCAGCCACTCTAACACTGTGCTCCCAAAGTCCGCGCAGATAGGCTTGATGGATTTTCATGGCAGCAGGGGCTTGTCGATAAGCGGGTCCCCATACAGGGTGACTTAATAGCTGGTCTAATAGAGCTTTAAGTTCAGGTTGTGTCACTTTATCGGTAAGGGACTTTAAACGACTTTCTAACGCCTCTGCGGTAACGGGAGAGCTCGGCAAAAGGTCGGATAAATCCACCTCATCCTGGTTAATCATCCGGATTGTTTCAACCGTAAGGTCAAGTGTACCACGGTATTCAGAAGCAGTCCCTTTGATGCGAAATATATCCTGATCATTGAGCCAATTAAGGACTTGTGGGTCATAATTCCACATTTTTCCTTGAATCATTCCCGTGCGGTCTTGGCACGTCAAGGAGAGATACGCTCCAGGCTTTTGTCGAAAGGGAACTTCTTTCCATTCATTAACCAGGACAGTTCCCTCAAATCGTTCTCCAGCTTTACAATCTTTCAACATATAGTAAATTCATCCTTTCAGTTTAAAGCGCTTGTTATCATTAGCTTAACAGAGCGCGGAGACATTTCGATGATGAATGAAATAAATTGCACGTTCACCAAAGCACCCTAGACTTGTCGACTGACTCTTGATAATGAGACAGCGTATCTTGAACTCGCTTAAGAATCGCTGCGCGCAGCTCCATCGGTTCCAAGATTTCCGCAGCAGATCCAAACCCTAATATCCAGGTAATAAATTCATTAACCCCAATAATGTCATCTTGGAACAGGAGCGATCCGTCTTCCAACGTTGTTAATTCATAACTCGCGCGGTGAGCAACGTCTTTACGCACTTTCGCCAAGGTCTGCGATCGATTTTGAAAGCGTACTTTAACCCGGATTAGATCCCCATATTCCATCCCCCAGCGGGGTCCAAACCACGCTTTCAGTGAAAACCCTTCCGGATAAGCAAACGATTCGCTGGTTTCGTGCACTTCTTGAACGTTATTTAAATGATAAGTTTTGATAACATCCCCCTGCCGAGCCGCTAAATACCAATATCTTAAACGAGAGTAATAGACAATACCAAGGGGGTCCACCGTTATTTCTCGACCATGAAACAAAATTCTGACACGCCGATTGGTTCGAATAGCGTTTTCTATCATTGGGAATGTTTTTCCCTGAATAGGCTGTAAAGGTGTGAGCTCGCCTTTAATATAACGATAAGTCTCTTCCTCTCCCAAGTCAAACCCCGACAAGATCTTTTGTCTAATACCTTCTTTCAGAGCATCGTCGTCTTGAAGGTAATCAAGTGCTGCAAGGACACCTACAGCCTCACGAACGTTCAAATGAACCGGTGTGTAGCCTTTTTGCGCTGCAGCCATGAACCATTTGACTTCCGGCAAATACAGATCCGCTTCGCCTTCATCATTTTCTTCATCGTGATCCGTGTACAAAGGGATCGTGTTTTCAATCGATGAAACGATCACCTTCAAATCCTGTTTCATCGTTCCCCACGGGACACCGCACCCATCGGCTAAGTCACGCCCGCATATCCCCTCAGGGTGAGCTTCAATTAAAGCCATGATTTTCCCCATGCGCTCAATTGAGTCCATGCCGTTCACCTCCATACATTTGTAGGAGTCGCGTGAATTCCTGTGTGACCTTTTCCCGAAGTGCAGGAGGCTCAATAACCTCTGCCCCCGCTCCAAACCCACGTAACCAAACCGCCAGTTCATCGAGTCCTTCAACCTGATCTGTCATCAATAAGCCTTCTTTATCCTCCGTCAAAGTACAGGTCTCTCGGTTGCCTAGCTCCGCTCTGACACGGTTTAAGGTTGAGTAATGATCGTAAAACCGGATGATGACAGGTACTGGGCATTCATCCCGGTAAACTCCCCAAGCATATTGATACCAAGTTTTTAAATCGAACCCTTCCACTGGGGAAAATGTCTCAGTCAACCGGGTCACATCTAAGATTCGATTCACCAAATAGGTTTTTGTTTTTAGATCCCCTTCATCTTGAGCAATGAGATACCAATTATCAAGGACCCAGTAATAGACAATCCCCAAAGGGTTGAGTCTGAGTTGTCGAGCCGCCCCCTCTTCTTTGCGGTAGAGGATGTTGACTTTGCTTTTGCATCTAGCGGCTTCTTCAAGGTGAACGCAGCACTGAGTCTGGTGTACAACCTGGGTCGGTGTTCTCCCGTGGACAAACATAGTCTCGCGTGAAGCGTCGTTTTCTCCACTCCATAGTTTGAGCTTTGCTTCTAGGGATTTCATTTCTTGCGGGATGGGGGCCAGGGAACGAGCCACGTTTAATGCCTCAAAAAGAAGGGTCTTTTCCCTCGCAGCTAACTGAAGGGGCGGTAATATGTGTTCCGAACAAACCACATACTCTTCCACCCTTCGTTTTATGAGATTCTTCTTCTCCAGGTCTTTCATGGCTCGCTCCAGGGTTTTGTTGCTGACTTCTTCTTCATCCCAACGATTAAACCGTTTGTATAATACCGGAAGGGTTAACCCTTGAGGAGCCGCCGTTAAGATTCTTAAGATTTCCATTTGCCTGAGAGTCGATGCTTTAACAGGCATGACGCCATTCCAACCGCTCACCTTCAGATATAGGGTTCCCTGTTCATTCTGCTTAAACTGAAAGCCATTATCCTTCATTTCCTCAAAATCTCTTTGTACTGTAATTTGACTGACGCCAAGTGTCTTCGCCAAGCTTAAGGGGGTATGTACCCACGGTTCTGTGGCAATGCTTCTGACCAGTTCACGTTGACGCGTTAACTTATCCAAACTTGTTTACCTCCCCAATCATAGACTTAAACGAGCATGAAAGGTTCGTATTAGCAATTCTTTCGGACCCATACCGTTTTGCCAATCGCAAGTTCTTGGCCCGAATCTTCTCCGAGTATAACATGTCTGCACACGGATTGTAGGCGCTCCACGCCCTCTGTCTGACATTTCGAGCTAATGCTCAATCCGTACGTTGTTTCCTTCTTGTATTGGATTTCTAAGGAAGCCAGATGATGGTTGTGATAGATGTCTTCAGGAACGACTTCGAGCATCCACTGAAGATAGTTCGCATTATTGACATGCCCATTGGTATCAATATCACTCCGTCTGACCAGAAACTTCTGGTCGTCCTCCTCTGCTCCTGCTCCTTCTCCTACTTCTACTGCGCCTGCTTCAATAGTCAGGAGTGGTTCAAAGGGATCATCAATCGCTCGCAAGGGATCGAGTCCATAGGCCGCTCCGAACTCGGAGCGAATTCTGGAGGGTCGTTTCGTGGCTATATTAAATAAGATCCATAAAGAGGTGGCTCTGCCTATAACCTCCTGGTCCATAGTGCGAATCAAGAATTCTCGTCTTCCATAAAACCGTTCAAAGCTAGAAGGCCACGTTTCAATGATGACTTTTTCCCCTAGGTTTGGATACCGATCCATCTGGAGATGCCAGCGATTTAAGATCCAGGCTAGTCCTTCAGCTTTTACCTGTGCAACCCCATTGCCAATTGACTCCGAATGAGCAATCGCGGCATCCTCTAAATAATAAAGCAAGGTAAGGGGCGTAGCCTGCTGTTCAGGGTTTACTTCATGATAATGGACCATAAATTCCATGTTGAAATTCTGATTTCCCAAGGTATTACCACCCACTCCCATGCTTATTTATCCGATTTTAAACTGAGTCTCATATAAATGTTTGTAGAGACCTTCTTTATGAATCAATTCCTCATGTTTCCCAAGTTCTGCGACAATCCCATTTTCCAGGACAATAATTTGATCTGAAGCGAGAATTGTTGATAATCTATGGGCAATAACAAAACTTGTTCGATGGCTTAACAAAGGCACCATGGCCTTTTGTATATACTCCTCAGAGACGGAATCTAGGGAGGAAGTGGCTTCGTCAAGGATAATAATGCTGGGGTTCTTTAAGATGACCCGAGCAATAGAAACTCTTTGCTTCTCCCCACCGGATAATTTGATCCCTCTATTTCCGACGACTGTTTTATAGTTCTCGGGCAACGTCATGATGAAATCATGAATGTAGGCAGCCTTACATGCCTTGATGATTTCTTCTTCTGTGGCGTCGCTTTTTCCATATCTTAAGTTTTCTTCGATGGTGTCATTAAAAAGATAGGGTTCTTGCATCACGATGCCAATCTGTTTGCGTAGCGATTCTAAGGTGACATCTCGGATATCCTGGTCATCTATTTTGATACTCCCCTTGATGACGTCGTATAATCGGGGGATTAAATTTGTGATGGTGGTTTTCCCAGACCCACTAGGCCCAACCAGAGCGACCATGGTGCCCGGAGCGACTGAAAAGCTGATATCTTCTAAAACTTCGACCTCACTGTTATAAGCAAAATGTACTTTTTCAAAAACAACCTTGCCTTTAATTGCCTCTAAGCTATGAGCACCTGGTTTATCTTGAATCTCTTGTATTTGATCGAAATACTCAAAGATTCTGGTGAATAAAGCCAAGGACCGCGTGACATCAATATGAATATTTGACAGTTGTGACACGGGCGTATAAAGCCGACCCAATAGCGCCACAAAAGCAATGATGCTCCCGATCGATATCTCGCCCATGATAAATAAATAGCCGCCATAAAAGTAAATAAGCATCGGTCCGATAGAGATAAAGGTGGTGATGGTCATCCTAAACCATCTGCCCACAATTGACTCCCTGATTTCTAGGTTGGCAACTTCTTCATTCATTTGTTCAAATTTTTGATATTCAACTTTCTCTTTCGTAAATATTTTTGTCAGTATCGCACCACTTATACTAAAGGTCTCTTGGATAATCTGATTAAGATCACTTATTTTTTCTTGACTCTGAGTCGCAATTTTCCATCGCATTTTACCAACTTTCCGAGTAGGGAAAATAAAAGTTGGTAGGATGATCATCCCAACAAGGGCGAGCTTCCAATTCATCGTAACTAAGACGATCGCGGTGGAGAATAGTACAAAAATACTACTCAAGGCATTCACGACCGTGGTGTTGAAGATCTCTTGGATTCCGTCTATGTCACTCGTCAGTCGGGTCGTAATCTCACCCGGCTTGGCTGCAGAATAAAAGCTTAAGGACATGCGCTGCAAATGTGAGTACATTTGGTTTTTCATGGTCATCATAATGCGTTTTGAAATCCAAATGCTTAGATAAGACTGAGCCACTTGTAGAAGTCCAAGGACGATGGTGATTCCTACGGAAACGAAGATAAACAGACTTAAGAGCTTCAAATCCTTCTGTGGTAAAGCTTTATCAATAATATTTTTAATGAGCATCGGGGGAACAAGCCCTAGGACAGACGTAACGATAATACAGCTAATGACTAGAAACATGCGCTTCCAAAAAGGAATAAAATAGCTTAATATTCTAAGAATCATTTTCTTCGTAACCTTCGGTATTGCTGTGGCTTCATCTGCAAATCTAAATCGACCGGATCCTGGTCTCATGGTATCAACTCCTATAACTATGGCGACTGCTAAATCCTCAATAATTATATCATAGTTCAATCGCAGACATCTCATCAAATGCTTTGTGCTGATTTTTGGTCCTTTGCTCTCCTGTTTGTCATCGCTTGTATTGCAATTGATGTCATAACTTATCGGTAGTATGAGCCTGTAGGTAGCAAAAAATGATCTCCAACATAACATATTGAAAATTAACTATCTTAAAAGTTAGCCATGGCTAACCTGTCGCTTTGAAACGTGAGTTAGCCTTAACAACTACAAGGGGGTACATAAAGTGAAGGACGCAGAACAAATCAACCCTTTAGCAGACCTATCTCCGGGTTCTGTCTGTCAGATCGTATCCTTGGAATTGAGCGGACTACTTCGGCGGCGTATTCTCGACTTGGGAATCGTCCCTGGAACGATGATCCAATGTATTCGACGCGGTCCTTCCGGTGACCCCACCGCCTATCTAGTCAGAGAAACGCTCATTGCCTTGAGACGTGAAGATGCTGCCCAAATTTCAGTTAGAAAGTTACTGAATGGAGAGGAATGTGTATGAATTTATCTTTGGAGCAAAAGAGAGTGTTATGGCAAGATCGTTTTGGAATTTCCTTAGCCGATGACCAGATCGGCGTTGCTTTAGCTGGAAATCCAAACGTTGGCAAAAGTACGATCTTTAATGCTCTCACTGGGCTACATCAACATACAGGTAATTGGCCTGGTAAAACGGTGGATAATGCCCAAGGAGGCTTCCAATATGAGCAGAGGTCATTCCTGCTGGTGGACTTACCGGGTACTTATTCCTTATTAGCCCATACTGTTGAAGAACAAATTGCGCGGGATTTTCTGTGTTTTGCCTACCCAGATGTGACGGTGGTCGTCCTTGATGCGACTTGCCTAGAGAGAAATCTCAACTTAGCTCTACAAGTCTTTGAAATAACACCAAAAGTGATTGTCTGCCTAAATCTGATGGATGAGGCTCAGAAGAAACGTTTAATGATTGATGTGCCTTCTTTAGAGCGCGAATTGGGTGTGCCGGTCGTGGCGACTGCCGCTCGCCAAGGCGTCGGGTTGACAGAACTCAAAGAGAAAATCGTTCAAGTGGCGTCAGGATCCTTGCAAACAAAACCCCGTCAAATTGTCTATTCCTCTGAAGTGGAAAAGGCTGTAAAGCATTTGCTGCCTATGGTAGGATCGATCGCCAACAACGCGTTGTCGCCCCGCTGGCTTGCCTTACGTATGTTGGACGGAGACAGCAGCTTCCTCGAAAGTTTAAGTCGTTATCTTGATGTTAACCCAAGTCGGGAGGGGCTAAGATGTGCGCAATGACGTCGACAAAAACTCTAAGCGAAATTTGGAGTGAGGCTGAAGATGTCCGACGGTCTTATCCTCATTCATTTAGCGATCAAATCGTAGCTGATATTTACGGGAATGTAGAAGAAATCACCAAGCAGGTTCTCTCTAAGAAAGGGAGCAAACGCTATAATTTTGATCAAAGACTCGATGATATTGTCACTTCCAAGTGGTTTGGCTATCCGCTCATGCTCCTTTTATTGGTGATCGTCTTTTGGATAACGATGGCAGGCGCCAATGTTCCGTCCCGTCTCCTTGCCACAGGATTCTTTGCTTTCCAGGACCAGCTCACGCTTTGGTTTCAATGGATTGGTGCGCCCACTTGGGTCCATGGAATTCTTGTCTTAGGGGTCTATCGTACGTTGGCTTGGGTTATCGCCGTGATGTTGCCTCCCATGGCGATCTTTTTTCCTCTGTTTACGCTCTTAGAAGATTCAGGCTATCTCCCGCGCATTGCCTTTAACTTAGATCATATTTTCAAAAAAGCCAAAGCTTGTGGCAAACAAAGCCTGACAATGTGTATGGGATTCGGGTGTAATGCCGCGGGCGTCACTGCCTGCCGAATTATTGACTCTCCCCGCGAACGCCTCATCGCGATATTGACTAACAACTTTGTCCCTTGCAATGGCAGATTTCCAACGTTAATTGTTATTTCCACTATCTTTATCGGAGGGGTCTTTGTCCCTTATGGGGGATTGGTGAATGCGCTCGTCATTACCGTGTTAATCTTGCTGGGTATCGCCGCTACGTTGCTCGTTTCTTGGCTCCTCTCTTTAACGATTCTAAAAGGTGAACCCTCGTCCCTCGTTTTAGAATTACCGTCTTATCGTCGCCCTCAAATTGGAGCCGTGATCTATCGATCCATCATTGATCGGACCCTCTTTGTCTTGAGACGGGCGGTCATCATCACGGCCCCTGCAGGCGCGATCATCTGGATTCTAGGGAATCTTCATATTGGGCAGCAGAGCATTCTCAGCACTTTAGGTCTTGTGCTCAACCCCTTCGGGCAGTTATTTGGGTTAGATGGATTTATCGTGATGGCCTTTATCCTGGGCCTAGCGGCCAACGAGATCGTCTTACCGATTCTCTTAATGAGTTATCTCTCGACAGGATATATCCAAGATTTTGCGAGCTTGGAGGGACTAAGAACGATTTTAGTGAGTAACGGCTGGACCTGGCTGACGGCGGTCAACATGATGTTGTTCACCTTGTTTCATTGGCCTTGTTCGACCACTTTACTGACGACCTATAAAGAAACGGGCAGTAAAAAATGGGTCTTAATCTCTTTTCTAATTCCGACGCTAACTGGGTTGACCCTTTGCTTTATTCTCACTCAAGGTGTCCGGCTTTTAGGTCTCGTATAAGTAGCAAAATGTTCCAGTTTAAATTATCTGATTTTAGTTTTAATCAGACTTCAGTAGACTTTTAATAAAAAATATTGACGATGGGGGTAATCCCTCCATCGTCAATATTTACGTTTCAAGGAAAATGCACCTTCCACACCTGCCACCTGCTTCGTTGTATTTGGTGAAATCTTATCCTTTATTTGGTATAGAACAAGGGTATTCTGGGGAAAATTATCGCAAACAGAATCCACTTCGCACACACTAAGGAGGAAATTAATCTTGAGCAAAAATTCTACGACAGGCAATTCTGGAAAACCCAAGAAGGTAAAGAACTCTGCTCCCAATGGAGACTCACAACCGGCTTCTGGCGGCGAACTGCACCAGAATGCTGGTGGAGTGCATCCCCAGCTCACCACGAACCAAGGCGTCGCGCTTTCCGATAATCAAAACTCACTCAAAGCGAATCCACGCGGTCCTGCTCTATTGGAAGATTTCATCCTTCGTGATAAAATCACACATTTCGATCATGAGCGTATTCCCGAGCGTGTCGTTCATGCGCGGGGAACTGGCGTGCATGGATTCTTCGAGCTGACCACCTCGTTAAAACAATACACCACCGCTAAAATACTCACCGAGGTCGGTGAAAAGACGCCGGTATTCACTCGTCTATCGACCGTCGCAGGCGGCGCAGGTTCAGTAGATACCCCTCGTGACGTACGCGGATTTGCCGTCAAATTCTACACCAAGGAGGGTAACTGGGACCTGGTCGGCAATAACATTCCTGTTTTCTTCATTCAGGATGCCATCAAATTCCCCGATCTCATTCATGCTGTAAAAATGGAACCTGACCGCGGCTTTCCTCAATCGGCAACCGCCCACGACACCTTCTGGGATTTCATTTCGCTCACCCCTGAATCGATGCATATGATAATGTGGATCATGTCTGATCGCACGCTACCGCGTTCGCTACGGATGATTGAAGGCTTCGGTGTGCATAGTTTCCGGCTGATCAACGAGGCCGGCGAATCAACCTTCGTCAAATTCCATTGGCGTCCCAAGCTCGGCTTGCAGTCCACTATTTGGGATGAGACCGTCAAGATTTCCGGCGCTGATCCAGACTTCCACCGTCGCGACATGTTCCAAGCCATCGCGAGTGGTAATTTTCCCGAGTGGGAATTCGCGGTTCAGCTTTTCACGCAGGAAGAAGCAGACGCCTTCCCATTCGATCATCTGGACGCCACCAAGCTCATTCCCGAAGAACTGGTGCCCTTGAAAGTGATTGGCCGCATGGTACTAGATCGCTGGCCGAACAATTTCTTTGCTGAAACGGAGCAAGTTGCTTACTGTGCTTCTACCATCGTGCCAGGCATTGATTTCTCCAATGATCCACTGTTACAAGGACGTTTATTTTCCTATCAAGACACGCAACTTTCACGCCTGGGCTCGCCCAATTTTCACCAGATCCCCATCAACGCCCCCAAGTGCCCGTTTGGCAACCAACAACGCGACGGACACATGCAAATGGAGCAACCAGCCGGCCGCGTTGCGTATGAGCCTAACTCCTTATCTGAAAACTCGCCACGCGAAACGCCAGCCAATAGTTTTTATAGCGCTTCGGTCACTGAAACAGGCGTAAAAGGACGCATTCGTGCCGAGAGCTTCGCCGACCACTACAGCCAGGCGCGGCAGTTCTATCTCAGCCAAACCATTTATGAGCAGGCTCACATTGCCTCTGCGTTAGTGTTTGAGCTTTCCAAGGTCGAACATGCACACGTGAGTCAAGCGATTGTCGGTCACCTGCGGCATATTGAAGAAAACCTTGCCAACCGAGTGGCCACGGGCCTTGGGCTCGCCAAGATTCCCGATGCGCCGGTACCCGCAGCGCCTGTACAGGAGTTGCCGCTTTCGCCCGCGCTGCAAATCATCGGCAAGATGCAAGCCACGCTCATGGGTCGTGCCGTTGGCATCCTAATCGCGGATGGTTCTGACGGCGCTGTGATCGAGAAAATTAGAAAAGCCGCGACGGATGCGGGTGCAACCGTAAAGATTATTGCTCCGAAGGTGGGAGGCGCGAAGCTTGCCACTGGCTCAATGATGGTTGCTGACGGACAACTGGCGGGTAACCCTTCTGTATTATTCGACGCAGTCGCCGTCATCCTCTCCGACGAAGGCGCCAAGACCTTGTCGATGGAAAGCGCAGCAATCGATTTTGTGCGCGATGCCTTCGGTCATCTCAAGGCCATCGCCGTCGACAAAGGTGGCCGAGCACTATTGAACAAAGCGAATGTCGGACAAGACGCGGGCGTCGTGGATACCTACGACCAAGCCGCCTTCATTGCTGCGGCAAAGGGTCGCCAATGGAATCGAGAAAAAACCGTTCGAACATTGGCATAACTGCCAATGTTGTAGAGCTTTCTCTTCCTCATCTAGTTATGAAAATTGCACCAGAGTCTTTATGGACACTGGTGCAATTTTTTATTGAGCTGATTTCAAAGCCTATCCCTTAAGGCTTGAATTTATTGGGGAGTACTTGGGTTAGAGCTTTCTCGATTAGCTCCACTTTAGGAATTTTCAGGCCACGGTAAGTGTTGTCCAGCCATTGCCAAATGGTTGCATCGATCTGCACTCCCAAACCTCTCCTCATAGGGAGCGTCCTCTCTACGAAATATTCTTCAAGATTCTCTTCAGTAGCAACGTCCGATATGCCCACATTCTTAATATCAGGCTGTCTCACCGAATAAAGCCTCCTTCAGAAAATCAGTGTATTCCGGGAAGTTTTTAGTATCTGGAACGCCGCTGGTCTGAGCTGATCCGTACCGAATCGTTCGCTTGATAATCGTTTCAAAAACGGTCACATCTTTCTCAACAAACGTTTTCCGGATATCCTGCATGACCGTGCTATGAAGGTTCGTATTCTGTACCATCGTGGCCAGTATGCCTAAAATATTCAATTTTCTATTAGAGCTTTTCTGAACTTCCCGTATAAACTCAAGCATATCCTCTGCGCCTTTTACAGCCATCCCTTCCGGCTGCATTGGGATCACGGCATCCGTTGAGGCATTCAAGGCATTTTTGTTGAAAATACTGACGGTCGGTGGCGTGTCAATAATAATGTAATCATACTTTGTGTCGATTTGGGCAAGTGCCCTTTTTAAGAGAACGTTGGGGTCAGGGTATTGCTTGGCATTAGACGGAGTCTGAACGGTTACGCCAAGATCGGCAAGGGACCGGTTCGATAGGTAGAGATCTACCCCATAGGCCCTTTTCTTAATGTCTTTCATAGGGGCCAACCCCAGTAACACATCAAACATTGTTTTCTTTAATGATTTTCGATCGATACCGAAACCCTCTGCCAACTGCCCCTGAGGATCAAGGTCAATGGCGGCAACTTTATATCCCAAATTATGTAGTCCTACACTCATATTGATCGCTGTAGCGGTCTTGCCTACGCCACCCTTTTGAGTGACAACGGATATAATCCTGGCTTTCTTGATGGGTGGCTCCTCACGTTTTTGAGTAACAACCGATATATCCCTCGCCTTATTGTCCTGAGTGGCTACCCACATTTTTGCAGTATCAACCGATGTATCCCTAGCCTTATTCTGTTGAGTGGTTACCCATACTTTGGCAATATCAACCGTTGTGTCCCTTGCCTTATTCTCTTGAGTAGCTCCCCACCCTGTGGCAGTATCAGAGGATGTATCGCTCGTCGTATTCTCATGAATGGGTCTCCACCCTTTTACAGGTCTAACGGATATATCCCTAGCTTGCTTTATCTGTGGCTCTCCACCCTTTTGAGTGTCAACCGGTCTATTCCAAGATTTCTTCATTTGTGGTTCCCCCTCTTCCTTATATGGTATATTTTACCATTACTTACTAATATAATCAATTGGGATCGTTAGTCACTATTTGTCATTTTGTGCTAGTTTCCTTGATTTAAAGAAAATACTAACTGACTCACTTGTATATTTGCTAGTTAACTAGGGTTTATCAGTTTGCCTAACGTCACCAAATTCCATTGACAGACAAATTTATCTATGCTAGTCTTTAAATAATTGAATGAATCCATAATTTAATACTTAAAGAACGAGTACACTTTCCTTCTAGTAAAAGGAAGTGTTTAAAAGGGAAGTCAGCTTAAATCTGACGCGGTCCCGCCACTGTGATAGGGAGTAGCCTTACAACATGTCACTGGATTTGATCTGGGAAGACGTGAGACTATGATGAACTAAAGCCAGGAAACCTGCTTGTTTGAACTTCACCTTGAGCACCCACGACGGATGGGTAGTAGGTAAGGATATCTATGTTTTGTCGACATATTTATAACCTCCTGCCTTTGCGTGCGGGAGGTTATTTTATTCTTTCATACAAACGTCCTTGTTTGACATGGCGAGTGCATAGATAAGAGGAGTGGTAAGACAATGACCCTTCGTAAGTTTAAGAAGGTTAGTTTATTGATAGCTTATGTTATTGCTGTCTATATATTTTTCCCTGATGATGCGTACGCGATGCATATTATGGAAGGCTTCTTGCCCTATAATTGGGCGGCTTTCTGGTGGTTAGCGATGATTCCGTTTGTGATTGCCGGCGTACGTTCCATTAAGAAAACCGTCACGCTCCACCCTAGTTTAAAGATGTTGCTCGGTATGGCGGGAGCCTTTGCTTTTGTTTTATCGGCCTTGAAAATCCCTTCGGTCACTGGGAGCAGTTCGCATCCGACAGGCGTCGGTCTAGGGACCATTCTTTTCGGGCCAACCGCTATGACCGTCTTAGGCATGATCGTTTTAATCTTCCAAGCTTTACTGCTCGCCCATGGCGGTATAACGACTCTGGGGGCCAACACGTTTTCCATGGGAATCGTGGGTCCTTTTGTCTCCTATGGTATCTATAAGGGGGTTAAGAAACTTGGAGCTCCCCTATGGCTCTCAGTTTTCTTGTCTGCGACGATCGGAGATCTCATGACCTACATTACCACCGCCCTCCAGTTGGGATTAGCTTTTCCCGCAGGAGGGGTCATGGCTTCCACCCTTAAATTCATGGGTATTTTCGCGTTCACTCAAGTTCCTCTAGCTATCAGTGAAGGGATCCTTACTGTCATGGTCATTAACGTCCTGAGTACTTACAGTCAAAAAGAACTGCAAATTTTATCGGTCTTTACTGGCAAAGAATTACCGACCAGCAAACGGAGGGTATGAGTATGAAACCGATGGCCAAGAATGGGCTATTACTAGTAATCGTCGTTGTCCTAGCCTTTGCTCCACTTTTTCTAACACGCGGTGCCAAATTCAACGGTGCCGATGATCAAGCAAAAGCCGCGATTAACACGCTCAATCCCAATTATGTCCCTTGGTTTAAGCCTTTTTGGAAACCACCCAGTGCTGAAGTTGAATCGTTCTTGTTTGCCTTGCAGGCTGCCATCGGCAGCGGCTTCGTCTTTTATTATTTAGGGTATGCCAAGGGTAAACACAGTGCAAGTAAGAAGGATCAGCCGTGATTGATATTGATTCTTACGCCTATAGCAATCGTTTGAAAAAGATTCACCCAGGAGAAAAGTCGCTCTTTGCCATGCTGACCATGGCCGTTTGCCTAACCGCACCGACCGTCATCACCCCCCTCATCGTCTTAGCGTTGATGGCTGGAGGAATCATCGTCAAAGCAGGGATTCCCGCTCGAATTTTTCTCAAGCTGATGCTTGTTCCTCTCTCTTTTCTCCTTATAAGTGTCTTAACCATTGCTTTTTCGATTTCAACCAGTCCTTTAGACTTCTGGATGGCTCAAACGATCCATGGTTTAACCGTGGGGATTCGCTATCCCGATTTAATCACAGCTGTTCAACTCTTCTTAAGGTCTTTGGGCGCTGTTTCCTGCCTATATTTTTTGGCACTCACTACCCCTATGACGGAAATCATCACAGTCCTTCACAAATTGAAAGTCCCGGTCATTATTACGGAATTAATGGTGCTGGTCTATCGTTTCATCTTCGTCTTTATGGAAACAGCCATCACCATCAACCAAGCGCAATCGTCCCGTTTAGGTTATGTGTCCCTCAAATCTTCTTATCGTTCTTTGAGCCGGCTCTTTTCTGCACTCTTAGGAAAAGTCTTTGTGAAGTCCCAAGAACTTTACAATGCTATGGCAGCTCGGTGTTACATGGGTGAAATTAGAGTGCTTTCTAAAAAGCATCCTGTAAGCCTAAGAAATTATCTTCTAATAGCGGGGCTTGAACTTCCGTTGATTTTGTTAAATTTACTTGGGAGGCGTTAGATTTGCCGGAGGTAATACTTGAAGCCGTTGATTTAGATTATTTTTATCCTGATAATACCAATGCCTTACGCAATATCAATTTACAAGTTAAAAAAGGAGAAAAATTGACGATTCTGGGCTCCAATGGAGCCGGTAAATCGACCTTATTTATGCAATTCAACGGACTTTATCACCCGACTTCAGGGTGTATCAAGTACCAAGGACAAGCTATCTCCTATAAAAATAAGGCCCTAATCGAATTACGCAAAAAAGTGGGGATTGTCTTTCAAGACCCGGACAGTCAGCTATTTTCCTCGAGCGTTTATCAAGATATCTCCTTTGGTCCACTTAATCTCGGTCTTTCAGAACAAGAAGTGGAAGCTAGAGTAAAACAGGCCTTGATTGATACGGAAACCACAGACCTTGAATACAAACCCACGCACTTGCTTAGTTACGGACAGAAAAAAAGGGTCTCTATCGCTGGTGTCCTGGCGATGGAACCCGAGGTCATCATTTTTGATGAACCCACGGCGGGACTTGATCCTCGTCACGCCCGTGAGTTTATGCAGCTTTTAAAGAAGTTAAGTGATGAAGGTAAAACCATCATCATTTCCACGCATGATGTGGATTTAGCATATTCTTGGTCCGATCGATTAGTGATTATGTCTTGTGGAGAGATCATTGCGCACGGAGAACCTAGCAAACTATTCCTAAGACCTGAAGTCATTGAACGCGCTGATTTGGCCCTACCTTGGCTGTTAGAAATGTATTGTGGATTGCTGGAAAAAGGATGGTTACCGCCTTCCACCCCTGTACCTAAGACCAAAGCAGATTTGCTTTTAATCATTGCCCGTGTCCCCAAGAACATCTCACTATAACTAAGGACAGCTAGAAAGCTGTCCTTAACTTTTTTTCAATTTTTGAAGAATGTAAACAATCAAAACAACTGTGATCAAAGTAGAGGTCTAAAATTAGACCTTCTTGCAATTATGACAATACCCGTAGATCTCAAGCTTATGTCCAGTCACTTCGAAATCCATCTTCTTTTTTAGGCTATCCTGAAGTTCTCCCATTGGGCAGTCTTCAATGGAGATCACCTTGTGGCAACCAACGCAGAAAAGATGGTGTTTATGCTCATGATGGTTTAGTTCATACCGTGCTTTGCCATCATCCATCGTTGATTTTATGACGAGATTCTTAGAGACAAATGTATCCAGCGTCCTATAGACAGTCGACAAGTTAATTGAAGCCGTCTTCTCCCTTAACGATATATAGAGTTCCTCTGCTGACACTGGATGGTCAGACTGTTCCAAGAGAAGTAAAATAGCATTCCTGTGCCGTGTGCTTTTCATCCCTTCGCGCTTCAGGATTTCCTTATAGTCTATGTTTTCGTCCAAAAAGATCATTCCTTAATTGTTAATACCTTAGAGCTCATTATGTTCATTTTAATCGTTTTGAATATTTTAGCAATGTTTAACGCGAGGTTTTAATGAATCCAAGGTGAATCCAATTGATTAAGAAGGAAACTAATGGTTTACAATGATAGATAATAGAGTATAATTTTAATATGCAAATGCAAAGCGTTTGCATATTTGAAATGGGGTTAATTTATGAATTTGAAATTTAATAGGCTTCTTGGCGTCGTATTATTAGGCTTACTAATGGTCAGTGGCTGCGGAGCTAACGGATCTAAGCCTCCGAGTCCAACCGGAAACTCAAGTTCAACGACGACAATCGCTACTTCGTTCTATCCAATTTATATCTTCGCCTTGAACGTTGCAAAGGATATCCCGAATGTCAACGTGATCGATATGACGAAACCCACCGCAGGAGACCTTCATGATTATGCGGTAACGCCTGAAGACATGAAGAACCTTGAAGGAGCGAAGGTCCTCATTATCAACGGAGCAGGGATTGAATCCTTCATGGGTAACATTACGAGTCAAATGCCGAATCTTAAAATAGTGGATACCAGCAAAGGCATCGAACTCATCAAAGGAACGGGGAATGTGGGCAATAATCCTCATGTATGGGTCAGTATCTCTAATGCGATTCAGCAGGTGCAAACGATGGGAGATCAACTCGCTTTAATAGATCCCACGAATGCCACAAAATATAAAGAGAACACCAATGTGTATATTGATAAGCTCAAAGCTCAAAAAACTAAAATGCATCTAGCCTTGGACGGCCTGAAAAATCGGGATATCATTACGTTTCATGACGCATTTCCTTATTTCGCGAAAGAATTTAATTTGAATATAGCGGGTGTCATCGAGCGTGAACCAGGGGCAGAACCCAGTGCCAAAGAATTGGCTGAAACCATCGACATGGTGAAAAGCCTGAAGGTAAAAGCGCTTCTTGCAGAACCACAATATTCAACGAAAGCGGCTGATACCATTGCCAAAGAGACGGGTGCTAAAGTTTATACGCTTGACCCAGTCGCAATGGGTCCTATCAATGCAGATGCGTATATTAATATAATGGATAATAATCTTAAAACATTAGAAGAGGCGCTTAAATGAGTATGAACCTGAACATGATACAACCCAAATGTACTCATAGTGGTCAAAGGACCTCTTGTCAGTGTGGACTATGTTGTACTAAAATTACCAACTTTGGTGTTTCACTTGGTGGCACAAAGATATTAAGCGATGTTAATCTCCACATTCACTGTGGGGATTTAACAGCGATTATCGGTCCTAATGGTGCTGGAAAGAGCACACTGATTAAGGCGATCTTAGGTGAGGTTCCTCATACTGGAGAACTTCAATTTCTTGATGCCCAAGACGAAGGAACCACCAAACCGTCGATGGGTTATGTTCCCCAGAAACTTGATCTCGATTCAAGTTCTCCAACAAGTGTCCTTGACTTATTTGCTGCGGCTCATACGAAGATGCCGATTTGGTTCTCTTATCCTAGAAAAATACGTGAGCGTGTGAGCGAGACTCTAGCCCGCACTCAGGCAGAACACTTAATCGATAAGCGCTTAGGCGCCTTATCTGGAGGAGAGTTACAAAGAGTTTTACTCGCGCTTGCCCTTGATCCAATTCCTCATCTCTTACTTCTAGATGAACCCGTCTCAGGGATTGACCAGCGGGGTTTAGAATTATTTTATAAAACAGTTTCCATTCTTCGGAAAAACTACGACTTATCCATCATCTTGGTTTCACATGACCTAAATCTGGTCGCCGAGTATGCGGATCGTGTCGCCTTTATCAATAATAAGACGATTGAATGCACTGGAACACCCCAAGAAGTATTCAGTAATACAAAAGTCATTGAGACGTTTGGTTTAGATTGGTCGAAACGTTATCTAAGTAACGAGAAGGATAAGGTGGATCATGCAGATATGGTATAGTCTGGTGGACTTATTGCTGCCTTTTAGCTGGTTACAGCATGATTTTATGAAAAATGCTCTACTGGGTGTTTTATTGGTAACACCCATTTTTGGATTGCTAGGTACCATGATTGTCAATAACAAAATGGCTTTCTTTTCTGATTCGCTAGGCCATTCTGCCCTAACAGGAATTGCCATTGGGGTTATCTTGGGCATTAAGAATCCCGTTTGGTCGATGCTCTTCTTTTCAGTGTTGATTACGATCGCCATTCTAGTGGTCAAAGAAGCCAATACGGCTTCTACCGATACAATCATCGGGGTATTTTCTTCTACAGCCGTCGCCTTAGGCATCGTTATACTGTCTCGCAACGGTGGTTTCAACAAATACTCAGTTTATCTGATTGGTGATTTGTTAAGTATTAATCCAACAAACTTGTTGACCCTCAGCATTGTCTTTGTATTTGTGATAGCCATATGGGGCGTAATTTTTAATCGGCTTCTTTTGGCAAGTATGAACCCTTCTCTTGCACGGAGCCGAGGCATTAATGTTCGCCTTTATGAGTATTTATTTTCCATGATGATGGCCGTGATCGTGACGATTTCTATTCAATGGGTGGGAATACTCATCATAAGTTCCCTACTAATCTTGCCCGCCGCTTCTTCGCGAAATATTGCAAAGAACATGCGGCAATACCATGTTTACTCTGTTTTAATCGCTCTTATTTCCGGAGTATCTGGGTTAATTTTATCTTACGTCTGGGGAACAGCGACTGGGGCGACCATTGTGCTCATCTCCTCAGTATTTTTCGCCGTCACGTTTATTGGGAAGTTACGACTTAACTGATGGACAACCCTCGATAAAGTACGCGATTAGCGCATTAGCGCCCACTTTAATTGTCATTAAAGTGGGCGCTTTTTCCCTATCCCCGAATAATTCACTTCATATTGAATACAATAATAATTGTGATTGTAAGCTGTATGCTTGATCGATATGAACAACGGAGGAGGACCTTCGATGAATTACCCAGAAGAGCGAAAATCAACGTCAGTCGCCGTGCATCCACAACTACGGCGTTCCTTGCTCGCCAACCCGACTCATGAATCGCTGCACACGATTATTGAATATCAACTCTTTGATCAGCCGCGCCAACGTCTCGCGGACTACATCCTATGCTTATTACCCTATTGGGAACAACAGGCGTGTGAAGGTAATGAAATAATAGGGACTTTGATTCAGTACATGGTCCAACACTCGCCACTTTTGAAGAACGACAAAATAATAGAAGCCAACTTGCTACGTATTCGGATTTTAGCCTCAACGCCAGGAATCTTCTCATTCCCACCACTGGCAATTCAAGAACACCTCGTGCATGCTCTGCAAAGATCTGACCTCTTGGCGGACCTTCCGGAATTTAACGTGGTGTCCATTTCGGTGTCAGAGATTACCCCCCTGTCGGTTGACTTAACACGTTTTCACCTGACTCCCCACAGTCGCCGCTATGTCCAGAATTTATTTCACGCTGCGCGTCGTGAAGCGATCTTATCTGTTCTGGCTCATATTGCAAAACACTATCCCTTAATATCAACTTGCAAAAAAGCCTATGCCCTGATGCTTTCTCTCGATAACTCAGAAGATTGGGGGGCACATCCCTTTTGCTTGCGCCTCGTCGCCAATCGCTTTTGGGATTATCGATTAATGGAAATGACAAAATCATCGCTAAAGTTCTCTTGCAACAATCATAAAATCTGTTAAAATTAGATCAATCAAACGATGGGGAGATGAATTCGCCATGGATCTTAACCTACAGTCGAGCATGAAAATCAATATTACAAAGAAGGCAATGGAATCCCTCCAGAAGGCCAATAAACACGAGTTCTATATTGAACACATTGACGTTGCCCAATGCTGTATTCCTTTAGCTTCTCCCCCTATCGTGCGTAAAGGAAGCCCACGCAAGCCGGAAGATTTCTTCGTATTTGACGTTGACGGAATCACCGTTTATTATGACCGCAACTTACCCCGAAAAACGGAGATAACCGTTGATACTCATGGAATATGGTTTAGCAATGGCCTCGTCGTCTCAGATTGGGTTATCAAATACTAAGGGCAGCTCATGTTATGCGCTCTTATTCCAAGACCTGCAAACTCATCTTGTAATCATAGATTAGTTCATTAAACGCCTCGGGCGAGCCGATATCACGGATGAGACTCTGCGCTTTTTGAAGCAATCGTTTATGGACCTCTTCCCTGCCAATCAGAAAGTTGATCATTCGCTTCATGTTTGGGTCACTTGTCAGTTCCAGATGTTGTTTATATAGATCAATTGCCCTAGTTTCTGCCTGCACATCCACCTGCAAAACGGTGACAGAGTCAACACTTTGATCAATATAGTTCGTCACCCATGGCGCGCCCTGAGAATTAACACATTTAAGCGGAGGTCCTCCTAATTTCAGTATTGCCACGGCGATGATTTCCATATGCCCCAATTCTTCTGCTGCAAATAGCCCTAATAACTCCCGAACATAACGGTTTGACATATTGGAGCGATGATTTAAGTACTGTATGGACGAGGATAATTCACTATTTCTTCCTGCATAATGCTCGAGTAGCACCTTTGCAAACACTGTATCTTGGCCTTCAACATGGATTGGATAGAATAACTGCTTGCGAAAGTTAAACATTTTATCCCCCCTTATGATAGAGCAATAGAGCACCCTATCTATAGCATATGGAGGAGAATCTCAACGGTCACAAAGGAAGTTTTTTTCTCCGTTTTGGGCCTGCTTTTCTTGAAATAAAAAGCTTACATACAACATTTTACAGGTATTTCTTAAGCCATATTACAGAAACTAAGCAGGTACTAAAATAAATTGTATGAAGGAGATTTTACGATGCGAATTAAAAAAGTTGATCCAGGGCCTTTCAGTTTTCTTCAGCCCGCGTGGTTTGGACTTCATGCTGTTGTTATAACTGGTGCCACCGTTCTAGGTAAGGCATGGGGTAAAAGACGGCGTTGGTAATATTTTCGTTAAGCATGTCATGAATAAGAGACTCTCCATAAAACGCATTATGGGGAGTCTCTTATGTTTACAGGTATTTACTTTTTTGTGTCGAAATGGTTAAGTTGTCTAACCTACCCAAATCCACACGAGAGGAGGTAGCTATATGGAAATTGATTTCAAGAAGCTTAGCGATGATTATATGAAAAAATTCAATGAAAAAAACCCAAACCCAGATAACGACCCTAGTATTACGTTTAATAGCAATATTGTTAGAATTGCCTCAGAAGTTTGCGTCTCTATTCTTAAAGAATATGAGCAGTTGAAATCCACTAAAGACCTTTAACGATCTTGGATTCAGTCTCTTATGTGAGATTGGATCAGGCTCAAACATCTCCATGTGACACTAGATCTTCCGCAATCTTCGATATTTCACCAAGTGACTGCACCAGATTAATCACATCAATTGTTTGATTCTCACTAACATTAGCCAACTGTCCAATGGTCTCTAGTAAACTGTTAACCGTTTCATTCACATTAGCTATATCCTTGGATATGGCTAATGCGGATTGTTTCGCGCCCTCAGATAATTTTCTAACCTCATCGGCTACGACAGCAAACCCTCTACCCTTATCGCCGGCCCTTGCAGCTTCAATCGATGCATTTAGTCCTAGGATACTCGTTTGTGTAGATATCCTACCAATATCTTGCGATATTCTATTTATTTTTTCAAGTCCGCCCTTAGTCTCAGAAGTACTGCTCTCCATACTTCTTGCCGTGGCTGCCAACTCCTCGCTCGAGGCGGAAAGTTCTTCAGACGCACTATGACTACTTTTTAATAGTTCGGATAGTTTAATACCGATCTTCCTCAAGGAATCATACCGTTTGTCAGATGTTGCCACAGAGATAACGCCCTCTAACTCACCATTATTCCACAGTGGGTTTGAAATTGCTATGTATGAAATGCCAAACAATGATTTTTCTATTGGCACTCGCATCACAAGTCTTTCCCGTGCTCTTAAACACCTCATACTAACCGTTTTTTCATATTTTGACGCTGGTTCATTGTTCTGCAAACCCAAATTTAAATTCTGATTATTGATGGCTACAACTACCGTATCTCGACTAAAGACATAAACAGAAACATCCTCATCATAGAAATCTTTAATAAATGGAGCCACAGCTACTGCTTGTTCGAGATTCAAATCATCATCTCCAATCTTTCAAAAATAATAATTATTTCCATTTTATTTTTTATTTCGACGGATGATTCAAAATTACCTTTTTTCATTCTCACATTACGCAACATTAACCTTTCGTTACTTATGGAGGCTCGCGTAGGACTCACAGAAACTAGGGCTAGATACAGACAGAATCACGACAAGACTTTTGAAAAACTTCTGAAAAGATGTATTTCCATGTGACTAACGATGAAAAGAGGTCCCCAAGAATTCAATGAATTAATGGAGAGCCTCTAATTATTTTTAAAAACATATAAGTAATTCCAAAATAACAGCCAATTTTACTGACCAATCTAAAGTCCCTTTACCCCAATATCCCGTCGAAAATGCGCTTTTGGGAATTGGATTTGATCGACGACAGCGTAAGCTCTTTTCCTTGCTTCTTGAAGCGTTTTACCTTCAGCTGTGATGCCTAACACACGTCCACCAGTACTTACAAGTTGTCCGTCGCTGATTCCCGTTCCGGCATGGAAGATCACGGTATCTTGTTGAGTTTCCGGTAAGTGGATAGGAACTCCTTTAGCGTAAGCTAACGGATAACCGGGAGCCGCCATTACAACACAAACTGCGACGTCTTCTTTCCACTCCAGCTTCTCTTCCGACAAACGCCCTTCTGTACACGCCCAAAGAATGGGTAAAAGATCCGATTTTAGTCGTTTCATCACCACTTGTGTTTCTGGATCGCCAAAACGAACATTATATTCCAGAAGCTTCGGACCGCGCTCGGTCAGCATCAGCCCTAAGAAGAGCACACCTTGAAATGGCGTCCCACGATCGCGCATCACCTGTAAGGTGGGAGAAACAAGGTCACGCATGACGTTTGCTTCAATCTCAGCCGTCCAAATAGGCGGTGGGCAATAAGTTCCCATGCCGCCCGTGTTGAGTCCAAGGTCACCGTCTAAGGCCCGCTTGTGATCCTGAACTGGGGCCATAGGATACGCCGTTGTTCCATCACATAAGCAAAGCAAGCTGACTTCTTGCCCTTCTAAGAATTCTTCGATTACGAGCTTCTTGCCAGCGGTCCCAAAACCGCCCTCTAAAATCTCCTCGACTGCCTGAAGCGCGGTTACTAGATCCATCGCGACAATGACACCCTTACCAGCAGCTAAGCCGTCTGCCTTTAAAACGCAGGGGGCTCCGATGGTTCTGACATAGGTCTTGGCTTGCTCAATCTCTTCAAACATCTGCCACTCCGCCGTCGGGATGCCTGCGCTTTCCATAATAGTTTTGGCGAAGGACTTGCTCCCTTCTAGGTGGGCTGCAGCCTGGGACGGTCCGAAAATCCGCAAACCCGCCTCCTGAAAGGCATCCACAATGCCTAAACTTAACGGGTCTTCTGGACCAACGACCGTTAAATCGATCTTCTCTTTGACTGCAAACTCTACTAACGCAGAAATGTCGTCAGCCGGAATCGGCACATTCCATAATACTGTGCCAGCATTTCCCGGGGCAACAAAGAGACGTCCAAGTTCAGGGCTTTGCGCCAACTTCCAAGCTAGAGCATGTTCCCGTCCTCCGTTGCCTACTATTAATACTCGAAGGTTACCCACTGTCTCACCTCGTCTCTCAACTATTTGGGCATCATCTCAGGGCTAAGCTTTCGTCGTGCTAATGCTGAAAATGTCGTCGATGTGTAAACACCATCATAATGTTCAGCCGATTGGCGGCCTCAATGACCGCTGCATCATGAATTGATCCTCCCGGCTGAACAATTGCCCGAATTCCAGCCTTGGCCGCTACTTCAATCGAATCAGGAAAAGGAAAGAAAGCGTCTGAGGCCAAATAAGCCCCTTTTGCCTTATCTCCCGCTTGATCAAGCGCAAGTTTGACCGATCCTACCCGATTCATTTGACCTGCCCCAATTCCCAGCGTTTGTTCGTGATCTGTTACCACAATCGCATTGGATTTCACATGTTTCACAACGCGCCAAGCAAAATCAAGTGCTAAAAAATCGTCTGTTGAAGGCGATTGATCGGTCACAACATCCCATTCGCTGACCGGCGTTGTCCCGCCATCAACCTCTTGCACCAGATATCCCCCGTCAATCGTTTTAAGCGCCCAGTTAGACTTGGGGGTACTTGCGTCTCCCCTTCCAACCACAAAAAGGCGAAGGTTCACTTTTGCGCTGAGGATTTCCCGCGCTTCCGGGCTGAATTCTGGTGCAATAATCACTTCGTAGAAATGCTCTTTAAGCTCTTTCGCACAAACCGTATCGACCACTCGGTTAAAGGCGATGATCCCACCGTAGGCGGACATTGGATCGGCGGCATAAGCGTTCTCATAAGCCTCTAACGGGGTTTTTCCTAAAGCAACGCCACAAGGATTCGTGTGCTTTACAATGGTCGCTGCGCACGTTTCAAACTCGCGAACAATCTTCCACGCAGCATCCATGTCGACCCAATTATTGTAGGAAAGTTCTTTCCCTTGGATTTGTTTTCCGCTGGCAAGGGTCCCGGCCCCAGTTTCCGGGTTAACATAAAAGGCGGCCTTTTGCTGCGGGTTTTCTCCATACCGTAACTCCTGTACTTTTTGAGCGGTTAAACGTAGTGTTTTCGGAAAAGTATCGATGGGTTCAAGCTGACGTTCTAAGTATCCGGCAATGAGTCGATCATATTCTGCCGTATGGGCAAAGGCTTCAGCAGCAAGGCGGCGCCGCATCCCCGCGGAAACAGTACCCTCTTCGCGCAGCACGTCGATCACGTTTTCATAGGAATTTGGATTGACCACAACGACAACCCGTCCGTGGTTTTTGGCTGCAGCACGCACCATGGTCGGTCCGCCTACATCAATATTTTCAATGGCCTCTTCAAAGCTCACGCCAGGTTTGGCAATGGTCTCTCGAAACGGATAAAGGTTGACCACCACTAAATCGATAAAGCTGATTCCATTTTCCTCCATTTGCTTCCGATGGTCGACGGTATCCATCGCTAAAATTCCACCGTGAATTAAAGGGTGGAGTGTTTTCACACGGCCATCCAATACTTCTGGAAAACCCGTGATTTCGCTCACATATTTCACGGGAATACTGGCTTCATCCAGCGTCTTATACGTCCCTCCTGTGGAAATCAATTCATACCCTAACTCCGCGAGCTCATGAGCAAAAGCAACAATCCCCGTCTTGTCGGAAACGCTTATTAAGGCTCTTTTCTTCATCCTAAACAACCTCCTGCTGCAAAATCTGAACGCGGCGCTCGGTCCGCTCAATCTTTCCTAAAACCATCAGTCGGACAGCCTCTGGATAGAGACGATGCTCCACCTCTAGAATTCTTTGCGATAAGCTGTCTTCCGTGTCCTCGGGCAACACAGGTACCGCTTCTTGCAAAATGATCGGTCCACTGTCCAAACCCTCATCCACTAAATGCACCGTACACCCACTCACCTTGACTCCGTACTCAAGAGCCTGACGCTGAGCATGAAGCCCAGGAAAGGCTGGAAGCAAGGATGGATGGATATTCATCACGGGGAAATTGGCCTGACGAATAAATTGAGGACCTAACACTCTCATATATCCCGCTAGAAGTAGAAGTTCCACCCGATTTTCGCGCATCCAAATCAGGATATCCTCCTCTTGTGCTTGTCGATGGGGATAATCGTTCACTTGGAAGACACGCGTCTGGATTCCTGCTGCGAGAGATCGTTTAAGCGCCTCTGTCCCTAGTTGATCTGATCCCACACCCACAATCTCTATCGGGAGACTGCCCTCACTACATGCATCTAGTAAGGCCTGTAAGTTGCTCCCACGGCCTGAAGCCAGAACAGCAGTCCTCAATATGCCACCCCTTCTTCGGGTACCACACTGCCCATAACAAAGCATTTCTCTCCCAACTCAACGAGTTTTTGACAGACTTTACTCTCATCTTCTGGGTGAACAATGATCACAAATCCTACGCCCATATTAAAGGTCCGATACATTTCTGGCCAAGCGACCTCTCCCAACCGTTGTAACAAGTTGAAAATGGGTGGACGTTCCCAAGTCGAAGTATCAATTTTCACACCCAAACCTGGTGGTAATACACGGGGGATGTTGTCCGTTAATCCGCCCCCCGTGATATGAGCCATGCCTAGGATTTCTCCCCCTGGAATGAGCGGTAAAATTGATTTTACATAAATCCGTGTCGGACGAAGCAAAGCTTCCCCGAGTGCTTCACCTAACTCTGGGAACTGTTGATCTAAAGGAATATTTTCGAAGATTTTGCGGGCTAAGGAATAACCGTTACTATGGAGTCCAGTGGAGGCTAAACCGATCAGTACATCCCCGGCCTGGATTTTCGACCCGTCAATTAATTGATCGCGATTCACAACGCCCACTGAGAACCCAGCAATATCATATTCTTCCTCGCCATAGAAACCAGGCATTTCTGCCGTTTCCCCACCGATTAACGCACAACCAGCCATTTCACACCCTTTTGCAACGCCGCCGACGACTTCAGCAACGCGTTTCGGTTCTACTTTACCAACAGCTAGGTAGTCCAGGAAAAACAAAGGTTCTGCGCCTTGAACCAAGATATCATTGACACACATAGCAACGGCATCTTGTCCGATGCTATCATGCTGATTCATTTGAAAAACGAGGCGTAGCTTTGTGCCCACGCCATCCGTTCCTGAGACTAGAACTGGGTCCGGATATTTCTTCAGATCCAGTTTAAAAAGTCCGCCGAAACCGCCAAGTCCGCCAAGGACTTCCGGACGAAGTGTCCGAGCGACGGCTGGTTTTATGAGCTCCACAACTTTATTACCGGCTTGAATGTCGACGCCCGCATCTCGATAAGAGTATCCCAACGTTATTTCCTCCTAGCATTTTTGTATTTCAAAATCGTTTTTACCTCGGTTTAAGCTTGAAACTGGGATAGGATACTTTCCGTTAAAACATGCCAAACAAACGGTATCGGTACCAAGTGCCCTCAGCAAGGCTTCTTCCGAAATATAATGGAGCGAATCAGCCCCTATAAACTCCCGAATTCCTTCCACATCCAATTGATTGGCAATCAGTTTTTCCCGTTCCGCCGTGTCGATCCCATAGTAGCAAGGATAGGCAACTGGTGGAGAACTGATCAAGAAGTGGACTTCTTTGGCCCCTGCCTTTTTGACCATATCCACCAGCTTGCAACTAGTCGTTCCCCGGACAATCGAATCATCAATCATCACGACACGTTTATCTTTCAGTACGCTAGTATTCGCATTAAGCTTAAGCCGAACACCCACTTCTCTCATGGCCTGAGTCGGTTGAATAAAGGTTCGACCGACATATCGATTTTTAATCAGTCCTTCTCCGAAGGGAAGACCCAATGCTGTAGCATACCCCAAGGCAGACGCGGTGCCCGAGTCTGGGACAGCAATGACAATATCCGCATCAATTGGACATTCACGGGCAAGTTCTATCCCCATCTGACGTCGGCTCTCCGAGACGTTCAGCTGATCGATGGTGCTATCTGGTCGGGCAAAATAGATATATTCAAAGGCACAAGACGAGCGGTCCGTCCTAGTAAATCCCTGTCGCGATTGTATCCCCTCTTCATCAATGATCACAATCTCCCCGGGCTCCACATCCCTGATAAACTCTGCACCAATCGTATCAAGTGCGCAGCTTTCTGAAGCGAGGCAGTACCGGTCTCCCATACGGCCAATACATAAGGGACGAACACCATGAGGATCTCGAAGTCCAAAAAGCTTATCCTCTGCCATAATCACCAGGGCATAGGCTCCCCGGAGATCCATCATGGTCTTAACGAGTGCATCTTCCAAAGAGTCCCTGCGATACCGAGTGATGAGGTTGATAATCACTTCACTATCAATCGTCGTTTGGAAAACTGCCCCGTTCTTCCCCAGTTCTTCTCGAAGTTCCATAGCATTGGTCAAATTACCATTATGCGCCAAGGCCATCATGCCTTGTTGATAGTGTACGACTAATGGCTGAGCATTCGCGAGCAGGCTTGATCCTGTCGTGGAATAACGAACATGCCCAATCGCCATTTTCCCCTTCAAACGATCTACAATACTGTCAGAAAATACTTCCGACACCAAACCCATCCCTTTATGCAAAGAAATGCTTCGTCCATCTGACACCGCGATTCCGGCGCTTTCCTGCCCGCGATGCTGTAAGGCGTACAGTCCGTAGTAAGTTAAACGGGCTACCTCCTGATCGGGAGCATAGATCCCAAAGACGCCACATTCCTCTTTCGGCTTGTCATCTCCAAATTCAAACACGTTCGGCCCCCCTGTCTACCTTCATTCATCCCTTTACGTCAACAGCATTTTTCGTGCATATTGACCATCTAAAACTTGTCTTCATAACTGCACAGTTCCACATAAGTATTAGGCTATTTTCAGTTTAACCTAGCTCTACTGTTGAGCTGGTGCTAGAACCTCTTTTACCCGACGGGAAACTTCTTGATACGTTTCTTCGAGTCGTCCGAGATCCTGCCGAAAACGGTCTTTGTCCAGCTTCTCTCCAGTTTCTATATCCCAATAGCGGCAAGTATCTGGAGATATTTCATCTCCAAGGTAAACTTTTCCGTCTGCAATACCAAACTCTAACTTAAAGTCAATCAGTTGGATTCCCGCTTTAACTAAGATGTCTTGTAATATTTTATTAATTTTCAAGCCGGAGTCCTGAATTTCTTTCGCATCTGCAGCACTTGCCCATCCCATCGCGGCAATATGGGTTTCATTAACCATTGGATCACCGAGTGCATCATCTTTATAATACAATTCTACAACCGGCTGTGAGAGGACATAGCCTTCTGGCACTGACAAACGCTTACCCAAGCTCCCGGTTACAACGTTACGCACAACGACTTCGAGGGGGATCATATCTAGCGCGCGCACGAGCATATCTCGATTGCTTAAAAGCCGAACATAGTGGGTTAGGATTCCTGCTTTTTCTATTTCTTCAAAGAAGAGTGCCGATATCTCGTTATTAATTTGTCCCTTATCATTGATTGTTCCCTTTTTCTTTCCGTTTAAAGCCGTTGCATCATCTTTATATTCCACCCATAAATAGTCGCTTTCATCGGTCGCATAAACTCTCTTTGCTTTTCCCTCATATTTTAATTCTAACTTTTTCATAATCTTATTTTCCCCTTTCAATTGTTGGTTTGAGTTTTTAGCGTTTAACAATGCGTTATTCCAACGCGTCACGAGCCCAGTCGTGACCAAGCCAGTGAATAACATTAATTGCCAAGAGAACCATCAAGCCAACCACAAAGACCCGCTTCTTGGAGCTTTGGTGAACGTGCAATTAATTTTATTCACCGAGACCTAAACGCTGAAAAATATCCTCAACATGCTTAGTATGGTATGCGTAATCAAACAAGGCACTAATTTCTTCTTCGTTTAGAAATTCTCTAATCTTAGCATCTCGGTTGAGTAGGCTTTGAAATTGTTCTTTCGTATTCCACGCTTCCATGGCATTGCGCTGCACTAAGGCATACGCGGCTTCCCGACTGACGCCCTTATCAACTAAGGTCAGCATCACGCGTTGAGAGAAAATCAAACCAAATCCCTTATCAATGTTTTCTTTCATTTGTTCCGGGAAAACCTGCAAGCGGTCCATTAGCTGGGTCATTTTATGGAGCATATAGTCTAGTGCAATGGTGCTATCCGGTAAGATCATTCGTTCCGCGGATGAGTGGGAGATATCCCGCTCGTGCCATAAGGCAACGTTTTCTAAGGCAACTTGGGCATTCGCCCTAACAACTCGGGCCATGCCACAAATACGTTCCGGTGTAATGGGGTTTTTCTTGTGAGGCATTGCTGAAGACCCTTTTTGCCCTTTCCCAAAGGCTTCTTCTACCTCATGAACATCGGTTCGCTGTAAGTTACGAATTTCGGTCGCCATTTTATCGAGCGTACTGGCGATTCCAGCGAGTGTCGTCATATAACACGCATGTCGATCGCGTTGTAGAATTTGAGTCGAGATCAGGGCTGGCTCTAAGTTAAGTACGTGACAAACATGCGCTTCAACTTGAGGATCTATGTTGGCAAAGGTCCCCACTGCACCAGAAATTTTCCCAACCCGTATTTCCTCACGGGCAAAGGCTAAGCGCCTCTTTTGACGTCTAATTTCGTCATACCAAACAGCAATCTTTAATCCAAAGGTAATGGGTTCGGCGTGTATCCCGTGCGTTCGCCCCATCATGATGGTATCACGATGTTCTAGCGCTCTGCGGCGCAGGACGGTTTCCAGCCCCTCCATTTTAGTCAGCAATAGATCAGACGCTTCAACCAATTGCAGAGACAAAGCCGTATCTAAGACATCTGAAGAAGTCAGGCCTAAATGAATGTACTTTGCTTCATCGCCCACATTTTCTGCAACATTGGTTAAGAAAGCCAACACATCATGCTGGGTGACTTCTTCAAGGGCTTGTACCCTTTCCCAGGAAAAAGAAGCCTTCTCTCGGATGACCTCAACCGCTTCATTAGGAATCTTGCCTAATTTGGCCCAGCCTTCGCAAGCTGCAATTTCAATTTTAAGCCATAGCGTGAGGCGATGTTCGTCTGTCCAAATCTTTCCCATTTCAGGAAGCGTATACCGTTCAATCATGCCGAAGTCCCCTTTATCCGTCAAATATTTTAGTGTACTGTATTGATGGCTGAATTCCCTTCACTTAAGCGCTTTTGCAACGCTTCGTCCTTCGCCTCGATATCCTTCAGCATCTGAGCTCGATAGTTTTTGACCTTAATACTCAAGGCTTTATCCTGAATGGCTAGGATCTGTACCGCAAGTAACGCTGCATTGCGCGCCGCACCAATGCCGACGGTTGCAACGGGAATGCCGGGTGGCATTTGCACGATGGAGTAAAGGGCGTCGATGCCTTCCATTGCACCACTACTCAGGGGTACACCGATTACAGGTAAAATCGTTGACCCCGCGACAACACCTGGCAAGTGGGCGGCCAAACCGGCTGCTGCGATGATAATTTTCCCACCTTCGGCTTCAAAAGCTTTCACCCAGTCTACGGTTCTTTCCAAGGTCCTATGCGCAGAAGAAATCTTCACTTCAAAATCAAGATCAAATTGACGGAGTACTGTCATGGCGTCCTCCATGATTTTGAAATCTGAATCACTTCCCATAATAACCCCAATTACGCTCATATCTTCACCACTTTCTCCCTTTTGTAATTAAACAGAAACCCAGGAAGGGTAAATTCCTCCCTTTTCAGAGTGAAACCTACCCGCCTGGGCTTTTATCCCTTCGGTGTAATTTGATTTTTCTCAATCAAATCTGTACCGCTCGGACAAAGAAAACTTGCCCTAGGTACACTTTCGCTCATAGTCAGGCCATTTATGGTAGCCTGGTAGAAACTTGCGGACCATATCTCCGCGGTTATATGAACTGCCTATGAACTTTTATTAAGTTCATTTTACAAGAAGGCTGTAGGAAGGTCAAGTAAAAGCCGAACATTAATATATGTTTTATTAAGATCGTTCGATTAGTGCCAGAAATGTTGGTGCCTTATTGCTCATTTTTCTCACATTATCTCTTCATTCCGTCAAAAAGAAAGGTAAAAATGCACTGTCTTATCTTATCCGCTTCTGTAAAATTATATAAATCCATTGCACTCGCGATCATTCTTATAAAACGGAAACAAAATCATGATTAATTTAATCGGAAAGAGCTCCTTGAAGGGGAGCTCTTGGGTTATATTCTAATTATCTTATTCGAGAATTTTCTTGATCTTTATTTCAGTCGTCTTAACCAGCGTCTCTACCTGTTCGTTCGTAAACTGTCCGCCCGTCTCCAAGGTGATTAAAGTCGCCTCAAATACGTTGACCAACAAACCATTGATCTTTGCATATCGTTCCTGGGCATTCTCAGGTTCCGTAACCTTCCCGCCCCAAACCCCCGCCATACAGTCAAAGAGGAAGTTCGTAATTTTCCTCATGATCATGGCCAAGACCGCTACTTTAGGATCCGTCAGAGCGACCATACTTTCATACGTTGATGCTTGAACCTCCAGACGCCCAGCCTCCTGTAGATCTCGGTGAGCTTTCGTTCCTTTCAAAACGATCAAATGATGATAGAGCATATTCGCCGTAATCACTAAATTCTTCATAAGCTCATTTCGTCTTAGAAATTCAAAGTTGACTCGGATATCCACCAAGGATGAATCTGGCTCAAACATGATAAACCCAACATTGGGTTCGATCCCGTATTGGCGGAGGATACGAATCGCCCTTTCGTTCTGAGCAACCGTCGTCATCTTATTAATTCGTTTGAGGGAACTGTCGCTACCGCTCTCCAAACCGATGAGGAGATGGTGTAAGCCTGCGTCTACCAACGCACTGATGGTTTCCTCATGAATATCATTCACGCGAGCCTCGATGCCAAACCGGATGTTCCTGGATTTAAGAAGAGTGGCCAAGCGCAAGGCTCGTTGCTGACTCCGTTCTCCGGGTCCAAAAAAGTTGGGATCGGTAAAATAGAATTCCTTGATTTGATGTCTGGCAATTAAATCATCAATCTCTGCGATAATATTTTCCGGCGTTCGTCCTCGCCACAGAGATCCCTGACCGTAAAAAGGGTTGATATAGCAAAAAGTACATCCGCCATAGCAGCCCCTACTCCCCTGCAGGTTAACTTCAGGCAGACGGAACAAAGCTTCCGTTCTCACAGGAAAAGGGAGAGCATCCAGATCAGCCACCAGTTCACGTCGCTGGGAAACAATCGCCCCCGAGTCAGCTCTCTGAGCGAGCCCAGGGAATTTTTCAAGACTTGCATGGTTCGTTACAGCATTGACCACTTTAGCAAAGGTTAGCTCCGGTTCCCCTAGGATCACTGAATCAAGATCCGGGCACTGCTGTAACACGTCTTCATAGTCAGTCGTCGGATAATACCCGTAAGCCGTGATATATGAAGATAATTGCTCAGCTTTAACCTTGTGGAGAAAATCATACAAGACCTTGTCCGTCTGCCAATGGTAGACCATATGAACCCCCAGTATATCCGGTTGCATCGTTTTAACCCTTTGTTCAATTTCCTGGTAATCGAGATCCTCCAGGAAGCCTTCAATGATCTCAACCTCATGCCCTTCACTGATGAGCAGGCCCGCGATATAACCTGAATGAAGGCAGGAGGAAAGGGGCGTGTTTGCAATGTCGTTACACCGTTCCGGACAGACCGTTCGTGGGTGCTCCAATAAAAGTATCTTCAATTTAAGACTCAACTCCCTGCCACATGAATACGTTTCTGCACTGCTGAAGTGTTTCCAGCTTGTATCTGAAGGTATTAAACGGTTTAGGGTTGTAATAGGTCGGGTAGAGCAAATCAGTGTCTGTCTCGATGACGCCCTGCTCTCTGGCGATTCTTTCGATCGTTGTGCCTGGTAAAATACGAATATTGTTTAAGATAAGCGTTCCTAGATTCCTTTTCTTGCTGTGCAATTCATAAAGCTTCTCGACAAACTGCAGACTCTTTTCACAGGTCTTGTCCGTCTCCCCAGGCACATTCACCATAAAATGGTAGACGCTAACTGTGTCCGTTTGAGCGACCAGACTCGCTGCCTTTAAAATCTGCGCCTCACTCAAGTTTTTACCGAGGATATCCAGTGATTCTTGGCACAAACCATCGGGGGAGAAGGAGAAACATTCACATCCAGCCCGTTCAAACAAGGCAACATTCTTCTCATTCAGCTGATCTTCCCGCATAAACCCATCCCAACGCACCTTGAGTTTTCTGCGAAGTATCTCCTCGCAGATTCCCTCTAGGTGACCGCGGGGAACGTTCAGTACCGGGTCAGTAAAATGAAAACTTTCAATGCCATAGTCCTTAAGCAATCGTTCCATTTCATCCACAACTGCTGCGGTCGGGCGACACCGTAATCTCGATCCTTGAAGTTGCGGATAGACGCAATAAGCACAATTCAGTGCACATCCCCGTTTGGCTTCAATTCCAATCGTGGGCACGTAGTTGTTAATCCCTTTATAACGTTCAGGGCTCAGTAAAAGCCTATTGGCTGGAACATAATTAGCCATGTCAAAATTCGTTGCCGGAGCTGAGACTCGTACCTTTGAGCCTTCTCTCCAGCAAAGTCCTGGCAAAGCAGGTGGGTTATCGATCGAGCGTAGAAGAGCTGGGAAGGTTACTTCTGCTTCTCCTATCATACCGTAATCTAATTCTGGGATCTCCAGCATCAATCGTTGCGGGAAAAGGGAAAAACCGGTACCCCCTACTATCAAGCGAGCCTGGGGTAGAACAGCGTCAATCAACCGAACGGTGACAATAAAGGGAGAAATAAGCGAACTGGTTTTATTGCCCAGGGGATCAATATTACGCAGGGATAAACCAATCGCCTCAGGTTGGAAGGTCAGCAGCTTCTCTTTCAGCGCCCCGTAGGGATCTCTTTCCAGATTCATGTCCAAGATACTTACCTCATGACCAGCGCCTTGAATGCAGCCCGCGAGGAGGACAATGCCGATGGGATAGACCCTTTCCTGAGAGGAATCTTCTACTGAAGGGGTTTGGATCATCAGAACACGCATACTAATTCACTCCAATAGCAACAGGGCAAAATATCGAACGAACTCGCCCTTGTCGCGCAAAATCCGGAGATTAAGTCCCGCCCGCTTGACGGTCTCAAAGACATCGATACCGGCTCCCTCCATAGACGGCCTAGCATCCCGTGTATTGCGACACGTCCCGCCGGTAACGCCCACAGCGCAGGGTGTACAAAGGACGCAGGGGCCAGCCCAATAAGCGAAGGCTTTATGAAAACCCGCTAGAAAAGCTTCTCTTTCGGCGTTCAAAACTTGGGTCTGGAACGTTTTCCCTGGAGGTTCCCCCTCCAGAAGGAGAGCGTGGGAGAAGTCTTTCAGAACGTCCCTCGTTTTCTGGGGTGTCGGACTATTGGGGGGACAGTGAGCCTGTCCGTAGTGATCACAGCCAAACTGGCAGCGAAGATCAGTCCAGTCAGCAACCTGGATGGTTTCCGTATCGATGGGTAGAACCTGTCCAAATCCCATGCCCTTAATCCTCGCAATCAGGCGAGTGCTGGAATCGAGGTGAAGACTCGCCAGTTTCTTCTCGTCCTTTGCAGCGAAGATCAGCGCTGTATCCGTGGCTAAAGGAATCAGCTCGGTGGTATGCAGCTTTGACATGGCTAGTTGTTCTTTGACCCAAGCTGCCGGAAAGGTCCTGCCATTGTAGGTATTGATGAGCATATTTAAATCTAGCAGAGCCGCTTTAGCCGAAGAATGCTCGGGGAAGAAATCATGGATGACCAGCAAGCCTCCTGGTTTAAGACAATTGGCTGCTCGGTCCAAAATTAGAGGAATTTCTTCTTCTGAGTAAGCGTGGATAATATTTGAGAGAATGACAAAGTCGAACCCTTCCTTAGCGACCGTCCAGGGTTCTAGAATATTGGCTGGCATATAGGAGACCCGTTTCTCGAAGCCCTTCTTGTCCATTAACTCTCGTGTATAGTTAAGGACTTCCTTAATATCCAGCAACGTGGCCGATAGAGAAGGAAACCGTTCCAGAAAGCCTTCAGCGATCGCCCCTGAGCCGGTCCCTACGTCAAGGATCTGCCCTTTCAAATCAAGCCCCTCGAAGAAGGGAAGAATCTCTGCTACTTTGGTTCTGGCTATATTATCCATCGCATTGATATACTTGCGAATCCGTAGAGCAAACTGCTCTGGCCCCTCCTCTTCAACAGGAAAATTGACTCTGCCACCAGCCTTAAGGCATGCCGTAAGGTCCTGCCACCCTGATCTGAGGCCTTTTCGCCAAAGGATGGAATCCCCTTGGTAATGACACTTACCTGGGACAAGGTAGTCGCTGGCAAGTTTGGTATTATAATAACGTCCATCATCACAAACCACCAGGTTTAGGGTACAAAGGGCCTGAAGGAAACGCCCCATACTAGAAACAGGCATATCTAAGGTTCCCGCAATTTCTTTGTCCGTCTTCATTCCATCAGACTCCAGTAAACGAAAGACTTCCAGTTCAACGGCCGTAAACAGTGCCTCGGAAAACCAATACCCTGTTGCCAGGTCTTCTAGGTACTGAGGACCTACATTCTGGGGATTAACCTGCGATATGTATGATAAAACCATTACTCGTTCACCATCGCGTCCCGGCATGGATCTCTCGATACGCCCGCATCCTCAAAGGTCAGAATCTTGCTGATGACCCGAGTAGAGGCTTCCACAATGGTCATAGCCAAAGCAGCCCCGGTTCCTTCACCCAGTCGCAGGTCCAGGTTCAAAATAGGCTTAAGGCCCAGCTCCTTAAGCATGAATTGGTGACCGTATTCCATGGATTGGTGGGCAGCAATCATGTAGTCCAGAGAGCAAGGTGCTAACTCCTTCGCTAGCAAGGCTCCAGCGGTCGAGATAAATCCGTCGACGACCACCGGTACTTTGTAGTAAGCCGCTCCCAAAATAAGCCCGGCAATTCCAGCAATTTCGAAGCCACCGACCTTGGCAAGCACGTCCACTGGATCTTTAGCATCCGGCTTATTGATGTCTAAAGCCTGCTGAATGACTCGCACTTTATTCTTCAGGGCAGCGTCATCAATGCCTGTCCCTCTACCTGTAACGTCTTGAACTGAAAGTCCCGAAAAGACGGCCAAGATCGCGCTGCTTGGGGTTGTATTGCCGATACCCATATCGCCTGTTGCTAGAATTTCAACACCTTCTCGCACGAGGTCCCCGGCAAGGTTAATACCAGCCTCTAGCCCTTGAATGGCTTGTTCACGAGTCATAGCAGGTCCCCTGCTCATATTCTGAGTCCCATAGTCTACTTTACGCGAAAGAATTTTTCCAGCTTTGACGAGATCGTTCATGTCAGCGGCAATCCCCATGTCCACAACGAGCACCTGAGTACCTACCATTTCGGCCAGTACATTGATCGCAGCTCCACCCGCCACGAAATTGCCAACCATTTGAAGGGTAACCTCCTGAGGAAAAGCACTCACACCTTCCGCGACAACCCCATGGTCTCCAGCCATCGTGACGACCGTTTTGCGGCTGACAGAAGGCGTCAGAGTTTGTTTAATTGACGCCAACTGTTCAGCAAGGCTTAGAAGTTGTCCCAGACTTCCCCGAGGAATCGCTAAATTGTTCAAATGTTTGATGGCTTTTTGCCGCCAAACTTCACTGGAAGGTTCAATCCCTTTGACTGCTTCGACCAATGTTAATCCCATCGTGTCTTTGCCTCCCGCCAGAATTTCTCATTGAGAAATAAAAGACCGCCTTGCTCAATACTTTACCTCAGTTAACCTTTGAAGCTGGAATGGGATGCGCTCCGTTAAAACAAGCTAAACAAACGGAATTCAACCCAAGTGCCCGAAGTAAGCCCTGCTCCGTGAGATAGTACAGAGAATCAGCTCCCACAAACTTCCGGATCGCTTCTACATTGCATTGAGTAGCAATGAGTTTTTCCCTTTTTACTGCATCAATTCCATAGCAGCACGGATGCGCTAACGGAGGAGAGCTGATCAAGAAATGAACTTCTTTAGTCCCTGCTTTTCTGACCATATCCACCAGTTTAGAACTGGTCGTTCCTTGAACCAGCGAATCATCAATCATCACGACTCGTTTGTCCTTTAAGACACTGGCATTAGCATTGAGCATCAGGCGAACGTCCATTTCTTGCATTGCCTTCTTCGGTTGAGTATAGGTTCCATGGACATAACGGTTTCTTATAATCCCTTCTCCATAAGGAAGCCCCAGCGCTGTGGCATATGCCAGCGCAGAAGCGGTCCCAGAATCTGGGACCGCAATAACAAGATCCGCCTCAACGGGGTATTCTCGGGCAAGTTCAATGCCCATCCGACTTCGGCTCTCCGATACACTCAGTTGATCAATAGTACTGTCCGACCGAGCAAAATGAATATATTCAAAAGCACATGACGTGCGCTCAATTTTAGAAAAGCCCTGGTGGGAGTGCAGCCCCTCTTCATCGATCACCACAATCTCACCAGGTTCCACATCCCTCAAAAACTCTGCACCGATGGTAGAAAGCGCACAACTTTCTGAGGCCAAGCAGTACCCATGGTCTAGACGCCCTATACATAAGGGACGGACGCCATGGGGATCTCTCAGTCCAATCAGTTGACCCTCCGCCAAGATGACTAAGGCATATGCTCCGCTCAGATCCATCATGGTCTCATTGTTTCCCGAAGAACGAACATGACCGATGGCCATTGTCCCTTTCAAGCCCTCCACAACGCGGTCAGAAAACACTTCTGATACCAAGCCTAACCCTTTATGTGCAACAATGTTTTGTCCATCTGAAACCACAATCCTGGCATTTTTCTGTCCTCGGTGTTGCAGAGCATACAGCGCGTAATAAGTTAACCTAGCAACCTCGTGAGTGGGGGCATAAATTCCAAAGACACCGCATTCATCGTTCGGTTTGTCCTCTCCAAATTCAAACACGTGGCCCCCTCCTCTTGGTTCAGTGCTTCCGTCTCATTTTCTTAATTTCCTTCACTTAACCGTTTCTGTAACGCCTCATCTTTTGCCTCAATATCCCTCAGCATTTGAGTTCGATAGTTTTTGACCTTAAGACTCAAGACTGGATCTTGGATGGTCAGAATCTGTACCGCAAGCAACGCTGCATTTCGTGCAGCTCCGATGCCGACCGTCGCAACGGGGATTCCGGAGGGCATTTGAACGATAGAGTAAAGAGCATCGATTCCTTCCATAGCTCCACTGCTCATCGGTACCCCGATGACCGGCAAGATCGTTGCCCCCGCCACAACCCCTGGCAGATGAGCGGCTAAACCTGCCGCCGCGATAATGAGTTTTCCACCTTGTGCTTCAAAACCTTTCACCCAATCAACCGTCCGTTTCAACGTCCTTTGGGCGGAAGAAATGATCACTTCAAAAGGTACTTCAAATTGACGAAGAATCTCCAAAGCTTCTTCCATGACTTGATAATCCGAATCACTGCCCATAATGACGCCAATGTGGTTCAATTACTTCACCCTCCTTAGCAAGATCCGCCCGTTGTCCCCAGATATTCATTCACTAATTTCACAGCGCAGAAGCCACCACACATGGAGCAGGCTTCAGCCCCCTCCTCGTTACGCTCTCCTCGAATGCGACGAGCTGTTGGAGGGTCAATAGATAATTCAATTTGTTTATCCCAATCTAATACTTTACGAGCACGAGCCATTTCTAAGTCCCATTCCCTTGCGCCTTTTACTCCCGTCACTAAATCCGCAGCATGCGTGGCAATCCGCGTAGCAATGACCCCTGCGTGGACATCTTCTGCGGTTGGTAACCTTAGATGCTCAGCGGGTGTAACATAGCAAATGAAGTCTGCACCGGCAATAGCAGCCGTTGTCGCTCCGATAGCTCCTGTAATATGATCATAACCCGGTGCAATATCCGTGACCAGATTTCCCAATATATAGTACGGCACGTGATGGCAAAGTTGTTTTTGAAGCAAAATAGTTGCTGGAATCTGATCGAGCGGTACGTGACCGGGTCCCTCTACCATGACTTGTACCCCAGCCGCCAGGGATCGTTGTACTAATTCCCCTGCCACAATCAAGCCTTGGACTTGGGCGCGGTCTAGAGAATCCTCAAGACAACCGGGTCGAATCGCATCACCAATACTCAGTGTGACATCGTATTTCTTGCAAATCTCAAGCACACGATCAAATTGAGTATAGAGAGGATTATCTTGCTCGTTGTGGAACATCCAACCTGTTATGAAGGACCCACCACGACTCACAATATCCATGACGCGTCCTTGATTTTTTAATCGATCGATAATAGACATGTTTAACGCAGAATGAATCGCCATGAAATCGATGCCACGCTTGGCCTGACGTTCGATCATTTCGAACATATCCTCAGCCGTCATATCGACTACACTGCCGTACTTTTCAATACTTTCCATGCCCGTTTGGTAGGTTGGGACAGAACCGATGGGTAAGGTGAATTGATCGATCACCTTATGGTGGAAAGCATCAACGTCTCCACCAATACTTAATTCCATAATGGCATCTGCACCCGCTGCGACAGCAACGTTTATTTTATGAAGCTCATCTGAAAAGTCAACACAGTCTGGTGACGTTCCGATGTTGGCATTGACTTTGGTACGAAGTCCTTCGCCTACCGCGATCCCGAGTCCGTTCTTGTGGTTCTTATTCTTCAAGATCACGACTCGACCTGAAGCGACCTTCTCACATAATTCATCCGAAGTTAAGCCTTCTATTTTGGCTAATCTTTCTACCTCAGGTGTAATGATGCCTTTTCTTGCTTTAATAAGTTGTGTCATCTTAATCTCTCCATTCTTTTAATATATTTTCCTTAAGCACGTGCCCCTACCAAATTAGAACCTAATTCTAGCACTCCCACGGTAATTCTTTAAAGTACTCGCCAGCCACCGCCATGGCGCAACCCTTTTCACATTTTTTGCAGAACGGTTTTTCACTAGCATGAAAATCGCCAAGTCTATCTTGATCTAAAGCGAAGGTTTTCTGGGCCTCAACATTTTGTTCCCGTCGCGCTTGACTCATTTGACGGTCCCAATCTGCCGCTCCAGGGTATCCTTTGGCAAGATCACCGACATGAGCCGCAATTCGTGAAGCCACGACGCCACGATAGACATCCTGTGCATTGGGATAGGCGATATGTTCAGCCGGCGTGACGTAGCAGAGAATATCTGCACCTGCAGCACTAGCCATAGCTCCACCAATCGCCGCCGTAATTTCGTCATAGCCGGGGGCTACATCCGTCGATACTGGACCGAAGACAAAATACGGGGCCCCTTCACAGACTTGTTTTTGCAATTGAACCGTTGCCGCAATTTGATTGGGTGGCGTGTGACCGGGTCCCTTAATCATGATTTGAACCCCTGCTTGTCTGCTACGCTTGACCAACTTGCCCAAAACGGCAAGTTCTTCTACCTGCGAACGACATAATGAATCCGCACCTGCACCCGGTCTCATACCATCTGCCAAGCTTAAGGTCACTTCGTATTTTTTGGCGATTTCCAGGATGCGGTCGAACATCGTATATAAAAAGTTTTCCTTGTTATGATAAAGCATCCAGCCCATCAATAAAGATCCGCCTCGACTCACTAAATTAAGCACCCTCTGATCTTCCTTGGCTGTTTCGAGTAATCCAGTATGAAGGGCACTATGCAACGCCATAAAATCCACACCGTCAGCCGCTTGACGCTCCATCACCTTGAAGAAATCTTCTGGTTCAAGCGCTAGGGCTGAACCCTTTGTGCGTACCGCTTCAGCAAAAGCCTGATAAATGGGTAGCGTTCCCAAGGGCAACGGGACTCTTTTTATAATTGCTCGCCTAGCCTCATCCATATTTCCGGCTGTACTCAAATCCATAATTGCAGAGGTTCCTGCTCTCATTGCCTCATCCACTTTAAAGAGTTCATCCGATAGAAGATCCTCGTCTGCGTCGAGACCAATACTGGCACTGACCTTAGTACTTAGGCCCAACCCAAACCCTTGTGGCTTTTGGGGCTTATGATGGGTGTTATAGGGAATGACAATTCGTCCATTAGCAACCCGTTCCATTAGGAGTTCAACCTTCATCTGTTCGTTTTTGGCGACCAAAGTAAACAACGGAATTTCCTGACCCTTTTGGGCTATTTCCATTAATGTCGACACCGTAAGATCTCCTTTCAATATTCGGAGTCATTACCTTGTAAAAACACTAAGTGGAGATAAAAAAATATAAAAAAAATCTCTAATCACAAAGTGACTAGAGACTTTTCCATAATCTCATCCACACTACTCTTGGTTCTTCGACAAGGTAGGTTTGGCTTACTACAGGCAGGTCTCCTGGCTTACGGATCATCACGCTGAAGCACCTTCCGGGTTCGACCCCGTGGTTACACTTCTTGCTCCCCGTTTACAGTGGCGGGACCGCGCCGGACTTACACCGACTTCCCTATTCTCCTCTTGCTTGAGGCACCTGTAGCATTTAGTTGTCTAGGCACAGTATAAACAATCAGCGTGCGTTTGACAAGTTTATTGATGATTTTTTTCTTAACTAGCTTAACTTGCTTAACTTGTTACGTAAATAGTATTGTTGGAAATAATGCTATACTCGCCGTTTTTTTGAGTGATTCTAGAAATGTGTCTTATTTGGATATCACATTCGGCACAGTGACCAAACGCAAAGTATTTTTTGGTTTTGGTGAATTCACCCTTCTTCTCAATGAGCCCATCACATTGGGGACACCGAATAGCCGCCTTCTCTAATAATTTTTTCAGGACTTCTATCTTCATTTCATTTTCCTTTTGTGACTTTTCCCAATTAACAATGGCGTCTTCAGAAAACTTGTAAACCTTTCTGAAGATATCAACCGTATATAAGGCGTCACTTAACGCATCATGAAAAGGCGCGCCGACTTCAATCTCCAGGACTTCCACCGCGCTTTCTAAACTAGGTTGTTTTGAAAGGCTTCCATGCTTCATGTAGACCTGTTGAATATTGATGAATTTATCAAAGGATAACCCGCCAAAACCGAAAAACAGGCAGTTATCTCTTAAGGCTAGAATATCATCGTGTCCCCATGAACATAAGACAGCATCCTCTCCCACCCATTCATGAAAGCTCTCAATGGCTTTACCGAAAGGGGTGCCTTGGACAACCCTGCTTGTATTAATATTCGTTTTTCTCTTTACATAGGGATTCATTCTTCGATAGATGACTGGCTTTATGATTAAATCAAAGGTACTAATGGTCTCTAGTGCCTCATTCAATTTGACGGCTCCGATTTGGATAATTTCGTTTTTCAGCTCTGGATTGGCCATATCGCCTTCTTTAAATTTAAAGAACATGTTAAATTCTAAATCAAACACAATATAGTTCATAAAACGTTTGCCCTCCTATGTCATCCATCTATTATAATCCCTCCTTGAAATAAACGCACGCGGCGCCTTAAATTATTTATTAATCGAGTCATAGAGAAAGTGGTTATAATTTTGCGAAATAGACAAAATTATAACCACTTGATAATTCTCAGCGGAAAAGGTTAAAAAGCATTTTAAGCAAATTACCAAAGACTTAGTTGTTGATAAGCATTCATCTTGTAGTATTGGTTCAGTAAGCAATCTAATTTCTGACTCACTTCAACAACGTCCTGATCGATAAGATTACGATTATAACCGAATTTATTAAGCTTCTTACGGAGACCCTCTATTTTTCTGTTCAAAAGTTTATTTTCCATATAGATTCCTCCTAAAATGTCATCCTATAGGAGAATTTTAATGCTTTTTAGATAAATTAGCAAGAATATATTATCCATAAATAGGTAATAATCTGTCGGAATATGGTAAATTTGGATATAGAACTCATCATCACTATTTAAGAGGCAATTTAATGCTAAATGTTGTGCCCTCTGTCCCCGTTTTGATGGTAATCGTGCCTCTATGACGATGCACAATGTTATAGGATACTGCCAACCCTAAACCAGTTCCTTGTTCTTTCGTTGTTAGAAATGGTTTACCAATGTTTTTTAGGACTTCCGGGGGAATCCCAGATCCTTGATCACTCACAGCAATGATTGCTTGGTCATTTTCAAGATAAGTTTTAATGGTCATCGCTCCGCCTGCTGCCATTGATTCAAATCCATTACGCACTAAGTTTAGAATAACTTGGCGAATTTCATGTTCATTCAATTCGAAGTTGGGGATTTCCTCAAGTTCAACGAACATTAATTGCTCATTTTTCAAAGCATCTGCTTGCAACATCGGTAAAAGCCTATTTAAAATAGTGTTAAGGTTGTGCATGTTAAGTTCGATAGGCGTGTTTCGACTAAGCGATAAAAATTCTGTGATGATGGAGTTTGCTCTGTCCAATTCTTCAATCATTAACTCAAAATAATTTTTGTAATCTGAAAGATTTGGCTTAAATCCTAATAACTGAAGAAAACCGCGGACTGTCGTCATGGGATTCCTGATTTCATGGGCTATGCTCGCGGCCATCTGACCAATCAGATTTAAGCCATCAAGCCTTTCCATTTCTGCTTCCATTTGTTTCCGTTCGGTAACGTCTCGGGCGATACCCATGATACCGATAATTTGATCTTGTGCATCTCGAATAGGTGAAAGGCTGAGCGATACATCAATGACCTGACCATCTTTTTTCAGGCGTTGGACATCTCGCGTTACTACTTCGCCCAATTGTACCCGTTCATAATCTTCGATCATCTCTTGGTACCCCTTAGGAACCGCTAAGAGCGTCATTTTCCGGCCTAAGACTTCTTTATCAGTATATCCATACATTTTTTGCGCGGCTAGAGTAAAGCGAGTGATCTTAAAATCCATATCAATGGTACTGATAGAATCAGTCGAGTTTTGCACCATGGTTTTATAGGTTCGGAGTTGTTGAGAATAAGCTTTTGCTGCCTTCAGCAAGGGATTCAATTCTGGCAGAATTCTAGCATCAATCTGTGCTTTTTTCCCATTAAGGACTGATTGAGCAAATGAACTTAATTGCAGTTTAAGTCTTTTTATAGTCAGCCTAGTGACCGTATAGGGGATGAAAAATAAAAACGACAGAAATCCAAAAACGCCCATTGAAAATAAGAACACACTCTGATAGATATCATCGGTTTTAGCGGTTGCCCATACATGGCCTATCATAATATCTTCCGAACTATAGGGTAAGGTCACAGAAATTAGTCCTTTTCTATTCCACCCGACAGAGGTGCTTTTCTCAACAAGTTCTAAGTTACCATTTTCATAGGGTATGAATAGAGGGTCACTTTCAGTGAGTGGCTGGAGAGTTGAGAGCTTCAAATCTGGGGCCTTCGCCACAATTGAATTAAACCTTTTGTCATAATATCCAAGGTCATAATTGGGATAGTGTGTTGAGATCTCGTCAAACACAGGTTGAATCAAGGCATTAAGGGCAAATACGTTTTGTTTATCTGACCTATTTGCTACATCGGCTTGCCTAATCTCTCTCCGATATAAATTCTTTACCTCGCTATCCAAACGGATCGTTAGCGTCATGACTTCAAAACGTCGTTCGCTAATTTTATATTCTAAAACAGTATAGTAAAACCCGACTGACAAAATCAAGGTAAGGAAAACGAAAATAGTAGCCATGAGTATTTTCGTCGTTTTTACTGTGTTTATTCGTCGTAACCTACTCCAGATGCGCAATGAACCACCCCTAACCATATTTCATAAGGGTATTGTTTCAACACAAAGAAAGATATTCCTGCTTTCTTCCATATTATCCAACAAAAAGTGAGCATGTTATTTATCCCACCTATTTACATCAATTGTTCAACGCTCACCCGATTCCGTCCTTCATGTTTTGAACGATATAGAGCCCGGTCGGCAGCCGAAATCAAATCCTCGGGGGTATGAGCTTGTTCCGAGGATCTAGTTACAATGCCAAGGCTCACTGTGACATAATCCGCACAAAGGGAATTCAGATGCGCAACCCCCGCACTCTCGATATTAGACCGCAATTCCTCAGCAATCATGGCGGCTCCTACATCGTCAGTGTTGGGCAGGACCACTGCAAACTCTTCCCCCCCATATCGTGCCGAAAAATCCCCAGCACGCTTTAACGTCTTTTTAAGTGTTGCGGCGACCGTTTTTAGACAATCATCCCCTTTAAGGTGTCCGTATGTATCATTAAAGGCTTTAAAGTAGTCTATATCCAGGATAATCAAAGAAAGTGGCATCTTCTCTCGCTCGGCCCGCCTACTCTCTTGAAGTAATTCCTGGTCAAAATGCCGGCGGTTAGCGATCCCTGTCAATCCATCTAGAAATGACAGATTCTGCAATCTCTCGTTCGCCGCTTGTAATTGGCGCGTGACCTCAAGCAACTCAGTTTCCCGTGCTTTTCGACGAGAGGTTTCATGTTTCAATGTTAAGGCAGAACGCACCCGCGCTAACAACTCCACCCTGTCGAGCGGTTTCTTAATAAAATCCATCGCACCCGCGGAAAAAGCCAGCTGTAGATTTTCTTTTTCCGTTGTAGCCGTCACCATAATCACAGGTACATCGGCCAACCATTCTCTTTTCTTAACATTCTTGCACGCCTCAATCCCATCGACGTCCGGCATAATAATATCCAAGAGTATTAAATCGATGTCGACGATTCCTCGATCTGAATAGCCATCAACTAACTGATAGAGTTCCTTTGCCGACTTAACTGCGATAACGTCTGAGTAACCGGCCTTTATAAGAAAAGCTTTAATAACTTCTAAGCTAAAATTTGTATCATCCACAATAACTATGGCCATTTGCCGTTGCTCCTCCTTCCACCTGACTTTGTTATAAACTTATATTTTGAAATCACATAAAGAAAACTTAGCTAGCGCCAAGCCGCAGCGAAGGCGGTCGCCTTAGTTGCGCTTATGCTTCCAGAAAGTATATAACAATAAGTTATACTTTCTGACTAGTATCATGAAAAACTTCTTAAAACAGTTTACTTACTTCGGCAAACTTAAGCATTCTCCTCCCTACACGTCCAAAATATTACACTAACGAAACTAACTGGGGTATTCTGTCGAATATGACACATGCAACTCAACCATAAAAAGGGCCTCGCATGAATCTGCGAAACCCTTAAGCTCAATCAAAATTATGATTATCATTATCCATAGATACCTTGCCCTGTACATGTCTAAGTTACTTTAAGGAATCCAAGACCTGTTGATATATGTCCTGAGGATTATAGGCGCCACCGTTTTGCTTACCACCAGCTGCGCTTCCTCCTTGAGGGTTATTCCCGTTGGTGGAATTTCCAGTCGAATTATTTCCATTCGGGCTATTTGGGTTTGGACTATTGCCGCTAGGACTATTCCCACTCGGTCTACCACCATTCGTCGTCTTTTGCGTGGCTAAATAGCTTTTTTGTGGTTCTGTTAGAACAGCGTTCATAGCATCTGCTTTTTGTTGCAAAACCTCTTGGCTTGGATTAGGCGTCTTAATCAATTCCTCCAAAAAGGGTTTCATCGTGACTTTCTGTTCACTGGTTAAAACGTTTTGTGGGTCACTTTGCAGACGACGTATCTCCATCGCAGCCTGTTGTGCAGGATTCCGTACCCGCTGCCCCTGGCCGGATTGTCCCGGAGTTGTTGCTTGTGCAGACGTTGCCTTACTCGCGCTACAGCCACTTGCTCCAATCACCACAGCCATCAGTAATATCCCAATGAACATCTTTGGCCTTTTCAAAGTTCCTTGGAGTATACTTTGCTTCACCCTCATCATATTTATCCTCCTGTTCAAAATGAATTTTTCTCTCAACTTAAACAGGATACAACGAAAACATTATCATACTGTGACAAGCACCTTAAGATTTTATGGAGATTGTCATAAAACTAGAGATACTTCTAGAGTAAACGATACCCTACCCCTGGTTCCGTCATGATATGCCTTGGTCGAGATGGATCGCGTTCCAACTTGCGCCGAATTTGAGCTACATAAACTCGTAAATACTGGGATTCATTTTCATAAGACGGTCCCCACACTGTATGAAGTAAGGCTCTGTGGGTAATCACTTTGCCTGCATTAATGGCTAAATTTTTTACGATTTCATATTCAGTGGGGGTAAGCTTAATCTCATCATCCTCCACGGTGATTCGACGATGTACTAAATCAATGGCCAAATCATCAAATTGTAAAACAGGTTGTTCATCAGTTCCGGTAATATGACGCATTGCGGCTCGTATACGGGCTAACAATTCACCCATAGCAAAGGGTTTTGTCACATAGTCATCCGCTCCAGCGTCTAGGACGGTAATCTTATCTGTCTCCTGTCCTTTGACTGAAAGAATGATGACGGGCACTTTGGACCATTCCCTTAATTGGCGAACAATGTCTAGTCCATTGATATCAGGTAATCCTAGATCTAACACAATCAAATCCGGACTGAATCTAGCGACGGCATCAAGGCCTTCCTGGCCCGTCCCGACATCTTTTACGACATACCCATGCCCCGTCAAGGTCACCCGTAGAAACCGCCGAATTTGTGTCTCATCATCAATTATTAAAATCCGTGGCCCAATGTTTTCCATCTCAAACTCCTTCATTCATCTCAGGAATACTACCCATGAATGGTTTCGTTAACGTTAAAGGTAACGTAAACGTCATTGTAACCCCACCAAGTTTATTATTCTTAGCCCAAATTTGGCCACCATGCGCTTCGATGATCCCTTTACAAATTGTTAAACCAAGCCCCGTTCCACTCACTTGGAGGGGGGAGTTGAGTCGATAAAATTTATCAAAAACCTGATTTAAATCTGCCTCTGGAATGCCTTGGCCTTGATTAGAGACGGTTGTCTCTAGCTGCTTTCCTCTTTGCTGAGTCGTGACAACGATTTGACTACCTGGTTCTGAGTATTTTAGTGCATTATCCAAAAGGTTAATAAGTACTTGCTCTATTAAAATGCCATCTGCCTGTATCAAAGGTAATCCTGGCTGTATTTTAATGTCCAAGGGACGACTTGTTAAGGACTCTCCCAGCCTGTTAATTGCAACACCGAGGATATCTTGAAGATCGCACCAATCTTTTCTCAATTTAAGCATACCACTTTCTAAGCGTGCCATATCGAATAGATTATTAAAGAATCTGTTCATTCGGTCGGCTCCGTTCAGAATAGTGAGTAACAAATCTCTTCGGTCCTCTGGACTATACACGGCACCCTCTTCTTCTAGCAGCCCAGTGACAGCGCCAATAATGGTGGCCAAGGGGGTGCGCAAATCATGAGAGAGTGAATTAAATAACGCCGTTCGTAATCGTTCAGAATCGACTAATGTCAGGGCCTGTCTTGCCTGCTCTGCTAATTTAATTCTGTTGATAGCCATAGCCGCTAACCCAACAAAGGCTTCTAACAGGCGAATACGTTCAGGGTCGAATTGAGCCTCAGATTCGTTAAAACAAATACCCAAAACACCTTGTGCTCCCTGCTCTGTGCTGAGTGGCAAATATAAAGCTGCAGCGGCGCCTAATGTTTCCGTTCCTCTTCCTGCTTTTTGTCCTTTTTCAAAGACCCAAGCGGCAACAGCAAGTTCGCTATCATCTAAAAAATGATGAGACCCTGAATCTTTTCGCAGGACCAATTTATTATTTTCATTCGGTAGGAGCAACACCACTTGCCCCTCTAAAGTACCCGCAACATTACTAGCAATACTCTCCAGCACAGCCTCCAGTTTATCCACTGCCGCGATATCCTTACTTAGAGCATATAATGCCGAAACCCTACTCTCACGCTGCCGTGAATAATCAACTTGTTTTTTCAAGCGAGCAGAAAGCGTTCCTGTAATTAATCCTACGAGCATAAAGATCGCAAAACTCAGTAGATATCTGAGATCAGCCACGGTGAACGTAAGCGTCGGTGGGACGAAAAAGAAATCAAACGTGAGCACTCCCATAGCGGCTGTGGTCACTGCAGGTAATCTTCCCCAACGTGCTGCGCTAAATAAAACAGGCAGAAGAAAAAGCATTGAAATATTAACGACCCCAAGATAGGAACTGATGGGGGTAATGATTAAATACATCAAGATCATCATAAGCATGGATGCAATATAGGGTATAACCGATATAGTACGCAGTTGTTGGGAATTGGTTCCTTGATGGTTTACCGTGGCTCCTGCCGATTTTCGGCTTTGTTCTACTTCTTGTTGGCTCCCTGGTATTACGTGAATACTAATACCTTGACTACGACGAATTACTTTGTCAACGACAGAGCGATGAACCATATCCCAGAAACGAGAATGATCTGGTTTACCAATAATGATCTGAGAAACATTGCGTTTTCTAGCTAACTCCAAAATCTCTTCGGCTATATTGTCCCCTGTTAGACCCATGATTTCTGCGCCTAAGGTTTCCGCCAAGCGGATATTTTTGGCCAATGAATCTCTTTGTGCTTCATTTTTAGAAAGGTGAAGGTTGGGTTCCACATGCACAGCCAACCATTCTGCATTCTGACTTGAGGCCATCCTCTTGGCGACTCGAATTAACTTGGCGGAAAAAGGGCTGGAACTGATACAAACCAAAACTTTTTCCCCCGTGGGCCAGGGTCCTGCGATTCCATGAACCCGCATATACGATTCTAACTGGCGATCAACTCGTTGGGCGGTATAACGAAGCGCTAATTCCCTAAGGGCACTAATATTTCCAGGGCGAAAAAACTTCTTTAAAGCCTCGGTCGCTTGTCCAGTAATATACACCTTACCATCTTTAAGCCTCTGAATTAACTCTTCGGGTGGTATGTCAATCAATTTGATTTGGGAGGCAGTTTCTAGAATCTTGTCAGGAACGGTCTCCCGTACAGTAACCCCAGTGATCTGTGCTACGATATCATTTAACGTCTCCAAGTGTTGAATGTTTAACGTGGTATAAACGTCTATTCCCGCTGCCAATAATTCTTGGACATCCTGAAAACGTTTCTTGTGCCGGGAACCGATGACATTGGTGTGGGCCAGCTCATCAACCAAGACAATCTCGGGACAACGACTTAATATCCCATCTAAGTCCATTTCGCAAAAAGCCTTGCCCTTATAATCCAAACATTTTGTAGGAATAACAAGTAAGTCTTTCAGCATAGCGTCAGTTTCCGCTCTCCCGTGGGTTTCTACTAAACCCACAACAACATCCATTCCCTCCGACAATTTTTCCCCGGCAGCTTCGAGCATAGCGTACGTTTTCCCCACTCCGGCGGCAGCTCCCAGGAAAATTGTAAGTTTCCCAAGGCCTTCCTTCTCAAGGCTGGCAAGCAACTCATCAGGGTCTATTCGTTTCTCCTTTTCCATTGAACATCACCCACTTATAAAGAATCTAAAGCAAGGTTTAATTTTAACACGCTGACCCTTGGTTGACCCAAAAATCCGAACTGTCTGCCTAGAGTAAATTGGTCTACAAGAGCCTGAACCTTCTGTTCACTCAAATTTCTAGCTTTAGCGACCCTGGCTACTTGGATTTGAGCAGCTTCAGGGGTTATATTGGGGTCTAAACCGCTTGCTGAAGCTGTCACCAAGTCTCCAGGAACGGGAGCCGTTGAAGATAATCCGTTCTCTGCTCTTACTTTTTCCGCCTGGTTGGCAACATTATCTAAAAGCACTTTGTTGGTCGGTCCTAAATTAGAGCCACCTGAGTTGGCTGCATCATAGCCCTCCTTACCCGCTGCTGAGGGACGACTATAAAAATATTTAGCATCACTGAAGTTCTGCCCTATGAGAACGGAACCGATCGGTGCCCCCCCCTTATAAGCTAGCGATCCGTCCGCCTGCTGAGGGAAGATAACTCGCGATATTCCTGTGACCACTAAAGGATAGGCAATACCCGTTAACACTGTCATGACAAGCATTAACATGAAGGCCCTACCCATTGTTTTAAGCATATTTTAATTCACCCTTTCCAATCTGTTTAGCTTAAGCCCACCATAACTAGAAGCATGTCAATCAGTTTAATTCCGATGAAAGGGGCAATGAGACCCCCTAAACCATAGATCAAGAGATTGCGCCTCAAAATAATATTAGCGCCTAAGGGGCGGTAGGTAATCCCACGTAAAGCCAGCGGTACTAAGGCTACGATAATCAAAGCGTTAAAAATCACCGCTGAGAGAATCGCACTTTGGGGTGTGGCAAGCCCCATAACATTTAACACACCTAATTCAGGGTAAGTCACTACAAACAAGGCTGGAATAATCGCAAAGTACTTGGCAATGTCATTCGCGATACTGAACGTTGTTAAGGAACCCCTTGTCATCAACAGTTGTTTACCGATCTCTACAATCTCAATGAGCTTTGTGGGATTACTGTCAAGGTCCACCATGTTACCCGCTTCTTTGGCCGCCTGCGTACCGCTGTTCATCGCTACACCCACATCAGACTGGGCTAAAGCAGGCGCGTCATTCGTTCCATCTCCCGTCATAGCCACCAAGTGACCTTTCGCTTGATACTCTCGAATTAACTTCAATTTTTGCTCTGGTGTTGCCTCCGCTAGGAAATCATCCACCCCCGCCTCGGCGGCAATAGCCGCTGCTGTTAACGGATTATCCCCGGTGATCATGACCGTCTCAATGCCCATACGGCGGAGTTGGGCGAACCTTTCTTTAATTCCGCCCTTCACAACGTCTTTAAGATAAATGACGCCTAAGGCTTGATTTCCCTCGGTCACAACCAGCGGAGTGCCTCCTCGCTTGGCAATGTCCTCTATGGCAGTTCTCACTTCAGGCGCCGTTTCTCCCCCTTTTTCCTGCAAATATTTCTCAATCGTGTCCATGGCTCCTTTGCGGATTTCGCGGCCCTGTAAATCGACACCACTCATCCTGGTTTGGGCGCTGAAGGGAACAAATTTTGCGCCTAAAGCCGTGATATCTCGTTCTCGCAAATTATATTTTTCCTTAGCCAAGATCACAATGCTTCGGCCCTCAGGGGTTTCATCTGCGAGAGAAGACAATTGGGCGGCATCTGCTAACGCTTCAGGTGATACACCTGGAGCAGGTATAAATTCCGTGGCCATCCTATTACCGAGGGTAATGGTTCCGGTCTTATCCAAAAGTAAGACGCCCACATCACCGGCTGCTTCGACTGCTCTGCCGGACATTGCTAAGACATTACGCTTTAACAATCGATCCATCCCAGCGATACCAATCGCACTGAGCAGGCCTCCAATCGTTGTAGGGATTAAACAAACTAGCAAGGCAGCAAGCACAGGGATTGATACCGTTGACCCAGAATAGATGGCATAAGCTTCTAAGGTTGTAACTGCCAGTAAGAAGACAATGGTCAATCCGATTAACAAAATGGTTAAGGCTATTTCATTCGGCGTTTTCCTGCGCTTAGCTCCTTCGACTAGGCTAATCATGCGATCCAAGAAAGTCTCTCCGGGATTGGCGGTGATCTTCACCTTGATCCAATCCGAAAGCACCTTAGTGCCACCGGTGACAGCACTGCGGTCGCCGCCTGATTCTCGGATCACGGGAGCTGATTCACCCGTGACCGCACTTTCATCGACCGAGGCAATACCCTCAACGATTTCTCCATCGCCAGGAATCAATTCTCCCGTCTCAACAAGTACGATATCTCCCTTAACTAGTTTTGCAGCCGAAACATTTTCTACTTTTTCTCCGACCAACTTTTTAGCGATCGTTTCACTCCTGGTTTTCCGAAGGGACTCAGCCTGAGCCTTTCCTCTTCCTTCAGCTAAAGCTTCGGCAAAGTTAGCAAACAAAACGGTAATCCATAACCACGCTGCAATCTGCCCGTCAAACACCAAGCTTTTGGACTGCAAGGCGATATCTCTAAGTGCAAAGTAAGTGGTCAATACGGCTAAGATTTCAACCACTAACATGACCGGATTCGTCCACAAGACCCGAGGATTTAATTTAGTAAAAGATTCTTTAATGGCCCTTGCTACAATTGAACGATTAAGACTTGAACTACTTGTACTCATGTTTACTCACTCCTCCTTAAAAGACCTTACCAGCCAGCATTAATAGGTGCTCAACAATAGGCCCCAGAGCTAGAGCGGGGAAAAAGGTTAGGGCCCCCACGATGAGAACCACGCCCGACAAGAGACCGGAAAACAAGGCTCCGGTTGTCTGAAAAGTCCCTGCACCTGCCGGAGTTACTTTCTTGTTAGCCATACTTCCTGCAATGGCTAGAACCAGTATAATAGGGCCATAGCGACCAATGAGCATACATAAACTAAGAACAACGTTGTAAAAAACGGTATTGACACTAATTCCTGCAAAAGCGCTCCCGTTATTACCTGATGCTGAAGAGAAAGCATAAAGTATTTCACTTAAGCCATGTGGTCCGGGGTTGAGGATCGCAGAGGACCCTGCCGGAATGAGCACCGCCAAAGCGCTCCCGAGTAAAATGCAGGCTGAAGGGATCAGCACCGCTAGAATGGCCATCTTCATCTCAAACGACTGTATCTTTTTACCGAGGTATTCTGGCGTTCGACCGACCATTAGACCTATTATAAACACCGTTAAAATCACAAACATTAACATGGCATATAAACCAGACCCGGCACCGCCGAACACTACTTCACCGAGCATGATTTGGAGCATGGGTGACAGTCCTCCTAAAGGAGTCATACTATCAAGCATGGTATTCACCGCGCCCGTGCCTGTCGCCGTAGTGATTGTACTAAACAAGGCTGAGTTGACAACGCCAAACCTTACTTCCTTTCCTTCCATGACGGAGGAACCTGTAATGCCAATATGTTGAATCAGTGGGTTGCCCGCTATTTCAGCACTATACGTTGTGCCTAACGTTAACAGTAACAAAACCAGCATCGCCCCAAATATAACCCTACCCTGTTTGACATCCTTTAACATCTTGCCAAGGGTAAATGTTAAGGCAACGGGGATAAGCAGTAAAAACACCATTTGCAGAAGATTACTGAAGGGGGTAGGGTTTTCAAAGGGATGAGCAGAGTTGGCGTTAAAGAAGCCCCCACCGTTCGTTCCGATCATTTTGATTGCTTCCTGGGAGGCTACTGGACCCATCGCTAAGGTCTGGTTTGCGCCTTGAAGGGTATGCACGGTAAGATAGGGGGCAAAGTTTTGAATTACCCCTTGAGAAACCAGTAACAAGGCACCCACCAGGGACAAAGGTAACAGTATCCATAATGTCGTGCGAGTTAGATCTGACCAGAAGTTACCGATTGATTTCGCTTGGTGGCGGCTGAGGCCTCGAATTAAAGCAACCACGACCGCTATGCCAGCTGATGCCGATAGGAAGTTATGCACCGTTAAGCCAGTCATTTGGCTGAGGTAGCTCATCGTCGATTCACCAGCATACGCCTGCCAGTTAGTGTTAGTATTAAAACTTACAGCCGTATTCCAGGCCAGGTCCCATCTCAGTCCTCCGAACCCTTGTGGGTTGAGCGGCAAGAGCCCTTGAACCAGTAAAAGTATGAAGAGTGAGAGTATCCCAACAAGACTGAAAGCCAAAAGGGAGAGAGCGTATTCCCACCAGTTCATTTCTTTTTGGCCATCAATTCCGCATAGCCGGTAAATAAACCTTTCCAGTGGTCCCATGACCCTATCCATAAACGTCTTCTCACCTTGGTATACCTTAGCCATATACCCACTAAGAGGAATAGCCAAAGCGATAAGCACAACAAAGAAAATTAACAGTTGGATAAAATCGTTACTCGTCATTTATAATTCCTCCGCTTTCATCAGTGTGTAACCAAGATATATCAAAAGGCCTATGGCGACGATGCCACCTAAGATCATATCTCCCATGGTTCTCCCCCCTTAAATAAATTGTTGAACATGATCTGCCTCGTTGGCTTGACCTCTATATCGTTTCACACCAGCAAACTTATTATGTGAATGCAGCCTTATTATAGATCTGTTGCCCGTTAAAATAGTGTTAAATAAACCTTGATAACCATCAAGGAAGCGTAAAGATTTGCTCGCTCATTGTCAGGACGGCATAGTATCTTCTGTAGTGATTGCTCTCAGGATAATGGGTATATTACACATAAGTACCTTTAAATTTCATTTGACTTATTCGTATTTTTTAGGGTATTGTGTAATATGACATCTATTTATTGGTTTTTATATTCTAAGAAATATTCTAAAACTTTAATGTAGTATAAATAATTTCAGACTAGAGGAGGAAACGAAAATGAAATGTGAAAAATGTATAGCAAGCATTCCACTCGACGCAAAATTCTGCCCAAACTGTGGTGAAAAAGTGCAAATGTTTAACGAGGAGATCAAAGGAAATGAAGTGACTCTTGACTGGTTGATTGAACTCTTTAAAAAAATTGGATTTGAGGTTGACGTTAATTCAAATAGAGATAGTTTCTTGGGTAAACATGAAGATAGTTATAACTTCGATGTTAATTTGAATACCAGTCTAAAGGTAATAGCCATTGGGAGTGATTTTCCAATGAAACAAAGAAATATTTCTGATGCCAATAAATTACAAGATGCAGTAGCGAAAGCAAATTCCTTGTCTTGCTTAGGAATTTTTAGTCTATCGGATAATAATAAAGTTTTAAATATTACGACTCATATAAATTTAACTGAGTTAATTATTGAAAGAGATATCGTTGTTTACTTAGATATCTTTGAGAAAAACGCCATTCAATTAATGGAAAGTTTAGGAATATTGGACATGTAATTAATAAACCAATAATGACATAACAAGGGGGCTATGATATCACCGAAAAGTGGCGAAAATCATAGCCCCCTTATATATACACAATTTGTTATTTGAAATTCTCGAACTACTATTATTTAGTCCTGACAAGTTAGCGAGCTTGAATTAAACCGAATCCGTAAACGGCATCTCTGCCTGTTATTCCCAAGTCAATTACTCTTGGTTGGGCAAGATCAGCTGGTATGTTATCCAGCAGATTACGAATCCCGATATTGTTTAGTGTAGGATTAGCCTGTTTTAACAGTGCTAAATCACCAGCTACCATTGGGGTGGCCATTGATGTACCACTCATCGTAGCATATCCGTTCTTTAGGTATGTGCTTTTAATACTCACTCCTGGAGCACTCACTTCAACCTCAATACCAGTTGACGAGAAATAGGCACGTGAATTATTAATATCAGTTGCCGCTACGGCGATCACAGAGCTTAACTTAGCCGGGTACCCTACATTATTAATAGTAGTGTCTGCAGTCCCTTCATTACCTGCTGCCGCTACAAGCAGAATCCCACTGGCATATGCCTTCTCAGCCACTTGGTCTAATGCTAGAGAATAACTTGGTGAGCCCAGACTCATATTGATGATGTCCATGTGATTGGTGATTGCCCAATCAATCCCTGCCACCACGTTAGATACACTACCTGATCCCCTTCTATCCAGAACTTTAACTGCGAATAGCTGAGCATTTGGAGCTACACCCACTACTCCTTGCGTATTGTTCCTCGCTGCTATAATGCCTGCTACATGTGTTCCATGTCCATTATCGTCAGCATATGAAGTTCCTATAAGCGATACTCCGCCTGCGATTGTTAAATCGGGATGGGATGCTATACCAGTATCAATAATGGCAACTTTTACGCCTGTGCCTATATTCCCTGCATCCCAAGCATTCGGAGCTGCTATTTGACTGACACCCCATTCGGTGGTTTGAGGCGGCACAGTTGTTGTTGTAACTCTACCACTCGCTTTGACTTCAAAATCAGGCTCTACTCTGATTACACCCGGTGCATGCTCCAATGCTTTGATTGAACTCTCTGGCATTGTAACTGCCAATGCACTTAGATGCTTATATTCTTTTGATACCTGTCCTTTTGCCTTAATTATGATATCTTTATTTACCTTACCATCTGCAAAAATGACAATCATTTTTTTAGATTGGGTAGAGTCGGTTGCATAGGCGTTTGGAGACATGATTGTTGGGATAATAAGTAGTCCTACACATAGACTGACAATTAGTTTTTTCATTAAATACGCCTCCTAAAGTGGGAGCCGGTTACACTACTCGCTCCATATAGTCTAAGTGTCCAAATAAAGACTATGTTTCATTGCATCCCAAAAAATTCCTAATTCAGTTGTGAAGTGTTTAATGTCACTCCTCTCAAATACCCATAGAATAAGTTTACCTAGACATATAGATATATGTTACTGTAAAGAACTCTAGTAATCAAAGAAAAACTTTCTCTTTATTCCGACAATACTTGAAACCGTTACTGTTCTTATATCCATTTTGGTTCATATACTCTGCTACTTTTACAACACTTTCAAGTTCAATATATTTCTTAAATATTATTCCTTCGATGTTGTCATCTAATTTTTCAACAAGCTCTTTAACTTCTTTCAAAAATTAATGTCTATTTCTAGTTCCAGAATTCTATTATGAATACCTTTTGTTTTCAAATTTTCACCTCATAAATTCCTTAACAAACTTTGTAAGACATATCCAATGCTTGTGTAAGTTTACTGTTTAAGTGCCATTCGATATGCTCTGAACTTTACACAGTCATTTGGTTACTGATGCGTATCTATACCGCCCCAAATATTACTCAAATTCCATACCAAGATGTCTCTTCATATCTCTTTTAATACTTGTTATATCTTTGCTACTTGCACTCCATCCAGTTTCTTCTAATTCTTTTACTATTTTATAAAACATAGTACCGGGTGGTGTTGGAACATCTGTGAGTTCAGCATTTCTTCCTTCCAAAATCACTGACATGATGTTACGTGCTTGAGATTCTTCTGTTTCCTTTTGGAAACCCTCAATATCAAAATTATCGATAGTTCTCATAATATCAAGATTATCACTTTGATTATCCATGGTATTCCTATTAACATGATATACCTGATAGCCCCTTGGAATTTGACCATGATGTGATTCCCAGATAAGATTATGCATAAACACTATCTTACCATTTTCATCTGTTGTATAAGCATAAGCTAAATTATTCTTTGACAAATATTCTTCAAAGTGTTCACTTGAAGATTCGAACACTAATTCACCATATACTAGTTTTGCCCCTGGCTTGAATCCACCTTCATGTAACTTGATACGTATGTCTTTAAATAAAATAGTTGTATCAATTAAATTCTGATGAATAAGTTTGATAGTATCATAATTCAATTCTTCGCAAAAGTTAATAGTAATGGACTTATTTTTCTTACTCCTATTTGAATTGTGTAACAGGTAAACCTTATCCGCATAATGATAATAAAACTTATCTTCATTTAGGGAATAAAATGCATAAAAAGAACATTGATGATTAACTAGATAGTTTAAATTTGATACAGCTACAGGGTAGCTATATCCTCCATCTGTATTAGTTTTTTTACCAGAAGATTTCAACTGAACTTGCGTTCGGATATTTGTTGGAGATTTGCCATCATTAACAAGGGCTTCAATACAAATATCCACTCCATAATCATTATCTGTTTCTTCACGAACTATAAACAATGGATCACTAAATAGACTCCTGAAAGCTAAACGACCTTTATCATTCTTGACGTGATTTTCTATTCTTTCAGGTAAAACTCCTAATATTTCTGAATAGTCTTTCATGGTAAATCTCCTCTATTTCTTATACAAACGATCCCCCAACATCCCTGACATTGGGAGTGCGGCTTTTGCTTACGATTAAGTAGTTTGCGATTATTGCTAGATAGATTGTTTGTAACCTTGCTATCCGACAGTTGGATTATCATTTAAATTGGTTAAATACTACTTTGCTTTTGTTTTACATCTTCTACCATAGGCAGATTGTCAGTTTCTGCATTTCTGACAAACCTTCTTACTATCTCGACTTCTTTAAAATAATTATTCAACCATTCGTCCTCAGTTTGTCCAAATGTTTCTGGTCTATCTAGTAAACGCCTATTCAAATCATAATAGTCGGATTCCCCATGTCTAAAAGACTTATAGTTTTTATCCACCTTAAACCCAGCATGAAAGGCTATTAAAATTGCAGTATGTGTAGAGATAATTGTTAGAAGCAATTTAGTATCTGGTTGCCCGTCAACCGATTGGGTAATAATAGGAATCAAAATTGAAGCAGGAATTGTCCAATACATGCAATAAAAATGAAAGCGTTTATATTTTTCCGCTTGGTTTTTCCAGAAACCTAATGTGCCTTGTATTCTTGAATAATTCTGGATCAACTTCTTTTTTGCTTCTTCTGAAAAATGGGGACTCTCGTCAAATGATGAGCCTCCTGGATTAAGCTCTACCTTTTTAAATACAGCCAGTAAAGTAGGAATAAGCGTTAATATTGCCAATACAGAATACCCAAATGAAAGACCTTGCCACATATTCAATCTCTATCTCTTCCTTTCGAAAATATCATAATTTGTTTATCACAACACAACTTCCATTTTTGAGTTTGCATTGCCCGATATTACTATCGTCTAGAATTCAACAGGTTGCCTAAATATCCCTTCTATAAATACAAATATTAGAAATAAATTACCAGAATAGTACATTCTGGCAGTCAATTTAAAATCATAAACCTTCTAAATCTATTTTAGATTAGGCAATGGAACTTCATTATTCTTATGCTCCAGAGCTTTTTCATAGTGAGAAGTTATTTTTCCGAACTATACAGTCGCAGACATCAACTAACTTACCGATGGTTGATGATGTACTATGTACGTTATTGCTCCAACAACTAATGCAAATGGTGTTAACCTACCCACCACTCCATAGCAACAAAAAAGCAGGGAATATATTACCCCTGCTTAGCTTCGTATTCTGCTACTCTTCTATAAAATGTATTAGCCTTCATATCCAGTAGTTCCATAGCTCTTACAGCCGTAATATTCTTCGCTTTCCATTCTTTATATATTTTTTCAAGTTTGTCATTCTCAATCTTTTTCCTGCCCTGATATTTACCTTCCTTCTTGGCTATAGAAATTCCTTCCGCTTGTCTGTCAAGGATGTATGATCTTTCAAGTTGTGCCATCGCTCCGAAAACGGTCAACATGAAAATAACTGCTGGTGTGGTTGTATCTATACTTTCCTTCTTACTGACAAATTCAACTTGCTTTTTTTTAAGTGCTTCAACAAGTTCCAGAAGGTCTTTTGTGTTCCTAGCAAACCTACTGATACTTTCTACAATTACTGTATCGCCTTTTCTGACATATTCAAGCATCTTTTGCAGCTCTGGTCTGTCTGTACTCTTACCGCTTGCTTTATCTATATATATCTCATCAACGCCTAACTCCTGCATTAATACTTCTTGTCTAGCTGTATTTTGGTCTGATCCACTCACCCGAACATATCCAATTTTCATAATGAAGCACCCCTTTAACTTGATATCTCAATTATACCGAATCGCTTCATTAGGGTCAGTGTTTATTTTGACACATTTCATAATTTTATTTATTAGCTCTATTGAACTATATCCCAATGCATTCGCTAAGGTATACCCCAGTGACACATTGGCGTTCCAAAAGGTGAATGATACATATGGTGATAATCGCCATTTTAAAACCGCATCAAAGGTATACCCTTTGATGCGGTTTTAAGTAGACTCTTAAAATTAAAAGAAATTTATTGAGATCACTTGGAAGAAACAGAAGACCTATCAATAATTATGGCTTATTTCAGGTTTAATTAGTCTTTCAATCATATTTAATAGCATTATTAATGTGTTTCAAATTGCTTCAATTCAAAACTACGACTAAGATTCTCTATAGGGATTTCCTCCCAGATACTTGCGGCTAAATATTGTTTTACTTCAAATAAACAATATATTGCTTCTTCATCAATATTATAAACAACTTCTTTAATTTCTGGACATAATTCTCCATGTTCTGTTTCCCATAACCATGTACTCGAACCTTGTTTAAATTTCATGCCTACTGTTGGCACAAATGGTAAATCTAAGGTTAACACATAACCTCCAACCGTCTCATCACTTGTATTAATAACCTTTACAACTAAATTTACTTTCATTTTGACACACTCCTTATAAATTACTTTTTCACTCTTAACTAAATCAGCCTATTAGCGTAGTATTATTAACGTATTGCCGTAGCATCTCAACCATATTGGTTTTTACACTGGAATGCTATGTTAAACCATGGCATGGCTATTTATCTTAGGTACTACAGCCAAAAAAATTATGGTATATATAAAATCATCCTTCCACCTTAAAAAACGCTCAGATTTATCATTTCTAAGTGTTGGAATGTTTAAGTAAAGCTTATATCAAAGATATTACTCCAAAAGCCACAGTCAAAACAAGCCCTACAATCGCTAATAAAGTAGAGATTTTATTTGATTTCTCAATTTTTTCAAGGTTTTCTTGTTTTGTTTTAATAACTCCTGATAATTCTCTCATCTTTCTCTGCACGGCGATCAAATCATTTTTGTCAATAAAAGATGCCATATCATTCAATAATGTTCTTTCAGTGACGGAAAGTTTCGTTTTACATCTTCCATTGCAAGATTATCATAGTGATTAACTTGTTTAAGAGAACTATGTCCAAGTATCTTCTGAAGGCTAAAAATATCGCCCTTGTTGATAATCCACATATTAGCGAAATAATGTCTAAATAAATGGATCGAGTGTTTTGCTACGCCCCTTGTAAGGCAGTATCTAATCACTGCATGTTGTAAAGTTGTTCTAGGTAAATATTGACCAAATTCATTGCAAAACAAAAACTCTTCTACATTTTCGGCTTTCCTAACGTCTAGATACTCCAGTAGAATCTTGTTTAAGCTTCTGCTAATCGGTATATATCTTTGCCTTCTATTCTTCGTTCTCGAAACTAGCAACATACTAGCCGTTAAATCTACATCCTTAATCTTTATGCTTCTTAATCCCAATGCCCTGATCCCTGTACCCATAAGGAAATTAATAATTACCCAATTTCTATACTCAGCGAACGAACTCATCTGTGGCTTCTCCAAAAGCATCTTGAGTTCCTCATGAGTATATACTTGCTTGATTTCTTCAGTCGTTTTAATTTCTTTAAACCCAAACTCCATTATTAATCCCATACTCATTCCATATTTTATGATGGGAGATATACCATTGATGTAGGTGTTTATAGAGACTGCCTTTATCCCCGTACCTTTCAAGTGTAGGATGTAGTCATCCATCAAGCCTCTGGTAACGTCTGAAGCCATTAGTTCCGACAAGCAGATAAATTTGTTAAAGGTGTTGCAACAAGTCTCATAAAGCTTCAAGGTGTATTCCGATAAGTTGTTGACCAAACATTTCTTTAAATACCGCTTCTTCAATTCTAGAAAAGGTATATCCTCTCCTCTGGTCATGGTCATTTTCTTTAATCCGTTTTTGGCTTTCATTTTACCCACTCCTAATCTCAAATTAGTAAGCCGATAAAGACAAAACCAGGCGGTCATGATGACGCTAAAAAATAGCGAAATTCATAACCACCTGCCAAATACTAAAACACCCTCAAGCCCCTGCAAACTCCGTGTTTATGCCGGTTCTCCCCTACTCCCACTCAATCGTACCAGGAGGTTTTGAGGTAATATCATAAACTACACGGTTGACCCCGTGCACTTCGTTTACAAGTCTCGAGGAGATACTTTCTAAGAGATCATATGGAAGCCTTGCCCAATCTGCCGTCATGGCATCTTCGCTCGTAACTGCTCTCAGAATAATGGGGAATTCATAGGTACGGCTATCCCCCATCACACCGACGCTCTTAATTGATGGAAGGACAGCAAAGCTTTGCCACAATTCACGATACATTCCTGCACGTCGAATTTCATCTAAGATGATGGAATCTGCTTCCCTTAAAATGTCTAGTTTCTCACGGGTTACTTCCCCTAGAATCCGAATTGCTAGCCCCGGTCCTGGGAAAGGTTGACGCCAAACAATCGCCTCACTCAGCCCTAGTTCAATTCCGAGTGCACGGACTTCATCTTTAAAGAGCATACGTAACGGCTCGATGAGTTCAAATTGAATGTCCTCAGGCAAACCACCGACATTGTGATGGCTCTTAATGGTTTCTGCAGTTTCCGTCCCGCTCTCCACAATATCCGGATAAAGCGTCCCTTGAACCAAGAAATCGACTTGTCCAAGTTTTAAGGCTTCAACTTCAAAGACGCGGATAAACTCATTACCAATCGCTTTACGTTTTGTTTCAGGATCGGATACACCTTTTAGCTTTTCCATAAAGCGCTCATGGACATCTACAAACACCAGATTCAGTTGGAACTGTTCCGTGAAAATCTTCCGAACCTGCTCTGCCTCATTTTTACGCATAAATCCATGATCAACAAAGACGCAAGTCAATTGATCTCCTACTGCGCGGTGCACTAAAGCCGCTGCTACCGAAGAATCTACCCCGCCACTCAAAGCACAAAGGATATGCTTCTTTCCAACCTTGGCGCGGATCTCTGCCACTTGCAACTCGATGAAGGACTCCATCGTCCAGTCCCCAACACATTGACAAATATCATAAAGGAACTTCTCTAACATTGCTTGACCATCTGGGGTATGTTTCACCTCAGGATGAAACTGTACACCATAAAAATGGCGTTCTTCATCAATCATGGCTGCGATTGGAGTATTCCAAGTATGGGCGGCAACCTCAAAGCCCTTCGGTAATTTTTGAACAGAATCGCCGTGGCTCATCCAACACGGGCGCTCTCCGCCCAGGTCTTTCCATAGGTCCGTTGTAATATCTACCGTTAGCATCGCTTTCCCGTACTCGCTGGCTTCAGGATGTTCTACGCTTCCCCCTAATTGTACTGTCATGAGCTGCATGCCATAGCAAATCCCTAGAATGGGGATCCCTAAGTTATAAATTTCAGGATCCACTTGAGGAGCGTTCAGTTGGTTGACACTTGCTGGGCCACCCGAAAAGATAATTCCCTTGGGCTTGCGCGCTTTAATTTCCTCAATCGATATTTTATAAGGAACCATTTCTGAATACACATGAGCTTCCCTCACACGTCGAGCAATCAGTTGATTGTACTGTCCTCCAAAATCCAAGACCAATACGACTTCTTTAGGCATTTTTAAATCATCACCATTCCTATTATAAAATACTATCTATAATTCTATATTAAGTCGCTAAGTCACTACTCCAATATCTCGTATGCTTCCTGCTTTAACACACCGATATATGGTAGATTGCGATATTCTTGGTTAAAATCAAGGCCATACCCCACGACAAATTCATCGGGAATAGAAAATCCATTGTAATCCGGAAAGACATTTGTTTGTCGTCGTGCAGCTTTATCGAGGAGCGTAACAACCTTTACACTCAGAGGATTACGCGCTAACAAGTTTTCTTTTAAGTACTTCAGAGTTAATCCCGTATCGACAATATCCTCAGCAATCAAAATGTGGACATCCTCTACACCACGTTCTAAGTCCTTTAGGATGCGCACGACACCAGAAGACTGAGTTGAGGCTCCATAACTTGATAGAGCCATGAAATCATACGCCAAAGGTAATTTAATCTCCCGGATGAGATCCGCCATAAAGGGGACAGCGCCTTTTAAAATTCCAAGGACTAAGATCTTCTTTCCTTCGTAATCTCGAGTAATCTCTACGCCAAGTTCGGCCACACGCTTTGCCAATTCTTCTTTTGAAATTAAGACTCTTTCAATATATTCTTCCATTAAGGGCACCTCCACTTTACGTTAAAACTTATCCTAAAACTATATCAGAGGCTTGTCCATTGTGCAAACGATTTACGTGGTTCCAACCGCCCAAAGCACCAGTTTTTTCGCTCAAATACGAAAGGGGCAGGAAATAGCCCACGAGTGGCTGTATTCCTGCCTCTTTTTCCGCCATAGAAGGCTCAACACCAATGTTAGATATCCGGTGCTTGTATACTTATGTTCTTTCCAATATCCTTAAACTCAAGTGTCATTGTCATCGGTTCTGACTTTACTTTATCTTTTGCCTCAATGGTTGCTTTTACCAGCATTTTATCTGACTTACGAATAAAGAGCGTATACTTAAAATCGGTCCAAAATGCCTCCATGATTTGATTCTGCACACTGGGCAATAATTGACATACCCATACCTTTTCTCCGTTTACTTTCTCTTGACCGCTGAGTGTTACCGTTCCGAGTTCTTTCAGTTGGAGCGAAGATAAGGGGTTAAGTTCTGCCAGAAACACTTCCTGAGCTGCTCCAGCATTCGCAAATTTAATCCATTTCTTATTAAAAGGATCTTTGCTGTAAGTAGAATCCCCGATTTTAATCATCTCAATTTCGCTTCCGGCCATCTGTCCCAAAATCCGAGTGTCTGAACCTTCTTTTTCTCCTAAAACCTGAGTGAGCACCCGGTCTTTTCCCTCGACCCATTGATGCTGTGTCAAACTGTAGCGAAAAGAGCTGGCGGCGTTCAATCGGTCTAACCCTTGTGTAACTATATCAGTCGGGTTCGGTTGCCGTAAAAGGAGTCCTAGCAGCCCCCCCAACAACACGATACTGATACCAATTGCGATGATTAAACCAAATCTTCTTTTCTTCATCCCATACCTCCCCTGCGGAGTTCCTACCCTACAATATGTACAATTAGTTTGCCCTATTCCATTTATTCCTTCCAAAGTTATTTTTTCAAAAGGCTTGTCGGAAATTATTGTGATTAAATACGAAAAAAATGCCCCTCGCTAGGAGGGGTTTAGAAGAAGAAAAAGAAGAAAAAAAGGAATGAACAGAAACTTTATGTAAACCGCTAAACTAGCGAGTCACTATCCACTATCCTCAGCTTAAACTATCTTTGTTACCCTTCCATGAACTTTGTGTGAAGAATTTGTGAAACCTAAAAAGATGAAAAAGAGGCTTCTCAAAAGTCAGTGAACTTATGAGAAGATCACAGCGATCGTTCAACACGCCTTGCTGGCTACATGATGAATAAACGTGTGATATTCGATCAAGAAAGTCTCTCTGGCTTCCGAATCCTCTGTCAAACGCTGCCACAACTTTTCGTCTTCCCATTCGGGCATGTTTCCCCTCCTCCTTGTCTCAGATATAAACCAAATTATTCAACAGCGTGTCTTACGCCGAATCTTTGCCAAAAATTTCACTTGTTTATTAGTCTTAGTAATAGATTCTATCATATATATACCGCACAATTTCCAATTGTAAGACATTCCCATAATCGCCACCCTATTTAGAATAGCCTACCCACATTAAAAGCTGCTCTTATTTTCAAGAGCAGCTTTGCCTTTATTCAGTCTATAACTCAGTGAAAAGCCGTATTATTAAAGCTTTGCAATATTCTTTCCAGAAAATATTTCGGCCATTTCCTTCTTTAGTTTTTGTTTAATCCGTTTCTTCTCGCTGGGGGGGAGTTCCTTTTTGTCCATATTGAATAAGTAATTATCCAAATCGAAGTCTTTTAAGAGCATCTTCGTATGGAAAATATTATCTTGATAGACATTAACATCAATCATTTGATAGCGATCTCTTTTTTCTTTGGAGAGATAATTTTGGATGGAATAGATTTTATGATCAATAAAGAACTTCTTACCCTCAACATTTCTTGTAAATCCCCGAACCCTGTAGTCAATGATGGCAATATCCGAAGAAAAATTAGCCATAAGGTAATTTAGTGCTGTCAGTGGGGAGATCTTCCCACAAGTTGAGACATCAATATCGACTCTAAACGTACTGATTCCTTTCGTGGGGTGGCTTTCAGGGTAAGTGTGTACGGTAATATGACTTTTATCCAAATGAGCAACAACTGCCTCCGATAAAGGTTCAGCTTTACTTAAAGCCTCTGTTGCCGGTGGATTTTCCCCCTCCTCGGAAATTAGCATGGTAACACTGGACCCCTGGGGATCATAATCTTGTTTGGCAATATTCAAAACATGCGCACCGATCATGCTTGCTACATGCACTAGAATACTTGATAGGCGCTCTGCATTGTATTCTTCATCAATGTATTCAATATAAGCTTGACGTTGCTCAGGGGTCTTCGCATAGCAAATATCGTACATATTAAAGCTGAGAGTTTTTGTCAGGTTATTAAAACCGTATAATTTTAGTTTCTTGATTAACTTAACTTCCATCTTCATCCTCCAAGTATTAAAGTCATCATAAGAGTTTAAGCATTTTTCTAAGAGAGGATCAAACGACGTTTTCTAAGCGCAAACGCATGCGTTCATATTATACATCTTTCAGCACGATTGTGGAAATTTAGACTGTAAAGAAAACTTGGCTAGCGCCAAGCCTCAGCGAAGGCGGTCGCCTTAGTTGCGCTTATGCTGCAGAAAGTATATAACAAAAAGTTATACTTTCTGACTAGTACAAAAAAGAGGCTTCTCAAGAGTTCACTGAACTCTTGAGAAGCCTCTACATATTTCACACCACATCATCTGATATGGAATATGCTTAATTTGTGGCGTTTCCTACATCATGCCGCCCATGCCGCCCATTCCACCCATACCGCCCATGCCAGGTGCTCCGCCGCCATCTTTAGCGGGAAGATCTGCAATTAAGCATTCGGTAGTTAGAAGCATAGCCGCAATGGAACCCGCATTTTGCAGGGCCGAACGTGTGACTTTCGCTGGGTCAACAATACCAGCAGCAATCATGTCTTCATACACATCAGTCAGTGCATTGAAGCCAGTACCTCTTTTGGAGCTATGAACCTTCTCAACGACAACTGAACCTTCTTGGCCAGCGTTGTTGGCGATTTGACGAAGAGGCTCTTCAAGAGCACGGCGGATAATATTCACGCCAGTTGCTTCGTCGCCGACCAACTTAAGTTTATCCAAAGCGTGAATGGCATCAATCAAAGCGGTACCACCACCAGAAACAATGCCTTCTTCGACAGCAGCACGTGTTGCAGCCAAAGCATCTTCAATTCTGAGTTTCTTTTCCTTCATTTCGGTTTCGGTTGCTGCACCGACTTGAATCACGGCAACACCACCGGATAGTTTCGCTAAACGCTCTTGGAGCTTCTCACGGTCAAAGTCTGAAGTGGTTTCTTCGACTTGACGTTTGATAGCTTCTACACGTTTCTTAATATTTTCAGTGTCCCCAGCGCCTTCAACAAGCGTGGTTTCTTCTTTTGTTACACGAACTTGACGAGCACGTCCGAGCATTTCAATGGTTGTATTTTCGAGCTTTAAGCCGAGGTCTTCTGTGATAACGGTTGCGCCCGTGAGGACAGCAATGTCTTCAAGCATCGCTTTACGGCGATCGCCAAAGCCAGGTGCTTTAACGCCAACACAGACAAACGTACCACGAAGTTTATTCACAACGAGGGTTGCCAAAGCTTCCCCGTCGATGTCTTCAGCAATGATCATCAGTTGACGACCCGCTTGGACGACTTTTTCAAGAATTGGTAAAACGTCTTGAATGGCGCTGATCTTCTTATCCGTCACTAAAATGAAAGGATCATTAAGAATCGCTTCCATTTTTTCTGTATCAGTAATCATGTAAGCTGAAATATATCCGCGGTCAAATTGCATGCCTTCAACCACTTCAAGTTCAGTCGTCATGCCTTTTGCTTCTTCAACGGTGATCACGCCATCTTTACCGACTTTCTCCATTGCTTGAGCAATGAGGTCACCGATATTTTTGTCACTAGCAGAGATTGAAGCAACTTGAGCAATGGCTTCGCTCGTCTCAACGAGTTTGGCATTTGCTTTAATATCAGCCACTACCGCCTCAACGGCTAGCTCAATACCACGTTTAATGCCCATTGGGTTTGCGCCAGCTGCGACATTCTTGAGCCCTTCGCGAATAATCGCTTGTGCTAAAACTGTAGCAGTCGTTGTGCCATCGCCAGCCACGTCATTTGTTTTGGTGGCGACTTCTTTCACGAGTTGTGCTCCCATATTTTCAAATGGATCTTCCAATTCGATGTCTCGAGCAATTGTTACTCCATCGTTTGTGATCAGAGGAGATCCGAATTTTTTGTCAAGGACTACATTACGGCCTTTAGGCCCTAGGGTTACACGTACAGCCTCAGCCAGTGCATTAACACCGCGTTCTAAAGCGTGACGAGCGTCTTGATTAAAAATAATTTGCTTTGCCAACGTATATTCACTCCTTTTATTTATGTCTTATAAGACTAGCCAATAATAGCTAAGATATCTGCTTCTTTAAGGATTAAGTATTCTTCACCATCATACTTAATTTCGGTACCTGCATATTTGGAATAAATGACGCGGTCGTTCGCTTTAACATCAAGCGCTACTCGAACACCCTTTTCCATTTTACCAGGACCTACAGCGATAACTTCGCCTTCTTGTGGTTTTTCCTTTGCGGTATCTGGCATATAAATTCCGCTCTTAGTTTTTTCTTCCATCGGGAGTGCTTTGACGATCACCCGATCTGCTAGAGGTTTAATGTTCATGAAGAAAAGTCCCTCCTTATTGTTTATTTAATATCTGTTAGCACTCGACTCGGTTGAGTGCTAACAATATATCTATAATAATATGCAAGGGGCCACTGGAAAGCAACCCCCTGCAGGCACCGAATATGAGCATTACCACTATATTTACTCTATTAATCGAGTTATTGCTCTCTATTTCAGGCCTTAAATAATATTGCGCCCAGGGCCTTCCCCCGAGCGTATTTCCAACCGCTTAACACTATAATTGCCAGATTTCCAAGCTTCTATGCATCATTAATGCTCTAATAACAAGTTTTGACGCTGAGAAACTTCTTCACTCATCGGTCCTAATGCTTTCAGAACTACGACATTCTCCAAATTGAGAAGGTATATTTTTGTTTTACCAATCTTGAGATTAGAATCGGCGTGCTCCTTTTCAATCAGTATCTTATCTTTCAACATATACCGAATGAACTCTTTCACTTGTGAAATAGAACGACCTAGAAGCTCTGTTAAGGCGGCTCTGGCCTTTGTTGATGCAACATAGGGCAAGCGAGTCTGAAGTGTTCCTAGAATCTGAATTCCTTGCTCCAAGTCCTGCTGAGGATGATACTCTGTTTCGGGCTTTTCATGAATAACCCACTCTAAAAGATCATCCTCCTCACAATAAGGACGTAGAGCATGATGAACACTTCCTGCTACCCCTATTACTTTGACTTCTTTCCCCCAAGCTCGAATTTTCCTGAGCAGTGAAAGAAAGTCACCGTCCCCCGTAAGCAACAAAAACATATCAAACGTAGCTGCTCGCGTTAGCAAAATTTCCTGAGCCTCAAGCATCAATTCCAGATCTGCTGCATTACGGCGGAGTCCCGTACTGGCATAATTGTTCTTTCCAAACACATGACGCGTAAAGACATTGGTTTTCTCGAACATCGTTTGTGTCCGCCAAAACTCTTCTCGATCAAAGTTGGCATACAAATAGATGGCCAATAAGTCGACGTCGTTTCGCTTTGAATAAATTTGTAAGAACTGTACCAACTGTTCCGGCGTTAAATCATACCCCCGCTCTAATAGCCCTGTCCAAATATTTTCATAATCGACAAACGCAATGGCTTTCACAAATCTTCACCTCACAAGCCATATATCTACAATACTATACGCAAGGCCATGGACAGAGGTGACAAGCATCATAACACTTATCTGGGTCTGCTTGGAATTTTAATGAAACAAAAAAGATTGACAGCTTTCGCTACCAACCTTTTTTGTTTCATTCACGATTATTTAACGGTCGTTGCACACTCACTGGCTTCACCTTTGAGGATTTGAATTCCATGAGGAATGGCGGGGGCAATTGCGGCAAAGCATTCGCGTACCGCCTTGGGACTACCGGGCATATTGATGATCAGAGTTTGTTTACGGAGGACGGCTACTGCTCTACTTAGCATCGCCTTATTCGTGACTTTTAAGCTTTCCATCCGCATCACTTCAGCAATGCCAGGCACTAAACGGTCTGAAACCGATAAAGTGGCCTCAGGCGTAACATCACGCATTGAAAAGCCCGTTCCACCTGTCGTTAAAATCAAATCCAGACATAGGTCGTCCGCCCATTGGCGCATTTTATCAGCAAGTAATGTTTGGTCGTCGGGGAGAACCACATACTCCACGACCTCACCGCCGATGTCTTGAACAAGCTTTATTAGCGTTGGGCCAGAGAGATCTTCTCTCTCCCCACGCGACCCTTTGTCACTCGCTGTGATAACCCCGACTCGAAGCATTAAGCAATCACCTCAATGCTGTCACCGGAACGAACGACGCCGCCTTCCAGCAAGCGAATAAAGATGCCTTCTTTCGGCATGACACACTCCCCAACCTGTTTGAAGATCTCACATTTCGTATGGCACTGTTTACCTATTTGAGTGACTTCCCCGATACTAGTTTCCCCGATCTTCAGTTTTGTTCCAATGGGAAGGGTGAATAATTCTAGTCCTTCCGTCGTCAAATTCTCGGCAAAGTCCCCTGGTCCAACATCCGCCCCTTTGTCCTTCATCTTCTGAATGCTTTCTACGCCCAGCAAGCTAATCATACGATGCCAATCTCCACCATGAGCATCTCCTTCAAGACCAAAGCCGACTTTCAAAATTCCTTCGCCCACATTTTTTTTGCGCATTCCTTTTTTCGCACTCGTACAAACAGCAATTATCTTACCCATAATAAAGTCCTTCTTTCATCTCATTATATTTTTCTAACAAAATGTCCGCTTTTTCCGCCTTGCTTTTCAACAAGGTAAATATCCCCAATGGTCATTGTTTTATCAATTGCTTTACACATATCGTAGATTGTTAAAGCAGCAACACTGACTGCCGTCAGGGCTTCCATCTCAATGCCAGTTTTTCCATTGACTTTCACAATCGCTTCAATATTTACTTCACCGGGTTCCACTAAGTTAAATCGAAGCTTGGCCCCTGTGATCATCAGTGGATGGCACATAGGAATGATCTGTGATGTCTGCTTTGCTGCCATAATCCCCGCAACTTGAGCCACCGCCAAAACGTCTCCTTTGGCGATCAGTCCAGAGCGAATGCGTTCAAAGGTCTCCGGCTGTACCGTAATTTTACCTCGAGCAACTGCCATTCGGGCTGTTTCAGCTTTGTCGCTGACGTCAACCATTCGGGCGCGCCCATCTTCATCAAAATGTGTTAACTCCTCCACGTACTTACCCTCCAATCTGAGACATTACACGTTGACCTTGCAATGCTTCGTCATTCATATGATGCTCCGCTGGTTTTTGCCAAACCGCTTGTGCAAAAAGATCCATTAACGCCGCGTCGGTCGTTCCATTTCGTAGGGCATCACGCAGATTTACTTCATGTTTGCTATGCAAACAAGGTCTTAATTTCCCATCCGCTGTTAAGCGTACACGATTGCAGGTATTGCAAAAGTGGCGACTCATGGCGCTAATAAAGCCAATACTGCCCTTAAAACCCTTTGGCTGAACATACTCTGCTGGCCCACCGCCCAAGATACTCTGTGTGGGAACATATTCTTTGAGTCCTAAAATTTCTTTCATTTCTTGAATTGGGACAAAATCGTCTCGATGCTCGGAACTGATACCAATGGGCATTAGTTCGATGAAACGCACATGGAGCGGATACTGTTTTGCTAACGTCAAAAAGCTGGGCAACTCCTGCGAATTAAACCCACGGACGACCACCACATTGATTTTAACAGGATTTAGACCCACTTCAAGCGCACGATGGACTCCTTTAATGACAGTAGAAACATCTCCCCCACGGGTGATATCGAGGAAGCGCTCTGGATCCATGGTATCCAAGCTGATATTCACTCGCTGAACGCCTGCTGCCTTTAAATCGAAGGCCATCTCACGGAGTAACAATCCGTTGGTTGTAATCATAAGGTCTTCAACCCCGGGAAGTTGAGCCGCCTCCCTGAGAAAGTCCAAAATCCCTTTGCGGACCAAAGGTTCTCCCCCCGTAATACGAAAACGACGGAACCCTAATTGCGTACTGATCCTCATGAGTCGAAGAATTTCTTCTAAGGAAAGAATGGATTCATGCGGCATCCACTTCACGCCTTCAACTGGCATACAGTATTTACAGCGCAGATTACAGCGATCTGTTATTGAGATCCTAAGATAGTCGATCTTCCTTTGAAATTGATCCTGCATGGAAAAACCTCTTTTCAAGCTTTAAATCAGGTCAGCTAAAAGTGCATATAAAGAAAACTTGGCTAGCGTCAAGCCTCAGCGAAGGCGGTCGCCTTAGTTGCACTTATGCTGCAGAATGTATATAACAAAAAGTTATACTTTCTGACTAGTATAAAGAAAAACTTGGCTAGCGCCAAGCCTCAGCGAAGGCGGTCGCCTTAGTTGCGCTTATGCTGCAGAGAGTATACAAACGTTAGTTTATACTTTCTGACAGTACAAAAAAACCCGCGGTCTGTAAACAACCGGGGGATTCATTCCACCTGTCGACAGACTCCTTTCCAGCAGGAGATATTACAGTTTCCCATAATACCCGAGTGCCATTAAGGCACTTGTCTGGTCACCATAACTTCTGCTTTAGGTGAGCCAGCTTTGGAGCAATGACGAAATAATCTAATCTTTTCTATAAGCATGTAATTCGTGATATATTGCAATATTCCTTTTTTTCGACACCACCTAATACTTATTTTATCGATTTTTTTGAAAAATATTTTAGGTTTGACTAAAAATATTGTAAACTAGAAAAGAGTAAAGGTCAGAGGAGGACAACATGCCAAACGAAACAGTGATCCATTCAGTTCTAAAGGCAAAGGGACTACAACTCGAAAGGGTGGAAGACGAAGTAGTTCGAGAGGTTCCGTTAACCATCCACTACAATGGAGAAGAAATTGCAACGCTTTTGTGCTCCCCTTCCCAAACTGAAGAACTCGTCTATGGATTTCTACTCAACGAAGGGTTTATCCGTGTACCATCGGACGTGTATAAAATTCGGCATGATCCTGCAGACCACTTAGTTTGGGTCGAAGGAAAACCATGTATCTTACAAAAAGAGCTCATGAGCAAACGGTTTGTTTCCGCCTGCTGTGGTAAAAGCAGAGCTTCATTTTGCTTTGCCAACGATGTTCTCATGGTTAAGCCACTTACTTCAACACTCCTAATCTCACTTCAAGAGGCCTATGGTTATATTAAGTATCTACAATCTAACTCAACCCTGTTTGATTCAACCGGAGGCGTTCACAGCGGAGGCGTCGGTGATCAAGGTAAAGTACTCATGACAAGCTATGACATTGGCCGGCATAATGTCTTTGATAAACTCAGTGGAAATGCCTTTAATACTGGCCTAAATCTTGAGAACCATGTGATTTTCTTCAGCGGGAGAGTTTCGTCAGAGATCTTGCTCAAGGTCGCCAAAATGAAAGTCCCCATCCTCATTGCGCGTGGTGCGCCCACCGATATGGCCCTTTCTCAGGCAGTTGCTTTGAATATTACCGTGATAGGGTTTGCAAGGGAGCAAAGTCTTAATATCTATACCTATCCTGAACGAATCATCAAATAACTAACCGCCATGAACAATCGCCGACCAATCGTCTGGTGTGTTCACGTTGCAAAAGGCTTTACTCAAATTAGGAAAGGCCTGAAGTTCCTTGTCTTCGACATACCGAACAGAACATGTTGGGTAAAAATCAATAATCTTGAGGCGACCTGCCTCGAGATTATTTTTGATTGCGGGAAGGCAACGTCGATGATAAAAGGCGTGTAAGGGATGGAGGCCAGCTTGTAGCCGTGGAACGACGGCATCATACGTGGAAATCCAAGAAGATAAAAAGCGAATCAGCTCCGCGCTTAGAAACGGCATATCACAAGCCACGAAAAAAACTTCATCATAGGTCGCCGCTTTTAAACCCTGGTATAGACCTTCTAAAGGGCCTCGGCCAAGAATATTGTCTGGAATCACGGGCACTTCGTAGCCTGCATACAGTTCAGGCTTATTACTGCTAATCAAAACTTCTGAAAACACGGCTTGTAACACAGCTAAACTTCGCTCCACTAAAGGCTTGCCTTCCAATTCAAGAAAAGCCTTATTCTTCGTCATTCGCGAGCTCTTTCCGCCTGCTAGCAAAATACCCGTCGCCTTCAACTTTGGAAGTTGTTCCCCAGACCCCTGCAGTAAATTAGTAATTTTTGAAGACCTCCTCGTATTCAACGGACGAGAAACGGGTCAGAATTCTTTCCCCTACAATGGTTATGGGAACTCCCATCTCATGGGTCATTGTTCTCAGTTCCTTTAAGTTTGTAGGAAGTAAAATGTTTTTCTCAATAAATAAAATTCCTTTACCCGAAAGGAATCGCTTGGCGCGAAAACAGTGTGGTCAAAGGGGAACGGTATACATAATCACATCTTGCTGTTTGATCACTCTTCACCCTCATCCTTTTTGATTCTGCCTTCAATGTACCACATCCAACTTTTACTGTCACGTATTCGACGATACGACTTTACGCTTTACTTTTTTAGGTATACACTGGAAACAAGTGCAACACTATACCCACGAAAGTCATGCACCCACAACTAAATATGGCCGTTTGCTAGGGGTGCCCTTCGGGGCTGAGATGAGGAAACTCGATCCCTTTGAACCTGATCTGGTTAATACCAGCGGAGGAAAGCTATTCGTTTACTTATATGGAGTATAAGTGAGAACTGCTGACCGCAGTTCTCACTTTTTATTTTCCCCTCCCTGGTACTAGAACAGAAAGATGGGAACCTAGGCAAACACGTGTGGACTACAAGTGGAAGGAGGACTGTCCGTGCAAGTTGTTGTCAACGGGGAACCACAGGAAATTTCCCCAGAATGTACTGTCTTCCAATTACTCCAATCCCAAGGTGTGACCCTCAAAGCGGCAGTCGTAGAGCTCAATGGGGAAATCCTAAAACAAGAACATTGGCAGAATACGCTTTTGCAGGCTAGTGACCGTTTGGAAATCTTAGTATTTATGGGAGGTGGCTGATACCGTGAACGATATCATAAAAAGTATTGATCTTGATTTACCTGACGACCGTCTATTGATCGGAGGAGTTAATTTACATAGTCGGCTGTTCATAGGAACCGGTAAATTTTCGTCGCATGAAATTGTACCGCGGGTACTGGAAGCTAGCGGGGCACAAGTGGTTACTATGGCTTTACGAAGGATCGACTGGAAAAACCCCCAGGAGAATATCCTTAACTACATGCCCAAAAACGCCCTTTTATTGCCCAACACCTCTGGTGCACGCACGGCTGATGAAGCCGTACGCATTGCTCGCTTGGCTCAGGCTGCTGGCTGCGGAAACTGGGTAAAAATAGAGGTCGTCCAGGATCAGCGTTACCTATTGCCGGATAATTGGGAAACGTTGAAAGCCACGGAGCAACTCGTTAAGGAAGGTTTTGTGGTACTGCCTTACATGAGTCCTGATTTGGGTGCCGCTAGGCGTCTACAGGATGCAGGGGCGGCGGCCATCATGCCTCTAGGCGCTCCGATAGGTAGCAACAGAGGCTTGCAAACCAAAGAACTCATCCGAATTCTAATCGAAGAGATTTCCCTGCCGATCATTGTCGATGCTGGCATTGGTCGACCCTCCGAGGCCGCAGAGGCTATGGAAATGGGAGCGGCCGCAGTGCTTGTGAATACGGCGATTGCCACGGCAGGAGATCCAGTGTCCATGGCCCAGGCCTTCCGCTTAGCCGTAGTAGCAGGACGCCTAGGCTATTTAGCCGGGCCGGGCGAACGGCAGATTGAAGCCGCTGCTTCCTCCCCTTTAACCGGCTTTTTGCAGGAGGCTTAACGGATGTTTTACGAGCAAATCACTGAATGGCAACAAAAGCTCCCACAGTCGGGCTGGACAAATTACAGCAGAGTAGACGTAGAGCGGGTGTTAGCCAGAGAAAATCTCCGCCCACAAGATTTGGCGATCTTACTTTCCCCCGCTGCACGGTCTTACCTAGAGCCCATGGCCAAAAGGGCTCAGGCTTTAACGATCCGCAATTTTGGTCACACAATCGGTTTGTTTACGCCTCTGTATCTCGCTAATTATTGTAGTAACCAATGCGTCTATTGTAGTTTCCATGCTGGAAATAAAATTACACGGTGTAAGCTAACCATCGAACAAGTCATCAAGGAAGGAGAAGCCATCTCGTCCACTGGGCTGCAGCACTTGCTACTCTTGACAGGAGAATCCCGTACTCAAAGCGGACCCGATTATATGGAAGCATGCGTCCGTGCTTTGCGACCAATGTTCGCTTCTCTTGGACTTGAGGTATATCCCCTCTCTACTGAGGAGTACAGAGGTTTATTCGAGGCGGGGATTGATTCTGTCACTCTCTTTCAAGAAACCTACGATGAAATCACCTATGCGGACGTACACCCTGCCGGACCAAAACGCAATTATCATTACCGCTTAGAAGCACCAGACCGGGCGTGCGAGGCGGGAATCTCTTCCGTCAATATAGGCGCTCTCTTGGGCCTCTCAGACTGGCGGCGGGATGCGTTTTATTCGGCGCTTCATGCTGATTACTTACAAAGAAATTATCCCAGTGTAGAAGTATCCATCTCTGTGCCGCGCCTTAGACCCTATGCCGGCAGTTTCAAATCCGCTGCCGCTCCCGTTACGGATGAAGTTTTAGTTCAAATCCTCTTGGCCTACCGACTGTTTCTACCTCGGGCTGGCCTTACCTTGTCCACGCGGGAAAGTCCACAGATGCGGGAAGATTTGCTTCCCCTCGGAATCACACGCCTGTCGGCTGGCTCTCTCACGTCCGTGGGTGGTTATAGTGAGACAGACAACGTTGGTAGTGCCCAATTTGAAATTGCGGACGAACGCTCCGTTCCCGATGTGGTACAGATGATCCGAGCCAAAGGTTATCTGCCCGCTTTTTGTGACTGGGTGAATATGCGGGAAAGGAATGCAGTGGGACAATGAATCATTTACTAAGCGGACTGGCTGAAATGTTGCAACCAGAACAATTAGCGAAGGTCCAGAAAACGCCCATAGGAATCGCAGGTTTAGGGGGCTTGGGCTCTAATGTGGCTTGGCATTTAGTGCGCAGCGGGTTCTCACATCTGGTCTTGGCTGATTTCGACCATGTAGAGGCCAGCAACCTAAATCGGCAGTTCTATTTCCCCGATCAATTAGGGCTCTTGAAAACTGAGGCCCTGGCTGAGAACCTGTTAAGAATCAACCCAGACTTAAACCTTGAATTGTACTCAGTTCTCGTGACTCCAACCAATGTCCAGACGATTTTCGGCCGATGTCCAGTGTGGGTAGAGGGATTTGACCAGACCGACTCTAAAAAAATGTTTATCGAAGAGGGTCTCGCGGCCGAGAAGAAAGTTATTGGAGCGTCTGGGCTGGCCGGTTGGGGAGACACGGATACGATCTATACCAAACAATGGAGTTCCGGCTTATCTGTCGTCGGTGATTTCTGTACAGCCGTATCGGAAATCCGGCCACCCCTTTCTCCCCGTGTCGGAGTAGCGGCGGCTAAGCAGGCAAACTTAGTCTTAGCCTGGGTATTAGACGAAGGAAGTGACCTATTGTGAACGGTATTTCAAACAGGCCTATCCTTCCCGCCGGCATCTACGCCCTCACCTCAGAGCTCCATTCTCAAGGCCGCAGCAATATCGAGGTGGCAAGTGAGATCTTGGCTAGTGGCGTACCAATCCTTCAATACCGGGAAAAGGGTAAAAAGGTTAGGAAGATGTATGAGGAGTGTCTGGTGCTACGCGCTATGACTCAACAATATAGCGCCTTGTTCATTATCAATGACCACTTAGATCTGGCTCTAGCGGTGGGTGCAGATGGTGTGCATATCGGTCAAGACGACTTACCGTTGTCAAAGGTGCGTGAGTTAGTCGGCCCCAATCTCATAATCGGAGTTTCTACCCATTCCCCGGCTCAAGCATGGGCCGCCGTGAACGGTGGCGCAGATTACATCGGAGTGGGGCCGTTGTTTGCCACGAATACCAAAACCGACGTGTGTGATCCGGTAGGACTCGACTATTTAGATTACATTGTCAAAAATATCAAGATTCCCTTCGTCGCAATTGGCGGAATCAAAGAACACAATCTTGCGAAAGTGATCAGGACGGGGGCCCGAACAGTGGCCTTAGTCACCGAAATTGTGGGGGATCCGGATATTGCGGGCAAGATTAAGCGTTTACAACGTCTTATGGACACACAGCCATCAGACAAATTTATATGAAAGAGCGTGATTTAATGAGCACACAAATGGAACAGGCCAAAAATGGCGTCATAACCTCGGCAATGCAAACGGTCGCTGGCAAAGAGGGCCTAACTGCTGAAGAAATTAGGCTTCGGGTGGCAGCGGGTAGCATTGTCATCCCCGCTAACCATCATCACACAGCTTTAAGTCCAGAGGGCGTTGGTCTTGGTCTAAAGACAAAGATTAATGTTAATTTAGGTATTTCCCCCGAATGTGCCAATCTCGACAGTGAGCTTGCCAAAGTACGCATGGCGATCGACATGAAAGCGGAAGCAATTATGGATCTGAGTAACTATGGCAAAACGGCTGAATTTCGCCATCAACTCATTAGCATGTCCCCAGCCATGATCGGTTCTGTGCCTATGTATGATGCCCTTGGCTATTTAGATAAAAAATTGGAAGACATTACACCCCAGGAATTTTTAGCCGTGGTAGAACGGCACGCTCGCGATGGTGTCGATTTTGTCACCATTCACGCCGGCATCAACAGAGAAACTGCCCAGCATTTCCGTAAGACCTCTCGAGTTACCAACATTGTTTCCCGGGGCGGTTCGTTACTGTATGCCTGGATGGATTTAACTGGGCAGGAAAACCCTTTCTATGAGTATTTTGACGATCTCCTAGAGATCTGTGCAAAATATGACGTGACGTTAAGCTTAGGAGATGCTTGCCGCCCTGGAAGCATTGCGGATGCCACAGACGGAGCCCAAATTTCCGAATTGATTGTGATGGGAGAATTGACTCAGAGAGCCTGGAAACGCAATGTGCAAGTCATGATTGAAGGACCTGGTCACGTTCCTTTGAATGAAGTTGTGGCGAATGTCCAGTTGGCCAAGAAGCTTTGCCATGGGGCACCCTTCTACATTTTGGGGCCTTTAGTGACGGACGTTGCTCCAGGTTACGATCATATCACTAGTGCCATCGGGGGAGCTTTAGCTGCCTCTGCAGGCGCAGATTTTCTCTGCTATGTGACGCCCGCCGAACACCTTCGTTTGCCCACTTTGGACGACGTGCGTGAAGGAATCGTTGCCGTCAAGATTGCAGCCCATGCCGGGGATATCGCCAAAGGGATACCTGGCGCTGCCGAATGGGACAGAAAGATGAGCCAGGCCAGACAAGATTTGGATTGGAAGAAAATGTTTGGTCTAGCCTTGGACCCTGAAAAACCCGAGCGTTATCGTAAAGAGTCCGCCCCCGAACATCAGGATAGCTGCACCATGTGCGGGGAGATGTGTTCGATGCGACTGATGAACCGTATTATGAGCAAATAGGTTTATCGAACTGACCCAGTACGCAAAAAGACGGGCCTTCACAAACGTGAAGGCCCGTCTTTTTTACTACTTAATTTTCGACATCTGTACGCCACACACTTTATACTCATACGTTTTAGTGACTTTATCAAAAGCCCCATTGGTTAAAACATTGGTCGGTGTATCCGTATAGTGGAAGGTCATATAGACCAACCCAAGTGGTACACGTTCGGTTATTTTAATCTTCGTTTCTACCTCGCCCCTGCGAGAGGTTACTTTAATCCGTTCACCGTCTTCGAAGCCGAGACGTTTGGCATCCAAGGGATTAACCTCCGCCAACTCTTCTGGTGAATAGGTTTCAAGGGCTTCTGAATGTTGTGTAAAAATGTTGTAATGCGAGAGTTTACGCCCAGTACTTAGCAAGAAGGGGTACATCTCATCGGGCAATTCATCCGGTATCTGATTGTCTATTGCCACAAAGAGGCCTTTACCTCGGTTGAATTTTCCTTCATGTAAGAACTTGGTCCCTGGATGATCGGCATTGGGTACTGGCCATTGCAAGCCTTGAGTACCCAGACGAGCATGGGTGATTCCTGCATACTGTGGCGTAAGCATCGCCACTTCCTGCATGATTTCTTCCGGAGATTGATACAGGAAAGGATAACCCATAGCGGTCGCCAGTTCACAAAGGATCTGCCAATCTGCCTTAGCGTTTCCAATCGGCTTGATGGCCTGATTGACCATTTGCACCCTCCGCTCAGTATTTGAGAAGGTACCGGTCTTCTCAGCAAAACTAGCGCCTGGGAACACAACATCCGCCAGCTTAGCGGTTTCCGACATAAAGATATCTTGTACTACAAGGAAATCCAAGGCCTTTAAACCTTTGCGTACGTGATTCGCATCCGCATCTGTAATGACCGGATCCTCACCGAGTACATACAAGGCTCGTAAATCTTTACTATGCGCTGCTTCAAACATATCGGGAATCATAAAGCCTGGAGTAGGGTCTAGTGGAACACCCCAAGCGGCTTCGAATTTCGCTTGCGCCTCTGGATTTGCGACCTTTTGGTACCCAGGGTACACTTCTGGCAGTGCTCCCATGTCACACGCGCCTTGGACATTATTTTGCCCACGTAAAGGGTTCACGCCTGAACACTCTTTACCTAAATTGCCTGTCAAAAGGGCAAGGTTGGCTAAACTCATCACGTTATCCGTGCCATAGATGTGTTCCGTAATCCCTAAGGTATAAAAGATCTGTGCACTCTCAGCGGTCGCATAGATTCTAGCGGCCTCCTCAAGTTGCTCTACGGGAACTCCGGTGATTTTGCTCACGACATCCGGCGTATACTTTTGAAGGTTCTCTCGTAATTTCTCAAAATCTTCGGTACGTTCTTCAATAAACGCACGATCTTCCCAGCCATTCGCAAGAATAATGTTCATAATCCCGTTGATCAAGGCAATATCGGTTCCAGGTCGAAGCCTCATCCAAAGATCTGAGTTCTCAGCTAGTTCGATGCGGCGAGGATCTGCAACAATAAGCTTTGCTCCATTGGCTAAAGCTTGCATCATCTTAGTCCCAATAATAGGGTGAGCTTCGGTAGCGTTACAACCTATTACAAACATCACTTTGGAATGTGGAATTTCATTAATGGAGTTCGTCATCGCTCCTGATCCAAATGAAGCGGCCAGACCGGCCACTGTGGGAGCGTGTCAGGTCCTTGCGCAGTGATCGACATTGTTGGTGCCGATCACTGCGCGCATAAATTTTTGCATCAAGTAATTTTCTTCGTTGGTACAATGGGCAGAACTTAACGCGGCAATCGCATTAGGACCGCTTTCTTTTTTGATTTCACTAAATTTCGAGGCTACCAGCGCTATGGCTTCATCCCATTCCGCGGGGACTAAGACGCCGTCTTTCCGAATCAAAGGCGTCGTCAAACGAGTGGGACTATAGAGCATGTCCATCCCGAACCGGCCTTTGACGCATAGCGCCTTTCCATTGACCGGTGAATCCGGGTTCGAGGTCACTCCAATGACTTTTCCGTCTTTAACATTTAGATCGAAGTTACAGCCTGTCCCACAAAACGGACAGGTGGTTTGAACTTTGGTTACTTCCCAGGAACGTCCCTTACCGATCATTTTCTTTTCAACAAGTGCTCCAACCGGACAAACGGAGACACATGAGCCACAGAAAACGCAGTCAGATTCGTCATACGGAAGATTAAAAGCTGGACCCACTTGGGTCTCGAAGCCGCGGAAGGAAAAGTCCAAAATGCTTTTTCCCTGAATTTCAGTACAGGCTTTAATACATTTTCCGCACGAGATACATTTATTAGGATCCCTCAAGATGAAGGGGTTCCCGCTATCAATCGGAAGGCTGCGTTGCTCGCCTTTATAAAGCTCACCCGTCGCGCCATATTCATAGGCGTACTCCGCCAAAGAACAATCCCCCATCTTTTGACAGGTCATGCAATCGAGGGGATGATTCGCCAGCAACAGTTCCAGAATTGTTTTACGTGCCGCACGGACTTTAGGGTTTTGAGTTTGCACCACCATGCCCTGGGCTACCTGAGTGACGCAAGATGGAGGAAGATTGCGCATTCCTTCAATTTGCACCACGCACAAGCGGCAGGCGCCGGATGGGGTTAGCTCTTTATCCTGGCATAAAGTAGGAATAGGGATATCATTCATGCGACAGGCTTCAAGTACGGTCGTTCCCTTCAGAACGCTGACTTCCCGTCCATCAATTGTTAAGGTAAACCATTCCAATGTGTTTCACTCCTCTCAGTTTATTCATCCTTGTTGAAAGGGTTTGTTACGACTTTACGAGCGAGTTGATTTTTTCGACGATGTTACCGAGGCCTAAGAACTCTTCCCACGAAACCTGGACAAACTCACCGTCTTGATTGATGAAAGGCATTTCCGTTCGGTGACTGTTGTGCTTAAAATCAGACCCTATACGGCCTTTAAGACAAAGTGGTCGACCATTTGCGGCTGATTTTGCTGTTAAACCGATCATTTTGCCATTCTTATAGTTCAGCTCAAATTTGCAGCCCGATTCACAGAAAGTACAAGTGACTTCTTCCTTTGTAAACTCCCAGGCCCTGCCTTTACCGATCATGCTTTTGTCAACGAGGGCTCCGACCGGACAAATAGCCACACATCGGTTGCAATAAACACAGTTAGAATCCTTGAGATCCGTGTCCATAAAGGTTGCAACCTTCGTATTGAAGCCTCGATAAGCGTAATCAATCACGCTACGTTCCGTGACAGCATTACAGGTCGCAATGCACTTGCCGCACAGGATGCATTTATTAGGGTCTCTTAGAATATAAGGGTTTCCATCGTCAATCGCGACGTTGCGTTTCTCACCTTTATAAACTTCACCGGTGACACCATATTCATAAGCATACTGAGCCAAAGAGCAGTCTCCTAGTTTTTCGCAAGTCATGCAATCTAGGGGATGATTCGCGACCAGCAGTTCTAGAATCGTCTTGCGTGCTGCACGAACTTTAGGATTTTGTGTTTCCACCTTCATTCCCTGAGTTGCTTTCGTGACGCAAGCTGGAGGAAGATTGCGCATGCCTTCAATCTGGACGACACACAAGCGGCATGCACCGGCAGCGGTAATTTCCTTGTCATGGCACAAGGTAGGAATGGCGATATCATGCATACGGCAGGCTTCAAGTACGGTCGTTCCCTCGGAAACGTTCACTTCGCACTCATCAATTGTTAGGGTAATCAAATTCAAAGCGCCTCCTCTTCGGTTTAAGCTCGAGTAATCGCATTAAACTTGCATTTATCGATACATGTTCCACATTTGATGCAATCCTCTTCTTTTATCACATGCGGTTTTTTCTTTTCGCCGGTAATACAACTCACCGGGCAGTTTTTCGCACAGAGTCCGCATCCTATGCATTTGTCTGCATCGATGGTATAACTGAGCAACGCGCTACAGGCATGCGCAGGACACTTATGATCCAAAATATGTGCCTCAAACTCATGTCTAAAGTATTTCAGAGTTGCCAATATTGGACTTGGTGCGAACTGACCTAAGCCGCAAAGGGAAGTTTCCTTGATGGTCAAAGCGAGATTTTCTAATATGTCGAGATCTTCTGGTTTTCCTAGTCCCTTTGTGATTCTGTCCAGAATTTCGTACATTCGTTTGGTACCTTCTCGGCATGGCGTACATTTCCCACAAGATTCTTTCGTGGAAAAATTCAAGAAGAAACGTGCAATATCGACCATACAGGTGGTTTCATCCATGATCACGAGTCCACCCGAGCCAACCATGGCCCCAGCTTTCGTTAAGGTATCATAATCCACTTCGAGGTCGAGCATACTTTCAGGCAAACAACCCCCTGATGGGCCTCCAATTTGCACGGCTTTAAAGGCTTTGCCGTTTTGGATGCCGTCGCCAATGTCAAAGATGATCTCTCGAAGGGTTGTCCCCATTGGAACCTCTACGAGTCCGGTATTATTCACTTTTCCAGTCAGAGCAAAGATTTTCGTCCCTTTGCTTTTTTCTGTGCCGAATTGGCTATACCATTCTGCTCCGTTTCGCAAGATATGAGGAATATTGGACCATGTTTCGACGTTATTAATATTCGTTGGTTTCCCCCATAAGCCACTGACCGCTGGGAAAGGTGGGCGAACACGAGGCATTCCACGTTTACCTTCAATAGAAGCCATCAACGCTGTTTCTTCCCCACAGACAAACGCTCCTGCGCCTGCGAAAACATGCAGTTTAAAGTTGAAGCCCGAGTTCAAAATATTATTACCTAAGTAGCCAGCTTCCTCAGCTTGCCGAATTGCAATTTCCAGGTGTTTGATCGCCAACGGATATTCCGCTCGACAATAAACGTAACCTTCATCGACACCCATTGCATAGGCTCCAATGAGCATTCCCTCGATCACAGAATGTGGATCTCCCTCAAGTACGCTGCGGTCCATAAACGCGCCGGGATCCCCCTCGTCTGCATTACAGATAATGTATTTCTTATCGCTCGGCGTATTACGGCAAAAGCCCCACTTTAACCCTGTTGGAAAGCCCGCACCGCCACGTCCGCGCAGCCCTGATTTCTTAACTTCGTCCAGTGTTTCCTCCGGTGACATCTCTTTAAGTACCTTCTGTAAACCAACGTATCCATCCCGTGCCGTGTATTCTTCAATCTTCTGGGGATCAATCACCCCGCAGTTGTGGAGGACAATCCGATGTTGCTTAGCAAAAAACCGGATTTTGGAAAGCGTACTCACTGTTTTTTGAGTGACCTTATCTACCAGAAGAAGACGTTCAACCCGTTCGCCTTTGATAATATCTGTGGCAACTATTTCCGCAACATCTTCCGGTGTCACTGAGGTATATAATATATCCTCAGGTTCAATCACCAGCGTTGGGCCTTTTTCACAAAAGCCTTGGCACCCAGTACCAACAATGCTGACAGTTTCTTCAAGCCCTTGCTTTTTCAATTCCAATTTTAAGGCATCAATCAATTTATGTGCTCCCGATGAGGCGCATCCCGTCCCCGCACAAACTAAAATTCGTTTGTTCTCTGCCATCCCTTTATCCCCCTACTCGTATTTAGCTAAGATATCTGCAATACTCTCCGGTAACAATCTCCCATGAACTTCATTATTGATCGATATAACCGGCGCAAGTCCACAAGCTCCAATACATGCCACGATTTCCAAGGTATAGCGCCTATCTTGAGTTGTTTCCCCATCTTTAATCTTGATTTGATTTTCAATCGTTTCCAGAATCTTGGCTCCGCCTCGGACATGACAAGCGGTTCCTAAACAAACGTTGATCACGTTTCTTCCCGAAGGCGTTAAACGAAACTGAGCATAAAACGTCACCACTCCATAGATCCTCGCGAGAGGTATACGCGTGGCTTTGCTGATGTGTTTCAACACATCAGTTGGCAAATACCCATAAACTTCTTGGGCATGTTGTAAAATCGGAATCAAGGGTCCATTTTCATGTTGGTACTTCGTAATAATTTCATCCAACTTTATTTGCTTAGGGTCTACTAAATCTTCACACGTGGTGCACAAATAAATTCCTCCCTACTAATTCGCTAACGATTAAAAGTTATATACCCCATTCTCTGTGATTAACATGGTCATTTTAGCATCATGCTTGCCCACCGGTACTTGAGGAATGATTTGACATTCAAAACCTAAAGCAATTCTAGGTATTAAGGGATTTAGCCGCTCGAAGAAGCGATCATAATAACCGCCACCATACCCTAAACGATCGCCTTGCAGATCGAACCCAGAACCGGGTACGATAATCAAGTCGATTTCTGAGGGTTCCACGACCCCTAGAGCCAATTTTGGTTCGCGAATTCCATACATTCCGGATTCGAGATCCTGACCCAGATCACGTACTTCGATTGGAAGAAGTACACCATGGGGTGCACAGCGAGGTAATATTAGCCTTTTCTTACAGGCTATCGTTGCCTCTGCCAGGGCCGTAGTCTCTACTTCTTCGCGGAAATTAAGAAATAACATCACAGTTTTAGCTAGTTGGAACTCCGGTAAATCCATCAGTTTTTGTTGAATAATTACGCTTTTTCTTTTTCTTTCTGTCTCACCTAATGAGGTTCTCTGACATAAACACGCTTGGCGCACTCCGGCCTTGATAATACACTGCTCGTCTTCACTCATGTCGTTACTGTCCCTTCAGAAAAATCTCGCGCTTATTACAAATATTCGATTAATAGATGCAAAATCCTTCCTAAACACAAAATTAATTTGAAATATATTTCACAAACTATTTCTAAATAGGGAACAAGCACTGTTTTATTCAATATTTTAGACCTGAAAGTTATCCACATTCTAAATCTAGTTGTAGCGCCCTATTCCTCAGTTATCCACATTATCCACAGGCTCTGTGGATAATGTGATCCCTAAACCCATGATTTTGACCAAAACCTCAAAACAGCTTGTACGACTTATCTACAGACTTATCCACATTATCCACAGCTCCACCTTATCCACAGAACGTACGATCGCGGACTTGTATCACACAGCGCTCGGCACTTACGACGCAGAGCAAACTAACCGGGTAAGCTCTTGCTTTGGGGATCGGGGTGCCCGCCAAATGCGCCATCCTTGGCGCAGTGGCGGCAGCGCTCGTCCTGAGCGCTGCCCCGTATCTGGGGTCGCTTACACGGAAGTTTGCTAGGCTGCTTTCGTAAAGACGTCGCGCTCGTGTGATACTGCGTCTCGGGCTTAGTACGGGGAACGTCGAGTAGACGGCACATTTCATGTGCGCCGTCCCCAGTTTGCGCTATTCTGTTTTCGTAAAAGACCTCACGCTCGTGTGACACTGCGTCTTGGACTTAGAACGGGGAACGTCGGGCAGACGGCACATTTCATGTGCGCCGTCCCCAGTTTGCGCTTACACGGAGGTTGCTTGGCGGGACAAAGTGCAGTAGCTGTATTGTGATTTATTAATGTTAATCATTAATAAATTATTGACTAAGGTATATATATTTATATAATGTATTTTGAGGAGGGGATAGATATTATGTACCAAGAAAATATAAGGATTATAAAAGAAAGAGCACGTGTTATGCAAAAGATCATAAAATTTATTTTCATTATTGGGGTAATACTTACCTTTGTTAGCTTGATCGCTTCTGTCTTTTTATTTTTTTCTTCACTAGAAAGATTTACTGCAGGTAAAGGATACTTTGATTGGTCTATACGTTATACACTAACCAACGGTTCTTATTTCTCTATTAATATTCCTCTTAAAATTATACAACCCATAGATTTCTCCACAGATAGCAACCTATGGATTGCTAAATATGTTGCTATAACCAGCTTACTTTCAGTTCTAATTAGCTCATCTTTTATTTTGTATGGACTAAATCAGGTTTTAAAAATTCTTAATTCTACTGAAATGATATAACTCCATTTATCATGGATAATGTGAAAAGCCTTAAAAAACTTGCTTACACAATCATCATCTATTCGGTTGCAGTCGATTTTCTAGTAAGCCTTTTGTTTACGGCTTTTGTAACAAAAATACCTCCTTCAATAACAACTCCCACTATTCATAGTGAAGTATTAATAGGTGGACTCATTCTTGTCATCGCTGAAATATTCAAATATGGAGTGTTCCTTCAAAAAGAGTTTGACGCAACATTATAAGGACGTGTTAAGCAGTGGCTATAATAATACGATTAGATAGAATTTTAGTTGAGAGAAAAATGAAGCTGAATGAATTAGCTGAAACAATAGGTATCTCTAATGTAAATCTTTCAAACTTAAAAACGGGTAAGGTAAGGGCGATTAGATTTTCAACACTTGATGCGATTTGTATAGCCCTTAACTGCCAGCCAGGTGATATATTAGAGCATGTTTCCACAGCTAAAGATGATGGAAGTGGGAAAGTGGACGGATTTTCCATTGAATAGTGATTAAAGAGAAACGAAAACGGAGCGAGGAATTTTAATTCCTCGCTCCGTTTCGTTTCTTCGTCAATTAGGTAAGTCTGAGTCCTGGCACTGCATTTAGTGTCCAAGGTGAAAAGTCTCCAGCTAAATAGTGATAATAGCCGGTGACCGCAATCATTGCACCATTGTCCGTGCAAAAAATGGGGGGTGGGCAAACCAAGCGCACACTCCGCTTAGACAACTCTTTCTCTAGTGTTTCACGCAGTAAGGTATTCGCCGCAACGCCACCCGCCAGGAGCATTGTCTTGGCGCCTGTGCGATCAATCGCCCTCAACGCTTTGCGGACTAACACGTCCACAACCGCTTGCTGAAAAGAAGCCGCAACATCCGGAACGTTCAGTGTTTCACCCCTCATACTTGCCGAATTCAGGGCATTTAATACAGCCGATTTCATCCCACTAAAACTAAAATCTAAACTATCCTTCTCTAACATGGCGCGAGGGAATTTAAACGCTTGCGCATCGCCGTCCTTCGCCACTTTTTGAATCATGGGTCCACCTGGATAACCCAAACCTAAAGTCCGAGCGACTTTATCAAGGGCCTCACCTGCCGCATCATCTCTTGTATGCCCTAAAACCTCGTATTTACCGTGAGCTTCAAAGAATATGAGATGAGTATGCCCTCCCGAAACTAACAGCGCCAGGAATGGAAATTCCAGATCCTGATGATGTAGAAAATTAGCATAAATATGCCCTTCCAAATGATTGATGCCAATCAGCGGGATTCCGGCCGCATAAGCCATCGCCTTCGCCCCTGATACCCCCACCAAGAGGGATCCTACAAGCCCCGGTCCATAGGTGACCGCAATAGCGGATAAATCTGAAAACCCAACCTTTGCCTCATCCAAAGCTTGCTGCACGACCGGTCGAATATGCAGAATGTGTTCGCGGGAAGCAATTTCTGGTACAACCCCGCCATACCTCTGATGCGTCGCGATTTGAGAAGAAATGACATGACTGCGCAAATCCGTTCCATTCACTAACACGGCGGCGGAGGTCTCATCGCAGCTTGACTCAATCCCTAAAATTATAATCTCTCTTTTTGGGCTCACCATCACGTCACCTTCACTTCCGGTCCTAATTCCGCCCACATAATCAACGCATCCTCCCCGGTATCCGCATAGTACCCTCTGCGAACGCCCGCGCTAACAAAGCCTAAGCGCTTATATAAAGATTGGGCAGGGCTATTGGAAACACGAACTTCTAACGTCATCCGTTCCATACCCTGCGCCTCCATTTGTTCCATCATTGAACGCATCAAGAATTCTCCCCAATGTTGCCCCCGGTGATTCGGGGTAATGGCAATATTCGTAATATGCCCTTCATCAAGGATGAACCAAAGACCCATGTACCCAATCACTTGACCCCCTACCTCTAAACAAAGATAACGCGCATACTCATTTTCTTTCAGTTCCCCTATGAAAGACTCCGAAGACCAGGCTGTTGTAAAAGAAACCCGTTCGATTTCTAGAATGGACTCGAGATCGTCTAACCGCATGGGACGGATAATCCCTTTATTCATGAGCCGCTCTCCTTTGGGCTTCCTGTTTCTTAGCCCAATTAACCTCCGCCTCAGAAAAACGAATGTACAGCGGTTCAACGAATTCCCCAACGCCCGTTTCCAGCCAACGTTGCCAAATAGCCTGAGCCGCATAGGCACCACGAGGTAAACTAGCGTACTCTGGTAAAATTACAGCGTGCTCCCCCAAGGCCTCCTCGATTTGAGCTGCATATTTTGCTGTGGCATCTCCAACAAAACAAATTGGCCGGTCCAAATCCTTCAGTTTTTCCAACCAAAGCGCTGTCGGTATCGCTTGAGGAAGCGTCAAACAATCGGGTTTCTCGTTCCCCTTCGCCCAGCGGTAACGCGCCGTGTACCACTCATTTTTGCGCGCATCCAAGATAGGAACAATGTCTTCCAATCTTCCCCTACCAGCCCAAGCCAGGGCATCAAGAGATAACACGGCAAGAAGGGGTATTTTTAGAACTTGAGCTAAGCCCTGTGCTGTCGCAATGCCGATCCGAATTCCCGTAAACGACCCCGGCCCTCGTACCACACCAATCATCTCTAAATCCTGCAAGGTCCAAGAGGCCGCCATCAGCAGTTGGTCAAGCATTGGAATGAGACGCTCCGAATGTGTCTTAGACGTATGTAAAAAGCCCTCGGCTATCAAGCACCCGTCATCCGCCAAGGAGACTGCTGTTACTTTTGTTGTCGTATCAATCGTTAAATATTTCATCGGAACCTCCGAACTTTTCATACTGGATTTTTTTGAACTGAACTGAATTTTAACTAAACTGAAATAAATCGAGCGTGACTCAAGTCATATTTTTGAGACGTTGCTCCCATGCGTTTCCGTCGGCTCTAAAGAATATCTTTCGTGGTTGTTCCCCACTTCCCACAATCTCCACGCTTAAGCGATCTTCCGGTAAATAATCTTCAATAATTTCAGGCCATTCAATCAGACAAACGGCGTCTTCCTGGAAGGCGTCTTCCACACCGATCACTTCCGCCTCTTCAGGGTGTTCTAGCCGATAGAGATCCATATGAACCAAACGCACGTCTATTTCGTTTCTTCGTCCTGCATATTCATGGATTAAGGTGAAAGTTGGGCTCGTCATGGGGCCTTTTACACCGAAGGCCTCGCCGACGCCTTGCGCAAACGCGGTCTTCCCTGCACCGAGATCCCCAATCAACGCAACGACATCTCCGCCTCTCAGACACTCACCCAGATGTTTTCCGCACGCTCGCGTTTGCTCAACAGTTGTACTCGTAACTCTATTGTCCATCGGTCTATTTCCTCCTTCGGCAAACATGTTTAGTGTATCCTGTTTGGCTAAGGAATTAAACCTTACTGATCATGAATTCCAAACGGTTTCTAAGCGCTCTCCATAAGCGGAGGTAAGGCGATCCTGCCAAACACGTTCGTGCCCCATACGCCTAAAATAATCAGCGTTATTCCCAGCACATGAATCCACCCAAACATCTCTCCACGGAAAACAACCCCTGAGAACACCGACACAACCGTAATCAGATTTAAAATGGGGGCGGTTTGAGAAACTGGCAAGGCGGCGAACATATAATTGGAAAGAAAAAAGGCCAGTACCGACGATAAAGCAGCCAGGTAGAGGATCGCCCATAAGACACTCGGCACTTCAAGTGGCTTTAAATAAGTCATGAATGAACCTTCGAAGACGCTTTGTCCCATCCCCAACACATTGAAAATAACGGTCCCTGCCCACATCATGATAAAGGTAATTTCCCAAGGCGTGAATTTTGCAGAGGAGTGTCTTGCCAAAATTGTGTACGCACCCGCCGCTAAAACTGCCACGAGGAGTGCTAATATTCCCCAAAGATGCTCTCCAAACTGAATTTTACCTTGCGCAGATACGATCACTAGTACACCCAACACAGACGCCGCAATCGAGAGAATCTGTTTGGAATTGAGTCTTTCTTTGAGAAAATAGGCGGCCATGGTTGCAATTGCTACCGGGACCAAAGCGATCACCATGCCAGCTTCAGACGCTGAAGTCCACTTAACGCCCAACGTCTCCCCCATGAAATAAAGTCCGGGTTGAAAGAGGGCCAGGAGAAGAAGCGATGAAGTTGGCTTCCCTTTCAGATGAATGCGAATCACACCCGTCAACTTTAAGACGGTTAGAAGGATTGCAGCAGCCCCAAATCGAAAGCCCAAGAGCTGGAGCGGAAAAGTATAATCCAAGGTTTGTTTCGTAAATAAAAAGGAAAAGCCCCAGATGACCGCCATCCCAATTCCTGCTAAGATCGGGAGCACTGAAGACGGTGGGATTGCTAACGCCGGTTTGGAACTCATTGGCTGATACGTTCTTCCCTAGACTCAGGGCTAACAATCTCACCATTAATGATGACATAGAGAGGATGAGCGGTAATAATAAACGGATGTTCACTCCAAATCACAATATCCGCATCTTTTCCAACGTCTAGAGACCCGATTCGATCTGATACACCCAAAATTTCTGCTGGATTAATGGTAATGGCACGTAAAGCATCCTCTATTTCCATGCCAGCCTTACATGCTAAGGCCGCACAAAGCGGAAGCTGTTCAATCGGCGTCACAGAATGATCGGTCATAATCGCTACCTTAACCCCTGCTTTGGCTAAAACACCCGGCGTTTTAAAGGATTTATCCTTCAGCTCAACCTTTGCACGATTCGTCAGTAACGGTCCTACGACTGCAGGATAGCCGAACTCAGCCAGTTCTTCCGCAATTTTATGACCTTCTGTACAGTGTTCAATGACCAAATCCACGTTGAATTCTTGAGCGATCCGAATCGCTGTCATTATATCATCTGCACGATGGGCATGGGCCCGCAGAGGCATCTCCCGGTTAATAACCTTGACAAGAACTTCTAGTCCTAAATCCCGCTCTGGTAGTTTATCGGGATCTGTTTTACCTTGCTCTAGTTTATCTTGATACGTCTGCGCATCCACTAAGGCTTGACGAAGGAGCGCTGCCGTGCCCATCCTTGTCATCGGCATCTTTTTTTGTTCACCGTAAACCATCTTAGGATTTTCACCGAACGCTATTTTCAAACCAGCAGGATCTCGCACAATCATCTGATCGACGATTTTCCCCGCTGTCTTCATAACAACCCCGGTTCCCCCGATCACATTGGCACTCCCAGGTCCAGTAAAGACAGCTGTAATCCCACCCAATCGGGCATCTCGAAAACCTTCATCTTCTGGGTTAATTCCATCAATTGCCCGCATATCCGGTGTGACAGGATCCGTCATTTCATTAAAGTCTTCGCCTTCCCACCGATAGATTTCTTCGCCAATACCTACATGACAATGCGCATCAATAAATCCTGGCAACACGAGACATCCCATGGCATCAATGACCACGGCATCCGTCCCCGCATCGACGTCCAAAGTTTCCCCGAGTGCCGTAATTTTTGTTCCCTCTACGAGAATACTTCCAACGAATTCACGTCCGGTCATTGTTTTAATTTGCCCATTTTTTATTAATATTTTCTTCATTGGTTTGTTCACCATTACGCCTCCAGTTTAATAATAAGATTCCACCCAAAACGAAGCTTCCACCGATCCATTGATCCCCTGTAGGAAGCTCGTTCAGAAAAACAGCTGCCAAAATAAACGTCATCGGTAACTCAAATGTACTTAAAATGGCCGCTTGATCAGCGCCTAAGCGTTCAATGCCCACCAAAATCATATAAAACGGTAGAATAGAGGCAACCGTGGCGAGCAGGAGACCAATTTCCCAGATCTTAGGGTTCTGCCAGGGAATACTGATGATATCACCCTTTAACATGACGAACAGCGCTATGGAACAAACCCATTGGGTAAAAACACATCGCAACGAAGGGGGATACCTTAGCCAAGACTATTTCGCCTAAAATATTAAAGACAGCATAAGCCATCGCCCCAGCCAGCCCCAAAGCAATTCCAATCCAGGCGACTGCACCTACCCCCGAGAAAATTCCGCTCGCCAGCGTAGTTCCTGCCAAAGTTAAAAGGAGCGCTACCAACTCTTGTAAACCGACCCTTTTGTGCCAAATTAACACGCCAGCTGCTAAAACCAACGTCGGATAGAGATAAAGAAGTAATATGGCCACCGAAACAGGAAGAAACTTGAGGGAAAATGCATACAAGACACTCGTTCCCAAAGCCCCTACCACGCCCTGAAAGGCAAGAAGCCAGAACGTATGTGGGGATATTCTAAATATCTCACGTTGAAAGAACGCTACATAAATCAGTAGGATAAGGGACGCAAGCCACGATTGTAGAGCAATGACCTGAATAGGGCCTAGCCCAAGCTCGAAAGCCCGCATAACCAGTATCGACATGAAGGCATAGCCTGTTCCCGCTGCAAGGACAGCAGCGACCCCCTGCAAACGCCTTTTTTGAACGTTCTGCACGAAAGATAATCCTCTTTTCCATTCTTTATGAGCTCATCTGATTATTATAACAGACTCTTGTCATTATCACAGCTTCGGAATTGAAAAATATGACAATAGCACCCGCAGTTCGCTTAGCCCTCTTGTCTATTCTTGAATACAAAGATCCTACTATTAATATAGTTGGCTACTAAGCCCACAATAGAACCCGCGGCAACACCCAATACTGGCCACTGCGCAACGAACCCCACTTTAAATAGAAGGATTGCATAAACACCGTAATTTAAGATTGCGCCCATACTATTAGCCATGATGTATTTCATCCATTCCGTCCATAAATCTGTCGTTTTTTTGGCCTTAAACGTAAAATTTCTATTTAATAGCCAAGTACAACTAACCGCTATGAAAAAAGATCCTAATCGTCCCCAATAAGGATTTAGCCCAAAATACAAGAGCAAAAGTAGCACGCCAGAATCAACGAGAAAACCGACAGTCCCTACCATTCCAAACTGAAACAGTTCTTTGAAATCCCCAAATTTATGACGGAAAAGAATCATTATCTAACGACCTGCCTTAAAGATTCAGGGCTTGTGGTTCCTTCAAAAGGAATGCTTAAGTACTGGAGAATTCTTGCTTCACGTCTGCCTCTGGTGACAGTATCCAAAATTAGGCCACCCGTAAAACTCAGAAAACTTGTAATCATGATCCCCATTGATAGTACGGCGGTAGGCAACCGTAGTACTAACCCTGTATCAATATAATCTACAATAATCGGAATACCAAAGCCTAGCCCTAATAGTGCTAACAAAATCCCGATGACGCTAAAGAAATGGAGCGGGCGTTCCTGTTTATAAAGCGTGATAATCAGCCTTAAGATTTTCATTCCATCACTATAAGTTCTTAGCTTACTAATAGAACCCTCAGGTCTCCCTTTATACTTGCCCGATATATTGGCAATAGGCATAGAAAGCACAAGAGCATGCACAGTAAGCTCTGTTTCCACTTCAAAACCATCCGAGTGAGCCGGGAAGGACTTTACAAACCGTTTAGAAAGGACCTTGTATCCGGAAAGCATGTCCATTATGCGGTCACCAAATAGTACATTCACTGCGCTGGTTAAAAGATGGTTTCCAAATTCATGCCCTGGACGATAGGCGTCACCATCACGATCACTGATTCGTATGCCATTGACTAAATCGATCGATCCCTCTAAAGCCGCTTTTACCATCTCTGGCGCTTTTGTAGCATCATAGGTATCGTCACCGTCAACCATTACATACAAATCAGCCTCTACATCTCTAAACATCCGCCTTACGACATTGCCCTTTCCTTGAAGTGTCTCTCGACGAACGATAGCACCGGCTTCAGTCGCTCTTTGTACTGTTTTGTCTGTCGAATTGTTATCATAAACGTAAAAATCGGCATCCGGTAAAGCTTCTTTAAAGTCCCGCAATACCTTCGTGATCGTCAATTCTTCGTTATAACAGGGTATCAAAACAGCCACTTTTATTTTTTGCGCATCTCTCAAGTAATTTCCCCCTCCTTCTGTACAGTCTTGAATATATTCTTAAGTAGGTTTCAACCTGCTATATTTCGTGAGAAAATGGGCGATATAAGAAAGAGCCTAGGTTAACAACTGCATAGGCTGAAAAAATAATCACGAGTGGCATTGCCGGGTAAAAGTATCTTCCCATCGTAAAGAATGGCAAATATATCGCAACAAAATAGATGATTGTAGCAATCACTAAAGTACCATTCTTGTTTCTTTTCTTATTCATATAGTACATGATGCCACCCATTATACTCAATAACAAGGTTAATTTATGCCATTTTTTTGCCAGTGAAGCGTTTACGCCAAGAAATTCGGGGCTCCAGAAAAATGGGTCTCGTACTTGAAGTTTAGCTTTGCCGACGGTATACCACTCCAAAAATGCAAGGGGATGCTTCGGTACAAGATTCGTTAATCGGTATTTAGAAATTTCCATTTCCACTTCATTGTTCGCAATTTCCGAGCCTGCTGGATACGTAAATTGCGTGTAATCCAAACCATCTGTTTTAGCACTACTTTGATCATAGTTAATGTAGGTGCCTTGAAGCGTTGGATTACCTGAAGCTAAGGTTAATGGGATGAATTTATGGAAAATACTATAATTTCTCACCCACCAAGGTGACAAAACTAGGCAAAAGACGACTGCAACAATCGCAGTATACTTCAGCATATTTTGAAATTTAACTTTTTTAAGCAGCCAAATAAACAAAATAATTATGGGGAAGGTAGCAATTGTCGGACGAAATAAAGTGGCTACGCCTAACGCTAACCCACCCATGACATAATATTTGGTCTTCTGCTCTTCAAGTGCATAGATTGAAAAGTAGACTAAGCATAACACAAAGAATTTGAATAAAGTTTCTGTTAATATCAAATTTGTCACCCAATAATCTGCGATACTGAAGAGACTAAGAATGACTGCCATGATCCCTACCTTACTATTAAATAGTTTGCGAGCGATTAAAAACAACATAAATAATGAACCCGTTTGTACCATTGCTTGAAAAACTCTAAACGCCGTGATTCCTCCGAATTTGCCGAAAATCGTCACGAAGAAGGCTAATACGAAGGATAGTCCTGGCATCATGAAAGCGGTTGCAGTTGGCGGGGTATGATAGACATAATTCCCTGTATCTACTAGAATCCAAGCACTTCTAATGAATTTAACATCGTCGTTATTGGGGTCTGTTAAACTTCCCAGTAACGTGGAATTTCCATATTTAATAATAGAGAATATGCAAATCACAAAAAACAATGAACAGGTAATACCCAAGATTAACTTTGTTAATTTGCCCTCTTCTTTTAAGCTGAACAAGCTTCTACCTCCCTGTGGTATATATATAATTATCGTCAATAGCCCTCAAAATCGTCAATATTTTAAAGAACTTGCTTATTTTTACAAATTTCTTATGATGTTCGTATTTGATTATAAATTACAATGACTGCAGATTTTGTATATATACGGTATGTGAATAAATAATCTGTAATAGTACAGTTTTATGAGAGCCCCGTCTCCATCTTTACCTTGAGCAAAAAGAGACGAGGCCCTCAATGAACGAGTAACAACACTGCTCCTCAATTAGACAGGTTTTATTGCACCACAAACATCCCGCATGGAAAGACTCACACGATCTCTCTCCTTGTCAATTCCTAGCACGCGCACCTTGACAATATCACCCACCGCTACGGCTTCCATCGGGTGTTTTATGAATTTTTCACTCAGCTGAGAAAGATGCACAAGCCCATCATGCTTGACCCCAATATCCACAAAGGCTCCGAAATCGACGACATTGCGCACGGTTCCCTCTAAGACCATCCCTTCACTGAGATCTTCCAGGTGCGTAACATCACGCCGAAGTAATGGTCTGGGCAAATCTTCCCGGGGATCTCGGCCTGGTCTTTGGAGGGCATCCAAAATATCACGAACGGTCGGAACGCCTGCGCCAAACTCCTCTGCCAGCTCTTTGGGTTCTAACAGGGCAAGTTTTTTTCGTACATCCGCCAGGTGATCCCTCAAATCCCCAGAGTTATGACCCATCTTTTTCAAAATATCCTCGGCGAGCTGATAGGATTCGGGGTGGACGGGGGTGTTTTCTAGAGGATTAAGCCCCTCTGGAAGACGAATGAAGCCGGCACACTGGATATAGGTTTGTGCTCCAAGTCGCGGGATTTTCTTCAGTTGATCACGGCGTGTGAATTTCCCATGTTCATCGCGCCAAGCCACAATATTTTTGGCCACAGCCGGCTTTAATCCCGCCACGTATTGGAGCAAAGAGGCCGAGGCAGTATTTAAATCGACGCCGACCACATTAACGCAGGATTCCACAACGCCATGCAGGGATTCCTCTAACCGTTTTGGCTGCACATCGTGCTGATACTGTCCCACGCCAACAGCTTTTGGTTCTATCTTCACCAGTTCTGCCAGCGGATCTTGCAGCCGTCTAGCAATTGATACGGCACTTCGTAAGGACAGATCAAAGTCTGGAAATTCCTCACCCGCTAGTTTAGAAGCCGAATAGACTGACGCCCCAGCTTCACTCACCAGGATAAACTCGGTAGAGAGTCCATCTTCTCGAATGATTTCCGCCACGACTTCTTCTGTTTCTCGAGAGGCAGTACCATTTCCAATTGCGATGATGTTTGCGTCAAATTCAGCAATCGCCTTCCGCAAAATAACTTTGGACTCTTCTCGTTTGCTCTTTCCAGAATGAGGATAAATCACGCCGACCTTCAGGAGTTTTCCAGTGTCATCGACTACTGCCCACTTACATCCTGTCCGAAATCCAGGATCGAGTCCTAGTACCATTTTCCCCCGAACAGGTGGCTGAAGTAAAAGCTGTCGCAAATTGGCCGCAAAGACCTTGATCGCTTGTTCTTCTCCACGGTCGGAAAGCTCAGCACGAACTTCCCGTTCAATAGAAGGCTCAATCAATCGTTTATACGCATCAAGTGCCGCTTTTTGAACCAACGGCGCACACGGTCCGTTTTTGACATAACGTAATTCAATCGATCTAAGGAGTGTGTCTAACGATGCATCAATTTTCACGGATAAAAATTCTTCTTTTTCCCCACGGTTCAAGGCCAAAATCCGATGCGGTGGGATCTTTCGAACAGGCTCCCGGTAATCATAATACATCTCAAAGGGGGAGCGTTCTTTCGCTTTCTTCGCCACAGCAGCCGCCACCACATCCGCAATGCGCAAAGTTTCTTCCCTGATTCGTTTACGCAAAGCGGCATCATCCGCCATCGTTTCTGCCATGATATCCAGGGCACCCGCCAGCGCATCTTCCGTTGAATTGACATCTAACTCTGCGTTCAAATACTTTTGCGCCTCTACTTGGGGATCTGACCGAATATATTGAACTAACAACCAGGTAGCCAAAGGCTCAAGGCCCTTCTCCTTGGCAATCATGGCCCGCGTGCGTCGCTTTTGTTTATAAGGCCTATAAAGGTCTTCGACATCCTGAAGCACGGTTGCTGCTGTGATTTGAGCGGATAAATCTTCTGTCAGTTTTCCCTGTTCGTCAATAAGGCGAAGGACTTCTGTTTTTCTCTGGTCCAATCGGCGCAAATAGTCTAAACGGTCCACGATATTGCGTAAGACATTTTCATCAAGTTCCTCGGTGACTTCCTTACGATAGCGAGCAATAAAGGGAATCGTATTTCCCGCATCCAATAAGTTCACTGCCTCTTTGACTTGAGAGGTCTTTATACCAAGCTCTTTCGCAATCATTTGATTAAATTCCAAGGGTTAATTCCTCCCTAGTTATTCGAGTTCGTTTGAATTGTTCCCTGACGCTTCTCTTCCATGGTCACTCTCCATTGTTCTCGTGCCATGTTGACTAGTTTCTGCCCGTCTTTAGCCGTTTTATGTTGCGTAACCTTAGAAAAGTAGGAAATTGCCTTCTGATAGTGGCCCAGACGGCGACTTAACTCGCCGATCATCAACAGGACCTTTAACTCAGACATCGATGTGTCCGCAAAATCCGAAAGGACAAACGATGCTTCATACGCGCTCAGCGCCATGCCCATAAAGCGCTTTTCTTGCTCCGAATTGTTTTCTGACCGGTACAGCCAAGCCAACCGAAGACTAAGTCCTGCGAGAACTGCATTCTTTTCTTTCTTTAGAGACCCTGATAGTATCGCCAGTTTGTAGGATTCTACCGCCTGTTGAAGGTCCCTTACCTGACCAAAGTCCCTTTTTGTCCAATGCCCTGTGATCTGAACACGGATGATTTCTTTCGTGCCTTTTGGAAATTGATCTGTAAATTCTTTGGAAAAAGCGAAACCACATTCTGGGCAGACATTCACAAAATAGAAATGTGGATTATAATTTCCGTCTCGATAATGAGCGCAGAAGTCGCTATCAATTTGATAAGGGATGGTAAAACGTGAACGCACTCTCAGCGTACTAAACTGCTTGTCACAATAAATGCACGTGAGTTTCTTCTCATAAAAAGGTTCTAATGAAATCATATTTAGAGGCCCCCTGTAGTCCTGTACCTATTTTATTATTATACGTCTGCTTCAACTTGTCCTTCTGAAAGACCTAAGTGCTTAAGATCGTTATATAACCATACGACTGTTAAAAGGGCGGAGGCTAAATCCGAAACCGGCGCTGCTAACCAAACGCCCGTTAATCCCAAGAACCTTGGTAAAAGCCAAATCATCGGCACTAAGAAAAGAAGTTGACGGGATAAACTCAACACCAGCGATTTTCGCGGTTTACCTGTTGCTTGAAAATATCCCACCACCGTCACTTGCAACGCAATAACGGGTAGCATCATTAAATAGAGACGCATGCCGTTTGCCCCAACACGGATGAGTTCTGGATCCGTACTAAAAAGCGTCATGATCGCGACGGGGAACAATTCCACCATCAGAAAACCCACGGTCATCACAACGGTGGAAGCAATCATCGATAACTTTAACGTTTGTTTCACTCGGTCATAGTTTCTGGCGCCATAATTGTACCCTAGAATTGGCTGTGCCCCTTGTCCAATCCCAAATATCGGCATAAAGATCAGCATCGCAATACTTGTAATAATCCCCATAGCCGCAATGGGTAGATCCCCACCATAGCTAGCCAAGCTCTTATTCAAGAACACCGTCACAAAACTACCGACCAGTTGCATGGAGAAAGGAGAAATCCCGATCGCTAGTATGTCTTTCACGAAAATCCATTCAAGTTTAAGGTTTTTAAGCCTGAGCTTAAGCAACGCTCGATCTCCCAGAAAATAATACAAGACCCAAACGGAAGTCACAAACTGGGATATGACGGTTGCTAGCGCTGAGCCCGCTACGCCGAGGTGTAACCCGAAGATGAAGATTGGATTTAGAATCGTGTTTAAAACCGCTCCCAAAATCATGGTGACCATGGCAATCTTTGGATTTCCTTCCGCTCGGATAAAGTTGTTCATACCAAAACCAATTGACTGAAAAACAGCACCCGCTAAAAGGACACTAATATATTGTTTGGCGTATGGGAGAACCTCGGAACTTGCCCCAAGGCCCACCAAAAGTGGATCCATAAAAAGGTATCCCAAAAGGGTGATGGTCAGCGAAATTCCTAGGAGAAGGATAAAGGCATTGCCAACAATCCGTTCAGCCTCTTCTCTTTTCTGCTGGCCTAACCGTATAGAGATCACAGAAGTGGCCCCAAGCCCAATTAACATCCCAAACGCCATAATGGCTAGAGTAATAGGAAAGCTGATCGCAATCCCTGAAAGTGCTAACGAACCGACACCTCGGCCCACAAAAATTCGATCCACAATATTATAAAGACCATTCACCAGCATGCCGATCATGGCTGGTATTGAAAACTTAAGTAGCAGCTTTCCGATCTTTTCTTCTCCAAGTTGCTGAGAGCGGTTCATAACAAATCTATACCCCAATCTTCTTCAAAAACTGCTGAATCCTCCGAACTGCTTCCTGCAGCACGCTTTCTTCTTGAACCATCGCGATTCGCACATACCCCTCGCCATACTCGCCAAAGCCTACCCCCGGCACCACAATCACACCTGCTTCACGAGCTAAAGCAATCGCGAAGGAAAATGAGTCCTGTTTCGTTGGCACAGGCGCCCAGATAAACATGGATCCTTGTGGGGTCGGCATAGCCCAACCCGCTGAAGCACAGCCCTCAATCAGGAGATCTCGACGTTTCTGATAAGCACATCGGTTTTCTTCAATAGAGTCGTGCGCAGATCTAAGTGCATAGGCTGCCGCACTTAAGACTGGACGGAATACGCCATAATCAATATTCGCTTTGAGTTGCGACAGATTTCGAATAGCCTCAGAATTTCCTACGACGAACCCTAAGCGCGCTCCCGCTAAATTATACGTTTTGGAGACGGAATGGAATTCTAATCCGACCTCTTTTGCCCCTTGAGCTTGTAAAAAGCTCACAGGTCTATATCCTTCAAACGCCAATTCTGAATACGCTGCATCGTGACAAATGAGAAGATCATGCTCTTTCGCAAACTCCACCACGTCTTGAAAAAATGAAAGTGGAGCGACTGCTGCAGTGGGGTTATTCGGATAATTCAAGAACATGAGTTTTGCTTTGCGGGCTATGTCTGGATTAATTTGCCGAAGGTCCGGCAAAAATCCGTTTTTCTCCGACAGTGGCATTGCAACCTTCTCACCACCTGCCAGCATGAGACCCGCGGTATAAATCGGATAGCCGGGGTCTGGGATCAGCGCTAAATCGCCCGGATCGATATACGTTAGAAAAATATGGGCCAATCCATCCTGAGAGCCCATAAGAGGCAAAACCTCAGTTTCAGGGTCCAACGACACCCCAAATCGTTCTAAATACCACTCAGCACAGGCACAGCGAAAATCCGACGTTCCACGGGTCAAGGTATATCCATATTGAGAATCGTCAAGCACCGCTTCACTCAGGATCTTGCGAATTTCTAAGGCAGGTGCACGATCTGGACTACCAATGCTAAGATTAATTAAATCTTTTCCCTCGTTTTCCAATTCTCGTCTTAGATTGTCCATTTCACTAAAAACTGACGCGCCTAAACTGTCTAAACGTTTCGATGGTTTTACCATGTCTTCACTCCGTCCCTACTTAATGCAAAGTATATTTTTCTGATCAAGAACCGCCTCTGGATAAGTTTAAATAAACTTTAGGTGGAGTTAAAACTCCACCTAAAGTTACTATACTCTCTGTCTAGTCTTCCCAGTTTCGGTCTCCTTATTTGTCCACCGACAGACTATTGCTTAGTCACCGCCGGCTCGTCATAATTCACGCCTAATGTGTCGACTGTGACGCTTTTCATGACCTGGTTTTGCGTCGGTTTATCCTGTTTATCCCTTGGAGCATTGACAATTTTATCCACAGTCTCCATCCCGCTCGTTACCTTACCGAAGGCAGCATATTCCTTGTCTAAGTTTGGTGCAGTTTTGACCACGATGAAAAACTGAGAGCCTGCAGAATTAGGTTCTGAAGTTCTACCCATCGAAATCACGCCACGTTCATGCTTCAAATCATTAACAAAACCATTATTCGTGAATTCTCCCTTAATGCTATAGCCTGGTCCACCCGTACCATTTCCACTCGGATCGCCACCTTGTATCATAAATTCAGGAATCACTCGATGAAAGGTCACCCCATTATAAAATCCTTTTTTCACTAAGGATATAAAGCTTTTTACGGTATTTGGAGCAACCTCTGGGTATAGTTCCACCTTAATCTGTTCGTTATTTGCCATTGTAATCGTTACGATCGGATTCTTCTTTGAAGCAGGTGTTACTGCAGGACTGGGAGCTGGTGTCACTGCCGGAGTTGGCGCTGGTGTAACTGCAGGACTTGCCGATTGTGTATTTGTATTATTTGGAACCTTGGCTCCGCACCCAATGCTTGTCAACATAACGGCTAGCAACGAAATAAACATCACCCATCGAATTTTTTTCATACTCTTCCATCTCCAATCATTCTTCATGTGTACTATTTCTGCATCTACGATGCCAATACCTACCTTGTACCATTATAATATACCATCTTTTAATCAAACTGCTTAGTAAATCGCCAAACAACTTATTCGGAGGTTTTGTTGAATGGAAGCCGTTTTGGAATCCTGTGTTGGTTTGGATGTACATTAAGAAGAGTATTCATCTTAACATTAACACCCCTTAGCTACGTGCTGTTGTGAGTTCAATGACCCCCCCCACCAGACTCTGTATAGACTTAAGATCCATTTCAATGTTCAGTTCCTCTAATTGGTGTATATGAGACTCAGCTACGAGAACTTTCATTCTGCACACTCCATCCATACCCTTGTTTATAAACAGTTTCCATAAGATAATTTATTTATTCGACAATGTGCAATTTATTCAGCAAATAAGCAAGC